>Ga0308157_10000021_pt1 | contig 727571 bp, 770 predicted proteins | sample PhyBR1_FD_201035 | JGI IMG/M metagenome (GOLD analysis project Ga0308157, IMG submission 201035) | Phyllosphere microbial communities from UC Gill Tract Community Farm, Albany, California, United States - DLSLB.R1 | ecosystem: Host-associated > Plants > Phyllosphere > Unclassified | place... | reverse complement strand
TGCTCTTCCGATCTCTTCAGTCAGAAATTGCCCGAACTCGTGTTGCTGAGCAGAAGCAGGACACTTCTACTGCTGAGGCTGAGTCTAACCGAATCCTTGAAGGAAGCCTTAGTGAAGAAGTTCTTATCTCTAAGTGCCTTGACATTATTGAGGAAAGTGGACAGTCACCTATCGGTTGTTTCCCCGGTTCTAACCCTGAGCTTGTAAAAGTTCTTGAAGATGGAGCAACGGCTGAGAACAAAGAAGGCTGACACTGTAAGTTAAAATAAAAGATATCCCACACAGTTAGCAAATTGAACTGTGTGGGATATCTTTATTCGTTTATTCGTTCATCAACACTTATCGAAACTTTTAGGAATATAAGAAACAAACACTTCTGTGCTATCCTTGTTTAGCAACATTCCATAGCGTCTTACAAAGCTGTCTGAATCATAAACACTGTCAGTGTCAACTGCAATAGTGTCCATAGAAACTTCTTGACAATGATTCCTCACGTTGTTTAGGTGGGTTGTATTATAGCTTGCAAGAATTAAATGTAAGTTGTAAGAACGTCCTGTGTGTAAAAACCATTCAATTATATTTTTTGTATCATCATTGTAATTGTAAACATAATCTATTTCGTCTATCAACAAAAACGTAGGCACACCGTTTTTGCTTTTAACTTTTAGAGTTTCAGCAATATTTTCTAATGCTGGTTGTACTCTTCCGGCTTCTCTGTTTAGTCTTAATAAACTTTCATCAAAATAATATACATTGGAATAGTTGCCGTAGTATTCTTCCAAGATTTCTTTAATATGGTTTAGCAATAGCGTTTTTCCTGAAGCTACTTTTCCGGTTATTAAAAGATGGCTAAAGTCTTTTGTAAAGTCCCAACTAACTTCTTCGTTATCCTGGTTGATTCCCAACGGAATTTGATGTATCCTTGGGGGTAGGTTTTCAGGATAGAAGTTATTTTTTGTGTAATCTAATTTTCGGGCTTCGGATTCGAAAAGCGTTTTGCGAATTTGTGTATCTTCAACACTGCCTTGTTTCAATCTGATTTTAAAGCCATTATCAAACTTTCCACGTTTTCCTATTAATGAAACAGAGTTTGTTTTAGCGTCGTAAACAGCGCTAATATTGTCTAACTGGGCATATTTTTTGTTTTTCATTCTTAGTCTCCTATATTTTTATATATTCAATGGGCTGGTTTTAGCTTCCAGTTCGCTAAGAAATAGCTTATCAAACATTAATAATAAAACACTGAAGAAAGACTTTTTCAGGAATAAGGAGCGGGATTAATAGAGTTGATGAGACTTGCTTTCGCTTTCTTTTAGTTGTTGACAAGTTTTTTGATCCGTGGTATAGTATAGATATAAGTTGAACAAGTTGAGAAAGAGGTTGTGAAAATGTTCGGTGCTGATTTTGTTGCTAAGTCGGGTGTTGAGGTCTTTGAGTCTGGTCTCCGTTCTGAGGAGAGGGATTCGTCGCTGAGTTTCAATGATTTCACGTATGCCGGAGGAAAGGATGCTGGCTATATCATGGTTTCGCCTTCTGGCATGAAGAATTTTGCTAAGGCTATTGATCGTGATGGTGTGGTGTCTGAGGCTACTCTTCGCACTTATGTTGAGGCCCATGAGTTCATGATTAACCATCTCTGATAGGTTTTACACGAGAAGAGGAAACAAGAGCTAATATGTTCTTGTTTCCTCTTCTTTTTTGTCTTGACAATATAGACTTATCATGATATCCTGTTTAAGACCATTAAGTTTCTAAAAGGATTGAGAATGATCGTTACAGTAAAAATTAATGAAAAAGTAATGCTTAGTTTTAATGTTTCTGATGTCAATGAGCTGCAAAATGTCATTTCGTCGTCTGATGTTGCTTGTATGATGAAGAATCCTATTAATCTAATAAGCTACCTTGAGACTAATGATCCTGTTTTTATGGGGTTCATGTTTAAATTCCTGGAAAGTAGCGACGAAAAAGAGTATCGGAAAAACGTAGATAACTATGATTTAACCCTGGACACACTGACCAAATATATTGCTTATACTTTTGGTGTTCCAGTTAGTTTTGTAACAGTTCACAATGTTTGATCCACTATTGATGAATAAACTTTGCTCATTATCAATGTTTTTTCGATTGACTATTTCTGGTGATATTGAATGTAAAGAATATTTTACGAAAGGTGTATAATGAAAGTCGATAAAGATTTAGTTGTTCAGTTTGTAAAGAATGTTAGACGGAACTTTGCTCCCGATGAGCTGGAAGAGCATAATGCTTATTATATGGATGATGCTACTGTCATATTAGCTTCTGACAACAAGCTAGTAGGTATTTATTTTGAAGCAATTGGACAATCTTTCAATATTCTCAGTACACGTGATCTTGTGTTGTCTCTTGATGATGATGAAGATGAGGCTTATGTAGTAGATGACGAGAATATGATGGAACTTATTCATGAATACCTTTCTTGGAGAATCAAAGTATTAGAACAACTAGAAATCTGATTTAAAATTTAGTTTTTATATTCTTATGAGAAAACAACACTAATGGTATTGTTTTATTAGTGTTGTTTTCTTTTGTTTTTCTTGAATGAAAGCGTTTTCCAGATATTTTGGTAATATATGGTTGTTGTTTTTGAATAAATATATGATGTAAACTTCAAAAATCAGCATTTTCGTTTAGAAACTTATTAAAGATTGTATTACCAATTTACAAGGATATGAAAATATGGCAGCTAAATACCACAACAGCCCGAATGGTCCCCGTTTATGTAAAGCATCTGTTCAAGAATGCCCTTACGCTCTTGCAGGTGGAGAACATTATACAAATTTTGAAGAAGCTCAAAAAGCATATGAAGATGAACAATCAACAAAATACGGGCAAACACTCACAGTCTCAAAAAGCGATAAAGCGGTTCAAAAAGCCCATCAGGCTTACTATACTACACGTGACAGGGGCATAAAGAAAATAAATAAAACTAACAATAGACTAAAAGCTCGTGTTAGATTAGTAAAAGCATCCCCAGAGATTAAACAAGCTAAAGCTGATTTTAATATGCTCATGAAAGATGTCCAAAATCTTGTAGAGAAAAGCGAAAAGAAGAAAAACCAGTTCAAAAATCGCATAATTGGAAACTACCGTTTTGCTCGCCTTAGAGCAAGGAATTTTGTAAATACTAACCGCGAGAAGTATAGGAAACTTGAATCAGGTTATATCAATTTTGTTCAAAAATACGAGGATAAGATTGAAAATAAAGTTAATAATGGAATTGGTCACGTAAAGAAATCTCGTAATCGTTTGCGTGAAGCTGTTAATGAAGGTTCTAATCGTTTGAGTGCTGCTTCTTCTTACCAGAAAGAAGCGTTGAAAGCGTTGCGTGAAGCTTCCCCTCAAAAACGACAAAGAGAAGCTGTTGTTGAATTGACTAAATTGAGTGAGGCTACCAAGGGTAGAATTAGCCCAGAAGTTGTTGATGAATACTTCAAAGGGCTAGAAAAAGCCCAAAAAGCAAGGCATAGAGCAGATGTTGAAGCAGTTGAATTTGCTAAACCTGGTGCTGGCCGTCGTCGTGCTGAGACAAAAATTGATGAAGATATATTTGCTTGAAATTCGTAAATAAAATTATCCTACCTGTTTTTAAGCATGCAGGTAGGGTAATTTTTTGATATTTAGTAAATATTACGTAATTTTAATGGGAGATGTTGCTATGAAGCCTTCTTTAATGGAAAGAAGTGATTTAAATCAAGATGGTTTCTCGCTTTTAGAGCTTGTTATTGCAGTAGGAATACTTCTAATATTGAGTGTAGGTGGAGTATCAGCATACGGTTCTATGCAGGACAATGCTGATGATGCTGCTTTGGATCAGGCTGCTCAAATGGTGTACGATGCTGCTGTGGCTTATGATGTTGATGATAATGATAGGACTACATATAAACAAGCAAAAGACGATTATGATAGAAGTAAGTCGAAAGGTTCCGATGGAAAGAGCAACGCTGGAACTCGTGAGATAACAATAACGATTGATAAAGATGAAACAACTGGTGTTATTACAGTGACTGCTTCTATGGGTGATAAGAGTAAGACAATTGCGCCTTCTAACGGTACTAATCCTGGCGAAACACCTGACCCCGGAGATGGGACTACTCTTCCTCCTATTCAAGATGCTTTAACAAGTTTTACTTTAAGATGTGATAGTACAACTAGTGGACTCATGCCAGTTTCGGGGCTTCAATCAGGTGCAGAAGTTCATATTCAAGAAAGCAACTCACCATCTACTTTTAGAAAGCTTGAACAAATTTCTTATTTAGATTATGTATTTGACTTATACAATAAACAAAGTCCTGGAATGTTCGAAACAAAAGAAGAGTTACGAGATACTTTAAACAATGTATATGCCCCTAGTTCTAAGGGAGAGCCGTATGTTGCTTATATGGGCAATGTATCTGAAGAAATTGCTCTGAACGCAGGGGTTTCTTATAAAGTTACAGTTGATGGAAACTTTAATAGCTTTACAGCTAATACCCTCACTTTTGGGTCATGCCTACGAAATGTTGAGAAGATTGGTTTAAACACAGGTGTGGATACACTAAGCTTCGGAGCTGTTATTGAATCCGTGCCAAATGAAATCCCTTCAACTGTAATCAACTTAAATAGTGCATTCAGCGGGTCATCTTTTAACGGTTCAAACATAGCTGATTGGGACACTTCAAATGTTGTCTATATGAATAATTTATTTTATGGCAACACTGCTTTTAACCAGGATATCAGTTCTTGGAACACAAGCAATGTAAAAGAAATGTCGAGTATGTTCCGAAATGCTAGTAAGTTTAATCAAGATATAAGTTCATGGGACACAAGTAATGTAACAAAAATGGATAATATGTTCAGGGAGGCTAATAACTTCAATCAAAACTTGAGCACATGGAACGTAGAGAAGGTAACAACATATACTAGATTTGCTATCAAAGCGTCTGGATACCCTGTTTTCCCATCAACATATTTGCCAAAATTCAAATAATTTAAACCTTAATAAAATTAATACCCAACTTGTTGTTTTGTTGGGTATTAATTTATTCTTCATTTTTGCCCTGAGCCTCTTTCCCCAAATTTTTAAAGATTTCAGGACCCCTTATCTAAAATTGACTTTTTAGAAAAATTATCATATTTCTTCAAAAAAAGACCCTAAAAAACAGCGTCTATATCGAGTTAATTTGGGGGTTCTTTTTTAAGCCGTTTTAAGAGGTTTAAACAACAAGAAAATAGTTGCTAATTATCGTTTAATAACTATTTAGCCAAATAAAACATAAATTCTTCTAATGGCCCTGGTTTTGTAAAATTAAAACGCTTGCCAATTTTGCTCCACACTAAAGCACAAACGGCAAGCAGAACAATAGTAGCTATCAGCAATAAGACAACTTTTACATCATCTTTCAAAAGATCAGGTGGAACAACAGTGAAAGAATATACATGGATTGCATACAAGGATAATGTAGCTCCTGACAAGTAAGGTGTAACATGTATTACACTTTGAGTGCCCCCGTTTTTATCTACCTTTTTAAAACTTGTCAACCACATGCACAAAGCTATAATAATCAAGCCAATTCCGATTGATGATATCATTCCCAAAGTTGTTCCTGTATAAGCTCCTGAATTTGATAAATCGCTCCATTGGTAAGCATTGCTAAAACCATTGTCCATTTTCCATAACTCACCACCCAACAGCAACGAGACTATCTTTGCACTTACAAAAAACAAAAACCCTGTTATTGTCATTTTTTTAATAACAGACTTGTCCATCGAATCATACAAAGAACTTTCATAAACATTTTTATGATTCATAAGGATTCTTGACAGGATAGCTCCGACAAAGAAGAAAGATATCCACTGTAAAACTGGATAATGTGAGTAAAGAAAGGGATGAACGAATAATTGTTCAGGAGCATGTTGTATCATGAGTGTCCCGAAGTTCATTGATTCTGGAGTAACTGCTTCTTCGAATTTTCTACGTAGAATCACACTAAGAATTGGTGAAAGTATCATCCATGTTAAAGCTAGAATGATTAAATATTTCGTTTTATTTATAGTTCTGACAATAAGAGAACCTACGATAAATATTATTCCTAAGTTGACAAGAATAACGTCAATTGCAATGCTTGCTGAACCTAACGCAAATCCAACACCTATGAGAACGAATCCTTTGATGAATATTTTTTTCATAGAAGATTCTTTTTTAGGAGCGAAGAAACCCATTAACAATACAAAAAGAACAGCATGATAATCTTGCATAGTTTGAATAAAAGGGTCAAACGTTTTACTTTGTAAAGTGTGGTTAAGGATGATTCCTAGCAAGGCAATAAATCGCGCTAAGTCAAACGCTTCAATTCGCTGGAATTCTTTAAGCATGGTATGTACTTTCCTAGTTGCAATAGTTTATGAAAATATCTTTTGAATGGTGACTAAATTTTGTCTATTTCGGAATACGATTGTTTATGATATAATGTTTTAGGGCTATGTTAAGTTTAACAATAGAAAGAATAATTATGATGATTACAGTTATTACCGGCGCTGGAGTTAGTGCTTCTGCTGGAATACCTACTTATCGTGCGCAAAATTCTTTATGGCATGATGAAAAATTTCATAAATATAGTCATGCCAAAGAATATGGCAATCATTTAGATTATCTGAAACCAAAGTGGCTAGACTTGTTGACTACGATGAAGAATGCTGAACCTACGGATTTTCATCGTTTAGTTGCCGAAAAAGAATGGAACGTTGTTACTCAGAATGTAGATGGTTTACATCAAAAAGCAGGTTCTCAAAAAGTTGTTGAAATTCATGGTTCTCTATTGAAATGGAGAAGGTTAAAAGCTACTTCTGATAACACTTTTTCTGCAGATCTGTTACAGAACATTAATGGTGATATTGTTGCTCCGTTTGAGTCTAAAAATGACAATAAAAAAGCACATGATAACAGTGGAGTGGAATCTTCATTAACCTATTCTGGTAGAATTCGACCTGATATTGTTTTGTTTGGTGAGAGGTTGAAAAATCTTGACAAAGCATTAGAGCTTGTTAAATGGTCAGATGTTGTAATTTACGCTGGAACAAGTGGCAATGTTTATCCTGTTGCTGATTGGTATGTTTATTCTCAGGGAAGAACTATTCTCGTAGATCCTGTTGGTTGGGGAAACTTTGACAAATATTATCCTTCTACATCTGATGAATGGGCTTCTGCTTTTGATAATTCTTTTCTTGAATAAGATAGAATTATCAAAAATACGGTTAACGTTTTGTTTTATCTAAAAAGTTAATTTATTTCAAAACTTTTTGGTTAAGATATTATTGTATGTTGCTAATGTATATTTCGAAGTGAGGAATGTGTTTTGAATAATAAAACAGTTAGTGAAAGTAGTGTGAAAAAAGTTTCGCCTATTAAATCACTGAAGAAAAATCTTAATGATTTTTGGAGTACCGTAAGAAAAGTTCGTGTTCCCTCTGTAAAAGAATGGTGGAATAGTTTCTGGCGCGTTGTTTTAATCGTTGTCATTTTTGCCGTTATTCTTGCTCTTATTGATTATGGGTTATTACAAGCTACTTTCGGCCTTCAAGGATTGTTGCCTGAAATAGTTGAGTCTAAAACTTTGGGTTATTGGTATATAGGTGCTCTGGGTCTTACCGGTCTCCTGTCTGTAATTGGAGTTCTATTTCAGCAAGGCAGCAGTGACGGGCTTACTTCATTGCTAGGAAGCGGCTCTCAGTATCAGGGAAGTATTGCTGGTGCTATAAAAAAGATTTCTAAATTTACCTTAATAGTTGGATTACTCTTCCTTCTGTTGTGCTTATTCTCACCAATGTTCTTAGGAGGACTGTACTGATGGCTAATCGTCGTAAAGATTGGGGCTTAAAAGAGAAGCTCATTTTTGTAGTGGCTATGATTATTCTGTATAGGATTGGTGTGAGCATTCCCATTCCCTTTATTAATGCAGAAGCTTTCGAAAACTTTGTTTCTAACCCTAGCATAAATAATTTGTTATTTGCTACTACAATGGTTGGTGGATCGCTGACACAATTAGGTGTTCTATCCTTAGGTGTGATGCCATATATTACAGCATCTATTATTATGCAGCTTCTTAAAGTAGTTGTTCCAAAAATCAATGAAATGTACAAGAATGATGCTGATAGGCAAAAAATAACTCAATGGACACGTTACCTAACTATTCCACTAGCGCTTACTCAGTCTATTGGTATTGTTATTGGTGCTCCAGCCCTTATGGGATTTGACGTTTTCCTTACAGATTCAATATTTGCTATGATTGTAGGAATTCTTACTATGGTTATAGGTGCTATTCTTGCTATGAGAATCGGTGAAGAAATAACTTTGCGAGGAATCGGGAATGGTGTTTCACTTGTTATCTTTACTTCTATCCTAGTTACTCTTCCAGGATTGATTATACAAACATATAACTCACAGGGAACACAAATGGCTCTCATTTTTGGTGGTCTTCTCATTCTTGTTCTTGGGTTTATCCTATATGTTGAAAAAAGCGAACTGCGTGTTCCCATCGTATACACCAAGAGCGCACATAATGTTTCTCGCTCAACACAGGCATCAATGCTGCCTATCAAAGTTGCCATTGCTGGTGTTCTTCCAGTAATCTTCGCTAGTACATTAGCAATGCTACCTACGATGCTTTCGCAATTCTATCCGAAAGATTGGGTTCTTACAGTAGCAGGTTATATGGTATACGGATCAATACCCTTCATCGGAGTATTCGTATTGTTAACAATTTTGTTCACATTCTTCTCAATTAAAATGGTCTTTGACGTAGAAAGAATCTCCACAGAACTAAGCAGTCAAGGTGGCTTTATTGATGGACAAAGACCCGGTAAAGAAACGCGCAATTATTTGACAATGCTGGGTAATCGTATGGCAGTTCTAGATGCTGTTTACTTGTCCCTAATCAGTATTGGTACTTTCATCGCATTGCCACTATTAGGTATTAATAATAACACTTTTGCTGCTACAAGTATTATTATTCTTGGAACAGTTGTGACAACCTTCATAGCAGCGGTTGATAGTGAAAGGTTCAAAGGTAAGCATCAGTCAATGCTCTACTGACCTAAAAATTAATTATTAAAAGAAAAGCAAGACACAAAATTCGAAAGTGTCTTGCTTTTCTTTTTCGCAAAACCATGATAGAATGTCTTTGGTGATAACTATAATTATAAAAAGTGAGGGAATAATGAGAATATTATTATGTGGTTTAGGTTTTCATAAATGGCAACACATAGGCTATGATGTGTCAAAGTACAGGTTTGAGAAAAATGAGCCTTGGAGAATCCACTATTCTTCACATCGAAAGTGTGTTAGTTGCGAGAAAAGAAATATCTCATACACTCGTGCAGGAGTTCCACCCGAAGTTCAAATTAGCGATGATTTAACAACATTTGTTGATCATAGCACTCCGTACATGGACCCTAAGAAACTTTTAGAAAAAGAATAATTTTCTTTGTTAAAATAGTCAGGGAAAGTACTATCTCATTATTACAGAAACGGTTATACAATGACTTTTAAATTCATGGAGAACGGGTTCACTCAAAGTTCTAAAATAGTTCTTATAATAGCATCTATATTATTTGGACTAAGCATTCTTGCTACTTTGACATTTGGGACTATTATAGGATTTTTTGGGCTTGCTGATACTATTCCAGCATGGACAGCTATGACACCAATTGCCCTTTTCATAAGCTTGTTAGTCTTAGCAATAGTAGTCAACATATTCATTATCGCATATGATGCGGTAATCAACAAGAACTATAATGAATATGTTGAACTTATCAAAATAGTTCCGAGAAATCAGCAAAAACAGAGTGAAGAGCTGCATAATTATATTTTTAATAAAAATTCTCTCTGATAGAGAGTGCCAAAAAAGAGTAAGTAAATTGTTTAAGACTACATCCTTTATTGTAGCGTTATTCTAATTGTATGCTGCTCATCACTTTTTATTGATTTAAAGAACTTATTTCCCGTATTATTAGTGATATTGTCAGTTAAACCACTAAAAATATAGGAAATAATTATGTCAAAAATTATTTTGTTTTACGCGAAAGATGAATCAAAAATATTCACCACTGTTCATGGTCATGCTTTTTCTTTTTTGGAAAAATTGTTCCATACAGAGAAGCTAGATATTTACAAAATCATTGATCAAGGACATGAGAATAATGGGTATCATTATAATTCAGTAACTAATGAATACGAGTTTTGGAGTTCTCAAAAAACTTGCGAAACCATTAATATGAGCAATTTTGATGTTCTGAAAAAAGAATATGATGGTGTTTTTGAAGTAAACCTTGACGCTGAAAAGACAATTCTGCAGTTAATGTAATTTAGTTTTCTTGTTAGAAATATACTTGATAAATATTTATTATTCAAGTATTGGAGTATAAAAAATGACAAGATATCATGTTAATCCAGAATCAGGTAGACCTAACATTTGTAAAGCACAAATTAAGTGCGATTTTGCTGTTGATGGTCAAGAGCCACCTCACTTTGAAACTAAGGCTGAAGCAAAAGTTTATGCTGAAACAAAGATGACAGAAGAATATGGTGCAACAGCAAAAGTTGTCAAAAGCGCAAATAAGCCTAAGAAGTTAACCCCCGCTCAAAAAGAGCGCCAAAAGGGCAGAGAACACGCTGAGGAAGCATTGACTAGGCATGATCCTGATGCACTTCTAAAATATGCTAATCAACATGACGCTTTTGCGAAAGGTTATACTGCAAGACTTCAAGAAGAATCCGATAAAAACGCTACTGTGTTGGCAGAGGCATACTTTGATGAAAACATTGCATCTGGCTATGGAGAAATACCATCTGATCATTTAGATAATTTGCGCAGTAAGTATATCAATGATGTTCTTGCTAATCCTGACGCTAGAAAAGAGCTCAAAAAGCGATCCGAAGAAAAGGCAGCACAAGAAAAAGCAAATGAGTTTACTATTCAGCGCGAAACAATTGAGACAAAAGCTCGTACATTGCGCGTTGGTGACATCATCACAGGTGAAAAATTCACTAATTCAGGAAAATGGGTTGAAGATGATTCAGCAGAGATTGTCAAAATTGAACCATTTGTGGATATAAACATGAACACAGAATTAAAAGTCACTTATGCTGACGGACATGAGGGAATTTTGGGAAATGGTTCAAATGTCAAAGTCAAACGTGATAAAAACCGTATATCTAACAATCCAGTATCACCATCTGTAATTCGTGCATCTGCACGAGCTGTTATGAATGATGCTGAAAATGGTTTATTGATCAAAAAAGAACCTTTTAACAAAATTATGGAATATGCTAAACAAGATACAGCTGGAATAGATCTTGCTCATCGTTTAGATAGAATTTCTCTTGCTATGGAAGATAATAATCAACATGATCCTTCTATTAAAGCATCCGCAGCTGCTACACGTATCAGAATGTCCTATGATAAAGACTACTCAATAGATCGTGGGGACGCATTTAATTTATTATATGATAAAGACAATACTGATTCTAAATTATTCAATAAATTAGAGAATGATTATCCAAGTGTGGCTAGATCTGCAGCTAAGAGTCGTGAAAACAGAGCCGAGATTAATAAACAAAAAGCCGAACGTGGAGATACACAATACGCTTGATAAAACCTGACAAATAGTAGAACCGCAATAACATAAACTCATTATTGCGGTTCTACTATTTGCATTGTTGACAAACTACGTATTGGACTGTATTATTCTTAATATAAAATTTTAAAAGATAAGGTGACGGTAATGGCAAATATTTCAGTAGAATTTTTAGGTAACTCTAGTTTTAAGTTGAGCAGCGGGCAAATTATCGAAAATGTCCATCTTGTGGGAACTTGTTTAGGTGAATTCTGCCCTATCCATAACCCTAGTGATCATGATTTTAGGGATTTTCCGCTAGTTTTTACAGGTGTTAATATGCTAAGAGAATTCCCTGATGGTACTCTTATTCCTGACCCTGATGATTATTCATACAACAAGGGAAATCCTGTAATTTTGGAAAATTCCGCAAAATGCTATAAGTGTGAGACAACTGTAAAGTCTATCAGTCGTCATGATTTTCAAGAATGCTCATGTGGCAATGTTTTTGTTGATGGTGGTTATAACTACATTCGACAAGGATTCTTAGAAGGACAATACTATGAGAACACTTCTCTCACAACAACAAAGAAGAGGGCTAGTTGAGGTTTACTCTTAAAAGCGATTAACGGACATATAAGAGCGTTAAACTCTCTATTAGGATAAAGATAGCTTAGATACCTCAAAATGCCGTAGAACAACACCTGGACGCTTTCAGGCAGTGGCCCAGGTGTTGTTCTACGGCATTAATCATTGGTTTTCAGAATACATGAACTGGTGTTCCTGTTTGAGCAAAGTAATAGATTTCTTCTGAATCACTAATTGTCATGTTTACACAACCATGACTTCTCATAGAAGCGTTCGTATTACCAAAATCACTGTGCCACCATGTTCCGTGGAAAGCTTCACCACCATTGTAAAATGTTGCAAAAGGAACGTCTTTTGTACAATAATCATAAGCAGGAGTACATCCCATATCCATCATTTTAGTCTGGTGGAAGACTTTGAACTTACCTTTATCAGTAGGTGTTGCTGGTTTACCAATCGCAACTTTATAGGTTTTCACTAATTTTTCGTTCTCATATGTACGGACTTCACGAGCATCCAAATCAACATCAATTCTACGGAATTTTTCGTCAACTTTTGCTTCAACTTTTTTACCTTGAAGCTGGAACTTAGAACCTTCACCTTTTGATAATTGTTCAATGCTTCGAGATGTTAGTCCTTTTACATCATTAAACTCATATCCATCATTAAACTCATCCAAAGTTTTGAGAACTTTACCATTTTCGTCAACAACAGCTGAACCGTTGTCTACTTTCGTATTAACTTCATCAGGAACAGTTTCCGCATAGTTTCGTAAGCTATCTTCCTGCGGAACTACAGCAAATCCATCCTCAGTCTTTTCAACAGCAACTAATTCAGCAAAACTACTGCGAGATATATCAAGCTTCTTCTCATCACCTTCATAATAACCAGCATCATCGGCCATGGTATTTAGTTTTCCTGTAAACTCTTCAGCTTCTTTTGTGGTGATAGAAGGTTCAATACTGTCTTGAACAAGCTCATACTTTTTTACATCATCAGTTATGTTTGTAGCTGTTAAATCTTTTTCAATGTTTTTACGCAAATCTTCAACAATTGGCATAGTTCCATTTTTTCCTTCAACAACGTCCCATGACTCGCCATTCTCATTTAACACTACATCAGCATCAGTAGGCTCACTGTATGAATTGGGAAGTTTTTTTGACACTGCTTCTTTCATTTTTGATTCATCAATTTTAATACTATGAGACAATGCTGTATTCCAAGAATCCACGTTATAAGCTTTGTTCTCGTTTAAGAAATCCTGCAAGGCTTTATCATCGTAGGTAACACCTAATTCCTCATAAGTGAATTCTACATCATTAACAGTAATCGGGGTTTCAGATAGTGTATTGTGTAATTTTTCTATTGCCTTTTTCTGTGTAGAAAATCCAACATCAGTTCCGTTAACATGGAAACCGGGCGCTGTAAAAGCAAAGCTTGCTGCTGTTACACTGAGACCTAACAAAACGACAAAACTACTAACAATTGCAACAATAACTTTTTTGCGCATATGCCATCAACTCCTCAAACGATTCTTGAATAGCAATATCTTATCAAGAATCTTATTATTTAGCGAAGAAGAATGAGAGGCAAAAAGCTTGACAAAAGAACAGTGATAAATTGGACAGAATAATAGTCTTCTACTGTGTAGCCATTTGTGTCTTCTTTAACTGGTTTTTTAAAAGCAAAATAACCAGCTAGAACTGCCATGCTAAGATAAAAGATTATTGGTATCAAAAAATTGTAAAAGGTTACTTCTTCGTTTGTAAAAAGCAACACTTTATTGAGGATAGCACCTATATAACCTACCATAGCGGCTATATATATTAGAATAGTTCTTTTATGTTTGTATGTTGTCTTGTCATCTTTACCTTGTATCTTGTCTTTTAGAACTAGGCCAATAACACACAGAGCTACACAGAAAGTAATGACCAAGAGAACAGTAGGCAAAGAAAAAAGAATTTCTTGGGGCATAATGAACCACAAACCTTTACGAATTATTGCGAATTATATGTTAAGCAAACCAATGAAGATAACTACTTAATCTAATATCCGTCTATTTCAGTCATCATCATCAACAGTTCTAATCTTACGATCTTTAAGCCGTTTGCTTTGTGTAGGGTCATCTATATGGTTAACAGGAACTTTTGTGAAATCGTTTTTATTAAGTTTTCTGCCTATTCTCATTTCTAAGCATCCAATGCATAACATTCCTTCATATTCGGGAACTGCTTTACTCCAAAGATCATTAGTAACCATATAGTATTCTGTGGGGATTGTTTCAACACAACAATCTAAGCATAAAGTATTCTTAAAACCTTTTAGTGATTCAGAAATTAAATCTTCGATTTCTTCTAGTGTAAGATATTCTGAATCAAGGGTTTCTTCTTCTTCGATTTTATACTCTAACGTTCCGTAAATATTTTCAAGAATCGTTTCAATATGATATTTTTGCGGTTTCATATTTTCTCCTTGCTATCAATACATCTCTTCTCATTTTAACATAATAAAATACTTAGAGCTAACACTGAGATTTGACATTGTATGATTTTTTTGTTATAATATTTTTATAAGATTCGTTAGTGAGGAATTTGAAGGAGTAGTATGATGAGTCGTTAGTTCTCTATTGTATGTATTATTTGTTTAATTTATTGCGGTTCAACGGGAGCCGCGTTTTTGTTTCTTATTTCTAGCTATAAAATATTTTGGAGGTTATAAAAATGAAGTGGATCGTTGAGTTTACAGCAAATGATAAGATTGAAGTTGAAGAGTACAGCTCTCGTGAGCTGGCAAACGAAAACTTCAAGGCAGGCCGGAAGCTTTTCATGAATCTGGCAAAGATGACTGCTGACCTTAATGTTAGTGGAAATGTTACAGAGGTGGATAATAACGGAAATACTCAGGTTATTGCTTCTTTCTCTAACTGACCAATAACATATCAAATAAATATAGTGAGAGCGACCAAATGTTTGTTTTTGGTCGCTCTCACTATATTTATTAATTAGTTTTTTAATAATCAATCTTCATCATCAAAATCATCGTCATCTTCATCAATAGCGAAATCAGGATCATCCGCTAAGAAATCAGGTGCTTCTTCAGTGTCATTATCTAAGTCTTCCAAAGTTAACTCTTTATCAGAATAAGTGAACTCAGAGAACCTATCTGAACTATAGCTATTGTTTTGGCTATATGATGCTTCCTCAGCGTTAATTAAAACATCTGACAATGTTGTTTCTCCGTTAGATTCAGTCTCTCTTATGGCATTACGAAGAGTTAGATTAACACCAGTCTCATTGTTAAGAAGTGCTGAATAAATTGAACTGTCTTCTAAAGAATACCCTTGTTCAGTAAATCTTGCGGCTATTTCATCTCGTTTTTCAGGAGTAGTTAAATGATTCTTCAAAAGCTCTTTTTTCTCATCAATTCCCACATTTTTATCAAGAACTAAGGCAACATCAGCATCAAGTTTCTTTTCTTGCTTTTTAGACAAGCTAGGAACTGAACGTTCTTTGTTTTGTAGGATTTTAATAGCATTATCAGGAATTTCTTCTACTCTTGGTCTTTGAATAGGGGTAGATAAAGTATTTCTCTCTCTTTTCTCCTCCGCTTCTTGATTAACTTCTTTGTTTGAAGTTTTTACTTTAGAAGTCTTTTTGTTTTCAGGCTTCTTTTTAACAATGACACTTAGTGCACCATGTTCTTCTGTAAGCATTCCTTCTGCGTAAGCTTTTGCTTCTGACTTATCTGTAAAGTGAGGCGCTGGTTTTCCGTCATCAGATTTTAGAGGGCATTCCTGCTTATCAGCACGACAAATATTAGGACGACCGCTTTTTGGGCTTATATGGTACTTAGTCATATTACATTCCTTATAGTATAAAAGTTGTTCTACATGTTAATAATAGACTTTTCTAAACATTCATCTTTAAATATTATTCGAATTATTTAAACAATACTTCGTTCATAATGTACTTTTTAACCTAATCGTTTTTTAAATGAATTGATTAAAAAACTGAATTTGATCAGGGTCATAAGATTCTGTAAGGAGAAAAGCAGCATTTAAATACTCCTTAGAAACCTTTTGAAAATTAAAAATATCTATATGCGTCATTGCTATATATTCTGCACGCTCCCAAGGTTCCATATCACCAAAAGTTCTTCCATCCACAGAGATAGTACTTTTTACTATTTCACCCTTATATTCTTCAAAAACTTGAATATAAGGTTTAAGGCCAGGAAGCATTAAAGCATATTTGCTTGTTTTATCACAGTCAAGTATATTTATATCATAACTATACAATACACTCTCATCATTATTCAATCTTTTTCTTTCTACAAAAGCTAATCTCGTATTACCACTTTTAACAAATTGAGTTTTGCTCTGACTCATTCTTTTTACTACACGATTATGAAATTTTTGAGGATTTGATTTTTCTGAAGGACTAATTCTGCGATTTCGAGGTTGGTATTCTTCCAAAGATTTTATATCCTTCAAAGCTTCTGGGCTGAAACCCTCAAAAAACTTGTTGATCAACCAGGCTTTGCCTTGCGGATTAAGTATTCTATTTGAACCCACCATTTTGCGTCCAATAGTCAATACAATATTGCCATTATCAGTTTCAATAACAACTTCACCGCTTTCAGAAGGCCAATGACCATAGTTTTTACGCTTGAATAAATCAACCACGTCTTTTTCTGTGTATTCCTCACTAGAATTATTAGCAGTTCTCAGAACCTCATCTAAACGCACAACAGACTCCTCATAATAAAATACTCTTCATCCAAAAATAATACTTATTACAATCCTGGATGAATTACATGCTTGTTTTTCAATGTTATCTTAACAAGATTATGATGAATTTTAATTAATATTAAAAATATTTCAATAATTTTAATAAATTCAACAATAACAACTATCACAAGAGATAGAACCAATAATTGTCATCAATCAATTAAGGCAAATTCTAATCTGAAACTGAATAACTCATTAATCAGACAAGAACAAAATGTTGTATCAAAATAACATTTAAACCTATAATAAGTATTTCCGCCACCTTGGGCTGAACATTAACAATTTTGTTGCTGTTTGACAAAGACTTAGAATTTAATAGATTCTTCTTTAAGCTTTGAGCTGCAAAAATTCTACACAAAATATAAAGCGTAGCAGCGATAGTAATAATGATCCCGTAAATAATTTGGCTATTATTTAAATCATTGTTAGATACTGTTGTTCCTAGCTTTCCAATAAGCAAAATCATTACACCAAAAGACATAGTATTATCTGGATTTTTCAAAAAAGTGTAAGATCTTTCTTCTATATTTTTGAATAATAGCGATGATGCAACCCCAGGCAAAGATATAAGAATAATTAACACCGCAACAATAGAGATGCTTGAAGAAATGAAGTTGAGGATTTCTGTATTCATTATATTGACCTTTTTACTATATAGAATTATTTATTATATTACTTGATTTAAGATTTTCGAATGCTGCTCTTTTTGTTCTTCTCTTGTTTATACCATGTAATAAAATCGCCATCTGTACCAGAATAGAGATAAGAAGATTTGATGTAATATTCCTCAGTAGAAGTTCCAGTGTATTTATTTTTTCTGATCTCTTCTCTGGCATACTCTACAAGAAGTTTTTCATCAGGTGTATCAAAAACATTTGACAAACTTTTGTAAAGAAGAATACTCCCGAAAATAGCGATTCCTAAAAATACAAAATACACAATGTTTTGAGTTGTTTCTTGTAGACCAGAATTAGCAACACTGTTTTTCATTAAGAAAAAACTTGACAACCACACTACTGTCATTAAAGCTTTAAACGTATTGACAAAAATCTTTCTCTTCATCATTTTTTGGATAATAGCGCTCTCAGAAACAGGAATCATTAAAGCCCTATCAGCGGGGGTAGACGCTTCTATAAAGAGTGCTGTATCAGTTCCAGCGTCAAGAATAATTTTAGTTTTTTTATTGCTCATGATGAAAGCTTTCCGTGTTTAAGGTCTTCAATATTGTTGCTTATTCCATCAATATAATCTAGAAAATCGTCTTCGCTTCCGCTAGTAGGAATAGTGATTGTGCTTTGAGAAAAAGTATAAGGGGCTGCTCTACGGATGAACATTATTTTTGCTTCGGGATAAGTTAATTTACTTCTCACTGATTCAAGAATTCCTACTTTTGCAGCGTTTCTTTCTGTAACTTCTTGTGTTTCCGATTCTGTCAGCTTAACCATAAGTATTTTCCTGACAACACTATCATGTTCAGCAACTCCATCAAACATCCACTGAAGAATGGAAGTGTTATCATCATGAATAATATATTGTTCAACAATGTCACCTTCATACTTAGATGCTATATAAACTTCTTTAATCATTGTTCTTCAACTTTCATGAATTCTACTTTTAAATGAGCCTGTACACGAGTGATTGTACCGTTTCTATTAATTCTATAAATCTGATTGACAGGAGAAAGAGCAATATCAATTTCATTCAATGCTTGAAATTCTTCTTCAAAGGAATCTCCCGGATTCACAAAAGTAATAACATCTTCAGGTGTATGATACCCGCCACCAGAGACTCCGTTTTCAATCCATTCAGTAAGTTTCTTGTATCCACCTTGAAAACGATTACGTAAAACCTCTGGAATCTCACTTCCTTCATCATGAATAACGATTCCGCGCACTCCTGTTCCATTAGCAGGCTCATAAAAGACAATTGCCTGATCTTTGTCAGTGTTCATAAAAGTTTTCCTCTCAAAAAATACATAATCATAATCAAGATAATTCTACCACAAGAAAAAGTTTTCACAAAGTTTTGATTATGTTCATCCTCTAAGTTTTTTGAACTTCTTAAAGATTAGATTGAAGAGTTTGTAAAACCTTAGCAGCATGATAAATACCATTAGAAAGTTCAGTAGAGTCATCCGCTTTTCCACCGAAATAAAGCAATAAATCAAAATTCTTATCACCATTCATCAGAAAAGACATTCCAACCACAATGTTTTTGTGCCTAGGATCTACACTAATAGGGATACTTTGACTTTCATCATGAATTGAAACATTCAACAAATCTACACTTAATTTATCTAATGCTAAAACAATCAAGCTTTCTAAGAAAACTTTTTGTTGATCATCGCTGTAAGAAGAGAATACGTCATCATCAGTAGCAACAATGGCTTCTTTGCCAGGGTATTCTGCTATCCACAATAATTCTTTATATATTTCTTGCTGTTTATCCACCATATTAGAATCCTCAAAACTCTACATTAACATTATTCTTATAATAAGAATCTTATCAACATATTCTAAGGATCAAATCATTAAACAACAGGAATGTACCTATTATGAATATTTAACGAATAAATTAAACAAAAAGTGCTTTATTGTTTTCAAGCGAAAATTATCCACATTTGTTCTCTAAGGTGTCCCTCATGACAGACTCTTCTTGGGAATCAACTGATAAATTGTAGTTAGTTTTTACTTTTATAGAAGACACAATATATGTACAATGAATAGGCTCATAACTAGGCATCCATTGTCCCGGATCCTGATCTCCCTTGCTTCGGTTTGCTGAGCTTCCGACTATTGCCAAATTATCTTCATCATTAGCAATGTCTTTCTTAGCGTCAGAATCTAAGTAATAAAGATCTAAATCTTCAGGATTGTTCATTATAGATTGTATTTCTTCTTCTGTAAAGTTTGCTTCACCACTATCTACATAATCATATAATAACTGAGGGTCCTCTTTAATTGCTTGTGCTTCACTGTCAGAGTTAATCACAATTCTCTCGGATTCTGTAACCTCTTTCAATGCTATGATATGTTCAGTGTCTATGTCTGCTCTATTTTCAGCGCTTATTTCAACGTGATCACCAGTATATGGATCAATCATATATCCACCATCTGCCTTAGCGTTCTCGCCGAACTCAGCATTAGGCAAATCTCTTAACTGTATGGATTCAACTGTTCCCGATTTAAAACTACCAAACATTTCATCACGAGAATAGTCAGGTCTTACTAATTCATCTGCTATTACAAGCTCATTCAAGTTGTTCTTCGCTTCTTCAACTTCTTCAGAAGATGGCTGTATGCTTCTTCCTTGCCAAACAATTTCTTCATTTGATGTAGATGAGGATTCTTCATTAGAGCTATCAGATGCGGATTCAGTAGGCTCAGAGGGTTCGCTACTAGTCTCAATGTCAACAGTTTCTCCATCAACAGTGATTTCTATATTTCCATCATCACTTACTGCGATGTCGCTTTCACAGGCAACAAGACTCATTGAACTTAGTGCTACCCCTCCAAGAGCGACAAATCTGTAAGCTTTCTTAGTAAGGCTTTTATTGTTCTTTTTCTTCAAAGTTTGGTTGAAAGTATTTTTAGAATTTGCCGACTCATAAGCATATAAAGCTTCAGCACGACTGGAATAATGCTCTGACTCTTCACCAAAAGGGCAACTTTTAATTGAAGCTGAGCATTTACCTACATTTCCTGTTTCTTGATTCACGTGCCATTTAGCCATACTTTAAACCTCATCTAACTTTTATTAAGAATTATATGTTCGTTTTTCTAATTAACAAAAATAATATATGTTCAACTAATAAGATCATTAAGCACTAAAAACCGCAATAATGTCCGATTTACCCTAAAAATCTGGTTTGAATCTTACATGGTATGTAAATAAGCTTGTCGCTTTAGCGTTTTACATTTTAGGGAAACCTCAAAACTGGTGAACCTGGCAGACGGTTTGTAGCTCAGACTTTAATACCCTACGCACTGTTTTGGTAGTAGTAATAACAATAGAAGAGAAAACACCTCAAAGCATTCTGAGACAGAGAATTAGTAATTACTGTATCCCCTATCGAAAATTAGATTTCTGAAAAAACTTCTCGTAAACCCCTAAAAAGACCTGTAAATAGTGAAGAATTAAAGAGAGTTTTTTAGGGTGCGTTTTGTAAGCCTTTCACAGTCTGTTTTGAGCTCTTCAGTTTAGCGTAGAAAACAGTAATCTTTAACAGGAGTTGAGTGTACCGGTTGATTCTGCTCTACTAGTAGCTAATTCCCATAGTCTTGTTTCTTTCGGGTTGGTAGAAAATGTAAAACGCTAAAGCGACAAGCTTATTTACATACCATGTAAGATTCAAACGTGAAGAAAGTGTGAAAATGTGAAGGAATTGTGAAAACTGTTTAAAATCTGTTATCTAAACAAGGAGAAATTACGGTTTATCTTTAAAAACGTTAAGATATTCAACATACTACTCTATCCGTTGAAAGGTTATTAGATGCTTGAAGTAAAGATAAACAATGCTGAGAACAATACTGGCCCTGCTGCTGGTGTTGACAAAACTGTATCTCGCATACTACGAGGAATGCTGAGAACAGTATATGGCTATGCTAAAGATAAACCTGAGAAAGTTTACTTATACGCTCGGATTAAATCAAAAGCTTCAGCAGTAATAGTTCCAATTTTTGAAATTAATGGTATCAAATACCAGCTCAATACTCTACATGATGCTGAATTTATAGATGAGAAGACTAAAGAAGTGATTGACTTTGATTTTGATTCTGAACGTAAATTAAGTCTTCACAAGTACTTAGGAAATGACCTACTCAACGAAGTGGTTCCTTTGCTTAGTTTTCATCAATTAGAAGTTCCCGACGAATTATGGTTCAGTTATGAGTTAAAGAATGACTTATTTAATATTGAATTTTCTTATAGTCATATTCTCGGCAAAGAAAACGAAAATGAAAAAACTTTTGCGTTGAGTGTAGAAGAGAGAATTTCAGAATGGTTAAATATTTTAGATAACCCAGAAGATAAGTATACAGTTAATGTTTATGATAACCCTGAACTCTTAGGGGAAGATTACATGCTTGAGCTTTTCTGAATCAGATCTGAGAGAACCACACAAAATTTGTTGCTTTGTGTGGTTCTCTCAGATCTGACTTTTTAATTCACAATCTGATATTTTTTGTCTTTTATAAGAATGTATTCCTCTGTTTGCTCTTCTTCGTGTTTTTTAATTCCATGTGTAGAATCCGTAGACTTTGAACTTGGATGGTCATATTTTCCTTCCATTGCTACTAACACATCAAGAACTTCTTTATTAGTTTCTTCTTGCTGAGCTTTACGGATTTCCTGTTCCATAAGAGCAAAAATGTTTTCTAATTCTTGAGAAGCTGTGATAAAACAATTTTTACTATTTTCTGATTTTGTTTTAAGATCATTGTAAAAAGGGGAATCTGAATTAATCTTTTTTAAAGCGGTTATAGTTTTTTTGTAATCTAAACCAAAATCGTGTTTTTCTATAACTTTCTTACACAGTTTTATCCATAATGTTTTTGAAATTTTATCGTGATGATGACGTATCTTTTTGGAAATCGAATGTTCTACTTGTTTGAAATCATTTTTATTTTTTGATTGAGGATTCTCTTTAAGCCAGTTTTGAAGAAGTCTTTCCTGTTCTTTGGACACTCTTTCAGAAGTGAGAACAGAGTAAGGTTTACCTTCTTTCTGATAGTACTTATCTATTCTCGTTTCATATAAAGTTATTGTTGAGGCATTCTGTTCCAAGAAAGCATATGCTAAGGGTATTAAAGGTGCCCCCAGGAGAACAAAAAGAGGCAGCGAAAAGACGAAATGTGGCATTATAAAAGCGAAAGCCGCTAAAGGGACACATCCTATAGCAAAATTTTTTATAAAGTTTTTGTTTTCAGATAACAGAGATTTTGCCTTTTTTATTCTGTCTTTTTTGTCTTTGCTTCGAAAAACTTCTTTTACCTTAGTGAAGAAAGATTTATTTTCTTCTTCAATCTCTTCTTGAACGTTGGCAAGAGCTTCATCACGAAGTTGATCATAAGGTGGTTGTAAAGGACGTTGTTCAACATAAATTAGGGTTTTATCAATATTTTCAGAAGATTCTCCAGAAGTATAGCTCCACATTCTGGGCCTAGGTGCCTCTGAAACAAGGTAGGTTGATATGTTGTCATCAACAGATAAAAAAGTTTTATTCATTGTAATTCCCTCTTAAATTTCCTAAGTTTATTTGAAATATAGATTTGACCATCTTAGCATGTTATTTTTAAATAATCAAGCTTATAGTCATCAAATTCTTTAAAGATTTTGTTAATGAACTAGATGTATTTCTTGTTGACGAAATTATTGGTGGAGATTTGATAGAATAGAGATTGATATATTGTGTCAAAGATAATTTGTTAAGGACTTTTATGACTACTTATGAGTTAAAGAATTTGCCGAATGATGTAAAGAATGTTTTGATCCAGTCTCGTCATTTGAAAAATGTTGAACAACACAGAAAAGAGATTTTGGATAAAAAATTTCTTAGCAACAAAGAAATCAACTCAGGTAGTTTGATGGACATGTTAGATGAAACTCCAAGCTTTACTACTTCTCCTGTTCAAACATATGAGACTACTGTCATTTGGGCTACTGATAATTATTCTGAACGTGGTGATGAATATGGATTTAAACAGCCTATTCAAGATCTTTCAATTATCGTTCCGCGTGTGGACAAAAGCAAAGCTGAGCAGAAAAGGCGAGTCAAGGATAAAGCTGAAGTGTTCACTCCTAGCTGGGTATGTAATGTTCAAAACAATCTAATAGATGATCACTTGTTGAAACCTAATGTTTTCAATAAAGTTTCAGAAGATAAGAAAAGCTGGACTTCTACGAAGAGAAAAGTTCCTTTCACTAAAGATTATACATGGTTGGATTATATTGTAGAACGAAGATTGGAATTAGCCTGCGGTGAAGGTCCTTATCTAATGTCTCCTTATGATACAACTACTGGTAAAGGTATTCCTGTTCGTGATGATGAGGGAAAGTTTTCTCGAATCGGGTTACTAGACCGAAAATTGCGAGTAGTGTATGAAAATGTGTTCAAAGATTTCAAAAAGGATAGAACAGGTAGAGTTGTTGAAGAAATTGATGAAAAGACTAAGGAACAATGGGTTAATTATGCCATGTTGTCATTAGTTAATACTTTTGGTTATGAATGGCAGGGAGATAACTTACTACTTGCCCGTTTAAATATGCTTAATACATTCATTGAATATTATGAGGATGTTTTTAATGAAATGCCTAACAATGAGTTAATATTAGAAGTTTCTGAAATCGCTTCTTGGAACTTATGGCAGATGGATGGGTTAAAAATGGTAGAACCTATGTCTTGTGACGATAATTGTAAGGCATGTAAAAACAAAAAACGAATTGGTCATAATGGCAAGATTTCAGTAATAAGGTTTTTGACTAGTGAGGGGTTTGCTTTGAAAGCATTTGAAGATTTATTACCTATTGAAATGTCATCTAAAAATAAGTGAGTTTCTTCATAAAAAATGCGATTATTATTGTTTTTGCCTTGTTTTTATGGGATATTAACCTATGAATATAATTGTGAAATTTTTGATAGGTTAAGAAGATGATAGTTAGAAGAAAAAATCGGTTTTGTGCCAAAATGTATGTACCAATAAGCGTGGTTTTAATAGCATTAACAACTATGACAAATGTTAGTATTGCTTATGCAGAAGATGGAAAAAGTTCTACAACAATAGATTTAGGGTCAACTTCTCCTGTTCAAATCCCCTCAGTTGAGCCGGGAAAAGCAGATAAAGTCAATACATTTGATACAGGTAAATTGATTGTTGTTCCCAAAGTAAAATTACCTGAGCCAATTGAAAAATTATCAGTAGATAAGGCTAACAATGGTAAAGCAGACAAGAATATAGCAAACAATATTGATGGACTTATTAATCCGTTGAAAAATCCTGTTCAAACTTCAGATTATGGTTATAGAATTCATCCTGTAACTGGTGAGTCAAAACTTCATGCGGGTGTTGACTATGGTGCAACATGCGGAACTAATGTGTTTGCTCCTTCTGATGGAAAAGTCTCAATGGCTGAATGGAAAAATGATACAGCAGGTAATGCTATCGTTGTTGATCACTTAGGATTTGAAAAAACAAATACGCAAATAAGAGGTGAGGACAGCTTATCTACTAGTTACTATCATTTGTCAAATATTCATGTCAATGAAGGTGAAATTGTAAAACAAGGTCAGTTTATCGGGAAAGTAGGAAACACGGGAAGAAGTACCGGATGTCATCTTCACTGGGAAGTTATGGTCAATGAGGTTAACGTAGAGCCAACTCAATTTTTGACTTCTTCTAAAAAAGATTATAGTAATGTTTATTTTGAAGAACCTGAAGAATAAAAAACACCATCTGCCTTTTTGCTTCGCAGATGGTGTTTTTTACTTTTTTTTCAGTCTTGAACGATTATTTTTGGTGCTGAGATGAGCTTCACTTCAAATCTTATCAGGGTTGAAGGATCTACGATGAGCAATCTTCCTGATTTGTCGTTCCAGCTTTTCAATGGTGAATTTTCTAATTTTCTTTTAAGAGCACTGAGGTAAGTGCTTTCGGAAACAAGAATCTGAATTTCTTCAACTCCTTTTGATACAACAGGTGATACTCCACGACTGTTCCATGTGTTGACTGTAATGTGCTGGTGATAATTGTTGGATGAATAGAAGTTCACGGAAGGTAGATCAAGTGTGGTATTTAATCCGAATAAATCATTGTAAAATTCTTTTGCTTTTGCCATGCTGGGTACTTGTAAGTGTACATGGCCTACTTTTACTGGTTGTTTATCCCATGTCTCATCAATGGTTTCGTTAAAATGATATTTCAAAAATTCTGTTTGGTCTATTGGCTGAGGGTTAACTTGAATTGTGTTGCCTAACCATTTCCAAGAGCTAGGTTTTTTGTCAACATAAAGTTTTATCCCATTTCCTTCAGGGTCTTCTAAATAGAAGTTAGTGGATACCCCGTTATAAGTGGCACCTCGAAACAGTTCTGGATGATAATAATTAACTCTGGTAAGTACGGATGCTAATGTTGAACTGTTCTGGTATAGAAGAGCAAAGTTGAATAACCCTGGGGCTTGTTTGTTCCTGTCTGTAAGAACTTGACCATCTTTAATGTGAAGAAGAGGGGTAGATCCGCGTCCAAGAGTGGTTGAACTGCGGTCATTTGATAGAACTTCAAGACCTAGAACTGTGCGATAAAAGCCTGATAGGTTAACATAGTTTTTTGCTCTGAGAGTGATGGATCCAATAGAGAAAGTGTCATCAAGTAGAAGGTTCTGGTTTTCAGGGCTTGAAGTCATTTCTAGTTGAGCATTTTTTCTTCGGTTTACTAAGTCTGATCCCATTTTCAAGAATTGAATTAAAGTTTCGTCAGCGGGAGCTAATGGTTTGTAATTATCCATGTTATTCCTATCTATAAGTTGCGTAATATACTATATCATTTATTTGTTTTTCTAAAACCACAGTAAGAATTAACAAAACACCAAAATAATAAAAAGCACAACAGCTTCTTAAACTGTTGTGCTTTTTATTATTTAAGATAATTCAAAATCAGTCATCATCTGTATTATGCTGGAATCGTCGGGGAGTGTTATTGTCAAAGGGTTCATAATCCTCATAATCTTCATAATCTTCAAGATCTAGATCACGAACATATCGACCTTGAAGTGAATGGAGATTACGCTGGACTTTACGGCCATCCTGACGACGATTAAAATTGCGAGCCATAATAGTTAGTTCCTTTCGAAAACTATGTTTACTGTTTAACTATGTTGAACTATATCATTTTTAAAAAACTATGTCAAATCTTCCATTATCTTTTTTTGTTACTACTCGAAACAAAAAGCAACTACAATGTTTTAAAGGTCAAGCTAAGCATTTTTAACATGCTGTTTGACAAGAACAAAAATTGTTGGTATAGTTTAGCCATACAGAGAAACACAGTCGAGAAGGAGAGCATCATGGTTAACACGGTTACTAAGCAGCAGATTGATTTTATTAACATTCTTCAGTCTGAGCGCTATGTTCCTCTTGCTCTTATTGAGACTATGCGCACTATGTGGAACAATGGTCTTTTCACTACTGAGGCTGCTGACGGATATATTCAGGGTATGCTTCAGTTCCCCCAGAATAACGCTATTGTGACGGCTAGGAACCAGATTGTGGGTTATCACAAGCTCAACAATCAGGTGTATCGAGTGTACCGCTCTAAGACGGGTTCCATGTATGTCAAGCAGCTCACTGTTAGCGAGAAGGGGAAGGCTACCATGACATATGTCAACTTTGACACTATCCGTAAGCTTAACGTCAACACGCTTATGACTCCTGAGGCTAGTGCTCATATTGATCGACTTATTAACACTAAGGTGATTTGATAAAACTTTCGTTCTAAACGCGCTAATTGAGTACCATGTGCCAATTAGCGCGTTTAGCTTTTTCTGATATTGTTAATGCTTTGTAAAATAAATCCCGTTCTTAGGAGTCAAGTATGACAGGTGTTGAAATTCCCATTTTGGGATACGTTGCTTTTGGTCTAGTTATCGCTGGTATATTTGGGTTTGCTATTTGGAGACATGTAACAGGGCGTAATAACTCTGACAAAAAATGACTAATCTTTAATAAAAAATGGATCAAACTAATACAAAAGTTTGATCCATTTTTTATTAAAACATTTAAAAATCAAACAAACCACGATATTCAGCTTATTGAAACTTTTGAAAGGTAAAACAATTTGATGAAGCCTAATTTTTACAGTCACGATGAGCGTTCAATGAGCAGTGAACCACAACGCATCAAGGATCAGAGTATACCAATTACTCAACAGTTCAAGAAATTTGGACCAATCTTTATTGTTGCTGTTGCTATTATCCTTATCATAGCAGCTTTTGGTGTTTACCATCTTTCAAGTTTTTTGATTAACTGGGCAAGTGCTTTGGGGGCACCTGACTTTATCAATACAAGTAGTGTTCCCGTTTGGGTGGTTACTGTTCTTGTCGTAGTGCTTGTATTAGGTTTAATGCGTTCAGCCACTACTTATCTTGCGAATATTGTAAAATTTGTTTTCAAAATAGCGCAATCGGATATAGTGACAATTATCTTAGCCGTTGTTGTCAATATAGTATTATTAATGCTGAACGCTTGGATAACAACTCATGTTGTAAGTTGGATTTCTATGACAAATGTAGAAAACTTTTTTGATTCTGATAATTTTATCTCGAATGCTGTGATGTTTTGCACTTTGGCTTCTTCCTTAGTATGGATTCCAAGAATTGGTACTTATGGCGAAAACAGATTGGGGCAATTTGACGACTGACCAGTGTAATTAACTTGTTTTTTGTGTAGGGCTAAGCAAAAAGTCTTAAAAATTTTTGCTTAGCCCTACTTCTATTTTTGGGCGTTGAAAGATTTTAAGAAAATTTTTGATAATATATAGATACAAAACTTTTAAGAAAAATTGTAAGGAGGTTTAGTTATGTATAATTTTTCACACTCTACAAAACTTGATGTTTCCCCGCACAGCGCTTATTACGCATTAATAGTGGAAGATGAGGAAATGGAAAGGACTCCCGTATTAATTGTTGTAGATAGTAGCAAAGACAATTGTACAATAGTGTCCGATAAAAAAGAATACGAGAATAACCGAAGCATTTCAGCGGTAATACTTCCTCATCAGGATTATATAACCTTTGAATTATGCAAAGCTATTTTAGACACTCCTTATCCTCGAATGAGAGTAGTAGAAGTTCCACTAGTGGCAAAACATAAAGGTGGTTTGCATGCTATATCTACAACTATCAGAAAATACCACTAATAACAGGTTTATAGTGACGAAAAGTTTAACTTGACAGGGTTTATAATTTTTGATAGAGTATCGCTTGATTATGTAATATATTTTATAGCAGAACAGAAGGCGAATATAATTATGAATTATACTGAGAATGCAATTAGCAGTACAAGAAACATTGATCAATGGGTCAATGATGCTATTGGTGACGTAAAAAGACGAAATCATAAGCATCTGACTAAAAACAATTTTCTGTCAACTGTCTCTTCTCAATCATTAAGTTTTAATATTCTGTCTCAACTTAATGTTGCAATTCTTGATTTTCAAGACGAAGCTGATGCTATTGCTTCACAAGTTGATTCTTCTCAAATCGGTGAATACGAAAAAGACCTGATTCCCGAAACTACTAAGTTTTTTGAGCGGATCAATGACACTAAAACACGTCTAGGTGACAACAACCTGTTTAGTCACCATATTCTGCTTACCCTTGTTAATGAGCCTGAGTTTAAAGAAATTTTCTCAAAACACGGCGTAAATGAACATAAAATCATCAATCTTCTTCCTTCTGTGGATAAAGAAGTGCCTACTAAATATGCTTCTTCAAATGCGTCTTCTGTAAACTCATCTGTTTCTTCTGATGATAATAACAAGAACAGCAATGAAGAGTCTGGTATTCAGCAGTATGGTAAAGATCTTACAAGAATTGCCGCTGATGGAAAGATGGATCCAGTAGTAGGTAGAGACAAAGAAATTCGTCAAGTTGTCCAGATGCTTTCTCGAAGGAACAAGAATAACCCTGTCGTTGTAGGTCTTCCTGGTGTAGGAAAATCATCTTTGATTGAAGGGTTAGCTCAACGTATCGTTAATCGTGATGTTCCTAAGAACCTTCTTGATAAAAGATTGATCAGTCTGGACATGACTTCTATTATTGCCGGTGCGAAAATGCGTGGTGAATTTGAACAACGATTCAAAAAAGTTTTAGAAGAAGCATCAGATAGCAGTGGGGACATTATTCTTTTCATTGATGAAATCCACACTATTACTGAAAATGGTGCAGCTGAGATTTTGAAGCCTATGCTTGCTCGTGGTACTTTGCGACTTGTGGGTGCTACTACTATTGATGAGTATCGTGAGAATATTGAAAAAGATAGCGCTTTGGAGCGTAGATTCCAGCGTATTGACATTGAAGAACCTAGTATTTCCGAAACAGTTACTATTCTCCGTGGTATTGTCTCACGTTATGAAGCTCATCATGAAGTAGAGATTACTGATGATGCATTAGTAGCAGCTGCTCACCTTTCTGAAAGATATGTTAGTGATCGTGCGCTTCCTGACAAAGCAATTGATGTTATTGACGAAGCAGCAACTCGTTTGAGAATGGAATTAGACAGTTCTCCTCATGAGATTGATGATGTTCAACGTCAATTAGACTTGCTGAAAATGGAGGAAATTGCCCTTGAAAAAGGAAGCGATAATTTCAGCACTACGCGATTGACAGAATTACAGTCTCATAAGTCTAATGTTGAAGAAGAGCTACGAAACCTTCGTGCTCAATGGAAGAGTGAGCAAGAATTACGTTCAAAAATCACTACATTAAAGGTTGAACGAGATAATCTTGAGAAAAAAGCTGATGAGCTGTTGAAAAACAACGAATACCAGGATGCTTCTTTTATTCGCTATGACAATATTCCAGAAGTTATTAAAGAAATTGAAAGCTTAGAAGAAGAATTTGCTATGGTCATTAAAACACCATTAGTTCCTGATCATGTCGGAAGCGATGAAGTAGCTGCTATTGTTGCTGCTTGGACAGGTATTCCAGTTGGAAAGCTTCTTGAAGGAGAGGCACAACGCTTGATTAAGATGGAAGAGACAATCAATAGTAAAGTTATTGGTCAAACTGATGCTGTGAGCGCTGTGAGTGATGCTGTGCGTCGTTCACGTGCTGGTGTCAACGATCCGAATCGACCTACTGGTTCTTTCATGTTCCTTGGTCCTTCTGGTTCAGGAAAAACCTTCTTTGCTAAGACTTTGGCTAAGTTCTTGTTTGATGATGAGAATGCTATGGTTCGTGTTGACATGTCAGAGTTCAGTGAAAAGCATAGTGTGGCACGTCTTGTGGGAGCACCTCCAGGATACGCTGGATATGAAGCAGGTGGACAGTTGACTGAAGCTGTTCGAAACAAACCTTACAGTGTAGTGCTTCTTGACGAAGTTGAAAAAGCACATGCTGAAGTCTTTGACATTCTTCTACAAGTTTTTGATGATGGTAGACTAACTGATGGACAGGGAACAACTGTTGATTTCAGAAACACTATTATTGTTCTGACTTCTAACTTAGGAGCTTCAGCTTTGATTGATGATACTCTGTCAACGCAAGAACAACATGATTATGTTATGGACGCTGTAAAAAGCTCTTTCCGACCTGAATTTATCAACCGTTTAGATGAAATTGTGATTTTCAATGCTCTTTCGCAGGAAGAATTAAGAGTAATTGTTAATCTTCAAGTAGCTGATTTTGCTAACCGTCTTTCTCATAAGAACATTGGCATTAAAGTTTCAGATGAAGCTATGGATTGGCTATCTGAGAATGGTTACGATCCAGCATACGGTGCTCGTCCACTTCGTCGTTTAATCCAAAAGCAAATTGGTGACACAGTGGCTATGATGATTCTTGAAGGAAAACTCTATGATGGACAAACCGCTATTGTGGAAATGGATGAAGCAACAGAAGAGCTTAATATAGTCGCAGTTGCAACAAGTGACCTAAACGTTGAAATGAAAGAAGTTATTGAAAGCATGACAAACTCAGATGAAGGAGAAAACAATGAGTGATAAAACCCCCATTAGCAATTTTTTGAATGGATTGACAAATAAAGTTCGAGAAACAGAGCAAAAATTTAACAAGCCTAAAAAGAACTGGGACAGTGAAAGCCAAAGTCATAGTTCTAAAAGCTTTAAAGATTTTGATGTTGAGTCATCTCTTAATAAAGCTGAAGAAAAATTAGGTGTTTTCTCTTCAACAGTTTCTACAAAATTTTCAGAAGCAGTTTCTCGGCTCAACGAAAAAGTTAACACTGATGAGCAAGGTGAACCAGAAAAAACTAGAAACACAGCGTTTTCAGACGCAATGGGTGGATTAGATAATGAATCAGAGAAAAACAGCAAGAGCGTTGAAGAAGAAGTAGAAAGCTTAATGCGTACAACACCTAGTACAGGGTTCAATCACGAAGCCGCAAATCATCAAAACACTAAGGGCAAGAACTATTCGGAAGCGTTATCTGACCTTGGTAATAAATGGAACAAGCATGTGGCTAATGAGAGGAACGCTGAAAAGTTTGATAATTTACTGAATTCCCTCAATGTTCAATTACACGCACTTACTGAGAAGGCTAACAGCAAGATTAATAGCGTTTCTATGAATAATCTTTCTGATAGTTCTGAAACTGTTCATTATTATAGAGGAGATAATATTTCTTCAGGTTCTGAATTTATTAGTATTCTGGATACACATGCTACAAGAGAAGGATCTTCATTTGGTGTTATTGTGGATTCTGACAATGAGAATAATTCTTTGTTCTTAGCTTTGATGGCTGCTAAGAACAAAGGGTATGAATTCTTGAACATTGATTTGACAAATCTTTTAGACAATGACCTTAGCAACCAAAAGGTTCGTCGTTCTTTCTCTAAGGTTCGGGATTTTCTGAAAGAGGATAACGATGATTATTTGATTACTGTTGATGTAAGACACTCATCAGCTGAGGTAATAAATGCTTTTGTGAATAGTCTTTATAGTATTGACTCTTTTGAAGGTTATGAAGAGAAAAACAAGAAAGTTTTGATTTTGGTGGATGACTTGGATCAATTAGTCCTGGATGAGGTCAAAGGTTTTGCTGAAATTTATCCTTCTTCAGTAGTGTTCCAATACTGATTGTTTAATTTATAGAATATTCCAACCCAAACTTTTGTGATTACATGTTTGGGTTGGAATATTCTATTTTGTTTATGTGTTTTTAAAGATGAGTTTTGTTAAGCTATTTAAAAACAATTATAGGATAAAGGTAATTATGAGTATACAAGAAACAGAATCACCAAAGAACTATCAAGAACACAATCTTCCAGAGTGGTTCACAAATAAAATCCCGAGTTTTAGAGAGTGCGGAACTTTGGGATTTGATGAGACTAAAAATATGTTTTGGGTAACGAATGATAAAGACAATGAAGTTGAGTATTATGAACAGATTACACAAGCAATTAAGAAAGATTGTAATTTGTCTATTGATGCAACAGTAAAGAATAAATACAAAGTGAGAAACAATTGTGTTTTGGTTCAAGAATCTGATAATCCTCAATTTATTTTTGTGAACAATGACGTTGATAAATTGGATAAGTTGAATGCTGAGTGGAAAACATGGCAGGATAAAGCTAGGTCTATTCAAGGGCCTTCAGCATCATGGCAGGATGCTTATATTTTTATTGAACGTTTTCCGCTGTTCTGGTATCCATTGAACCAGATTCCGACTCTTGTTTGGTCAACTCGTAATGGGCATGATAATGTGAATCATACTATTGAAAACGATAAAATAATTTTGACTATCATGCTGGATAGAACTTTGCTGGGTGAAAAAGAACTATACATAGAAGTTAGTGATTCATCAATTGATAAAGCATACATCAAGCTTGCTCAAGAATTGATAAATATGGTTAATATTGCTGATTGTTCTTGTCGTTGATGAATTGTCTGCTTTGATTAGGGACAAGATTTTAGACAGTTCTCATACTTATAATATTCTCTTGAGTAGAAGAACCATTTTATTGTTTAGATTATTATTTTTAAAATATAAAATTTTTTCATGGTAAAATTTTAAAATGTATCATCAACCTGCATGTATAATCAAATCTTCATTTTTGATAAAATAATTATTGATCGGGCTTGACAAAAGCTTTTTTATTATGTTATAATTTTGCTATAAAGTTTTTTCGAGTGAGAAATGAGAAAGAGAATATTATGTCGAATTTTGATACAGCAGTTTTCAGTGATATTGAGGAGATCGGATTCCGCCTGAAGGCTGTGCGTCTGAAGTCTCGTACGAGTATTAACGTGGTTCGTAACGATGAGATGACTCATGTTGCATATACGAGTGTTGAAGATGGACGTGGCTCTATCAACATTCTTCACAAAATTTCTGAAATGCTTGATACCACTGTTGAAGTGAAGCTTTTCAAGGATGATGCTGAGGTTGCCACTACGAATCTTCTTGGGCTTCGTGATGCGCTTGCTGATTATCGTCAGGTCAATGATGTGCCACGCTCAATGATTGCTCATACCATGGGTGTTCCCTATGCTAGCGTGAATGTTTTCGAAAAGGCTGCTGCGCCTCGTGTTCGCAGTTATTCACGTTTTATTGATGCTATTGGTCTGCGAGCCGAGTACACTGTTATCAACAATGAAGATAATTCAATTGTGATCCCTTCTGAGTTTCTTGACAAGGAAAAGCTTAAGTCACTTCGTGCTGATTTCAAGCAGTCTATGATTAAAGATATTGCTGAAATTAAGGCTGATAATCGTCTTGGTGATCAAATTAAGTCTCTTCGAGAGAAGAAGGGCTTCAGCAAGGCAGAAGTTGCTCGTCTGGCTGGCATTAAAGACGCTTCTATGGCAAAGGTTGAACAGTCTAATACTCGACTGACTACTGCAGCTAAGGTTGTGGATAGTATGGGCTACCAGCTTCGTGTTATTGTTGATGATCAGAATATTGCAGCTACGGATCTTCCTGGGTTCTTAGATGAACTTCGCGTTTCTCAAGGATATACTCCTTCTGATTTTGCTAGGGAAATTGGAACTACTTATCGTGCGGTGAAAATTTTCCCCACCTCACAAGCTTCCATGTCTACTCTCAAACGATACATTGACGGATTGAAGATCAACGTTCGCTACAAGATTGTCAAAAAATCTTGAATTATAGTTTGAAAAACTGAGTGTATTAAAACCCCAAGTTCAAAAATGGCTTGGGGTTTTAATACACTCAAAAACAGTAGAATGTTAAAAAAGATCATCCAAAAGATTACGTGGAAATTCTTAATCTTTTAGATGATCTTTTTTATAGTGTTTTCAGGCTGAGACAGGTCTTTCGCTTAATAGGTTGCCTGTAAGATAATCGTTCATATCTTCTTCGCTTGGAGCGTTCCAATCGCTTTCAGCAACATAGCGATTTTCCTCAACATAGTTTTGTGTATCAATCATAATAATCATCCTTTCGGGTTATTGTTTATTCTTAACTTTATCTTAACAAGAAAAATCGTCAAAAAATCAAAATATAAATTTGAAACGTTTCAAGTTTATTTTGCTAAAACTTTACCTTCTATGGCGAGGTTCTATAGCTGCGAAAAACAGCGGCTTTTTAGCGCTTTTGTTTAGTATAATACAGGTGTTTTTAGGGACTCTGATATTAGTTTTAAGCGCTTTTGATCGCGTGATTATAGAGCTTAAAAATCTCTTTGTCAAGTGCTCAAAAAACGCTCTGACCAGTAGTTTTGCTTTGAAAATTATTTTAAAAAATTTTCTCTGGGGCTTGATTTAGTGGTTCAGATGTGGTAAGATTTCAGGTATAAGGAAGCAAGAAAAGCCAGTGAGGAAAAAGGGAGTCTGAAATGTTCGGAAATGTCATGCGAGACACTGCAGCCCGTAGGGCCATGGCCGCTATTATCAACACTCTTGACGTTGAGATCATTTCGCGTCGTGATACTTGCTCTACTAGCCGTGATCGTGCGGAGCTTCGTATGTTCATTCTTACTTACAACAGCTTCAAGCAGGCATGGGATACTCTGAACCCTGACTGTGATTCCATTTCTTATGCTATTGCCTGGGATGAGCACCTTTCCGCTCGTCGTTTCAACAAGCAGAAGATTGAGAACCTGGTTCACCATCACGTCCGAACCATTCTTAGCGAGGTTTCTGGCGATATCAAGGCGCTTCTTCCCGTTTCCACCATTGAGAACATTCGTGCCGGTGAGAAGGCCCTCTCTGAGATTGTGGACATTGACCGAAACGTTGTTCTTGCCAGCTGACAACAAAATTTTAAAGACAAAGAATTCTTTTAAAAAGTTGACAAAACCCTACTTGTTCCTTATCTCACAAGTCACTAAACTCTCGCTAAACAAGATTTGACACTGAAATAGTTGTTCAAAAACCAATAAAACAAAAATTAAAATTAAGCAACTATTCCACTTGATTTACAAGAAATACTATGCTATTATGTTTGAACACATTCTAAAATAGCAGGAGTAGAATAATGTTGCTCATAGACACAAGAAAAATACATGGACTCACAAGCCATGAAATAACAGTTGTACCTTCCAATAAGACTATCAACAATCAAATTCTTATTGATGGATACCCAATTGCTGAAATAGACTGGAAAGTTTCAGAAGAAGAAATCAGTGAACTTCTTGACTACCTATCAGATGACGCTATTTTTGCTACGAGGATTAACAAAGCCTTGATCAATATTGTGGGAACATTAGAGATTGACGAAGCAAGTCTTCCAAAAATTAGGAAATTTGTTTCAGCAGGCATTCCTAAAAGTCTTGCAGCAATGATTATTATCCTCAACAATAGTGAAGATTTGAGCCTTGAAACCATCGCTGAAATTGCTAAGCATAGCGTTGTTCAAATGGATGATAAAACAAAACAAAGCACTCTTGAAATGATTTATGTGCTCAGTCGAAGAATGCCTGTTGCTAATGTTCTTCAAGTTTTCAAAGATTATGGTCAAACACTTAGCAAACAGAAACAAGCGTATGAAGCTCTGGTTTCGCTTCCCGATGAAATTATCAGTAATGTCAATAAATTCAATAACACAATTTTAAACTTTATTATTAACTACGCAGATTTTTTGATGAAAGAAATTTTGAAGAATGAGAGAACTATGGAGATTCTTACAAATTCGTTCAACAAAATCGAAAAGCAGAATTACGAAGATTTTGAGATATATTATAGAATTTTTCAAGATTTAAATTATGACAATATTACAAAAAACCTTTCAAAAGAATATGGCATTCTAGAAAATGAGGTTTTACCTATTGTTAGTGCAATTCGAAATTCAAATCCTGATCTTTTTGCTTATGGTTATAGTCGATACAGGGCAACAAGAGAAGAAGAGATAAAGGTGGAGAACAGAAAGAATTATTTTGCTCACTTCACTGCTCTTGTTTTTACCGCCTATGGAGTAGAAAATTTTGTGAAAGCTTATGAAAACATTAGGGACCTCAATTATCCTGAATCTAATTTGACGTTGGATCATATTATTGCTCTTGTAGAGTACGAAAACGAATATGGGGGTGAAATGAGTCCCAGGCTTATTTTCAATATTGCTGGAATTCCGCAGTTAGAAAGTTGAAAATGTTTTAATAATTCAGCAAGAAATATTGCAAATTTGTTAAAATACAAAAACAGAAAAAGTTTCTGTTTATTGAGAATGTATATAACTGAGAAAGGTCACTGATTAAAATGGCTACTATGACTAGAGAAGATGCTCTTCATCTATACACTATCTTGGATAAGAATATTGGAGTCTTCCGTCAAGAAGAAATGCCCGAAGGTGCTGTTAAATTCTACGAGAAGAAAAAAGAAGATTTTCTTGAACTCTTTACAACAAGTGTTCCTGAATCATATTGGTTCCAAGGTGAGATAATGAATAGCGTATCTCTCAATTTAGACCTTGATAAAGGGTTCTACATTGTTCCTGAAATTCATGCTGAGGGAGCTTTGAAACCAGTAGTAGAAAGCACAAACCGAAAGATTCGTGAAGCTGACCTATCAGTCAATCTTTGATAGTTGAAGAAACAGAAAGAATCCCCAAACCACAACGAATGGTTTGGGGATTCTTCTCATAACTACGCAACACCGTTCATATGGCCTCAGAACGCCCCGTAGAAGCGTTTAAGAAGCCTCAACAACAAAATGTATCAGATAGTTAATCAAAGCCTTACAGCAAGCGCTTTCCAAGTCTTTGATATTCAGATATTTCTTATAACAAAGCAATCATCACCAATGCAGGAGTTAATATGCTGGAAACCATAAATCAAAAACTTGAACCCATCTATGTCATTTACAGAAATTTAGATGAAACATTGTCAAAACAGCCCAGCGAAGTAAGACTCATAGCAGCAATAGCTTCGCTCATCATCAATATTCTTGTTCCAGTTGTTTATCTCATAGCCCATAAACCTAAAATGGCAACATGGATGACAGGATTAATTATTCTACAATTCTTTACATGGGGGATATGGATTTTAGGGCCAACACCCATAGCAATTATAGCTTCACTTCTTGTAAAACTGTTCAGTATCATATGGATTGCCTTCTGGATTCATGCCTTATATCTTTTCGTCACCAAAATAATTCCTGAATGGAAAAACATGAGAAACCAAGAAAACTTAAAAGAACAACAAGACAAAGAATTCAAAGGTGTCAGAATACACAAAAAAGACGCTAACGAGTGAAATGGTATACTCTTTTCGCTAAAAACTAAAAGAAAATACTATAATACATGGTTAACATCTTTTATTGTATTACTGGTTCAATAAAATGCTATGAAATTAAAGCTCATTCATCAATAATAATGTTGGCATCTTCAGTTAGTTTCGCAAAAGCATTTTTCCAATCAGCTGAAACATTCTCAGGCATTGTCCAAGCAAGACATCCTCTTTCTACGAAAACATCACCAGATAGAGATTCCACATTGTTTTCAAGCTCTTCATCTAATCTTTGGAGAACTCTTTGATTAGATTGTACTCTCTTTTCAACAATAGGTTTCACCGCATCTTGAATTCTTTCAGGAAGATCTTGAATTGCTGCGTATTCTTGTTCTTCGGTCCATAAGGGAACATTAGTGTAAAACAGAGCCTCACCATTGTTGTTCCAACCTAAACCGTTCCCACTTACCAAGAAAATATGCTTCAAAGCATCTTGTTTAGTGCTTACCTTAGAAGGATCCTGTTTAATTAACTGTTCAACAACATCTATAACATTCATGAAAATTACGCTTTCTATTTATATATTTGAAAATAATTTCATCTCATCTTACCAAAAATCTTGCTCAAAGCTCTAATAACAAACATTTTGACAAAAAACTCATCGTAAGATAAAATAGTTTAAATAATAAACATCTAACTTTGCTTACAGAGTACAGAGTATTAAAATACGATTCTATAAAAGCGAATTGAATACGAGTGTTTTGAGTGAAATATAAAAAATTGAGAAGGTCACTACATGTTTGATTTATTGCGTATATACATTAGTCCAGTTATGGAAAACATTTATTCATTTTTGAATAGTACAGCAGTAGAGTACTCTATGCTCATCACTGCTGGCTATTTTGTATTTATGATTGCGAGTTTTTTCACTAAAAACTTTAAAAGTCGAATCTTACTCAGCATTGCTATTGTCTTATACGCTTTCGGTTATCATTTCAACCCAGAAAGCCATAATGCCCTTTCAACGTTTACTGTAGTTCTTATTCATGGAATCGTTTTCTTCTGGCTCTTAGAGCATCTTGTTCTTATGAAAGTTGACAAAAAAATTGCTGAAATGAACAAGAATGACGATTCTTCTGATAATGACAAGAAGGATTGACTCTATAATTTAGCCCTTCTTGAAACCAAATGCCTTTGATCTGAAAATTATTAAAAATAATTAGAAAATATTATGATGTCAAATAAATATTAAGTTTTTATCAAGGAGTCTATTATGGCAACTAAGTATCACGTTAATGATAAAGGTGAACCGGGAATATGTAATGCTGTTCACAAGTGTAGGTTTAATGCTTCTGAGGAAGAACATTATGACACAGCACAAGAAGCACGTGCAGGATATGAAAAGAAAATGGTCGAAGAGATTGTTCCTGAGGGTGTAAAAAATGCTGGCAAGCTAAGTGCGTCTAAACTCAACAAGGTAGCAAAATTCACTGATGATCAAACTATTCTTTTAGATGCTGCACAAAGAGGAAGTTCTCGTGTTCGTGCTTCTGTTGTTTCGAATCACAATACTGGACCTGAAGCTCTTCGTGAACTTTACAAAACTTCAACACCTAACTCTGAAGAATCAAAATCTATTTTAAAGCACAAGAACTATCCTGTTGAAGACTTGACAAAACATCAGATTTTGCCTGTTATGAGACAATATTTCGCGGGAGCAGAAGAGCGAGTAAGAATTGCTGGAGATGATTCTATTGATGATGAAAAAGCTAGCGTGATTCAGAAGTTATCAGCAAGAGAGATAAAAACACTATCAGCTTTAGCGTTTAATATGAATAACAAATTGAGCGATGAAAAAAGAGATGAGGTAATCAATAGTGAACCATATCTTATAACAGAAGCGATTAATAAAGGGTATTATGGCACTGACAGTTTGAAGAAGCTCAATGACAATGAATTACAGGCACAGGTTTACACAAGATTCCCTCACCTTAGCAATAAAAAAGTTATTGACGGATATGTTGATGAAATGATTCAGCGTAGCCCAGAATTGCCAAATAGTAATTGGGATAAAGTTGTACAAAATAAAAACTTGCCAAGTAAAACAATTGAAAAGATAGTGCGAAGTGGAGCAGCTGGGAATAGTGTAGAACAATTCTATTACCATAAAAACACTAACGAAAAGATTAAGCAAGAGCTTGAAGGTGCTTTCCCACGAGTTGCAAGTATAGGAAAGATGCAACGTGCTACTGGAACAACTTCTGTTGCGGAGCTTAAATCTGAGCTTAAGCAAAAAGAAGTTGTATCAAATAAATTGGGAACTTCATATTATGCTGAACAAGTGCAATTAGACAAACAGAAGATTGATAAGCATGGTTTTACTAAATCTGATGTTGAAGCATTATTCGGTGGTGGATACAATGCAGGTGCTACATATAACCCTGAAACAGGTGTGTTCGTAGGAAAAATTGACAGTAGCGGATGATTTTTCATTAAAATTAAAATTAAAAATAAAATTTGATAGAATAGTTTGTATTGAAAATTAAATATTTAAGGAAAGCGCAACAGTAGTTTAAAAATTTACTGTTGCGCTTTCCCGTGTCCGGAGCAAAGTTCAAGAAACCTTAAAATCTTGAAAAAGAGGCATTAAAAAATGTAATCCAAAGCACATTTAAGAGGTGTAAAACCTGTTTTTTAATCATTTTGCGAGATATTGTTCAAGGACACTTTTAAAATTGCCGAAATAAAAGACATATTGGAGATGAGATGCAGAGAAAGAAACGTATATTCGGGATAGCAGCAGGGGTTGTTATTGCTCTATCAAGTGGTGGAGCTGCAACAGCATTCGGCCTATCTAATGAAGTTGACATTGATAATAATGGGGAAATAACAAAGGTAAGAACTTTTGACAAGAATGTTGATGAAATTCTTGACAAACAGGGAATACAAATTGAAAAAGCTGAAAAGGTAACACCCGCATTAAACCAAGAAATAAGCACAAACGATAATAAAATCATTATCGAACAGCTAGCCACAGTCAATATAACAATTGATGGTAGCTACGAAAATGTAACCCTGCATACTGATGCTGCTAACATTGAACAAGTATTAGCGGAAAATGGATATGAAATTACTAAACAAAAAGTTTCACCTTCAATGGACACAGAATTAGTCCCAGGAAAAACAACTCACATCACTATTGATACACCATACTCAGTAACCTTCAAAGGTATGTATGGAGAATACACAGCAGAAGATGTTTTCCATAAAACAATTGGAGAAGTAGCTGATGAATATTTGTCTAACTATGACCCTGAACGTGATACTTTGACACCAGGGCGCGAAACTCTTTTGACAAGTGATACAACAGTAGAAATAGTAAGAACACGTAATGATGAAAGAGTAGAGACTGAATCTATTCCCTTTAAGAAGACAACAGTAGAATCAGAAGACCTTTTTGAAGGTGAAGAGAAAGTAACTACTAAAGGGGTAAATGGGGTTCTCACAAAAACTATCAAAGATACCAAGGTTGATAAAAAAGTTACAAAATCTGAAGTAATTAAAGAAGAAGTAACTAAAAAGCCTGTGAATGAGGTTACCACTAAGGGAACTAAGAAGAAGCCAGCTCCTGTGGTTGAAGAAGTAGAACCGAAAAAGGTAGAGACTGAATCTTCTAGTGATGCTACTTCAGCACCTAAGTCTTCTTCAAGCAATTCTTCTTCTGAGAAAAAAGCTGAAGAGTCTTCTAGTAAACCATCATCAAACAAATCTGAATCAAATGAGTCTAGTAGTTCGTCTTCTAAGGTTGAAGCAAGATCTTCAGGAAATGGTTCTGGTTTGTTGTCTGGTATTCCCCAGTGGAAGATTGATAGATTTGACCAATTAGCACAATGTGAAAGTGGTGGAAATTGGTCAATTAATACTGGTAATTCGTTCACTGGAGGTATTCAGTTCACAAGGTCCAGCTGGTTAGCTGCTGGTGGAGGTAAGTATGCACCTGAAGCTTATTTGGCAACTCGTGAGGAGCAAATTGCCACAGGTGTTCAATTACAAAGCATGCAAGGATGGGGAGCTTGGCCCTCATGTAGCTCGAAATATGGTTACATCTGATAAAACCCCAGGTCAAACCTTGTTTTAAAGTATTATTTATTGTATAATAATGGTAGAAAGATTTTTGAAGAGATTTTCGTCTTTTTAAAATCTTTCTACCATTATTTATTTAAGATAAAAGCAATACAAAAACTTCATTGTCAAGTAACACCAAAACAAGAAAAACAGATATAAAGGTGGAAAACATTTTCTTTTAAAAACTTTTTGATAGAATAGTCTCAAAGAGAATTAAGAAAAGAGATTGTTGAATGACACTGAACATATCAAAAGAACAATGGTGGGTAGATCTTCCAGATGACTTGATTAAAGAACTGAAAAAGGTTGGACTTGTTTTTGAAAAAACCAATAAAAGATATACTGTTATGGATAAACAGATAATGTTTCCTTATGCTGTTCGCTCTGAAAAAGATGAATTGTTTTGTCTGAGGTATGTTCCGAATAGCTGGGCAAGGAAGTCCCGCAATGGAAGAGTGCTTAACTCATTGTCAATTATTGAAGAAACTGCTTGGAAAAACGATCTGAATTTAATAGTCATTACAGAACAACATTTAATGGATGCAGATGCTAAAATAGTTGCTCAATCTATCTTTAATAAAATAAACCCCAGAGATTACTCAAAGCCTGTTTTAAAAATTGATAAAAACAGAGAAATAGTAAAAATATATGATGGTAAGAGTTATGCAGGGTCTGCTAAAATAAGTGCTCAAAAAACTATGATGACTGTTGATAAATGGCTTTCATATGTTGATCCTGCTTTTTGGATTGATGAATTAGCCAATAGAGTTGATTCAGCTTCATATAAAATTAAATTACATGATGATAATCCTGTTCCTATTCAAAAAATACTTTCGTGGAATGCTGGTTTGAAAAGAACTGAGCACAATGATCTATTAAATAATGATTTGCGAATTTATAGAAGCTTAGGCTTACTTTGTGTCAGAACAACAAGTTTAAAAAGAGAATACAATCATGAGTTAATTCTTCCCGAAAGAGGGTTGGCAAGAGCAAATTATAGCATTCCACCAGGTGTATTGGTTAAAGACAGTGATGCTTTGAAACACAAGATATCTCCTAAAAACTCTTTTGAAGTTTTAAATTCAGCTGAAAAGACTACTAAATATGCTTTGTTCTTTTGTAAATATGGACATGAGTACTATGCGCAAATAAAAGGTCAGCATAAGGAAGGTTGTACTATTTGTAAATCTGCTTCTGTTCTTGAAGGAATTAATGATTTAGCAACTACAGAACCAGAAATTGCTAAATTGTGGGATTATGAAAATAATTTCCCCGTAAGACCAACTGATGTTTCAAGAAAGTCAGAAAAGAATTTTTCTTGGATTTGCCCTGTTAGTGGTGGCAAATGGATATCTCCTGTGGGAAGAGTTGTAATTAATAAGGGTGGTTCTCCGTTTGTGGCTGGTTTAGAAATTCTTGAAGGCTACAATGATTTAACAACTTTGTATCCATTCTTACCTGAACTATTTTCGAAAGAGAATGATATAGAATTTGATCAACTTAGAAAATCAAATATAGATAAGTTTTTATGGCATTGTAAAGTTTGCGGTGGAAAATGGTTAAGATCAGTGAAAAGCGTTATTGAGAATAAAGGCTGTCATGAGTGTTTAGGTTTTGGTAAAGGTTCATCAAAAGGAGAAAAAGAAGTGTATGATTTTGTAAGTAGTATCTATGAGGGAACTATTCATAGAGGAAGTAGATCAATCATTCCTCCTAAAGAGCTTGGCATTTATATTCCTGAGAAAAAGATAGCTATTGAGTACAATGGTCTGTATTGGCATAGTGAAAAACAATTGAGTAAAAATTCAAGTAATCCTAAAAACTACCACTATGATAAGTGGAAGGCTTGTAATGATGCGGGCATTCAGCTTATCACTGTTTGGGAGGATGAGTGGAGAGATAAGCAAGATATTGTGAAATCTATGTTAGCCTATAAGCTTGGTGTTTCTCAAGGTAAAAAAGTTTATGCTAGAAATACTGTGGTTGTAGAGGTAAGTTCTAAGGATGCGAAAGATTTTTGTAATAAGCATCATATTCAGGGTTTTACTGGTGGTGCTAAGTATTTTGCTTTGGTGGATCATGATGATTTGACGAATATTCTTGCTGTAAGTATTTGGCGTAAGAATGTTAATGAGTTGTATCTTGATCGTTATTGTACAGCTCAGACTGTTGTGGGTGGTATGGGCAAATTGTTGAGAGCTGGTGAGAAGTGGGGTAAGTCTATGGGGTGTTCTCAGATTATTACTTTTGCGGATCATCAAGTGTCTAATGGTGGTTTGTATCATTCCCTTGGTTTTACTTTGGACAAGATCTTGATGCCTGATTATCGGTATGTTCATGAAGGCTTGCGTAAGCATAAGTTTGGTTTCAGGTTGAAGCGTTTTAGGAATGACCCGGAGCTTAAATATGTGGAGGGTTATACTGAGAAGCAGTTAGCTGAGTTGAATGATTTGCCTCGTTTATGGGATTTCGGAAAGACTCGCTTTGTGAAAGAGATTATCTAATTCTGTACTATGTGAAAAGTTTAGAGAATAATGAAAAAAGATTACAGTATGAAAAGCCGGTATAATGCGGAGTCTGCAGTGTCTGTGGGGAATTTAGTTGAAGGATTCCCCACAGACACTTATGTAAGATCTCTTGAAGATTGTTTAGAAGGATTAGAGTACAAAGAACGTTTGTTATTGATGACTGAAAAATTCAACGAATTTAATTATCTATCTTTTCAAGAAACTATGGAAAGTGTTATTTCTCGATTACCTTCTGCTCTTCCTACTGATGCTGGAAGCGTTGTTAAATATATTCATGTTTCGGTGATTGTGAAATATGTAGAAATTTTTGGACAGCCTTATCCAGAGGATTCGTTAAAATATATGAAAGAATTGACGAAGAGAAACACTTGTGAACATGCTGTAAGACCTTTTTTAAATAAACATTATGATCTGACTTATTCGAACGTTTTAAAATGGTGTGATAATAAAAGTTTTCATGTTCGCAGGTTAGCAAGTGAGTCTATTCGCCCCTTTCTACCTTGGTCCCCTAACTTTCGTCCTTATGTAGAAAACCCAGCTCCTATCATTCCTGTATTAGATAAATTGTATAATGATGATTCTTTGTATGTTCGCCGTTCAGTGGCGAATAATTTAAATGATATCTCAAAAATTTCGTCAAATTTAGCGCTAGAATGCTCTGAAAGATGGCTAAAAAATGATGATTCTGACAAAGTTCATTATGTAGTGAAACACGGTTTGAGAACGCTCAATAAAACTTCTAAATAAACGATTAGCCCCACCTCTTGGGTAAATTTTGTTTGATTTAAAGTGTTTCAATAATATTTGATAATTTCAACTTGATCTGTAACATCAATCCAGTTATTTTTCTCATCTCGTTCGAAGAATCTTGGATTAACGCAATGGCTGGTTTCGGGAAGTTCCTGAAGATATTCAAACTCTTGCATCATACAATGACAAGTATGTTTGTAAGGAGGGTTCTTCAATAGCTTTCGTTGTTGTTTCATTTTCATAATTACTCTCTTTCTTCAATTATTTTTAACATCAATATCATGTATATTACCTAAAATGATTGACTGAATTTTTAAGATATGATAGTATATGACCAAATATATTTAAATTTTAAGAATGGTGGAACCGTGTGATGAAAAGTTTTTGGAATTCTTACAAAAAAGAAATCTCTACACCTGTGTTAGATGGTTTCGAAGAGGGCAAGAAAAAACACGTAGCTTTACATGAAGAGTACATTTTTGATAAGAACAAGTTTAATTCATCAAAACCGGGAATAATATGGGGTCTCTATAATCAGTTCAGTCGTTATCAAAGAGATGATTCTGTATGGATAGAAGATTATTCGCATAACAAAACTTATCTCTATGCTTTATACTCCACTTATATGCTTATTTTTGAATTCAATAAGAATGATTTCACGAATCAAGTGGGTTGGTTGAAAAAGAAAAGTATTGTAGATTATGACAAAATGAAAGAACTTGCTTATTCAACAAGCGATATGAGGAATAAGCAGATCTTAGAACATAAACAGTTGAACATGTTAGTTTTGAATCTTTCCAGCCTTTTGAATAAAGAAGTTATTCCGAGCATTAATGATTCTAGCTTTAGGAAGAATTTACACAATTCTGGTTTTTGGCAATTGATAGACAAAAGATTCTCTCTACAACCATATTCGTCTTTGATGAGAATAAGTGCCTTGTTAGAAGACTCTGATGAGAATGATCCGTTATTTGATGATTTGTTGTCAAGGTATAGTGAATCTTCGGCTTTGTTCTTTGAAGCGGTAGAAGACTATTCGAAGGAAGCTGAAGTCTTTAAAAAGAATTATAGACAGAACCAGCATTTGCAATTCTTGTCTCAAAATTGACAATCTTATTTGTTGAGGTGTTTGAGGGGTATTTTATGACATGATTTATATCCTGAAAAAGGCTTACAAATTACCCCCGAAAAGCTTCGCTAAAATGTAAGCTTTTCGGGGGTAATTTCTTGTTTGAGTAAAGAATTTTTCAAAACACGGTTTTAATGTCCCTGGCTTGTTTTTGAACATTCTTGTTCTCTAATGCTTTCTGAGTGTTTTAGTTTTTGAAAACAATCACCTTAGAAAAAATGACCCTCTTACGCGAACTGCAGCGGTAATACTCCCTGGTTCAACTTCGGTCAAACCAGCATCTCGAATAACTACTGTAAAATCCTGATCATCGGTTTCTTTTTCAATTTTTTGCCATACAATATGAACAGGCATTGATCTCATCAGAACTTCATAAGTAAGTTTATTGTTCAAGTAGGCATCATCACGGAATAGTTGAAGAGCATGAGCAGCTGCAATAGCTGATTTAGATGCGCTCATTGTCAAATTTTCGTTAATAACAATCTCAACTTTGCCAAACATTGTGGCTTTAGGATATGTTTCAATAGGCAATAGAGACAAACCAGACACTTGCGCTCTTTTAAGAACAGGAAGAGTGAAGCTTTTAGGCTGAGGTTCAATAATTATGAGGTTGACATTACCTTTTTTGTAGGTGGAGAAGGCAATGTTGTTGTTTTCAAGTTCTTTGGGCAGTTTTACGAAATAATTTGGTTTCATTCTTTTGAGAAGTTTTCGAAATCTTCCTTGTATCCATTGCGCAAAGTGTGAATTTTCGGGCATTTGGCTGGGAACAGGGACGAAACTGATCACTGATTCTGCGACTGCTTGAATTAGTTCTGGTTCGGTGAAGTTTTTAGTGTCTTCTACGATTACAGTGAGTTCAAGCGGGTCTTCACTGTTGTCCTCATGTCCTGAGATTACAGGTTTAGGCTGAATGGTGTCCATATTGTCTCCTTGAATATATGTTCAAAATATATGCTGAAAATTTGTTACTAATTTTTGTATTTTCAACTATATCATACATATTTTGTTAGAGCAAGAAAATATAGTGTTTTATTTATTTTTAAAAGCAAATAGCTTGTTGCTTTTTGAATATTTATAGTTATATAGAAATATTACTGAAAATATTCAAAAACATATTAAAAGGTCGGCTAAATTATGGCTACAAAATATCATATAAACAATGAGACAAAAGAAGTAGGGATTTGCAATGCTAAACCCGGAAACTGCCCCGTAAGCAACACTGAACTTCACTTCGAAAATAAGAGTAAAGCATCCTTAAAATTAGAAAATATGTTGTCAAATGATTATGGAACAATATCCTCAGTTTCAACTTTTGATAAAGAAACTATGAAATCTCTAAGGCAAAATACCACTGATGAAAAATACGCTGAATTGTCAGATTCACGTATTCATAAAGAATTAATTTCAGATGTCAATAAAAAACACACTGACAATCCAGCGAATGTTGTGAACAGAGTTATGGAAGAATGTGTGAAACAGAGTGTTGGTGTTGAGCGAGCTAAAACATTGATTGAAGGATATAATAAGTTTTCTGAAGATTCACAGAATAATGTTCCTATTGATTATAAATATATTGAAAAATTAGCTGGTGTTGTTGAACCGGATAATAGAGGAAAATATCGTTCAACTCCTGTGACTTTTGTTTCTGGAGGAAGTTCAGCAAACCATAATGATGTTGAAAGATTAATGTTCAATCTTTATGAATATGGTGATCAATTAACTGCTGAGGAATTCACAAAACAACAATTATGGATTCATGGCTTTGTTGACGGAAACGGAAGAACTGCCTGGTTAGTGTACAATTGGAAAAATAACTCATTAAGAAATCCTGTATCTTTGCCAAAGTTTTTCTGAGTGTAAATTTCAAAATAAAAGATATTTAGCACTGTAGATGAGATAAGTTAAGTAATGCTAAGTTTTTGACTTTTGTGAATTTTATGTGCTATCATTAACCGAAATTGATACTGTTGTAGAATAAGTTTTTTTGATGATATAGCATTGTTTTCAAATGTTTTTAGAAAAGCTTATGATAGAATATATTTAACAAAGGTAGAGTTTATGACGAATTGGCATATTAGTAAAGATGGAACACCTTCTATTTGTAAAGCTCAGAAACAGTGCAGACTTTCTGATGTAGTAGCTCATGGTGAATCCGAAAAAGAAGTTCGTGAAAATTATGAAAAATATATGAATGAAATGAACAACCCTTTGGATGGTGTTAACAAGAGTATTGAAAACGTTCCTGAAAACGAACGTCCACGTGTACAAGAAGAATACAAGGATAGAGAATTCTCTATTACACCAGAAGAAATTGAGGTCCCACATGACCCTCAAGCAAAATATGCCGTTCTTTCTGATGTTGACGGAACCTTGACTCGTGGCTCATTAGTTCTTGACCATGCTATTTATCTTCATGATAGCGGAGCAATTGATTTGGGCAATCTTCCTAAAAAATGGAAGAAAAACCCAAAAAACGAAAAAGTTATTGTGAAACTTGCTGAAAAGTATCGTGAACAGATTCATGGTATGAAAATCGAAGATCTTAAAGTAGAAGAATTCTTAGATGGTTATGAACAAAACGATAATCAATTCTATTCAACTATGGATCAGTTGAAAGAGTTTAAGCGTCGTGGATGGGAAATTCAGCTTATCAGTGGTTCCCCAAACTTCCTTGTTCAGCCTTTTGCCGAACGAAATGGGTTTTTTGGTAAGGGTAGTGAATACCTTACTGATGAAGATGGTTCTCTCAACGGTATGATTGAAGGTATGTTCGGCGGAAAAGCAAAACAAGGCTACATTGAAAAACTGGGAATCAACAGGTTCAAAAGGATTTTAGCATTTGGTGACACAACCAGTGATAAGCCGCTATTTGATAACTCTCACCATTCAACTCTTGTTGACCCTAGTGAAGAAACAGAATCATCAGTAGAAGCCTCACTTATCATTCGAGATTGATTCATAAGCTTCGTTGCCTTGATTTAAAAAGATAAGAACAAAGACAAGATTCAAGTTTTGTCTTTGTTCTTTATTTTGCAATATTATTAGAAATAAGATTAGTCAATAAAAGTATCAAACATGAGGTAAAAATGAGCAAATTCCACATTAGTAAAGATGGTGTAGCAAGAAAATGTCAGGCTAAATCACCTGAAACATGCAAAGCAACTACACAAGATTTAAAAGAGCACTATTCTACAATTGAAGCTGCTCAATCAGCATACGAATTGAAACAAACATTCAATACTTTTAAGCCATTAGTAAAAAAGAACAATAATACTTTTGAGGAAAAAGCAGAACATCAGCAAAGAATGCTTGAAGAAGCAAGATTGAGCAAACGATCCCTAACTGGTATCGAACTTGCCGAAAGAAAAGAGTATGTTTCAGAAGCAATTTCAAAAATGCGCAACGCACCACCTAGTGATGAGAATAATTATGCTAATGCCTCTTACGGGTATTACAATTACTCAGATAAACGCAAAAAACAGCAAGAAGAAATTATTGAAGAATTCATGGTACAATCGAACATAGCAAAAAACAATGGTGAAATTATCTTTTCAGGTGGATTAGCAGGTGCCGGAAAGTCAACCATTATCAAGAACTATGTTGAAATAGATCAGAAAGATTATGTTTCTTTAAGTGCTGATGACATTAAAGAAATAATGGCCGAAAAAGGTATGGTCCCAGAAGTAAAAGGTTTAACACCTATGGAAGCTTCAGCACTTATTCACGAAGAATCATTAGACCTCACAGATAAGATTTTTGAAAAGTTAGTTTCTCAGCGTTCTAATATTATTATGGACATGACTATGAACAAAGCATGGAGTGTTACAGAAAAGACAGAAGATATAAAACATAGAGGATACAACAATATAAAAGCTATTTTTATTGATGTAGACCCTAAAACATCTGTAAAACGCGCTGGTCAAAGATATGCTTCTGGCTTGAACGATTACGCTACAAACGGAAAAGGCTTAGGTGGAAGGTATTTGCCATCTTCTATAATAGAATCACAAGCTACACAACCTGGAAGTAAATACCGTTCAAAAAATGCTGAAAACATTGCTCAATTAACTAAGATGGGTGTATTCACAGAAAAACCTCTCATTTTTGACAATGAAGGTTCGCAACCAACACCGATTTCCTATGAGGATTTCACAAAAGAATCGTGAAAAGAAGTGAATCATAAAGTTTAAAAATATTTCAAAAAGGGGTTTCAGATGACAGCAAAATACCATATTAGTAGAGATGGTGTACCAAGAAGGTGTCAAGCTAAAACACCTGAAACTTGCAAAGCAACGAAGTCTGATTTCCATGAGCATTTTAAAACTCGTGAAGAAGCACAACTTGCTTTTGAAAATTCTATGAACACAAAGTCTTTTCCAGTAGTAAAAAAGGTTGAGAAAAGTTTCACGAGTAGTCTCTTGTCTCCTATTGTTATTTCGCCAAACAAGAAAGCAGAGGAAGTTTTTGAAGACTTTGAAAGAATGTCTGAATTCTTATCTTTTGGACGTGAAATTAACTCTTTTAATGAGGTAGAGAAGAAATTTGTCGAAGATTTTTCAAATGGGAATATTCCTGATGAAGTTCCTCCAAGATTTTCTTATGATGCAAGCATGTTAGGCATGACTGTTCATATTTATTGTCAAGATGCTGGGTATTTCGCTAAGATAACAAAAAGGTTTAGTAAAAATCTTAAAGAAAAGATGAAAGATGATTTAGGTGGTTCTGATCCTATTGTTTTAGATCCGATGGCAGGCAAAGGGTACCTGGTAAAAGCAATGCGTGATGAGGGGGTGAAGACTATTGGGAGTGATGATAAGTCTTGGGGAAAGGTTCAGACGGATGATGGAATAGAAAATCTTGATGCTGTGAAGAGTTTGAAGAAGTATGGCAAAGATATAACACATGTAGTAATGTCTTGGGCACCTATGGATGGGAAAATTGATAAAGAAGTTTATGATCTTGTGAAAAAGGAATATCCTCATATTAAGATTGTTAATATTGGTGAAGATCAAGGTGGTTGTACTGGTTCAGAAGCTTTCTGGGATCAGTTGGAGAAAGACATTTCTGAAGGTGTAGTAGAGAGAGAATACAATAACTGTGGTTATCAAACTTTTCAAGGTTTGCATGATAGTGTAAGTTTTCTGAAATTTGTCTAATGTTTAATAAAGTTTTCGTTTTAGATAAGATGAAGGTTGTATTTCTTGTAGAGTTGAAAAATGAGGATAAAAATGTACCATATTGACAATCTTAATAAAGTTGTTTTTTGTAAGAATACCTGGGATTGCTATGCTCCTGGCGTTCATTATAGTAATAAAGATGAAGCAGAAGCTGTAGCATTAGATAAAAAATTAACTATATCCAACAACTGAAAACGGCTTAGAAATACACCTCGAAAAACAAAGATTATACCAGTCTTTTTCGGGGTGTATTTCTGTTTTTTGAAGAATTTTTTCTAAAACTTGCTTATAAGGGTCAGTGGTCATTAATTGCCATATTTGTTCCTGAAAATGGTTTAGAAAAATGATTGTAAAGATTGTAACACATAAAGGATAAGAATATGGCGAAATATCACTTCAATAGAGACACTGGAAAAACAGGTTTATGTAAAGCACAGGTGCAATGTCGATTAGGTTTGACAGAATCCGAGCATTTTGAAACTAGAGAAGAAGCACAAAAAGCTTTTGAAGAAACTCAAAATCTTTCAACAGTTGTTAAGAAACAAAAAGCTTCTACTTCTCAAAACCTTTCCGGTGTTAACGTTGATTTATCGGGTATTTCACAGGAAAACAGAAAGAAACTAGTCAGTGCTTGGAATAAACATTATGAGTTATTGAACAAGGTTGAGAAAGGAGAAATCGAGGAACCTTTAGATGTTTCACCTGATGATTATCTCGTGGAGTCATCATATGTTATGAGACCTCGTGGAACCTTCTTTGAAAAAATAGATGATTTAGTTAAAGAAGAACCATACAATGTTAGCAAAGACAGCTTTCATCCTGATTCAGAATATGTAGTCATAGTTTCAGCACGTCAAGGTGGTGGAAACAGAGAGTGCTATTGCGAGGATTATGATAGCCATGAAGATGGTTGTTTAGCTCTGAACAATGAGATTACTTCTGAACATCCAAATTATGTTACTGATTATGATGATGATTTTGATTCAACATACAATTACTTTGTTTTTGACAATAAAATTACAAAAGAACAATTTGATAAGTACCATTCTGATTATGAGAAAAATAAGAACTATACTCATCTTAAAAACGAAAGATCTTTGATAGAAGATGGAAAAGCACCTGCTTGGTTTATCAATAATGTTGAAGATTACAGAAAAAATATGGATAAGTATCGTGATTCAAAGCAAAGTTATGAAAATGCTATACAGCGTGTAAAAAATGACAAAGAAATAGCTGATGCTGCTGGTGCTATACTAAGCAAGCTAGAGAACAAGGATTTTGATAATATTTCATTAGAAGAAGTTCAAAAATTTAATAGTTATAATAAAAGGTATAGTAAGTACGATCTTGACAAAGTAAAAGATGCGCATAGAAAAATCAGAGAGTATGAAGTTTTGGAGAATGCTTATAAAGAGGCTGAGCTTTTAGAAGATGGCTCAGCATTGAAAGAATATTTACTTGCTGATCGTGGAACTGCTAGTTACAATGCTACGGAGAAAAAAGGAAGAAGAAACGTTACTGTTAAAAGAACATATGAAAGAGGTAGTGTGCTAGGGCACGAGTTAAAGTCTAACAAATACTTACTCGAAAGTGGCTCAAGAGATTTAGAGGATTTTGCTAAACCTTTTAAAATGATAGAAAATTCTTATGAGAACAATTTTAATTCAGTAGCAATATATAGAAACAAAATAGAAGAAGAACGTCGTAAAGTTTGGGAATCAGGATGGGTTTATGACGAACCAGCTCCAAAAATGCCTAAAAACTTTTTAGCTGTTAACTGATTCGGAAAGACAACAATAGAGCATTAAAATAGGAGTGTAATGTTATGGCGAAATACCACTTTAACAAGGAAACAGGGCGTGCCGGTAAATGTGATGCTAAAATCCAATGTCGATTAGGTCTGGATGAATCAGAACATTTTTCGACAAAAGAAGAAGCACAATCAGCATATGAGAAAACAATGAATTCTCAAACTGTTCAAAAACCTTTGAAAAAGCCAAAGAATAGAACATATGATATTGATAATCATGTTTTTGACACTGATGTAATTGGTTTTGGAGAATTGAGAGGCAAAAAAGCATCTGAAATCAGAAAATACATTAATGATGTGCATAATCAACATCACGGTAAAGAAGAGAAACTAAAAGAAGATATCGCTCAAACTATTGGTTTAGACAGAATCCCAGGCTTTAACGATTATGGCACTTATGTAGCTTTGGATCGTGATGGATATCTTATAGTAGAACAATATGCTGCTGTTCCTTATGATGAAGATAATAATATAGACTATTCTTATGATGATGCTTACACATATTTAGACCATGATTATGTAAATATTGATGAACATGTAGACTCTACTTTAACAATTGCTGGCTATTACAATGATGACAGTTATACAAGAAGTCGTTATCGAGTCCCTGATGAATTTCAAGACGATTTAGAAGGTTTGAAAGAGTTTGATAAGTACGAACCGTATCATTCCAAAGCTTCTAACCCGGAGCTTCCTGACTGGGCTTCTATTCCTACTTCAATAACAATGGATGATAAGCCTAAGCGAAACAATAATCTTACAAATAAAGCTGTTAAACCTTCTGATCCTTCAAACAGAATTAAAAAGTTGAACAAAATTATCAACAACGATAAAGAGATACAAAGATTAGAGAAAGCCAATAAAGTTTTGCTTAAGCGCAGTAATGAAGCAGTAGAAAAACTACATGAGATAAGAGATTATGAAAAGTCCAATAATAAGAAAGGTTTTGTTTTTGATAAGAACCCTGAATATAGAGGTTTGTCGCAATCCGGCAGGAAACGTCAGAAAACCAATATTGAGAATAGCATAAATCGTTTTAACAATGATTATTTAAGAAATGATAGAAAGATTCAAGATGCTGAAAATATTACACAAGCAGATAAATCTCAAGCTTCTGTAAAGGTTCAAGAGATTAATAAAGAATATGATGAAAAATCAAGAGAGTATAAAATTGACAAGTTAAGTGATCTTTATCCTCATTCTAATCCATCAGTTCGTACAAACCAGGCAACTTCTTGGGTAGATAATCATCCTGATTTAAGCGTTGATGATTTCTGAAAATTCTTGTAATAAACATAAAACAATAAATCCCTCCAGTTAAAACATACTGGAGGGATTTATTATAGAATGTTTTTTAAAGAGAACGGATAATATTGACATTGTCAAGAGTGTCATACATAACAGCGAAAGGCTTATCAGATGTGTTTGTTTTCTTCCATTCTATGGTTACTTTGCCCGTAAGATTTGAATCATACCACAATGCTACACATTCAGCATATTCATAAGGATAATTAGATACTCCAGGACGACTTAGATATTTAGTGTAATCTCCAACTTTTACATCTCCTGCGAAAATGATTTTAGAAATAGATCTTTCCATAAAAGGCAAATTACCAGAATCTTTTGAAATGAGAACTTGGTAGCGATATTCTTTTTCTGACTCAGCTTCGCATTTTTCGCAGTCCCAATAGATATGAACAAGATCGTGTTCTTCATCATATTCTTCATTGTGATCGTTATTGGTAATAAAATCTTCGATTTCTTCATTGGTCATTTTCTTAAAGTTTTTAACATTCATGATTGTTTAATTCCTCTTTTTTGAATATAATTTAATTTTTATTATACATTTTTTAAGGTTTTTGTCAAGAACTTTAAGCAGCAAAAAGCAGAGAAGTGATTATTTCGCACTTCTCTGCTTTTTGTCAATCTTTGTTAATTCATACAGTTGTCAAATAGGTTTCTTCAACATATTCAGCAACTTGTCTATCCAAGTCCTCGCGTGTTTCAGCTTCGAAAACTTTAACTTCACTATCACTTACATTTAGAACTAATTTATTCATAATATATTCTCCTTCGTTAGTGTTTATGTTATCTATATTTTCTACTGCTTACTGCATAGTTAAAGAATTTATTTCCTTAACAGTACATTATCTTAACAAAGATTTTGGCTATATGTTAATATTGAGATGTAACTTCAATTTTCAAGGATATATCGAATGAATGAGATCTCAATTAATGAACAAAAACCAGCGAATAGAGTCAAAAACAATTGATAAAAACCTGAAAGATGATATGGTTACTTATTAACCGAACTTTTTTAATGTGAAGAGGATAAAAATGGAAAAAAATAATTTTATGTCGATTAACGATGTTAGCAAAGAGCTTAGTGTATCTCGTCTTCACTTGAAAATGCTTGCTGAGCGTGATTATATCAATACCTTTGCAATTGACAATACTTCTTATGTGACTCTCACTGAATTTGAAAAGATTAAAGAAATGTTTAAAAATAATCGAATAAAATTGAACGAAATATTTGAGGACAAAGAAAGGATTCAAAGAAAAGCTGTTGAAGAGATAGCTTCCTTATTAGATTGAAAAGTGCTAGGTTTTTGTAATTTTGATGTTTGACATGAATATGAGGCCACATCGAGTTTTTTTTAATGATGTAGCCTCATATTCATACACTTATGTTACAAGTCTCTAGTCTTACGCAGCTATCTGATCAACTGCTGACATTGCTTTGATAACTTTCTTATCCAATTCGTTGTTAGGGGCACTCATAACTTGGTGAACAAAATTGTCAAAACGTTTTTGGAGCTGGGATTGAATCTCATAGATTTCTTGTCTCTTCTGTTTTGCGTCTTTCTCAAGAATGCTATTTCTTGTTTGAGAAAGGTAAAGCTCAATCTCGTTAAGCGAATCATTGAGACGATTCTCCATAATCATAATATTAGTTGCTTCTGCTAACATTTCGTGATCATCTGTTGATAACGATAAGAATTTTTTCCAGAAATCAGAATTTCCATCAGCGAAAAGCTCAGAAGAAACTTGAATTCCTAAAGGATAGATGAGGTCAACATTTTTGTTGTTGCCTTTTCTAATTGTATATTTTTTATAAAAGCTATTAGGATCATTTAAATCCTCAATTCCCTCGCCAGCACCAGTTGTAAGAAGACCTACCAGAATAGCAAAAGCTGTTCCAATTCCTGCAAAAATTCCCCCAATCCAGCTCCCATAATTAAACCCAGTAAAAGCTCCTACTGCAACAGGAATTAAAAGCAAGTTCAGCACTAAAATCTTTTGCAATGTTTTCTGCTGGTTAAATTTTTTTGTTGCTAATTCTTTGTCTACCGAAAACACTGAAATGTTTCGCCACCATTCAGTATGTAAAAAATATTCAGTATGATCAGTAAAGCCTTCCATCTTACCATCTTTTTCATGTACAAACATATTAGACCTTCCTCAATGAGAATAATAGTTATGAACACTATACATCAAAAACACGAAAAAGTCAATCTTTGACAAGCTTACATTCTCTTCTAAGTCGTATAGAAAAAGATTAGAATAAAAATACTTTAAAAAGGTAGATGATAAAAATCATGGCTAAACTAAAAAAGTTTCACATTAATAGTAACGATGAGGTTAAACCGTGTAATGCTACTCTAAGAGAATGTAGATTTGGTGGTACTGAATCTCACTATGAAAATTTCACAGAAGCAGTGAAAGTTGCTGAAACTAGACTTTCACAGAAAAACAGTGTAACCACAACTGTGAAGAAAGGCTCAAACAAGAACGCAAGAAAAGATGTTGAAATTTTAAAATCAAAAATTGATGAATTGTTTAATGAGAACATTAATATTTCCTCTTCTGATGTTGACAAGTTTGTCTCTTATTTAAAAAATTTTTCACCAGATAATTTAGTGAAAATTGGCGAAATTTTTGATGAAGAACTGAGTAAACGTGTTTCTTTTGACATTTTCGAACAACAACTCAGTCAAGAGCAGCTTAAAACAGTGGAAGAGGAAACACATAAGCTTATGAATGAGCTTACAACCACTGGAGAATCACTATCTAATGATGTTTATGGAAGTTTGTCTAAGCAGCTGAATAAAGCCGTGGAAGTGTTGCCTAACAGTGTTAAAAAGCGTTTATCAGGAACTCCTATTCTTGCTAAAGCTACTCGTATAGACAACAATAAGTTTGATGGACAACATTCTGGCAATACTTCGTTTGGTGTGTCTGTTAAATCAAGTGGGGCAAAAATTGGTGAGATTGAGCGTGAAATGATAAAAGACTTAGAGGACGGAACTGTCTATATTAGAGATTTCGTGTATAAAGATGAGATGGGCAAAGGTTGGGGTTCACGTGCTAAAGTCAAACGTGCTGACTCGGATATCTATGATGAAGTATGGATTGGAGAAGGTTTATCAACAAAATCTCGGGGAAAAAAGATTTCTGACAGTTCAAAAGTACATTTCAATGGTAAATTACAAACTATTGACAAGCCTATGTATGAAATAAAAGACACAAAATTCCTTCAAGGTAGCGTGATTCTTGCGAAGAAAGATTATACAAACAACGCTGAATCAAGTGTTCTACTGCATGAATATGTTCATCTAGTTCAGTTAGAGGATAACACTTTTGCTGAATCACAAATGTTTGCGAAGCTGAAAAAAGAAGAATACTTTGATGAATCTTTAAGTGTTAAGTGCTATAAAGGTTTTCCTGATGAGTATATGGGTCTTTACAATGGTAGAGAACTTTTGACAAGAGCTTCTGAAGGTTTTTATTATCCTTCTTCTAATTCTTATTTATATGGCTCATCACGTGGTGATAGTGCGGATGAAGTTAGAAGATGGATTATGGGCTACTGGATTGCTCGTAACAGAAGTTTAAGTTGAGGATAATAGATACAGGTTTAACAAAATGGCCTAAGATATTTGTGCTTCTGTTATATAATCTTTGTGTTATCATGTTCATGTCTGTTCTTTTAATTCTGCGTTTTTTGTAGAGTTTGACAAGATAAGTTTTTTGTAGTATTATAAGGACATAGAAGATATTGAATGTGAAAGGTTCAAAAAATGAAGTATGTCAAGGAGATGTCCAAGTCGGATCAGAAGTATCTTGATCAGGCTTGTGAGCTGGCAAAGATGAGTGAGTGCAACTATAAGCATGGTGCTGTTATTCGAAAGTCGGGAAAGACTATCTCTGTGGGAATTAATTATGGTGTGAATGATCCGGCATATCTTACTGATGAAGTGGCTGCTGAGCATGCAGCTGTTCATGCTGAGGTGGCTGCTCTTAATGCTTGCCGCAAGGTTGATCTTAATGGTGCTACGATTTACATTGCACGTGTTATCAAGAATGGTGAGCCTCGTATGAGCAAGCCCTGTAAGCGTTGCCAGGAGGCACTTAAGGCACGAGGAATTCGCAAGGTCTTTTATACTATTGACAACGAGATGGATCTCTGAAATTTTCGATAAGCATTGATGAATAAAAAAAAGGAGTAATGATTAGAATGTTAGACAAAGTTAAATTCACGGTTGATAAATATATGTCTGATGGGGTTAAATTATTCCTTTTTTATGATTTTGATGGTGTTTTCAATGCTATGTATCGTTCAGGAACCTTTAAAAAAGATTATTACAATTTAACGCATAAAGAGAACCATCCTAATCCTCATTACAACCCTAAAGCTCCAAAGTTTGTCAATGGTGTTAAGGTTTTGAACAAAGAGCCGAAATCATATCCTCTTGCTTGGTCAAAAGATCTTGTAGAGGCTTCTAATGATTTGACGAATAATGATAGTGTTCAGGTTGTATGGTTGACAACTTGGAGAGGTCATATGAAAGATGTATCAGATAGGCTTGGTTTTACGTATAGTCGAAACCCAGTTTATCTTCCATGGGGTAATAACGAACTTTCTTCTGACCATTTTTCAAAAATCGACGCTTTTCTTGACTATTTCAAAGGTTTTAAAAATGATTCAGTAGGTGTAGCTTGGGTTGATGATGTTGTTCACAAGAACGCTGATTTAGTTCGCAGAGAAGTGTTTGATGTTTCATCGTTTACTGATGACAATCTTTTGCTTCTGTGCCCTAATGACTGGTATGGTTTGTCTAGAGATGATATGAATTTGTTAAATAATTTTTCGTCTAAATTTGTGAATTGACACTATACTAAGTTTATGTTATTATATTTATGAAAACAAGATATTTATTGACACTGTGAAAGGTTGTTCAAATGTTTCAGAATGATGATGTTACCCTTCGAGTTATTACTGTTGATGGTGAGCTTGTGAGCGAAATTTCTTTTGAAAATGAGTATGCTGCTTGTGAAGCTATGGATGAAGTCTTTGGTGAGGACATTGTTGTTCAGGTGATTATGGGTGATCGAATCTACGCTGAACAGATTCTCTGAAGTCTAATTAACTATAAAAAACTCGTTAGATAATTAACTGATAAAAGTTATTGTCTAAGGAGTTTTTTCATGTCAAGATATCACATTAATCCAGATACTATGCGTGCTGGAATATGTAGAGCTCAGCCAGGAAATTGCTTGTTTCGAGATGAAGATAATTCTGAACGCACACACTATTCTTCAAAACAAGAAGCAATTTCAGCCGCAGAAAACCTTTTGCAGCAAAAAGTTGGAACGCCTAAATTAGTCAAAAAAATTGTCAAGCAGAATACTCAAGTTTTTGGCTCTAATGTATCGTTAGTGACTAATTTATGCGAAGAAGCAGTTGCCACTGGATCAGACATAAAAGTTATTGCGAAAAATATTAGTCAAATAAATGATTCTCAAAGAGTTGTAGCACTACGTGGACTGAAAGAAGAAGAAATAGAAAAAATCCTTAGTGAATGGAAACAATCTTTAAGAAAATTAACCGCTGAAAAGATAGGTTCTGATAATTTTTCCATTCAATCAGGAAATAGTGGTGGAAATAGCGCTGATAGTGATCTTGTAGTTATTGCAAATGATGAAAATGTAATGAACTTGGAAACTAAGTTTGGTGCTGCTACTAATTCAGCAGCGGGGATTCAAAGAGTGTCATCTCTTATCAACGCAGACGCTTTCACGTTAGATAACTCTGAAAAATTAGAATTGTTGAATATTTACAGTAAAGAGGGTGGCAAGGATGAAGCTGCCGTAATTCAAAAACTTGATGCGAAGATGAGAACCTATGCTGAGGATTTTAATTCTAAGAATCATACAGTTAATTCTCAAGAAATTTATGATATCGTAAAAAGCAGCGGGAAAAAAGGAAATAGCCAACAAGTAAAAGATTATAGTATTGTTAATTTCAGGCAGAACGATGGCAAAGGATACATTAGCGAAACAGAAATTTCTCTCAGTGAAGATGAGCAGTGGAATGTTACTGCTGTTGTGAATTCTGGAACAGATACAGCGCGTTTGTCTTATGAATTTACGACAACAGATGGTCAAAAATACTTAAAAGTTCTTTTCAATAATAAAAATAGTACTTATGCTATTAAAAACCCAGATGGTTCTTTAAAGATTGTGAATAAGAAGAACTACAATACTGATGAGTTGATTCGTATCCCAAGTAAATTACAAATGGGAACTGGCTCTTATAATGTATGGTATAAAGAAGGTCTGGAAAAAGACTGATTCTGCAATATTTTGATAAGATTTCTTTGTACATACAAAAATCTTTGGAGAAAGAATGAGTAAAGCAAAAGAGTTGGACCAGTTTTTTACCACAGAAAAAATGGCGGGTGAGTGCATTGATGTATTAAAGCCTGTTTTAGAATCATTAAACTATAACAAGGTTTCTTTTCTTGAACCTTCAGCTGGTGGGGGAAGCTTCATAGATGCTGCTCATGATAGAGGGTATAGAATTTTTGGCACAGACATTGACCCTCAGAGAGACGAAATAGAATATGCTGATTTTATTGATGATGATGTAGAAAGAATATTTGAAAATTTTCCTGGCAAAGAAGAGTTAGTAGTCATAGGTAATCCACCTTTTGGTAAGCGTAGTCAATTAGCATTAGACTTTATTGAGAAAGCATTTGAGTATTCTGATACGGTGGCTTTCATATTGCCTATTCAGTTTATGAAATATTTAACTATGAAGAATATTGATAAATACGCAAGGCTTGTTGTAAATGAGGTTATCAATCCTGATTCATTTACTTTTGAGGGGAAAGCGTATTCTGTACGCTGTGTTTTTCAAGTGTGGACTAAATTGCCTATCACTGATACGAATTTGGTAGATTATAGAATCTACACAGCACCACCTACTAAACATGAAGATTTTGAAATGTTTATATACAACTGTGTTCCCTCCGCTTTGTGGATGTTTGATCATGATTGGGATTTTGCTGTGTACCGTCAAGGTTGGGGTGAGTTTACACCTTTGACTAACTCTCCCGATTTGAAATTAGACAGGAAAAAACAATGGATGTTTTTCAAAAGCGCTAATAAAAAAGTATTAGATAATTTGAAAAATATAGATTTCAATAAACTGGGTGAGAAGAATACTTCTGTAAGAGGTTTTGGGAAAGCTGATGTAGTAGAAGAGTATATGCGTTTGTATGGGAAAGCTATATTAAATGAGGATGATAGTAACAAAGTTTTTGAAGACACAGAGGAGAACACGCTGTTCTGAACACTTTTTCTTTGTATTTTTGTGATTTGACAGATATTAGTTGTAATGAAGTTTAACAACGATTGGAGAATGACAATGAGTGATATGAGGATCAGTGCTGGAACCGTTGAAAGTGCCCCGCATAGAGAAAATAATCAAGGAAATCAGGATTCTTTTGCGTATTTACAAGAAAATGGGTATACGGTTATTGCTGTTGCTGATGGTGATAGTTCTTTGGGCGAAAACTCTGTAACTGGTGCTTCAATAGCTGCTGCTACAAGTGTTGAAGAAACGTTGGATTCTCTGATTGCTGGGAATGATATTGATGAAGCCTTACATAGAGGTATTGAAGCTTCTCGTGAAGTATTGTTGTCTCGTGATGATAGAGACACTTTGGGCTGCACTCTTTCATTAGCAGTGAAGTCTCATAGTAGTTGGGGTGTAGCTTTAGTAGGAGATGCTTTTGCAGTAGTATCACAGGCAGAAGATGATCATACACTTATTTGTCGAAATCAAGATAGTAGCAATCCTGGCAATCCGAAACTTTTAACTGATGAAGCTTATGAACCCTTATTCATGTACGGTGAAGGGGATATTCAAGCAATTGCTGTTTCCTCAGATGGATTAGCCGGAATATCTTTAAATATTTCAGAAAAACAAGTCTCTCATGATTTTTGGGCACCTCTTGTACAACAAGCATTAGAAGGCAACCTTGACATTCAAAACTTCTTGAATCTTATGGATCAAGAATCACAGCTACAAGATGATACTACTCTTGTCATTGCTTCTTCTAAGGTTTGATTAGAAATTCTAGTTGTCAATGATCAACATAGGAGATAATATGACAAATACGAAATTTCACAATACAGAGAATGGACCTAAGCCTTGTAGTGCTGATGTGAGAGATTGTCCAGTGGGTGGCTCACACTTCAACAACAAAGAAGAAGCACAAGAAGCTTACGAAAAATCTATGGTTAAAGAAAAAGGTATGTTTGGATTATTCAAAAAATCGAATCCTTATACTAATCATGTTCAAAAAGCTGATAAACTTATCAAAAAATTAGAGAATGATTTCAAAGCAAGGGATGAAAGACAATTCAAAGACACTACTTATCAACAATTGCTTAAAGAAGTAAGTGCTGAAGAATTAAAAGAAATGTCCGAATTAGAAGTAAATAACAGAGAAGCAGGCATAGGTTTTCTTCGCTCAGAAGATAGTGATGATAAAGTCATTGGATTAACTTATTCAGCTGATTTTAAAGCTGAAGAAGAATGGGGTTTAGCGGCAATTTCAAAAAGATTGAGCAATGGAGAATCTAAGCCAGAAGATATAACTTATTTGGAGAAAGATGGTAAAGGCGTATTAGTTATTGCTGGTGAGGATAGGAGCCATGGATACAGATCTGATGAGCGCAAAGAAGAAAGAATTGAAACAGCATTAGAACGCTTTAAGAATTACAGATCCTACGATGACATGAAATCTAGCTGGAAGTACAATAGAATGAAAGTATCTGAACTTCGTGAAATGTTAAAAGGTAAAGTTAAGCCTCTTCCTACTAAACGTGACGATCTTGTGAATGCTGCTGTAAAACTTGAAAAAGGTGAACAAAAAGATTCAATAAAACCACCGCAAGGAGAATTTCAGCGTGGCGACTTCTTAGCTATTGTGTCTGATAACCCTGCAATGATTGCTACGATGAAAAAAGTCAAAGACTCGAATGACAATGGTACTTTGAGGTTAGGAAGTAGCAACAATCCCTTCAGCAATGGGGCTTTGTTCTATGATGAACGAGATGTAAGTCGCAAATCTAAAGAACAAGAAGTCCGTAGTAATGTAGCTAAAAAAGCAGCTGATGAGTACATTGAACCAACACGAACAAAACTTAATACTAATGGAAATCTTTATGCTTTGAGCAGTAATGCAGATTCAGACATAAAAGACGTTAGGGAATCTAAGTTTTTTATTAATTACTCTCCGAAAGCTAACTTAAAAAATGGTAAACATCAAATATTTGGATGGTTTGATAAAGACGATTTGGAAAAGATAGCAAATGAGGATTTTTCACCTTACTACGAAAACGAAGAAAAACGAAAATAATATTGTTTAATAGAAGCGACACAGAGCTTTTAGAATCGCTTAGAAAACTCCCTCAAATAAACCGCTTGTTATCGTAATTATTTGAGGGAGTTTTTCTGTATTTTTACATCTTTTTAAGAAAACCGTATTTTAGACAAGGGATACTGAACACAGAAACTAAGGTTTTTAAAATCGTTTCTGTATGTTTTTGTTAATAATAATTCTTGACAAGAAACACCAATATAGATATAATTATAATCTTGTGAAAAATATAAGAAGATCTTTTGTATAGAAGGAGTTAATCATGAAAAATATTCAAGTTGTTGTTCCGCATGAAGGTGATGAATTTTGGTGCGAGAGAGAAGTTAATGAAGAATTGAAAGTATCAGAAGTTTCAGCGCAGGATGAAAACGAAGCCTGGGACATTGGCACTGAAATGATTGAAGAAATCGCTACGGGTCAAGACACAGAAATCATTGGAAATGAATTCGAGATTGAACCCGTAGAAGTAGACCTTGATGATGAAGAAACAATCGTAGGTTGGATTATTGAAGCCTATCTCCAAGATTCAGAAACCGAAACCTACAACTATGAGTGACGAATAGAAAAGAGTGTAATTATAATTAGAAAACTATTAGATTCATGTTGTTATAATTATAAGTACAAAAACACAAGTAGGAAACATCACATTTGACAAATTAGCTCACTAATAAAGGTTTCATTATGGAAAAAGATTATTCTCATGTTATGAAAAGAATTTCTTTTGGTTACACACCATCTGAAGACAATGTTCCAACAACTTCGTTTTTAGGTGGCAACCCTTATGTAAGCGACGATTTTGACTATCCAGTAGAAGAAGATGGAACACCACTAGTATTCTTTGCTCAAATTGATTTAAGTAATATTCCTGAGCATATTATAAAAGTTCTGAATATTCCAAATTATGGTTTTCTGCATTTCTATCACAGTGACACTCAAACATACGGTAAAAATCTCGACAATATAACAAAAAGCATATCTAAAATCTTTTATCTTAAAGAATTACATGATGAAGAAAGCTTTATACAATTTGAAGCTGAAACATTGCGTGCTAGTGATGATGCTATATCGCCATTAGAAGATCCTGACAGTAGGGTTTATTTATCTGGCGAAACATTTGAAATGATGCCTCATCCTCAGTCTATTGAGGCACCTAGCGATTCTGAATACTGGGATCATTATGAAAAATTGCCAGAAAAACACTATCCCTTATGGTTAGGTGGTTATCCTCATTTTAAGCAAGATGATATCCGTAAAAAAGTAGAAAAAAGAAATATAGACGATTTTGTTCATTTTTTGGGGTCGAGAACTTTTGACAATGTTGTCATCTGGGGAAATATGGGTGTTGGTAGCTTCTGGGTGTCAAAATCAAGCATCAACGATAAATCTTTTAAGAACCATTTTTTATATTGGGATTGTAAATGAAAATCTCGAAGAAAACATATTCTGTTCCAAAGTTTGATTACATAATCTCTAATCCGCCATATCAGAACACGCAGAATAGACCTATTTTTCATTGTTTTCAAAAGATGGGAACAAATATTGCTAAAAGCTCTATCATGATTTACATGGCTAGTAGATGGTGGTACGGAACAACCGGATTGCCTGAATTTCGTAAAGAATTGCTCACTAATAGAAGATTGAAAAGAGTTCATTATTTCCACGAAAGAGAAACTAATAAAACTATATTCCCTGGAACACTCATATCAGGAGGTTTGACAATCGTTGAGCTGAGCAATAATGAGAATGCTGAAGGTTTTACTCTTAGTGAGAATTTGACAAATTTTTCCACAAAAATATTACATGATGATTCTCTTATGCCTTTAAAAGCTTCCTATGCTTCACTTGCTAAAAAACTTTTGTATAAGATGAAAGAAATGAATATTTCAACATTGTATAATCGTGATGAATCTGCTTTTGTTAACGAAATCGGTCTTTCAGCACAACAAGTTAAAAAATTAAACCCCATTTCTCTCGAAGAGGCTAAAAAGATTATGTCAGAGAAAGAGTTTGATGAATCTTTGAAATTATATGCTAACATTTCTGGTGAAAGAACAGGAAAAGCATCATACTATGTTATTTCTAGGGATTTAAAAGTTTTAAATGATAATAAATATAGAAAAAATCTTATACAAGAAGATAAATACAAAATATGTATGGGTCAATCTATTATAGAAAACGAAAATCGCAGTATAAGATTATTTCATTTTGACAAAAACACTACATATGGTAGAGCTGCTATTTCACTGGCCTTTTTTGACACTAAAATTGAATCAGAAAATTTTTATAAATACGCTTCTACTAAGTTTTTTGAATTCTGCTTACGTTTGTCAATAGCAGGAAGATTGAAAACTTTTGGGGTTTTTGTTCCTGACTTTGAACATTATTTGAACAATAGTTTCATACAGTGGAATGATTTAACAGCGAAAGAATTAGACAATCAATTGTATAATATATTTGATTTAAGTATTGATGAAATAAAACTCATTGAAAAAGAGCATTTAATTAAGAAATGATAAGCTAAAAACAATATTAATTATGTTTAATCAATATAAAAAGTTATATAAGTTATATTATATGTATAAGAGGAAAAGATGAAAAGTAAAAAATTTGATTATGTTTTCAGTAATCCACCTTATCAAGACAAAGCTAACTCTGCTATTTTTCATCATTTCCAAAAATTCAGTGATCTAGTAGGCAAAAAAACCTCTCTTATATATCCTGCTGATAAATGGATGAACAAATCTGGTAAAGGCTCTGGTTTTGATGAGTTTTCTGATAATCAATTAAAATCTCAAAACATCAAAAGTATTACTGTTTACGAAGATGCTAATTATGTTTTTGAAACTATTGCTCTACACGGTGGAATAAGCATTGTTGAAACAGATAATACTATAACCAATAATAACCTTATCAATATTTCTTCGCGGGAGATGGACGGATACTATTCTAGTATTTTTATTAATAATCTTTACCCAAGAACTGTATCCACTTCTAATCGTATGAACACTCTCGTAGAAAAAGTCATGTGTACTCATTGGAATAAAGATAAACACGTTAGCAAAAAAGAAAAACTATTTGAAGAACCTCAACCTCAATTTTTGTCGGATTTACTTTTAAGTAGCTCTTTTTATGGAATACATAGTCGTTACATTCAAGAATCTACTACACATATAGAAGATACTGATTATGACCAAGAACCTTATTACGTAAGAACGTTAGCTTTATCATCGTCAGGAAAAGGTGGTAGAGTGAACTGGTTCTGGATTCCCACCAAAGATGTAAAAAGGAATTCCGAAACTATCAATGATTATGTTATTGCTATTAGCCCTAGAAATGCTGCTGGATACGGAGGAAGGTCTCAACAAGCGCACATTTTTAAACCAGGAGAAATATTCGGTGATTGTAGATTTGGTGTAGCAAAATTCAATGATGAAACAACAGCAAAAAACTTTATGAAATGGATGAGTACACCAATCATAAGAACGTTAATACTGTCATCCTCTCGAAGAATAAAGAACTTTGGAGTTAACGTTCCTCTTTTGGAAAAGTACTCTAACGATAACTCTGAAATTGATTTCACAAAAAGCACAGAAGAAATAAATCAGCAATTAATTGAAAAATACCGATTAGATGAAGATGATGTTAATTTTATTGAACAGACTATACAATCGTTAGGGACATTTGAGATGCCTACGAAGAATAAAGACAATAATAACTAATTAGTAGAAGAAATTCTTGAATCCAACTCGACAATAATACAATTGATTGTTGCAGTACAAATCGAACTTTCTTGAAGCATAACAGCTTATCTCATTGTCTTGTTGTGTTCTATTTTAATTTTTTAGATCCGTTTTTTAAAATTATTACAACCTTTTTTGACTGTTTTCACACTTTCTTCACATTTGAATCTTACATGGTATGTAAATAAGCTTGTCGGTTAAGCTTTTTACATTTTCAGAGAACCCGTAAAAGAAACTGTGATATTTGAAGTATGCCAATATATTATATTCTGCTTAAGAAATGGATGCTTTTATGACTGAGAAAGATGATGCTCTACCTGACTTTGAAGAGTTCTTGAATTATGATGATGAGGTTGAAAACGTTTCCCTGCAAAGCAACTCTGGTTTGCCTACTCAAAACCCTGTTAGAACACCCCTGGGGCCTTCTCAGAGAGGTTTTAATGCGGATGCTACTCAAACACCCGTAAACCCATCGAGAACCGCCTCAGAGGGCAGCTATGGACGCGAGAGCCAGGAACATGTAGATAGTGCCCGTGACAGAGAATTGATGAACGCTCAGAATGCTTCAAATATAGAACAAGATTATTCGTCTGATGAGGAAAAAACATCTACTTTTGAAAACAACCAGAAGAAGAAAGAGAAAAAGCCTAAACCTCAAAAAGCAAAGCTGCCTAAGAGATCAAAGTATAGGATAGAACCACCAGAGAAACACAAAGGAAAAGTAATTCTTGAATACGGTGATGGAGCTAAACGTGTAAGACCAGAAATGACACAGTTGATCCAGCATAATTCAAAAATTGCTTGGCAAGTGTTTCTCGAAGAGTATCCTGATTCAGTTCGAGTGTGGTGGGACAAATACAGGTACACACCAAAAGTTCTGTCTTTAGTAGTGGGTCTGATCATTGGTTTATTCATAGCTGCTTCTTGGCAGTATGCTGTTCCTCTTTTAGGTAGCATAGAACAAATTCCAGAAACCCCATATAATCAAATCATTATATTTTATTTGACAATAGTTTCAACCCTTCTCTCTGGATTGTCCGTATTGACCTTATTCGTAGCAGCGCTTGTTTCTCGACATAAAGACATAAAAAATATAGGAAAAGAATATTTAGAAGAGGAAAAATTTGGAAAGACTGTTTTTCGGTTTGTGCCGGTAGCTCTTTATTACGGTCCTCTGTTCATTATAGTACTGCTTATTAAATCTATCTTTGGTCTGATAACATTCATGGGAGCTGTAGCAAAAGCTACTTGATAATAATAGACCGCAAAAGACATAAATCAAGAATCGTAATTTTTTTGATAACCTTGACATGACGTAGAGAACAAATAAAAGAAAATTTTTCCAGCAATGAAAACGTAATAAGTCATTCAGAGTGTTGGTTGTATTCTTCTATGGTCTTCAAAAGTGGTGTTTTTCCATCATCATCCACAGTAGCTACACCCCAAAATCTTTTTCCAGTTTCTTTATTCTGAAAAACAGTTGCCTGATTAATATAAACTCTTTGAGGCTTATCGAATGCTACGTTATATTTGGCTTCTAATTGTTGGGCATATTCAAGAAGCGAATTGTTCTTATCATGATGTATTGCATTATCTAAAATTCTATAAGTTGAATATGGGATTACTGTTCCTACGATAAGCGTTATGAGAATAATGGTAAGAGTTTTCAAGCTGATGAATTCACCTGAGCTGCTGAGTATAAGAAATAAATATACTGAGATAATTGCTAATACTGTTCCGTAAATAATAGAAAAAACTTTTCTAATTCTATCATAAGTAGGAGTTTCAATTTGTAATGTTTTCACTGTGTTTTCTTTCTTGGGCTTTTTAGAAAAACCATTTATTAAAAGGTTTTATTGGAGAATACTACATGAAGAAATATCATATCAAACCAAATGGTGATCCTGGCATATGCGTAGCTAAAAAAGATGGCGGATGTAAGTATAAATTAAGCAGTGAAGAACATTATTCAACTATTGAAGAAGCTAGAGTAGCATATGAAGAAGCACAGAATTCTCAAATATTGTTCAGCTTACACAATGATAGAAGAGACTATTCTCGTGAGGCAAATGTTGAAAAAACATTATCACTTCCTGAAGATTTTTCTTTGGATAAGTATTATGAAGAAGATTTTGAATATGTCTTTGAAAAACAAAGCGATGATTATGGAATCGTTTTTGCTTCTCCTGAGCATGATACGGCGTATATTGAGACGAATGATGATGGTAGTGTTTTTTATCGTTTTGAACAATTAGATGAATTATTTGATGAATTTGATGTGGAAGATGTGAGAGAAGGGTATTCCACAAATGTTCCTTTACATACTGTTCAAAAATTCGTTTCAGAAGATTTAGTCAATTATTATGCTCATACGGGTGAGACAGATAGTATTACTGTTTATGATGATGAGGATGAAGGGCACCCTCCAAGTCTTATGAGAGTTTTAGTACATAAAGGAAATGCTTATGTGATTGATGGTAATCATAGGTTTGCTGCAGCACGAGTTGCCGGGAGCAAAAGTTTCAGTGGTATTGTGATAGGAATGGATGATGAAATGGAAAACATGTGGGTTGTTCCACCTGAGTACTTCAATAAGATGTTCTGATTCAAGTTTTGTAAGTTTACTCACAAAAACCCCTTTTAAACAGGCTTTTTGAGCTTTATATGTGATATACTTAGTAGTAGGTATTTTAGAGACAACGGTGTCTATCTAATGTTTCAATAAGTATATTTAAAAAGGATGGATGAAATGAATAAAGTTGTTTCTTTTATGAAAAAGGTGAATACTTTTTTCAATAATATGGCTGATGCACCTGTAGAGATTGCTATGTCAGTTCGACAAGATACTAATCATGTGCAGTTAGAGCAAATGAGATTAGTTAAAGAACGTTCAAGTCGATTAATGTAATTTATTTCACTTTTAGTATGAAATAAATTTAGTTCTTTTATTGTTTTGATATATAATTCTAATCAACAATTCTGTAATTTATTAATTAATAGAATATGAAATTGTTGATTTTCTGGTTAATACGAAAATAACGAACATGGGAGATGATTAATATGAACAACTTTCTCGATATTTTTTCACCAGCACGTCAAATAATGTCAGCTCGTCCTGAGCGTTTTTTATACAATCCACCTTTCTTCTTCAATCTAACACGCTCCTTAGCGATAGATGTTGATGAAGACAGTAAACAATACATCATTAAAACAGACCTTCCAGGGTTTGATGTAGAAGATGTAGATGTTTCCATAGAGGATAACGTTTTGCATATTGTTGCTGAACATACGGAAACGTTTGACAAAGCTGACACAACAGACAATGATAAAGATTCAGAACTCGAAAAGAATAAAACCTCTGAATCAGAAGAAAAAGCTGAATCACAAGAAGTTCAAGGCAAAGAGGAGAATACTCGCAACTTAGTTCAAGAGCGAAGCACTCACAAACGTTTAGAACGTAGAATTGATTTAGGCACAAGAAAAATCAGTGAAGAAAAAATTAGCGCTTCACTAGATAAGGGCATCTTAACTCTACTCGTTCCTTTTGAAGAAGAGGACAAGAAGAAGAGAATTAACATAGATGTTCGAAAATCAATTCTTATGTGATTTAGTTTTTCATAATAAAGAGCTGGGACCAACAAGTTCAATCTAATTGTTGGTCCCAGCTCTTTATACTTTTATTGTCTTGAACTGTTAAACCAAGATTGAAGATTTGACAATGTGGAACTTGTACTATATCATGGAGCAAAACATACTAATTTTCAGGGGTTTATGGCATGACTAAGAAAAATCGTCAAATAGTAGAAACCTTTTCTTACAAAGGCTACACTATTGATATTTATGACACTCAAGCTGTAGAGATACATGGAACTAGTGAATCTTATCCTGAGCAAAACTTCCACGTTGCTAAGTTTTCCGCAAAGAAATCAGACCATCAAAACGGTTGTAGACTATTAGCAACCATTGGCAAGCTTGGTACAGAATATGACACTGGTTATCTACATAAATTCATTGATTTGTTTGACGCTTTTGCACGCTTCAATGGGTTAACAGTAGACAATATGGCCCAGAAACCTCGCAAACTTAGCTATGAGAATGATTTCAACAGAGAATTTCTGTATCAAATTGTTGACAGAAAAGATCTTTCAGACATTAAAAAATGGTGCATTCTGTCAAGTGTTCTTTCGCATTATAATCGCTTGACAAGAGAGGGATATGCAGCCATATTTGAAGACATTTTACAAAATCAAGTGGAACCAGAAGATTATGCTCCTCTTACCTTAGAAGAATCCGAATATTATACTGCTCCTTTTTTCTTGTCTAAAAATGTGTCAATCAGTATTAAAAAAGAAGTTGAATTCAAAAATGTTCATGCCGTAACAGCGCTTTATGCTGGAGCTGCTGATACATTAGGTGAAGCGTACGAAAAAGGTTTTGTTCCGTTAAAAAGAGAAATGGAAAAAAGCGAAATCCAAGCTTTAAGGAATTCTTATGACACTATGAGCAAGTCTACTGAGGAGAGTTCATTCAATCTGGATAAGAAAAGCTTTGTTGCTTTCTACGGGGTTTCTTTTCTTCCTAAGCTCCCGAAGGAGATGATACGCTTTATCACTGATAGAGTTGTTAAAGATAAAGTGGTTTTTGCTGATCAGGGTGAACCTTATAAGACGTTCTACCTCACTTCAGAAGAGTTTGAAAAGTTTGAGCAAGTAGTAAACGTTAATTATGACAAAATCATTTTTGAACGTTCGAGTCATATCAACGAGCAGAAAGTAGTTGATTGGGCTTATTTGATGCTTTTGGCATATCTCTTTGTTTCCATAGAATCCGAAGTTCACTTTATGCATGTTGTCCAAGAAATTGAATCTGTTTTTGATCAATCATCAAAAAAGGTTTCAAATAGCTACTCTTGGTCATGGAGCTATTTTGCTAATGATTGGAAAGCGCGTTTAATTTCGCCTAAAAATCAAGAGTTGCGCAATTTGATTGTTGACCATATGAAGACTTCTGTTCCTATCATGTATTTGGCTAATCTTAACAATGTGGATATTTGATATATGCTTATAAGATATATTACAAAAGCTTGCTAATATTTATTTTTTCTGTTATTATGTAGTCATAAGACAGTAGAACATATCAAGGAGAATATTATGGCTGAGAACATTACTGAGCGTACTGAATTTGCTGATAAGGCTCTGCAGGAGTATCTAGCTGAGCCACTGAATCCTGTTTATGGGGATAGCTCTGATGAGATTGCAGAAACTGACGCATTTATCGCAGGCTGGAGTGCTTCAATCAAGCATCTGGTAGAGGTTGCTGAGAACATGGATATTCCAGGGCCTATGCGAGCAATCATTGTAGACATTCTGGAGTTCAACAACTCTGAGCGTCCAGTAAAGGATTGACCGTTTGACAAAGTAATAGCGCACAATATTTAAGTATGTTTTGTGCGCTATTACTTTATATAGTGGTTTCTATCTTAGCGTTATCCACAAAATCCACATAGTTCTCCACATTTTTTCACAGTATAGTAGTTATAGAACATTTTCATAAAAAATAAAAGAGGTATCTAATGATTCAAGAAAGCCATAATAAAATTTATTTTGATCGAATGATGGCTTCCATAGGGGACAAAGCGCGAGTTATGGAATATTTGACACCATCTGGAAAAGTCATGGATTTTGGTGCAGGTGGTGGTGACCTAGCTGAAACAATTCGTCATACAGGACGTGAAGTTGTTGCTGTTGATGGCTCAGCTCAGGCTATCAAGCGAATCAATAGTCTCTACCCAAAAATTGAAACAGTAGAGTCAATGGGTAATAATCTTTTGCATCATTTTGAAACTGAAAGTTTCACAAACATTGTGTGCTCTTCGATTTTTCACGAAGTATACTCATACGGTGATGATGAGCATGAACCTTACCAGCTGAAAAATATTATGGATATGATGGATATTTTCAAAAAACTTCTAAAGCCAAAAGGTCACTTGATCATTCGTGATGGAGTTGCACCTTCAAATTATTATGAAAAGTTCTTCTTGAAATTTAAAACACCTGATGGAATGAAATTCTTGAATGAGTATGTTCACAAAGCACCTTTCCATAATCCTAAAGAAGCTTCTTTCGGAAAGGTTCATTATGACATGCTTGGAGATTTTACAGTTGAAGCGGATATGAGTTCTATCATGGAGCTTATATACACATACACCTGGGGTTGGGACAGCCTCCCCCGTGAATCACAAGAATTCTATGGAATCATGACACTCAATGATTACAAAAATTCTTTGGCAAATAATGGTTGGAAAATTCCATATGCCGAAGAATATCTCCAACCAGGTTACCCTAAAAACCTGGAGCACCTTATCGAACTATTTGACAGTAACGGCAACCCTATTGCATACCCTTCAAGCAACATGATTATTGTAGCCGAGAAAAGTTGATGTAATTCTTACAAAAAGAAAGACAAGACAATGAATGAAACAATCACAAAAGAACAATTCGTCTCAAATATTGGTCATTATTTTAAAATCATTAAAGACAACCTAAATGGTGATGTTTGTCTCTACGCTGCTGTGAATCGCATTAAAATGACAAAGATTATGAATAAATTGAATAATCAAGAAGAGATTTTAGAAATTGTTTCTGTTGCACATAGACAGAATTGCGACTTGTTTGAATATAATCTTTACGATTTAGTTGAAGACTGGAAAGCAGAAGAACTAAACATACCATTTTCAATGTATTTTCCGCTAAAAATAGAAGATTACAAAAATTTTTAAACACTACTACAATTAGAGTGAAATGTAGTAGAAAGAGGATAGACAAAAGGTTAAATAATATGACGAAATATTACCTGAAGAACAAGAATGAAGTCTTCTTGGAGGATGACAACATTGTTTTAAAAGCAGTTTATGAAGGTGACTCATGGACGAGTAATATTGTGTTCAATATCTACAAAGATTTAACACGCCCTTATAAAGAAAAACTCATAAAGCTTTTAGAACAGGTGGACTTATCTCTTTTTCGAGGACATTCTTGTTTTGACCGTCCAAGCGGCGCAATTGTTGATGATGCCGAAACTTTGAAAAACTTTGAATATACCCTGGATCATAAAAGTGATAATACTGCTATGAAATTCATTATTTTAGTGTTATTGACCAACGTTCGTTTTTTCAATCCATACATTATTGATCAGTATCTACTACATGAAAGAATTGAAGATTACGAACAGCCAATAAGAAGAGTTTTAGATCCATTTAATAAGTTTTCAATTAATGATGTTGCTTGTACAGATGCTAAAGAGTTTGTAAACGTTAATCAAATAAGCAGTCTATTCGCTAATCTCGATTCTTCTAAAACTTTTCATGATTCTCCTAAGAATAGTTTTTTGAAAGAGAAATCAGCACAACATGAAACTATAAAAAGTGCTAAACATCTTAAAAAACTTCAAGATTATATGTACTTCTATAATAACCATAATCAAGACAATTATGATTGGAGTTTTCAGAACAGGGCTGATAGTTTAAGAATTGCGTTAAAAGGTTATGAGAATGTTTCAGTTGCCGAACTAACTGCTTTCCTCTCTTTGACTGACTTTGACAATGAATTGTATGAATGTTTAGACCAGTCATCCAGAGATGTTTTATATATTGATGAGTTGCCAAAATTGCGTGATTTTGTGGATAAGTACAATATTGATCATACATGCTTTGAGGAGGAAAAGTTTTTAGAGTTGTTTGAAAAAAGTTTTCAAGTTCTTAAAGTTTATGATAAAAACGCCTCTTCTTATAATAATCCGTATAAGAGTGTTTTTGGCGATTACCATTTTTATGCTTTTTTGTTCATGTTGATGCGAGGGAATGAAGAAAAGTTTTCTCAATTCTGTGAGTTTATTGTTAATGAATCTAAATACGATAAAGATCTTGCTGCTTTTTATGTGAGTGATAATTTACAAGATATTATTGAGTGGTCTAAACCAGAAAGCTCAATAAGTAGCATTCCATTTAGTCTGTTAGCTAATTTGATTTGAAAATTTTGTCTAAAAGTTTTACGGAAGATTTCATTTGTTTTCATTGATAAAATATTTTAAATGTCTTTGATTAGGTGGCCTGTATGAATGAAGAACTTTGGTATGCTAATTTGATTGAGGAGTGGGATTTTGAGAAGAATGCGAAACACATTTCAGAATATTCTTATGGTTCAAGCAAAATAGTATGGTGGATATGTCTAGAATATAAACATAGTTATAGCTCTATGGTCAAGCACAAAACATTAAGGCAATACAATTGTCCTTACTGTTCTGGTAGAAAAATTCTACAAGGTTTTAATGATTTAGAAACTTTGCATCCTGATTTAGCAAATGAGGTTAGTGAAGCTTCTGAGTTAAAACCATATGAGGTTTCCTCAATGAGCAATAAAATATTGATTTGGCAATGCGATAAAAATCATGAATATAAAGCTACTGTGAAAGATCGTCAGAACGGTTCAAAATGTTGCTATTGTTCAGGTGAAAAACTTTTAGAGGGGTTCAATGATTTAAAAACGAAATACCCCAAGATAGCTCAACAAGTTTCAAAAAACCACGAAATCACATCAAATAAAATTTTGTACAGTACGAAAAATATTATATTATGGGAATGCGGTTTAGGTCATGAGTGGAGCGAAAGAATTAGTAAAAATTTCAAAGAAAAGAATTGTCCTTATTGTGCGAATCTTAAATTTTTAAAAGGTTTTAATGATTTAGCAACTGTTTATCCTGAATTAGCTAAAGAATTTGATGAAGATAAAAATGGAATTTCTGCTTCTGAATATTTTCCACGCAATTTTGATCAAGCATGGTGGAAATGTTCTAATAATCATTCTTACAGAACAGAGTTTAATACTAAAATCATGAATAAAGGTTGTGCAATTTGCTCTAACAAAAAAGTTCAAGTGGGCTTCAACGATCTGAGTACCACACATCCCCATATAGCATCAGAGTGGGATTATAGTAAGAATACTTTAACTCCTGATAACATAGTTAGTGGTTCTACAATAAAAGTTTGGTGGTTATGTATTCTGGGGCATTCTTATAATTCTCAAATAAGGAAAAGAACTAATTACAAAAGAGGATGCCCCTATTGCGCTAATCAAAAGGTTTTAGAAGGATTTAACGATCTTTTTTCACAACGAAAGGACATCATATCCGAATGGGATTACAATAAGAACACGGTTAAACCATCAACAGTTGCCAAAAGAACTAAAACTAAATTTTGGTGGAGATGTAAAGAAAATAACCATTCTTGGCAAGCAGCTCCTGATACTCGTTCTCACGGAGAAAAATGCCCTTATTGTACAGGCAGAAAAACTTTGAAAGGATTTAATGATCTTTTAACAACGAATCCTGAATTAGAAAAAGAGTGGAACACAAGAAACAATAAAGATATATCTGAATTTAGTTATGGATCCCAGTACAAAGCATGGTGGATTTGTGATCTTGGACATGAATGGCAAGCAGCAATATACTCAAGAACAGGCAAAAAGCCACGAGGATGTAGCAAATGTGCTTTTAAAAACAAAAGCTCAAAAGCTGAACAAGAAATTCTTGAATATCTTAGCAAAATCTCTTCTCACGAAATAAAATGTAATGACAGAGATATAATAGCACCAAAAGAGATTGACATTTATATACCGGATAAAAACATAGCTATAGAATTTAACGGCTTATACTGGCACAGCGAAAAATCAGGTAAAACAAAAAATTACCATCAAGACAAATGGAAACAATGTCAGGATAAAAATATACAGTTAATCACTATTTGGGAGTATAACTGGACTACTGATTCACAAAAAAATAAAATCAAAGCTTCTATTTCAGAAATTTTGTCTCCCACTAAACCTCGAATTCTGGAACCATATTCAATCAGAGAGCTAAAAATTGAAGATATCGAAAATTTTCAGAAGCGCACCGGAGAAAAATTAAACATTTCTTTGAAAAACTATAATATGGGGTTATTTTTTGACAACAATTTAATGTCTTTCTTCTCCATTAAAGAAGATAACGGTTTCCAGCTTGAACAGTTTTACTATGACTCATACATGTTCGACTCTTTCTCAAAGATATTAGATTCAATCAATCTTATTTTTCCTCAGGTAGAGACGCTGGACATAGTTGCTGAAAAAGATTCTTTTATGAATTTTTTATGCTTAGATAATGATTTTAAAGCTGAAAAAGAGCTTGAACCAGACTTTAAAATTTTCTATAAGAGCAAAGTCTGGGATCAGAATTCTTTTTTGAGAAAACATAAAGATATTGATACAGTAGATATAAATAAGATATGGCAGTGTAGTAGAACCATGTATAAGAAAAATTTATAGGAGATTAACAATTATGACAGTTTTACTTTTTATTTTGGGAATTTTGTTATTCCTCCTGATGCTTATGACTAGTGTCGCCTTACACGAGGGCGGTCATATGGCGGTTGCCAAAATCTTCAAATTAAATGTACCGAAATTTTTCATAGGCTTCGGTAAAACATTATGGAGCTTCAAAACTGATAAAACGGAATACGGCATAAAAATGCTGCCGTTAGGGGGTTTTGTTCAAATTGAAGATAAAAACGTTGCTAAACCTGATGTTTCTGATTTGGAGAACAAAGTAAATGACGAAACATTATCTGATGAAGAACGTAAAAAAGCTAAAAAAGAATTAAAGAAAAGAATGGAAAATTACACAGCTGAGAAAGGATTATTATCTCACGTAGAGCCTTGGAAGAGAATTCTCGTATACCTTGCTGGTCCTGCTGTGAATATTGTTCTTGGAACAGCTCTTATATACGGTGTTCTCATGGGATTCAATACTATGGTAGTGAACAATACTGTGGAAACAGTGAACTCTTGTTCAACAATTAGTGAAGGTCAATCTTGTGAAGCTGAAAAAGCTGGTTTACAACCGGGGGATACCATTACAGCAATTGACGGAAACGCTGTAAAAATGACAGAAAATCTTTCACCTTATTTAGTAGGTAAAGATGAGGTAAGTTTGACAATTCAACGTGGTAGCGAAGAAATCAATGTTGAATCAGGTGTAGTAAATGGTTTTCTTGGAATTAATCTTACACCAGAGATTCGATCTTTGACTTTTGCTGAATCTACTGACACTATTCAAGAAGTTTTCGTACAGAACTTGATTGCTTTGAGTGAACTGCCAGCTAAGATACCTGCTGTTGCTGAACAAACTTTTGTTGGTGGAGAGAGAGACCCAGAAGCACCATCTTCATTAGTTTATGCTGGTAAAAGTTATGGAGACACTTCGGCTGATATGGAATTACCCGCAAAAAGTAAAATACAAATACTTTTGACATACAGTGCGCTCATAAACCTAGCTTTGGGATTGCTTAACCTAGTTTTTGTTCTACCGCTCGATGGAGGTAGAATCTTGATAGCAATTATTGATCAATTCAAAATATGGTTTGCTCGTATCTTCCGTAAAGAATACAGACCTGTTGGGGTTTGGGAAGTTACAGCAATGACAGCAACTACGGGTTTGATGATTTTTGCTTTGATGGGATTATTGATGGTCAGTGATGTAGTCAATATTATTCGTGGTCAAATTTGATTTTCATACCATTTGTTAAGAGTGCCCACTATGTTTGAGTAGTGGGCACTCTTTTTAGCTCTTAAATTTGATAAAATGTTGTTAAATTAAGAAATGTTTAAATACCTAAAACGTTAGTTGGTGGGATTTTGATTGAACTGTCTGAAAATAGCATTGCTGTTGTTTCCCCTCACCTTTTGAATGAATGGGATTATGAGAAGAATGAAATTGATCCTCGTTTAGTTACCAAAGGTATGAATAAGAAGTTCTGGTGGAAATGCGAACAATATGGTCATAGTTGGCTTACTGAACCTCACCGAAGAATAAAAGGTGCAGGGTGTCATTATTGTTCTAATCAAAAAGTTCTTGCTGGTTTTAATGATTTAGCGTTTCGATTTCCCGAAATTGTTGAGTTATGGCATCCTACTCTGAATAATGGTGTTCTACCTTCTCAAGTTATGCCTGGTACCGAGAAAAACTATTGGTGGCTTGGTGAATGCGGACATGAATGGAAAATGTCTCCGGTGAACATCAGAAGAGGCAAACGTTGTCCTTATTGTGCTGGTCATCGTGTTCTAAAAGGTTTTAATGACTTCGAAACTAAATTTCCTGAGCAATCTCTAACTTGGGATTATATGAAAAACAATGGTAAACTTCCATCTGAAGTTGTTTATGGTTCTAACAAAAAAGTTTGGTGGATCTGCGAAGAAGGACATAGCAAAATGATGTCTCCTAAAGTTAGGTCTATGATTCAAGGATGTGGTATTTGTTATGGTAGAGTACTTAATGGAGTGAATGATTTTGCTACAACCCATAGTAATTTGTTAGAACAATGGGATTATGTGAAAAATAAAGATCTTGATCCAAAAAATTATTCAATGTATTCAACTGAGAGTTTTTGGTGGATTTGTGAAAAAGGTCATTCGAGAAAAACTATGATAAAAACCCGAATTAAATCAGGTTGTCTTTTGTGTAAGAATGGTTTAGCTGAAAAGTATCCTGAGTTAAGAAACGAGTGGGATTATGAGAAGAATAAGAACAGAGGGTTAGTTTTTGATGATTTAACAGCTCGGTCAGGATTGAGGGCTTTTTGGAAATGTAGAAAAGGGCATGAGTGGGAAGCAGTAATTCATACAAGAACTGGAAATAAGCCAACTAATTGTCCTTACTGTTCAGGTATGAGTATTCTTGCTGGTTTTAACGATCTTGCTACTGTTCGACCAGATTTGATAAAGGAATGGGATTATGAGAAGAACAATGCTTTAGGTGTTGATCCGACTAAGTTTGGTGTGAGCAGTGAGCAAAGAGTTTGGTGGATATGCCAAAAATCTAAACATTCTTGGGCAACTGTGCTGATAACTCGAACTGGAAAAAATGGCGTTGGATGTCCTTATTGTGCTAACAGAGAAGTCTTGACGGGTTTAAATGATTTAGCAACTATTCGACCAGAGCTTGTTGCACAATGGGACTATGAGAAGAATGCTCTTGAAGGAATTGAGCTGGATCCTACTAAAATTGCGGGCAAGTCTTCGTTAAAAGTTTGGTGGAAGTGCCAAAAAGGGCATTCTTATTTTCTTTCGCCTAACGCTAAGAAAAAACTTTGCCATAAATGTTGGAATGGTTTTGCCTCTACTGAGGAAAGAATTCTTGCTGATTTTGTAGAATCTTTGATGGGAGTAGACAAAGTAATTCGCAATGATCGTTCTGTTATAGCTCCAAAAGAATTAGATATATATGTGCCTTCTTTAAATATAGCATTTGAATATAATGGAATTTATTGGCACGATAAGACTCGGTATATAAATGATTTGGATAAGAATAGTTTTGACAGCCCTGAAATGTTCAAAACTATTATGTGTGAACAAGTGGGAATTAAGCTGGTTCATATCTGGGAGGATGATTGGCTGGAGGATCAGGAATCTATTAAAGACACTATTCGAGAATGTTTAACTGCATCTGAGTATGAATCTTCTTTATAGGTTCTTAATAAGTTCATAGTATTTTGAGTAATAATTGCGATATTTTTAAACACTGGAAAACGCTTAGAAAATATACCCTAAATACCGTTGAAATAACCGTAAGTATTTGGGGTATATTTTTGTGTTTTTAAGAAGAATTTCAAAAACTTATTGTTTTGACACCTGATACTGTTTCAAGAAAAACTGATTCTTAAAATTGCTCTCAAAGTTTAAACATAAAACAGCATAGAGTATTCAATAACTGTCTCAAGTGTACATTTTTTAGCGAATAGGTAGTTTAAAAATTTTCTCAAAGTCTTGTTTTAAATAATTTTGAATAGTGGCTTGAATATTGACTATTTTTCAAATATATGATACAGTGATTCATAAATATATTATGTTTTTAATGAGGTTCTAAATGATTAATGTTAACTATGATGCTGTTTACATGGATACTTCCAGTCTAAATCCATTGTACAAGGCTGTTGATTATTCAAAACTTTTAACAAATCAACGTGCTTATACTAGAAATGCTACTTTTAAAGATTATAGCACTCAACATCCTTACTTTTATGATTCTTCATCTTCGGTTTTGACTGAAGAAGAGCAACGTATTTTGTCAAAATTAGTTGAAGAAGAATTTTACTTTTTTGAAGAATCATGGGAATTTTTGTTGCGTGATTGTAAAGATGGGGTAGGTCTTGATCCCGTTAAGCTCACACAGGCAAAATATATTCTTCATTATGATACAAACAAGCATAGACTTAAAGCGCTCTTGTTCATTCTTAATAGTGTTGTTAAAAACTTTTTGTCAATTCAGGTTATTGATGATCTGTTCAAGAACTTTTCTCGAGAGATCAAAAAGGACAAAAATTTGTTTCAGCTTGTTTCACCTTCTCATGAATATTATTTTGAAAAAGAAGATGTTGCTTCTGAAGATGCTTTTATTAATCAGCATAGATTCTATAACTGGTTGAGTGATAGAAATATGTTTACTACTTTTGGTGAATCATTGAATCGTGATTATCTAGAATGTAATGAAAACACTGACTTTCACGACATAGACCAGGAGCTTGTGAGCGAAACATATCAATACTTCATGGAAAAGCCTTATTTTGGTATAGATGACCCTAGAAACTATCATATTGATGACACAGTTGAAGAAGTAGAGACTAAGAAGAAAATGATTGAAGGCATTGAAAAAATTAGTGCTCTAGAATTTTTAACATTTGCCGAAATTGTTAATTGTGAAAGATTCCAATCTGAGAATGAAAAAGATGAAAAAGTTTATACTCTTCAGGTTTTTAAAGAAAATTGGGGTATTTTTCTTAGCAGGGTAGATGTTGAGCTGTTCAAAAAAGAATTTTCTAAAAATATGTCTACTAACAGTATGACCGATGAGCAACATTTTTATATTTTTATTTTTGCACTATTAGAGAACGATATTGCGAAATTTTATGAAGTATATGATTACATATCTGACGCAGATGATACGTTCCAGTATCATTTAATAGCTGATGAAGAGTTCTATAAAAACATTCGTGAGTGGGTTGTTGATTATAGCAGTGTTCCATGGTCTTTATACAAAAATATAATCGAAGGTTGAAGGTATCACAATGACCAGTTCAGTGATTAACACAAATCAAGTAGCGTATCAGAAACAGAACAGAAAATCTAAAAAGACGAAAGCTTCTATCTCGATTTACGTGTGGTTGTTTGAAAGCGAGTTATCTTCAACGTTCTTAGATACAGTGAAAAACATTGATTATGATGACTATTCTGTAATGGAGATAGCAATGCATGTTTTTAATCGTCATAGTTTTAGTCAGTATCATGAGACTGTCAAATATGTTGAAACTCATGCGCTGAAAGATGGGAGAAGCGTAGGGTCATATGAGGACATAATAGAAAACTTTATCTATGATGAACAGATTAATGGGAAGTATAGAAGCATACTAGATAGGACTTGTCTGGAATATATTGCTATTGCACCAGAAGTTTTTTCAAATTATATAAATCATGAAATGAACTATAATGAATACGGGTATAACCCTAAACAAGTTTTCACCAAGAAGATGAATGAAAGATTCGATTCTTTTCATGGTTTAGATTCTCGAAGTTTGAGTAAAATATTTAAAGAATATCCTCATGAAAAATTCGTTGATGAGGATAATAATGTTTCGGATAGTCTTTTTCGAAATGTTTCTTCTGAGATTCTAGGAACAGCATTAAAATGGAAAGATTTTTGTGATCAGGAGGGTTATATACCTTTTCAGTTATACAAAAATATTGAAGGTTGAAATAGTCGGTATTATAAGATATAATGGTGTTGATTGTTGTGAGTTTTAGGAGTGTAAGATGTTTGAACCGAGGATTGTGTTTTTTAGTTCAGTAACAGAGAATACTAAACGTTTTGTAGATAAATTAGGCTACCCTTCTGAGCGTATTGGACTGAAGATAAAAGGTGATTTATTGAAGGTTGATTATCCGCATATCTTAATTACTCCTACTTATAAAGGTGGGGCTAATACTGGTGCTGTTCCGAGACAAGTCATCAACTTTCTCAATGATGAGCAGAATCGTAAGTATACTGTTGGAGTAGTAGCTGCGGGTAATGTTAATTTCGGGGTTGATTTTTGTATTTCTGGGGATGTGATTTCTGAAAAGTTGAATGTTCCTATTCTACATCGTTTTGAGCTCATGGGAACTGTGAATGATGAGCAAATCATTCATAATGGAATTTCACAACATTGGGCAAATCTGCTTGAGATGAGAGGGCTAAATAATGCTTAATATTCTTCACAAGGATAAGAATGGTGTATTTGGTGATAAAGGATCAAATAAAGAACTAAATGATGTGTTCAGAGAATTCAGCTTGTTTAGTGACGGTAATTATTTAGATTTTTATTTAAAGCGTCCACTCATATCAGTGGATCATAATTCTGAAGTTGTGAAGGCAACAGATCAAGAACGAAAAAACTTAGATATTGTGTCTGTTGAATACTCAGCGTCAAAATTTTATGGAACAATTTCTATTCATGATCATTTAACGGGTAAAAACTTGTGGGCTATGAATTATGTTAACTTGTTGTCTAAGAAGCAGCAGAAAGAACTTATTAAAAGTATTTATGCTTTTGTAAAGTATGAATCTTTTTATAAAATTTTATTAAACAATAAGGTTGTGGATTCTGGGGATTTTCTTCATCAAAAAGAGGATTCTGAGATAAGAATGAAACATATTTCACATATTCTTTCGTCTTCATCAGGAGATTATTTGTTTAAATTCTTTCTTATGAGTTATGTGCTGAAAAGTAAAGTCATTCTTTCAGAAACTTTTACTAAAAAGAGTTTGTCTAATCCTTTTGATTATAGAAAAGTTGCGGTTGAAGACAGGGCGAATCTGAGCTTTTTTACTTCTGTTCTCCCTTTGATTGTCATTCCTGAGAATATGGATAGTTTAAATGATCTATTTTCGAAAAACTATACAACCGAGATAAAAGTATATATTACGTTGTTGAGTATTATTGCTCTTGGTGAGCCTACTGATGCGGATGATAGTTACAAGGTTTATAGTATGAGAAATGATGAAGTTTATTTCGATTTAGATTACATTATACAATCTTCATTGGCTGTTGCGCCGTTTTTCAGTACGAGAGATAGTTTTAATGAAAAACTTGTACGCATTAGTAAGAGTTATTTGCCTAATAAGGTTGTTCTTCAAAATATTTTTTGTTTACCAGCTTCAATGTATAAGCTTTGTTTTAGCAATATGGCTGTTGAAGCATCTTATTCTGATACTGTTGAGATTGGTTGGCGAAAGATTCAAAACGACACTGAGTATTATAAAAAGCTTCATGATGCTTTTGGTGCGTTGGACGGTGAAACTAACTGCAAAGAAAAGTTGAACGACGAAATGTTGAATAATGTTAATCCTCATTTGGTGGAGTTATTAGACCTTTCTCTTGTAGCACATTTGGTTGGTCATGATATGGATAAGTTTTCCGAGGTAGTTTCGTTCTTAGATGATTTAGTTGGGCATATTACAGAACTTAAAACTATACGTTTTCATCAGACAGATTCTATGGGGAAAATTTTTAAAATTTCTAGAGGTTTAAATTATTCAGAAGAACTTTCCATATCTTTTACATATGGTTTTATTCTTGCTGTGGCTTTTTGGTCGAATTCGAATGAAGGTCTGCCTTTTACAATGTGGATAAATCTTTATGATGATGAATTGTTTCTCAAAAAGTGACCGTACAATACAGTCCGACTCTTTGATTGTAGGAGAATTAATTACATTGATTGTATTGATTTATGTAATTATTATACAAAAAAGCAGGTTAAACCGAAAAAATATTCTTTTTGAATTTGACAAATTATATTTATTAATATAAAGTATCAATAGTTAAACCAATGAAGTAGAATTCGCACTTAAAGTTGACAATATGTATATGATAAATAATGGTAAAGTTCTACTTTCGGTTTTGTTTTTATTAATTTGTATTTTTATGAAAGAGGATTACACCAAATGAATATTACCCCTATATTTGCCGAAGAAACCAACGTTGAAAAACCTGTTTGGGTGAAGGCTACTATTAGTTCGGCACAGAGGACTTTAGATAGTATTGTTTTTTCTATGAAGCGTGAGTCAACACAAGTTTTTGCTGAACGTATTCAAAAACTAATTGATGAGGCTTGTGAAGATACCGCTTTGGTGAGCGATATTGCTTCCTTATCTGTATATGTGCATCTTCTTCGTGCATATGAGAATGAGGGGGCTTTTTGTCATCTTAGAGAGCTTTCAGATAGATTGAATGCTCATGATTATTCGGTGTCACTGTCCAACATTGCCCGTGAAGAGTCAGTAGAAGAAGAATCAGTAGCTTGATTTTTTAAAGAATATTGAAAGTGAAATAGTAGTTTTTGATGATGAATAGTAGAGGTTGATTGCAATATCTGAAGCTGTTTTGTTAGAATAGTTATTGTCAAGTTGTTTATATTTATAATATTGACTTGATGTAGGAATATTTTAATAGAGAGGTTGATGAATATGGATAATGTTTATAATTCTTTCGAAGAAGCGGTTGATAATGAAGTCATTTCGCGGTTGAAGCAGGCGCATCTTTCTTTGATGGAACTTGATGTTCAAAAAATGACTAATGATTTGATCAAGTTTTCGGAAGAAAAAGCTGGCTATGTTTTCAATAGTTCAAAAATGTTCTGGGAGGTAATTGACGAATATGCTATTTAACAGTTGATAAATATTGTATAAGGATACAGAATTTTAAAATATTAGATAATGTTTTGTATCGTAATGTAGTGAAATCCGTTGTAGAATACAGATAGCAGTTATTCTACAACGGATTTTCGCATATATTAATAAATATATTTTTGAGTATAGAAAATATGTCAATAGTTTTATAAATTAACACAATGAGGAGAGACTATGGCAATAAAATACCATGTTAACCCAGAGACTAATCGACCTAATCAGTGTAATGCGAAAATCCGTTGCGATTTTGCTGTAGATGGTCAAGAACCACCGCATTTTTCAACTAAATCTGAAGCAAAAGCATATGCTGAAGAACAATTGACACAAGAACACGGTGAAACTCGACCTGTTAAAAAGAAAAAATACGCAAAATCCACGGTAAATGTTGATGAAGCGATTGCTAATAAGATAAAATCCGACAAAATCGGCTCAACTGAGCATATTGAGAAGATGCGAACAGTACAGAATATTGACTCATGGAGAACTATATCTCAGCTTCAAAAAAATATTGAAAAAGATGAAGCAGAAGCACAAAAACGTTTATCATCATATCCTCATTACGAAAAAGCTGAAAAATGGATTGAAGAGGCTAAGGCCCTTGGTTCAAAAACTCCTGAAGAATTACAAAAATTAGGAATGTCAGGTTCACCAGAAGCTTATGTGCATTCACGAGCTGGTCAGGCAGAGAGAGAATATAACTTGGCAAAGAGAACCGGGACATATGTAAGCAATTCGAATACTTATTATGGAAATATTAATGTTTTGGCTAAAGAAATTGAAGAAGATAAATTTCGTAACGAACAAGAAGCCGGGTTTTTGTTGAATAATGCTGAGAAAAACAAAGCTGTCTACAATAATTTGAGAAGAGAGATTTTTTCTCAAACAGGATATAAAGAAGATCCTGTTTATGGCATTCCTTCTGGGGAACAAACTTTCGACAAGTGGAAAGGCAAGTCTGTTAGAGGCTACTCTTCAAAACCTACTAAGAATGTTGAAATTTTAAAAGATTCTCAAAGCGTATGTAAAAACTGCGGAGAAATTTTAGTGAAGGTTTCTAACGGAAATTCTTACTATAAACAGCATAAGAATGGTGATTACAAATGCGCAAATGGGAAAACTTTTATAAGTGAATCTAGTAAATGTACATACTGTGGAACAAGCAATCCAGCGTTTGTTGAATTTAAACAACAATCTTACAGTGATGAAGTGCATTGTCAACGCTGTGGTGGTGTAGATGGACATGGAATAGGTGACTGATAACTGAATCACTCTACTTTCCATGAAATAAAAATTAAAGGTTGAGGAATTTTCTTAACCTTTAATTTTTTGTTGTATGTATTATTTCTATGAGTTCAAACACGATTGAACTATTTTGGTCATTTTTTGTCTTCAGATGAGTTAGTAAAAATTATTGTAGAATTTTTTGTTAAGATTGAATTTGTAAATACCTGTATGGGTAGTTTGTTGATAATTATTTTTTATTGGGGAGTGTTTGATGTTAGATGTTTTGATTGTTGGTTCTGGTCCTGCAGGTTTGTCAGCGGCTATTTATACTTCACGTGCAGGATTGTCCACTATTGTTGCTTCTGGTGAAACGAAAGGTGGGCTTCTTACTACTACTGAGCAAATTGACAATTATTTAGGAATGTTTGACACTAAAGGTATCGAAATGGCTGATGTATTCCTTGAACATGCAGTTAAGTTTGGTGCGAAAGTAAATTATGCGGTTGTCAAAGAAATTCACGTAAATACAGAAGGTGTGTTTGAGACTGTTCTTGACACAGGTAAAGGCAAGCGAACAATAAAATCTAAATCTGTAATCTATGCAGCTGGTTCGACACCTCGTAAGTTGAATGTAAAAGGTGAAGAATTGAACGGTGTAAGTTATTGCGCTAATTGTGATGGAAGTTTTTTTGAAAACGAAAAAGTAGTTATCGTAGGTGGCGGAGAAACTGCTGCGGAAGATGCTTTATATTTGTCAAATATTTGTGAAACAGTTGAAGTTTTGGTTCGAAGCAATTGGAGAGCCACAGAGCCAGCTGTTCATAAACTTGAAGAGCAGGATAATATTAATATTCGTATGGGTGTTAATATTCAAGAAATAATTAGTGAGAACAATAAGTCCGTATCTGGTGTTGTTCTGGATAATGGCGAGTCTCTTGATGTGTCTGCTGTTTTTGTGGCAGTTGGGCAAACTCCTAACAGCGCTGAAGCTGAGAGGCATTCTAAGTTGTATGATGATGGTTTTATCGAATGTTCTAATGTTGAAGGGTTCTTTGTTGCGGGAGATGTTACAGATCCTAATTATCGCCAGGTAGCTATTGCCGTAGGTGATGGTGCAAAAGCTGGAATAGACGCTACTAGGTATGTATTAAATAATTGATAAAAAATAAAAACAAACAATAAAAAGTGAGTACACGTATTTTATGCGGTGCTCACTTTTTATTGTTCTAAAAGCAAAAATACTGGTAGTGCTCATTTAAACAAATATTTTTATAGATATTTATGGTGAGTTTAACAAGGAGATGGTGATGGATAAAAGATTCGTATCTTTAATTCAAAAAATACACAATAAGATGAACAAAAAATCTTACAATGATGAAGGCTTCACATTATTAGAGCTTTCAGTAGCAGTGGGTATTTTATTGCTTTTGAGTACCGTGGGTGTATCAAGTTATGCAGCTGTGAAAAAAGATTCAATAAATGGTGCTACACAATCAGCAGCTATGACAACCTATGATAAAGTTATGTCTTATGCTTTGGATAATGATTCCGCAACAGATCCATTGGGAATTGCGGATGAGTACAATTCTTCCTCAAATGCTAAGGATGGAGAAAAAAGTATTACAGTTAATGTTGAACCTTTAGGTAATGATAGGTTCAAAGTAACTGCTTCGTATCATAATGGGGAAGTGGTAGCTGAAAGAATCACACCTTTGAGTGGTGATGGTGGAACAGACCCAGTTGACCCGAATGAAGATGGTGAAGTTGTTCCACCAGAAGTGATTGGTGAAAACAAGATCACTAAGGCAACTTTCATGTGTGATACTACAACTACATTAAGATTACCTTTTGTAGGAATTTCACCTGATGCTTCAATTTTGGTTGAAGATAGCAATGGAAACTATGAAAGCTTGGGTGTTTCTCAGAATCAAAACATTGGTGCTGCTTCTCCTAAGAACATATCCGAACCATACACAATGAACGCTGGTGTTGAATATGAAGTAACTGTCGAAGGAAACATCGAATCAATTACGAGTATGATGACTACTTCTGATTACGATAATGGAACTTTGTCATCTATTCTATGCGCTAGGGATTACTCTTTGATAGCAGATGGAGTAACTTCATTAAGCCTATTAGGGTTATCTTTAGAAAATATTACAAGTGATCTTCCAGAAACAGTTACATCTTTGGATCGTGCCCTTTATGGCACTAATTTATCCTCTACTGGTATTGAGAATGTTCAAAAATGGGATGTTTCAAGTGTCAGAAGCATGAATGGTACTTTTGAGTCATCATCTATGGATATTAATTTGAATAGTTGGAATGTATCTAATGTTGTATCAATGGACTCAATGTTCAAACAAACTTCCAGCTTTAATAATGGTGGTCAGCCTCTTGAATGGAACACTAGAAACGTTTCAACAATGGAACAAATGTTCTACACTACTAAAGCTTTCAATCAACCGTTCATAGGTGATAAGAGCAATGTTGTAAATATGTCCAGAATGTTTGAGCAGTCAGAAAGTTTCAATCAAGACATTTCTGATTGGAATACTGAAAAAGTTGAGAATATGTCTAGAATGTTTGCCTTTAGCAAAGCCTTCAATAATGGTGGAGGCTATTCTGATACGGGCAATAAGCCTCTAACTTTGAATACTTCTAATGTGACTGATATGAGCAATATGTTCTACTCTAATAACGTCTTTAACCAGAGTGTCAGCGGTTTAGATACTGGTAATGTAGTTGATATGGGTTCAATGTTCTTCTTGGCAACAAAATTTAACAATGGTGATGCTCCAGGTGTTTCTAATAGTCCTCTTAATTGGGATACGAAAAACGTTAAATTCATGAATAGTCTTTTCGCTAATACTGTGTTTAATCAATATATTGGTGATTGGAACACAAGTAATGTTGAAAAAATGAATGTAATGTTTAACTCGAACAAGTATTTCAATAATGGTCAAGCTTCAGGGCAAAGTGGTGCTCCTATGAATTGGGATGTCAGCAAAGTTAACTCTGTTGTTCAAACATTCTTTGGTGCAAGTGCTTTTAATCAGAATTTGAGTGCTTGGAAGTTCAATATTGCTTACACTTCTAGTTTCGATACAGGAACTTCTAATTGGAACAGTTCTCACAAACCTAGCTTTGCTTGAGAATTTTAAAATTATACAGTAAAGTACCGCTCAGAAAAGTTTATTAATTCTGAGCGGTACTTTACTGAATTGTGGATTAATTTTATTAACTATTGACTTTGATTTTTCTATTTTAGAAAAGATTTTATTATCTGTTAACGGGGGAGTAAAATTATAATGACTAGATACCATGTGAATCCTGAAACGGGAAATCCTAATATTTGTCGCGCTAAGATTCGTTGTGATTTTGCGGTAGATGGGCAGGAACCACCTCATTTTGACACAAAAGAAGCCGCGAAAAAACACGCTGAGAGCGAAATGAATGCTGCGTATGGAAGCGTTTCCACTGTATCTAAGCCGAAAGCACGTAATCCATGGGCGGAACGAAAAGCCGAACAAGAATCTTACCAGAAGAACATTGACAAATACGAAGAAGAAGTTGCTCGTGAGCAGGAAGAATATTATGCTCAATTAGAAGAAGAGAAGAAAAATTCCTCAGTAGTCTACAAAGTTACCGAAGCTAACTATGACAAGGCTATAGATGCTATTGAAAAGGTTAATAGAAAACTTGAACGTGCTGGTATTACTGATAAGTTTGAGTATGAAGTAGAAGAAAAAACTTTCAATAAATTTGTTGAAGGAAGAGAAGTTCAAATTACTTATTATGAATTCGGTCTGAGTGCTCCAGTTATTTCTTATACCAATGAAGGAAGAAAGCATGATTTCGAAGCCGTAATCACAAGAGCGGAAGCTGGTTTTGTAACTCGTTCAGCACGTGGAGTTGATCTGAAAGGCTGGAAGCCTGAAGATTTGACATGTGATCACTGTGGTCAGAAGAGAGACCGAAATAAGACATATATTGTAAAAGACCCTGATGGTAATCGTTTACAGATAGGATCAGGCTGTGTTGCTGCCTATCTAGGTGCTAAACCTGCTGGCCTATGGGCTTTGAGCAGTGATCCCCTAGAAGAGATAAGTGACGAAATGGATACTATCAGACAGTCTCCTCCTAAGAACAAATCAGAAGATATTATGTCAACAGCTTTAGCAATTTCAGGCAATGGCGAATATTTCATGTCTAAATCACAAGCTCTTAACACGGATAGCAAATCTACATACACTATACTTTCCAACGTTATGCTTTCTTCGCATATTAATACAACTGACCCGCAGGAACAAGAATACTACGATGAAATAAAATCCATGGCATCAAGGTACAAAGAAAACGGTCGTGCAGCAGACGTTCTAGAACAATTAAAAAACCTTGAAGGTGAAGGTGATTACATAGATAACGTTAGAGTATTAGCAAATGGTGAATATGTGTCATCAAAAGACATTCCAACTCTTATTTCGGGAATAGCTGTTCTAAAACGTCAAGAATATAATGACAAAAAACGCAAAGAAGAAGAACAGCGAAAAGCTAAAAAGGTTGCTGAATTCACATCAGGTCATTATGGTGAAATTGACAGTAAGATAGAGAAGGGAACTACTTTCACTCTCTACTCTACAAAAAATTTCACAAGCGATGATTATTGGGGGAATCCTATCTCTAAAACTATCGTTACAGCAAAAGATGAGGAAGGTCATCAAGTAACATGGTTCACAGGTGTAGAAATAGAAGCAGAACCGGGTGATGACATAGTGTTGAGTTCAGGAAAAGTTAAGAAGCACGGAAGCTACCAAGGTATAGATCAAACTACATTGAGTAATGTGAGATTGTTGAAGAAAAAATAATATTAACAAAATGTATAGTATAAGCACTTAATCAAAAAAACATTTTAAAAATTTGATTAAGTGCTTATACTATGCTAATATATTACGATACTTAATATAAAAACAATATATAGATGTATAATATGAATTTTATGGACTTTGAAATAGGAGACAATAACATGTTCGATTTACTGAATATTCATCCTCAAAACTTTAATCATGGTACTGGTTATCTCTTTCCCGCTGGTGAATACTGGTTAGGAGACCCTGCTCTATTCCTTGACAAGAAGCTTTACGTATCACTTTTAGATGTACAGTTTACTAATGATGCTGATTTTTGTGCTGGGTATTATGAGGATCAAATGATTGCTGCTATGCGAACAGCGTATGGTGATGGAATTTATCACGATAATGAGAACAATATTTACCAAGTAGACAGTGGGCTTATTGGCCTGATTCCGAGAAGTCTTCGTAGCGATTTCTCCTCAGCTCAGCAGGGCCGTTTTGTAAATCTCAAAGAATCAACAATTTTTGTTAAAGATAATGCAGGAACTTTTAATCTAGGGCTGGATGGAAGGTATATTACTATTCATACAAGAACATGATTTTCTTGTTGATATAATAGCTACAGGTAAAACCAACAATAAGACTTGTAGCTGGAGGAGAAAATTGTGAGTAAAGTTTTTCGTTTATTTTCTTCTCTCATAATTGTTATAGTCATGCTTGGCTTTGGTAATTACCTTTTTCATAAAATTTACTTTGAAAATATGAGTTCTGCTGAAATTGTAGAAGATATAACATTGCTCATTCCATCTTCAAATAAAGCTGCATGGACCGAGGAATACAGAGAGACAAACAGTAAATTAGATGAAATATATACAACTAACAATGATTTAAAAAATTCAGGTGAAATTTACTCTCATTATGGTATGCCTCTCAACAAAGCCTCTGATCAGTATATACAAAGTTTTTTCAACAGACTAATACTTCAAAAGCAAAAGCTTGAAACAGTGAAGAATCTCAACCCTCAAGAAACAGATGAATATATTACTGTTGTTGAAGAAGTTGATGAAGAATTGAATAGTTTAGTAGAAGATTTCACGAGTGGTGTTGATTTTACACCAGTAGAGATAGTTCTTGATACTGGTGAGCAGGTTATAGATTCTGGTGTGAATGGGAACAGAACACAGTCATTGGACAAGAAAATTTCTCAGAAGGAACAGATTGCTATCAACACTATTGCACAGGGTGATGATGCTGTTGATGAAGCTGAATATTTAGTAGATGTTTTTGACATGTCTATCATCTATGGTTTGACAAAAATGCCACAATCTTGTATTAATTCATATTCTCACAATAACTACGATAATGTTATAGCATTAGTGTGTTCAGCTGATACATCAATTATTTATGTGAATACCGACTACGGACAGAATGGTGTTCTTGAAGATTACGCTTTCTTGGATTTTATTAAACACGAAATTGCGCATAAGTTAATTTTTGAACGTTGTGGAACTATGCTTCCTGAAATAGCGGGCAGCAATTACGAAAGCGTGACTTCCTCATATGCTGTCCAATATTTGGGTGCTGATTATTTAACACTTCAAGCTAGCAGTGATGCATACAGTGAATACAAAATGACAGATGAGTCAGATAAAGTTGCTGCTTTGATTCATGATGAAGGAAAGTGCGTCTAACAAGTAGTAATAAATTCAGTTTGTCTTTTAGAAAACGTTGTGATAATATATGCTTGATGTATTATTTAATGAATATGTTCTTACTATTTATATAAGGGCAGAGAAAGAGGAAAAAATGAGTGAATTTCGCAATGGAGCAAATGATCTTAAAAGCGTAATAAAAGGTCTTTATCTTGAACGTGATGTTGTTGAAGAAAAGATCAAGCATACAAAGGCTCTGTTTCGATGGATTGATTTGTCAGAGAATTACACTAGTTCAATTTTTAAAAAGGATTACACTAAAAACGATCTTGTAAGTTTTTGTAATACGATTATGGTTGATGATGTGGCAGATATTCTCGCATCCCGTCCAAAGTTTGCCAAAGCGTTGTATAACGGATTGAATCATCATAAAATCCATACTGTATGGACTGAATATTTTAATATTTTTGATGTTGAACTGTTTTCAAAAGAGGAAATTGAAAATCTTTTGAAAACAATCAGCAAAGAATCGAATCTTATTAAAAGTAAGTCTGATCATGAGATGATTGAAAAACTTATTGACTATGTTATCGGTTTTAAAATTGATGAAGTTGTTAATAATTCTGATTTGAAGAGTAGTCTTTCAGAAAACACGTTTGTTCAGTAATTTAATAAAATTTTTAATACTAAGATGAAAGAGTTGTTGTGCGTAGAATCATTAATCAGGTAGTAGATGCTATCTTTTTATGCGCTGTGTTTACTATCGCAGTGATTGCAGGCTTTTCAACAACTAATCTTTTTGTGAAAGATAATCATGTTAACAATGTTAGTTCAGCGTTGAATGTAGAACAGGAAAGTTTCTTGAACTCTTCTCATGCAGATTTGACTGATAATGATTACAGGGATGATGTTGAAGAGTTTGCGAATATGTACAATATGAAAATTGTGTACAGTTTTGACAAAGTTCCAGAAGGTTGTTTAGGTCATAGTACGAGCAACACAGTGGCTCTTGTGTGTTCTGCTTATCCTGAGTATATCTTTGTTAATACAGATGGTGTTCATAAGAATGTTTATCGAAAGCGTTTCTTTGTTGATTATATTAAACATGAAATTGCTCATAAGTTAATTTATGATAAATGTGGTGAGCTTGTTCCTACGATTGCTGGAGATAATATTGAAGCTGCTACTTCTTCGTATGCTGTTCTTTATCTTGATGCTGATAAAGAGGCTTTGGAGAATAGTGTATCAATGTTTTCAAAGTATAAGATGACTGAAGAGTCAGATAAGATTGCAACGAGTATTTATCATGGAAAGTGTCTTTGATTTTAGGATATTAGACGGTTTCGCAATACGTTGAAAACAGCGGAGAATTTATACCCCAAAAAACCGGCGTGTAAGCAAAGTTTTTTGGGGTATAAATTTATGGTTTTTGGAAACTTTTTTAAAATAGCGCTTTTTCGATAAGTGGAGTTAGACGAAGAGTTTTTCTCTCTCATAATGGATTGTGTGTCATTTTTAGCCTTAACAAAATATTGTATGTACAAGAAAGAACTGTTCAACAATGACAAAATTTTTCAATCATTGTTGAACAGTTCTTTTTATTGATTTTTCACAAGTAGAGTGCTGCTACAAGGAATCCTACTAATACAATTGAACCTACAAGAGCGGCTGGAAGAATGATACTGTTAAACTTCTTCTTTTGTGTACCATTGTCTTCAACTTCAGGTGATACTACGGGTTCTTTCTTCTCTACATGTGTATTGTTTTGTTCTGTCATATTCACCATCTCCTATTCTGACAGTTTTAACATCCCATAAAAAATAAAATTTTCTAAAAAGGATATATCTTTTATATCAGAAACAGGCATATACCTACTTTTTGACTTATTTTTGTAGAACGAACTTTAAAATCATTGAACAGTTTTGAACAACATATGTTGACTTGAAGAGGTTAGGTTAAAGAACTGAAACAAAGCTTAGCATTCTTTATGAAACGATTCACTCTCTTTCTCAATTCATGGTGTATAAACTTAGCATTTGTATTATATAAAGACTTTTTGCTTAATGTTTATTTTAATCTTGACAAACAATGTTAAATAATGTTATTATGATCAGTGAATGTATTATATTGTTTGTCAAGATTTTATTAAGGGAGTGCGAAAATTATGGCTATTGTGTGGCCTTTTGAACGTAAAAAGAACAGTCATGATGGTATTAAACCTGAAACAAATAAAGCTGAAGTGTATCATTATGTTTCAAAGAATGACAAGAATATTTCTGTTATTGAAATGAAAAACTTCAAAAACGTTATGCTTGATCTGAAACTTGATCTGAAAAACACCGAAAACACTGAAAAGAGCGGTAAAAAGTTCTGTGTTGCTCTTCTTGTGGATGTTAATGATAATTTTTATGTTGAACTTCTTGAAAACACTGCTCTTGATGTGACAAAACTTTTCTCGAACAATGCGGATGGTTATTGGCGTAGTTGCTATATTTTTACTCATAATGATACAACTTTCCCTGATGGGTATGAGCTTGTCTTCAAGAACCAGTTGATTAAGCTTTTGAAAAACACTGGACATAACGTGTTGAATCATTTTGAGGTTGTTGATGGAATTTCTGCTCAAACTGTAAAAGTTTCTGAAATAAGTGTTTTTGAAACCTTTTGGAAAGAAATCCTAGAGATTCTGTATAGCGAAGAAGCTAAAACTGTGGGATGGTCATTATTCTTTGACAAAAATAAAATGATGAAAGAAAGATTGTTCAACAACGATTTTTTGGATAGTTCAAACAACAATGATGTTGTTATTGATCCTGATGAGATATCTAAGCTCTTGAAGTTGGGACGAAAAGACTCAATAGTTAAATATACTCTGGAAGATGATTTAGGTAATGTTATTTCAGGGACGCTTGTTCAAGGGGTATTACTGTTCTGGTTGCGAGAGCTATATAAGGTAGATTTTTATAAGAGAATGCTTTCGAGAGTTGCTAAGCATGAATCTCAAACTCATACTCCGATTAAGGATCGTTTCTTCTGTTATGGGTATGAGAAGTTTTCGTATAACATTGGTTATGAGGAGGATACGGATAGGTATGTCTTACTGAATGTTGCAGCAAAATGGGAGAGCATTAACCGTGGAACAGTGAATAAATATCTTACAGAAGATGATATGAAGAGGCGTTTGATGCTTTTGAGTTCTATGATGGGTATTCAGATTAGTCTTAAAGAAGAGATTGTCAGTGAGCTTCCCAGTTATGATGAAAAGTTTGCTGAAAAGATTAGCAAAGATCGTAAGTTGCGAGAGCAGAAGTTTTCTGAATTGAAGAAGGCTCTTAGTGATGAAGAGGTTAAGGATAAAGAGTTTTTGAATAATTTGCTGAATCCGGTAGAAGATGAGAACAATGTTGTAGCAAATCATACTTCTTTACGTATGATCGAATCTTCAAGTAGAGGCAACTCAAAAGTGTCAGTTGAAGAGTTTGATAGCGCTGTTGAAGAGTTGAATAATTTCAGTTCTAAGAAAGTTTTTAAAGAAGTTTTTAGTGAGTGAAGTTTAAGTTAATTATTCAGGGTAGTTTTAATTGTAAAAGGAGTGTTGTGTAATGGGAGCTGTGTGGATTTTATTAGGTGTTGTGCTCTTTATATATTTGTTTTTTCAAGTTGTATTCTTGTGGGGTTCTTTCACGGAGGATAATAGTGAAATTTTCCATAATCAATACTATGAAAATGACGAAGGTTTTCTTGAGTTAGAACCTTTCTCATTGGCTTTTAAAATTTTCTGCTTGGGCTATGTGTGTGGTGTTAAGCTGAGAGAGAAGAGCTATATTAGAGAATTGGCTGATGAGAATGCTGGTGATAATGATTATTCTAATAAATTTGCTCGGAAGGTTCTTCGTGATTTTTATGATGTTTCGTACAAGGAATCTCGTAAGAATTTTGTGATGAAGAGAGCTAAGGCGGATGCGAAAAATTCTCGTACTCCGCGCAGTTTTGATGTTCCTTTTGAGAATGCTCTGTATCAGGACACTTATTTGAAGACTGTTACTAATAATGAGAGTGTGGAGAATACTGTTCAGAACCGTTTTAAAGCTTTGTATGAGGATGAAGATCTTCAGCCTGTTAGTGAAGAAGTTTTCAAAGAAGTGCTGAGAAAAACCGCTTGATTTTTGCGGGGCTGTGAATTGAAGATGTTAGTGAAAAGGTTTTAAAAACTTTGTGTTTATGAATATATGTAGTGTTTGTTTTGAGAGGATAATTACTGTGAAGAAATTTGAAAAAGATGGTCGTACTTTAGTGGTTAGTTATGGTTATGGTGAGGCTAGGCTAAGTGAATTTGATAGGAAGAATTATTCTAAATTGAGATTTCAAAATTTTATGAAAAATCCTTCTCTTCAGAATATAGGTGTTTTTATGCTTCCATCTATAATCCTTGGTTCATTATTAGCTATTTGTTTTAATAGTACTTTAATTTTTGTAATTTCACTTCTTGTTGCTTGTTTTACATTACTTGCTGCATTAATGATTCTTAATTTCTTCGAAGCAAAAGAGAGCTTTTCATCTTTTTTTGATGCTGAGTTGTTGAAGTATTTATCTGTGAATAAAGTTTTTGAATTGCATGATAAATCTGTTGAAGTTTCCAGGTTAAAGGTGAGAAGAGAAGAAGCTGAAAAGGTTTTAGAAGATACGGATGAGAATTCTTCAATTTATGCGGATGTGGAGAAGAAAGTTGGTCTTATTGTTCAAGAATATAAAGATGCTGTTGATGAATTAAGATTGTTGGAGAATAATTTGATTGAGTGGTCAAAGGCAGAAGAATTGAAGAAAAAAGAACAAGCAGCTTTGGAGTTTTTGACGAATTGATTGTTGTTCCTATGGATTGATAGAATAGTTGATAGTTGATATCCTTTTTTAGGGCACAAAATACAAACGCTAGGAGATTTCGTTATGAAGAAGAAATTAGTAAAAATGATTGTTGTTCCTGTTGTTCAAGCTGTAGTTTTGAAAGTTGTTCTTGATCAAGTTGATAAACACTTGAACAAAGATGATGACCGTAAAGCAAAGGGCAAAAGAAACAAAAGAAAACGATGATGCGTTTTGCGTAAAGACTAAATATTAATAGCCAACATTAGGGTTTGTCTACTTAGTGTTGGCTATTAATGGTATTTGAATAATTGTTTTTTTGATAATATATAGTAAATAAAAGTGTTTTACGCCACGATGGGATTATAAAAACAAATGACTCTTGAAAAAACGATACAAAATAATCTTATACAAGTATTTAAAAGGCTTGGGTACGATTATTTGGGATCTCATATAAAACTACAAGGCAACAGCCCTAAGCTTGATGATAATTTTAGGGTACAAATGAACCGATTGAACAAAGAAGTTCTTCAAAATAGAAAACTTTCTGATACTGAATTTGAACGTTTGAGAAATGCGTATCCTAAAAATCACTCTGAAGCGTTTCAAATTCTTCGCAATGGAGTATCTATTGTTCTTGATAACAACCGAAGAGTTTCTATAAAGTTCATTGATAAGTTGAATGTAAGTAATAATGTTTTTCAAATAACTGATGAGTTAATTGTTACAGGGTTTAAAACTAATCGTTTAGATTTAGTCATATTAGTAAATGGTGTTCCTATCTCTAATATTGAGATGAAACGACCTGGTGGCTCAAAAGGAGTAGAAGAAGCAATTGGGCAAATTAATCGTTATACAAACAATGGTATCTACCATCAAGATTTATTAAACTTTATGCAATTATTTGCTGCTACTGATGGGGTTGAAACAAGGTACTTTAGTGTTGATCCGCGTGTTGATAGAGGAGCAAGTTATGGAGAATTTGCTTTTACATGGATGGATGAAGATAACCGTTTTGTCAATAAGCTTGAAACATTTGTTAATGACTTTTATAACAGAGATAATTTAGTTCAAATATTGTTCAGCTACATGTTAATGAAGGCTTTACCTGTTGAACAAATTATAGTTATGCGCCCGTATCAAATACATGCTGTTCATAAGATTATTTCTACTTTAAACAGAGGAATGAACACTTACATTAGTGCCTCAACAGGTTCAGGAAAAACATTAACTTCTTTTAAGACAGCTGAAACTTTAGCTGCAGAAGGCAGAAAAGTTATTATGCTTCTAGACCGAAATGATCTAGCTGAGCAGACCACACGTGAGTTTAAAACATTTGACACAACGGGGCTAATTAAAGATCTAGTCAAGGGAACTGATTTACACAATGCTTTGAATGATGATGAAGAGAGATTAGTAATTACTACTATTCAAAGTTTTAATAAATGGTTGGTTGATAAGCGTAGATTTAAAGATGCTGTTAGTTTAGCGGATTCGGGAAATGTTGTAATTTTAGTTGATGAATGTCACCGTTCTACATCAGGCGAAATGTTTGCTAATCTTAAAAGAACCTTCATGGACAAAAAAAGAAATATTCTAAAATGTCGTTTAGTTGGTTTCACAGGGACACCTTTGCTTGAAGCAAATGCACCTAAGTTGAATCTTATGACTCAGATAACTTTTGGCGAATCAGCACATATCTACACAATTACTGAAGCTATTCGTGATAAATCAGTTTTAGGTTTTAAACTTTTTAATTTAAATGTTCAACCTTTGGGTATTGATGAAGAAGAGCTAAGCCAGATGAGCAATGCGGCTTATTATGGTAATCATTCACGTATTTCTGCAAATGCTTATGAGATTGTTAAACAGTTCAAGAATCATTCTCTTCAGTTGGATAATGTTAAAGACAATTTCACTGAAGGTTTTTCGGCAATGTTAGCTGCGGATAGTAAGCAGAGCGCGGTTTTGTACTGGGAAATTATTCGTGAATTATTTGGTAAAGAAAACCGTAAGACTGCTATTATCTTTAGTTTAGAGCAGAATCGTATGTGGGGAGATTCAGGTATTACTGAAGAAGAGAAGTATCGAGAAATCATTGAAGCATATGATAAAGATTTTGGAACAAGTCTGGTTGAAGTTTTTGATATTGATGTTTCACTGGGGCGTGAAAAGCACCTAAGCGATTTGGTGGAGCGTTCAAAGCATGGTGAGATAGATATGGTTGTTGTTTCAGACATGCTTTTAACTGGCTATGATAATAAGTATATTAATACTATATATTTGGATAAGTCTTTGAAGACGCATGGTTTATTACAGGCAGCTAGTAGAACGAATCGGGTGTTTGGTTCTAAAAAGCCTTTTGGTAATGTTGTTTTGTTTAGTGATCGTAATATGGAGGAAGCTTTTAAAGAGTCTATTATGCTTTTTGGAACTGCTGAAAACATTGAAGAAATTATTGACTTTACTTCTTTCCGGCAAATGGAGAAAAAACTTAGAGACTATGTTTCTGATTTGAAGGATTTAGTTTTTGTTCCTGAGGATGTTGGCGAAATTGCTACAGTTGAGGATTTGAAGAAAGTTGTTCAGTCTTATCGAAATGTTTCGGGTGTTATTTCAGGAATTCGTGTTTATCCTGAGTGGAATGAGGATTTAGGGTATTCAAGGGCTGGAACATCTAAGGATGAGTTATATTATTATTCTTCGAATATTGAGTTGGCTAAGCGTCGTTTGATGCCTGTTGATCCTGATGATCCTAAGAGAGATTTGGATATTGATTTCGCTGTTTCTACTATTGATGGTGAGATTGTTGGGTATAAGTATATTCTTAAATTGTTGAATAATTTTGTGGCTTCTCCTCCTTCTGAGCGTGATCGTTGGTTGCGCCATTGTGAGGAAGTTTTGCGTAATGCTACGGATCCTGAAATTTTACAGAATCGTGATGCTATTGAGCGTGTTCTTGATGCAGCTCGCAATGATGAGATTAACACTGTTGATGAAATGTTTGAACGTTTAGAGGTTGAGAAGAATCGTCAGCGTTCTATGATTTATGAAAAATTTGCTGATGATATGAAGATTCCTTATATTCTGGTTGAAGAAATGGTTGACTATCGTAAACATGAGGGCAGGGTTATGCCTAAGTTGCGTTTGATCAAGTTTTTTAAAGGCTTTAGAGATGAGTTTTTGAGTCGTGATAAGGAAGTTGAGCAGGAAGCATTGCTTGACGATACAACTTTGCGCGATTTTGCTGGTGTTGTTTATGAAAAGTTTGATGAATTATTTATTGAAGAAAAATGATTTTAGGAGAATAAATGTCAAGGCATATGATTATATGGGAAAAGAACACAAGGGATAAAGATGATATACAAGTTTTTATCAAAGAGCCTGTTCATGTTGTGATGTTTGAACGTGAAGATCTGCCTCTTTTGTCAAATATTAAACAATCTGAAAAAGCTGGAATTTACATTTTAAGAGACAATGACAGAAATAAAGTTTATGTGGGTCAAGCTAAAAAGATAATAGAACGTTTAAAGACTCATGATAGAGAGAAGGATTGGTGGAATAGTGCTATCTTCTTTGGTCATGCCAATAATTCTTTGGATCAGACTCAGTTAAATTATCTTGAAAAGAATCTAATTCAGAAGTTTAAAAATGCTCATTTTGATACGGATAATGTATCACCGGGTAATAGTGGACATATTAATGAATATTCAGAAGATATTGCTGAATCTTTGTGGTCTACTGCTGAAGATGTAATTGAGAATTATGCTCATGTAGAATTGTTTAACAAAGTGTCCGAAAATGGTTCTAGTATTCGTGTTTCTTCAGCTTTTCTTGACTTGAACCCTAATCCTATGAGAGATGCTGTAAGCCTTATTGAAGGTGTAGTATCAACACAAGAAAACGATACGTTCAGGTTTGTAGACTCTGTTGGTAATGTTATTGATAATAAAAATTGTTTCAGGGCGTATAATGATTGGCTGAAACAGTTGAGCTTAAACAATGATTTTATGAACAAGTTTATTAAAATGCGTGATGACAAGAATTATGGGATTTTTTTCAGCGCTCCAGATCCAAATAAAAGCTCTGATCTGTATACTCAGTTATCTGAAGACTTATACTTCTTTAACAGAATTAATGGTACCGAGAAAATATTTTTTAAGGTTGTAAAAGTATGTAATGTGTTAAAAATAAAGGCAACTGTAACGAAACGCGCTAATGGAGTCTCTGAAATAGTCTATTCAGACGAAATTGATTTTAGGTCTAAACCTTTACTGAGTAGTAAAGTCTGAGAATATTGTAGATAGAAAATTGACTTAAAACAAAAGATGTTTTAAGTCAATTTTTGTCGGTATTGTTTATCATTTTGATCACCTTGTTATCTAGTGATTTTTGTAAGGTTCTTTCTTGTATATTTAAATACTACTATTGCGGATGGTGGTAGCAAAAAGAGAAGATACTCGGGAGTTTTTATTAGATTTAAAAATGGTTCTAATAAAATAGACGTATCAAATAGTGATGTTGTTAAATTTTCATTCATTGTTTCACCTCCTTATGAACTATAAAATATACTTACACAATGTATATATCAAGTTTTTACAAGATAATCGACAATCATTGAATGCTATTTTTTGTTAAGATAGATATTGAAAATAAACACTGTTGAAAGGCTTATTAAACATGGTTGAAGAGTTAAAAGAAGATTTCTCAAAGTTGAGGTTTATGAATGAGAATGGTGAGAATTATCCTGAATGGGAAGAAAAACTTTTAGGTCAAACTAAAGTTACTTTTACTACGGGAAAAAGAGATGCTAATGAAGCTTCTATGGATGGTGAGTATAATTTTTACACTTGTTCTTCCAATATTTCAAAAATTAACAAATATTCTTTTGAGGGGCCATCTTTATTGATAGCTGGAAACGGTGTTATTGGCGATGTAAAGTATTATGACAATAAATTTGATGCTTATCAAAGAGTTTACGTTCTTCAAAACCTTGATGAGTTTGAACATAATTATCTAAAAACAACGATTAAAGATAATCTTGAGAAAGCTATTCGTTCAGAGCAAATGGGCAGCACATTAAAATATATTAGACTATCAACGTTGACTGATTTAAAAATTCTAATCCCTTCTTTTCCTGAACAAGAAAAAATCGCTAATCTTTTGTCAAAAATGGATAAAAGAATTGAGTTAGAAGAAGATTCGCTGGAGAACACTAAACAGCTTAAACAAGCATATATGCAGCGTTTGTTGACTTGATCAAGTTTTGTTAATTTTGTCTTATTTTTATGAAAGGTTTTGAAATGGTTGAAAAAGAGAATGATGTAAAGAAATTGCGGTTTCTTGGCGAAGATGGTGAGTTTTATCCTGAATGGGTAAGTAGCAACTTAGAGGAAAGTTTAGAACTATTAAAAGATGGAACGCATGGTTCTCATAAGGAGTATAAAGAAAGCAATATATTTTTATTGAGTGCTAAAAACATAAAAAATAATAAAATTGTTATTTCTGATGATGACAGAAGAATTTCTTTATCCGATTATAAAAAGATGTATTCAAATTGGTCATTAGAAAAAGGTGATGTACTATTAACAGTGGTTGGCACAATAGGTAGAGCTGCTATTGTAGAAAGTCCGAAAAATTTAGCTTTCCAAAGAAGCGTTGCTATACTAAGAGTCAAGCAATCTATCCTCCATAACCACTATTTACACGCTTATCTTCAATCTAACAAAACACAGAAAACATTAGACTCTAAGAAAGTTGTTTCTGCGCAGGCTGGAATTTATTTGGGAACATTGAGTAAAATTAGCATCCCTATTCCTAGTCTAATTGAGCAAACTAAAATTGCTGAACTTTTGTCTAAGATTGACGAAAAAATTGAAGCACAAGCTAAGCTGATTGAGTTGCGCAAAAAAGAGAAGCAAGGCTATATGCAACGAATCCTCGGGGGGGGGGGCAATATAGGAGCCTGAGATTTAAAAACGATGATGGAACTGATTATCCAGATTGGGAAATCAAGAAATTGGGTGAATTGCTTGATTATAATTCAAAAATCAAGCAGCTTTCGGCTAACGAGCTTGAAGAGTTAAAAAATGATATTAATGAAGTAAGGCTTCTTCCCAGCTCTAAAAACTACAATTGGACAACGGACGTTGAAACAGCTAAAAGCTTTGTGACAAATAAGGAAGTGTTCACAATGGGAAGAGCAAGATATGCTAATCTCAAGTATGTGAATGGACCTTTTGTAAGCTCTAACAATGTTGTGTTGTCTTCTAAGGATATTGAAAAAGCCCTAACTAAATTCTTGATGATGATTGTAATTGATAACATTGAAGAATTTTATATTGATGGAACTACTTATCCTAAGTTCAGTAAGCCTAACTTAGATAATTTCAAAATAAACCTTCCTTCTCTTCCTGAACAAGAAAAAATTGCGTCGTTTTTGACAAGTTTGGACAATCGTATTGAAAAAGAATTGAACAAAATGGAAAAATTAAAACAAGAAAAACAAGGTTATATGCAAAGGATGTTAGGTTGAGATGAAAGAACAAGATCAAGAAGACCCAGAAACCTTAACTAAAGAACAAGTTTTAAAAATACGACGCGCAATAAAAGCTTCGGGAATAATTGAGCAGTTATATTCTCAAATTCCGGATTCTGTTTTTTCGGATATGACTAAACAAGCTCCAACACTTACTAAGGTTCTAGACGAATTAATAGATTATAAACCATACAATGATGCTATGGTAAATATGCATGAAGCTATGGGTCAAATGCTAAATGAAAATGTATTAAAAGTTGCCAAGTATCAGACTGAGTTATTTTTGTTTGAAGATAAAACAGATTCGTTTTTTGATGAAGGATGGTACCCGTTGTCTAATATAGTTCACAAAAAATTTGATGACTCTAAAACGACTATAGATGAGTTTATGATTATTTCACTGCAAGATTATTTAAAAGGTCAAGAAAGAAGTGTATTATTTAAAAATCAATATATTAAAGAAGCAATATTAGCCTATGAATCTGGGCACTATTTGGCATCTTTGTTGACTTCCTTTGCAGCAATTGAAAACATAATAGGACATATGTTTGCGGAGATTGACAATAGAGATAAAAATAAATTTAAGCGTGGAAAGGGCAAAACAACGGAAGATATCAATTCTGAAGCTTTTGCTAATGCGATAATGGGAACTATTGTAAATTTACCTAATAACCTACAAAATATAATTATAGCAAACTTTAAAAGCTATTTTAATAAGAACAGAAATGACGTTTCACATGGAAAATACATTACTCCCCATCCTCTTAGTATGAACGATTTATCAGCTACAAAAACTTTTATAACTCAAAAAGACGCTGCTGTGGGATTAAACTCACTCTTGTTAGTCTTTTTTGTTGCACAAACAGGACAAGATATAATCACAATAGTAAGGCAACCTTCCAGAATGCTAGAAGATATACAGCTATCATTAGCAAACATAAATATCACTTTAGAAGATGAGCAGTTAGAAGCAGTGGAAGTTGATAATGTGGTAACTGAAACTATTCTTGAAGAGTATGAAAAGGCAGAAAAAATTGCTAAAATAGAAAAACAAGAAACAAGATCGAAAGAAAACATACAGGAAGAAGAAAACAATGACAAGCCCTGAAATCGACTTAATGAAGGTTGACCATAAACTTACTAAAGCACAGCAAACAGCCGTCTTAGAACGCCAGCTATGGGCTGTAGCGGACCTTTTAAGAGGGCAAATGGACTCTTCCGAATATAGTAAGTATATGCTTGGTACAATCTTTTACAAATACCTTAGCGAAAGCCTTGAAAATGAACTTCTTGACATATACTCAGATAAGACATCATATGAAGAATTATGGGAAACAGAAGAAGACTTAGCTGAAAGTATTATTGAAGATTTTGGATATCTTATTAAGCCCGAATATTTATACAGGAATGTTCTCAAAGAAATTCATAAAGGTGGAACAGGTAAATGGAGTGTTGATTATTTACATACAGCGTTTAACCGATTGCAAGAATCTCCAAAAGATGAAAAAGCAGTAGAAGCCTTTGCTAACTTGTTTGATGATATGGATCTTCATTCTAATAAACTGGGACTCAGTATCCAATCACGAAACAACAAAATGGCAGAAGTTATTGTTGAAATTGCTAAAATTGACTTCCATCTGAAAGATAGCAGTATTGACGTTCTTGGTGATGCTTATGAGTATTTGATCGCTAACTTTGCTTCTGAAGCTGGTAAAAAAGGTGGAGAATTCTATACTCCACAGCAAGTTTCATCACTTGTTTCACAAATCTTGGCATATGAGAAACCTGATATGAGTAGTGTATATGACCCTACTTGTGGTTCCGGTTCTTTACTTCTACAAGTTTTGCATAATGTTAAAAAATCCAATAATCATATTAAAGTCTTTGGTCAAGAATTAAACACTACAACATTTAATCTTGCTCGAATGAATATGATTATGCATGGGCAAAGATGGAACAAGTTTACTATCAAGAATAATAATACTCTTACAGATGATGAATTCGTTGATGAATATTTTGATGCTATTGGTGCTAATCCACCATATTCTGCTAAGTGGAAACATACAAAGGAATTGGAGACTGATCCTAGGTTTGTCAACAGTGGTAGACTGGCTCCGAAGGATAAAGCTGATTTTGCGTTTGTTCAACATTGTTGGCACCACTTGAATAATGAAGATGGTGTGGCAGCTATTGTTCTTCCTCATGGGGTTTTGTTCCGTGGTGGTGCTGAGGGCGCTATTCGTGAATGGTTGTTGAAAGAGAATGCTATTCATGCTGTTATTGGATTGCCTGAGAAGTTGTTCTTCGGTACTGGCATTCCTACTGTTGTTCTTGTTCTTAAAAAAGGACGTGAAAAAGATGATGGTGTAATGTTTATTGATGCTTCAAAAAACTTTACTAAGGGTAAAAACCAGAACTATCTTGATGATTCTCATCTGGAATTTATTATGACTGCTTATAAAGAACGTAAGGTTATTAAAAAGTTCGGTCATTTAGCGGATAGTGATGAGATCAAGAAAAATGACAGTAATTTGAATATTACTCGCTATGTGGATGTTTCAGAAGATGAAGTTATTATTGATCTTGATGAAGTTTCACAAGAGATTAAAGAAACTGAGGCTAAGATTGCTCAATTAACTTCTGAAATTGATGAAATGATTAGTCAATTAGTTGAGGTTGATGAAATCCCTGTGATTAGACGTGAGGAATCTCCAGTGAAAGTGTTTGAAGATACTGATAAAAAAGATGATGAGACAACTTTGTTTTGATCACAAGCCATGACAAATGAGGCATCCAAATTATGTAGCCATTTGGGTGCTTTATTTGTGCCTTAAATCACTTTTTCTGATATAAGATTTGAAAGTATTTTTCAAAGATGTATTGACTGATGATGATTGGGAATACATTAAAAACCATCTCTTGAGAGTAATGGAGGAAGAAGATGAATGGAATAATAAAAATATTTTTTTCACCAAGTATAGAGAAGAGTATTGTACCTTTTTCTTTTAAAGCGCAATATGTTAATAACCAAATAGGTAAAATTGAGTGTTTCGACAATTTTTCTGGAACTTATCAAGTATTAGATAATATGCAATCAATGTTTAATAAAATTGAAAAGAATAATAGTTATCTAAAAAATAGCACTCTTTCTTGCTCAATTTCAATATACAATGTCAAGAATGAAAGAGAAGTATTTTTAAGAACCAATGGATATTGGGATGGCAAACCAATTCAAAAAACTTACCTTGACTCTGTTATATGCTATCAAAGAAAAGGTATGCTTAATCCACTTACGGCCATAGGTGTAATTGAAAAAAATAACCTTAGTCATGAGTTGTCGAAAGAGCACTTGGATCCTATTAAAGATAAAAGTTTAATTGATGATGTTAAGAACATTGAACAAGCTATTGGCTATTTGTTTAATAAATGTAAACTGTATACTATTTAAAAATCAATAAGGTAAATTTTATGTTGATATCTGACTATATAGCTTTATGTAGCTTAGCAGTTGCTGTTTTATCTTCTATCGGAACTTTGTTTGCCTGGGCTAAGGCTCAGGCATTAGAGAAAAAGGTTTTACTTTTGGAAGAGAACCCTGTCAAGGCACTGTACGTTTTGTCTTCTGGCAGCAAGAAAACGTTTATTAAACTTCTTAATAAAAAAGGATATAAATATGAGGAGATAGGAACTAGTGTTTTAGTCTCTGAAGAAAGTTTCAAAATAATATCTGGAGGTCGTCGTAAAATCCCTCAGGAAGTTTATAAAGAATATAAATTTTTTCCAAAAGGAGGGTTAAAATGAACACTGTGAATGAATCCTTGTTAAAGATTACAAAAGAAATTGCCGAAAAATACGGCAGCTCAAAATTGTTTAAAATCATGTTAACCAAGAACAATATAGAATATGTAGAAATTTCAAAAAATGTTACAAAAATATTTGACGAAGAATTGAATAAAATTATTATATGTAAGCATGTTGCATCTAAAACTATTGTTCATTATGAAGTGAATTAGTAATAGCATAAATCTTTAACATATTGATTAGCATATAATTTTATAAATCTTATTTGTTTAGGAGATAAATATATGAATATTAACAAAAACTATGATAATTTCATGATTATCTGGATTTGATCCTTCAAGAGAATCATATAAACAATAGTTGTTTAATTTTTATAAAAGTAAGAGAGTATCAGAAAAAGTGAAAATCTTTTAAAGGGGTAAAAATGAATTATTTATGGACAGGAATCGGAACTAACCAAAACGGTAAATACAAAATTAAACTACTAAATCAAGGTTTAATAACAAAATTTAATCTTGAAATTTACAAACTAAATGCGGCAAATGAAGAATTTTTTATAAAAGATGTCTATTCACCATCTGAGATTCCGCTTTCGCGTGGAAACATTAAATTAGACAATTATAATTACACAAGATTAGAACAATCGTTGATAAAAGACATTAATTCAAAAATAAAGAGTGCTTTTGTGCTTTCAACATATGGATTATCAACATATGGGGTATCAATGCCATGTGATTCCAATGCCATTAATAATGCTCAAAATATTGCATGGTATGTTGATTTAAAAATAGAAGATAAAATTGATGAAAAAATCTCTAAACAATATTATGATGATCCAATTCCGTTTATTAAACGATCACTAGAAAACTTTAAAGAATAAAAAATAGACTAACGATTTAAAAATGAGGGCAGATATTAGTTGTTTTTGTTGAATATCTGCCCTCATTTGATTAATTTTATTTTTATAAATTATCCAACCATTTGTTAAAGTTTTTATTTACGAAATCTTTCCTATATGCTAATTCTTTGTTAGATATCTTATAGATCTCGATTAACTGTTCATCTATAATTTCCGAGCTTGAAAGATCTAAAATTACAGAGCTTTCTTTTATCATACCTTTGGGGAAAGTTTTCTTATGAACCCAGCTGGTCTCATTATCAAGATATATAAAAGGTACTTCTTTCCAATGTCGGTGCGCAGGTGACATATTACTAAATATAAAAAAATCAGTTTTAGCTAATTTAATAAAATTCTTATCTCTAATGGTTTCTGTTGTAGGCGTTGGTCTCACGCAATACCCGTTCAATTCTCTGCCGCTGTGAATTTCGTTTAAATAAACACCTGTTTTATCTTGTATAACATCACTTAGGCATTGATCTTCAATTTCATATTTTTTTACTATATACATAACAAATCTCCTTCGATTTGCCGTTATTGTCTAAGACATTAAGCAACCATTGCTCAAATTTAGCAAATCACATTAATATCAGAAAAAGAACAAGCATTTTTAGAACAAGAGTTTTCAAAGAAGTATTAACGTATATAAATATAATGCCACAAATCAGTTAAATAAGATTTGTGGCATTATATTTATATTTTGTGTTTTTTGTTTTATTGTCTTTTATCTGCGATTGTTGAATGCTTCACCTATTATTGTGGAACAATCAACCGCGTTTTGCTTGGTAAGTGTTTTCAAGGAATGGTGAAGAAGAATGGCTATAATCTCTTACATCTACTGATAATTCGCTGTCATCTGTTGCTGACTTAGTTTGAATTATAATAATATGCGCAGGTGCTGTTGTAGGGTACTGATCTGTTTTAGTAGTATATATACTAACTCCCGCTGCTGTTTTTACAAATAATGTTTGATCTTCTGTATAGCCCGCGCTTTCAGCCCAATTCTCCATAGCAGAAGCAATTGTGCTAGATGAATCATTATCGCTCAAATTAGCGGATACAACAGTATATATTTCATCAGCAATGTTGTTCACTGATGCTTGTCGTGCATTGTTTGTGATTCCATTGTATGCTAATAACCCGCCTACTGTGAGTACAAGCAAAATACCTACTGCTACAACAAGTTCAAGAAGAGAAAAACCGTCTTCATGAAAACTCTTCTTCTTTGTATTTAATTGTGTAATTCTTTTCAATGATTCAAACATTTTTTATTTTTTCCTTATTATGATAATTGTATAACTGCTTTACATAAGCATTTTTAATATCAAGAAATCAGGAATATTTTTCGTTAACAAGAGCAAAGTATTGTCTTTTGACCAGTGGTTTCAATACAAAGTTAATCTGTTTGTTAAAAATAGTGATTCTAATAACAAGTATTCATAATATATCTAGAACAATAAACAAGAAAGATAGCATAAGTGTAAGTGTGCTTATAATCCAGGAGAAGTCTTGTGAAAAATAAACTTGTGAAAATGTTTGTTGCTTTTTGTTGTGTTTTGTGGTGTATTCATGTAATTTTAAAATGTTGTCTAATGACTTGATTAATTTATGATGCTGTGATAGATTGATTGGCTGAGAACAAGAATTTAAACAGTATTGTAAAGGTTATGAGTGAAGGTGGGCAAAAAAAATGGGTTTATTTAACAAAGATAAAGTGGTAGCAACGGAAAGTGTTGTTAGTTCTTCAGTAGCTAAAACTGCACCTGTTGATTCTATTGAACAAGTTAATCCTGAGATTGGTTATTTTTCAGGAAATTTAACACCTTATGGTAACTTAGAGCGTGGTTATAGATATAGAAAAAACGACGAAACCTTGAAAGATAAAAGATTGGCTCAAAATCTAGGGGTTTCTAATTTTGAAAAAGAACTACATAACACTTATATACCTTCCACAGCTAATGACTTTAATGATTATTATAATGTGATTGTCGAAAACGTTTTGTCTGGATACATAAATGATTCAAAGGGAAATAGGCAGCGTGTGCTTGCAGAAAATTCAACACATATTCAAATTATCCCTATTTGTGAAAAATGTCGTTCTGTGCCGATTATAGAGATACAAGCATTTACCATTTACGCTGGAAAAGTAATGTTCTATTGTAGAAACCATAAAGATAACAATGACAACTCTACTATGCCTCTTCAAGAATTTTTTGAATATTTCCCTGATTATTCTGAAAGTTTTGTCAAGCATATGAAAAACTTTAAGCCAACTGTTGTTAAATCTGATAAAATTGAAGGTTTAAGGTTTGTCAAAAATTCTGATGCTGCTAAGGTTAAAAAAGGAACTCTTAATGTTTTTGACAGTGCAGAGGAGACTAACAGTAAAGTTGAAAATGTTGCTGAAAATGTTTTTAATAATGTAAAACCTGACAACAGAATTCAACGAGGCGAAGAATTTGACAATATTCTTTCTGAATTGATAGAGTATCCATATAGCACTAAATCAGTTTTCTCAAATAATGAGAATTGATTGTTGAAACACGCAGTATTGTTTTAGGTTGATAAAAATTCAGGCTAATCCTTTATAGGCACTAGAGTATTTAAGAAAATATACTCTAGTGCCTCTTTACATTTGTACTTTAAGTCTGAAAAGATATTTTAAAAAGTAGAATTATTTATTAACTTTTTAGAAGGAAAAACATGTATTTTTACAATATTAATGAAGATGTTTTAAAGGACATTTACGAGAATAGAACTTTAGTGTTATTGTATCCTGTTTATACAAGAACATACGCTAAAAATGGGATTGATAGAACTGAGTTAAGTCAGTATATGATCTATGGAAAGAACCATAGCGAGACACAAGAAGCTAGCAATTTCCGTAAGTTGGCTAAAACAGATTGTTTCTTGTATGAATTTTTAAAATCTCGTAAATATGATTTCGAAAATTATAAAAGCAAAACTCCATTGATTAATGATTTCTTAACTGGTGAGGTTAAAGATAGACCTGGTGTGTTTCTAAACTTTGATAATCCTGATACTCTTAATGATCAAATAGCCGAGATTTGTCATCTAACGATGGAAGAACAAGAGATTATGAGGGAAGTTGTGAAACCTTGGAGAGACAAGCTTTCGTCAACAGTGAATGAATTGTGTTGATATTTTATTCTGTATATTTACACAATGCTTTACACAAAGCTAACCCAAGTCAATACAGCACAGATAGATGGAGTTTTAATGAATAACCGACAAAAAAGAGATTCACTGTTCATGAAGAAACAACAAGAACATGTCAATAAGATTTTGGACAAGAATCCACATTATGAAGATGAGATGAACAAAAGAATAGAAGGATTTATTGACTCCGCAATCGAAAGTACTCCTGATCATAACCAAGATAAAATTCTCACAAAAACTGAGCGAAAAATTAAAAAACTTGGATTAAGATTAAGCCGAGAAAAACTGCGTGTGATGATAGTCAATCAAATAGAAGATGCAAGAATGTTAGAAGAAGCAAGAAGAGAAGAAGAAGCGCAAGCTGCTAAACTTGACAACAGTGATAATTCAACAAATGACGAATGAAAACATATAGAATATATAGAACACAAAATATAGAATTACAATAAAAATAGTAAGAGCCAATGAATAGCGATTTGATTATTTCGTAGTTCATTGGCTCTTATCGTTTTTAAACAGCCTATTCTTTTAGCTTCTCCTCGTACTCCTCATAGTTGAATTGAATTCTCCCCATAGCTGAAGCAAGTGGGCTTCCAACAAACAGGTGAAGAAAACTCAAACTATCCAGAATCAATGTTTTTCAATTGCTCAACATCATCATTTGTCCAATAATAGTAGAAAACTTATCACTGAGCTTCACTTCATAAGTATTTTTTAAATCTTCTTTTGTCAGAGTGTAATCAACATCTTGTTTTAAATCAGCATTATACAAAAGGTTAGCAACACTCAAACGATTTATTCCTTCAACAACAAAAACTCTCATAACTATTCTCCTTATATGATTCATAGAACACGACAAGACTTTATAGTCAAAACTAGTTCAACTACATGTCTCTTATGTTTATAACTTTCTGAAAAATAATAGTCAAATATTTCAGCCTGTGTTATTGTTTTGTTATGAGAGTTTTTGGAATTATTAAAATAAACAAATTTTAGTAGATATTAGCTGAAAAATAGGCAGTAGATGATTAGTCTACATAAACAAGGCTTACACGAATGTTTGGTAAATACAAAAGAGTTAAAGAAATCTTTGTCAAAGATGACAATAGCGAAGGTTTTTCACTTCTTGAAATCGTAGTATCCGTAGGAATATTACTTGTGCTCACAGTCGGAGGGTTATTATCGTATGGAACAATTACAGATAATGCTCGTCAAGCTGCAACAAACAAGACAGCATCCGAATTACACACTTATATGATGGACCATTTTGTGAACAATGATGATGTTTCAGTTGAAGAAGCTCTTGAAAACTGGGCTAAATCATCAGATAAGTTCTCTAACGCAAAAATAGCACCAGTAGACACAGAGAACAAAAATTACCTTATTATTGATGATTATGCAGACCCAACTTACAGAATTGTTCTTTATACGAGTGAAGGTCCAATTATGATTGATGACAGGACTGTTCAAGTAAATGGTGCTTATGTTGAAGTATGGGATGCTTATAGTCATTCAATAATTGATAATGGCGAAATGTCTCAGAGAACTTTTGTTGCAGAACGCGGATGAAACTTTGATAATATTTAAACGAAAGAATAGCAGACGACTGAAAACAACGCTTGAATGATTTTAAAAACTGTTCAACAAAGGACTGTCATACAGAGAGTGTTTTTAAGAAGCTTTAACTTTGTTCAAGGACCCAGGATACTAAAAAACAATTATTACAAAATTTTCTCAAAAATAACAAAATAGCACCTAAATAAGTTAGCATTCAAGCAAGCTATTTAGGTGCTATTTCCTAAGCGTTTTTAAGGTGTTTAAAAGTTCTAAAATTTCAGTATACTGTGGCTTGTTTATCAACAATGACATAATTACATGGTTTGAACTTATATACGAATAGAGGAGGCTAACCAATCTAAAAACACAATTGGTTAGTCCCCCCTCTATTGACTGTTATCGCTGAGCAAGAACAGTACCGTGCAGACTCTTTACCTTTGAGACATTGCTGTTTCGAAGATAGTTGAGCAAAGCCCTACGTGAAGAAAACTGCATCAAGTCGCCATAGGCAGCATTATCCGTATACCAGTCGCAGGAGCAACCACTACCAGTTCCCATGTAGTAGTTATTCACACCATAAACACGGTACACAACAGCAACATCCCACTCATAGCTTCCGCCATTATCAATCGACGCAACAATCTCCACGTCGTTGCCCGGATACATATCACGCAGAATACCAACATACGCATCATCAGTATACTTATTCAACATTTCTTTCACCTCTTCACTAAATTTTTATCTTTATTGTTCCTTTATGGCTTTATAATACTACAAAAAATCATAAGTGTCAAATACTTCAAAAATTACAAGAAATACAGTTTAAAGTAGCTATAATAGTTTTTAACAGACAAAAATGTTTGTATTGAGTAAAAACAATTAGATTACGTTGTTTTATTTAATCTGTGTTCAATATTTTGTTATGTTCAAGAATGTTGAACACATTAGTTTTTTGAACATGAGTAGAATAATTATAGAAAAATGATATGATGCAAATATTAATGATGTGATACAAATATTATTGTGTAAATATGTTAAATTATAGAAAATATTTTCAGTGAACGGAGAGAACACTATGTCAACTAAGAGGCTTGGACGCACAAGAGAAGGTGTTCTAACTGTTTGCCAAGCTAAACCTGAAAATGTTGGCAAAGGAAAATGTTCTCATCATACTCATTTTGAAATTCCTGTTGAAAAAGTTCAAAAAACACTTTTAAGAGATGAAGAGCAGAGACTTGAACGAAAACATCAGAAACAAATTAAAAAAATATTAAAAACTGAAAAAAGAAAAGAACCTGAGCAAAACCCACAGGATATTAAAGAACAATTCTACACAAAAGAAAGATATGCTGAGATAGAATCATTGAAAAGTGAATATTCAAAGGAGAATATGTCTTTTGTCAATCATTTTGCTGAAAAATTTGATGAACTTTTAATCGTAGCTTCAAGACGAAGAGGCATTCCACCTGAACCTATTATTGAGCGTTTTCTTCAAAGCAAAGATCCGCTTGCTGTAAAAGTAAGAAACAATTTTGATAAAGATGTTAGTGAATATGAAATTGCTAAGTTATTATGCAATCCACCACGCTCCATAAAAAGGAGAGTTGAGTTCAAAGACAAAAATGTTTCCACTGCTAGATTATTGCTGTCCAGAATAGATTCGAATATGGATAGAATCAACTATGTAAAAACGGTTGTGTATTTTGGAGGAAGATGTTGTTATTGTCGAAAATACTTAGAGAACAAAAATGATAATAAGAGACAAGCAACAGGCGAACATTTAACACCTCTCTCACCTAGTAAAAACGAGAAAAACGCTCTTTTCGGGTCTAACCGTTTCGGCAATGTAGTTATTTGCTGTTCGGACTGTAATCAGAAGAAAGATAACAGTAGCCTTGAGCAATGGATAGCTGTAAGTTCCATTGAGGAAGATACGAAAAATTCCGTAATTGCTCGTATCGAAATGTTTCGTGAATTTGCTGAATATAGAGACTTCAACAAAGAATTTACAAACAAAATCAGTGCTGTGATAGACAAAATTATACACTGTGATTGGGACAGAATAAATAAAGAAGGAAAAGATTATAGGTACGGTTCAGATCGCAAAATGTTTTTAAACAATCTTATTCATTCTGAACTGGAAATTTTGAACAATGATTTAAATAAATACTAAAATATAACAAAATAGTGTATTTGCTGTTGTTTTGACTAATTTTCTGATAATATTAAGTAGAACCAATTTTGTTTTTCAAAGATTACGATTTTACAGAAAGAAGATAACAATGAACTTCAGAGATAGCAGTGGAGCGTTAGATTTAGGCGAACTTTCAGAAGTGTGGATTGAACAAGAATCGACACCTGTTGCGGGACTGGTAATCAAAGATGGGGATAAATGTTTCTTCAATGCTTATGACATCACCGGAGATCATGGTCCTCTTTATCTCTTCTCTTTTGTCAATGAGGACATTATTCAAGATATGCGTAATGGCAGAATTGAACTTCGTGAAGGCTTTGAACATTATTCAGCTTTCATATTTAAAGAAGAAGTAGCATCAGACGGTTCAATCTACTCAGATGAAATTGCTTTCAACGAAATTCCTGAAAACCTGCTTCCTGAAACTGGGATTTTCGTTTTAGGTGGATGAACATAAAATTCGACCTATTGTTATAATAAGATATAGTTCTAAGGAGAATTCATAAAATGACAAAAGAATTGAAGAATATCGCAAAAGAAGATAATACTGATGCTCTAAGCCACCGCGCTTATAACCTTTATGTTAAAGCTGATGAATCAGGAGTGTCTCATTTTACTCCGACTGATAGTGGTTATTTCACTGATTTGGTAAAGCATGTTGCGAATAAAATGAATCTCAGCCTTGTTGCCACAAAAGAAGCTATTTATCAAGGATATGCTAATGTTCACAATCTTTCCTATGAAGAGGGTAAAGCAGAGTTCAAGAAAACTTTGATTTGATTATTTGATGAATTGATTGTTCAACATGGCATGCATGTGCTAATCATGGTGTAATGCTGGTGTGTACTAATATTGTCATTAAACAATGTTAAGAGCTTGATTAATGTTTTGCTCTGTGATAGAATTTGATTAACGATTATTGTTTTGTCTATCATTGGAGGATAACATGCCCACAGGTTTTACAGCTGGTATTTATGAAGATAAAGATGTGAATTTTAAAGATTTCGCATTAGAATGCGCTCGTGCTTTTGGAGCATTAGCTCATTTGCGGGATACGCCAAATGCGGAACTGCCACAAGAAATTACTATCTCTTCGTTTTACCCTGAAAAGATTGCTGAATTTGAACAAGAGCTTCAAGAGCTTCAAAAAATGACAGATGAACAAGTTTCTGTAAAAGTTCAAAAAGATTATGCAAATGACAAAGCGCGCATTACAGAACAACTTGAAAGAATTGCAGTTCTTAAACAACGTTATGAGTCAATGCTCAGTGAAGCAGAAAATTGGACTCCACCTTCGGAAGAGCATCAAGCCTTGAAGGACTTTATGCTTGATCAATTGACAGAATCTATCACACATGATTGTTCTACTCATTATTATGACAAAGAACTGCAAAACCTTCGAGTGAAAAGCATTAAAGAGTATCGTGCGGATAAAGAACAAGAACTTCAAAAAGACTTGGCTTTCTACAATGATCGTTATGTTGAAGAGGTAGAGCGAGTAGATTCAAAGAACAAATGGTTAAAGAGCCTCTACCGTTCATTAGATCAAGCATGATTTTAGTGTGATTGAATATAGCTTTGTGAGATAACATATAGGATAAGTGAGAATAATGAAAAAATTTTTGAACAAGATAAAAGAAGGTTTTAGTAGTTTTTGGGGTAAACAAAGCTGGAACCAGAAACGAATGCTTTTAGCAGGCTTTGTGTTTGTTGCTGCTATCATAAACAGCATGGTAAGCATTCCTGTCATTAGCTTTTTAGTGTCGCTTTTGTTAAGTGGTTTAGCAATTGGAATAATTATTTCAGTAGTTATTGACCTTATGAAAAGAAAATCTGAGCAGGAGAATCTAGTTGGAAAAGTAGGTTCTCTTGGCGCGGAAAAGATTGGTTTCACAAATTTAAGCAAACTTGCTAAAAACATAAAACTTGGTGAAGAAAAAGATAACAGTGAAGACACTGAAAAGAAGAAAAAGAAAAAAGATAACAAAGTTAGCAAAAAAGAAGCTGAATTGATGAAGCTTGCTGAAAAGAGTCAAGCTGAATATGCTAAGCTTCGAGAGGCTAATAAAATTAATCTGGATAATGATACACAAGAAGCTATGGATGCTTTGTTCAGTTCAAGCAAAAGTTCTTCTTCTCGTGAAGCCGAACCAGTTGAAGTAAAAGCTGCCACTCAAAAGAATTCTTCCATGAAATTCGATGATGTATTTGGCGAAAAACCCTGATTCAAGAAATTGAGAAATCTTATGCTGAATGAATCTTTTCATCTGATGAATAATCCCTTAGTGATTTTGTATATTGCTTTGCTTGCGATAATGATTGTTCTCTTTGTAGCAGGATATATTGTTGTGAGTAAAGCGGATAAGATTATTGATAAAACTTTTGGAATTTTTCTCATGGTTATGTCAATGATGGTTAGTCCGGTTTTGTTTATTTCTGGTTTTATGGGCAGAAATGATTATATTTCGTATGAACAAATTGAGAATGTTTTCTTGGTGGTTGGTTTCAATTCTGTAATATGGGCAACTTTATTTCCATTACTCCTTGTCCCATGTTGTATTATTGTGTTTTTGATTAAAGAATATGAGAACAATTTAAAAACTTCTGAACGTACTTTATCTCAACCATTCAGTATCTTCAAAAGAATAAATACTAAAATGAATACTGCTTCGTTCAATACACTAAGTAGAAGAGGAAGAAATAAATGAAAACTTTACAAGGAAACTTATTTGACTACGCAAAAAATGGATACATAGTTCATCAAGTCAATTGTCAAAATTCTATGCGCTCAGGATTTGCCGGAGAGTTTTTGAGAAGGTATCCTCTTATCAAAGAAGAGTATCACAAAGAGATTCAAAAATTTTCTGAAGAAGGTCGTTCTATTGTCAATCATTTACAGTACGTTCAATTGAATAATGATTTGATTGGAGTCAATTCTTATACGCAAGAGTATTATGGCAATGCGTATAAGAATAATGTTAAGTATACTGATGAAGAAGCATTGATTAGGAATATTGAGAAAGTTCTGTTGAAGGCTAAGCAAGAAAGTGCTAATGTCTATATTCCTGAAAACATTGGATGTGGTCTCGGAGGTGGAGATTGGGGAAAAGTTCTCGAAGCGTTATACCTCATGGATACTTCTCATCTTTATATTGTTAGTCGTGGTAATTGACTTTGTTGTAGAGATGAGATATATTGTGTTCTAAGAATTAGCCAAGATTTTAAGAGAAGGAAAACATGATGGATCAATACCTTGTGATGATGCGTGAAGCTGCTGTAATTGCTGAAATTTGCTTTGCTGAGAATGATGCTGTTGGTGTTGTAGATGCGCTGATGACAATGGATGCTATTGAGTTTGTTCAAGAAGATGAGTCCGCTCTGTAAGCGTTTTAAATTTAAGCAAACAGTCTTTACAGCCCCCTTACTTTAAAATACGTTTTTTACAAAATACTTTGAAAAACATAAAAATACACCTCAAATACTTAGCCTAAAAACGGTTCTATTTGAGGTGTATTTTCTTAGCGATTTTGAGGATACTGATTTTGCTATTTTTGTCCTCTATTTATTGTAGGATCTCGCTAAATTTAATAATTGCTGAATATATTGTTTTGATAGAATTAATTTATTATTGAATATGAAAGGTTTCCAATGTCATTGAATCGTTATGCTCTATCCATGCCAAAAGGTGCTCTAATCTTTTTGTCTTTGTTCTTCTTATTTACGAATTTGACAAAAGCAGAAGGATTAGGTCTTATTGTCTTTGCACTTGTGTTTTTTCCTCTGTCTGTAATCAGCGCAGTTTATGTAGATCATTTGTTTTATGATAATGAGTTTTCGAAGGATGAGTACACAGAAAAGATTTTCACTGAAAATGTAGATATTGTTGAACCGTGTTCTCCTAAACAAGACAAAACATTCAGTAGTATTTTTGTTGATGTTAAAAATGAATCTGATTGATAAAATATGCTATAAACAGTACATTATTATTTTTGGAGTGATAAAGCATGTCAAATGATATATTAGCAGGCAATATCCGTTTTGTTGATATAGCAGGCACTGATGCTATACTCAGAATCGAGAAAAAGAAGAACAAACAGAAAGAATCTGTTGTCAAAGTTTATCCTGTATCCAAAAAAGAACTAACTGAACACACTGTTCCTCAAGCATTGTTCAATGGTGCTGTTATATCTGCAACAATAGGGTTATGGATTACTTTTTTCACTTCTGTTGCTCCCGCATTAATTCCCTTATTCGTCATAACTGGAATACCTATTTTCGCTATTCTTTCCAAAGCCATGAATAATTTTTTAGTAACTAAGAAAGATTTTACGATTGGTGGTCGTGACGAAGATAAGCCAATTTACGAAGACCCTTTAGCAATGCCTGTCTTTGAACTAGAAGAAGAATTATTTGACAAGTCTTCATTAGAAGTAATAAATGCTTACAGTAAAGCATATCAAGAATACATTTTTGAAAAGACAGGTAAGAACATACCTGACGAAGTTGAAAGAATGATGAAAGAAGCGTCTGAAAACGAAGATATATACGGATACGATAATTCTTTCAGCAAAGTGTTCTCTCACGAAGAAAATAAAGATGTAAATTTGTCTGCTCAAAGAGAAGAAACAATAAACAATAATGTTGAAGAGATTAAAGAAGTTCTACAAAGCATCAATACAACGCAAAATAAATCAGAAGACGAAATGATGACTCGGCTTATAGAAAATGATGGCATTCTTGAAGAAAATAGAATTAGTATTAGAGATAAGCGTTCTTCGGGAAACACTTCTTATTTCGGTTCTTGATAGATATTTTTAATATATCTTCCATAAGAAAGAGTTTCATTGATGTCAAAAGTTTTAGAAGAAAGATTAAAAGTTTTTGTGAGTTCTTCAGAGGTGAAGAATAGTATTGATGTTCAAACAAAAACCTTTGGTGCTGCTGTTAGCAACCCTCCTTATCAAAAAGAGACAGGAAACGGCTCAATAGCGATTTATCATCATTTTATGAATGTTGCTAAAGTTTTCAGTAAGAATATATCTATGATCTATCCTTCGAGATGGATAATAGGTGGAAGAGGTGAGGGAGTAGAAGATTTTCGTACTTGTGAACTTCAATCGAAACATTACAAAACTTTTATTATTGATTCGGATGAAGCTGGTGTTTTTGAAAACAATTCCATAAAAGGAGGTGTCAATTACTTTCATTGGACTAGAAAAGTTAACGATAAAGTTCATTATATTTATAATAATATGTTCGAAGAAAGAAAAACTCTTATTAATGAATATGAAATAATGGTTGTTGATCCTAGGTTTTCAAATATAGTGAAAAAAGTGAAACCTGTTAAACACATAACAGTCATGCCTAGAAACTATTATGGTATACACCTTGAAACAGATCAGAGTATTGAAAAACTATCATTGGAAGTTCCTGAAAAGCAAAGACTGAGTACAATAGGAACCGAAGATTTAGAACATTTCACAAGAATTTATTATTCAAGTAATAAAGGTGGAGTTTACACTACTGTTATTCCAAAAAACGCTGGAAAGCACTCTGATGAGAAATATAAATTAATGGCAAGTAGAACTGCTGATCCTGACAGAAAAAACAATACTTTGAGAAGACAGAATAGGTTATTCATTCTGAAGCCTGGTGAGATATGCGGCGGAAGCTTTCTTCAAGTGGGCACATATAACACAGAAGAATCCGCTTTGAACGCACTGAGGTATATGAAAACTGTTTTTGCCATGTTTATGTTTGGTGTAATAACTCCTGTTCCTAGTACTGTCAGAAACAATTACCGTTTGATTCCTGATGTTGATTTTGAAACAGGTTTTATCAAAGATTCATTCGACTCTGAGAAAAATGAACTGTTCAGGTTGGATTTTGAAGAAAAGCATGAATTGTTGACTGATCAGATATGTAGAATATACAAGATTGATGATGAAGAGTATGATTTAATGGAACAAAGTGTTAAAAAATGGGATAACAGTATTCCCTCATTCGGCTATCAGATTGCGAAAACAGCCGAATGAGGGAATATATGAGGTTGATTTATCATATCAGTCTTTGAGCAGATTCATTCCCATGATACCTTGTTCAATAGCATCATCATCAGCTCTGTGAGTGTGAGGTAAGTTAGAGAACAAACGTTTAGGCATATAACGCTTTGTGGATCTACTGATTGCTTTGTTGAATTTTGCTGAAAAGTATGTTTTCAAATCAAGTACACCTGAAAAACCGAATGGTGATTCTACTTCAAACTTTCGGAAATACCAGTAGACAAAAGTCCAATCGAAGGAAGCTGGATAAGCCATGAAAATAGGTCGTGCACCATATCGAGTTGAAGCTTCTTTCGCAAAGTTAGCAAAATCATTCATGGCTGTTGCAGGATCTAATCCATACACTTTCATCCACTCATGACGAAGGCTTCCATCAACATCTTCATCATTCTTGTCAAAACCATCAAGAAGTCCAACCTTAATAGCATTTGAATCAAATTTTTCGCTGATAGGTTTCAGTTCAGCATAGAATACATTGGATTTATCAAGATGATCAAAACTGATGTATTCTCCTTCTTTAGTGATTCCTCCAGCGACAAAAGCACCGATGGAAGACATACTATATTCACCGGGAATCGGACCTGTGGCCTCAATATCCACCGAAATATAAACTTCTCTAAAATCTTTATTAAAATTATTCATGAAAGCATTATACTTAAAAACTTCTATTATGTCAATTCATTCTATTCGTTCAAATAAATTTGTTAAAATTGTTTCAATTGAGCATATTGGGCATGGAGAAAAAATGGGCCACGAAAAAAAGAATCTGGATTATCAAGAATTTATTAAGAAGTTCAATAATGAGCTTCCGAAGAAACCTAAGAAAACAATCAGTGTTAAAGATCAAATCATTGCTCGGTGTATCCTGATTGGGTTATCTCTTGTTCCTCTTTCTATGATGTTCTACAAAGAAATACATGCTGGTTTTTATAATACTCTTATCATCTTTCTTGTTTCAACATTGATAGTAGTGTGCCTTAATCAATTGATGTCAAAAATCTTAAAAGCAAAATACAAAGACATTGCTGAAAAGCCAACAGATATACTATTCAGCGATAAATCATACGGACCTGCTATTCTAGCTAGGGTTATAGTTTTTTCTCTGTCTCTTGCCGGAGCGATAATAACTTCTTATTTAAGCAGTATTATTGCTTTCTGGAACCCTCTGCTGTTTCTTCTTGTTGGTTATATATTTTTCACAATGATTCAGTTCAAAAAATTGTAATTATAGTGGAAGCTTGAGAAATAACTCACAAAACGCATCTTAATAACTGTTTTTATTTAACTATTTTTTAGAATAATGCTATGATTGAGCTGGTCAAATACGAATAGAGAATAGTTAGTTAGGTGTGTAAGATGAAAAATGATTTTAAAAGAGCTGCTTCGCTGTTTACTGCTTTTAAGGAAATAGGTTTAGATCCTAACATTATTAGCCAGGCATATATAGTGAACAATAGCAATGATCATCCTTATCATAATTTTCAGCATCTTCTCACTGTTGCTTTGCGTGCTGTTGAAGGTGGTCAGTATTATAATCTTGAGTTGGAACAGATACAATCATTAGCAATCGCTGGATTGTCTCACGATGCAATGTATGTTATAGGTGAAACAGAAGAGGTTAACATTGGGGAAGCTGTTAAATTCTCTCGTTTTTTATGTCAAGAAAACAGTGTAAAAGAATCAATTGTTAAGATAGTAGAGAGATTGATTCGTTCAACTGAATTTCCTCATCATGAAGTTTCTGAGTTATCCGAAAAAATTATTCAAGATGCTGATTTGATGCAATCGTTAGAAGAGGATTGTGAAAAGTTTTTGAATGGTCTATGTATTGAAAAGAATGATCCTCAAATTGCGGATCCTCGTTTTCCTGGTATTGATGGTTTCAATACGATATGGGCTAAACAAGTGTATAGTAAAAAATTCTTTTCACAAAAAGTATGAATTGTTTGACAATAAGCGAAACTGATGATCAATAATTTTTAAGATATTACTTTAGTAAGTTGAATAAATCACGACGATAGACTATATGTATAAAACGGAGTTGGTTCAAGATGAGTTCACTAACAATAGTATTGCTTGTAGGTGTTTTAGCGGTTGTAGTTTTGGTTGTTGCCGTTATAGCGTTCATATGGACTAGTTATAACAAGTTAATCAGGTTGCGCAATAGAGTTGATGAAGGTTTCGCTCAAATTAGCACACAACTACAAAGAAGGTTTGACCTCATACCTAATCTTGTGGAAACAGTTAAAGGGTATGCTAAACATGAGGACAATGTATTCGAAAAGGTTACAGAAGCAAGAGCACAAGCTGGTGCTGCTCTTAACTCAGGAAGCGTAGAAGGTGCCACAGAAGCGCGTCATCAACTTGATAGGGCTGCTATGAGCATTAACGCTGTTGCTGAAAATTACCCTGATTTGAAAGCAAGCGCTAACTTCATTAATCTTCAAGAAGAACTTACTTCTACTGAGAATAAAGTAAGTTTCGCTCGTCAAAACTATAACGAGAATGTGAATAACTATAATACAGCTCGTGAAAGCTTTCCGACTAACTTTGTTGCGAAATTCGGTAAATTCGAAAACCGAACATTCTTCGACGTAGAAAACGAAGAAGCAAGAGTAGCACCCAAAGTATCCTTCTGATTTTATTAAACCTGAGAGAATGTTTCTATAATTATTTATTACAGCATTTTAGTTTTGTTGTAGTACATTCTCTCAGGTAGCAGAAGGTTTTCTGGAATTGACGAAGAGGTGAGTGTATGTCAGTAGAGAGCAATAAAAACATGAATGATTCGTTTAAGGATCAGTTTGTGGATAACAGTGCTCAGATTCAAAATGTCTTCTCCAAAGCTCGTCAGGAAAATGCTGATAAAGAAGAGAAGTTGAATAAGGCATTAGCAAAAGTTGAAAAAATTGATTTCAGAGAACAGCTGTCTAAACTTCGAACTGGTATTGCTGTGTCATGGGTTATAAACTTTATTATTTTAGTTCTTACTTTTCAAGCTGCTTCAATTGTAGCTTTGAATGACTTTTTTCAATCGAATATGAAAAATTTTTTCATCATAACAACTCCTCTTTCAATTGTTTTAGGAATAGTAGTTACGCTTTTGGTGTCTCACTTCTCTTATAAAACTATTATGCTCACAGCCTCACCAAAAGCGCAGAAGGTTGAAGATGGACCTATCTATAACCTTGTGGAAGAAATGTGTGTAGCAGCTGGAATTCCTCAAAAAGATTACCCTATTGTGTATATAGATCCAACTGATGAGACAAATGCTTATGCTCTTTCCTCACCGCAGGGAACATTAGTAATCATTACAGAAGGATTGAAGAACATATTGAATAGAGAACAATTGCAAGCAGTTATTGCTCATGAGTTAGGTCATCTTGTATCAGGTGATTCTAAGGCAATGACAAAAATTATAGCTATGACTTCTTTTGTGAGCTTCTTATCAGGTGGATTTAGATACATGTTCTATGGAGGAAACAACAATAATAGCAATAACAATCCAATCGCAGTTGTGATTACTGTTGTTTCAGTGATCTTTCTTATTGTAGCCCCTTTCCTTTCTATGGTTGCTAATGCTTTCATGTCAAGACAACGTGAATCTCAGGCTGATGCTATGTCTGTGAGATTGACAAGAAACCCTACTGCATTAGCCGAAGCTTTACTAAAAATTGATGAATCTTATAAGAGCAAACTTTCCAAAAAAGATGACAGCAGCAAGCACGCTGATAAAAAGAAAAAAGAGAAAGAAGCGCGTAAATTATCGGATAGTGCTCACCACTTAGCGTTTTTCAGTGTTAAAGAAGGTTTAAGAACACATCCACCTACACATGAGAGAATTGCTGCTTTGAAGTCCATGGGTGCTGAAGTAGAACTTTGAGGTTGTTGGCTATTCATCAATATATAATTTTTGAATTTGCTGAGATAAAACAAGGCTATTTTATGTTGTTTTTTGAAGATTTTGTGAAGATTTTCGTGTTTAGTGATACATACCATAAAAAGATAGTTGATGATGAAGAATGAAATTATAATTGCTGATATACATAACAGACCAAAAAACCATAAATAGGCAAAAAACAATAAAAACTTTTTGTCAATAAGGATAAGGAATTAGGTATTTATGAAAAGAAAGAAAAATATGCTCCTATCAAGCGGTATCGTAGGCTTGTCTGCTGTGGCATTAGCAGTTTCACCTGCAATGGCTGAAAGCATTACAACAAAAGCTTCACATAAAGAGGTTGTTGAAAAAGTTGAAGAAGCAGGAACAAATGTTCTCTTAAACCAAGAACAACTCCTTGAGCTTGGATTGGAAGGAAATTTCAAAATAGTGCTCAGTTCCGAAAAATCTTCAGCTTCAGATAATGGTGGAGATGAAACTGCTCAAAACCTCAAAACTGTTTCAAAAGAAAATGTAAAAGTAGAAACAGTATTTGATGATGCTGACAAGGCTAAAGGTCAGAAGACTACTGTAACAGTCGAAAAAGAGGGTGTATGGGTATTTTTGACTGACACAGAAGGAAATCTTCTCAGCTTAGACTTTAAGCCCGCAGAAGGCTTCACAGGCGATCCTACTATTTCATACAGCATTGTAGAAAACACTGAATCTGATGTTGAATCAGAAAATGTAGTAGAACTTAATGACCGTGAAACTGTTCAAACTGAGAAAGTTGATGCGAAAAATGCTGATACTGTTGTGAACCTTGATGAACTTGACGAATCTGCTGTTACAGGAAATATTCTTCTTGACTATCCTGATGAAGAAAAAGTTGAAGAAGTAGACGAATCCGAAGTAGTTGCTGAAAAGACAGAGTCAAAAGAGAAAAAAGAAGAGACTGTCGAGTCAACAGAGTCAAAGACAGTTGAAAAAGTTGAAGTTACTTCTGGAAACGGCGTAGCTCGTACATTAATGGCTCCAGCAGCACCAGCTCCTGCTGCTCCAATTGATGATGAAGATCCAGAAGAATTTGAAACACCTAACCTTACAGTAGATAATGCTTCTAAGGGCGGGCCTGTTACTGTAAGTTTCGGCACAGATGGTGGCAATTTACCTAGTAATGTTGACAAGGGTTCATTAAGCTTTATTGCTGATGGTGATGAACAAATCGTGTTGAACAATGGTAAAGACCTTCAACAACCATCAATTGGAGAATGGAGTGTTGATGGGGAAAATGGTTTCGTATTTGAAGCTTATGGAAGTTTCCAAGGCGACTCAGCAAAGGCAATTTACACTGTTATGAATAATGAGGGTGGAGTTGCTCAGGGAACTATAACAGTTAACTTTGCGCAAGCTGAAGCCGGAAACGGGAATGATTCAGATGGTGGAGAAGAACCTGATGCTGGTGTTGACCAAGATGAAACAGATGATCCTTCTGTTGTAGGTGGACCTGATGCTCCTGCTTCAGATGATGATCCAACAAATGACAATGGAACTGATAGAGTTGACGAAAACGGAAACCCTGTTGTAGGAGATGATTCTACTACTAACACAGGAACAGGGGCAGAAAGCGACATTAACGGACCTGGTACTGTGGACACAGGAGCTGAAATGTTCCAAAACAATTCAATCCTTTACGCAGCAGCTGCAGGAATCGCTGGTATCTTTGGAGCAGCTATGTTGTTCCTTTCACGCACTCCTTCCGCTCTCAAAAACAACAAAAAATGATTTATGAAGAATTTATAAAATTAAATCGTTCATAATAAAAAAAATATTGAATTATAGAAGCACACCTGAATGATACAAAATTTCAGGTGTGCTTCTTATTAGATCTCATATTGAAATGCAGTGTAATAATAATGATTTCTTAACTATTATCAAATTTTTTAGTTTCTGCTAAACCATAATTCTCACTCTTTTGATTCTTCAACTAATTCAAGAACAATTACATCATCACCAATGTGAAATTTCTTTGCTGTCCTTATTAAACCACCTGTTACTTAATGTAATTTCTTGTAAAATTTCCTAATAAATTCAACAAAAAATGTTAATATAAAGATATATGAGAATGTTGAGAACTGTTGGAGAATATTATGGATTTATTGTCAAACCATGACAGAGCTGAAAACTATGACTTTGAGAAGAATGATGGTGTTAATTTTAGTTCTTTGACAATCGGTTCTAGTAAGATGGTATGGTGGAAATGCGATTTAGGACATTCATTCAACATGCGAGTCCAGAATTATACGAAAACATTACGAAAAAATATTTGTCCATATTGCTCAAATAAAAAGTTGTTGACAGGATTCAATGATTTTTCAACTAAACACCCTGAATTATTAAATGAATGGGATTACAGTAAAAACGGTGAAAACAACATTGCTCCGGAAAATACAAAATTCAACAGTAATACAGAAGTCTTCTGGAAATGTAGCCGTAATCATTCATGGACTGCATCAATTGTTTATCGACATAGAGGTTATGGCAAGTGTATTCAATGTGTGAGTTTAGGCGAAAATTTTCCTGAATTATTGAAAGAATGGGATTACGAAAAAAATTCTATTGACCCTTTTCAAATCAGATATGGTTCAGGAGAAAAAATATGGTGGATAGGCAAAAAGTGTGGGCATTCTTGGCAAAGTGAGTTACGCGGAAGAGTGAGAGATAATCAAAACTGTCCTTATTGCTCTGGACAAAGAATTTTACAAGGATTCAATGATCTAGCAACAAAACGACCTGACTTAGCAAAACTATGGTCATCTAAGAACAGAAAAAGTGCTACTGAGATTGGAACAAGTGGGAAGGAAAAAGTGATATGGACTGATAAATGCGGACATGAATGGCATAAAAGTATAGATACAATGACAAAAGTTCTTGATATGTCTTGTCCAGTTTGTCAGAGCATTCAATTTACTCATCCTGAAATAGCAAAACGTTTTCATAAAGAAAAAAACTATGGAATAGATATAGGCACATTAACAGCTGGAATTGAAACAAAAGTATGGTGGAAAAATGATGAATGTGGTCATGAATGGGTTCAATCAGTATGGAGTATGACTTCTAATAATTCAAAATGTTTAGTATGTATTAATAAACAAATTGTTAAAGGAGTTAATGATTTACCATCTCAAAATCCATCTTTGTTTAAAGAATGGAACTTTGAAAAAAATATTATTGACCCTTACGATGTAATTGCAGGTTCGAACAAAAAAGTGTGGTGGATATGCGAAAAAGGGCACGAATGGGTATCTATGTTAGCTTGGAGAAACAATGGTGCTGGTTGTCCTAATTGTGCAGCTTCTCAACAAACCTCCAAACCCGAAAAAGAAATAGCAGAATTCTTGTCATATAATAATGTACAAATTATTCCTAATTCAAGAAATTTGTTGAAAGGCAAAGCTGAACTTGACATTATATTCCAGAAAAGAAAATTGCTATAGAATTTAACGGTTTATATTGGCATAGTGAAAAAACGGGGACAAAAAGAAACTATCACTATGATAAATGGAAACAATGCCAAGAAAAAGGAATACAGTTAATAACTATATGGGAAGATGACTGGAGAGACCAAAAAAAGCTTATTAAACAGATGCTCTCACACAAAATAGGTTTTTCACAGCAAGAAAAAATTTACGCACGAAAAACCGTTATCAAACAAATCAGCAAAAAAGAAGCAGATGACTTTCTTGAACAAAATCATATACAAGGAACAACAGACGGAAGCATTAGAACAGGACTATTCACAAAAAATACTGATATACTTACTGCTGTTATGGTGTTTAAAAAAAGAAATGAAACAGAAGCCGAATTAGTCAGATATGCCACCTCCCATATAGTAGTAGGCGGATTTACAAAACTTTTAAACTATTTTGAGAAATCTAATCATAACATTAAAAAAATTAGTACATTCGCTGATCACAGTGTAAGCAATGGAAAACTCTATGAAAATCACGGTTTTGTCAAAGAGTATGAGTTAAGACCTGATTATTCATACGTTGTTAAAAACTCTCGTATTCATAAATTTAATTATCGCTTGAAAAGGTTCCGAAACGACCCTGAATTGAAATTTGAAGAAGGTATGACAGAAAGTAAATTAGCTCACTTAAATAATCTATATAAAATATATGACTGTGGTAAAACAAAGTTTGTTAAGATATTGGTTAACAACCTTTGTTAAAAAATACGTACGAAGCAAGAACAATTAGGAGAATGAAAGAATATGACTGAAAATTTACACACTGAAGTTGACTATGGTGTTTTAGATAAATTTAACATTGATGATGTGGAACTTGTCGAACCTATCAATTGGAATGAAGTTGAAGATCCAAAGGATAAAGAAATCTGGGAGAAACTTACTCAAAACTTTTGGCTGGACACGAAGGTGGCGTTATCAAACGATCTCCCCTCATGGGGGACTATGACCGAAGAAGAAAAAACAGCAACAGTTAAAGTATTTATGGGATTGACATTACTGGATACTGTACAATCCTCTGTAGGTGCTATTAGTCTTATTCCTGACGCAAGGACTCAACATGAAGAAGCTGTTTATACAAATATTGCTTTTATGGAATCAGTGCACGCTAAATCTTATTCTTCAATTTTCTCAACGTTGATTTCTTCCCCCGAAATTAAAGAGGCTTTTCGTTGGGCAAAAGACAATGAATACTTAAAACGTAAGCAAGCTATCATTCTTCATTACTATCGTGCTGATGATCCTGAAAAAAGAAAGATTGCTTCAACAATGCTTGAATCATTTTTGTTCTATTCTGGCTTCTTCATGCCCTTATGGTGGTCAAGTAAAGGAAAATTAACAAATACAGCTGATATAATACGCTTAATAATCAGAGACGAGAGCATACACGGATACTATATTTCTTATAAATTCCAATTAGCATACAAAGAAGCTTCCCCCGAACGACAGAAAGAGCTCTACGATTTTACAATGGAACTAATGGATGCTCTTTATGCTAATGAAGATGATTATACTGAAAGTATTTACGATGCTATTGGTTTAGCTGAAGAAGTTAAAGCGTTTTTGAAATATAACGCTAATAAGGCTCTGAACAATCTTGGTTTTGAAGCTAAATTCAGCGCTGAGGAAACACAGGTTAGTCCCCAAATTCTTTCTTCTTTGGGTCCAACAAGCGGCGAGAATCACGACTTTTTCAGCGGTTCCGGCTCTACCTACATTATAGCAAATAATGAAGAAACCGAAGATGATGACTGGGCATTCTGATCAGCAAAGATAAAAATACCTCAAAGTTTAAAAATGACTTTGAGGTATTTTTATCTTTTGATAGTATAGTTGACCTGTAAGTGAATAATTAAAAGATTCAAGGAGTTTCTGTGAGAAAGAAAAGAACAACAGAATCATTTATTGATGAGAATGAAGCAGAGAGTAAGATTATTGTTCCTACAAAATGACAAGGAAGACAACGATTGGTTGGCATACCATAGCTCTTGATTCTAAAAATGTATAATCTGTTCTATTATCAAAGCTTTAAAATGAAGGAGTTTTATAATGAGAAATTATTCAAATATTGAAGAATTGCTACCATGGGTGTCATCATTGCCTGTAGAAGATCGAATCACATTAGACAGAGAATTAGAATTAGTATTATCAGCAAGCAACAAATCTGGAGATTATAGCGATTTCGGGTTATTGTTGAACCAATGGAAGGATCATTCTGATATCTTGTCAGATCCGGAAATAATGAAATCAATGTCAGAACCTCTTGAATGGTTTGACGAAGACTGAATTTTCTCCATAGCTAAACAATAGAAAATCGGTGAATTATTGTTGTTGTATACTCCGAAATCAAAGAATTGACTCATGTGTACTCTTGACCTATTGTTCATATTAAGCTACAATAAAGCATTGACAATTGTACTTTGAAAGGTTATCTGATGTATGATGCTATGCCACTGTTATTGTTCATAGATGAAATTTTTACAATTTATCAGTTTGTTGTGTTTAGCGAGTTAATGGTAGTGCTTCTACTTTCTGTTCCGTTGTTGGCTTGTAGTGTTCTTGTGAGTTCAGGAATGGTTGTTGTTTCGCCAAAAAGTTTCAATGTTGAGCAATTTTTGTGGTTTCTGCTGGCGTGTATTATAGGTTCTGCTCTTTTGGCAGGTTTAATTGTTATACTTGGTGAAACTGTTTTAATACCTCAGCTTATGTCAATGCTTTGGGTTAACTGATTATTTAATCTGACTCTCTTTATCATAATGATATTTTTGTTAAGTTCTCTTTATGGTTTCAAGGAGTTATGATGCCACGTATTAATTTGGTTATTCAATCTGGTGAAGAAGTTATTGATGAATTGTTCTCAATATATTCCTCTATTCGTGCTAAGCTCTTAAACTCTCCGGGGGAGCATGAATCTGATCTTTTATGGTTAGAAGTGGACCGTATTGATGATAGTAATCTTGATTTGAAAGCTGCTTCAAAAAGCGATGTGATAAGTGTTATTGATGAAGGTCCGATTGAAGAAGTGTCTCGTAGATATCCTGATGTGTCTGTTATTACTTACTATTGTTCTGATGACATTGATTTACAATTTTCTGAGAACAAGGATTTTGCACAGGAGTACATCAACGGTGAAGCAACTCGTATTAAAAAATTGTTGGTGAATAGTCCAGAAAATCTCAATACTTGATTAGACAACATTTTGTTGAAATAAGGATTGACTTTCAAGTAGGTATCTGGTATTCTCATTTATATATATTGTTTATTTGAATGGGGATATCATGAATTTTATTAGTAAGTTATTAGTGAAAACATTTGAATCAGTTACTCTTGACACTATTCCTCTTTGGTTTAATCGTTATTATGTGATGAATTCTGATAAATCAGGTTTTTACATGCCTTCTAAGTATAATATTATTTCTCGGGAAACTGTTTATTATCCTGCTGATCTGTCTCTTAATCCTTGTGAGGTGAGAGATGAATATGTTTCTTGGCGTTATCGAGCTAATTTGGCAATTGCTGTTGTTTCTCATGCTTTGACTATTCTTACACTCATGTTGTTCAGTCCTGATTCATTGTTTAGCATTGTTGTGCTGTATGTTGCTTTGCTAACAATTTTTGGACTTGTTGTTAATCTGGCTGAGGGAATTTTTACAGCTTTGAAAATGGCTTTTGAAGAGAATGGTGAATTCAATCTCCGTATGTTTATTGTTGAGAGTGGTTTAGCGCAGTTTTCTGATGCTTCTGATTATAAGTATGCTATTTCTTTTAGAAGAGTCTTTGAATCAGATTATGATGCTAAGAGATCTTTTAGTAATAATAACTTAGTTGTTCGCTCTCGTTTGTTTTGACAAAATTGAGGGAATCGTGTTTAAAAGTCTAGTAGTTTCATAATTTGAGTGATTATAGTTTGACTTTTTTAATGAATTATGTAATAATGTGATTAGCTTGTATAAAATATTGTTTAATAGATTGGAAAATATTATGATTACTGTTGGTTCGGGTGTTGTTGAGTTACTTGCTATTCTAGCTCCTTTTGTTGTTTTAGGTATTGCAGTCGGACTGGTTGTTCTACTTGCTGTGATTTCTAAGCGTCATGGAAAGCTTTTTAAAACTTCCGCTGTTCTTGTAGGTGTGCTTGGTGTTGTAGGAGCGTTTGCTAGCAATGTGGCTTTGAGTGAGAAGGCTACATTTGAAACTTTTGACAATCCTGTTGAGGCCCAGGCAAGTGTTGATAGTTCAGTTGTTGATACTGGTCTTTTTAGTGTCCCAGTTAAAGGTGCTGAAATTAATGAAGGTTCGCTAAAGAACACTATCATGGATACTGCGGATTTGGATAAGATTACCGAAATGCGTCAAGGAGATGGTTTTTATCGAACTTTGGCACAAGGCGAAGAAGTTAAGTTCACTGCGGAGCGTAATTCGATTGAAGAGGCTGGAAAAGTTTCATACGAAGTAGTTGAAGGAACTGTTTCGTATGATGAGGATTCAATTCATATTGAGATCACTGATGGTGATGGAAATATTGAAGTTTTTGAATCGCAAGTTTGATGAATATTAAATAATTTAACTTCTTTGCGTTTTTGAACTTGTTTGACATTTTATATAGCCAAATGTTGCTTTGTTGAATATTTTTAAGTATTTCGCAACATTTGGCTATATGTTTAAGATATTCATTGTAATACTGTTTTAATATGTTGCTATACTTTGGAGTGATTTTTATGTCTCAGAACAATTTTTCTAGTATTCCACAATCTGATTATATGCCTAATGCTAAGTCTAAATTGGCTGCTGGTATTTTAGGTATTCTTGTAGGCTTTCTGGGTATCCATAACTTTTATCTTGGTTTCACAGGGAAAGCAATTGCTCAGCTTCTGATTACGGTTGTGTCAATTGGTACCTTGTCTTGGGTTTCAGCAGTTTGGGGATTAGTAGAAGGTATTCTTATTTTAGTCAGTAAACCAGGTGATAAGTGGCACAAAGATGCACGTGGTGCTGAACTTACTGATAACTGAGACTTTGTGAATTAATAGTGATTAAAACTTTGTAAGTAGATGAAGAGTAAAGGAGAGTGGGTCAATGATTAGCTTTGTGATTGATAAATTTTTAGATGTTGTTATTTGGGTTGGTTGTATTGTGTTGAGAATTGACAAAAAAGATTTGGAGATGGAAGTATCTTCATGAAAGATTTTCTCTGGGATTTTGATTTAGTGGAAAAAGATATCCGCTATGACAACCAAACTTACTATAGACTGATTTGGGTTTCAGCTTTAACTATGGTTCTGTATTCTTTACTTGTTCTTTTAGGGGCTTTCTCAACTGTTGGTTTCTATTTTTCTTTGATAATAGTTTCGTTGGCTATTTTGTTCAATGTTTCTTTGTCAATATATTTTTTGTATTCGAACAGAAGAGAGATGGTTGTTTCTAAGAAGAGCCACAGCATTGTTTCTTTATTAGATAATTTTATGATTGTTGATGGTGTGGAGATTTCTTATTCGAAAGTGCTCTGCATTGTTGAATCTCACTTCAAAAACGTTAATCCATTTAATAGCAGTGATATGGTAGATGAAGGTAAGTTTGTCTATATTTTTGTGAAAAATACGGATTTAGAAGAACTTGGGATTTTAAAGAGCTGGAAGGTTAAGAATGTTGAATGTTTAAGAATTCCTTTGAAGTATGTTTCAAAGGAAGGTGAGCTTTTTGTAAGTTCTTTGAAATCGCTTAGCGAAAAAAATGGCATTGATTTTTTGACGAAGAACACAAGCATTGGTTTAGGTAATGTCTTTATAAGAGTTAACAAAAATGCTAAAAATTTTAACATTTCAGATACTAATATTCCTTTTGATTCTTGTTCTTCTATGGAGAAGATGTATTGATTATTTAATTCTAGGAAGAGCGACAAGTTAATCAAAAACTTGTCGCTCTTCCTTATTGCATCAGCTGTCGTTTGTGTTTTTCAGATATTATTCAACAATTCTATAAGGAGTTGATTTTTATGAATACTAGAGATGATGATAACAAATATGTAGATAGTAAGTGTGATTGTGAGTGCAGGGGCTGCGGAGGGGTTAAAAAACCTTCTAAAAAGAAGTTTCTGTTTCTCGCTTTGGTGACTGGTGGTATTGTTGGGGCTGTGTTCGGGTTGAAATATAAGACTGAACTTATTAAAGCTACTAACGATAATTTGAAGAATGCTAAGAAGAATAAGTATATTAAGAATCTGAATAATGGTGATTTGGATAAGCTTGTTAAGGATTTCCACAAAAAAGCCAAGAAAGCTTCTAAAAACTTTAAGAAAAACCATTGATCAATAAAACTTTTTTGTCAGAGCAGTTTTGTTTTAAAATACCGTGATTGTCTTTCCCTTTGACAATAGTGGGTTTGTCAGTTATTATAGGAGTATACGAGATGTTGAAACTTTTAAGGAGATTGACTATGCCTTCTATGATGAAGAATCTGATGGATGATTTCTATGATCTTCAGGAGAAGAGCTCTGATTTTGAGTATCGCATGTTTATTGATTATGCTATCAGTTATGCTAATAACTGTCATGGGATGACTTCTATGGATACTTTGAACATGGTTGAAAGCACTATTGATGGGGTTCTTGCGGATCCGAAGAAGTTTGACGTAAATGATTCTGGTTTTAAGGCTCTTGAAGATGCTAAGCTTATTGTCTCTATGCATCGTGAAGAGTTTTTGAATATTTGATGGAATATGTTTTACAGATGAACGGCAAATGTTTTTTCGAGCATTTGCCGTTCATCTGTAACTGGTGTTTTTCTTGTTGATATAAGTCACATTATTAATCGAAATATTTAGATGTTGCCTGTAGTTAAATAGATTATTGTTTAACTTAGAGCAATTAATTATATAAGGAGATTTATTATGAGTGATTTTAGTGGAAAGTGGAATTTAGATCCTTCTCATTCTGAGGTAGGTTTTGTTGTTCGACATGCTGGTATTTCAAAAGTTCGTGGTGGTTTTAGTTTTGTTAAAGCTACTTTGAATAGTGAATCGGATTTGCATGGTAAAGTTGAAGCAACTGTTAAAGCAGATTCTTTTGATTCAGGTGATGCGGATAGGGATGCTCATGTGAAAGGTTCTGATTTTCTTGATGTTGAAAAATACCCTACATTAGAGTTTACAGGTGAGATCCACAAAGACAGAATGAATGGTGTTTTAACTATTCATGGAGTTTCTCAAGAAGTAGAATTTGAAGTTTTGGAAGCTGGAACTGCTGTTGATCCTTTCGGTAATAAGAGAGCAGGCTTTGAAGCTTCTACAACTATTTCTAGGAAAGATTTTGGATTAACATGGAATGCTGCTTTGGAGACAGGTGGTTTGTTAGTTTCAGATAAGGTAGTCATCAACTTGGATGTCAGCTTTATTCAGGCTTGAATTGTTTAAATCTATGATTGGATAAATAATTTAAGTATATTTCAATTTTGTATCCTAAGCGTTTTTCTGAATATTTGCTTTCTTTTGAGAATCCCCCCGTCTATTTAAGGTTTTTTGAAAAAAGTCTTCAGAAAGCACTAAAAACACCCCGAATAGCTCCGTGTTTATCGGCTTTATTCGGGGTGTTTTTGTAAGCGTTTTTGAAGTGCATTAAACATTCTCAAAAACCATGCTTAAAAGCTGTGTCAGATGCTCATGATTCTTGCGCGGAGTCGATCACTCATCATGTTCTTCTTGGGGTTGTTAATATGCGCGTCAGTGAAGTCCGAAGAAGTCAGCTTGCGATTAATCCTCTTCTCAACGCAACTGATGCACAGCATTCCTACTTCTCCCATATGTGCTTCATCCATCCAGACTTCATTCTTCAAAAAGTAGTGCTCATACTTAGTGTGGTCTCCACAGTCCAGGCAGAGCCACTTCCGCTTCGACTTATGCATTCTATCTATCTCCTCTGTTGATGTCTTATATTGTATATATTATACAAAAAATTTTCGTCTGTCAATTTTTTCAAAAAATTGAGTGATATTTGTTATGTTGATGAATAAAAGTAATATTTTATATGAGAGCTAAATGGAGCAGATAGGTGGATAAGAAAAGAGAGACTGTAAAACTAACATTCCGTGAGAAAATGTATAATGTATTTCATAATACTATACTAAGGAATCTAGCCTTTTCAGCAACAGGTGCTATACTTGTTGTTATAGGTTCTCTTAATTATTCATCCGATCTTGTGATTTTGTTTTGCTTAGGAATGACTTTAATGACGATTTCACTATATAAGCTTGAAAACGATTTAAATGTACAAGACAGCAAAGAACGTGCTTTGAAGAACAAAATCAATGCGGATTTAGAGTTTACTTTAAAAGCCGAATCTCTTGACAATAAAGATACTGCGATAAAAGAAGAACCTGTTGTTTTGTAATAATATAATTTTAATTAACTATTGACTTTTGCTGAAATTTAAGCTATAATTGTAGCGTTTGATATTATTAGGCAGCAAGTTCTTGAATTTATACAGTTTTAACGGATTTGTTTTTATATGGAGGTTAATTATGACAACGCTGGAAGTTTTTGACGATTACCTTGATGAACTTTATCATACTCGTGATCTTGCTTATGATAATGAGGATTACGATAAGGTTCGAGAAATAAATTCTCAACTAACCCATATTTTAAATGTTGATGAAGTAGATGATCTTGATGATTATGATGAACCTCAATCATTAATTGAAGAAGATGAGTACCTGTATGAAGGATTTGACGATTGAGCTATAAAGTGCTATAATTGGGTTAAATAATAAACTCATTTTTATCATTGTTTAAGAGAGGTTCAAATGTCAAGTAAAGTTCGTATTGATTGGGATGAGGATAGTCTTGGTGCGACTATTTCTAAAACTGAAGGTAATCCATCCCCTATGACTTTGAAGTGGAATGATTCTCATCAAATTCCTTCTGAGTCTAAGCTTATAGAAATGTATGAAAATTTTCTTGATGGATTAGATGATACAGAAATTTATGCTAAAGTTTTTGACATTCCGTTTAACAAACAGTTGTCTTTAGGTGTTCTTAAATCAGGGAAATTTGATGAAGCTTTATTCCGCTTAGGTAATGTTGATATCAAGTTCCCTATCGGAAAAGATAATAAGCTTGTATGGAAAGCTCCTAAAATCAAGAAGAGCGATAAATTCGGTTTCGGTGCTGGAAGTTCAAGTAATGCTGCTTGGATTGATGTAAAAGATAAAAAGCAGTGATTTTTTGAAGAACACATCAATCCATTAATTAATACTATGTTAAATAAAAATACCGCAATTAAAAACAATTGCGGTATTTTTATTTTTGAAAATGATTTTATATTATAGTTCTATTGTTTTTTCCCAGGGGAAAGAGTCATCTGTATAATTTCCATGTTCAGATGTTTTTACGACTTGCTCAATACTATTAGATAAATCAATCATACTTTGAACTTTAAAGTCAAAATTCCTTAACACTAAGTCATTGATAATTTTTAAGCTTGTGTTTTCTGTCCCGAAAGTTTCAATATTAATACTTACTGTTTTTGGAACACCAATAGCGAAGCCTAATTCTACAAGGCATTTTTCTGCTAACCCTGATGCTACAATGCTTTTAGCAATATGTCGAGCGTAGTAAGCGCCACTACGGTCAACTTTCGTGAAGCTCTTACCAGAAGTTCCGCCACCACCAATAGGAGCTGCTGAACCGTAATTATCAACAACAAGTTTACGGCTACTTAACCCGGAATCACTTTTTGGACCTCCAACATTCCATTCTCCAGCAGGATTAATCAAAAACTCTGTATTTTTTAAACTCTTCAACAAAGATTCCGAGTAATCAAACTTATCATGATCTTTCAAAAATTCTACAGTAATCTCTTTGACTCGTTGTGTAAGTGTTTCTCGAACTTCATCTAATTTCACTGTTTCAGAATGGCATTGCGAAACGAGAATGTTTTCTATGGAAAGTGGTCTGTCTAATCCTTTTTCGGAATATTCGTATTTCACTGTTACCTGAGATTTTGCGTCAGGATTTAACCAACTAATTCGCTTATTCTTTCGGTCCTCTTCAAGTTCTTTCATAATGTAATGAGCTAGAATAAAGTGTATAGCATGGTATTGTTTAGTTTCGGATGTAGCAAAACCTGTTACAATACCTTGATCTCCTGCTGCTGCTTCGTGTTCATCGTTTTCTTCCACAGCATTGTTGATTTCTGCTGATTGCGTTACCAAAGCAATTTTTACTTCAGGGTTGTAAGAGAACTTTTTATAGCCGATTTCGCGTATCTTGCTAATGACTATTTCTTTTATTTTTCGAGCTAATTCTGGATTTGCTTCTTTAAGGTTTGTTATACCTGGTTTTGGTTTGACTATATCTTTGTCAATTTCGCCGAACACTAAAACTCTGTCAGCAGCACAAGCAATCTCAACAGCTGATTGGGGATTATCCTTAAAAGTTCTTAGATAATCAAAAATCGCATCACCAATTTGGTCAGCAACTTTGTCAGGATGGCTTGCAGCTACAGCCTCAGATGTTTTTACATATGTTTTTGTCATATATTGTCCTTTTCTTTCTTTATAGTAAGGTTAATGAATATGTTGAAAAGCAGACACATTTTTTCTTCTCAACAAGTTATATATCTAATTAAAAACATTTTAACAAAATAATAAGCTGTCTCAAAATTTAATTTTAGAAAGTTATTTTATATATTGAGACAGCTTTGACTTATCATGTTTTATAGAATAGTATTGAACACAATGGACACTTTAAACCGCAAAGGATAACAATGGATCTTAAACTTTCAGCAGAGATTGTAAAATACGAAGTGAATCTCTCTAATCAAGACGCTATTATTCAAATTCTACAAACTTTTGAAGGCTGGGTTCTTGCCGAATCCTTGGATGGTGATGACATACTTATTACTGACAAAAGGAGAGGTCGAAATCATTTAACTATTGTTCGTCCGGGAGATTATGTAGTAAGTTTTAATAATGGTGTTTCAGGCTATGTTTTCAAGAACAATGATCAAATATATTCAGCTTTTGGAGTGAAAGTTGATTTTTGAGTAAACTTGACTTTTATAATTTTTTGCGCTACTGTACAGTTGTACACAAGGTACACAAATCCGGGTTATTCCTACGCCGGAGAAACAACAAGGAGAATGAAATGGTGAACATTAAAAACACTATTCAAGTCAACAATCGTTTGACTCATATTGTCAAAATTAATGGCACAAAGAAGAAGACTGTTATTGCCACCTCAGTGATTGATATGCCTGATGTTAGAGCAATTGATACTTGGCACGAGAAGAGCGTTCTGAAAGTCAACCGTGCAGCTGAAGACATTGGATTCAAGCAGGGAACCATCAAGATTGACTCTGTTCGTGCTGGACAATACGATATAGGAATCATGTACGAGATTACAGGAGAAATGAACGTTCCTGATTCAGTTATTCAAGAAATTCTTGAAGCTGAAAACACTATCAAAGAGAATGCTCCTAAGAAGAAGGAAATTCATAACAAGATTAAGAAGCTTCAGGATGAAATTGAACTTCTCGAGAAGCAATCCGATGCTCTCAATGTTTCTGGCATTCGGTTTGATTTTTGAAATATTTTGTATAATTTGACTTTCAAATCTTTTGTGTTATAATTGAGGTATGATGAATATGAAGCAGCTTATGATGATGAATAACCCCGTTGAGGTTCTTTACGGTATGGTTTCCGATGGAACTCTTCGTGAGTTTGAGTCAACACTGGCTGATCTTCGTATGCCTATTAAGCCCGGATACCATCACAAGGATAATCTTGTCCATTCTATCAAGGTTCTTGAGAACGCTATTTCGCGTGAGGTTGATGGACCTGATCTTGTTCTTCGCACTGCAGCTCTTTTTCACGATATTGGCAAGCCTGCCACCCGTAAGTTCAACGGTCGTAAGAGTGTCACGTTTGACGGACATGAGTATGTTGGTGCTAAGATGATGAAGTCTATTCTTACTCGTCATGGCTACACCAAGAACGAGATTCAGAAGATTTCTAAGATTGTTAGTCTTCATATGCGCAGTCATGGATTTGGTGAGGGTGATTGGACTGACAGTGCTGTGCGTAGGCTGATGAATGATGCAGGAAGCTCTGAGATCCTTGACAAGCTTATTGTCGTTTTCTATGCGGATGCTACTACTGCTAATAAGCAGAAGCTTCATAATCACCACAAGGGGATCCAGAAGCTGTCTATCGAGATTAATCGTGTTCAGAAGGAAGATGCCCGTAAGGCTCTTCGACCCGCTCTGAATGGCAATGAGGTTATGGAGATTTTCAATCTGTCTCCCGGAAGAGAGCTGGGCAAGATTATGAAGTTCCTGAATTCTGATGAGGGAGTTCATCTTTCTAAGGATGAAGCACTCTCTTATATCCGCGAAAACTTCTAATCTAATGCAATGAGTAGAGTGGGACAAGATTAAAATTTAGTAATCTTGTCCCACTCTACTCATTTTTTGAAACTATTCATTTTTAATCATTCTGTTTCTTCACTGAGTTTATCAATGTCTTTTCTGAGAAGCTTATAATTCACAGGAATTTTTGAACCAACTTTTGAAGATGTTTCATAAATTTTTATCATTGAATGAAGGATACTCAAAGGAATATTAGATAAAGAATCCATATCTATTGAAGTATGCCCCTTATCCCATTCTGAGGGTGTAGGTAACACTCCATCATATTCGAAAACAAGGCTTTCGGCAAAACTACTGAATTCGACAATTTCTTCTTCAAAATATTCTAAAACTTTTAATACTACTCTTGATTTTTTAGCCTCTACTGTTTCATCGCTATAAAGAGAAGACATAGCACCTCTATACAGTGCTGTTCCGTCTGCTAAAATCATACCTATTGAAAATAGTTGCTGAGTGTTCAGTTTTTCATAATTCTTTAACAAAAAGTATACACTTCTGTATGCATATGCTCTTCTGTATTTTTCTATGACATGAGATCCTAATATGTTTTCTACGATATCTTTCCAGTAGTTTGAAAAGATTTCTACCTTACCAGGGCTGATTTCAGTGTTTTTAGCAACTGAATCTTGCCATACATTTTGAAGAATTTTGACGAAATAATCTTCTTCTACTTCAACAGTTCTATCGTAATCTATAACATTTATCAAACCTTCATGATCATTTTTGGCAAAATCAATATAGTCTATAAGCAAATTTTTATCTTTAGGATTTATGATTCTGTGCGCATCAAATCGAGTGTAGCTATAAGGATTATTATTGTCATATCCAATAGAAAAATTCACTACATTATGCCATTCTTTATAAGGCATTTTTTCAAAAGTTCGATAAAGATTTTCGTCTAAAATGTTTACTACATCATTAAACACAAGAAGATCGTAAAAGATGCTTAGGTTAGATATAAGATTTTTATCAGCTTGAACCTGGAATTTCATAAATACATTGTTGTATAAATGCTCTTCGTTGCCAGTGATGTATTCTTCTAATGTTGTTTCAGGTGATGATTGGGAAGCCATGAATTCTAAAACAGACAAAGCGTAGAAAAGTGTTTTTTCATCCCATTTCGGTGCTTTCATCATTCTTTTGACAACAGTGTTGAACAACATGTTCAATTCTTCGGAAATACCTATTTTGTGGAGAGGATTAGAAGGGTTTTTAAAGGAGAAAGCATCAGTGTACCCTAGGAACGTATTATTTTCATCAACTAGAAGATCAAGCGTAAGAGCACCAATCGGTGGTGTGATTAAAAAGTTGTCTAAATTCTTAACAAAATCTGTGTCTTTGTTAACTTCTCGTTGAGATTCAAATAAAATTCTATGATTTTTTAACGATGAAGACAATTTGTATCGTTCAAAGAAAGTTTGAACGATTTCTTCAAAATTGGGTGTAATAACAAAATTATATGACTTATACCATGATGTGTAATAGTATTGAGTTTGAGTTTTGTCTTCAACAGGTTCATAGTGATTGTTTTTTATCCCTTCAATAAGATCCTTTTGTTTTTTAGTGAGCTTTTTATCACTGTATCTACTCATTACCATAGAAGAATCGTTCTGTTGAGACGAATACCGTATTTGTCTTTTTTGCGCTCGCACAACGGTATATGTTTTAAATTTATCCGCAAATTCTTTTCTCATAAAATTTATTTCCTTAGGTATTCATGTTCAGGCAGGTAGAGAGTTTCTTACAGCGTTTAATTCTTTAGGTGCGTTTCTCTGGATGGTATTTGTGCTATCAGTAATAATGTTAATAAGCATGGACAAAGGAATTGTAAAATCTTCTTCGTCTTTAGCATAATTACTCCATTGTTCAATTGTAGGCACTTTCTCTTTACTGAGCAATGCTTCCCCTAACATCCCAAAGAAATATGCTGCAGACAATGAGTCTTTAGTTTCACTGATTGTTTCAAGAAATACAATATAGTCTCCAAGAGAACCATCTGCAGCAGCCATTCTTCTATAATTCGAATTTAAAGACAGTATAAAACCTATCACTTGTCTAGTATTTAATTTATCTTTATTATCATCAATAATTTTTATCAAATCGTAAATTCTTAAATAGAAGACAGAGTTTTTTGTTACATCACTTTTTTCATAAGACAAGGTTGATAAAGTGTTTTTTGTAATCGAATGACAAGATGACATAAGAGTGTACATATCCCTTGAATGATTGTATTCATCATTAATGATTTTTTCAGCAAGAATACGTGCTGTCATTTTTGCTAAATCACTTTCAGAAGCAATAGTCATTGTATTTTCAGGTTCTAATACAGCTTGTATTTTATGAAAAACAGAAACGGTTTTAGAAGTCAAAGTTTCTAAATTGTTATGAAGAATGAAAATTTGCTCTTTTGTCAAACTCTTTATTAATTCACGATCCTCTTTTGAGCTTTTGTGTGTATATACAAGCAGTGGAGTTTCATATGAAAAAGTAAACTTTTCCAAGAATTTCTTTGTGTAAGAATATGATGTATAGTTATGAGACATTAATAAATTATACAATGTATCAAAGTTCTTATCAGAATATTCTCCAAGAGTCATTTCTTCATCACCTGTATGATTCATGAATTCGTTTAAGGCAATTATTTGGAAGAATGGTTCTTCTGTCCATCCGGTTCTTCCTGAATAAGAGTCGTTATTATTCACTTCTTCAATATAATAATCGAAGATTTTATGAAAATCAGCGTTGCTAATTTTGTTTTTTAACCAAGCTTTTTGAGATTTAATGAGTTCATTTTTAAAAGGTTGTCTGTAAGTATTTTTTAATGATTCTTCAATAGTAGAGTTCAACACTTTGTATTGATTTTTTGCAAAATTTAAAATAACATTATTATCCATACCCATAATAGGTGCTACGGTAAAATCAGAAAACTTTAACAAAATTGGTCTGTTCGAAGAATACGAGTAAGCATAGAGATTATTGTTGTTTGTTGTTCTAGCAAAATTTTGCGCATTTTCAGTAATTTTGAAAAGTTCATCTATTGCTTGTGATTGTTCAACATATTCATTACTATACGGTTCGGCTTCGCTGTGCAAAGGTGAAGAAACATTCCTCTCATATCGCCTCGGAGTTGCGTTTTTAAAAGTTTCTTTTTGCTTCGTGCTCAAAGAATTGTATGTTCTAATTCTGATTTTTTTCAATGCATTTTTTGCCATAATATTCATCCTCTTGCTTTGTATAATCTTTTTAATATTAGATAACAGATTAGTTTTACATTTCTGTTAAATCTTCTTGAACAGCATATTGTTTATAGTAGTCTTGCAAATATTCGTTAGGCTCAAAGCGAACGCTACGTGTCTTATCACGACTTACGATGAAAGATATCATAATACCTGCTGGTAAGTCAAACTTTTCATCTTTTTCAGAATCTTTAATGTAATTCATCCATTCGCTGTAAGAAGCAATGTGCCCATCTTGATTGAAGAACAACCTAGTGATCAAGCGAACAAAATGGATAGGCTCATCATAGTAGGAAAGAGCAGTACTGAGAAGCTCTACTATTTTATCTGGTGTTGCTGAGCGAAATACAGTATTAGACAAATTCGTGTTTGTTAGTACCATAATATTCATCATAGTCATTTGTTCAATATTTTGCTCAATCGTTTCGAGAATAACTGTTCGTGCCGTAGCGTTTTTCGTTTTTTCATTATTCAAAAAATCATCAACATGAGAGACCGCATGTTGCATTCTTGTAAGATATGAACTACCCGGTATGTTAAGTTTGCCAGCTTTATCTATAAGAATATGAGAAAGTTTTTCAGCAATTTCGTCGTCTGTATAAATATTCTCAACGTTTCTAATGTCTTGAATTACATTGTTCAAATTTCGAGTGTAATTATTTGGAGACATAGAAATAGCAACTTCTTTAGCTTTCATTACTTCGTTATATGTTAAAGAGTGAACAATTGCTTCGTTTTTCTTCAAAGCCCTGTCAATAAAAGATAAAGCATTTCTTGAATGAAGATAATTAATAACAAAATCATTGTACTCTTCAGGTATAGAATCAAAATCGTAGTTCAATGATTGACTAATGAGATTATCGTGGTTTTGCGCAAGATATTCGCCAAAAGTAAGATTTTTGTTCAATTTTTCGTCAGACATAAAACCAATCAATCCCAAAAGTCTATACAATTTTCTACCATCAAGGTAATCTTGTGATTGAAGATATCTCGCTAAATACTTTTTTATTCTTTCAGGAATTTTGTGATTACTCTCGATAAAAGTATTAACATTTGCGTATGAGTAGTAAGACCTTGTTAATTCTTTTATATTTTCCACATTCATTTTAATAACATCTTCTTCAGTGAAGTATTTTGTAGGAGGAAGAATAATCATGCCTTGTTTGTATATTTCAGTTTTTATTTGTGAAAGTTTGTCAGTGTCGCTAACATAAGGTCGGGTTGTCCTTTTAATGTCACTCATAGTAAGAGAGTTGCATATCTCATTTCGGATATCAACAATTTTTTTAATAGTCTCTTCAAAGCCTGGATAAAGGATACATGTAGTATAAATGTTTTTACTTCCCTTGGCTCCGTATTGTAAAGCATTTACTTCGGATTCAGTCAAAAATTCATCTTTTTTCTTAGAATGACCATAGTAATTATTAAAATATACTCGGTATTTTGGTAATTCAGACATAATACTCTCCTACTGGTATGTTAAACTATCTTACTGGCTTATTTTTGTCTTAATGTTTATTTTAACATATTAAAAGCTAAAAATCAACTCAAAATTTGATATTTGTGGTAATATTTATCTCGGAATTTTCGCTGGTCTTTAAAGAAAAAAATATTTGATAAAATGTTCAGCATAAAATGAATGAGCGGGAGTGTTGCAGTTGATGAACCATAAACAGAAGAAACTTATTTTGACACAAAAAGGAAAGATTGCTATAGGGTTAGCCATAGCTTTGTCAATTATAGGCTTTTTCGCAGTTATGTCTTATTTTGTAGGTGATAACACAGAAAGTGAAATACCTGCAAGTGCTGTCTATAGTTACAGCATAAATAATATGGTATCTGAATCAGCGATAAAAGAGCAAGAAGCACGTGAACTGTTGCGCACTGAAATAGAATCAGCTGATAAACTGATAGAAGACTCAGAAGGAAAAGTTTTTGACAGTTCACGCGCTAATCTTGAAATTTATTTACAAAACATAAGAAATATACCAGATAGCCAAATAGTAGAAAGCAACAATATTCAAGATTACGCAAATTCAGAAAAAAGAATAAGAGGTTTTATTGTTGCTTTATCAGCAAAGAAGGATGCTTTGCAGGAGTCTTATGATCAGTGGGGTGAGGAAAGAGAAAATCTAACTAATGATCAAAAGACTCTACAAGAAGAAATAAATTCTAACAGTGGAAGCAATACAGAACTGGAAGAATTATTGAAGGAAAAGCAAGAGGCTGGAAACACTGCTGAAAATGACAGGACTCAGCGCCTAGAAGAGTTGTTAGAAGAGAGAAGAACGGTTGTACCTAAACAACCTACACAACCGTCTAATCCTCCCGTAGAACAGCCCACAAAGAGTCCTGAGCCTAATACACCTCCCCCTTCTAAGACACCAGAACCTACTAACAAGCCTACTCCTACCCCAACTCCCACACCTAAGCCAACTACTACACCTTCTTCTCCTACTCCAACTCCCACACCATCTTCTGACCCCGAAAAACCAGAACCTGAAGAAACATCAGCTCCAAATCAAGACGAAAGAGATTAAAAATTATGGCAAAATACAAAAGTCGCTCACCCAAGATAAAACAATCACGTAAAAAATCAAAGTTTTTTACAGTATTAAAAGTGATGTCTTTTGGTTTAGCAGCTGTACTTGCAGTCTCCCTCGGATTAGGTTTTGCCATTTACAGAGATTTGGATTCTAATGTTCAGAGTGAGTCACATACAAGCTATTTAAACAAAGAAAGAATCGCTGATGAAACAGATCCTCTTGATGGAAGAGCGTTGAATTACGTTTTGATAGGTTCAGACAGCAGAGCTGGTGGCAACAGTGCTCTTGGTGGTGGGACTGAAGAAGATGGTCAAAGATCAGATACAACTATTATAGCTCACGTAGCAGCTGACAGAAGTAGAGTAGATTTAGTATCTATCCCCAGAGACTCCATTGTAGACATTCCATCTTGCAAACTGAGTAATGGAAGAACCACAAAGCCTATGCAAAACGCTCAGTTTAATTGGGCCTTTTCTCAGGGAGACAATTTGCCGTCCGCTGTTGCTTGTACAATTAACACTATTGAAGAAAATTCGTCAATATATATAGATGGTTATGTAGTAGTGGATTTTGTTGGATTTGAAAAAATGGTTGATTCTATCGGTGGTGTAGAATTTAATGTTCCAGAAGATATGGTCTCGAAAAAAGCTGATCTTGACTTAAAAGCCGGAAATCAAGTGCTTAATGGGCATGATGCTCTAGCATATGCTCGTGCGAGAACTTTCGAAGTTGGAAGTGGCAATGGTAGCGACATTCAAAGAATAGAACGTCAACAAGATTTGCTCAACGCTTTTGCGAAACAATTATTGTCAGCTAACACTCTATCAGACCCTCGAAAAGCGTATAATGTAACAGAAAGTGTTCTTCAAAGCACAACAGTAAGTCCAGAAATTGGCAGTGCTTCTAAGATGGCTTCTTTTGCTTATAGTTTGAAGAGTTTGAGAAGTGATCAAATTAACTTCTATACAATTCCTCATGAAGAATGGGCACAAGATAGAAATCGTGTTATTTGGACTGAAGAGGCAGATAATTATTGGGATTCTCTTGCTGAGGACAAGCCAATAGAAGATTCCAACAAAAACGAATCTGATCAAAATTAATAAAAACTTAATACATCTTGATTTTTGTTTTTTGATATGTTAAGATACATACGAATCTTATTTAAGGTTCATATAATGTAATTAAAACTATGAATGAGGAGTTCACAATTAAAACTATTCAATTAACGCTCACTATTGGTAAAAATGATTTAGAGCGAAAGATGAAGCAAGCACAAAAATTCTTGACGAATAAAGAACAGGTCCGTGTTACTGTTTTGCTTAAAGGTCGCCAGAAAAGCAGCCCTGAAAGAGCAGCAGAGTTTTTGAACCAGCAATATGAAGAGTATTTGGTAGGACATGGTAAATGTGTCAAACCTGCTACTACAGAAAACCCTTCTCTAACAGTTATGCCACTCGGAAATAGTTGATATTCATGTTAAGCGTATTCAAAGAGGACACTTCAACTGGTGATTATAGTTGGAGTGTTCTCTTTTTGTTCGTTTTTGTGTTTATGGTCATACTATACAATCTGTTTCTTCTCTACAAGAAATCAGGTCAAAAAAACGATGAGGTCATTTTAAAGAGAAACCTTTTTAGCAGTGGTGAGTTTTTTAGACACATAATACTTTCATTTGTCCTTCTTGCGGTGTTCTTCTACGGGCACTCAGAAATAGCACAAGAAGAACAAACATTAAAATCTAATATGATCAGTGTTATAGAAGAAAATAATGAAATTTCTGGTTTGACTCTTCTAAGTAATAATGATAACAAAATACTTTGCTTAGAGGAATATGAAGGTTCCATTGACGCTGTTTTGTGGAGAAACTCGGAAAATCAACAGCAAGCTGGATTGCTTATAGGGCAAAAAGACCCTGCCAATGGCACTTGTCGTTTTGCTTTGAAAGAAGTAGAGAAGTGAAAATATTTTAAGTCTTCTGTTGTTAGAAAAGGTTAATAATATACTTATAGGAGATTTGACATGAAAAGCACATATCATTTTAATCCAGAGACAGGAGTTCACGGAATTTGTTCCGCTTCAAAGAGAGACTGCCCATACGTCCACGGATCATCAATAGATGAGGCTAAAAAGAACTACGAAAAGGTTATGGAGGATCAAAATTTAACTTTTTCAAGTTTTACAAAAAACAGCAAATCTCCATCATTAAGTCCATCTGACAAACACCTTAGAAGAACCCCTCTCAAAGAATTAGAGCCACAAGATCTAGCAAAAGTGATTTTAGTAGAAGCAAAAGATTCAGGAATGAATGTTGAAAAAATTCACAAATCTATTGAATTAGCAACTGTCCTGCATGAAGGACAAACTCGCGGACCTAGATGGCAAAATGGTGTTCTTAAAGAAAAAGTTCCTTATATTGAACATCCTCTACGAAATTCTTTGAGGCTTATGAGACTTGGTGTTCAAGACCAAAACATTGTTATTGCTTCTGTTTTGCACGATACAGTAGAAGATGGATCAAAAGCTTACAGTCAAAAATTCTTAGGTCAAACACTTGAAGAAAATGATGCACGTGAAGTTCTGTCTAATCATATTGAAGGTTCTTATGGACAAGAAGTTAAGAATATTGTCCAGGCAGTTACTAATGATTATGTTCCTGTTAAAGAAGTTCAGGCAATGAGCATGGAAGATAGACGTAAAGTTTATCGTGATCATGTGGATCATAATATTAAAAATAATGTAGGTGCTTACATGGTTAAATTAAGTGATTTTATAGATAATGCCACTGGTTTGTACCATAATGATATGCCCGGAAAAGAAAAAGCCGTTTTAAAACGAGCTTTGAAATATAAACCAGTTGTTCAAATTTTCCGAAGTAGGATGGAACATTTAAACCTTCCTTTATCCAATGAAAACTTACAAGTTGTACTTGGTCAATTAGATAGAACTGAAGTTAGACTTGCCACGCTAATAGAAAAGTATAATTGATATTAAAAAAGTTTTAAACAAAACAATTGGACCATTGAAATTTTTCTCAATGGTCCAATTATTTTTATACACTGTCAAATCAATCTTTAATAACCTCAAGCTCCAATGTTTCACTGTCTTCAGCATATTCGATAACATCTTCAGCTACAGTGATTTTTTTAACTTCATCAATCACAAATAGAACAACAGCAACCAAGGGAACAATGCCCCATAAAGTTAATCCAGTGATTCCAGTTAAGGAAGGATCAATCAATAACAACAATGAAGCATATGCGGGTCCACTTATAGTGCTTATAAGAAGTGGAACTGAATATCTAAAAGACCTTTCAGTTACCCATGTTGAAATCGTCATAGTAGCACTTAAAAAATAAACCGCTATTGCGCATACAATAAGTGCCAATGCAGCAATAGAACTAAAAATTCCTAGTATAAGTGTGCCTAAGGTTATTAAAGGCATAAATATAGTTGAAAAAATAGCAAGTTTATGCGAAGTGCTTTTTAACTGGCTATCCACAGTGTAGTAGTTGAAGAATCTGTTCATTATTAACTGCCGTTCTCTTTTTGTATTAGGATAAGTTTTCTTCTAAATTATAACAAGAAAAATAATATTTTTATTTTTAGAAACAAAAAAGAGCCTAATTTTAAGGCTCTTTTTGTCATGCGTACTCTTTGATTGCTGCCTCGTTCTTCTTAGAGCGAGTTCCCTTACGATATGCAGGAACATGAGGCTGAGCTGCGTTGGAGCTTCGCTTACCACGCATAGCTTCAGCAAGCTCTTCGTTGGCAATACGGTGGGTCTGAGTATTCATCTGAGCACGCTTAACCTTGTTGATCTTGCGCTTGCTGGAACCCTTCTTAGCCATTTTTCTCACCTTCAATAATTGTTTATGTGTATGTCAGTATAATATCATATTAAAAACATAGTGTCAACAATGAATGTCACAAAACAAAAATATCAGAAGACAAAGAAGCAGCGGCTGTTACATTTGAATTTATTCCGTTTCTTTTGATAAAGGACACTGGAATATCTTCAATTACTTCGTTATATGTATTGAACCATGAAACTATTTGATCAACAGAAGATCCGTTTCTACGTAGAATCTTTGCTATTGTTAATATTCTTATATCCAAAGCCTCACCATTAAACTGAAACATTGGAAAATTATCACTATCAAATGCTAAAACTAGCCCATCTTTTATAAGTCTTTGTAAACTATCACCACTAATGTTTAAATGGTGAATTGTTTCTTTCCTGTTGAGGCAATCCACTTCACTCTTTTTCATCTTTTTTGCTTCTTTCAGTAAAGTCATCAGTATTATTTCGATCTATAACTTTTAAATCACTATCTGTATCTGACTCATCGTTTTTGCCTTTTTCTGTATTTTGCTCTAAAATTTCAGTGTTTTCTTCATTAAGTTCTTCTACGGTTTTGTTTGAATCAACGACTAATGTTTCATTTGCTACTTTTCTTTTTTCATCTGTATCTATTGCTTTCAAAGATTTAACTTTCTTCATGTCACTGACTGCTTGTTTTTCTTTTTTCAAGTCAATAAACACGCTGCCTGGCTCATCATTGCTTAAATAGGTAATTGATATGGATTCAGGTTTGTTCATACTCCATACAATCATTTGAGAGCTGCTAATCAATCCAGTTGAAGATTTTACGGTATATAGATTACTGTCTGTGATGTATAATTCACTACGATTTTTCCATTTAAAGCCTGTCCTTACTAGCTTAACTTTTTTGGATTCATCATTAGCGTTGAATACATTAATTTTGATAGTCCACAATCTTGCTTTACTCTTTTTTGCTTCAATGACTTCGAATATGAAACCATTTGAAGCAATAAGAGGGTACTCAGAAAAATTATACACTTTCATTCTGTGAGGCTGTTTCTTAAAGCTCTTTTTGATCATTTGTCCAACTTCGGGGTATTTGTCAAAAGCTTTTAAAAACACTTTTGATGCCCAGAACAATAGTCCAATACATATGAGAACAAGAATAAACATAACCATAACTGAGTACCTTCTTTTAAAAATGAATAAAAATTTTGCAAAACGATAAATTCAACTATGAATGTGAAATATCACCTATCCACATAACTGTAATCTTCAATCTTTAATTGAATATTATGTGTTTTTCCAACTCCACCTTCATAAATCTTCATTTTGACGTGGCTTACTAACATGTTCTTTTGGTCCTCTAATGAAGCTTTAACTTTATGTTCTTCTCCAGGTTGAAGAAGGTATACGTTGCTATCAAAGATTTTGTCAGAAACCTGTTTTGTTTTATTGTTTCGAGTAGCATGAACCCATGTAACCACTGGATCAATAATCCCAATTCCCGTTTGGGGGACATTGGGTTCTACAATTTTGAATACAAGATCAAACATTGCTTTGTCTTGTTTTTCGTTGCGGTAAACACTTGTTGCTTTGACTTCAACTCTACCTATCCTTGCTGTGTCAGTTACGATAGGTTCAGTAGCTGATGATGTTCTTACTAAACTAGGAGACTCAATCATATTTTCTTCGTTTTCTAGAGTCTTTTTAGAGTAAACAACAGCAGCAGGAACAGAAGTAATTAATCCTACTAAACCACCTATCAAAAGTCCTGTAATCATATTAAATATTTTCCTTTGCTAAAAGTTTTATAGATCCTTGGTTTTGCTATGTGAGATTACTGAAGAATCTCACGAGCAATTTTTGAAGCCAAAGCAGAATCTACATCATTTCTGTTCTTGAGTTCTTTCATGACTTGACCAATTCCTCTGGCACCAGATTCTGCAAGTCCATTATTTTCGATAATCTCATTCACCAAAGCTCTTACTTCTTCTTCTGATTTTTGCTGTGGAAGGTACTCTTCAAGAATGTCAGCTTCCGTGTTTTCTGCCTCAGATCGGTCGTAAGCTTCTGCCTCTTTGTAAATAACAGCAGATTCCCGACGAGTCTTCACAAGTTTCTTTAGAACCGCAATAACATCGCTATCCGTTAATTCACGTCGTTCTTTGCCTTTTGTTTCGGCATCAGTAATAGAGGACAAAGCGCTTCGGAGTGTGCTCAATCGAATTTTCTCTTTAGCTTTCATTGCTTTTACCATGTCTGTTTTTAGTGCTTCTTTAAGTGCCATTTGACAGTCTCCTCTTTTTTTAAATGGATTAATGTTCGTTGCTGATAGTGAGTAAGCAATGAACAAACATATTTTGAATAGGATATCAAACATGACAAGAATAGTCAAGCACATAATAATCTTGATTTATTCTGTTTTGTTTGATAAGGTACTTCATATATAACCATAAGTATTATTTAAAAAATTGTAAAACTACTTTAGAAGCAAGCATAATAGAAATGGGAGAGGTTTTTTAATTGAACAAATATAATTACGAGTATTTAAATCAGCTTCCGCTGATTTCTAACTCTAATCACCGAGTATACTCAGATGGAACAGTCTTTTACAAAAGAGCACGTGATAACAACAGTTCAGCAAATATCGTTTTAGAGCACACTGTAAATACTATTCTTGGCCGTAAATCAGAACTATTCCCTGGCCCACCTGTGAGTGTTTTATCAGAAAGAGTAGGAAACTCTCTAACTGCTAAAGATGTTCGTGAAAGCTTTGTAAGAGAAGCACTGCGGGTTATGCTGGAAGTTCACTATATATCTCCAAATAAGTATAATCAGGTTGCGAAAATTGTACCTTCTTGGAACGATTTCAGAAACACTATGCAGGAAAAAATTCAATACCGAATTGACATGGATCAGAATCCTAAATTTCTGCTAGATGTTCTTCCGCCAGCTGCATCTTGTTCAAATTATGTTTTAGGTTTAGTCCATTCTGACCCTAGACCTGCAAATTGGGTACGTGAAGAAAGTGGAACTTTAGAATTAATTGACTGGGAGAGTGCTTTAATCGCTCCATGGGAGTTCGCAGTTATATCACTTGTATCATATTTGTATGAATATGGTAGAACGGATTTAGCTCATTTTGCTTTTGACGAAGCACATGAATACTCAACAATGAATAGCAATTTGCTTCAATGGTCAGCAAACTACCGAACAGCAGCAACATCTTCCTGGTATTTCGCTAACGAAAGTTTCGATTCTGGAATGAATTGGGTTAATAAAATGAGTGAACTTTGGATTAACTTGAAAATTTGAATTTCAGTATAGTTCTTTATTTTGTGATATCGGTGTAATTCTATAATTCATCTTTATAAAATTAAGTTAGAAAATCATTGTACTTAATGTTTATTTAGGAGAAAAAATGACAAGATATCATGTTAACCCAGAATCAGGTAGACCTAACATCTGTAAAGCAAAAATTAAGTGCGACTTTGCTGTTGATGGGCAAGAACCACCTCACTTTAATAACAAAGAAGAAGCAAGAAACTATGCTGAAAAAAGCATGCAACAACAATATGGTGAAACTAGTAGAGTTCTAAAAAGTGGCACTAAAAATCCTCAAAAAGAATCACCAACTAAAAACCTTGAGATTATGAATAGTAAACCGAGCAATTATAAAGAACCTTCTCGAATTGCTGTAAAAGATGGAGGTTATGGAGGAAACGCTTGGGTAGGTTCTAAACTATCTGAAGATAACAAATATGTACCTACCCGTGAAATTGCGAAAAAAATTCGTCAAGATTTAAAAGAAGCAACTGTTGGTGGATACTTGCCTAATGGATTTAAATATAGTGTTACCGTAGATAATTATTCTGGTGGTTCATTTATTAACACTGTTGTATATGGTGCGGGAGATATATCTGAAACACATGAATATGATCCAAACTTTTATAGTATTCAGTTAAAGCCTGAATATAAGCAATTGTCAGAAAGAGTGTCCAATCTCCATGATGCTTATAATTATGATGACTCTAACAGTCAGATAGATTATTTCAACCGTGGTTTTTATAATCGTGTAGAAATAGCAACTGAAAGCCAGACATCTCATAAAGAATATGAAACTGAAAGACGAAAACTGAACAAATTGCTTAATGATAAGAAAAAATCATTATCCGAGTCTGATTTAGCAGAAGATCATGATTTCTTGGAGCAAGAGAATAATTATTATAACGCTCTTGAAAATTACTATGTTAGCGTATCTTATGAGAACCAAGTTTATAACACTGTTCGTAGCTTACAGAAAATGCCAACAAAAGAAGAATTTCAAGAAATGAGAAAAGAAGCAAAAATTAAAGCTTCTGAAAGAAGAGCACAAACTAGAGCTAAACATGACAAAAGAGGAACTAGGTTTGATGCAAGAAGCTGAAAATAAATGTTAAGATTAGCGCAACAGTTTAAAATCCTGTTGCGCTAATCTTTTATTTGACAAAGACTATTGGATAAGATATAATATATAAAACTACTTTGAAAGGCTGGATTTTATGAATTATTATGCGCTTAACTCCTTCTGAATAAGCTAAGCTGTGTTTTTCACAATGAGAAACATTGACTTTCTTAGCTTATTATAGTTAAGGAGACTAATACAATGTCACGAACATATAAAGATTTACCTTATCGTGTCAAACAGCTGCACAAAATGCAAGATGGTCATTTTGAGCACGGGTTTGATCACCATTTTTGGACTATTGATCAAAATAGTTCAAAAACTTACACACGAATTGAAAAAGTAAAGTTTTATAAAAAAGATAGTGCATCCATTTTTGCTTATAAAAAAGCTTTGGATGAGCAAGAATTTGAATACACTATCGAAGAAGAGCCAGGCTACCCTCTTACAAAAGCCGTATATAATCCACGCTTAGGGTTTTACACTCGATCCATTATTGGCTACGAACCTAAAAAGATTGCTTTTCATATCGAAGTGGAATATGAGAGAAAACGAGTACAATCTGAAAAATGTGTTGATGCTAAGGATTTCGACCCTCATAGTTTTGTTGATAAAAGCAATGGGAAAATTGCTTCTTGTGTTCCTGATGTGTATTTTTATGATAAGAAAGAATACCGTTCAGGCTGGGGCTGGGGGAATGGTAGAGTTAAACACTCTAAAACAAATCGCAAGGCAAATCTGAAAAAGATTGCTAACACTTATAACACTCTGGGTGAAGAGTATGAAGAATTGATGGAAAAAGACGATTTTGTGAATGATGAAGTTATTTATGAAGAAGTTGAAAAATACATTTGGTGGGATTGATAAAATCAGAGCACTATACGGATACAATAGAAAGTTTTGAGCCATGAAGATGAATGAAAAGTTTAAAAGTCTTGAATCAGACTTCAGAAGCAGGCTACCAGCTCAATCTATAATTGGAATTCGTCTGGATGGTAAATCTTTTCACACTTTTACTAAACAGTACAATCGCCCTTTTGACGAAGGTTTTATGAATACTATGGATCAAACTGCTATTAGTTTGATGAATAACCTTATTACGGGTGCTATGTTTGGCTACGTTCAATCTGATGAGATTACAATTTTCTTTACAGATAAATGGGGACCTAAGAATCAATTTCTTTTTGATGGCAAAATTGAAAAAATTCTTTCTACTTCTGCTTCGCTAGCAACAGGTGCGTTTCTTAAATCCGAACCAAACTGTCAAGGAATCCCTGTCTTTGATGCGAGAATTTTTCGGCTTCAAGACTTAGAAGAAGTTCAAGAGTACATGGACTGGAGGAGACTGGACGCTAGAAAGAACGCTATCACTATGGCAGCTGAAAGTTTATTCAGCCACAAAGAACTGTTGAATGTTTCTACTAGTAAAAGAACTGAACTTCTTATTGGAACAGAATTTGAAAAACTTCCTGAAACATTTTTTAATGGTAGGCTCATCGTTCGAAAGCCATTTGAACAAACTGTGGAATATTTGAATAAGAAAAATGGCGAAATTGAAAAAGTAGAAGTTGTGAGGAATAAAATGGTTTCTGTTGCAGCTCTTAGAGACACCACAGAGAGCACAGTGTCTAGTTTTAAAGAAATTTTAGCAAATTAAGTTAATTTTTATTATAAACAGTTTTAAGATATTAATAATATACGATGGAAAAAGCAGGAGAGGAAGATTTATGAATATTTTTAAATATATTACACAAAAACGACTACGTTATTCTATAATTCATACGCTTGTGATTTTTGCCTCTTCTCTCGGCGTGGCTTTTATAGCTCTATCATCTAATGTTGGCAATAATGTAGATTTTAGATTTGTAGGACCAGTAGCCATGTTTCTGCTTGTTATTTCTGCAGTTTTTACCCTCTTTCCTTTTACATATTTAAGGACGAAAGCTGTGGAAGTTTTACATAGAAGCCAAAAGTCTTTTACAAAAGATTTAGCAAAAAATTTGTTAATCGTAGAAGCTATTGTTTCTTCATTCTTGTTCTTGTCTTATTTAAGCGCTATGAGCGGTAGTATATGGGGCGGAGTTGGATTGATTCTGCTTTCTGTTCTTAACATTCTAGGTATGATAGTTTCAATTATAGCTTTAATGGTAGGGCTAGGAACCAAGAAGTTTTATGAAGAGTTGTTGAAGTATAGAGTTAATTCTTTAAATAACTATGGTTCTTCATCACCTCTGATTGTTCAAGAACAGAGCAAAGAATAATTTTGTTGCTTAATTGCACTCTTATTATTTTGGAACTCAGGATTATAATTCCGGGTTCCAAAATTTTTATTTACTTTTAAGTATCACTTTGATATTTAATGTGTTATAATGTTTTTAAGCATAGCAGCATTGATATAAAAATATTCTTGTTGTTATTTTGTAAGAAAGTTTATATTTAAATTACCGGGTTGCTCTTACGCCGGTTGAAGAACAAGGAGAAAAAAATGATACTTACTAAACGCTATATTTTAGAGTCTTTTATTATTGCTTTTGCTATTACAGGCGTTTTGCTCTTAGCAATGACACTGATGAATGAAAAAATAAATTGGATTGAGACTGCTTCTGTTTTCTTTTCTTTTGCATGCACATGGCTTTGCACTAGACAAGTTAGATTTAACTATGTTTTAGGGGTTGTTTCTACAACTTTATTGGTTATTACTTTTTACCAAGCTGGATTATATGGGTCCATGGCTCTTAACATATACCTTATTCCTACTGTCATTATAGGTTGGTTTATGTGGGGGAGAGACACTAACCCTAAACCTGTTCAACATGTTCAGCCTAAGAAAATTGTTCTTTACATATTTTTCACAGCATTGACATGGACTGGTGCTTACTTCATCATTACAAGCTTTGGTGGCAATATGGTTGCTCTTGACGGGTGGCTCTTAGTCGGAACAGTTCTTGCTCAATTCCTGTTAGATCGCAAAAAGATTGAAACTTGGATTGTATGGGTCTTAGTTAATATTGTTTCTGTCTATGTGTATTTTGAAAGCGGATTGTATCTTCTAGCCGCTCAATTCATGCTGTTTTTGTTCAACGCTATCTTTGCTTATTTTCAATGGCGAAAAACCATGAATCAAAATCCGCAAGAAGTTGAAACAGTGAATATTGCTACCTCTGTAGCAGGAACACCTTTTGAAGGAGAAGGCAAACTATGAAAAATACTATTATTCTTATGACAGCTCTTTTACCTACTACGGGTCATGCTGATCTGATAAATTTTGCTAAAAATTTCGCTGATACACAAGTTCATGTTCTTGTTAATAGCAGAACGTTCGAACCACTAGAAGGCTATTTAAGAGTTGAGGCATTAAAAGAATATTCGATAAAAAGTTTTGATAATGTTCAGATAAAGTACTCTACTAATGATGATGCTCCTCAAAACCCTTCTGATATGAAAGTTGGTTTTTGGGAATGGTGGCGAAATGAAATTAATAAAAATTTCCCTAATGTTGAGAAATGGGATTATGTTGTTGCTTCTGAGTCTTATGGTAAAAGTGTTGCTGAATCCCTGGAAGCTGACTTCATCCCTTATGACATATCTAGATTCCATAATAAAACTAAAAGCACTTCTGTAAGAGAAGACATATGGAACAACTGGGACAATATTCTACCTTTAATACAAAGAAAACTACTGTTCAAAGCTGTAATGTTTGGTCAAGAATCAGTAGGTAAAACTACGCTTTCTTGCGAAGTGAGCAGCATTTTAAACATTCCTTGGATTGTTGAATATGCTCGGCCTTATCTTGAAGAAGTTGGAGCTGAATTGTCTATGAAGAAAATGAACCACATTCATTTGGGACAGAATTCTCTTCAAAATTTATTTTCTTATAAAGCTTCGCATCCGGCGTTGGTCTTTGACACAGATTTGTTTAGCACAATAGGCTATTATCGTATTATGAATGAACCTGTTCCAGAACAATTAGTTAAGGATGCTTTAAATTTTGAAGCTGATGTATATTATCTTTTGCCTGACAATATTCCTTTGGTAAAAGATCCTTTGAGATACGGCGGTAATAAGCGAGAATCCTCTTTAAAGTTTTGGATTGATCTACTTGAAGAATTCAATCAAGAATATATACTTGTGCCACCTGGTAGCGTTGATAAAAAGAGTCATTGGATTAGCAAAGATATTAAAATGCGCTTTGAAGCTAAAACATTTTCATTGAGAAATTTCGCAAGAACATGAGGTTGAATTACAAGTTTTTTCAAGCCTAACTATACTGGCTATCCTTTTTAAAATTTTTACAGTTTGATGTGTTCTTTTATTGAAGAAAAGATTAAAGTAATTTTTTATCCTCATTTTTTTCCACATTTTCAAAAAAATATGTATTCAATTTGTTAAGGTTTTACCGTATTTTTTTGATGTTATGTGGATAACTTTTGAAAAATGTTTGTATCATACTAAAATTTTTAAAAAAATTGTTTAGAAATATTGATATTATATAATGTTAAACCAGGTTTATTGTTGTAAAGCAGTATTAAAAGGAGAATCAAATGAGTAAATTACATGTTACAGATGATGGACGTGTCCTTCGTTGTGTGGCTTCTCAACGTCTTTGTGAGTTTGGAAGCGACCGTCATTTTACTGATAAAGTAGAAGCAACTGTGAAAGCAGAGCAAGTTCTTCAAGATCGCTTTGATACACTTTCAACTATGAAGCGTGGTCGTCGTGATCATGGTTTATCACCTCGGGACAAACGTCGTTCAGCTGGTGCTGTTCATAATAGCAGAAGCCTTGATCTTGATGTTAGCCTGAATCATAATCGTTTCGGTAAAGTTCCTTCACCTGTTATTGTTAAAGAATTTGCTGAAGCATCTTCAAATGCGGAACGTGTTTGAAAATAAAATTAAATAATTGACATAGTTTTCTCCTGATAGAAACCGCTGAACTTTCTCCTTGGTTCAGCGGTTTCTTTTGTGTTATTTTTGATAGAATAATTCTATTGTATAATTACTTTGTTAAGATTTTGATTGTGCTGTTTTTTGAGAAGAGCACTCAGTAGTTTAGAAAATATCTTTAAAGATATTAATGTAGTAATATTGTTATTGGATACGATTAGAGAAAGTTGTTTCAATGAAAAGAGTCCCCGTAGCGTTGCGCGATAACAGCGATGATAAAGCGCATGAATCAGGTGTTTTTCGCGTAGAAAGAACGCTTGAAAATGGGGAAAGCTATAGAACCTGGGATGAAAGTTCAGCTTATATCATTACAAAGAACGAAGTAGATACAATACTTGATAAAGTGTCAGCTATAACTCAGATGAGTCGTGAAGCAGTAGACTTTTTACTGGATGGTGAATGGGGAACATTAGGTTTAACAAGACCAGTTTTTGAATATGCTAGAAATAGTTTTGATGATCAAGAAATTGAAATGTTTACTAGGTATGATTTTGCATATTTAGGAAATGGTCAAGTAAAGCTGGTTAATATTGACGCTGATGCTCCAAGAATGTTTGTAGAGGCAGCGCAATCTCAAAGGGCATGGTTATGGGACAAATTTTCCCAAAAAGCTAAACAACACAAAATAACTCAGCTAAATTCTATCCCAGAAATGACAATAAACGCTTTCCAGCAATTAAATGATATGTCAAAGACCGGAAACATGCATATACTTGACAATACAGCTTCTCGGGGACGTGATTGGATTGTTTCATCATTAGTTAAAGGATTAGCTGAAAAAGGTGGATGGAATGTGGGACGTGTAAGGCTGAAAGACCTTGAGTGGGATAAAAACCAAGGAATTTGGCATGATGGAAAAGGTGATAACATCACTAACATCTATAAACAATTTCCCTGGGAAATGCTATTATCGCATGGAATCACAAGAGACTTCATTGCCCATAGTGGAAGATTAGAAAAAACTTTTGAACCATCATGGAAGACAATCTTAGGCAATCGTGCTATGTTGCCCGCTTTGCATGAACTATATCCTAGATCAGCCCTTATATCCCCATCATCTATGTCTCGTTCAAAGAAATTGGGAAATGACATTGTAGCTGCACCTTTGTCATCATCTGTATCTAGAAATGAACTAGGTATTTTAAAAGGTCGTCGTTTTACATCCTGGGCGGAAGATGTAAAAGATTTCAAAAATCAAAAGAACATGGTATATCGAAAACTTGAAATACCAAAAAGATATAAAGAAGAAGACGGAAATAATCATTTTGTGTATCTTAGTTTCTTTACAGTAGCTGGAAATTTAGCTGGTTTAGGAATACAAGAAACTAAGATGCCTCTATTGGGATTGCATTCAACATTTAAACCGCACATTGTTATGCTTTGATTTTTGAAAGGAAAGAAAAATGAATAGCAAAGTTTTTAAGATCAAAAGAGTAGACATCACGGAAGATAAAATGCTACCTCATAATAAAGCATATATAGAAGATGGTAAAATTGTTTACGTATCACGTGGAAGTTCTTCTTGTCCACCAATAATTGAAAACGTTGAACAAACAGGAAATGAGATACACTTAACAACAAAAGACTATACCGGAATGATTTGTACAAGAGATCTTTCACCAGTTAAACAAATAATCACATATGATGATGGAACTATTATCCCAGAACATGTAAAAATATTTTTAGATGGAAAACAACAAAACTGAATCATTCAAAATAAAAGTTATCTTTTTGTGATATTAAAAGATTAACACATATTAGCATAAAAGCGAAGTAATAAAAAATGTTCTTATGTGTTGTTGTTTATACATATATAAGCGCATGATGATATAACAGGAGTTGGTTCTAATGAGCACTTTTGACAATCTTAAAGAAACATTGACAAACAAACTAGATGAAATAAAAAACGATCTAGGTAATGACTCGACAGAACAACATAATACTGATGCTTTAAATTCTGATAGTAATGATTCTGGATTAAATCAGGATACGTATGACGCTTCAGCACATGATCCGCATAATGAAAGAATTGAAGAAGAGAGTCTTTCTGATTCAATTCCAGAAGAGGATAGTGTAGAAAGGTTAGAAACTGATTATGATCTGAATCAGGAAATTAATTCAGTAGACGATTATACAGCACTAAATGACAGTTATGCCGGTTTAGATGATACAAGCTCTGATCATGAAAGAGCAAACGAAAATTTGATAACAGAGAATGAATCGCTTTCAGCTGAAGATGATTATGTTTCCTCACTGGATGAAGGTTCTGATCTTGATGAACACGATAGTCAGCTACATGAGGAAGATGTTCTTCTATCAGAAAACCAAGGTAATCCAGAAGATTTAGTATATTCAAATGTTGAAGATGAAAATGGCGAAGTTAAACCATTTGGAACATCTTGATAAAAATACAAATATTTCAAAATAGAATTAACCAAAGCGTTTTAGAATATGCTTTGGTTAATTCTATTTTTTGGTAGAATATTTTAAATAGATGATATTATTGATAGCATTTTTCCTTGAGAGAACGGCGTTATGAAACTATGCTGACGAAAGAAACTTTTAAAAGACTAGTGATTGCTATACGTGATCATGGAGAATTTGACACTCGTGATATAGGTGGAACAACTTATAGGGTTTACGAGATTAGTGAGTTATCTCTGATTCTTTCCAAATTCAAAAACGCTTGGAAACCTGAAGGTGTCTCTCTGTCTCTCTTTGGGTTAGACTTTTTTATAGCACCTGATGGAAGTATTACGATAAGTTCTGATGAAGACGAAAACAAAAACTCCGAAGTTTACGCTCTCAGTGATGCCGAATTGATTTCAGTTGTTGGAAGTTTTGTAAATTGGCGATTAAGTGTGATGAATAAGCTAGATATTTGATTTAGAAACAAAAGTATGCACTTTATTTTATCAAGCATTTTTGTAGGGAGTTTTAATGTATCATATAACACCAGATGGTCCTAAACCATGTACAGCAACAATAGGAACTTGTAAATATGGTAAACCTGTATCTCACTTTGACAATATTTCTGATGCTCAAAGATTTTACGAAAAAAGAATGTTTGAAGAGAATGGACATATTGTTTCAGCTACAAAAAAATCTCTATCAGCGAGAAAAGCAGCTCAATCAAAAGAGCTAACAGGAAAAGAAAAAGCTATTGCTGATTTAAAAGCTTTTAAACAAAAACAAAAACATAAAAACCTTGAACAAGATTTTATTAAAAAACATGACCATATGATTTATCCGATTAATGAGCCTGAGAAAACAAGAGTTCGAAAAATGAGAAAAATCTTAAATGCTTTTTAATATACAAATATGGTAAACATTAATCAATGAACACACGGAGATAAGAAATGTCAGGAAAAGTAGTTATTACTCACGGCTTGCCTGGAAGTGGCAAAACAACTCAGGCTTTAAAAATGTTAGAAGATGATCCTCAGAATATTGTTCGTGCGAATCGTGATGACCTTAGAACTATTCTTGCTCCCGAAGGAGAAAAATACCATAAAGGATCTCCTCGTAAAGATGTAGAAAACAACGTTTCACACGTTCAACAAGAGATTATCAAAAAGTCTCTTCGTGAGGGAAAAACTGTTATTGTAGATGACACAAACCTTAACCCGAGGCGAGTCAAGCCACTTGTAGATCTAGCACGTAAGTATAATGCTGAGATTGAACAAGTACATGTAGATGTTCCTGTAGACGAATGTAAACGCAGAAATAAAGCACGTGGTGACGCTGGCGGAAGAAGAGTCCCTGATGAAGTAATTGATTCCATGGCTCAAAACGCTTATGATAAAGAAGGGCATCTAAAAGACTTCATCATAGCTGACAATGGTTCCGTTTTTGCAGTAGAAAAAACAACTGTTGGAATGAAAAAAATCAAAGAATTCAACAACAGACAAATAGCCGAAAACCCACCAAAAGGAAAAGCAGTAGTTATTCTTGATATGGATGGAACTTTGTTCAATAATGAAGCTGATGCTGCACGATACTTAGGAACACCCGGAAAGAAAAAAGATTTCAGAAGCTTTTATCAAAATATAGTCAAAGCACCTGTAAATAAGAAGGTTCTTAACCTCGTAAATTCCATGAGAGATAATGATAATTTAACTATTGTTGCTGTAACTGGAAGAAGTGATGACTACGCTTCTGAACTTATCCAAGCATTAGATAAAAGTGGTGCGAAAATTTCTCAGTTAATAATGAAACGAGAAGGAGATAATAGACCAAGCAGTGAGCATAAAAGAGACACTGTAAAGAAGCTCCAAAAAGAAGGATTAATCATCGTTCAAGCAATTGATGATCGAGACAAAGATTTACAAATGTTTACTCAACTGGGAATAATGACTACACAAGTTAATAAACCAAAAGTAGATACTAACAACATTCTTGACACTTACCCTGAACCAGAAATAAACACTGTGTATGGTAGTGGTTTTTGTATTCGCTGTGGTTCTAAACTGAAAAACGGAGGAAACATAGGGAAGACTTGTGCTACTAAAGCGTAATAGAATTTTAATAATTATACGAAAATAAATAATAGTTGTAAAATGTTAGTTTAACGACTTGATTTTCCTCCCATAGAATGATATGCTAGAATATGTTATATATCATTCTATGGGAGGAATTTTATGATACCTATCATCGCAAAAATAGTAGAGAAAGATTTGTTTTACGATGACACAGATAAGACTTATTTTTCTACTGAAATTCAAGTAGGTAGTTTATTTGTTGGTGGTGCTGGACCAGCTAATAAAAAATCTCGTGAGATAAACACAATTGAAGCAGCTTTAGCAGATGCTACAGAATGTATTTCATCATTAATGGAATACCGAAACCCTGATCTTTCTTTGTACTCACAACCTGAATATTTGGTTGTATACAAATCAGACAGATTCTATAAAGAAAAAGTCTATGGAAGTTCTGATTCAAAATATCGCCATCCTAAAATAGACAAGAAACAAATTGTTAAGTTTGTTCCAGTGGACAATAAATCAGAGATTCAAGAGAATGATGTTATTACGCTCTCCTCTCTGGATGAAAAAATTAATTTTCCCATGGTTAAGGTGTATTCAAAGCGAAATGGGTTGGGTTTTAGCTCAAAAAACATGATTATTTTTAAGAAATCTTTTATATATCTTTCTGAACTGCAAGATTACGGTTTCAAGGTTAAAGAAGTTTTGAGGAAAGAAGTTGCAATAGATAAGATGAAAACTTATGTGCCAAAAGCTTCAGAAATTTCTTTAAAACCTGTTTTCCCTGCTAAAAGTGGTTCATTGGCTTCTTTGTATGATTCTTATAACTATGTTGCCTCTGTTTATGAGTATTTAGAGTCAAGACGCCATTCTGGTGATATATTTTTAGATCAATGGATGTCTGATGCTTATAAAGAATCAAAAGAGTCAATGGAAAGTATTAAGAAGCTTATTGAAACTTTAGAAAATTTGTGAGTGATTTGACAATGAAAATATATTGTTGTATTATAGTACTATAAAGTTAATCGTTGAAAGGTTTGAAGATGTCGAATTTCCGTTTTGAGGTTTCTGGTTCTGTTGTTTCTGCCTCTGACAAGAAGCAGGCAGTAGAGAATGCTCGTTTTCTGCAGAAGCTAGTTGACAGCAGTGGTGTTTCGGGTTTCCAGGTCAGGCTTTTTGACTATGATTCTTCTAAGTATGTTTTTCTTGATGAGCCTAAGCAGGTGAAGGCTTATACTGGTCGTCAGGAAAGCGAAGGAATGGTTCAGGGTCTTGTTCGCAGTCTTATCCAGTCTCAGCTTGTGAACAGCGATGTTAACGCTCAAATGGGTGATATTACTGCTAAGGTTGTTCAGGTTGATGATGCTCGTCATTATTCCCCTAATTACAGTGACCTGCATGATGCACTGGTTCCTTATGCTGTCAATCCTGATAGTTTTGCTACTGATTTTAAGAACTCTCTCGCGGATGTTCTTCTGAACAGCACCGTTGGTGGAACTCCTTTTATGAAGAAGGCTAAGGCCAACGCTAAGCAGTCTTGACAAACAGGTATAAAATACACTGATAATTATCAATCGTAATTATCAGTGTATTTTTGTGTAATCTATAAAAATAATTTGTTATGATAATAATACTGTAAGAGTTTCTGATAAAAATATATTCTGTTTTAATCCCCTTTACTGAAATAAGGGTTTTTGAATTTTTTTCATTTTTGTTTGAATTTTTTGTTAAAATAAACCTGTATCTATCGGTGTTATTCGGGTGGTGTTTTTTAAGCCATTTTGAGTAGTTAGATAATCACAGCAAAAGCCTATAAAGGAGTCATTTTGAGTACGTTTGAAGATCAAGACATTTCTGAAATTCCATTAGATGAATCAGAAGTAGTTTCTTATACTCTTCCAAGCATAAAAAACTGGAAGGGTTCAAGGTTCTACGATTATGAAAACCATATATTTGATTATGAGCAGATAGAAGAACTGAACTCAGCAATCAAAAGTGCTCGCTTTGCCCTTTTTGAGCTTACAGACAAAATAAATGAATGTGAACGAGTTGAAAGAGTATCAAAAGTCAAATATGAAAGAGAATGGAGACGTTCATATTTGAACAGTAATGAAAAAACAGAAAGCCTAAAAAAAGCCCGTGCTGATCTTCTTTGTGAAGAGCTTGAGAATAAGGTTATTGTATATGAACAATTGCGTGGTGAGTTGAATAGGTTAAGCGCTGCTATTCGTCTTGAACTTCAAACTCTTCAAGGACTTGGGAACAACCTCAGACAACAAATTAAAATGGAGTGACCATGAGTGAAGATTTAGCAACTAAAGATTTAAAAAAGAGAATTCGTAAAATTGCCGTAATATTAATCATTGCTGTGCTGATTCTTTCAGGAGCTGTTTTATTTGCTTTAATAAAAAATGGAATTTCTTTATATGCTGTTTCAGGTGACTCTATGGAACCAACATTCTCTGACAAAGACTCTTTAATTATTTCTCAAGAGAGAAATGTTTCAAAAAATCAAATAGTTTTTTTTGAGAAACCTGAAAAATGGGACAATTATGCTGATAATGACATAACATTAGTAAAAAGAATTGCTGCTGTTCCAGGTGATACGCTAAGATATCAAGATGGGATATTTACTGTTAATGGTGATGAAGTATACAATATTGAAGAAAATAACTATGAATGTCAAAATGGCACTTCTAATTATGAACACACTTTGACGAATAGAGAGTTATTTGTGTTGGGTGATAACGCTCAGGTGAGTCTTGATTCACGAAGAATCTTCTGTGATGGAGATGAGAAAGATATGTTTGTTCCAAGAAATTCAATAAAGAATTATGGAGAAGTAGTTTTTAAATTTTGAGATTAGGATAAAAGTATGAAATTAGCTTTGATTATTGACAAGTCTGAATCATACATTGGTTTTGAAAAAACGAATGTACTGAAATCATGGGGTATAGAAGAATCAGAAGTTGAAAACACTGAAAGCTTCAGTAGAGTAGGTGAAGAAACTATTTTTGGTGATTCTATGCCAGCTGCAATGTCAGTCAATAGTCTTGACCAGTGGAAAAAACTTACTTCAGATATTGAAAAATCTGTTCAAGAAGGAGTTTTAGAAACAAAAGTTTCGCAAGGTCTTGTGATTACAACAACATTAGCCCGCAATAGCACTAAAAAAGCAGAAGAAATAATCAAAAAAGCAGGAGGAAAAGTAATTCTTGCTAAAGAATCCGCTAAAGATAAAACAAATGTTTCTTCTAAAATGGTTTCTCAACTTAAACTATCGAAACCTGTTAAAGATTTTCTCGTGGAGTATGCTGCTGATGACTACGAACTGTTAGTAAGTATCGTACAAACCATGTCAGAGATTCCACCTGAAGCGCAGTCTCGTGTAAGCATTGAAGACCTTTACATTAGATTGCCAAAACCTCCTGGTGCTGTTCCGCCCTGGGAAATAGAAAAACCATTGTTAAAAGGTGATACGGTTAAAACTATTGAACTTTTCAGAAGAATAACTTCTCATACTCATGTACTTGTAGTTTTATCTTTATTGAAAACAAAATTCACTCTTTCCTGGAGAATTGCTTCATTGATAGCGGACAACCCTAAGATCTCAGAGTCTCAAGCAGCTGAAAGATTGGGAGTGGCAAAGAATTATCCGTTTAAACTGGCATATGAAAACGCTAAAAGAACAGGGTTTGACAAAATCTCAAATGTTTTGACTATTGTGATAAATGCTGAGGCAAACCTTAAAGGTGGTTCAAGCGCTAACAATGATGTAGTTATGGAAATTGCTTTGATGAAGATAGCACATATTTTCAAAAAATGATTCGATTTTGATAAGATAGCGGAAACACAAATAGACGATAGAATTAGGTTGGTTATATTTTAATGGTTTCTTTTAAAAAGCAGAAGCATCTACAAGAAATTGAAAATCAGATTGCCGAAAAACGAATGGGCATTCTCAATGATTTTGACAATCAACCTTTTCTTGGCTACAACAGTTTAGATGATGCTCTTAATGATTGTAAAATCACAAGTCAAACAGAGGTTTTAGCCAGACTTTTGAATAGAGAAAATCTTTTTATTTCAGGTCCAGCAGGTTCGGGAAAAACAACAATTATTAAAAAATTTATTGACATTTTAGATGCTCAGTTTAAAGGCAACTTTACTGTGGCTATTACTGCAAGTACAGGTTTAGCAGCTAAATTGATCAATGGAAGAACAATACATAGCTGGTCAGGCTTAGGCATATATTCTAAAAACTTTAATCCAAGAGACCGTAAGGATCCTGATTTCCCCATGGCTTTTTGGAGGGCTAAGAATACTATTAAATATACAGATGTTTTGATTATTGACGAAATCTCTATGCTTCCAGCTTATTACTTAGACAATATAGATGCTGCTTGTAAATATTTCCGTCGAAATAACAAGCCTTTCGGCGGAATTCAAGTAGTATTCTTAGGTGATTTTCTTCAATTGCCCCCCGTTCCGCCTAAAGTAGCCTTAGAAGGTGTTAATTATGGTTATGCAATAACAAGTAAATCGTGGAAGAAAGCTGATGTTAATTATTGCTACATGGATAAAACTCATCGTGCGTCTGACAAATTCTTAAAGTATTTGTTAAGCAGTATTGAAAGCAACAATATAACAGAAATGACCCAAAGGATTCTTTCAGCTTGTATGAATAATACACGTGACCCTGAAAAGAACTACACAACTTTGTTCACAACGAATAGAGACGTTGATTCATACAATCAAAAAATGCTTGAAGCAAATAATAACAAATCTCAAATATTTAAATTAAATAAACAATTGGGTAATGCTAAAAATACAGAAAAACTTATTACTTCACGTGGCTTAGCCGAAGAAATTGAACTTAAAGTAGGCGCTTTGGTTATTGTGACTTCCAATGTCAGAGATCCCGAAGGGCAAATCACAGTAGCTAACGGAAGTGTTGGAAAAATCACCAAACTAACGAATTTTAGCATGATGATAAAACTTAACAATGGTGAAGAACATGGAATTTTTAGACAAGATTATGATTTAACAGAAAAAATGGAATTAAGCAACGCTAAAGGTGAAACTATCTATATTGATGAAGTAGTAGCAAGTGTTTCGCAATTCCCTGTAAAATTAGGCTATGCAATTACTGTCCATAAATCTCAGGGTCAAACCTTTGATGGTGTTGAAGTTGATCTATCAAAGTGTTTCACACCTGGATTAGGGTATGTAGCATTGTCTCGAATTCGTGACGCTAAAAATTTATTGATAAAAGATTTCAGTGAAGAAGCATTAGAGATTGATCCAATGTCATTTAAGATTTCAAAGGCTGTAAAAAAGAAAGCTAAGGAAAGTCGAGAAAATTTCATAAACAACAGAGACCACTATGAAACATACTTGACTATTAGAGAGTCCCACGCTCTGGTGTGGAATATTGAAGAATCAGGAAGTAGAAGAGCTCAAAAGGATGCTGATTCTAAATAAAACATAAAAACTATTGACGAATCTTTGTCAATAGTTTTTTGTTAAAATACGACTGATAGTTTTTAAAATAAGAAGTGTGAAAGGTTTATGATGAATAAGGAAGATTCTTTGAGTGAAGAGGAAAACAGTGAAACACCTGTTAGCCCTACGAAAAAGCCATTAGCTATTAATGAGCGTAATGCTGAATCTAAAAAGAAAATTAATCGCTTTACAGTAGGAGCTGTATCTGTTGTGCTGTTAGCTGGATTATCTGTTGGATCGTATTATGGATATGAATGGTACTCTAATAAAGACAATGTTGAAGTTCCTGAAGCAACTAAGTATGTAGCCTACGAGTCCGAAACTAGTAATGAAACATTGTGTTCAGACTTTGTTGATTTGTCGCTTCAATGCGAAGTCAATTGGACTACTGACGAGAATGCTGACAGAGGGAACCTTCTGGCTCAATCAATCGCTACTGGTGAACAAGTGGACCCTGGTACAAAGGTAGTTTTGACATACTCTATGGGTCCTTCTGAAAGTGAATTTCCTAATTTAGTTGGACAAGAACTTTCAGAATCAGAAGAAGTTCTGTATGAAATGGGTGTGACAGTAACAGAAGTCACAGAGACTGAAGGTGATGGAATACCCGCAGGAAGAATTGTTTCAACAAGTATTGACTCTGGTGCTGTGGTAGAAAATGGTACAGAAGTTAGTATTCAAATTTCCGATGGTGCCATAGAAATACCTGACTGGACAGGCAAAAGCAAAGACTTTGTAGAAGCTGACTCTCAAAAATACGGCATTACTGTGGAATTTGTGGAAGAAACTTCCGATAAAACCCCAGGAATTGCATTATCCCAAGATCCAGCAGCTGGAGAAGTTACAGAAGATGCTACTGTAAAAGTCAACATAGCTAAACCAGCAGAAATTGTGGAAGTAGAAGTTCCTGAAGTTAAAGGTTTGACAATTGAAGAAGCACAGTCTCTACTTGCGGTTTCTGGCTTTACTAATATTAAAGTTGTTAGTGTAACTAGTTCTTCTGTAGACAGTGAACAAGTTACTGAGATTGTTCCTGGTGTAGGACAGAAAGCATCAACAGATTCTCAGATAGTAGTAGTGGTTTCACAACCTGAATCTTCATCTGAAACTTCAGATCCTACTAGCGAAGAAACTGAATAATAAAGAAAATTTTGTAGTATATTTGTGATAAATCTGTTTGAATGTAAATCTTTTGTGATTTCTTTCATACTTATTATAAAATTTTAGTAAAGCAATGTTAAAAAACTGGGTTTAATGTGAACCTACAATGATATTTCAGATGTAATGCTTTATAAAGATTAAAGGATTAAAAAGTAAGTGTATTAATTATGAGGAATTGCTTGGAGGAAAAAATTGTGTCTAATTGTTTCAGAAGCTGTTCTCTCCTGACCGAAAGAGACCAATGAAAAGAACGAAAATTGTATCAACGATAGCCCTCATTACAGTTGGGGTAAGTAGTTTCTTACCAGCAGCAGCAAATGCTGAAACTACATCTGATGAAAAAAATATTCAAACTACTCAGACTGTTCAGGCTGAAACTGAAAAATCTGATGTTATCACTCCTTCCGCAGCAAATCAAAATAAAGAGATTGCTGAAGAAGAAAAAGCTTTTTCCGGAGCAAAACTTATTGTTAGAACTTCTGAAAAAACAACAGTAATTGATTTAAAAGAACAGGTTAAACTTTCCCAGATTGCCGAGAACTACGGTGTGAATCTTAGCGATTACCGAAATTCTAAAGGTGAAGCACTTGACCCAGAGTACCAAGTAGCTGATGGTGAAGAACTTTTGCTTTTCAAAAGAGAAGTTTCAGCTACATCAGAAGTTGTTGAGCTAAGTGTTCCTACCATTGAAGAAGAATCTGATGATATCTACGTAGGTGAAAAAAAGGTAAAAACAGAAGGAAAGCCGGGTAAAGCTTTAAAGACTTTGGTTGAAACAAATGATTTAAGCTCAAATAAAAAGATAAATTCTAGTGCGGAAAACAAGACTTCCCCTGAATCTGAGGTTAATTCTTTAACTGTTTTGGTTAAGCCTGAGGCTAAAATAGTTCTTGTAGGAACTAAGCCTATTCCTGAACCAACTCCTGAACCTGAACCAGAACCAGAAGTAGAGCCGGAAGTTCTTGAAGAAAACACAGTTGATTCTTCTGATAATAGTGCTTCACCTCAATTGTCTAATACTTCTGCATCAAACAATGAAACAGACAGAGATCCAATATCTGGAGAACCTCTAAGCACAAGCACTAATTCACCAAGCACAGGTGGATCAGGATATTCTACTCCTAATGGTGCTTCCGTTTCAGCTAGTTCAACAGCACCATCATCTATTGTTTCAAGCAAAAAAGCTAGAGGTCAAAAAGCAGTAGATTTGGCATACACTAGATTAGGTAGTGAATATGTATGGGCAGCTAGTGGTGAAAGAAGCTTTGACTGTTCAGGTTTGATTTACTGGATTTACAATCAAAATTTGAATGTGGATATTCCAAGAACTGCTAAACAACAAGGTTCTAGTGCTCAACCCGTTCCTATTAGTCAATTAGAACCTGGTGATTTATTATGGACTAGTTCTCATATTGGTATCTACGTTGGTGATGGAAAAATGATCCACGCTTCACGAAGCAATAATAAAGTAGTTGTCTCAGGAATCGGATGGTTCTTAGATGACGGCGCAAAAGGTGCTAGGATTGCTTGATCCATACACCCTGAAAACGCTTTAAAATATTACCCCCAAATAATAGGCTTACAAACCGAGTTATTTGGGGGTAATATTTTGTTTTTAAAAGCTTTTTCTTGAAAAGTCTAAAATAGGGTCTCTCATCACAAAAAGAAATTTTGTGCTCTAAAAATTGATTATGTTGAAATCCTGATGCTGCTAATAATCAACTATTTTCTTTTTCAGAATCATTGATGATTTCCAAACTTTCTTCAAAAATTGGAATCAATGGCAACCATTCTTCATCAAGCTCAGAAACAGCAGCTTCATAAACATCTTGGGGAGAGGTAAACGTAATGAATCTTTTAAGAAGATTTATTTCTTTGGGGCTTTTTAAAGGTGTTCCTAGTGAAATGTACTCAGAAGCACTATTCGTAGCTCTGATAAAAGAAAAGTACCTGACAATCAATAAACCGGCAAAAACCACTAATGCTAAAACTAATGCCAAGATATTCAACAAAAACAAATTAAGTGATAGTACTAAGCCACCACCTATAAGAACAATTAAACCAGCCGTAAAGACAACAGGGCTAAAAGACGAGGATAATCCTTTTTTAAGATTATAAACATTCTGGATAAGAATTGTTTGAAGATTATTTAAAGCTTCTTTAATTTCATCTTCAATTTTTTCTTCTTCTGGACTCATTAGTATCTCCTAAATATTATAGATCTTCATCTTAATATCACCGATTTATTATTTTTGAATGTCTCTTTGCTCTAATTATTGGGAGAATTAAACTAGATTTTTATAGGCTACTTTTGTTTTATGCGAAATGAGCAATAAGTGCGCATTGTTAACCATATAGAACAATTATGTTTAAAAATTTGACAAGAACTTAAATTCTGTGGTATAGTATATATATAATTACGACACAAGCTTAAAGGAGCACAAAATGGCTATCCTGCCTTATAACGTTAATCTTGAGAACGCAAATAGTGCGAATGCAAATGTTGCTGAAATGTACAAGAATTGGACCATGGAAGAGATTCGGGCTGATCTGGATACTCGTCGTACTGGTCTTGTGAACATTTGCATGAACCTTACTAAGGACTTCAACAAGGCTTCTGTCATTCGTGCTAACAATGCGTTCCTTGGCTCTGAGGTGTATCTTGTGGGGCGTCGTCACTATAACCGTATTGGGACTGTGGGAACTCATCAGTATGAGCATGTGAAGAGTGCTGACAATCTTGCTGAAGTCATTGAGACTCTTCATGCTGACGGCTACACTGTGTATGCTGTTGATAATATTGATTCATACAAGCCTAAGAACATCTGGGATGTAGATTTCCCGGAGAAGAGTGCTTTTGTGTATGGAGAAGAGCAGCGGGGTCTTCAGCCTGAGGAGATTGAACTGTGTGATGACATGGTTTTCATCAATCAGGTAGGTAGCGTCAGATCCCTCAATATTGCTCAGGCTGCTTCGTGTATCATGAGCGAGTACTCTCGACAGCACCGTGTCTGATTGATTCACTACGGCAGCTACATAAGAACCACCTTTGATAAGATTACTAAAATCTTTTTAAGGTGGTTTTTATGTTGTCTGATGAGTTTCCTAAACTAATGAAAGAGTGGGATCGCGAGAAGAATCAACTCGATCCTTCTACAATAACAACTGGTTCAAACAAAGAAGTTTGGTGGATTTGCTTAAAGGGACATTCATGGAAAAAATCAATATATAATCGAACACATTACCCTAATGCTACATGTGCGAAATGTAAATCCTTCGGTTTTAAACAAGAAGAGCTTTCAGATTACTCTTCCAAAAACATTAAATCAGTATATGAAATTGCGGAACAGTCAAATAAAGTTGTTTTATGGGATTGTTCTATTTGTAGAGGCGAATATAGAAGATCACCAGTTTTTGTTGTTGACATACCCCTTGCTTCAGCTAAGAGGAAGAAAACAACACAACTTTTAAAATAATCTTGATAAAATAAACATTATGACAAACAAACTACGCTACACCTATCGAATAAGACCTGGACAACAAGCTGTGAAGAGGCTCATTCAGGAAAACGATAACGCCCGATACATCTACAACCAAGCAGTAGCAGAACTAAAAACCAATCAAACATGGATGAATGATAAAACCATCACAAAACTCCGACAAAAACATGATTGGCTAAAACAAGGCAGCGTAGTCAGCCAACAACAATCATTAAGAGACTTCAAACAATCTAAAGGTAAAAAGAAGTTCAAATCTCGACATAAATCATTACCAAGCGTGAATTACACACAGCGTGGTTTCAGCCTTATTGATCAAGTCGATTTAATAACTGGTGAAATAAAAACTCGTTTGAAAATTGCTGGTGGGCATATTATTCCTGTGGTTTGGTCAAGAAAGCTACCCTCTCCACCAACCAGCGTGCGCGTATATCAAGATAGTATCGGTCATTGGTATGCCTCATTCGTTGTGAGTGTGGATAAAGATGATTTACCTAAAACTAATAAGAGCATTGGTATTGATTGGGGAGTTAAAACTATCGCTACTACTACGAGTAGTGATTTTAATCTTGAACAACCAAAGTTTTCGAGAAGAGCGCAAGCTCAGTTAGCAAGAGCGCAGAGAGAATTAGCGCGTCGTAAAAAAGGTAGTAATCATCGTGCTCAATCAAAGAAGCGTGTTGCGAGATTACATAAGAAAGTAGCTAACCAGAGGAAGGATTTAGCGCATAAGTGGGCTTTTAAAATTGTGAATGAGTTTGATCAGATTGCTGTGGAAGATTTTAAGTCTAAGTTTTTGTTTCAATCGAAAATGGCGAGATCTGCTGGTGATAATGCTGTTGGTTTGGTGAAACGAGTTTTATATGAAAAGAGCCTGTTGGTGGGGCGTAGGGTGGTGTTGGTTCCGCCAAAATACACTACTATGGATTGTTCTAAGTGCGGTTTGAGAGCCAAGAACCGTATTGAACTATCTGTAAGAGTGTTTGTTTGTGAATCGTGTGGTGTGTGTATTGATCGTGATTATAATGCTGCGTGTAATATTTTAAATAGGGCTGGTTTTAACCCTTTGATTGTTGAGAATGTAAGACCTGTTGCTGGTTCGCTGGCGCAGGCTGTTTGAGATCAGAATCCCCTTGCTCTACGCTATGGGGAGAATTCAACTTCAAACAAAGTTAGATCTCCTGATTGTCCATATTGTACCGGTCAATCTATCCTTAAAGGTTTCAATGATTTAAAAACTTTGAATCCAGAAATTGAGAAATATTGGGATTATCAGAAAAACAAAAATATCCAACCATGCAAGATTACTCCGCATAGTATTAAATCAGTTTACTGGAAATGTTTAAATGGACATAGTTTCAAAGCACGAGTTTCAGAATTTTTGAGTAAAAAAGATAAATGCTCCTATTGTTGTAATAAGAAAACTGATCTGACGAATAATAACTTGTTGATTTTTACTCCAGAAATCAAAGAATATTGGTCAGATAAAAATACAAAACAATTACAGAATCTCTCACCATCTTCAAACTATAAAGCAATTTTAGAATGCAGTTTAGGACATGAATTCAGAAGGTCAATTGGAAAAATAATAAGTAGAAATTTCAATTGTCCATATTGTTCGAATCATCTCCTCCTATCAGGTTTCAATGATCTAAAAACAAAATTTCCGAGTATTTTAAAACACTGGGATTACAATAAAAATACTATGGATCCATCGCAAGTTAAATTTAACAGTACTCACGAATATTACTGGGTATGCGATAATAATCATTCAACGAAACAAAATTGTAGATATCTCAATCTTGGTTTCAGATGCTTACAATGTTCTCGATCTTCTGTTGAATATCAAATTCATGATTTTTTAAAAACATTAATAAACAAGAAAGAAATAGCGACTAACACAAGAAAAATTATTTCCTTAGAGCTAGATTTATATGTGGATTCATTAAAAAAAGCCATAGAAGTTAATGGTGATTATTGGCATAGTAATGAATTAATAACAAAGAGAACAGGCATGAGCGCAGAAAAATACCATAGACTTAAAAAGAAGCTCTGTGCTGATAAAGATATTGATTTAATTTTTATCTGGGAGCAAGATTGGAAAAACAGTCAGGAATACGTTAAAGAAAACATTGTGAAATGGTTTCATAATGAGAAATATGATATATATCTTTTTTGTAAATATAAATCCTCAATTGATTATAAAGACCAAACAAAAAATTGATTTTTCTGCAATATTATGATAAAATAAGTTAACGAATATAGGTTAAGCCAGGAGAAAACATGAGTAAAGTTATTGTATCCACAGAAGAAGTTAAACAAGTTATTGAAGAGCTTAAAGAAGCATCCCGGCTATATTATCTTGCTGACGAAGATTCTTTTTTAAGTGATGAAGAATTTGATGCTAAACAAGATTTTCTTCAAATCCACAGTGAGGATTTTCCTGAATTATTTGCTCCGGGTACAGATGGATTCAAAATTCTTGAAGGTGATGTTCTGTTAGGTGCAGAAATGGACGAAATGGATGGCGAAGATGTTGTTCATAAATCTCCTATGCTTTCACTAGCAAAGGCCAAGAAGCCTGAGCAGTTAGATAGTTATTTGAAAAAAGTTCGTGGTTATGGAGCTAAAGATTTTAGACTACAAGCAAAACTAGATGGCATCGCAGCTTCTGCTATATATAACAAAGGCAATCTTACGTTTCTAGCAACACGTGGTTCTGGCACTATTGGCAAGAATATTACGCATTTGGTTAAAGATAAAAACATTATAGTTAAAGGTCTTCCAACAACAATTAATTCTTCGGAATACATTGAAGTACGCGGTGAAATCTTTATGTTTGATGAACAATTTGAACAGACAAACAAAAATCGTTTTGAATTTGATGAAACTAAATTCGAAGTGTCTAGGAATGCTACTTTTGGAATTATCAACCGTTCTAAAAAAGGCATGAAATACAAAGCTGAAATGACGTTTGCAGCGTATTCTGTATGGAATGAGAACAGTATTATGTCACTGTCTCACATTGATGTTCATGACAACTTTATTACAGTAGATAAACTTACTTTAGATACTGTAAATAAAATTGACTCTAAATCATGTAAGCTATCTAATTTTGCAAATAACGAAGAAATTCATCAAGCCATTGAGAGCTTTGGTAAGTTATCCCATTCTTTCGATTTCCCTATTGATGGAGTAGTGATTAAACCTGTTGATGAAGTTGCTCTACACAAAACAATGGGAAACACTTCACATCACCCTTCTTCTCAAATTGCTTGGAAATACCCCTCTGAGAAGGTAGAAACAAAAATTACCGAAATTATTAACACTGTTGGCAAGTCAGGACGAGTTACCCCCGTGGCTTTGTTTGACACTGTTATGCTGGACAATTCTAAAGTTTCACGAGCTTCATTGCACAACTTTTCTCTAGTTTCAGAAAAAGATGTGAGACCAGGGTCAATTGTTATTGTAGAAAAAGCCAATGAAATTATTCCGCAGATTGTTTCTGTTATCAGCAGTCCAGAAGATTCACGAAGTGTAGAAGTCCCTAAAAACTGTCCTTCATGTGGTTCTGTTCTATACTTTGACAAGAATGATTCATATCCTCCTAAAACTTTATCCTGTGAGAATGAATTATGCCCTGCTCGTAATTTTGAATCATTAGTGTTTGCAGTAGGTAGCGATTATTTGAACATCAAAGGACTTAGTGCATCAACATTAGATTCTCTTCATAAAGTAGGTATTGTCAATGACATTTCTGATTTGTTCTACCTTGACGAAAACTCTTTGGCTAATACTGTTGTAGGAGTCTCTTCTAAAGGAGAAGATATTGTTTTCGGACAGAAGCGTACAAAAAACATTCTTGAATATTTAGAGAAAGCTAAGAACCTTCCTGCTGAGGTGATTATTGCTTCATTTGGAATCCCCAAAGTTGGCCGTCTTGTATCAAAGAAGCTTATACATGAATTCAGTTCATTAGACAACATTCTTAAAGCGTCAATTGATGAAGTTGCGGCAATTGATGGAATGGGTGAAATTTTAGCTGAGAACACTATTAAAGGATTAACTTCACGTATTCCCATGATTCAGCGTATGCGTGAAGCTGGAGTGTTGTTCAAAAGCAATGAACACAACGAAGACAAGAATAATGAAATTGTGAATAATTCATCTTCTTTGAACAATCTGTCGTTTGCTATCAGTGGAGTAGTTCCTTCACCTTTTGCTAAGCGTAATGATTGGGTTGATTTTGTAGAATCACAAGGTGGAGAATTTCATTCATCACCAAAAGCATCAACTTCTTATATGATTGCTGACAAAAATGGATCTTCATCCAAAGTAAAGAAAGCTGTAAGTTTAGGCATTGAATTCATGTCTGCTGAGGAATTTACAAAAAATTTTGTTAATTGAAAAAATTTGATAAGTAAAGTTGTCAAAATATTATTTTAGGGGTACCACATTCTTTAAATCGTTAGAATGTGGTACCCCTAATCTGTTCTATTGTTAGAATATGCGTAGAACAATCATGGAGAGATAAATGTATTATGCTAAAACATACTCGAGAAAATTTACTAAGATTTTGGGATTATGACAAAAACCATGAGTTTAATCCTGAGGAGATATCACTATTTTCAACAACAAAACTACATTTTCTATGCGAAAATAGGCATAGTTGGATAAACAAGGTCATTAATCAATCATCGAACAAAAATTGCCAAGGATGTTTGAAGCTTTATTTTAAATTTCCCTTTTTAGAAGAACATTGGGATTACGAGAAAAATACTGTTTCTTTCGAAGAAGTTTATGCAAGCTCAAGTTTGAAAGTCCATTGGAAATGTCCTGAATGCAAAGGTGAAACGATAAACAAAATTCATGACAAAGTAAATATGACTGAATGTTTTTATTGTTCGAATAAAAGGCTTTTAAAAGGTTTAAATGATTTAGCAACAAAAAATCCTGAGTTGCTTATTGAATGGGACTATAAAAGAAATAAAATAGCTCCCGAAGAGATTCTTTTTAATTCAGGAAGCCAAGTTTGGTGGAACTGTCAATTTAATCATAGTTTTAAAACTGCTGTAAGAAATAGGACTATGCGTAGGTTTGGATGTAGAACGTGCAAAGTTTCAACAGAACCAGAAATTGTAAAGTTGCATGTCTTTGAAAAGTACGGAATTGATGAAAAGTGGCTTTTAGAAAATTATGTGAATAGTTCTATGTCCATGGATGACATATTTGAAAAATTCAAGATTTCACCTACTGTTCTTAGAAAATCATTAAAAGCGTATGATTTAAAAAAAGACAGTATTGCCATAAGAACACATAAGAACCATAAAAGATTTCAAACTAATATGAAAAAATATGGAGAATTTAATCCAGGTGCTTTTGCTGTTTCTCCCTCTAAGTATGAAAGAGAAATATTCTCAATCTTGATTAATGTTTTAAAGTTAAATGTTGTCCAGAATGACAGAACAATAATTTCTCCGAAAGAGCTTGATCTGTGGCTTCCTGAGTTGAGTATGGCGCTTGAGTTTAATGGTAATTATTGGCATGATAAAAAAGCATGGTTATCTGATGTAGAACAAGGGACGTTTAAAACAAGAGAAGCAGTCAAAAGTAAATTGTGTTTTGAAAAGAATATTAAACTTGTTCATATTTGGGAGGATGATTGGATCAAATTAGGTTCAGAAATTGATAAGATAGCCTATGTTAAGAGTATTTTGTCGATTGTTTAAGGATTTTGTACCATATGTTTAAGATAGCTCATTTAAGTGATATACATGCTGGTTATACTGCCACTCGAAAAGTTAATGCTCAAGGTATAAATCTTCGTGAAGCTGATGGATATATTGCCTTAAAGAAGATGATTACAGATGTTATTGATCATGAAGTAGATGCGGTTGTCATTCCTGGAGATACTTTTCACACTCCCTCACCTAATATGCGTTCAGTTCAGTTTGTTCAGAGACAATTATGGCGCTTATGGCAAGCTGGAGTGCCTGTTTACATTCTCAGTGGAAACCACGATGTCGATGATATTCGAGAAAATATCGCTAGTTCAAGAATTCTCGATGATCCGTGGAAGAAAATATATTCTCATGCGGAACCTTATGTGAAACATCAAATTGCTGATGGAATTAATCTACATATGGTTTCTCATCATATGTATAGCGATCAAAAAGACACTATGGGACAAATAAAACCTGTGGATGGGGAAATCAATATTTTTGCTACTCATGGAAGTGTTGTAGATCCTATTCTAGAACATAAATTACATACCGAACACTCACCTCGTGAAATTGTCATACCCGATGAATTATTGAGCTACGAATGGGATTATATGATGTTGGGGCATATTCATGAAAGAGGTTGGGTAGGTTCCAAAGATAAGAAAACTGACACAGCACAAAGTAGAATTTACTACAATGGAAGTTTAATACGAAGAGGGTTTAGTGATAAAGAAGTTCCTTTAGGAAGAGGATGGACACTTTGGGAAATTGATTCACAAGGTGGTTTCAAAGCATACCCTAAAACTGTTGCTCAACGTCCACAATATGACTTTGAAATAATTGATGCAACTGATTTATCCGCACCTGAAGTTACAGACCTTATAGTTTCAAACTTACAATCTACTCAAATCAATAATTCGACGGAATTTGACACACATCATGCTCCCATAGTGAGACAGAAAATTGTGAACCTAAGTTCTTCAAAATATTCTGGTTTAGATTACAAAATTATTGATCAAAACATTCAGCATACTATGAGCTGGAAGTTACAGCACTCTCCGCATGAAGAAGCACGTGAGTCCAATTCTATTGAATTAAAATATGGCGAAATAGCAGCATCAACAGACGTTTTACAGGCATATGATGATTGGTCGAAAAACTCTACTACTTTGAAGAATCTCAGTGACGATTTTCGCACAAAAGTTCTCCAAGATGCTAAAAACTTTGTAAAATCAGGACAAGAAGCAGCTTTAGATTCAGATGATGAATGAGAAGAAGAAAAAGAGGGTTATATAATGACTGAGAAAGAAGAAGATTTAGACATGGATGCAGAGGATATTGAAAACATTGCTGAATCCGATGAGTCAAATGAATCAAATGATGAACGCACTCCTAATCGTCGTGGTGTTCTTATTTTCGGTATTACAGCTGCTATTTCAGCTGTTCCATTAGGAATTGGTTCAGGTTATTTGTTAAAAATGAGAAATCAATCTAAGGATGCGAAGAATAAGCTGATTAACATTGGAAATCAAAGAGGCAACATTGCACCAGTTAATACAAAGCTTACTGTTTTCTCTGGGCAAAAAATTGAATCAGCCAATATTGAGCAAAAAGCCCTTACGGGAGGTAGTGCTAATGATTCAGAACAGTCAGCTGTATTCATTTTTTCAAATGGCAAAAACGCTGATCAGGAAATAGTAGATGTGTATGTTGATTTTGACTCTCAAAGGTCAAGAGATTTTTTGCTCATTAATCAACTAACTTTTAAAGACCTTGTGGAAAGCGGAATTGTTGAACTAAGAATTCATCCTGTTTCTTCTGGTACACCTTTATCTATTTATTCTCCTGAGGCTATTGCTGAAACTTTTGTTACTGCACCGAATAGTGCTTGGAACTTTTTGATAAGTACCATGCAGCTTTCAGCTGAGGTACAGGCCGATAAAGAATTGGATCCTTTAACAGCGTTAGTAGCAAAAACTGAAGAATTAAACATTCCCCGTGTTAACGAGGAAAGTATAAAGAATGGTACTTTTGCCAGTTGGATTATTGCAGTTGGAAATGACGAAAAGCTACAGACAGGTTATTATCCGCCATTAGTTTATGTAAATAATATAATTATGAATCCAGATGAGGTTGATTTCAGTGATACTAACGCAGTGCTAAAATACATCACTGCTCAAAATGAGTAATATTGTTGATATAATTCTTTTACAATCGTTTAACATTGACAAAAGTTTTAATATTAACTTTGTCAAAATCAGTACGAAAAAGAGGTGTTAATATGGAATTCACGATTTATGACATATCAGATGTAGTTGATGAAAACGCAAATGACTTTATTTTTGAAGATTGTCAAAATGATCTTATAGAAGTAGAAATGGGACTTTCTAGTGGTGAGGTCCGTCAATCTCTATTAGACAGATTTCGCAGTGCTGTACGCAACAGAGATATTAATTTTGTTGACATTAACCTTAGTAAATATGGTTTCAATGTTGATGAAAACAGTGTTGAGTCAGAAGAAGATGAAGATTCAGTTATTAGCGATATAGACAGCATTCTTTATGACTTAGAAGATGAAGATATTACTGATACAACGTGGACTATGCCTCAAGAAACAATATATATTAAAGGCGAAGAATGGTGAATAATTATGAGATTCCCTGAAAAAGACTCGAAGATGAAGAAGAAAGATAAAATCTTTCTATTGTGTGCAGCAATAATAGTCATTATATTTCTTGTTGCTGTTTTAGTCTTCGGGAATCTTAATAATGATAGAGGAGAAGTACAAGCTCCTGGCCCTCGTGAAACGGTGGTTTCGGAAGACTATGAAGTTTCTTAATGTTTGTCAGTAAAGCAATCAGTGAGTTTTGTTTTATATCTATCGGTTTGGCTAGACTTAAATCTTTTATGTGAAAAGGAATTGTTAAATGTATTTTGTTCTTGATCTTCCATGGGGTGTGAAGTTTCCTAATGTTCAATACTGGAAAGATCGTAAAATCAGTGTTTATAAAGGTGCTATACTTCCTCATGAGTTAAGACCGTATGCCTCTGAGGATTTTAGTTATGGTAGGTGGCAAGAAGATGAACTAAATGGTATTGTTATGCCACCAGAAAAAGGACATGCAAAATACACCCCGAGAGAACATCAATTGGATGCGGCAAAAGCGCTTTTCAAGTGTTATTCTTCTGGTCAGAGAGGATTTTTGTTAGCTGATAAAACAGGATTAGGCAAAACTTTAGCAGGGCTTGCAGGAATCTCAGCAATTGCTAAACAAGAAGGTTTTGGAACTAAAAACAAAGGTAAACTTCTTATTGTGTGTCCTAAGAGTGTTATTCCGCAATGGCGACAAACAATCCACAACTACCCCGTAGCGTCAGCCTTATTAAGACCTATGATTATCAATTATCAACAGTTGAATAAACTTTTAGAAGCACCTTCAACAGCTAGAGTTACTAAAAAGAATTATAAAAAAAATAGACAAACAGCAGCAAAAGGAACTCCTAATATTGATTGGGATTATATTGTATTTGATGAATCTCATTATTTGAAGAATTTTCCTAGCTCTAGTACGTCTATGGCTGCTGTAAACATTGCAAAATTAAATGATAAGTATCGAAAAACAGTTGAGCCTTTTGTAATTTTCTCAACTGCTACACCAGGTGCAACTCCATTAAACTTTTCAGTCATGGCAGGTATTATAGCTCCGCTGCTATCTAGTTCGCCAGGTGCTCAAAATGTAACACCTGCTACTTGGGGTGCTTTTCTTGAAAAAGAAGGATTTGCAGTGAAAAAAGGGAAAACTGGTTGGACTTGGGCACCTATGCCTTGGGGCGGAAAGAGTATTCAGTCAGATCCTGCCGAAAAACGTAAATATGATTTTGAAGTAAAAAAAATAAAACAAGTTCAGCGTAAAGATGCTCAAAGAATAGGCAAAGCATTATTAAAGCCTAATGCTCCTTTTATTATGCGCTCACCAAAAGATGTTGCTGGATGGCCGGAACAACAAGTTATACCTTTCCCTATCCAATTAACTGCTAAACAAAGACCTGTTTATGAAGAAGCTTGGACAAGATTTAGAAACTTCTTACGTCTTACCCCAGCTAACAAAGACCCTAAAGGTGCTCTTGTAGAAAACTTACGATATCGTCAAAAATCTTCATTATTAAAAGTTGATGCTATGGTAGATGCAATAGTTGATTTTGTTGAATCAGGGAGCCAAGTTTTCTTATCAGTAGAATTTATGGAAACCATTGATAAATACAAAGAAGCTCTGGAAAACAAAAAGCTAACGGTTGTTGAATTTAGCGGTAGAAATGTAGAAGAAAGAGATAGAGAAAGAATAAAATTCCAAAAAGGACAAGCTGATGTTGTTATTTGTACAGTAAGCGAAGGAGTCAGCTTTCATGCAAATGAGATATTGCCTGACGGAAGTAAGGCAACTAATTCAACTCGTGTAACTATTCTTGCTGATCTCAGAGAGAATAATTTAAGAAATGAACAAATTCTGGGAAGATGTCATAGATCAGGTGAAAACAGCGTTGCATATATCCCTATGCTTGAAAAAACCGTTGATGAAAAGATTGTTCAGAGCTACACAAATAAGACAGCAAATATGCGCTCTATGACTGGCTCTAATATTGATGATGCTGAATTCTTAGACAAATTATTCCGTGAAGCAGCTGCTAAAACAACACCACCTAACAGGTTAAGTTGATAAAATTGTAATTATCAAATAAACCACATTGTCAAACTGTAAAGAAAGTTGTTGAAAAATTCATGAGAATCATCATTGCTGAATGTTCTGTCTTATACTCAGGGCGTGGAGATACTACATTAGGTAGAGCAATAAGATCTATAATGATCAAACAAGATGGTGCTGTAAGTGTACATAATGATATAAGCAACAAACCTTTGAACTATATGGGTAAAGACAACACATTCACTGAAACAATTGATGAAGACACAGGCATCATGACGTGGCGGTTTGACAGCAGGAAAGAATATATTGAAGTATCTATATACAAAGTCTTAGCCGATTTTGATCAAGAATTAGATGATGGTTCTGTTCCGTTAGTACGAGATGGAACAGAAGCACATTTACAAGCTTGGTTATTTGACAACCCTAACATTATAAGAAAAGGTTTAACACCATTAGAACGTGAGTATCAAACTTCTGCAGGAGCGATTGATCTAATGTTCAAAACAGAAACAGGACTATTAGGAGTAGAAGTCAAAAGAATTGCCATGCTAGGAGCTATTGATCAATGTGTCAGATATCGCAACGCTTTGACTGATCAACACCCTGACACAGAAATAGAAGTTATTCTCACAGCACTGGATGTTAGGCCAAACACAATTAAACAAGCTGAAAAAAGAAAAGTTTCGTACACACTTGTTCCTGACAACTGGAAAGATCTAAGAAATTCTAGTTCAGGAGATTTGATTACTCTAGAAGGTTCACCAGAGAGCAACGTTCTGAACTCTGAGATAAAATTTAAAGAAAACTCCAACAAGGAAGAAACACTGTTCTGATAAATGTTTAAAAATTTTTTATATGCTTTGAACAGCACAAATAAGGTTTTTTAAAAAGTTTTGATATTGCTTCTTGACAAGTTGAAAAATATTTGTTAAGATATGTTTATCGAAAGTTGAAAAAGAAAAAACAACTTTCTGATATTGTTTAGAAAATAATTCGATTGCTAAAAGACACAAAAGATTAGGAGGTTCCGAAATGGCTGAGTATACAATTACCAAACAAGCCAATAGTCGCTCACAGCGATTTACGGGTGCCTCCTTGTGTCAGCTCCCCTCAGGGTTGAAGCATAATACATGGCAATCCGAGATTCAACAACATAATTATAATTTAAATAATCTGATTAAATGAATCTCAAAGGTTTCCCACGAAAGCCTTGATAAAAGAAGCCGAAGAGCATCGTGAAAATCCCACAAAGAAAACATAATTGAATACATTTGACAAAGTTTTTAAAGCAGTGTAGGCTGTTCATATAAACATAATCAATGGTTGAGGACTTGTCCAGAGTTGACAACGAGATTTATTGATGATATAATATGAATATACACAAGTTTTACAAAATTTGACAAAAAATTAAATTATGTTAAACTGTGGACATAGACTTTAATTTAATATAGGACCAGGCGCACGAGCTGGTGGAAGATAGTGATGACGCAATCATACGTTACCGTCGATAGGGAAATATGTGTTTGACCTCAATTTAAGGTTGAAGGTATTGTCGTGAGACATAACCTGATTCTGGAGGTGGAGCGCCGCTTATGCGGAATATAAATAAAACTTCTGTTATATTTATACAACATTATTGTCAAATAACGACATGTTGAACAATATACATATAGCAACTGTTCAAAAGGTTATTTCTTTTGAACATCATTCTCGTATAAACCGTAACTGGCAGCGGGGCAGGCTGTTAACCTGTGTATTTATACCTCCTGGTTCGAGTCCAGGTGCGAGAGCGTATTATTCTTATAGAATTTTATACAAAATATTCTTCTATCGGTTAAGGGCAAACCAACTCCCTGTTAAGGAGTGACTCTTGGTTCGAATCCAAGTGGAAGAGCGCAGGAGCAATATTCTGTAATTTAAACTAATATAAATGATTGACTAAGGTTTACTTAACTCGTTTTTACAAATGAGTTTATTCCCCAATGGTGTAATTGGCAACACGCCTGACTTTGGATCAGGAGACATAAACTGCTTGTCCTGGTTCGAACCCAGGTTGGGGAGCGTTTCTTCAAAAAACTTGACAATATTTTAACAACATGTTATAGTTAAGTTATTGATAAACAAATAGCGAAAGATTTTTAATAGGTCGAATCCACCAACAGTTCGTGACTGTTCCAGAGTGGGATAGATATATTGAAAGCTGACTGGTAATAGAAGCGTTAACAACGCCCTCAGCTACCTATTATTTGCCTCATTAGCTCAGCGGTTAGAGCTTCTCCCTCTTAAGGAGCAGGTCCGGGGTTCGAATCCCTGATGGGGCACGGTAAAGCTGGGGTTCAACTCCCTATTGTGGTGCGGGCAAGGCGCTTTAAGTCTTGCTTCGGAGAGTCGAGACCTCCTATACATGGCTCAGTGGTGGAATGGTATACACAGTTGACTTAAAATCAGCCGCCTTATGGATTGTGGGTTCGAATCCCACCTGAGCTACTTTTGTAATATGAACAAAATACTTAATTTTTCAATATATTACAAAAACGGGGCTATACGAAAAGGTGTGGCAATGTTCAAGCGATGGAACGGGGGCTATGAACATGCATGGAAGAGCGATAATTTTTAAAAAGTTATTGATGAATAGTGGTATCGAAGCCACCTCTTCTGCGAGGATCTAGAAAAAACGGGTTCGATTCCCGTTTAGTCCACTTTTCATGGGCTAATAGTATAATGGAATTACTTCTGGACAGGACCGTGAAACTCGGCAAACTTAGTGAAAGGCTAAGAAAATAGACGCAGGTTCTATGTATCGGAATGTGGTGTATTGGCTGAGCACGAGGCGTTTGGGGCGCTTTAGGAAAGGTTCGATTCCTTTCTTTCCGACGAAATATTGTAGAATTAGCACAAGCCATGTGAAAATACAATATTGTGGAAGTTGAGCACCCTTGTAAAACCCGTTGCGGACATATACTAGGCTAGTTTATGTTGGGCTGAACGCCGGGTTTCTTTCACACACTTTTAGCAAATCATTATCCTATAGGGAATAGGCATTACGGTTCGACTCCTGAGCTCTCCTATAGTATCTGCGGCAGAGTGATAATGGTTTGTTTTAATAACGGGATATAGGAAAATTTGGTTAATCCGCTTAGTTAGGGGCTAAGAGACTGCAGGTTCAAATCCTGCTATCCCGACGTAAGAATTCAAGCAAATTCTTAACAGGTTGTATCACCTAGACAGAAGTCGCCCTGACGTGGGATGGACGGTAAGAACGAGACTTCGGCATGTCTCTAAAAAAATGATCGTAAAGCCTCTATGAATGCTTGTTCATAGTCGCAATTTCTGGGTGTAGGCTAGTCAGGTAAGTCACTCCTCTTGGACAGGAGAGATCGGTGGTTCAAATCCACCTGCTCAGACGAAAGGTGAATAATTTTTCGTAAAGCAGTTCGAATCTGCAATTGAACAATAAGTTCTTTAAAGGTTTATGAAAAATTAGGATCTGGATGTAAAAAGAAGAAAACAAAATTAGGTGAATGGCTCAGTGAAAACATTGTTTCATAAGTCCTATACTTTTTACATTTACTTTTATTCCCCGATAGTGTAATTGGCAACACGACTGACTCTGACTCAGTAAACAGAAAATGCTTGTCCTGGTTCGAATCCAGGTCGGGGAGCTTGCTAAGAATGATTGAAAATTCTTAGTAAAAACTGTCAAAAATATTTTTTTATTGGTAAGATACATAGTAAGAAACAAGTATTTAACCAGCGAAAAGAGCAAAATATGACAGTAGGAATATATGGTATTTTTGATGCTCATAATAATGAGTGTTTATATGTTGGCTTGTCAAAGAATATTGAACAGCGCTGGAAATCACATTTAAAAGAATTAAAATCTAAGAGTCATAAGCGCAAAGATTTTGTTGAGTGGTATCATTCTAATGGTGCTGTTCCTGATTTGATTGTTCTTCGTGTATTGGAAGAATGCGAATACGATAATGGTATTTTGAATGTTTTAGAAATCAAATGGTTTAATAAGATGAGTCCTAAATACTATGGTAAGAAGCCTTCTTTAAATGAAAAATGGAAGCATTCAGAAGAAACTAAAATTAAAATTGCAAATTCTTTATATAAAGGTGGAAAGAGAATCACAAAGAGTTGTGTCTGTGGATCTCAATTTACCACAAAAATAGATTCTTCTATGTGTTTAGAATGTAGTTTAGAATCACAAAAGAAAGAGTTTGAGAAGAAATATAAAAAAATAATTATTAAAAAGTTTATTAATGAAAATAAATCTGCAAGAACAATATCGAAAGAACTGGGATTGAGTAAACGTAAAGTAACAGCATTTTTAAAACATGAAGGCTTTGCTTTGACTAATACAGGTTTCAAAGGGAAAAAGCACAATAAGGAAAGTTTGAAAAAGATACAAGAATCTTCTATTGACAGATTTTCCAGTATTAAAAATTACACAGTATGTTTAAAGTGTAAAAGAACCTTTAACAGTGTCCCAGCACAAAAAAGAAAATATTGTTCCAGAGAGTGTTATTCGGGGAGCTTTGTTTAGAACGTTTTTAAACAAAAATGAATAACTTGTATATTTTATTATATATGCCTTTGTAGCTGAGGGGATTAGCACTGGACTTTTAATCCATGGACGTAGGTTCGATTCCTACCGGGGGCACGCTTTAAAAACCTTCTCACAGGTTTTTAAAGGCTTAACGAATAGTTCATCAAAACATTGTAGAAAGTTCGTTAAAACGCTTGTTAAAGATTGTTGAACTAATTGTTGAAGATACTTGACAAAATATTTTCAACATGTTAGGATAGTTGTATAAGAAGTTGAAGAAAATGTTTGAAAAATAAATAGAGTAAAAAGCATGGTAGTGTTGAGCAATTGGCTGGCTCACCTGACTGTAAATCAGGCTCTTCGGACTTGCAGGTTCAAATCCTGTCACTACCACTGAAATATTTGTTTGACAACTTGGTCGCACTTGTTGTTGAATAAATAGAAGAAGAAATGGTGTAAGCTGGAATTAACCAGGTGGCACTCTGGGGGCGAGTAGCATAGTCGGCGGATTATGCGAAAAACTCCCGGCAGTAGAAAGTAAGAGGCTTTCTTTTCTTCGTTCAATATGCGTATGTGGTGGAACGGTATACACGACGGTCTAAGAAGCCGTTGCCCGTATAGGGCTTGGAGGTTCGAATCCTCTCATACGCACTTAACTTTGAAAAAAGTTGAAAAATTTTGAAGAATATGGTCCCGGGCAGGGTGGGTTCGAATCCCAAAGAGTCATGGAGACCAGCACTTGCGCGCAGGCTGAAATAGGTTCGATTCCTATTCGCCATATTCTTTAAATTATGCCCTTGTGGTGGAATGGTAGACACGCTTGTTTCAAACACAAGTTCCGCAAGGAGTGAGAGTTCGAATCTCTCTGAGGGCACTTTGCTTATAAAAGGGTGGGATTCCCTTACGGTTAATAGCCGTTCTGAAACAGATACCAGTGAAAGCTGTATAAGCAAACAGTTTCTAAAATGGTTATTAACTTTTTAGAATTGGGGCTATCCATATTATTAAATCAAGGGGTGGTAATGTTTGAGCGTGGGAGTAAAGGTAATCTACTTTACTTTTAAAGGGGCTGACAAACATAATGGTGAATGAATAAATGGGTGTTATGTATGGAATGGCAGGCATAACAGAATAGAGGCGTGGACGGGGCAATCTATTCAGCTTTCCATAACAAACGCAACTGGTTGGAGCTGCCATACTGATAATATGGTGAATATTTATTATTTTTGCGAAGTTCGATTCTTCGGTTATGGACTAATATTTGAAAAAATATTAACAAAATACTCTTTTTCTTGGTATAATATTTTTATGAATATATTTAAAAAAATTTACTTGACCTGCGGGTTAAGTAAAACATATGGCGCGTTGACCGAGCGGCCAGGTAGCTGTCTGCAAAACAGCCTAGAGGAGTTCAACTCTCCTACGCGCCTCGAAGGTCTGAATAATTTTAGGATGATAACCTAACTAAGACTTCATCAATCTTAGGGAATTATTTAAACCAGTTGATTTTAATATGTTCCATAAATTTTTCGTGATGAAACGTTTATGGGATCTTGCCTTTCAAGCTCAGATGGGAGAGCGTCCGGTTGAAGCCCGGAAGGTTCTCGGTTCGACCCCGAGGGAAGGCACTTTATCCGAGTGGTGGAATGGTAAACACTTGCCTTGAAAAAGGATTGACAATAACTTGCAGGTTCGAATCCTGTCTTGGATAATTATTCTTCAATATGTTTTATGAACATGTTGTTGTATGGGAATATGGTGTAGTGATAGCACAAGAGCTTCCAAACCTCTTGGCCGGAGTTTGATTCTTCGTGTTCCCGCTTAACCCTTGTTTCTTCCTTCAGGAAAATCACTAAGAGCAAATAGGGTGTTGTATAATCCTTTTCATAGAGGATTTAAAAATAGTATGAAAAATATAATAATAAGTTTGTTGAATGTTAGCGAATTTTATTATCATGGTGCCATTAGCTTAACTGGTTAAAGCCCCCGACTGTGACTCGGGAGAGTGCGAGTTCGAATCTCGTATGGCACCCTTTTATTTTACCAAAAACTTTGAAGAAAGAGTGAGGTAGAATAGTTAAATAATGCGCCTATATGCCCTCTCGCTACGGACGAGTAGAAAGGCTAATGGATACATGGGGGTTCGAGTCCCTTTGGGCGCGCTTAGCGGGGTAAAAGTAAGGTAAAAATATGATTGATAAAGACGAATTAAATAAAGCAATTATTCAAGGTTTAACAATTCCTTCTTAGCAGAATATTGTTTATGCCTCTATAGCTCAGCGGTAGAGCTTTCGCCTTTTAAGCGACAGGTCCAAGGTTCGAATCCTTGTGGAGGCACTTTCGGAGTGAATCTTTCGTGATTTATACCTGAATTTTTAAAGAATTGTTTAATTAAATTTATGACAATCTTTCATTATCCACTGGTGTAAAATATTCATAACACATTTTAAACTTTTCAAAACGGTTTAAAAAGATCTTGGCTGAAAACCTTGGTGGATCTCCTGGAAGGTAAGCGAATGGAAAGCAGTCATCCTGGAACGATGATGCCCGATAGGGTTGCGAGTTCGAGTCTCGTGCCTTCCGCAAAGCGGTATGACGCATAAGCTAGCGTAAGTTAGTGAAAGGTAGTGTGACAATCTATCGCCTTGATAAAAGGTAAATCATACAATTTCTATGAGTTAAGTATTCAGGTGGAACTGGATACGGTTTTTGTGAGTTGCCACATCTTTCTCAGAGCCAATCGGTGTAAAGAAAGCTATCCACGCAGGGTAGATGAGTGGGTTACAATAAACAGAAACTTCTTGTAGGAAGGTATTTTAGTCTGAGACTGTCAATCAAAGGCGGATACTATAAAGTTTATTAATGGATTGGCGAATTCATTATAAAGCTTTGACTGTGAGTAGTGTGACAATGAAAGCGGGAGAGGTGTGAAGTATTTTGTAATCCCAAAGGTTGCGAAGCTTCATGGAAAAGCACATCTCCAGTCATTATTCCCAATATTAGTTCAATGGCAGAACAATCGTCTCAAAACGATGCGTTACAGGTTCGACTCCTGTATATTGTAAAAAGCGAAAGACTTTTCCTGTTATGTGCGAAAGTGCCTTAATGCTTGACTCTTTGAGAATCAAGTCTTTATGAAGCTCGCAAGGTTTTGTAAAGTTCATAAGAAAGTAATGCAGATGAATGGCTTGCAACTGTTTGTCGAATTGAAATCTGTGGAGTAGCGTATAACATAAAGATTGGTGAGCTTAACTTACCAGGCATGGCAAATACGGTAGGGATATCGTGGAAACGTCAGGAATCCATAATCTGACAAAAGTTTGCTGATAAGAAGATGTATTCTCAGTCTGATTACCTTTCTTATACTTTTAGCGGAGTGTAAGATATGCGCTTGTAAACCCTCTGGCTTCGAACCAGCTGAAAGGTTAACGGATACATGCAGGTTCAAATCCTGTCAGGCGTGCTTAAAATTTTCAAACATATTTTGCCTGTGTAGATCAGTGGTAGATCACCATCTTGGTACGATGGAAGTCGTGCGTTCAATTCGCACCATAGGCTCATTTATCAAATATTTAAACAATAAATTTGACAAAAGAAAAATATTGTGTTATACTTATTCATAATAAGTTTAAAAATATTTGATAATTTTAATAGTGTATTTTCAATAATCTTGTTCTTGAAGATCTGATACCATTGATGAGAATTAGTGGAAGTGGGATCACAAGCCCTCTAAACTATGGTCTTAATTTTTGTGGCAACCTTGTGAAAGAGCTGAGAAAAACAACAGTCTTCAAGAATTTTGGAAGGTAGGCGAATGGTTAGCACACCGACTTGAAATCGGTCGCCCGATAGGGTTGCGGGTTCGAATCCCGTGCCTTCCGCTTTGAATAAAAATTGTTCAAAATATTTATTCCCCGGTGTGTGCTGGCACGCAACTCTGACTTTGAATCAGAGCCATCGTAGGTTCGATTCCTACCCTGGGAGCGATACAATATATGTTGTATTAGCAATTGTTGCTTTGGAGAGTAGTCGAATATTGGTTTGTCGTGCTTGTCTCGAAAACATGTCCGTGTAACAGCGGTGAGGGTTCAATTCCCTTGCTCTCCGCGCTAAACAATAACAATAAATACCTTTGGCTATTATCAGTTGCTTGTATCAGTTGCTTGAAATATTGGTTCAAAAAGAACAACAATACAAAGGTAAGGTTATTTAACAAGTTTTTATAATTTTTTAATGATCACGTATCATTACATTTAGATTTAAAGAAATTGACTTACATTACACCTGATCATTTGGGTGTTCACATTTTTCTATGTCTAAGCAAATGATATTGGATTTTTTAAAACTTAGGAGCGAAGTATGAATAATAATGTAGAAAAGTTTGAAGAAAATAAAGATTTGACTGATGATGAATTGGCTGTTCTTAATGATGAGGAATTGTGGAAAAAAGCAGCAGAAGCTTCGAAGTCTAAAGCTAAGTTTTCTCGCAGTAGTTTGCCAAAGAGTTGATAAAATCGCTGTAAAAACTTCAGAATGTTATGAAATATGTTATACTGAAGTCAGTGTTGGAAAATTTGTTGAATAATTTTTGATTGTTGAACATTTGGGCGCTCATGTACCAAGGGGGCGACTGATCCTTGCAAGATCGGTGTGGTGAGTTCAATTCTCATAGTGTCCACGGGCTGTGAAATAACAGAATATTGAAAAATATTAGCGATTAATTTACTTAGGGATTAATTGTTCTCTCAGCGGGTTACCGTTACCTAAGTTGATGCGCGGTAGTGAAGTTCGGTATCACCAATCGTTTTGTTGTTGGATGCCCCTTGCTTTTAGCTATGGGGGAGGAAAACAATTAAACAAAAATAAAAACAATTTTCATACAAACAGCATTATATCAAGATTATTTGATATAATGTTTTATATAGGGCTGGTTTTAACCCTTTTACTGTTGAGAATGTAAGACCTGTTGCTGGTTCGCTGGCGCAGGCTGTTTGAGGTAAGAATCCCCTGGCTTTAGCTACGGGGAGAATTCAAATGACGCTCATAATGTCATATCATTGGTTCAAATCCGGTCTGCGCCACGAAGTGTGAAGAAGAACCTATAAGTCGCTTAAAAAGGCATATAGAGCAGTTCTGAGTGCTTTATACAAGTTTATTCCTTGTAGACTTCTCTAGATGAGACGTTTACGAGGGTTTGCCTTTCAAGCTCAGTTGGAAGAGCGTCCGGTTGAAGCCCGGAAGGTTCTCGGTTCGACCCCGAGGAATGGCACGTATGGAAAGAAAACTACCTTGCTCAAGAATAGCCTCAACAGGTAGTGCGATACAGTTGAAAACCGGTGAGTAAATTGTTGTCGTTAGTGCGATTGTTTGATGAGTTGCTTCTGAGAGTGCAGACTATGATTTCCTTACTATTTTTTAAAACTTGACAATTATTTTTTAATATGTTATACTTCTAATGTAAGAAAAGATGTTTGATAATTTTATAAAAACTTATTCTATTGTGTGGTGTAAAGCAAGGAAGGCTTCATCTAAGAAGCTGAAATAAAGGAAGCACACTCAATAAAAGTTGAGAGGGCCGGTGTTAGAGGTTGCACGCGGGTAAACAATAGAATTTTAGTCGTGTAGCTCAAAGGAAGAGCACTTGCTTTACACGCAAGGGGTTGAGATTTCGAAATTCTCCATGACTACGAAGTTTAATAAGCAGTGTTAACATTCTTGTTGAACTTTACCTAAGTGACAAAAGTTAAAAAAGAAGTTTCACAAGTGTACATAATGTTATGGAAGTTTTAACAAGTAATCATATGGTTTTCGTTATAGCATAAAATCGGGATAATGCACTGGGAACAGGTATTCAGGCTATCGAGCACCTGATAACGATGAAAAAAGGGTTGATGAAAGTTTCTCCTGTTATGTAGTTTAATGGTAAAAACAGGGTGCGTGGGAGCACTTTAAGTAGGTTCGATTCCTACCATAACTTAAAACACAGTCATGTAGCTCAAAGGAAGAGCGCTTGCTTTACATGTAAGATGTTGGGATTTCGAAATTCTCCATGACTACGAAAATTAATGATAGTATACAATTCATTAATTTTCCTCTAAGTGAAGAAAATTTACAAAAGTTGTACACAAGTGATCATAGTGTATAGTGATTGTGAATAAGTAGTCATATGGTGTTCCGTATAGCATAAACTGGATTAATGCGCTCGAGAGAGGTATCTGAAAGTCGATATTTCAGTGCGGATGTGAAAAGGGTGTGTGAAAGCATTTCCTACTATGTAGTTTAACGGCAAAACTGCCGCTTGTGAAGCGGTTCATGCGGGTTCGAATCCTGCCATAGTTTAAACCTTGCCAATGTAGATCAGTGGTAGATCGCCATCTTGGTACGATGGAAGTCGTCGGGTTCAATTCCCACCATTGGCTCTGAATTCATCATTGCTAAATGATAGGCTGATAAATTCAAGAAATATATTTTGTAAATTGACAAATTACTATGCAGTATGTTAAGATATGTGTATCAACAAAAGTTGAGGACTTATTCAGAGTAATAACGAGATTTTTGAAGATACAGTTTGACAAAAAAGTTTTAAAACAGTTTGACAAGCAGGAAAAAGTTTGATAGAATAGTTTCATAAGAAGTTGATTGATAATTTAATAGTGTTTTATAATGTATGCCTCTCTAGCTTAATTGGTTAAAGCTTCGGACTTTTAATCCGCAGAGTCTGGGTTCGAGTCCCAGGGGGGGTACTTAAATAATGTTTTTAGCATAATGGCAATGCTCGTTAATAACCATCCGGGAAGATGGCGACCTGGTTCGATTCCAGAAAACGTTATTTATTTTCTTTGTTCAAAATTGCCCTAACTTTTTTGAATAAAGCAATGTTTCAAATCGGAGAAGAGATTAGGGTTTCTTCAAGTATGGTGTTCATTGTCAAAAAAATTGTACTAATAGCTCAGTTGGCTAGAGCGGCTCCGAGAAGGAGTGTCAGCATGGGTTCGAGTCCCATTTAGTATACTAAGCCTTGATAAAAGGTTAATCAATATAATTAAATAGTTTAGAATTGGTGCCCGTATTTTGGACATGCGGGTAAATGTCAGGAACAGCCAATCATGCGGGTATGGTATAACGGCTATTACTTCTGCCTTCCAAGCAGACGACGCGAGTTCGATTCTCGCTACCCGCTCGGTTGAATCATTCATAAAATGTTTTCAACTACATTGCTTACGGTCGTTTTCCGAAACTGGTCGTATTTTTTCAGGGTTTCAAAAAGAGGTTTAACAATCTCAACAAAGACTCTTGGTAAGTTCTGCAGGGCTTACCACATTCCTCTATAGCTCAATTGGCAGAGCATTCGGCTGTTAACCGGAGGGTTCCTGGTTCGAGTCCAGGTGGGGGAGCGTGTATTAAAAAATTGTTTTGATATTTAATAATGAATACGCGGATATGGTATAATGGTATTATAACTGCTTGCCATGCAGTTGACACGAGTTCGATTCTCGTTATCCGCTCGATATTGAAGAAAAGTTTTAAAACATTTGACAAAACAATATTTCTTTGATAAGATAAGTATGTAAAACATCGCGGGGTGGAGCAGTTCGGTAGCTCGCTTGGCTCATAACCAAGAGGTCGCAGGTTCGAATCCTGCTCCCGCTACGAAGAAACTAATAGGTCTGCTGGGAAGTTAGTTTCAGTTGTTAATAGCACGAGAAGATTATTAAAAATACATTCAAGCAGGAATTTTAATAATCAATTAGTTAACTGGTTGCCTATGCCAGTGTGCTAAAAATAGGATTTTTTGTTAGACACCTATTCCCTCTGTGTAAATAATGTTCATGGATAGGTTTTCAAAAGTTAGTATAATTTGACAAAATTATTTTAATATGTTAGAATAAACTTGTTGAAAAAATAAAATAGAGATTTGCTTAAATTGAAATTGTCGTATCACTACGGTGCGTGTCTCAGGTTTGGGACGGTGGATATTTAAGAATTATTAGTTAAAAGTTAGTTAACGTGAATAATGTACGCCCCGTTGATCTAGCGGCCTAGGATATTTGATTTTCACTCAAATTGACACCAGTTCGAATCTGGTACGGGGTACTGAGAGGCTGGCTTCCAAATTAAGTTTTGGATAAAAGCGGGCTTCTCTAATCTTTGAGGCTCAGAGCAAAGGCTTTGAGCACACAAAACCTGAAAAAGTAAAGCCAGGTTCCGGGGGTAGCGCCCTTGTTAAAGAATACGCGCTTTACGAATTATGGAAGGTAAGCGAATTGGAAAGCAGTCTCCTTGCTACGGAGATGCCCGATAGGGTTGCGAGTTCGAGCCTCGTGCCTTCCGCGTAAAAGTGCCGATTATGGTTAATGGTTTAAATTTATTCTCAAATCTTTTCTCCATCATAATCGGCACTTTTTTGTTTTTAAAAGCCTCACAGCGGTCCCAGAAAGCACGAAACAATAATAAGTGTAGATTGTTCAAAAACGATTTCTCATCCCTTAACAAAGCATTGTGTGGATTGCTATAACCTCTCGTAGATTCTCTCAACATGAGTTGACAAATATTCTTATCTATGTTAGTATAGTTTTATCAAGGTTGTTCCTTGGTCAGTAATATGGCACTGTGAAGATCCATATAGGTAGTTTCTGAGACTCGGTAAATACCTGCTGTAAAACAATTGTAGAGCACTTGTAATCCTTGAACGCTGACAATTGATGGTATGTGATGGTGCGGGATTAACTATCCTTATTCCATTGTTTTGCGGATGTGGTGAAATGGTAGACACGTCAGGTTTAGGCCCTGGTGCTTGGTAAAAGCGTGGAGGTTCGAGTCCTCTCATCCGCACGATTGTTGAATAATAGTTGATCTGATTATTGAGCAATTGATGGAAATGTTTAATATGGTAGGTTGCTTTGCGTGGTGAAGCAGAGGCTATCGGTCAGATAGTTGCACTAAATCAAGCGGGAATACAAAAGTAGTTAAAGAACATTAAGGTACCTGATGTTCAGTAATGAAATGTGTTTAGTTTGATTGTTTCAGAGGTTGATCTCTTTGAAATGCTGGAGTGGTTCGAATCCATTACCTGCCACGAAGTGAAAAACACCATTTGTTTATATCGTATTTTTCACTTTTCTTTTTATCTGTCAAAGCGAAAGTTGGATTGTAAAATGTTTAGTATTGAATGGTTACCTGAATGGCTTCTACCTGTTGTTATTATTATCCCTATTGTCATTATACTTATTTTTGTTTTTCATGATTTAGATGAGCTTAGCGGGCTTTTGGTAGGAGGAGCAAGTATTGTAGCTGTAATTATAATTACAGCAGTTGCTTTCAATAGTCCTGTAAAGATAGCTTCTGATACGCCCGTTACAATTCAAAACTATTATGCAGAACCCAAAACTTTTAAAGAAATTCATATTGACAGGGACAAGATTTTAGGACTTCTTAAAGAAGAAACAGAACTTGACAATATTGATTATCTAGAGAATGACGAAACAACTGATGCTATGTTTAACGGGAGTGCGGTTGATTTTCATGGAATTTCTTCAGAGGATAAGTACATTGAAGGAAAGTTCTATTTTACAGAAGATAGTTTGGAAATTATAATTTTTTCTGAGACTGAACAAGAGCAAGTTTCTTTACCACTTTAAGGTAATAATTTGTTAAATCCGTGAAAACTATTTGACACTATTTGTTAAATGTGGTATGCTTCTTTTGAAAAGTAAAATCATCTCAAGGAGAAGGCAATGCCAGAGTTCACAAAAATTTCAGCGGATGATGTCTATAATGATTTGATCAATAGTTCTGTAACTGTGGTTGTTGATGATTATCAGCCTTCAAAGTCTGTTGAAACGTTCAGTGAGCTTTCTAAGGTTTTTCTTTTTGAAGATTTTATGGATGTTTACACTGAGAGTGGTCGTCATTATCAGGTGTGGGTTGTTGAAGATGAAGAGAGTATTTTTGGATATGACAAGAATATTGCTTTGATTTGTCTTCGTGAGAATGATGAGGATGTTCAGGTTTTTGGTTTCGGTATGGAAATTATTGATTGGGAATATAGGAATTTCTATATCCCTGATGAGAAGATTGTTGAACTTTTGGAGAAGAAGACTACTACAACAGTTTACACTACTGTTTAAGATTTAAAAGTTTATAATGAACAGTTTTGAAAAGTTTGACAAAATTTATGTTTTATGGTATTATTAAAACATAACAAGAAAGATAAAAAGTCCGGGTTATTCCTACGCCGGAGAAAAAACAAGGAGAATGGTTAGAATGATGAACAAGGCAGTCTTTGAGAAGAATCTTGCTAAACTGGTTGTGTCGGATGACATGACTGTTGCGGAGGCAAAGAAGATTAAGGTAAAGAAGAATGTTCTTATCAATAAGGTAAAGAAGAATCTCGAGAATCATGTTCGTCTGATTGACGATAAGGATTACCAGGATTTCGGTGGGTATTTCTTTGTCTTTCCTAATTTTAAGCTGAAGGCTAATGGTGCTCTTACTGTTCGTGTTATGTTCAATCATTCTGGTTGGGGAGATTTTGGAACTAAGCATAGGGCTGATGAGCTTATTGTTGAGCACCGTGTGAAGATGTCAGACATCATGAAGTGATGAGTTTCGTATTCTAGAAGTTGTATAAAGTTTGACAAAATTTATATTTTATGTAATAATTGATTTTGTCAAACATGGTTCTATCATATAAAGGTTATTATGCTGGATTGTCGATCCGGTCATTGGAGTTCGAGTCTCCATAGAATCGCGTAGGTATTTCATGAAGGTTCAAAACTTTGTGAAATGACATGAACTGATCATTCATGGTTGTTCAAGAAATCCTTTGGACGAAATGCACGAAATTGGCGAAAGTGAAAGAATAGGGTTTGAGTCCCTTGCAGTGGGATAAATCCGGCTGTGGTAACTGGTCTAATGAATCTGAGCGGGGTTCGAATCCCCGGTGTGTTTCTAGTTTTTATAACTGACTAAAAGAATCAGGTGTTTATGTTTAATAAAGATGATATGAAACTTCTTGAAACATGGTTTTATTATGATGGACCTCAAGTAGGTGTTTTAGAGGATGAGAATAAAAAGCAATATTATTTTAGCTCTTATGCTGACTGTTCTCTTGGTGGTCCATTGTTCCTCTTCTCACAAGTTGATGAAAACGTATTAAATGATGTTCGTGATGGCAAGAGAGAGGTTCTATCCGCTTATTCGGATAATTCAGCTATTCTTTACAGAGATATCGAGTTGGCTGATGGAACAATCATTACAGAAGAATGCGATTTTGCCGAATTGATGCCTGATGAATTACCCGAACCTGGTGTATTTCTCAAAAACTGAATGGATGTTAAACTTTGAATAAGGGTTTAGTTTCTACAATATAAAGCTTGATTGACAAAGAAATAGCTAATCTTTGTTGATTTTGATGCAGATAGTTGATGACTATTGGCATGAGCGGAATGGTGAGTTCTTAGTGGAACACTTTGAACGCGGTTCGAGTCCGATTAAGCTCAACACTGGTACACAGTTCTGATTTAATCACGGATAATCTTGGAATAGGCTAACTATATGGATTTAATAGTGGTGGTGTAAGTAGGTTCGATTCCTGCTGGCTATTGGATTAGATGAAAAACTATATTCACCATTATCTTGTTTTTGTGATAAGATAATTTATGTTTCTATGACAATAGATGTATGACTCATAACCAGCATCTTAGTTCTTACCAAGTCAGAGGACGCGATAGAACTTGATAGAACGCGCTGTGGTGGCGTAGAATGAGTTAGATAAGGGATTATTGCTAAACTTGTTAAAAAGCCCGCCTGTGTATCCCCACGGGCGTTATGCGGCAGTAGTTTAATGGTAGAACATCAGCAGACCAGCTGAAAGTAGAAGTTCGATTCTTCTCGCCCGCTCGGAATCACATAGTAATTCGATAATATTTGTTCTAAAAACTTAAGATACTTAGCAACAAACGTTATTGTCTTGCGAGGAGAAGCCAATCATGTGATCAGATGGATAGAGCTGGGAGATCCATCTTGACACTTGTGAAACAGGAGTGTTGTAAAAATACATAGAACTTAATTAACTCTATTACTGTTTCCTTTTTACTTTTGAATTACATTTATACGTTTAAGAAAGATAACTATATTATGAACCATGTTTATCAAGGCGGAAGGTGTATTTTTTGTAATGCTAATGATCTTGACGTAGCTTTATACGATGATGACGAAAAATGCCCCAAATATGAAGAAAACTTTATATATACCACCGAGACAGGTGACAATGGTCCTACTGATAGAAGATTTGATGAGCGCTATGACGGATTTGGATATGGAATAGATTTCAGCAATGTTCAAGAAGGATATAATCTTGTTCATAAATATAACAAGAACAATAACAGGGACATTTAAACAATATTTCTGATGAGTTGATATAATAATCAATGTGATTCTTAAAATTCACTATCAACTATCAATTCTACGAAAAGGTGATTATTTATGAAATTCGTATTCAGCCAAAACCCTATTACTATTCACGAAAAAGTTGTTGAAAATATTTCGGGGGAAGCGGTGGAGTCAACTCCTGTATTACGCCGTCCATCTTTAGAAAATGCTGTCATGTATGGTGGACCTTTGATGCGTGAACTTTTAGAAACTGTTCCATTAGTCGGGGATAAAAACTACATAACAGTTGACACAAAGGTTACATTACTTATGCCTGGTTGGTATCCTGCCATCCCTGGTTGGCACACAGATGGTGTTCCGCGTGGCGAAGAGCTGCTTCCTGATGCTAAGGGAAAACCTCGCTTAGACAAACAAGCAGAATTGCCAGAAATTGCGCCACATTATCACGTTATTTCTGTAGGTTTAGATTCACCTACTGAATTTGTTAACCAACCTTTTGAATTAGACATTGAAAACTTTGACAATCCTGACTTGTACAAAGAGTTGACCCAAAAAGTCAATCCTCTAGTAGAAGAAAGTAAACTTGATGTTGTTTCTTTGAGTGATGCTTGGGTTTCATGGGACTGGTGGAATGTTCACCGTGCTATTCCGGCTGATAAAACAGGTTGGAGATTACTTATTCGTGTAACAGAATCAGATGTTCTTAAACCACGAACAAAAGAATTTATTAGACCACAATCACAAGTCTATGTTCCAGTAGATTTCGGTTGGTGAATTCACAGAACTTTTGGCATGAGGTCAAATGAGATTGATAAATAGATCAACAAATTCATAGTAAATAAATGCTTATTAAATTTTTAAGCACCTATTTAAAAGAGGTTGATATATATGACTGAAAAAGTACGAAGAGTCTCTACTTGTGCCCCAAATCATGAATGTAGTGAAGAAGAAATTGACGAATTGCTCAATGAACTACGCACCATTGATGAAGATTCTGAAATTATTCATTATGATTTGCCAAATATTCAAGAAATGAAAGAAATTATTGAAAAAGCTGAGAATTACACTGGAAAATGGTATCATAGTAAGGTAATATTGTCGGGATTTGAAGAAGACCCTGAAAGACAAGAATTGAAAAACAAAATTTCTCAATTAGGCGAAGATTACGGAATCGCTTTAAGCTGGGAGTTTGATGGAGATGATGTAGACTTGATTCTTAAAGCTATGAAAAGTGTAGGAAAAGAATCGCACAAAGATACTACTAATGAAAGTTGATGAACATGGCTGAAAAGATTTTAGTTCCATCATACAATAAAGAACAGAAAGAAACGCTTTACAAACGAGTGATGGAAGAAGATATTATGTCTTTACTTCCCGAGCTTCGTAAAGATTACCGCTGGAAACTTAAAGTGAGCAGAGAAGAAACACTTGTTTTTGAGCTTGAATTACAAAAGAATATTTTAGGTTTTTGGCAACGTACTGTTTCATACAGCGTATCAATGGATAATCTTAAAACCTATGGTTCTGTAGAAAACTGTTTAAAAAATCTTGCTGAAGATTTGCTGAATATGGAAGAAGAAAGAGTTGAAAAAAATCGTGTGAAAAAATACGATTGGGTTGATGGAGTATTTGAATGAATAACGAAAAATCGCTTGATGAGATGTATGTTGAATATGCTGAATTTTTACGAAATGATCCTGAAGAACGAAAAATTCAGCAAGCTAAGAAGCAAAGGCGTGCTAAGCGTGAGAGAGAACGATTAGAAAAAGGTTCTAAACTTCGATAGATTTCTTCAATTCTTTAACATCATTTAAGTAACATAGAAAAGATTTTATTATGAACTGGCATTCTCCAGCCCATCTACATAAAAAATAATAGAAAAGGAAAAATAATATGTCAAAAAACAAGATTATTGATTTACACAATGTGAAAGCAGTTTTAGACAATAAGACAAATACGATAAGAATCATTTCCAAAGATCCTATTTTTCGCAAAGAAGGATTTAAAATTAACATTAAACCTGGAAGTATAGAAGACACTAGCATACGAAATGCAATGAATATTGGCAAATACTCGAACTATGAAATTTCACGATTAATGAAATTTCATAGACTAGAGAAAAATAAAACAAAGGGTCAAATCAATTTAGGCTTAGGAATTGATAATAAAAATTATTATTGGAAAATAGATAATGAAAACACATCTCCCTTCGTTCATGTCACAGGAATGACAGGAATAGGAAAAAGCATATTTATCAATACATTTATCGAGAATTTAAAAAATAACAAAAATCAATACAAATACTTTGACTTTCACAAAGATGATATCGACTACATAACTGAAGCACTATTTAATTTTGTGCGATCAAACGTAGTCGGTCAGCATGACAAAACAAAGTTTCTTATCCTAGATAGTTTACCACATTATAGTCATCTTTCGGAAGAATTTCGAGAATTATTAACGATGGATTACAGAATTTTAAAATCTTTTAATAAAACAATTATATTGTCCTCGCAAACTTTTGATTATGTTGAACTTTTTCCATCATCGCGTGAAGTAGCTTTTTACAATAGTCCTAATATTAATAAGTTTTTTACTCAACATAATATTGAACATATTAATGATAAAACAGGTGTCGCTTTTGTTAAAAACGGTGCTCATACCAATATAATAAAAGCATATTTTACAGATTATAAACACACGCAAAAGTAATAAAAATTATACATTCTATAAACAGCGGACAATATTTTGGATATCTTGACAAAATTGTTGAAGTTTGATATTATGTTTTAACATTCGGGAGCACAGCGAGATAATATTCTTGTTGTGCTCTCTTCGTTTTGCGTTATAGAATCTATTTGGATAATTAGTACAACAATACAAATCCAGAGGGGCAAGCAATGGCAAAGCAAAAAAGCAGTTATCACATCAATTTTTCAAATAAAGTGGGAAGATGTACCACAACTTCTGAAAAATGTCCTGTCAGCAAATCAGAAAACCATTTTGACAATATTAATGATGCAAATTCTGCAAATGAAAAAATTCTCTCTGAAAAGTATGACAAAATAGCTTCTTTCAAAAAAGCAAAACAATCACTGGAATTATCTTCTTCAATCTATGAACATCCAAAAGGGTATGAGTTCGAACAGTTGATGAATAACAGCAAAGATGATGCTGAACAATTAAAACATATTAAACATTTTGATTATGGTGATGTTGGAAAAGATTTGATTTTAGGTAAGCAATCATCGAAAATTAACGAAGATATAAGAAATAAAATTTCAGAACATATGGATGAATCAGGGCACATTCCAGTAGAATATTCTGTAAGAGTTGTGGAAGACAAAGATAAATCATATTCTGTTTATTTGGAAGATGAAGATGGACTCTTTGTTCAAGCTTCGCATAAAGTTAGCGCTAATAATGCGTATGATAAGGCTCAGGAGATGTATGAACTTTTCGACAAAGAACCTCGTTGAAATTCTTTTTAACATTCGGGAGCATAGTGGGATAAAATTCTTGCTATGCTCTCTTTGTTAATGAAAACTATCTAACAAGAAAACTTGACATGCAGAAAAAAGTTTGATACAGTATACATTGTTGAACGAAGTTGAGGAATTATCCAGAGCGATAACGAGATTGGATTTGACAAAAGATATTAAGTGTAGTATAGTAGTGAGTGTCAAGAAGGAAATTGATAGTAAATAATTTATCCGCTGACTTGACAAGAAAGAAAAAGTTTGATATAATCTAAATGTAAGATAAAGTTTTTTTGATAATATAATAGTGAATGAAAAATTATAGGCACGTATCCAAGCGGTTCAAAGGGGCTACTCTGATAAAGTAGTGTTAAGTCTTCGTGAGTTCGAATCTCACCGTGCCTACCAACTTGTTAAATCAATTACTGAACGGTTTAGCAAGGGATGAGATAAAGGTGCCAGTGTCGCGGCTGGCGGGGTCCAAATGGGCTTGTGGTGTATCGCGGAACATTTTCAGTAGAATGTTTTGGGGCATGAACTTTCGGGTTTGTCCAAGCATTTTTATCTTTTCCATTTTTTGTTAAACAGCCTTGAAAAAGGTAATACACGATTAGGACTGAGCGTGTGTTTTAAATGTTAAATCCTTTACGGGTCGCAACCGTGAAGTCTCAGGGCCTTTTGGTTCTGTATCCCAACTGGTAGAGGACGCTGACTAAGAATCAGTGTGTTGTGGGTTCGAATCCCTCCAGGACTACGATTATAAAATCTTTCAAAAATAAGCATTATTGAATATGACAAAAGAATGTTAAAAAACATTTTGTTTATTTTTAAGGAGATTATAATGATTAAAACACATGTTTGTGAATATTGTGAGAATGTTTATCCGATTGCTCCAAATAACGGCTCAGGTATAAAGCGTTCGTATAATGGCACTGTTCAAAATACGATTTCTTATCGTCCTGATCCATTTAATGAAGAAATTCGTGGTGATTTCACTGACCATTGGTTGTGTGATGATTGCTACTATAATTCGCGGATGGAGATTTGATAATTATTGTGGAATGAGTTTTAACCACGTTAAAAAATGTGCTCAATTTCGGGATATAGGAAAATTTGGTTAATCCGCCGCATTTGGGATGCGGAGACTCTCGGTTCAAATCCGAGTATCCCGACGATAAGACCAGTTCAGCGCTGGTTTTTGAAATTAATAAATATTTTAATTTATTGTATAATATAGTCGTTAAAAATAGTCATTTCATAATTTTATTTGATAAAATACTTTTAATAGTAAATTATTGAATGGAGAGAAAATGGCAAGTAAAAATCCTGATTGGAAACAGATACCAAAAGATGATTTTATTGAGTTGAGTAAACAATATAGTTCCATGCAGTCTTTTGCTAGGAGTTTTGGTTTGTCACGATCAACTTTATCATTTGCTAAATATATATCAGAGTTAAATATTTCTTTTGAAAAACCTAAGAATTCGATTTCAAAAGAAGAATTTCAAGAAGCTGTTAGTAATTCGAATAGCATTGTTGAAGTAATTCGAAATCTGGGCTATTCAGAAATTCAAAACTATAGATATAAACAAATACGTTATTTGTCTAAACTTTATAAAATTGAATTACCAAAATATGATGCGGTTAGTTCAAACAGAAGAATTGGAAAAATACGTAGATTGTCTGATGAAGAATTTTTTGCTATTGATACTTCACACAGTGGCGTTTCTTTAAGAAACCGTATGCTGGATAAAGGTGTAAAATACGTTTGTTCAATGGTTGATTGTATTCTACATGAAAAAGCTGAGTGGCGTGGTAAACGTATAACTCTGCAGGTTGATCATATTAATGGTGAGAGCACTGACAATAGATTTGAAAATTTAAGGTTTTTATGTGCTAATTGTCATACACAAACAGAAACGTATGGTAATACTAAAAATAGTGATAGCACGAAGAATGGTTATTGTAGTTGTGGTAGAATTGTTTATAAATCTACTTTTGCGAATGGTTGTCCGCATGTGATGGCACAAGACTTGACAAAATAATTATATAGTGTTATAGTTGTTCTTGTAAGTTAAAGATATTTGATAAGTGAATAAAAAACAATAGTTTTATGATTCATGAATTCTTTGAAATAAATATGATGAATAACAAAAGAATGTTAGTAATGTTATTTATTTTAAGGAGATTATAATGGTTGAAACATATATTTATAGACATTGCGAGTATTGTAAGAAACTTTTGCCGGTATGGATTGAAGGTATGGGTTCATCAAGAAATACCGTGAGTTATGAACCTAACCCTTGGGAAGAAGAAAAGAATCACGATGATAGCAACCATTGGTTGTGTGTTTCTTGCCATAATGCTTTTGCAATGGAGATTTGATAAATGTTTTAAGTTTTCGGCAAGCTTAACGAATGGTTAAGTAGTCGGATTTAACAAGAATTACAAAACTTAGCGAAACGGTTAAGAACAAAAAATTCTTATAGTTTTTCGGTATAGTTTCAACAGTTGAGCACTGTACTTGCCGGATACGGGAGAAACAAAAGTTGCGGTATTTTACGCTTCACACAAATTATCCCACATATGGCTCTGTGGCGGAATTGGTAGACGCGCTTGACTCAAAATCAAGTATCGAGAGGTGTGAGGGTTCGAGTCCCTCCGGAGCTACTTTGTTCTTTGATTCTTGTGGTCTCAGCCCTCTGTTGACGTGATAGTCATTAGGCACCATTAAGATTAGGTGAAGAACGAGTTAATAGCCTTGAAAAAGGTAGAGCGTGAACGGCTGGAGCATGGTCTTTAAATGTTAATCCTTCGTGGGTCGCTACCATGAAGTCTCTAGCCCATAGTTTTCTAGCTTGAGGCAAGAGCAACTGACTAACCTATTAGGGCGTCAGGAGATCCAAGTTCGAATCTTGGGAAAACTACGAAAAATGTTTGTTAAATAGATGAAACTGGTTTTCTTGTTTTTAGAATCAGCGAAAGGTTTAGCAAAAAAGCCTTAGCAGGTGAATTTTCCTAAGAGAAAACAAGCGAGGGAAAGCATTTTTTAATATTTATTGAAAAGGATAATATATGAATATTGATAAAGTTTTAGGTAAAGAAATTTTAGACAATGCTTTGAAGTCTGATGTTCGTCTTTTTGACAAGAAGATTGAACTAACTGATGATGATATTCAAGAATTAGAAGAACTTTGATAGTTAGTTTTCATTTACTTGACAAGTTTGAAAAAGTTTGATATAATAATTTATGTAAGGTTGTTAGAAGTTTTGATAATTTTATATAAAAATGGTCGCGTAGCTTAGCATGGCTTAAAGCACCAGCTCGTCAAGCTGGGGATCGTGGGTTCAAATCCCATCGTGATCGCGGTAGGGACGGGTTGCAGCCCGAATTACATAGGAAACGTAAAAGTTTGCCCTACTAACTGTTTCCGCTGTTTTTCCTAACTGTTCTGCAAAATAGTTACAGTTCTGATATTGGTAAAAGATATCGGATTTTAGAATGAATCTTAGGGAAAAGGATTTGTTCATTATGGCCGCGTAGCTCAATTTTGGTTAGAGTATCGGATTGTCTCTCCGAGGGTTGCGGGTTCGAGTCCCGTCGTGGTCGCCATAGTATTAAAATTTTAATAAAATAATTTTATAAAAAATGATAAAAATAGCCTTTGACTTGGTATAATACTTAATATGAGTATTTCAAGTTAGGGGCTATTTTTATGACTGTTGGCATTTATGGTATTTTTGATAGTAAGACGGATGAGTGCTTGTATATTGGTATGTCAAAGAACATTGAACAGCGCTGGAAATACCATTTGAAAGACTTAAAAAGTAAAAAACATAAAAGAAAAGATTTTGTGGAGTGGTATCATGCTAATGGTGCTATTCCTGAATTACTTGTATTTCGTATTTTAGAAGAATGTAAATATGATAATAAAACTTTAAATACTCTTGAAATCAAATGGTTTAATAATATGAGTCCTAAATATTTTGGGAAAATTCCGTCTTTAAACGAAAAGTGGGAACATTCAGAAGAAACCCGTAATAACATTAGAAACACTCATCTTCAAAAACTTTCCTCTGAGAATAACTATATGCTTAGAAAATTGATTTGCCCTGGCTGTCATGAAGTTTTTCATAATAGAATTAAAAATAGAGTTTTTTGTTCACGTAAATGCCAAGCCGAGTATGTTAAAGAAAAATCTGCTAATGAATATAACTACGATTATATTTACGATCTTTATTGGAATCAGGGTTTATCTCGTCCAGAATTAGCTGAAAAATTAGGTGTTGGTAGAACTAAGGCTTTAAATATTATGAAAAGATTAGGGATTCCACGTCGCACTGTCAAAGAGTCGCAAAAATTAGCAAATAGCAAAAGAACTCCGGTTGCTAAAAAAGAAAGAATTCCAAAAATTTCTTCGTATAAAAAATGTTCTTTTTGTGAAGTTGAGTTTAAAAGTTCTGTTATAGACCAACATGAGAAAGCTTGTGAAAGTTTTCCTAAATGTCAAACTTGCAATGTTAGACTGTCTCGTAAAGGTGTTAAATTTTGTAAAGAACATTCAATGATAAATACAAAACTAAAATGTCAGCATTGCGATGAATTAATGGGAGCTATGAATATTAAACGACATGAAAAAGTCTGTTTGACATATCCTGTTTGTTCTGATTGTGGAATTAGATTAAGGTATGGGATTTCAAAAAAGTGTCCTGAACATAAAAGACGTAAAAGAAACTCCTAAAATTATTTCTTCCACTTCTTCAAGTGTTCTTCAACTGTTCTTTGAGGTTCATGAATAGTTCCAGGAACAATATATCCCATATCAACGATAAAATCGACAACATTAGAATCTCATCATTGCTGTTCTTTGCTGTATATGCTATGATTGAATTATCGTAATATATATTTCGGAAAAGAGTAAATCATGAATAATATTGATAGAAAATGTAGAGATGAGCGCAATAGCACTATTTCTTTAATCAGCAACAGTTCTTCACACGAGCGGCGGGCTATCTTGGATCTTTCTTTGATGAATGCTTTCGTTCAAGATGGTGAATCTTTTGACTTGTCTAATGTTTCACGAGCTGTTATAGAAGAAAATGTTTATGTAAAAAATGGACAAGAGAATACGTCTGTTTCTGTTATATTGACGTACGAAATCTTTAATGGCGCATATACTTTTAATTGTGATGTTCTGTATTCCACCGCTGTTTATGTTTCTGCTTTTTCTTCGCATACTGGTAGAGAAGAGAAACGTCTTGACAGTTTACCCTTTGCTTTTGTAGAAATGTTGAAAAGTTATTTGTGATTATTATTAATTAATGTTCAAATTCTATAAGAAAGCTGATCAAAAATGATTCATAAACTTAAGCTTGATGGTGGACGTGTGGATGATAGTATGGAAACTTTTATTTACCATGTAATTGTTGAAACTAATGGTCAAAATGCCGAGGTAGTTGATGTGCTTCCTTATGGTATTGGTGGTGAAGGTGAGGATAGTGATTTCCTTGAATTGGAAACTGATCAATTTAAACAATACGATTGGGAGTCTTATATTGAATTTGTTAAAAATCAAGTTTCTGAAGCTCTTGAAAAAAATGAACGAATATCTTCAAGAAGAGGATCTTACTTTTGAAGAAGATTTTAAGATTTGGGAAGAAGAATCTGATGAACCTGGTGTCTCAGTAATTCGAGAGTATATTGACTAATTGATTAGAAAATCAATTAATAAGCTAATTTTAAGGAGAGTATTCTATGTCTAAATACCATATTACTGAAGCGGGCAATACAGCATTATGTAAAGCCGAAGTCAAAGCATGTCCTCGTGGTGGTGATGATCGACATTTTTATTCCAAAGAAGAAGCACGTGCGGCTTATGAAGCAGAAAACGATAAGAATACTTTTGCCAACTATTCAACAATTTCTTTTGATGAACGAAAAGCGAATGTTCAAGAATCGTTTGCTAAAAAATATCCGAATGTTGGAATTATCAAGAACACCACAGCTGATAAAATAAAGCAAAAATACAGTTCTTATGTTTCTTTCAGAAAAGGTGAAGAGGTTGTATTTAAGACTAAAGCTAACACACGTAAAGAAGTTTTTTCAAGAAAAGAAGCTGAAAAGTTTGCCAAGGATAACAAGTTGAAGTATCATTATATTCAAACTGAAGGTGCAGGTTTTGCTGATTGGGATAAATACAATCATGCAATTTTCACAGCGATTCGTCCTTTGTCTAAAGATGATAAGAAAAAAGCCCGTGAAGAAAAAATTAAACAGCTACAACAAGAATTAGAAGAGCTTAATAATTCTTGACCTTTTAAAAAGAAGTTAGAAGCATAAATACATTCAAAGAGAAACAACAACTTGACGAAATAGTGCTCAAGTTGTTGTTTCTCTTGTATAGTTTAGAAAATAGTTTTACATATTATTTAATTATTCATGGAGCTTTTATGTCATCTGTTAAACGTTATCACATCAACCCTAAGACTGGTAATGCTAATATTTGTCGTGCTAATTTTGGCAATTGTCCTTACGAAAAGAATGATTTCGCTGAGCATTATGACACGAAAGAAGAGGCACAAAAAGCCTATGAAAAACAAATGGAAAATCCTATTAGTGAAGTTAGCCGTTTAATAGGTGTTAGAGGCAGAACACATCAAGCAATTATGAAAGAGTTTGTTGAAAACAGAACTTCCCCTTTTAGTGATCCTAAACAATCATCATTGATTGATTTAAGGAATAAAGTAGAGAATACTCTTAATGATTATATCCCTAATAATGTTAATGATTCTGGAAAATTGAATAATAAGCCTGTAAAAATCAGAGCACCTAAAGTTGTACATACCAGTGATAGTATAATTGGTTTTGGCAATGATGTTGAAGAAATGATGAAAGATCAGCCTGATTTGTGGGATGATATGGATAAAGCTGCTGAACAATGGATTAGTAATTGCTCTTCTGATGAAGCCTGGTCTGTCTTCAAATATTCTTGTAGTTCTGACGAATATGCAAAAAGTTTTTCTGAAAAAGACGAAGTTTTTGTGAAGAATTTAAATAATGCGTTACACAAGTCTCCAAAGTTTGAGGAGCCTTTGACTGTGTTCTCAGGGTTGTCTTACGAAACGAGAGATCTTGTCTTAGCGCAGAATCCAAAAATTGGCTCTACAATTAAGTTGGATAGAGCTTTATCAACTTCTGTTAATCCTGCTCAGTCAAATGGTTTCATGAGAGGGAATAATTTTGTAGATGGAAAAATTGTTGAAGGAAAAAATGTAGCTTTAGAGATTGTAACTGATAAAGGTGGTGTTATGAGTAGTGTGAGCAGACATCAACATGAGTTTGAAGTTTTGTTGCCTGAATCATCTTATGAAGTTATAGGTCTTGAAGAAGGCAAAGAATTCAAGTGGGGCGAAGATAAAGGTGGGGTAACTGCTGACTTGATTATTAAATTGCGCCGTGTGGATAATTCTTGATAAAGGTTTATTGATTTCAATAGTTGACAAAATTTTTTTAATGTGTTAAGATATTCAAGTAAAGCAAGATGATTGATAGTTGTTTGATAATTTTATATATTTTTAGTTCCTTTGTCGTGTAGTTCACAACCCCAACGCACGGACTGGTTGAATAAACCTGGTGGATGCCTTTGAGGATGGAATCTCAGAGGGTTTCGCGGGAAGTTGAATACTGTATGAATAGTTAAATTTATTTTTATAAGTTCAATGTGTACTAAGGGTCATCCAAACTGGAAGCCTAACCAGGACAAAAATAAGGCATATGGTGCTTTCTTCTAGAGTACTAAGATGAGAATTTGAAGTACTCTAGAAGAAAGCACTAATCTTTTAGGAGCCGAAAAGGTTTTTGTAAGTTTTTATATTGTTCAAAATTTTGAATAATTAAATAAATATTTGTTTTCTGATATAGTTTTGGAGAATAAATCATTGCGGAGTGGTGAAGTTAGGTCTAACACGCAGGTCTCATAATCCTGTATTTCGTCGGTTCGAATCCGGCCTCCGCTACGACGAAACCAATTAGGTCTGATGGGAATATGGTTTCAGTAGTGAATAAGCACAAGGAGAATGGTAATATTATATTCAATCAGGAATTTTATCATTCAATTCGTTATTTGGTTAGCCTATGCCGAAGTGCTGTAAATAGGCTTTAGCCGTTTAGTGTAATTGGGAAACACAATCTTGTCCCTGACGCGGAGTACTACGTTGAGGGGAATCGCAGGCGTAATTAACCTGCGCATGATAGATATAGGTTCAATCCCTATAACGGGTGCTGATATCAGAGTGACTACTGATATGGATGGTCAACGCAGAATGAAACAGTTGAGCGTAGTGATATTCGGTAAAGTACGCAGAACCTTTACTCAAACCATGTGAGAACATCAGGACACCATACCGTAATCATGGGCGTGTATAGCAGCGTTGAATGTTATCGCTTCAAATCATTTAGTCAATGATTCGTGAAGCTTTGGAAGATAGGCGAGTGGTCAGCAAGCGCACTAGAAATGCGTCGCTCCGAAAGGGGTTGCGGGTTCGAATCCCGTGTCTTCCGCTGAATAGTTAAAATTCTATAAGCGATTTTGATAAAAATTTTATTCTGTTCAAGCAAGGGACATTAAAATAGCGTTTCTTAGAAAAACCTTCAAAAACAACATTTTTATACCCTGAAAAAGACCGCTATTGTGGGAGTATTAGGAAGTGGTTTTGTAAGGCGTTTTAAAGTTTTAATAATTGCTTTATTTTATAGTATTAATTTGCTTCTACATTGGGATATGGTGTAATCGGCAACACAACGGTTTCTGGTACCGTTATTCTAGGTTCGAGTCCTGGTATCCCAGCTTTGGTTTTAATAATCAAAAACTTGACAAAGTATTTTAACTATGGTATTATACTGATATAAGTTTTACAGTATTTGATAATTGTATAGAGTTTAGTTCTTGCCCCGTTGGAGTAGCGGTTTATCTCGTCTGCCTCTCACGCAGAAGAACACCGGTTCGAATCCGGTACGGGGTACTTTTGATTGTAGCATAGTAAAGGTAATGCGCCGCTGTGGAGCGGGAAACTGCAGTTTGAATCTGCGGCATCATGAAAAAAGGGTTTACATAAGTAATTCCTGTTATGTAGTTTAATGGTAAAGCTGCCCTTGTGGAGAGGGTCATGCAGGTTGGAATCCTGTCATAACTTAAACCTTGCCTCCTTAGCTCAGTTGGTAGAGCACTTTTTTCGTAAAAAAGAGGTCATCGGTTCGATCCCGATAGGTGGCTCTGAATTCAGAAGTTTAAAATTCAGTTTATTAAATTTGACAAAACTTTAACAATATGTTATAATTAATTTTGTTAAACCAATTGAGGACTTATTGAGAGTAATGACGAGATTAGGTTTAACAAGTTGAAGAATGTTTGATAATTTGATAGAATATATTATATGCGGATATGATGTTTAACGGTTAGCATATCAGTCTTCCAAACTGAGAGTACGGGTTCGAATCCCGTTATCCGCTCGGAGCGTTTTTTGTAGGTTTTGTACGCGGTAACAAAACTTAGTTATTCCCCTGTAGCTCAATTGGCAGAGCATTCGGCTGTTAACCGGAGGGTTCTTGGTTCGAGTCCAAGTGGGGGAGCACCTGATGTCATTCTCGATAAGAGGAGGCATTATAAAATGCTAATAAGGGTTTCCAGTTATTAGCAGGATCTCTCAGCAAAGGATAGCGGAAGGAACGCCGTGAAAGTATGTACTGGAAATTATTTCCTTAGTCAGTATGGAAACTTCTGATGTTCTATAGGCATTACGAAGAGTAAGTTCGAATCTTATCGGGGAAGCGAAACACAGGTAGTTGGCTTAGAGGTAGCCATCTTTAATGAGTAGGGCAATTTTCGGCAGAAGTCGGGTTTGCCACCGATACGGAGAACAATAGTGCCGTCCCTTTTGGTGTAGCAACACACCTGCGTTTGATTGATAAAAATACCCGATCTGAGGTTGCAATAGGCTGGTTACCTATAAGCAATTCTAAAATGTGGCAGACAGAAATACAAGGGTTCGATTCCCTTGCTGAACGTTTAACCAACAACCAGGCTGGTGCTGTTTTTGCGAAGATCATTTATCAATCTTTGTCTCTCTAGCTCAATTGGTTAGGACTTGTGACTTTTAATCATAAAATCGGGGTTCGATTCCCTGGGGAGGCACTTTATAGCAGGATCTCATTTTGAGAGAACACATAGCCAATTGGAACTGGTTCTCCAGCGTTTAATCGCGAGTAGATGGTTCGACTCCAAACTTGAATAAGTTAAAATGAAAAGGTAGTTGGGAAACAGGAATCCCCCACACCGCAATGTGATAGAAGCCTTCGAATGCTTCCCCTTTTCAATCCTGCTATTGTTTTTAATTATTTATCCTGTTCAATAATGATTTTTTCCGAAATAATTTGTTATAATTATAAGTAAGAGAAAATCATTATTGAACAGGATTTTTATGGAAATAGATGAAACAAAATATGGTTATGTTTATCGTATTACTAACTTAGTTAATGGTAAAACTTATATTGGTCAGCATAAGATTGTTAAAGGTGAAAAATGGTTGTCTTATATGGGTTCAGGACGTTTGATTCGTTTATCATTAAAGAAATATGGTAAATCTAATTTTGCTAAACAATTAATTTATTATGCTGAGTCTAAAAAAGACTTAGATAAAAGTGAAAACAAATTTATTCAAGAGGAATTGTTAAAAGGTAAATCTGAATACAACATTTATGGCAGTGAAAAAGCTCTTTTAACAAAGTTAGAAGACTTGAATTTTACGGACGAACAATTATTATCTTGGTATTTTGATGATTGTATGAGCTACGAAAATATCAGCTATAAATTAAATTGTTCGATTTCTGTTATCCATAGCTATATGAAAAAACTTAAAGAAATTGATTCAAGATTTGAAAACATTAGTCAAAGCAACAATATTAACCGCTATAACTATGACGTAGAAGAACTCAAAAATAGATTACTTAAAACACAAGAAAAAATTGAGTGTGAGAATTGCTCTAAAAAAATTAGTTATTCGAATTATAGTGCGCATTTAAAAGCTTGTGTGTCAGAAGATTATTTCAATGGTTTTAGAAAACATAAGTGTGCCAATAATGAGTGCGATACTTTGATTTATGTTAAAAATGTTCATTGTCAAAGGCACTTTTCTATTAATGGGTTTCCTGGTATTTCCACTCCCGACAGCGTTATAAAAGGCGGCAAAATAGCGGCTCATAATCGTTGGCATGTTAAGCGTAATAAAGTTAGTGAAATTTGCGAATTATGTCAGGAAAATCTTATTCAGTAATTTTGTTAAGATATTCTAAGTGGAATTTTTAATGAAGAAGGACTGTTGAGTGAAAACTAAAGGAACCAGCAAAAGCTTAGGTAATAAACATGAATTAGACAAGTTCTACACGAAAAAGACTATTGTTGATGAATGTTTGTCTTATTTAAAACTTAATGAATATGATTGTATTATTGAACCAAGTGCAGGTAGTGGTGCTTTTAGCAATGAGATCAGCAACGTGAAAGCCTTTGATCTATTACCTGAAAACGAAAACATTATTCAAGCTGATTGGTTAAAACTTGATAAATCTCAGTTTAATAATTTTAATAATATTTTAGTAATTGGAAATCCACCTTTTGGAATAAGTGGTAATTTAGCATATAAGTTTATTGTTGAGAGTATGAAATTTGCTGACACGATTGCTTTTATTCTTCCTAAAGGGTTTAAAAAGGAATCTATGAAAAACCGTATTCCTTTGAATTTTTCTTTAACAGAAGAAATTGATTTACAAAAAGATAGTTTCACTCTGGAAGGAAATGATTATTCTGTGCCATGTGTTTTCCAAATATGGCAGAAAGCAGAAACTTTAAGAAGTAAAGTTGTTTATAAGAACACTACTGAATTGTTTAAGTTTGTTAAAAAAGAAGAAGCGGATTTTAGGATTCAAAGAGTTGGCGGAAACGCAGGTAAAGCATCGTTAGATTTGAATGTTAGTAAAAACAGTAATTATTTTGTAAAGAATACAAGCAATTATTCAAATGATAGATTAATTGAAGAAATCAACAGTCTTTCTTTCCCCAGTATTGATCATACGACTGGTCCAAAATCTTTGCCTAAAGGTGAATTAATTAAAGTTGTTGAAGAAAAATTAATAATTTTAAATAATTGACAAAGAGTTTTCTCATTATGTTAAGATTAGTTGTTGGCTAATATAAGGAGATAATTATGTCAGTGGAAAATACCCACCATGCCGAAACAGAACCTTTAGCTTCTTGGTTGCGCGAATGTAATTGTGGCATGCGAGTAGCGAATAATGCTAATGGAAATCGTGTACTAATGAACCATATTGCTAATAATAATTGACTTGACAAAAATTTTTTAATAGTCTATAATTGATATTGTTAGAGCAGTTGAGGACTTATTCAGAGTGATAACGAGACATGATTTGACAAAGTTTTAAAAGTATGTTATTATATGTGTATAAGTTAAAAATGTTTGATAAAAGAATATAGACAATTAGTACCTTATGCCTCCGTAGCTCAGAGGAAGAGCATTCGCCTCTTAAGCGAAGGGTCGAGATATCGTAATTCTCCGGGGGTACTAAAGCAAAGTCCGGGAATTTTTGTAAGATGACAACTTACCTGGATTTCGTCAATTCGGAAGTTCCTTGTAGATCTTAAGGGCTTTGCTAAAAACTTATCACCATTTGAAAATAATGGACGCATTATCAGTAGGTGTTGGGGAGGAAGCCCATCCTCGTAAGAAAACGGGCACAATAATTTAATAACAACAATATAGTGAATAAATTATTTCTTCATCTGAGTTTGGATACAAGGTGGAGTGCTGTTGGGAGAGCCAAAGCTCCACGAACAGTAGGGAACAAGTCAAAGTGTCTATGTCAATAGTTCTTCAATTGTTGGCTAACACCTCTTGATGAATCTTGTTCCTGCATGGGGATGTAGCTCCAATGGTAGAGCGTCTGCTTTGCAAGCAGAATGTTGTGGGTTCGAATCCCATCATCTCCACGCTGATTCAAGAAAGTGATTAATTCTTGAAGATGATGCTATGATAGTAAACAGTTGAATTCGACAACGTTTAAGATGAAAACTGCTATTAGGTTGGTGGCAACACGAAACACCTTGAATATTCTAGAAAATTTCTAAAGTTTTGTGAAGAAAATCGTCTTGTAGCTCAGCCTGGTAGAGCGGCGGTTTGAAAACCGTGTCATGCGATGGTTCGAATCCATCCGGGACAACTTAGGGGCGAGTGGTATTTTATGTTAAGCGTTATTTATCGCAACGAACTGGCATAACTTGGTACACCTGTTTCTTAACCTTGATAAAGTTGAGACCGAAATCCGGGAGTTTAACAGTTCACTGGTACTTAGAATTCGATCCTCTAAGCGCTCCACCAATTTAGATAAAAATATAATATATAGATATATGTATATACACAACATATAATATGCCCTTGTAGTTCAGAGGAAGAACACTTCTCTCCTAAAGAAGATGCACAGGTTCGAGTCCTGTCAGGGGTACCATTAAAGCTTTATATTCTGTTAGGTTTTATCCTTCGCATTATTTGAATTCTCCCCATAGCTAAAGCAAGGGGATTCTGATCTCAAACAGCCTGCGCCAGCGAACCAGCAACAGGTCTTACATTCTCAACAATCAAAGGGTTAAAACCAGCCCTATATAAAACATTACACGCAGCATTATAATCACGATCAACACTCACACCGCACGAAACACACTCAAACACTCGAACAGATAGTTCAATACGGTTCTTGGCTCTCGAACCACACTCAGAACAATCCATAGTAGTGTATCTTGGAGACACTAAAACTACATTACGTCCCAACAATACACCCTTCTCACACAAAATTCTCTTCATCAAACCAACAGCATTATCACCAGCTGATCTTGCCATCTTTGATTGAAACAAAAACTTAGACTTGAAATCTTCCACAGCAATTTGATCAAACTCATTCACTATTTTAAAAGCCCACTTATGCGCAAAATCCTTCCTCTGGTTAGCTACTTTCTTATGTAATCTCGCAACACGCTTCTTCGACTGAGCACGATGATTACTACCTTTTTTACGACGCGCTAATTCTCTCTGCGCTCTTGCTAACTGAGCTTGCGCTTTTCTCGAAAACTTTGGTTGTTCAAGATCAAACCTACTATTTGTCGTGGTAGCGATAGTCTTAACTCCCCAATCAACACCAATACTCTTATTTGTTTTCGGTAAGGTTTCTTTATTAACCTCCACAACAAATGAAGCATACCAGTGACCAATTGAATCTTGATACACTCGAACGCTGGTTGGTTTTGAGGGTAAATCACGAGACCAGACAACAGGAATAATATGCCCACCAGCGATTTTTAATCGAGTTCTTACCTCACCAGTTATTGTATTAATCTCGTCAATTATGCTAAAACCCCGTTGGGTGTAATTCACACTTGGCAAGGATTTATGGCGAGACTTAAACTTTTTCTTACCTTTGGATTGTTTGAAGTCTCTTAACGATTGTTGTTGACTGACTACACTTCCTTGTTTTAACCAATCGTGTTTTTGTCGGAGTTTTGTGATGGTTTTATCATTCATCCATGTTTGATTGGTTTTTAGTTCTGCTACTGCTTGGTTGTAGATGTATCGGGCGTTATCGTTTTCCTGGAGGAGTCTCTTTTTGGCTTGTTTTCCAGGTCGTATTCGATAAGTATAACGCAGTTTGCTTGTCATACTATCTATTTTATCAAGATTATTTTAAAACTTGTGCTGTTTTCCTCCCCATAGCTGAAGCAAGGGGCATCCAACAACAAAACTGGTGAAACTTGTGAGTTATGTCAAAAAGGTTTATTGAATTAATTACTCTGATTTGACATTCTGATATCAACTGTGTTAAGATATGAGTATCAAGAAGAGTTGAGGACTTATTCAGAGTGATAACGAGACTATGATTGATATAGTGGTTAGAAAGATTGTTGATAAAGTTTAAAAAACAAAAATTAAACGGATTTGACATAGTGAAAAAAGTTTGATAGAATATGTAGTATAAAGCAAGATAAGATATTTGATAAATAAATAGAGTAAACAAAAAATAATTATTTGTTCAATTTGACAAAATTAATTGTCTTTGATAAGATTATTATGTTAAGTAAGAAATAATTAGCCTTGGGAGTGTAGCCAAGTTGGTCAAGGCGTCGTGCTCATAACACGAAGATCGTGGGTTCAAGTCCCTCCACTCCTACTATATTTGACATACGATTGTGGATTTTTGACTATCGTTGTTAAATATGCTAAAATAGATTGAGATTATATGGCTTAGTGGCGGAATGGTATACGCACTTGACTTAAAATCAAGCGCCCGTGAGGGATTGTGGGTTCGAGTCCCACCTGAGCTACTGTGAGGTTATTAACTTCACTATGTTTGATAATTTGATAGAGTATATTATATGCCGGATTTCCTGAGCGGCCAAAGGGAGCTGACTGTAAATCAGTTGCGTAATGCTTCGGGAGTTCGAATCTCTCATCCGGCACGCATACAACAATAAAACATTGAAGTATGGGATGGTTCATCAAATGTATGCTTGATGAGCAAGGAACAAGAATAGAGTTGACGAAAATTCTTGGAATAAATGTGGAAAACGCATCCGAGAAACCTTTAAAATTAAATAGATATGAACATTACCCTACTATTCGGGTTTTTATCGGTAATTAATGTTCACATGGCTTAGTGGCGGAATGGTAGACGCGCTTGACTCAAAATCAAGTGTCCGAAAGGGCGTGTGGGTTCGAGTCCCACCTGAGCTACGCTAGAATATTGTTAGTTTCTGTGATATGCTTTTAGCAAAAGTGCGCACGAGTGTAAATTATTGATAACTTGTGTTAGCAGGTGCGAGTCCCATAAATATTCTAATAATTGAATAACAATTAAATAGTGTTTAACTAAAATAGGTCAAATTGCCTTTTGATAATGAGTTCGTGGCTGAGAGTCCGTTTAGAACGGAACGAATGGCAAAATAGTGCGACTAACCTAGTTTAGTTAAGATGTGAAAACGTTTAAATTTTTGAAGTTTATATTATACTAGTTGAAAAGTTTTCATTTTTATTTTATAGTTCACGGTCGTTTTCCGAAACTGGTCGTGGTTTTATAGGGCTTCAAAAACAGGTAGCTCCTGAACAAAGGCTCTTGGTAAAGATTGCGCAGTCTTTACCGCATTCCTCTATAGCTCAATTGGCAGAGCATTCGGCTGTTAACCGGAGGGTTCTTGGTTCGAGTCCAAGTGGAGGAGCGAGAATATTTGAGGAAAGATAAGGTCCACCTATTCTGGTGATAGCCTGTCCGGTACAATAAAATATTCACGAATTAATGGAATATTTGAGACCTTGATAAAGTGGTTCTTTAGTTTAGGTTCCTTATAGGATAGAAATAAAAGGGTTCGATTCCCTTTCTCAATGTTTAACCAACGATGGGGCTGGTGCTATTTCGAAGATAATATTTTGTTAATTTTGCCTGTGTAGCATAGCTGGCCTAATGCGCCTCTTTCATACGGAGGAGATCGTTGGTTCAAATCCAACCACAGGTACTTTTCAAAAATAAATAAATTTTTTGAAATAACTTGACATTAAATATTTTTTGTGTTAAGATATGAATATAAGAAGTTAAAAAAGATGTTTGATAATTTTATAAGGTTTTAGCAAAAAGAATTGGTTGCGGTAGCCCGTGTAATGCCAATTGAACCGAAAATGTTCTAAAACTATCTTCTTGCCCCGTTGGAGTAGCGGTTTATCTCGTCTGCCTCTCACGCAGAAGAACACCGGTTCGAATCCGGTACGGGGTACTCTTGATTGATATTAATACTATTAATCAATGTTTTGCTTGTTTAACTCAGTTGGCTAGAGTTCCTCGTTTACACCGAGGCGGTCGGGGGTTCGAGTCCCTCAACAAGCACTCCAGCTGTGATGGATAGCCTGGCGGAAGGCATGTACAAAAGACCATCACCCTTGAAGGAACGCGCAAGGTCGACAGTTTAGGCACTGAATGACACGATTGTTTTAATATGGATTTTATCAGTTTAATCGTGTTGAAAGTCCGCGTTCATTTGCCCTCCAAGCTCAGTTGGAAGAGCGTCCGGTCGAAGCCCGGAAGGTTCTCGGTTCGACCCCGAGGGTGGGCACCAGTGTTATTTACCCAATGTTCTGCCTATTCGGTGAGACTCCGAAATAATAGGGACACATTAAGTGAATATGGTAATAACGGGATCTGATATTCATTCCGTAAGGTCTGCCATAATTTTTTAAATTATGCTATGTAGATGAATATTTTTGTAAGGGCGAGTAGCTCCAATTGGTAGAGCGTCTGCTTTGCACGCAGAATGTTGTGGGTTCGAGTCCCATCTTGTCCACGTCAGGGGAGGTTTGCTGACCTCAGTTGACGCATAGGTAAATCCCTGATATAAGTCCTATGACTGCACTCTTTATCGTTCAGCAAAAACGATGCAGTATATGAAAACATGCCGGAAGAGTTCTCGTGTTTTCTTTGCCCCCTTAGCTCAGTTGGTAGAGCACCACTCTTGTAAAGTGGATGTCATCAGTTCGAACCTGATAGGGGGCTCTTAAATGTTTGATCAACATTTATTGTTCAACTGCCTTTTAGTGGTTTAATATGCTACCACAGCGTATTAATATGTTGAAAGTTGTCAATTCTAAGTTGGTGAATGTGGCAACATATCTGCAGGAGTAGTATAAAAGTAATACGTTATTCTACCTGAATAGATTTGTAGGTTCAAATCCTACCTCCTGCTCTAACAGCAGAACCAAGCTGTTGTTCAAAATTGGTTCAACATTTAAAGAGACTAGCCCACGGGAAGGTTAGCGAATTGTCCGTCATAAAGGCAATAATTTGTAAGAGATTTTTAAATGATTTATCTTATAGTAATGATACTGAACATATCATTGCGATAGCGGGGTGATACCGTATCTGTCAATCTGTAGTCATCACCGACTGTGACAGGACAGTAATGTTTTGTAGGATGCATTATAAAATAATTTTCTACGTTTGCGGATATGGTATAATGGTATTATAACTGCTTGCCATGCAGTTGACACGAGTTCGATTCTCGTTATCCGCTCCATCAACAATGATTGTTATCTTTGCCAGAATTGTGCAGTGAAAGATATTAAGTTTTTAATTTAATCGTATGAATTCAATAAAATTCCAAACTAATATTAGTTTGGGATTTTTTAATATTTAGGTGTTTTCAAACTAATTTCTTGATAAGATAAACAAAGAGTTTAAAGTAAAAAAGTTTTAAACGATATTTTAGTTAATGTATATCAATATGCATTGATAAATATGTGAAGTAAATGATTTTTAAACCACTCAAGAAAGAGGTGTCATTATGAGATTTTTGAACATTGGTGGACCAGTAGCATTAGCAGTTTTGGGTGCGGTTCTTTACTTTGCCGTAAATTTCCAGTTTTCGGGAATTGAAATCTCTACCATCGGAGTTATATTGATGGTAGCAGCAGCTATATGGTTTATAGCAGGAATTGTTATAGCAGCTTCTGTATCATCTAAAAATAAAGAAGTTGTGGAAAGACCTGTGGTTGCTGAGAAAAGGACAACTACAACAGTTGACGAAGTTTGAAATCAATAATAAAATGGCGAGAAACTAATAAATTTCTCGCCATTTTATTGTACAAGTAAACCATACAATAAATAATCAAATATTGAACAGAAGGTAAACCATGACAAAAAAGTATCATATTAGCAAAGAAACTGGGCGTCCCAATATTTGTCGCGCAAAAACCCCTCAAACTTGTACAGCAGAACCAGCTTTTCATGAGCAGCAACCCCCTCATTTTGAAAATAAAACAATTGCCCAACAATATATAGAAGAAAAGCTTCAAGAAAATAATTCTGTTCTTGTATCCAATAAAAAGAACAATGAAACTAAACACAATCAAAAAGAAGTTATCCAAAAAGGATTAAAAGAAATAGCTGAAGCGTGGCAAAAAGCTCAAAATAATCATACAACAGAATCATATGTATTTGATGGGCCAATTGAAGATATGGATACTTTTTTATCCGAGGAATTACCTGATTTTAAAAAGGTAAGGACTATTGAAAAAATTGACTATATTAATGAACACTTATGCGAAAAAGATAACCAATATTATCAGATCGTTTCACATGGTGGTGAATATTCATCTTACACTATATTGAGTTATGAAAGTTTATTGAAAAAGACTAAACCTCAGTTATTAACTAATGCTGTTAATGTTGACAAGATAGAAGATGAAGAACTTTTCAGTAGTGTAAAAGAACTATCACAAGAATATGATGTTATAGATTTTGCTCAACAAACTGACGGAAGTGAAAGCATGTCTTTTAGTGAGTCTCAATCTGATGTTGTTTTGGAAAGAGAAGATGGAACTAAACTGTATGGATTTAATATTGTATCCGAGGGAGATTCTAGTTTAGTAGATGTTCCCAGTCCTGTTAAAATCGACATAGAGCTGTATGAAAATGATGAGCGCCAAAATGGCAGAATGATGGACAAAGGTTATGCTTTGTACGATACAAGACTTCAGAGAGGCTTTGTTGCTACATATAGAGACTCATCAGAAAGTGGAGGAGGAGATTATCGCTTTGAAATCCACAATGGAAGCATTAAGAAATCTAAAAAAGACCCTGGTTACCAATCAATTTATGCTATACATGGTACTGGGGAGTTCAGTAATAGTGAATATTTCACAATGAACGTTGATTACACAACGTAAAGACAAGACATATAATACTATAAAATGTCTTTTGATAAGAGAGGTAGGTAGTTCTACATGCATGAAAGAATACTCATTGGTTCATCTGCTGTGAACTTTTTTGATTCTTCGATACTTAATAGAAAGTCTAAGGATCAAGATTATTTAAGCTTGTCAAAATCGTTATCAGAAGAGAACCAAGATTTTAACGATTTCATTAATGGGGAAGGTATTATCAATGTTCCCGAGAAGTATGAATTCACATCTGAAATTGCCTCTCTTGACGAAGTATATACTTTAAAAGTTAGTCATTCTCCATGGGTGATTAGCGATAAGTCTTGGATGAAGCATATCTCTGACATAAAAAAGTTAAAAAATCACGGAGCTATACTTATCCCAGAATTACACAATCTTGCATATGCTGAATGGGAAAAACGAAAAGGTGCGAAGAACGTTAATTTAAACCAAGACAAAGAAGAATTCTTCACAAACAATATTCGTAGAACATATGATCATGATTCAATACATAGTTCAATAGCGTTTGAAAACGAACCTATGTATATGAAAATACTAGCTGATAATGAAAGTGTGAAAACTTCTCGAAAAAAGTTCGAAAAATTGTCTGATAATGACAAAAAACAACTTGTTCAAGAAGAAGTTATGGTGTTGTCTCTTGAAAGAGATTTAATTCCATCTAGTAAAGACATAAATACTACTGTTTTATTTTCATCGTATTTGAAGCAGTTACGATTATTAATAACTCAGTATTCTAAAGGTTGGTTTCCTCAATGGATAATAGAGAACTATTTTTTAGTAGCAAGGCCACCTTTGAACTACTGGGAAAAATTTCAAATAAGTGATAAGAAGATATTATTATAGTCTTACTTGTTCTATAAAATTTATAATTATTAAAACAAAACGAAGGAGAAAAATTATGCGTATGGAAATTAGACCTGCTGAAGGTGGTGCTGATGCTGAATTGTTTGCATCAGAGTTTGCTGCTTCTGTGTCAAAGCACAGTGGGAAAGATGTTGTAAACGAAGGAACAACAAAGGTTTTGGAGCGTCTTTGACAACGCTTACGCAATTTTCTCTGGTATTCATCGTGTTCAAAGAGTTTCAGCTACGGAAAAATCTAATCGTAGACATAGTTCAACGATAATGGTTTCAGTAATGGATGATAAAAAATCCAATGCTTCTTATGTTTTATTTGACAAGGATATTCGGATTGACACGTTCAGAGCTAGCGGCCCTGGTGGACAGCATAGGAACAAAACTGATAGCGGTGTAAGAATGACACATATACCTTCTGGAACAGTTGTTACAGCCACAGAAGACCGTTCTCAACACAAGAATCGCAGTGTAGCTCGTCAAAGGTTAGAAGACAAACTACAAAATCATAGTATGGTTCAAGAACACAAAAAAATGAACAATCAACGTCAAATTGATGATTCCCAAGTTTCGTTTGTATGGACTGAATGGCGAGATCAAGTAAAAGGTCCACAGAACAAGAAAACAACAATGAAAAAAGCTTTAAACGGAAAGCTTGATAATCTTATGAAATAAAAGATAAAAATACCAGTATCAATCTTTCGTGAAAAAGGATTACAAAATAACCCCCAAATACTAACGGTAAAATCCAAAGTATTTGGGGGTTATTTTTCGTTTTTAAAGAAGTTTTTCTAAAAACAGTATATTTGGCCGGGGATACTGATAAAGAAAATACCCGCTTTTAGAAACGCTTACAATGGTTTTGTATCAAAGCGAATCAATGAAGCCTTTCAACTTCTTACCACGAATCAAATTAACGTAGGTTTCTTGAACAGCTGACATACTGAACTTTCCTCCTGTGGGGTTTTTGATTGCTTTACCAAATTCTTTTGGAAACACATTCCGCTTAAGAATTCCAGCCTGTTCGCAACTATCGTACACTTCAATAGCTCTATCCTCACCAACAATTTCAGAAATAGCACTAATCAAGGATTGAATACGACTCTTCTCCACTGTAGGTTCAGTCTCAGCCGGATTTTCAACAATAGGCTTCTGAATAATCTCATCTTTATGATTTTGCCATTCATAAAAATCATATGCTTCATCGTTCTCATTTTCAAAAGAATCAAGATAACTATTATAATCAAAAAGATCAGTCAGTGATTCATCATACCACTCCCAGTTATCTACACCACCGTTCTCAAGAGCATTAAGAAAAGCATTAGAATCATTAAGTTCTTCTTCGGTAAGATTTTCCAGAGATGTGTCATACCATTCCCAGTCATCTACACCACCGTTTTTAAGCAAAGTAAGCGTAATTGAATTTTGATATGTTGTTGAAAGTAGATTGTTTACTGTATCCATAAATAATTTTTCCTTAAACTATTCTGTAATGTTGTTAATACAGTATAGCAGGTGATGGCACTTACGTCAACATGAATAAAAACTTGACGCTTACCATCACCTGCTATGCTACTTCTGTGAAAAATAATTGTTGTTAATCAAACACATTACTTCTAATGTACTAATTCCAGTTAGTTGTCAGTTAGTTGCTTTTTTAACTTTTCTATTGTTTCTACGTTCAGCTCGATTAGTATTCTGTTGATTTTGTTTTTCTTGTTCCAGAATTTTTACAATTTTTTCATTTTTTGAAGCACTAGAAAGTAATTTTTGTACCTCTTCTGGGACTTCTTTAGCCATTTTTTCAACATTTTTAATAGAGACTTCAGCATTGAACATATACATTACAACATCTTCTTTAACTATTTCACGAAGATTTTTGAACATACGATAGCCTTCTTCATTGTATTCTACTAATGGATCCTTTTGAGCCATAGCACGAAGACCAATACCTTCTTTCAAATAATCCATTTCATAAAGATGTTCTCTCCATCTTTTATCCATAACATCAATCATGACTTTAGAAATTAATTCGTTCATGCGTTCAGATCCAATTTCTTTTTCACGACGGTCATAGGCTTTATCCATATCTTCCATCAGCTCAGTCTTTAAAGTTTCAGGAGATATATTTTCAACATCACCGTATTTTTCGGTTAGTGAATCTTTTGTTATTGAAATAGGATAGATTTTTGACATTAACTTGATTATTTTATCAAGCTCTTCTTCTGAGACCTTTTTCTTAGATACAGTTTTGTCAACAATAGAAGCAGTAACGTCTTTCATGTAAACAATGACTGTTTTCATAAGATCATAACCACTTAAGATGTTGTCTCTATCAGAATAAAGAATTTCGCGCTGTTTCGTCAAAACTTCATCATATTTAAGAATGTTTTTTCTAGTTTCATAATTGAGTGCTTCAATTTGCTTTTGAGCGGTTTGTATAGAACCTGAAACAAATTTTCCGCTAATAGGAACACTATCATCTACTACACGAGAAATAATGCTATCCAACGCATTTCCTGAATTAAATCTTCTTACTAACTCATCTTGTAATGATAAGTAAAAAATTGACTCTCCAGGATCTCCCTGACGACCTGATCTTCCTCTTAGCTGATTATCAATTCTTCTAGATTCATGCCTTTCTGTTCCAATCACATAAAGGCCACCAAGCTCTCTTACTTCACTTGCTTCTTTTTCTACTCTTTCGGAAACTTCTTTAAATACTTTGTCCCACTCTTCTTCGTATTGTTCAGGAGTGCCTTCGGGAGTAAGACCTTTATCGTTAAGGATTTGTGTAGTGATAAAGTCTACGTTTCCGCCTAGAATAATGTCTGTTCCACGTCCGGCCATGTTAGTAGCAACTGTTACAGCGTTTTTAGTCCCCGCTAATGCTACTACACTTGCTTCTTTAGCGTGTTGTTTAGCGTTTAATACATTATGCTCAACACCAGCTTCATGTAGCTTTTTTGAAAGATATTCTGAACGAGAAACACTAGCGGTTCCTATAAGAATAGGCTGTCCAGTACTGTGTCTTTTAGCAATTTCTTCAACAACCGCGTTGAACTTAGCCTCTTCTGTTCTATAAATCTTATCAGGCTGATCTATTCTTTTTACTGCTTTATTCGTAGCAATCGGAACTACCCCTAGTTTATAAGTCCCAGAAAATTCAGCTGCTTCTGTTTCTGCTGTACCTGTCATTCCAGAAAGCTTTTTATACTGCTTGAAATAATTTTGTACAGTAATCGTAGCATAAGTCTGGTTCTCAGGCATAACTTCAACACGTTCTTTAGCCTCAATTGCCTGATGAATTCCATCGTTGTATCTTCTTCCAGAAAGTATTCTACCTGTATGTTCGTCAACAATTTGAATTTGTCCATCCCTGACAACATAATCCTTATCAAGTTTAAACAACTCTTTTGCTCTTACAGCATTGTTCAAATAACCAATAAGAGGAGTGTTCTCTTTAATATAAAGATTATTAATACCCAAAGCATCTTCAACTTTAGAAATCCCTTCGGGAAGAACTGAAACAGATCTTTTCTTTAAATCTACTTCATAATGTTCATCAATCACAAGAGTTTTTGCTATTTTTGCGAATATGTTAAACCATTTATCAACTTGCCTTTCAGCAGGACCGGATATAATCAAAGGTGTTCTTGCTTCGTCAATAAGAATTGAGTCAACTTCGTCAACAATAGCAAAAGTATGTCCTCTTTGAACTTTTTCATTTAAGTTTTGTACCATGTTATCTTTCAAATAGTCAAAACCAAATTCATTATTTGTTCCATAAGTAACATCAGCTTCATATTGAGAACGCCTATCAGAAATAGATTGACCATTTTGCATAATACCTGTTGACATTCCTAAAGCTGAAAAAACACGCCCCATTTGTTGACCTTGATATTGTGCCAAATAATCATTAACAGTAACTACATGAACACCTTCTTCAGTCAAAGCATTAAGATAAGAAGGAAACACAGCTGTTAAAGACTTTCCTTCACCTGTTTTTTGTTCTGCTATCTTTCCAGCGTGAAGAGTCAATCCAGCCATAAGCTGAACTTTATAAGCTTTTAATCCAAGTACTCTATATGCAGCTTCACGAACAACAGCAAAGGCTTCTACCGTAAGATTATCCAGTTTTTCACCACTAATCAATCTGTTCTTGAATTCTTCTGTTTTGCTCTTTAGCTCATCATCGGATAACTGTTCTATCTTTTTTTCAAGCGCAATGATTCTATCAGCTACTTTTTCTAACTTTCTACGCTCGTCACCTTCACCAGCTCGCAAGAATGTTTCTAAAACTTTCAAAATAAACCTCTCATCATTCATATAGCACATTTTTTAATACGTTCAGGACGTATTAAATATCTTACAAAAACATTTTAACACATAAAATCAGAAAAACAGCAGGCAAAGATGAATTATAAATGAGGAACATTCTATGTATGGGACAAGCTTTCAGTAGGGCTCGGTTTTGAATCTTACATGGTATGTAAATAAGCTTGTCGCTTTAGCGTTTTACATTTTCAGGCTACCCCGAAAAACCACGTTAAAAGCCTTCCAAATCGACCCTCAGCATTTATTAGTACTTAATAAAGCTTGGTGCTAGTGGCATTCCCTGAGATAATAAGTAAAATTATCCTTTATGTTAAGCATTTAACTTCCACAAATTGATATAATGGAATGGTTGATAAACCGTAATATTTGATCAAAAACACAAAAGGTGGCTGCGTCATATGGCAAAAAGATTAGACATGAAAACATTTGACTTCAAAGATGTTATGTTAGTTCCTCGTAAGAGCTTCATAACATCACGTTCTGAAGCGGATACAAAAATAACATTAGGCAAAATTTCTTTTGAGATACCTGTTGTTCCAGCGAATATGTCAACTATTATTGATAAAGGATTAGCTGAGTATTTGGCTTCTAATAATTATTTTTATGTAATGCACAGATTTGATGTTGATCCTGTTGAGTTTGTTAAAGATTTTAATGAGAAAGGTCTTTTTACGTCGATTTCTCTTGGTATCAAGGAAGATGATTATAAACATGTGGATAATCTTTCGAAGTTAAATCTAGCGCCTGATTATATTACTGTGGATGTAGCCCATGGGCATAGTGACACTGTGATTGATGTTATTAAGTATATTTCAAAGCATCTTCCTGATTCATATATAATTGCTGGTAATGTTGGAAGTGTTGAAGGTGCGCTTGATTTGGAAGAAGCAGGTGCTCATTGTATAAAAGTAGGAGTTGCACCCGGCTTTGTGTGTACCACAGGTCCAAACACTGGCTTTGGAACAAGAGGCTATCAGTTATCAGCAGTTGAAAAGATTTCAGAAGCATTACAATCCGCTGACGTTATTGCTGATGGAGGAATTCGTCATTATGGAGATATTGCTAAAGCCATAGCATTAGGTGCTGACATGGTTATGGTAGGTAGTATGTTTGCTGGACATGACGAAAGTCCTGGAGAAATTATTGAAGAAGAAAACGGTGAGAAAGTAAAAGCATATTTTGGTTCAGCCAGTGAGTTTCAAAAAGGTGAAAAGAAGTATGTTGAAGGAAGAAAAGCGTTCGTTCCTTACAAGGGTGCTATTTCTGAAACTTTGAGAACTATTCGTGAAAATCTTCAATCTTCTATATCTTATGCTGGTGGTAAAGAACTATTAGATTTGCGTAATGTAGAATACGTACTACTTGATAATCAATGATTCGAAAGCTGTAGAAGCCACTAAAACTTTCAATAGTGGCTTCTACAGCTTTTATGGTTTTTTAGTTTTTTATATGTTAAAATTTGATGTAATCTTGTACAAAATTTAAATTTCAGGAGCCTCTATGACTTATCCTTGCGAATTAACCTGTATTATATGCAACAGAGAACTTGATAGTATTATGGGGCCTTCTGAATTTGACGAAGGTCACACTCCTTACAATGGAACTATATTCACTACTTATGGGCATTATGGTTCCACAATATTTGACGAAATGGGCGAAAGCCGTCTTTGTTTGACAATATGTGATCCATGCATTGTAGAGAAGTCAAAACTTATTTTATTGTCAAAAGGGAAAAACACATACAAAGACAATGAACAATTTAAAACACATACTTATGAACCTTTTGAAATAAGCAAAAGAGCATCTGATTGGGTAGATAAAGCTTCATACTCTATAATGCTTAGCAAGAGTTTACCTATAAGAACGATGGTAGACGGAACAACCCTCGAATACATTAAACATTCATCAGAAGGTATACATATAAAAATTGATGAACAAGAAAAAATTTTCACAAAAGAAAAAGATTACTTCATCACTAAGAATGGTGATAAATATATAGTTCAATGGCTGGTACTTGACAATGAAAAATCCCCTGAAGGAAGCATAATTAGCTTTAACAGAGAAGAAGTAGAATATGACGAAGAATGAACAAGGCACCTCGAAAAATACTTGGAAAATTGTAGCCATTTCAGCAATTGCTCTAGCTTTATTATTAGTGGTTTTTATCATTTTTGGAATGAACAGAGAAGAACAAGCAAACCCAACTGATTCAACTTCAGCAACTCAGACAGAGAATGCTCTTGAAGAAGAAACATATGTTTCTTCAATTGATGAAATCATGTCAGATTTCTCGGGTTCGGATGAAGAAGTTATACAAGTGTGCGAATTAGAATTAAACGCTCTTGGCATTGATTATGTAAGTATTGATCAGCCTCTAGAAGGAGATTTTATTTATGAAACCCGTGTTGGAACATATGAGTTGAACGCTGTTCTTCGAACTCCTTCTACAAGTTCTGATATGCCTCAACCAAAAAGCACAGAAATGCTTTGCACTATATTTCCTGGTGATGAGTATCCAGTGGAAATAACTTTTGGAAAAGACTGGTGAACACAACATTTGAAGATTCTTCTTGATAAGATAGTTAGCGTTAATTAAAGGAAACAATTGTTCTATCAGAGAACAAATTATAGGAGTAAAATTTTATGAATACTGAGTATGAAGATCTTTTAAAGCATGTGTTAGACAATGGGGTAAAAAAGGGAGATAGAACAGGAACAGGTACTATCAGTTCTTTTGGACATCAAATGAAATTTAACCTTTCAGAAGGTTTTCCTCTTATCACTACAAAGAAAGTGCATACACGTTCTATAATAGGTGAGCTGCTTTGGTTCTTAAATGGTGATACGAAAAATAGCAATCTTTCAGAACAAAAAATTAGAATTTGGAATGAATGGCAAAATTCTGATGGAACTATTGGTCCGGGGTATTCCGCTCAATGGAGAGCATGGTATTCACCTAGTGAAAAGATTGTCCCCGTTCCAAAACGAGAAGACAAATATCGTGATTTTGAATACTTAATTCCTGAAGATCAGGATCCAGACAATGAGAAGTACGCTAGAAATGTTTATGGAGTTGGGTTTTTAGGTGAAGAAGTTCAAAACACACCTGAACGTATCAAAGATTTATGGCTTGATGTAATGTCTCATGCTTATAACAAAAATGATGAAAGATTCTACTATGAGAATACACATGTAGTTTCTCCTATATGGCACAGCTTTGAAATGTTTGCTAAGACTATCAATACTGTTCCTGGCTATCATGAATGGTCTATGTACGGTGGTTATAGCTTAAACGCTGAATATTTTGATACAAATGTCTATGGACCTCATACTACTGTTTTCTTGAAAAACGGTTCTAATCCGATTGTTGAAGATGATGTAATAGTAAAAGATGATGAAAAATTTGCTTCATTAGCTGATTATAAAAAGAAATATAATGACATTCCTAATCGTGAAGATATAAAATTTGTTTTACCTCCAGAAGGTTTCGTGTGGAGAAAGCAAGTCTATGTTGATCAGATTTCTGAAGTTATCGAAACTTTGAAAACTAATCCGGATTCTCGTAGAATGATTGTTTCTGCTTGGAATGCTGCTGAGCTTGACAATATGGCTTTGATGCCTTGTCATGCTTTCTTCCAGTTCTATGTAGCTGATGGAAAACTTTCTTGTCAACTTTATCAACGCAGTGCTGACTTATTCTTAGGTGTTCCTTTTAATATTGCTTCCTATGCTCTTTTGACTCACATGGTAGCTCAACAAGTAGGGCTAGAAGTAGGGGATTTTGTATGGACAGGTGGAGATTGCCATATTTATAATAACCTTGTAGAGCAAGTTGAAGAACAGATTAGTCGTGAAGTTTATGAATTCCCTACTTTAAAACTTCGTCAAGCAGATGATATTTTTTCCTACAGCATTAATGACGTTGTTCTTGAAAACTACCAGCATCACCCTGCAATAAAAGGACAAGTTTCTGTGTGATTTTATAAGTCAAAAAAATTAATAAGTTATTTAAGGTATTGTAATCTACAAGGAGAAATATAGGATGGCATTGGACTCATACATGCTAAAGTTTTTAAAGAAAGAACTTCAAAATAAAGACATAGAAACTATATGGATGCAGATACTCAAAACATATATTTTCGAATATTCTAAAAAGAATAATAAAGAAGACTTCAGTAATCATAATGATTTCAAGAATTTTGATATGTATGAGTCCAGTGGCCTGCTAGACATGTCTTTGGTTGATATTTCTCTATTTTATGAATACAGCCTTGCTACTGCTGACAGTGATAAAAGAAAACAATCCGGTGCGTATTATACTCCACAAGATATTGCTGCTTTCATGTCCGAAAAATCGCATAATTTTGAGAAGAATAAAATTTGGTTAGATCCTTGCTCCGGAATTGGAAACCTTTCTTATCATTTAGCAAGCATTCAAGAAAATCCAGAGTCATTTGTTGAAAACAATCTTATTCTTCAAGACATTGATCAATTAGCCTTAAAAATTGCTCATGTTATCTTTGCACTTCACTTCCAGAACACAACCGAAAATTATTATAGCAGAATTAGCAAAAATTTTGTTCATAAGAACTTTTTAGAAAAATATGACAAAGAAATTTCAGTAAAAAATTCTCATGTTGAGTATGATTATGTAATTGTCAATCCGCCATATATTTCAGCTAAACAAGATCACAGATTCATCACTGCTGAAAGTAGAGATATATACGGCTATTTTCTTGAAAAAATAATTCTAGAAGCGGAAGGTTTTATATCTATTACTCCGCAGTCTTTCATAAATAGCAGAAAATTTAACAAACTACGTAATTTACTTATCGAAAATATGGAAGAATTGTCAATATATGCTTTTGACAATATTCCTGATAGTATTTTCAAAGGATACAAATATGGGAGTAAAAACACTAATACTTCTAATTCAGTGAGGGCTTCAATTATCATTGCTAAAAAACGAGGAGTTTCTAAATCAACTGTTCATAAAGTGACACCTTTACTTCGATGGAAAACAGAAGACCGCGAAACAGCCATATCCAATTTTGACAATCAATTGACTACTACTATATTCAAACACGATAGTATCATCCCTAAAATTCACAAAGATTTAATAAATTATTACGAATCTATTATTGAATTGCCGAGATTATCTTCAATTATTTCACAAAGAGCAACCGACTTCTTTTTAATCGTTCCAGGCACACCAAGATATTTCATTTCGGCTTGTAAAACAACTCTTAATAGATCATCTTTTCATAAAATATTTTTTGAAAATGAAGAAGCCATGAATAATGCTTATTTATTATTGAATAGTAGCCTGATGTATTGGTGGTGGAGAGTGAATGATGGCGGAATGACACTTTCAAAAGAAACTTTAACTTCTGTTCCAATGATTGACTTTAAAATAGATAGTGTAAATTACAAAAAATTAGTATCTGACTTAGAAGCCAGCGAATTAGTGAACAAGGTTAACAAAGTTAATTCAGGTAAGATTAATGAAAATATTAAACATCCCGATAATTTAATTATTACTTTGAACAATTCCCTTATAAAAGACAAGGATATTACTAATTCATTGTACAATACTCATAAGAATAGCTTTTTGAGTTCTCCTCATAACTAAATTTAAACAATTGTGAAATAATTCAAACTATTTTAAGATAATTCTAAAAAACATAAGAAGGAGACTATATCAAATGATTTCAATGATCTGGGCCGAAGCTTTAGATGGAACAATCGGGATTAATAACACTATTCCGTGGCATGTTCCTGAAGATTTCAAATACTTTAAAAACACGACATTAAACTCTACTGTTGTTATGGGCAGGAATACTTGGGAGTCATTGCCTCAGAAGCCGCTCCCTGGGCGCAGGAACATTGTTTTAACCTCTGATGACACATATAGTGCTCCTGGCGCTGAAACTCTCTTAAACGGGCAGGAAATCATCAATAGATCAGATGATGGGGAAATTTTTTGGATTATTGGTGGAGGAAAAGTTTACGAATATTTCATGCCATACGCTGATAGAATTAGAATCACTAAAATCGGCTACGAAAACACCGATCCACATTCGGTCAAAGCGCCAAAAATAGATGAAAACTCATTCAAAATTAAATATAAATCGTATGAACAAAAGTCAGCAAAAGGATTGACATACCAGTTCTTTGAATACGAAAAAATCTAATAAAAACAATCCTGAAGTGCTTGAACAAACTTTCTGATATCTTTGTTCAAGCACTTCTTTATATGCGTTTTTAAACAAGGCTCTTTCGATTAGAAAAACATATGACATCAAGACTATGAGGATACAAAAATGTCAAAATACCATATCAATCTTGAAACCGGAAAAATTGGACGCTGTTTTGCAAGGAAGAAATGTAAATTTTCTGAAAATGGGGAAGAAATCACCCATTACACAACCAAAAAAGAAGCTATTGAAGCTAGTACAGCACATTTAGAAACTTTCCCAATGCTTCGAAAAGAAAAAAGTGATAACAAAGTAATTAACATACAAGGAAAGATTGAAACAGACAAACTTGACAATGAATCCTATAAAAAATTCGGTTTCACTGAATGGTCAAATGATGAATACCCTGATGGTTTATCTACTGATGAAGAATGGAAACAATCTAAAAAAGAATGCGAAAACCTTGATGAAGAAACAATAGAAGCAATTAAAGGGTACAGTGATAGATACACAGAATGGTTCAACGAAAAAGTTTATTCACAAGAGTATAAAAATGATGAAAAAACATTAAAACAAGTTAATCTAATAGATGAAGCTCTTAATAGAAAAACTGAGCAAAGAATTCTCTACAGAGGTGTTTCCATAGATAATGCTGAAACATATTCGATAAACAATCTTCAATTAGGCGAAACAGTAAGCTTTAAAGGCTATCAGAGCACTTCCACAAACCCCATAATCGCTGGAAATTTCACAAATATGGACAAACACGGAATTCTTTTTGAGATAATCACTCCACAAGGTTTAAACATTACTTCTATCAGTAGTGTATCACATGAATCAGAAGTTCTATTGCCTCGTAATTCTCGATATATTGTGGTCGGAAAACAAGAAAGAATGTACTCGGATGTTTTTGGAAGTTTTGATAAAGTTCAATTAATAGCAGTTGATAATGAGGGGGTAATATTAGAAGATGACAAAGTACCACATAAACAATGAAACCGGAAGAGTCAATATCTGCCGCGCTAAAGAAGGTAATTGCCCTCTAAAAGATAATAATGGAGAAATTACTGAACATTTTGACAATAAAGAAGCAGCGTTGGCTTTTAATGAACAGAAATTGAACAAAGCGCACAAACCCTTCAAATCTCTCTCGAAACCCCGCAAAGAGCGAATAAAAGGTATTACAGAAGAAGAGAACAAGGTATTAATAAAAAGAATGATTGAAGAATTTAAAAGCATGGAAGCTCAACTTAATCTTTCTGAACAGAACACACTATCGCATTACACTTTTGCGGGTTCATCTTCAATGAATAGACTACTGCATAATGAACCAAGAGATTATGAAATCACTCCAGAAAAAATAGAGAGAAATTGGAAAGACATACAAACATTAGACAGCATTATTCAAAGATTTGGTAGTAATGGCGAAACAAAAACTCTCTATCGTTATCTAAACTTTGATAAAAAAGTTAATGTTGAAGAATTATTGAACAAAACTTTCAAAGAAGGAAATGAATACACTGATACTGGTTTTATGAGTACTACCGAAGATTTATCTTTCATAGCAGCATATGCGAAAAAACATTCCCGCAGCAGAAACTTTATCGTATTGGAAATAGAAACCAACAAAGGAATAAGTCTACAACAAAATGAAGAGAGGGTAGGTGATCTTCTGACTTTTGAGAAAGAACGTTTATTGCCCCGTGATATGAAATTTACAGTAAATGGAATTTCAGCAAAATCTATAAAAATTGACGAATCACGACAGAAATTATTAGAAGAATTCAATGGATTACATTATCCTAATGGATGGAATGGCAAAAAAGAAGCTGCACCAATACCAGCAAAAACTTTTCAAGTTGTGAAACTTACCGATAACTCAATGTAATTAATAAACTGATAAAAATATGGCAGAACATAAGCGAATGTTCTGCCATATTTTATGAATTAATCGTTAATTATTGATTAATAGCATTAGCAATTTTCTTTTTCATATATGATTCACTGGAAATATATGGTAATGCTTTAATGATTTCATCATAACCACCATTGCTTCTTAAAATTACGTCTGAGGTAAACTTTTTGTTTCTATGATCTTTTCCGCTTATGCTAAGCTTCAAAGAAACATTTCCTTCTAAATTCATTACATAATGCTCAAATTCTTCTGTATTTCCTTCTAGATCTTCAAGTTCGTTTTCTTTTAAAAAAAGATCAAGTACTTTTTCAATAATATTATCTACTATGTACGTTGTCTTCTTGTTGACTTTTTCCGCTATAATAACAGACTCTTCTAAACTATCTGCTATTATAGTCATTGTGACAATATTTTGAAAACCATTCTTCTCTGGATTAGAACCAACTTTATAGAATTTTTTCATTTGCTGTAGCTCATCATCATTAATGTCATTATTTTTTTGCGCTAGCTCTTTTTCAAAATATTGAGCAACTTTTGTGCTACTTGTTCGAAGAACTAAATCACCTGGATAATTTGCTAAATCTTTAGTCTCATAACCATAAATCATATATACTCATTTCTGATAATTGAAGAATTACTGTTGTCTTGAAATATCATTCAATTTCTCTTCATTTCTTTGTAAAGCTTTTCTTATCTGTACAGAGCTAAATTTTTCTAAAATACTGTTCATTGGTCTAGAAAAATCGCTCCATACTCGCCCGGTTTTTGAATATTTATCAAGTACATTATATTGAAGATCTCTTAAAGCACCTAAGTTTTTCGCAATTTTTGTATTATCGTTTGTTCTTAATGCTCTTTTCAATTCTGCTTTTTGAACCGACATTTTCACAATATTAATCGGATTGTAAAAAGCATTGTCTACTTTTCTTAAGATGTCATCACGATTAATAGCATTATTTGAGGCTAATCGTAACTTTTCCTCATCTTCTTCTGAAAAAGTATCAAAATCTAATTTACTGCTATACAACATTTCAGGTTCATTGTTTTCTAGTAATCTTCTTTCATAACTATCCATTGAACTATCTTTCGCAAAAAAAGTATAGTTTGTAAGGACATCATAATCTCTTACTATGTTCACAACTTCATCATCAGTAAGATTATACTTATAAATATTGTCTAAAACATTCTTATTGAGAGTTCGAAGAGCTACAGTTAGCTCTGATGTGGAGTTATTGCCCCTATTTGAAGCAAGAATGATATCAACTTTTTGAAGGTCACCTTTTTCAAGCATAACTCTTGATTTAAGTCTATTCAGCATAACTGCTAGTTCTTTTCGCTGAAACGTATCTTTTTCTTCCTTATTCAAATTTTGAAAATTCTGAAAATATTTTCTCTTTTGTATCTCAAATTCTTCAGAAGAAACTGTTTCATCAGTAAAACCATAACGATAAGCACTATCTATGCCTTCTTCAATATTCAAATCTTGTTCTGGTTTAGATATTGAAGAGTTTGTTGTATATTTCTTTTCAAGAAGGTTTTCAATATGTTTTTGGGCTTCTTCTTTTTCGTCAGCCTCAAAATGCCTAGCATCAGGATTTCCAGCAAACTGACATTTCACTTTTGCTGAACATATTGAAAGTTTAAAAGACTCAGGATTAACGTGATATCGAACAGAACTCATAACAACCTCTTTTTTAAAGTAAATACTCTTATCTAATTATCTATAAAAAAACACAAAAATTTGACAATTTTAATAAAACTATGTTAGAATATGTTTTGTTGATATATAAAGATGACAACTTAATATAAGGGCTGGTAGCTCCAATTGGTAGAGCGTCTGCTTTGCACGCAGAATGTTGTGGGTTCGAGTCCCATCCGGTCCACTGCTGAGTTAAGCCTTTGCTGAAAACATTGAAAAAGGTAAGGCTGAACAAGCCAAAATGGATAAAGAGTCCCATGTCTGGATTAGTTAGCTCTTTGATTCAGCCTGCTCAGCTTATATGATAAGAACATTGTAGTTAAAATCTGCGCCCGGAGAGTAGTATTGAAAAATATGAGTCTTCGGGACATGCGAATATAGTTTAGTGGTAAAACTTCTGCCTTCCAAGCAGATAATGGGAGTTCGATTCTCCCTATTCGCTCTGAGCATGATGTTATCGCTCTTAGCTTTAACACACTTCGATATTTTAAAGAAAAATAGAAATCTCATAAGTTTCAGTTGCTAGGTCGAAACTGGCTCGAATTGTGTTTAAAATTTAAAGGACAAAAATGATCATTTTAATTATATTCTTTATAGCAATAATACTAATCATGTTCTCAACAAATCTTTTAATGAATATTATCAACGATAAGCGCAGGATGAAAGATCCTGTTTTTGATAAATATTTAACAAAAAACAACATTAGAACAAGATTTGACGATTGATAATAGCAAGAGAATGTTAAAGCTGTTTATGGTTCTAACATTATGATATTCTCAGTCTCCATAGAAGAAGGCTTCTGCTTTAAGCATAAAAAGCACTTAAAGAGAAAAGCATAATCAAGACCATTCCTGTGCTTTTTTCTTTGCCCATTCATTTGCTAAAACATTTCTGTCTTCAACATTGATTTTCTTAGAAAACGTTGAACAATACTTCAACAAACCATCAATAGCATCATTTACTAAAATTCCAGAATGAGATTTCACTAGTTCTAAAACAATTGTGCCATCTTTAACTTTTTGACGTGCTTCTCGTATCTCTCTTTCGTATTTTAATAATTTTTGGTTTCTTATAGGTGCATCAACATCATCAGATAACTCATTATAAGCAGTGTCACTATCAATAACAATTGCTGTTGCTTCGCTATTAGAAAACTCACTTATTTTTAACAAAGATAGAGTTTCAAGTTCATTAGAATGCATAGTTTTTAAGTTATCATGTGAAATAGTGTACACTTGAGAGTTTCCGTCTAAATCCATAAAACCATAAACTCCGCAAGGTTTCTTACCTTTCATAATATAAGAACCATCAGAAGTAAAAATTTTTCTACCATGGTGTTTTTCTTTTAAATCATAAACCCACTGTTTTCTACTTTTACGCTTGTCCAGAGACAAAATCTTTTTATCATTAACAACAATATTCGTATCAACATCAGTAGAGTAAACCTGATCTAATAAATCTAAGTCTAAAATATTGCTATCGGGAATCCTTATAAAACGAGCGCTGTCTTCTGTTGAAAACTTTGCAGCATATTTATTAACAAAAGCGGGTATATCATCGTTTTTTATTTCACGTAAACTTATTTTAGCTAGATCACCCCTTGAGTTATGAACAGAAACATAATGACCATGAAGACTCACAAATACATAAGGTTTAGAAGAATGATAAAAAGTAATTGAATCAAGTTCTTCACGACTGAATTGAGACAGGGGAACAGTTATCTCATTCGGCTTAGAAAGGCTTTTAAATGCCCCCTCAGAGCCTTCTAAAACCTGTTCTAAAAACCTGACTGCTTCGTTGTAATCATTAAAATGTTCAGCAGAACCCTTCTCTAAAGGGCATTTAATCGCATGACAAGTTCCTATTTTATTTGTCTTCGGATTATAATGATACTTAGCCATTGGATTTATATCCCACCTTTATGTTTTTCTTTCTTAGGTTTCTAAAAGAAGGTACAAAACAATTTTAACATATTGATAGTTGTTAAAGAAGTGTTAATCTTAGGTTGTTAGTTATAATATTGAATGAATTTGACAAGTTTTTAAACTTATGCTATAGTTTCTTTATAAGAAGTTGATAAATAAATATGGTTCTGTATCCCAACGGCAGAGGAAGTTGACTTAAAATCAATACAGTATGAGTTCGAATCTCATCAGAACTACGATTTGACAAAATTATTTTAATAAGTTAGAATAAATTTGTTAGATAAAAATTGATAAATAAATATTGAACATGCCCGCGTCATCTACCGGTTAGGATGGGATTCTTATAAAATCCTCAAGAAAGTTCAACTCTTTCCGTGGGTACTTGTAAATGCCTCTCAGAAATGGGAGGCATTTTTGTTTTTATTTGTTAAAATATAACATATAGAATTTTTAACAAATGGAGTTTAGATGAATGATAAAAATCTTTTAAAAATTGGGATTTACACAATTACTTCACCTTCTGGTAAAAAATATATTGGTATGACAGCAGCTCAGTCTTTTAAAGCAAGATGGGCGCAACACCGTAAACTACTAAAAGGTAATCGTCATCCTTGTCATGGTTTGCAAAATGCTTTTAATAAATATGGTTTTGATAATTTAGAATTTGAAATTGTTAGTTCATTTGACAAACCTTGTGAACAAAAATCTGATTTAACAAAATTGATTCAAGCTGAAGAAATTCGGTTTTGGGATGATTTCAAAAACGAAGGCATAAAACTCTATAATGGACGCCCTACAGGCACTGGAAGCGTTTATCATACAAAAGAAACGCGAGCCAAAATTAGGGAAACAATAAATACAAAAAATTTAGTTCAAAAAGTAATAAAAAAACACTGTATTTATTGCTTATCAGAAATCTTTGTTAAAAATCGCTCAGTAAAATATTGTTCTGAAAGATGTAGATCTCATTTTACAAAAACTGGTAGTCTACCTATGGTTTTTTCAGAGTATCCTACGTTTGAAAAAATCAAAAAAGAAATGATCAAAACAAAGGATTTGAAAGCGCTATCTAAAATTTTTGGAATGAAAGAAACAGATATAAAATTCTTCATTGTTGAAAAATACGGTATTTTGTCAATTATAGAATTTGAAAGAAAATTTTTCAAAAAGAAAAAGAGAACACGAAAAGTTTCCTGTAAAGATAAATTCAGAACCTGTGTATTTTGCAAAGAGAGTTTTAAGATAATAAATAAAAGTACAGCTGAATACTGTTCAAAAAAATGTCGAAAGGAAGCATACCACCAAAAAAAAGATTATGTTGAAAAACCCACTAAAAAATTATTAGAGAAGCTTTATATTGATGAAGGTTTTTCAACGACACAAATTGCGGAAAAATTGAATTGTACTCAACCTAATGTTTATTATTTATTGAAAAAGTTTGAGATACCAAGACGCAATAAAAATAGAAATAATAGAAAAATATGAAGTTATTTTTTAACTTGACTTCGTTTTGTATTCATGTTAAGATAAATCTACAACAAGCAAAATTGAGCAGCATTTTACTTGTTAAAGTTTTTTAAAATGCTGATTTGACAAGTTTTTTAAAATTTGTTATAGTGTACTTATTAAAGTCGGGCGGGCGGTAATGCGCAGGAGTTTCGATGCCTTCGAATATAGGAACCTTGCGAACTTTAATATATGGCTCTATGGTGGAATTGGCAGACACGCTTGACTTAAAATCAAGTTCTTCGGAGTCCGGGTTCAAGTCCCGGTGGAGCTACGAGTAATGATGGTTGTGCAAAATATTGAAAAATATGTAGTAAATATTCGTTCAGTTTTTTGCAGGATTATCATCACCTTCTTTTACAATAATTATTTTTTAAACACAATTTGACAATGTTTAGAAAAATTGATATAATTATTAGAGTAAGAACAGATTAATAAAAATAAAATATGGCTCCTTGGTGGAATTGGTAGACACGCTGGTTTTAGGTACCAGTGCTTAGGCGTGCGGGTTCGAGTCCCGTGGGAGCTACGATTTGACAAAAGTATTTCTACATGTTAGAATATGATTGTTGAATGATAGAAAAAGATTGATATAATTTGATATGTATGCCAGGTGGACATCCAAGGGTGCTTCTAACGCCTTCTCAGAAAAAAATGGGTGTGGAGAGTTCGGGGTTCGATTCCCTCATCTGGTGCTTTGCTTAGCCTAACCGCTTCTTGAAAGTTGCTAAGCGTTTGAGACCTTAAATGGACCGCTTCATGAAAGTTCTTTAAGGCTTGGATAAGGTTTTAGTTGTATCGAAAGACCGGCTAAAACTGCTTTCAAAAATTTAATAAATGATATGGTCTTTGCCCTGCCAGCGGTCTTCTAAGCCGTTCCTCGTTATAAAAAGGCAGAAGGAGGGGTATGGAGTTCGATTCTTCCAAGGACTACGTAAGAACCACAGTAAGGTTATAGTAATTTATTTAGCGATAATTATCTTTCCTTTTACTGTGGTTCTTTTTTATTTAAAAACATTTGCTCAAAACGGTCGTTTTCAAATATTTATTGTTATAATTATAGTATCGCTAAATAAAAACTATGATTATAACAAAGGAAAATAATATGACTAAATTAAATGTAATAAACTGCTCCAATGAAGAATGTGGTCAAGAATTTAAACCAAGAAAACCTACATCAAAATATTGTTCTGTTGAGTGTGTTAAAAGTGTCAGAAACAGCAAAAATCTATTAGACAGAATATGTTTAAATAAAGACTGCCAGCAAGGATTTTCTGTTCAGAGAGGATCAGATAAAAAGAAATACTGTTCTCGTAGTTGTGCTAATAGTGTCAATAACACCTTAAGCCCTAAAAGACATTTAGAAAACAATTGCTTCACCTGTCAAAAGCCCGTTAAGACTATCCATAAATACTGCGTAGAATGCCGCGAAGAATTTTATATTGAAAATGGAAAAAATTCGCAGAAAACTCTCTTTCATAGAAGTTTAAAAAGAGAATGTAAAATATGCTTAAAAATATTTGAATCAAAAGCGTGGAATGCTAAATACTGCTCAAAAAAATGTTTATACAAGAAAACAAATTACAGTGATAGAAAATGTAAAAAATGCGAAAAATCAATATCTATCAACAGCAAGACTGGTTTCTGTGTAAAATGCGCTAATGAAAATCGCGCTGAAAAGCACCTTAACGATTGGCTCCAAACAGGTGTGATAAAAAATACTAATGGTTCAATTACAGGAAGCATCCGCACATATCTTTTAGAACAGGCTAAGTATGCTTGCGAAGAATGCGGGTTTAATAAACCTCATCCTGTTGATGGTAAAAGTATTTTAGAAGTTGATCATATTAATGGAAATTCTGAAGATAACCGTAGAGAAAATTTAAAAGTTTTGTGTCCTACTTGCCATGCTATGACCCCCACATATAGAAATAGAAATGCTGGGAATGGCAGAACTAATCGCTATAAGAACAAAAAAGATACTATAAAATCAATTCAACCATAATTATACAAGAGTGGCGAAACATTATAAAACCACAACAACAACAATAAGACGCTGGTGCAAGAAATATGGGATAGAACGAGTGAAGAACTGATCTTTCTTTTAGATAAGAGTATAAGAATAAAATCTAAGGAGTTTAACAATGGCTTATCATATTTCAAAAGACGGTGTATCCCGTCAGTGTAGAGCAAAATCACCAGAATCTTGTACTGCTACACCTTCTGATCAGAAAGAGCATTATGACACTAAAGAAGACGCACAAAGAGCATATGAAGAGAAAATGAAGAACACTTTCAAACCTCTTAAAAATTCAGTAGAAAGAAATATTTTGTTAAGTGACAATGGATTGAAGAAGACTGGTTTGAATGCTTATGCAAACTCACAAGAAGAAGACGGGCTTAAACAAGAGGAAGAATCCCCTAAAAGAACTTCTTTGGACATTGCAGATGACCATCTTAAAACATCTCAACAAATTGAGGAATTGATTGATTACAACAACTCTAACCGTAAGAAAGATTTTGTATTTAAGCATAATGATCCTTCGTATGCCGAAAAAACACCGAAAGAAAAAGGAAAGATTTTAACGGATTTGGCAGATAAAGAAGATGCTCTTAAAAAAGAATTTGATAATAGCAAGATAAAAAACAGAAATTCATTGAAAAACCTATCCCAAAATGAAATAATTGAAATACAAGATAAAGTAAATAATTTAAGTGCTGGTTCGTACCTTTTTACACAAAATGATTGGACAATTCAGGACAAAAAAATTCCATTACATGATCAGTTGTCTTTTAATGATGAAAGTGATTTATCTTATGTTATATACGAGAAGAATGGTCAATTCTTGATTAAAAAAGATTACGGAATGTCTGATGAAGATGGGTTTAAACCTATTACGAATGAATTTGAGCCAGATCGTTTGTTAGGAAATGTTAGTGAATCATGTAAGAATAAGTATAATGATGATTGGCTTGAAGAAGATGATTTTGGCTATGACGCTTCAAAACCTTCACAAAAAGAATTCATTGAAAAGCACTTTGTTCCATTTTCTAAGTTTTTGAAAGAAAGGTACAATATAGCGGACTAACTCATGTTTAAACTTAAATGACTCTATAGTAGAACGATAACTATAAAATACATAGCTAAAAACAACAATTACACAGTCTTTAAAACGGCTTAGAAAATACCCCTTAAATAACGCTGATAAAATCGTAATTATTTAAGGGGTATTTCGTTGTTTTTATTAAAGTTTTTCTCAAAACCCTGTTTTCGGTTCCCTATTCTGTTTCAATCGAAAATTACTGCCAGAACAGTTTATAGCATTTTCAATTATTCTATGGAGTAGAAACAAAAAGTTTTATAGAACAACAAATTTTGTCAGTTTTCATAACTCGTTGTGAAAGTCTAACTGAACTTTTCAAAGGCGTAAAAGCGGATCTTAAATATTCAGTAGCAGGAGAATTGTTTCAGTACTTTCCATGCATCAATTTTCATATGCTTGAAAGAATTTGCCATGCCCATAAATTCTCAGATAACCTTTACCGATTCCTTTTGGAATTCTTCTGCCATCACTTGTTCCTAATGCCATATAGGATTTTTCAGAGTTCATTCTTCCCATAGCGATTCTTGTTCCCATAAGTGCTTTTATTTCGCCTGAAATACTTGTAGGTTTTTGCGTGGATAGAACAATATAGTATCCAACTCTTTGAGCATTTTGATAGATAAACATTAATTTTTTTGCAACTTTTGCGATTTGCTCTTTTTCCGTGTTGTCTGAAATATTGCTCAAATACATAGATGGTAGTACTGATTCCATTGAATCAAGAAGAATGAGTTTCTTTTTAACTACACTACTATTGTCATCATCAGCATATATATCAAATTTTAGTTGTTTGTTTTGTATTGTGTTTATTTTCTCAAGCCTATTTGTCAAATCCTTTAAGATAAGATCTAATGACTGATCTAATTGTTCTACGTTGCTTGTTGATTCAGTAATTTGGCTATTAGTAAAATCCCCGAATTCTTTTGTTAAGTATGGTGAAACGATAGTGTATTCCCAACTATCATCATAATATTCTGCGTGTTTTAGGAAACTTTTTAATAGATTGGTTTTTCCTGATCTTGAATCTCCAGACACAAGAACATTGCTATCACGGAAAGAATTACATTGTGCTAATTCTCCACCTGCATCACCTATATTAAATACATATGGATTTTCATCAAAAGTATTAGGATGTTTCATTTCTACCGGAAGATACACTCCAAGTTTTTCTTCTTTGATGACACCATTTTCTGTCAATAACTCTCGTAATGATTTTTCAGCATCAGTTGCATAATTCAATGTTATAGCAAATGGTTTTCCAATCATATCTTCATCGTGAGGTGTAATAATAATGCTATCATTCTTATGATCATACGATACAGCCATTTCCACTATAACGTTTTTTCCGTTTTTAGTAATTTTTGACATAATTGTCTCCTTATTTCTATTTCTGGTTCTTGCCAGTTCAAAGATTGCTTTCAATCATAAAGTTATATCAGCATTAACTTAGAAATCTATGATAGAATCTTTATGAAATAAATCGAATTAGAGTTCAACATTGAAGAGAGGATAGAGCAGGGTTTATGAAGCTTAGACATTTCGCAATCGTATACGAAGCTGTTATGATTATTCTTGTCATAGTTTCTCTATCTACTATTTTTTCTCCTAATCCAAAGCTAGAAAATCTACAGACTTTGACTTGGGCAATTTTTCTTGTTGATGTTTTTATCAGATTTATTAAAGCAAGCACTAAGTGGAAATATGTTAAGAAAAATCCTTTTGATATACTATCTATTATTCCATTAGAAGACATGTTTTTACTGGGAAGGTTTGCCCGATTAGTCAGGTTGTTCAGATATAAAAATGTCGTTAAAAGGTATCTTGATCGTATTGACAAATTGCTTAATAACGTGAACTTTGTAAAACTGAGTCTTATTGTGTTCACCTTCAATTTTGCTATAGCCCTACTTCTGTGTTCTTTAACTGATAATTCTATTCTTTTTTCTTTACAATATACTTTTCTTAACTTTTTCAAGTTTAATCATCAGTCTGAAAACATTGACTATACTTTCTTGTCTATAGGCTTAAAAATATTTGGTGTTCTTTATATGGGTGTTGTCTTGAACAGAATATTGAATTTGATAAAAAACTATTATGAAAAAGCTAAGAAAAGCAGAGTAGAATCCAAGACAGAGAATCAGTAAATTATAGAACATAAAGAAGAATGTTTTGATAAACTATGATTGTGTGTTTTAAGATAAGTTAAAGGTAGAAAATGGTAGAACGTAAAAAAGAACTTGCCCAAGTATGGACTCCTGATTATATAGCAGATGAAATGCTCAATGAAATAGGATACGTTTCATCTAATACGGAAATACTTAAACAAAAAGTAATGGAACCTTCTTTCGGTGCGGGTGTTTTTCTTTATGAAATTTTACAAAGATTAGTAGATTGTGCATTGATCAACGGTAAGAACAACCAGGAAATAGAATACATTATTGATAATAATGTTTATGCTATTGATTATGATATTGACATTTACACTTTAACGATTGAGAAAATAAAAGAATGGCTTAGTGAAACCTATTCGCTAAAACCTTCATTACCGCATTTTTATAACATGGATACACTTGACTATAAACAATTAGAATATTTCGATTATGTCATTGGTAATCCACCTTATATTAGAATTCATGATATGCCTGAAGATATGAGATTAAGAGTCAAGAAATACGCTTATTCAACAGGCACAGCAGATTTATATGTTATTTTTTTTGAAATTGGCATAAATCTGCTGAATTCTAATGGAAAATTAGGCTACATTACACCTAACTCTTGGTTAAGAAATGTTTCGCAAAGATCTTTCCGCAAGAATCTAATAGATGAAGGACAACTTCAAAAGATTATTAATTTCAACGCTGAAAAAGTTTTTGATAATGTGGGTACTTATACCTGTATATCTTATATGTCCAAACAAGATGAAAAAAGCTTAACCTATATTGACTCTTCAAAAAATCTTAAAAATAACTATGTAAGAAACATTGCTTATTCTGAAATTGATTTAGTAAAAAATGACTCTCTTGCTTTCCCATGTCTAGAAGATCAGATTATACTTGATGAGCATTTATTGAAAGAAGGAAGATCCCTCTCAAATTTATGTAAAATCCAAAACGGTATAGCAACTTTAGGTGATGAATTCTTTTTAATCAATAATGAGGACTTAGGCCCAGAAGACTATGTGTACCCTATTGTCAAAGGGTCAAAATACAAAGGTGAAGATATTTCTCAAAAAATAATTTTCCCGTATGTAAAATCTGGAACCAAGTTTAAAGGCATAACTGAAGAATCTTTAACAGAATCTCCTATTGTACATGACATTTTAGTTAAAAACAAAGAAAAACTTTCAGCACGTTCGCTTGACAAAGGAAGCTCTTGGTTCTGGTATGGTAGAAGCCAATCTATTCAAGAAACAGACAAAGAAAAAATTGTGTTTAGTCCAATTATAGGTCCTAATCAGGAAATTATTAAAACCTACGTCATTCCAGCCAATACATTAGTTTATAGTGGATTATTCATTACTGTAAATGATACAAGTCTTTTTGAAGAACCTTTCACAATTCAAGAGATTAGGAACATTGTTGAAAGCGAAACATTTATAAAATATTGTCGTATTGTCGGAAAAGATTTAAGTGGTGGCTATAAATCAGTATCATCAAATATGATTAAGAAATACAAGATTTGATTTTGCGAAAGAACGTCGGAAATTGAGAAATTACAATTTTTATAGTGTTGAAGAAATTCTAATTATTTTCTTATCCTCACTAAATCTTCTTCTAGTTTTTCTACAATTTTGTCAATTTCTGGTTTCACGATATCTGATGAACCTTTGGCAAAACCTTTTGTCTCTTTATCGTTTCTAAAACTATCAGTAAAATCTACTACCTTACGGATAGATTCATTTATTAAAGAATTCTCTTCAACAGTATACTCTTGGTATCCAGTGTATGCTCTAAAAGCGTTAATTCTACCTAGAGAGTAAGGCTTATTGTCTTTTTTTACAGTTGATGTTTGAGCTAACCAATCAGCAATGTTTTGATCTTGCCTTTTAGTATTGCACAAATTGCAACATAAAGTCATATTGCCATACCTTGTTGAACCTCTAATACTGTCAGGTTTTTCTGCTGAAACAGGGGTCAGATGTTCAGCAGTAGGCATAGAGCTTCTGTTCTTTGAGTCTAATGTTCGATTACAGTAACAACATCTTCCTTTAAAAAACAGGACCGAAGCAATATATTTTTTGTCGTCAAGATCATAATGTAAATTGCTTAACACAGCACGTGAAGCGGAAACTTTACCACTACTTGTCCAACGTTGTTTATTCATACCATTAGGTTTTTTTACAATAAGCCAAGCAAATGCTTCTATATTGCTTCCATCACCCAAAAAGTTCCGAATTTCAAAGGCTGTCTCACTGTTGCTGTTTAAAAAATCAGTAATCTTTTTTACAGCCTCTTCTTCGCTATTATTATTCATCTTTGCTTTATTATAGATACTGTGTATTTCTTCAATGCTTCTCTCAGAAGGACTCTCATATTGTGATTCAACTTCCAAAGATTCTTTGTTTAATTCTTCAAGATTCCAAAAATTATTTAAATCAATAATCCTTCTTCTTTCTTTTCGACTTGGTTTTCGTTTTTTAATGTTTCCAAATATATGATATGTTCTTTGTAATATTTCTTCATTTCTTTTAGTAATGTATTCTTCTGCAGTGTTTTCGTTAATTTCTAAGTGCTCAAAATGTTTGCAGGAACCTTTTCCGCGATGTTCAGGTGCAGCTTTGCATATTGATACGCTTCCATCATGTTTCACACCAACTATAGCTTTTTGCATTCTTGAGCTCCTTTATCAATCTTTATAAAAAAGTTTTCTAATTAAAAGGCCAAAAATACTCTTAATAAACACTGCCTAAAATCGCTTAGAAAAAGCACCGTAAATAACCACCATATTATCAGCGTTATTTAAGGGTATTTTTGCTGTTTTAGATAACTTTTTTCAAATAGGTCGTTTTTGATATGGAATACACAAACCAAGAAATAATCCACTTAGAAACGATTAGGGATTTAAAAAATTGATACAGTTATTAATAATAGTTTAGAGGATAAGGCTGAAGGTAATTAAATTGACGATAAAGCTAAAAGAAGAATTATGGTTATTTTGATTGTTTTTGTTCGATAATGTTTATGTAAGCAGTTTTAAACATTGGAGAAACTTATTATGAGTCCGTTACTTATTTCAGCAATTATAGTTATTACTTTAGCTTTGGTTTTTTATTCTATTGGTGTCATTGGAGAAGCACGAAGAAAAAACCTTATGTGGCGTGATGTTATATGGTTTGGTGGAGGTTTAGTCGCAGATTTTATAGGAACAATGCTTATGCGTCAAATTAGCCAAATGGTGATAATATTTTAGCTCCTTGGGCAAACACATTAATGACAATCTCAGGAACAGCGGCTATTATTCTTATGGCTGTTCATATAATTTTTGCTCTCGCTGTTATGGTTAAAAAGCCAGAATATGGAGTTAAATTTCATAAATGGTCCATAATTATTTATGTTTTTTGGCTAATTAGCTATATAAGTGGCCCTATTGGACTTATGGGCTAATTTATAAATCAAAGGACATTACTGTTGAGTGCAGATTTGGGTTTTACACAACTAACTGTTTACGGAAAAATGCCAAGATGATTTGCGGAAGCGTTAAGCGCTCTCAAAATAATAGTTAGCGGAAGAATAAACGCTGAGGTAGTTCAAGCAAATTCTGTATGCCCATTAGAAACGGTTTTTAATTTCTTTATTCCTCTATCCTCGATAAACTCTCTTTAAATAGGATTACAATGGAATTCGATATATTTATTTAGAAACATTCTTAGCGTTGATAGCAAAATAGGAGCTAAATAAATGAAACAAGCAAAAAAGTATCATATTAATCCAACAACAGGCAACCCTAATCAATGTACAGCAACAGTAAGAGGCTGTGCTTATGCTAAAGATGATATGATCCCCGAACATTACGATACAAAAGATGACGCTAAAAAAGCTTATGAAAAGCAAATGGATAAAGAGTACGCAAAAGCTCCAAGACTAAAGAAACAAGTTAAAACAAAATCTACTCCTGAGAAACGAACAAAATTGGCATATCCTAAGCCAGATGTTTCTTCATCTAAACCTTTAAAAAAGTCCAGAGAGATTAGACGGAGGGATCCTAGTGGACTTCAAAAGATTTATCGAAAATTGGGGAAAATTGCAGAGGTTGAAGTTGTATCCGATGGAATCTCTTTCTATAATGAAGATGGGGACAGTGTTTCATTTACTTTTGAGGGAGACTGCTGCTCTACTGCTGAGGTAGAAAACACTAATGTTGAACCTATTGATTCGCCAATTAAAAACATCACACAAAGTTCTGGATTTACCGAAGATTTAGATTATGGAACTGTTAAGCATACGAATATTTGGGAAATTGAATATGAAGATGGACAAATCCAGAACTTTGTAGATATAAACTATAGCAACGGTTATTATGGGAATATGAGCATAGTTTTAACAACTATCCCTGAAGAAGAAGAAAATAGCAATTGATAGATTATGGATAACTTGAAAGAAAAGAGCGAAACTTAATGTCTTTGATTCAAGATTATGTAAAAAGCAAGGGAACTGAAATCAATTCTTACACAGATGATTTCAGTTCCCTTATGCTATGCCTAAAAGACGAATATGGTTTTGTTGCTCCAGTTTTTAAAAATTTTTCGGAGGCAACAGTTGTTGAATTGCCGGTAAATTTAGAGTTATTTTCTGTTCATTCTAAGTACCTTGAAAGAGTTGATGAAAGAATTCCTACAACACCTGAAATTATCGGTATTGTTGTTCAATATGAGAGTAAATATAGATTAATTGATGGCTATCATCGTTTTAAATGGGCGTTGAACAACAAAGTAGAAGGTTTATTTATATTAGTGGAATAAGTTTTATCTTGACTATGTTGAACTATTTTCAAAGTTCAATTTAAGGCAAGATTAATTATGAATAATACAATGGAGCACCACGCAGTAAATAATTCTTCAGAGCAGCATCATCACAATCATTCAGATCATATTTCTGAACATGGAGAACACAAACATAAACATAGCGGAATGGCTCTATCTGCCACACTTCATTGTTTAACAGGTTGCGCAATTGGTGAAATGTCAGGGATGATTGTTGGTGTATCTCTTGGCTTAAACCCTTGGACAACAGTTGCGCTATCCATTACACTTGCCTTTATTTTTGGATATGCACTTTCAATGCTGCCATTATTAAAAAACGGCATAAGTTTAGGAAAAGCTTTAAAACTTGTTCTTATTGCTGATACTTTGTCAATTCTCTCTATGGAAATTGCTGAAAACTTAATCATGATAATAACTCCAGGTGCAATGCATTCTGGAATATCTAATCCAATTTTTTGGATTACTATGTCTTTTGCTTTTTTGGTAGGATTTGCTGTTGCTTATCCAGTTAACAAAATATTACTGCAAAGAGGAAAAGGGCACGCTATAACTCATGATGCTATTGGTCACCATGACATGAACAATAAACCACTGACCTTTGCCTTAATTGCGTTTATGTTAGGTGGGCTAATAACTTCTGTATTTGGATAACTTGACAAAGGATTGGACAGTGTATATTATGTATTTTACAAGAGATTATGAAAGGTTTGTAAATTGAAGTCTAATCATTATACTATGGTGGCACGTAAGGCTATTCTTGCTTCTCTTCGTGGCACTGATAAGACATCCAATATTGGTTTTGGGTGTTCTGGTGGTGCTGACAGCTTGGCTTTGCTTGCGGCTCTTAGCACTATTTATCATGGTGATTTTTCTCGTCAGGTACATGTGATCATTGTTGATCATCAGCTTCAAGAGATTACTTCTGAAATTTCCAAAAATGTCTCATCTCTGGCAAAGTCCTACGGCTTCACTCCCGTTATTATTCCTGTTGATATTGCTTCTACTTCTGATGGGATGGAAAGTGATGCCCGTAAGGCAAGGTATAACGCTTTTGAAGAGGCTATTCAAAAATACTCTCTGAAGTCTTTTCTGATTGGGCATACTAAGACTGATCAGGCTGAGCAGGTTTTTCTGGGTTTGCTGAGAGGTTCAGGCACACGCAGCCTTGCTGGAATCAGAGAGAATCGTGGAATCTATAAGCGTCCTTTCCTTAACTCTATGTCACGTGAGGATACACAAAAAGTTTGTGAAGAAAACAATCTTGACTACTGGTGTGACCCTCATAATGATGTTCTTGAGTATAAGCGTGTAAGTGTGCGCAAGATGATTAAAAACGTTGAAAAGAGCACTGGTCAAGATATCGTTAATCCTCTCGTTCGAACGGCTCAAATTAGTGCAGAAGATGCTGAAGCTTTGGATTTCTACGCTGAAATGGCTTATGAAAAAGCTGAACAATCGGATTGGACTATTGAAGTATTGTCAAAAATGCCTGTTGCTGTTCGTAAACGTATTTATCGAACTAAAATGATTGCCATGGGCACTAAGACTGACACTGTTGGATTTGACATGGTAAACAAGGTTGATGACTTTATCGTAAACTGGCATGGTCAGAAGCATATTTGCGCTTCCAATAATGTCCGAATCAAGCGAGTGAAGAACAAACTTGTTTTTGAAAACTAATTGATAAAATAAAATACAAAATTGAAGAACTATCTAAGGAGTTAAAATGCATTTACCAGTTATTTTGGGAGTCACTGTTGTTGTGGGATTGACATTTATTACAATTCAAAGTAAAAAGAACCGAAAGTGAATCCAATCGAAAAGAGAATTCTACAATGAACCTTACAAAAATTGATAATCTGTTTTTAGGCTTATTTAATTTAATAATAGTTTTTGCTCCAAGGCTACTTGGATACATCATTGCAATAATTTTGGTTATTCAACTATTCTTATTACACTTTAGTTTATCTACTTTGTTATTTTTCAATTTCTTCAATCTATTATGACAAAACCAAAACACAATAACAGGTTTATTAGAAACTTTATTGAAACATAATATAAAAGGTTGGAATAAATGATTAAATACCACATAAGTGATTCTGGATTGGTTGTTCAGTGTAAAGCACAATTAGGCCGTTGCCCAAAAGAAAATTTTGATTCAATTGAGGCTGCTGAAAAGTTTAAAGAAGAAAAATTCAGTAAAACTATCCCAGCATTGTCTAAAAACCATGATACAGTGCTTAAATCAGCCGAAAACTACTACGGTGGCGAATTCCTCACACTTCATAACATAAGGCTATCAGAAGGCGTAGAGAGCGTTTTAAGCATATTAGACAAAATAGGAAATCCCCTCATTGTTGGTGGAGCTGTTCGTGATTCTCTCATAGGTGCTGAGAACAAAGATATAGACATTGAAGTTCATAAAACTGATGTTGATAAACTGGCTAATCATTTAAAAAACAAAGGCTTTACAGTTGATGAAGTAGGAAAACAGTTTGGTGTGCTCAAGGTTTCTAAAAAAGGAGTTGTTAGCGATTTAGATATTTCTGTTCCTCGTAAAGAAAATCGCTTAGGAGCTGGACACCGTTCTTTTGAAATCAGCATGGATGAGAATATGACAGTTAGCGAAGCAGCTGAGCGTCGAGATTTTGCTTTTAATGCGATTATGTATGATCACAAAAGACAATTATTAGTCGATCCTGCTAATGGTAAAAAAGACTTTGAGAACAAAGTTATGAGACATGTTTCTGAAAAGTTTGCTGAAGACCCTTTAAGAGTCCTCAGAGGGTTTCAGTTTGCTGGTAGGTTTGATATGACAATGGCTCCTGAAACGGTAGAACTGTCTAAAAAGTTGCGACCCGAATATGAGCATTTGTCTGTGGAAAGAGTTCAAGAAGAATGGGGAAAATTCTTTACTAAGAGCACTAACCCAAACAAAGGGTTGCAGGTTCTTCAACAAACTGGATGGGATGACACAACTCCAGGATTAAAAGAAGCTTTAAAGAAATCGTTTGACGAAAAAGATCTTGATTCTCTTCCTGAACAAGATAAAGATAAAAGAACTATTTACGGATCTGCAGCTATTGCTCGACATATGAGTCAAAAAGATAAAAAAGAATTCTTAAAAACTTCCATCATTGGGGCTAAAGAACAAAAACAAGCAGAGATTCTGTCCTCTTTTGACAAATCACAAGCTGCTAGTTCATACAGTCGAAAAGCAAAAGCAAAAGAACTTCAAAAATATGGCTTTACTTTCAATGATTATGGGAAATTTTCAAAAATGGTTAATGATAGAGAAGGCATTAAAATTGCTGAATTAGCCCAGAAAGATGGCATAGCATACAAGCCTGAAGCTGATCTTATTATGGGTAAAGATATCCTTGAAAAGTCGAATAAAAAGCCTGGACCGTGGATGGGCGAACTGTTAAACGAAATACGGGATAAACAGTATAAGAATGAATTCAACAACAAGCAAGAAGCCCTTGATTATGCTTTGAAAAGAATTGAAAATTGACATTAAAAATCTCTTGACAAATAATGAATCAACTGTTATTGTTGTATTTAACAATTCCAATATTGAAAGAGAAAACCATGTCCAGCAACCTTGTTCTTGAAGTCCGTTCACAGAATGACACTACTCAAACTATGATTAGTGAAGAAGGTAATTTTTCTGTTTCCTTCACTCCCGAAATTAACGAAGACTATTGGGAGTATCGAGTTATTGTTAGTGATAAGCAGGCTATTGTCGGTTTTCCTAAGTTTTTCACAATTGGTATTGGTTTTGCTGTGGAAGAGGACTGGAACACTAATCTTCCTTACACTTCGGAAACTCAGACCATTTTTGAGCATATCAAGCACAATCGTGGAGATGATAGTATTTCAGATGAGGACATTATTAATGCTATTAGCATGATTCAAGAAGCAGCTTCTAAGGGTCAATAAAATAGTTAGTATTTTATATTTTCTTTTCTGCAATATTAGTTTTAAAATTTTTTAAATAATCAAAACTGTCGCAAACCAGCGTCAGAACATTGAAAGGTTAGACCATGAAAATTATAGATATGGCTTCAAGTCCTAATTTCAATCCTCATACGAATAGAAATAGAGGGGACTGGAGCTTGTATGATGTTTCAAATAGCGAAGTTTATCTTGATGCTAAAACAAATAAACCAACTTGTATTGATCATAAAGCAATGAACTGTGTAAGTCCTGATAGAACAATCTGGCGTTGTTTAACTTGTGCTAGAAGTTGTTATGATATAGATAGGCATTTTTAAACTTAAGAAGGGGCCAATATGACAACATTACCTGAATGGTTATTGAAAGAACTACCGGAAATAAAAGAACCATCAACTCTTTCTTACGAAAATGGAGAGTATATTGCGCTCTCTCCTAATGGTTTGAAGAAAACTTTCAATACTATTGATGAAGCTTATGATTACGCTCAAAAAGAGTGGAATTCGGAAGTTGAACTTGACAAGAGCCTTCCCGAATATCACGAAAATTCTTTACACGTATGGGGCAAAAGATCCAATCATGGGGTCAGAATACTAATTTCATCAAGTGATAAGAAAAAGCTCAAAGAACTTGAAGAAGATTATGAAGAGTTTTTAAAATTAGCTGAAGAGTACTATTCAAACCCTGAAGATTTCAATATAGTTTATAGGTTTGTTGATTGCCATCCTGCTTTTTGGAACCGTCATTCAAAAGAGCATCCTTGGTTATGGTCTACAGAAGGACATTGTGCCTTACATAATGGAAAACTAACTTTAGAACCAGTTTTTGAACAAGGAAAACATAGTTGGTTTATAGAAACTGGTTCTCATGTCGAAACGGATTACAACACAAGATACCATGATTACAGGCTGGATTCTAAGGGTGAAACTGTTGAAGAAGCGTTTGTTAATCTTGCTAAATTAATCGACAAATTTTACAACTTAGATGGATCTGATAAGGGAGATGTTCCACATATCAAGCCACAATGGATACTTAATCTTGAAAAATCTCTAGAAAAAAGAAAGTTAGACTGAAAAGAAAGAAGATCAATGAATAAAAACTTATTGTTGCTAGAAAGCTCCGAAAGTGCCATAGGATTGAGTTTCGGTAAGCATGATTACGATGCTTTAACAAAGGATGATGTAGAAGAAATATTAGAAACTTTTCCTGAAGAATTTATTACTTCTGGAGCATTAGGGTATATTCTTCAAAACAGATCCGATATACTTCACTTATGTAGAGCGTGGGGTTGGAGTGACACCCCTAATAGAGATGAAATGTACCTTATCCTTGAAGGAATTAACGCAGAGGATTTAATGGGTGGGTGAAAACATGAATGAGGACGAGTTTGAGCTAGAAGTTAGACTATTAAATCTTGAAGTAAAACATGATGATCTTATATATTCTCCACCACCGGATAATGTAGAATGTGATTGCGACTTTGATGATGAGCATTTTCATGTACGTTGCATGTCAGCATCTTGTGATGAATGTTTAGATTCTCATGTTTCAGAAGATTTTTTCGTTTATACAAGACAAGAAGGGTTAGCTGCAATTGCAAATTATTGCCAAAAATTAGGTTGGCAGGTAAATGAAATTGATAACTATTATGTATGTAAAGAATGTTTAATATTCAATAACAGAATGTGAAAATTTGAATAATTTTTGTAAAAGGATATATATGAATACAAAAGAAATACTTAACTACATAGGATGTATAACAGATAGAAAACCTTATTATAAGATTGATTGTAGACTTTGTGAAGGATTGATACTGTGATATTGCATGATTACCAACAGTGGATAGATTCATTGCCACAAGCGCTTCAATATGTTGCTGTTGTAGTTTTATCCATGTTGCCATACATTGAATTACACGGTGCTGCTGTTGCTGGTTCTATATCAGGAATCAACCCTGTCTTATCTGTTCTTCTTTCCATTACAGGAAATTTTCTTATTATTTCTGTGTGCACATTTTTTGCTGAAAAGTTAAATAATAGATTGGGTAAAAAATCTGACAATTTATCTGTGAAAAGAAAGAAATTGAATGATAGATTTGATAAGTATGGGGTGGCTGGTGCTTCTATATTTGGTTGGTTCATTCTTCCGTCTACAATTGTTGCTATAATTATGGTTTCTGTTTTTAAAGCTTCTAAACGAAAAGTTATGTTGTGGATGTTGCTATCCTTGCTTATTTGGGGTGTTGTAATTGGAAGTATTTTGTTGACTGCAAATTCTATACTTATGTAGTTGACAATTATTTTAGGATATGTTATGATTATTTTGTTGTTTGATAATATTAATATGTGACATAGTTTCTTTGATCGTGCTATCGCGGTGCGAACCAGTAATGGTGAGGTCGAGGAAACTCCCGGCTACATAACCTAACCCTTTGGGAGAATATTGAAAAATATATTCGTTCGCACCAAGAAGCTCAACTTAAAAAGCAGAGTGGTGGTAAGTAGCAATCTCAAGCGTGGCAAGGGTGGAGTTACCCGTTATAAAGCCCAGGTAGAGAGCTTAGAAAGATGATAGCACCTATGCCTAAAAGCATAAGGACAGAACCGGGGTTACAGAGATAAGAAATTATGTCGCATATTTTCAGATCAAAAACGAGTAAAAATAGCGAGTTGATTTTATGTTAATTTTAGAAGAATTTCAACAATGGGTATCAAGTTTGCCAGAAATTATTCAATATTTAGCAATCGTCCTACTTGGTTGCGTTCCTTATGTTGAGTCTTACGCAGCTTCATTAATTGGAGTACTAGCAGGTTTGAATCCTTTTATTGCTATACTTCTTGCTGTGTCAGGTAATTTTGTCTCTATGCTTTTAGTAGTTCTATTGTCTGACAAAATTAATCAAAAATTTGGAAAATCAAATGAAGAACTATCACCTAAACGTCAAAAATTCAATAAGAAGTTGAAAAGTATGGCGTTATAGGTACATCAATGCTCGGATGGACTTTACTTCCTTCGCAAATTATTGGTTTACTAATGGTTAGTGTTGCTAAGGTTGAGAAATCCAAAGTAATATTATGGCTTTCTATCTCCATGGCTATCTGGGGAGCTTTATTCGGATTAGTCGGAGCAATAATTGTTTGATATTTTTAAAGTTATTGATTTAAATATTTTAAAACTTGACAATAAAAATTTTATGTGTTAGAATAGTTAACATAAGCAGCAATAAAGCTGAAAAGCTAAATATTTGATAATTTTATAATAAGTTTTACAATAAGCCCCGTTCGTTTAGAGGCCCAGGACACCGCCCTTTCACGGCGGCAGCACCAGTTCGAATCTGGTACGGGGTACTTATTAAGACTAGTGTCCGCTAATAAAAAGCCCAGGGCTAGTCCTCGTTTTTAAAGTATTCAATAATTAATTGATATTACTCTAAAAATGCCTCCTTAGCTCAGTTGGTTTAGAGCATTCGCCTTGTAAGCGAAAGGTCGTCGGTTCGAATCCGACAGGAGGCTCTTAGCTTGCTTAGCTCAGTTGGTAGAGCGTTTCCTTTACACGGAAAATGTCGGGAGTTCAATTCTCTCAGCAAGCACTTAGTAGTTTTTGTTGGATTAAAGAATCTTCCCGGGAAAGCATTGATTCTTCCAACAGGGAACAAAGAAAATGCGCTTATGGTTCCCATTTTGCGGGTATGGTATAACGGCTATTACTTCTGCCTTCCAAGCAGACAACGCGAGTTCGATTCTCGCTACCCGCTCTCTAAAATTAACACACAAATACCATTTAAACATTCACCAAATGATTAAATATGATAAAAGCTCTGACAGAGACCATTCAATTTCTGTCAGAGCTTTTATTTCTGTCTACTCTAACTTTTAAGATTTATTCTTCTCAATAATTAACAAACTAAATATAAACAATTATTATAGAAAATTAGTTGTTGTTAATCTATGATCAAGGAACTATTATGGCAAATATAAAATACCATATTAATAAAGCAGGAGAAGTTCGTTTATGTAACGCTTCTCTTATGCCCTGCAAATTTAAAGAGCATTATGATAACGAAAAAGAAGCATTATTAAAAGCAGAAGAAATTTTATCATCTGAACAAACATTTATATCTACATTGAATAAATTTGATCAGAACAAAAAACAGAAAACAGTTGAAGGATTATTAGACAATAAGAAATTTGAGACACTAGACAAAGAAACGAAAAAAGCAATTGTTTCGTCTATTTTAAGAATGGACAATAATAACAAAGATCAAAAACTATGGAAAGCCATACATGACAGTACACCAGTAGGTCAATTATTTTTACGTAGGTTAAACACCACGAGTAAAGAAAAAAGAAAAAAATTAGCAAAAGAAATTACTGAATTGTCTGAAAAGATTGAATATGATAAAAATCTTTTAGATTTTGAAAGCTTCAATAAACCTATGAAAAAGAATAATTTTACCTCTGTGAACGAAAACTTAAATAAGCAACCTTCTTACGTTCTAAAAGAAGCAGAACACCAAATGACTGTCCTTTCTGCAACATGGATGAGCAATCTTACTGCAAAAGAGATTGATACTATCAATTGGATCACAGGGCATGGATCTGGAATATTGAATAAGCATATGAATAATGAAGAACATGCTCTGGCTCATCAGTATGACAAGAAATTTTTAGATGAAAAAGAGCAGCTTTTCAAATCAGCTATGTCAAAAGCACCTGAACTTGATGAGCCTATTGTTTTTTATCGTGGAACTAAATATAAACATGCCATAAAAGATGAATTATCAGGAATTGCTTCATCAAGCTACGGCAATAATATAGCTTTAAATTTTGCCAATAACAAACCAAATGCTGTTGTTCTAGAAATAAAAACTAAAAAAGTTCCTAGCGTAGTGGCTATGAGTGAATGGGGTATGTCTGAACTAGAAATTTTTGCTCCCTTGGGAAAATATAAACAAATTGGTGAATTTACCTCACAAGACGGAACCCATATAGTTCAAGTAGAATATATCAGTGAATAATAAATTACAGCATATGGTATAATTAATCATTATCAAAACACTATGCAGATTATATGGAGAAAAATGAATAAAGACACAAACCAAGAAACAGTACTGATAACTTTGAATGATGACAATGATAATACCATAGCGCAAGTGAGAATGACCGAAGAAGAATTAGAAAACCTTGAAGCTTATGCTGATTTAGCCGAAATAGACTTTGAAGAATATCTTACTAATTTAATAATGAATGAAGTTGAATCAAATAGTCAAGGTTAAAATATTTAAGAACAATTTGATATTGAACTGTAATTGGTTGAAATTGTATTTTGGCAATGAATTTGAGGTTCGAATCCTTATTCAACCGCACTCCTATTAGGAGACAGGGAATTGACTTAGGAACAACAGTTCAGGGTCGGAAGACAGCAGACTATTTTTAAGTCAATTGGTCTGGGATCTGTAACTCAGTCCGGTAGAGTATTCGTTTGACTTGCGAAGAGTCGTTGGTTCGAATCCAACCTGATCCACTATCTAAATCTACAAAAAATTAGCAAGTTAAAATTATCTTGTGTTTATAGTTGTTATAATGATTCAACAAGTATAAACATTTGAAATGAGGTACAAAATTGCCCGGAAAAAGAGAAGATATAGCATCTTGGGATGAAACTTTTATCAATATTGCTGATGTTGTTAAAAACAGATCAAAAGATCCTGTTACACAAGTTGGTGCTTGTATTGTAAGCTCTGACAAAAGAATCCTGAGTTTAGGATATAATGGTGCTCCAAACGGATTTGACGATGAAGATTTTCCATGGGGCAAAGTAGGATCATTTGAAAACACAAAATATGCTTATGTTGTTCATGCTGAAAGAAACGCTATACTCAATTTTAGAGGAAATTTGAGGGAATTTGAACAAGCTACAGTGTATGTAACTCACTTTCCTTGTAATGAATGTGCCAAAGAAATAGCACAAGCAGGAGTGAGAGAAGTTGTATACTTAAACATACCTGAGTGGGAAAAAGATAATGTTAAAGCATCTAAAATACTACTTGATAAAGTCGGTATAATTTATAGAAAATTTGTAAAAGAAGCATAATAGTCAAAGAGTTGACAAATCTCATTTTTTACGATATAATAAAAATATACTAATCGTTATTGAAGGAGTTAGAAAATGAGTATCTTTGACACTATCAAGATGACTTGGATGATCATGTGGCGTCTAGGCATTGTTGTCTTTATCTGGTTCCCTGATTTTGGCTTCTTTGGTGTTGTCATTAGCGCTGTTGTGCTTGCCGTAGTTCTTCGATATGCTGCTAAGATTACGATCAAGACTTTCCCTATTGTTCGAATCATTACTCGAAACTCTTTCTACACTCACGATTCAAAGCCTTCCTCTACTTCTAATCTTCATGCTCCTTCTCGTAGCACTAATAAGATTTCCGTGGAGCAGCCCTATCTCAACCCCGAGAATATCATCAATAAGGCTTCTGCTCCTGGTCGAATTACCGGGTATGAGCCGCGTGTTATGGATAATCTGAATGTTCCTCAGACCCCTTATATGCGTGGTGTTCCCGGTGTGGGTCTTGAAGCTGCTTCTCATATGAGTAACTACAATGTTAAGACAGGTAAGAAGGGTGAGGTTAACTTCTCTAAGGCTCTCTCTAAGGTTGTTCTTCCCCTAAACAAGGCTTCTCATAACACGATTATTGACAATGTGAACTCTTTTTGGTCCATTGCTATGCCTTCTGAGAATGACCCTTCCCGACCTGATTCCAAGTACAAGACTGACATTGATGCTGTAATCGTTACGGGTGAGAATATTATTCTGGTGGATACAAAGTTTTATGCTTCTGGTGATGTTACTTATACGTCTCACGGAGACCAGCTGATTTGCGTTGATAACACTACTGGAAAGTTTGTTAATAAGCCTCGTAAGATGAGCAAGAACATGAGTATGGCTAAGGAACGATTCAAGAAGCATTATCCTGACATGGAAGTTTCGGCAATGGTTGTCTTTATGCCTACTGATTCAGGAACAGCCAAAGTTAATGCTGTCTGGCCTGGTAATATCCCGGCTGTAACCATTCATCAGGCTATTTCTGCTCTAATTCCTGTTGCTTCTGATACGGGAATCTCGGTCAATAACCGAACTGTTCTTACGAACCTTTCTATGCTTCGTAAGCGTTGAGAACTAAACATCTAAAAAGCCAAGCTAAGTATTTATTCTTAGCTTGGCTTTTTAGCGCCTTTTATTGTTAAGATATTTTTAAAGTAATTTAACAACGAAACACACACAAGAAGTGAATGAATGGAGATTTTAACGTGAGCAACTTTAAAACAAGTAACGATAAGGTTCGAGAATTTTATGAAGGATTTAACCAACAGGAGTTTGTTTCAGAAGGTCCAGCATCACTAAAACCAGAAAACATCAGTGAAGATAGGCTTCATCTGAAGATGACACTTATTGCTGAAGAGTTTGCTGAATTAGTTGAAGCTGTCTATGGTCATGAAGCTGGAGCAATTATAGAAGAGGGATGGCTTAAAGCACAAAAAGCAGATGATGGAACACGTGATGTTGTTGAAGCTGCTGATGCATTAGGTGATTTAGTCTACGTCATTGAGGGTCTTAACATTGAAGCTGGTATTCCAGCAGATAAAATCTTTGACGAAATTCACGCTTCGAACATGAGTAAACTTGATGATGAAGGAAATCCTGTTCTTTCAGATGGTGTGACCCCAGCTAAACACGATGGAAAAGTAAAGCCCTTTGGAAAAATTTTAAAAGGCGATAATTATTTCGATCCTGATTTAGAAGCAATCATCAATAATGAAGAGCCTGACCGCACACCTAAAATTGTCAAAGATTCTCAATGAGTAAATTTCAAAGTATAGTTTAAAACTATTGAATTAACATGGTATTTAAAATCTGCAGAAGCAATATAATCATATGGGTTTAAATTTCTATCAAATATATCCAATTTGAAAAACTGAGGTAATAGTATGAAAAACAATAAAATCGCCATCCTTAGTAGTAGCGTTATTATAGCTCTATCTCTTGCTATTACTGGATGTACACAGGAAAAAACTGATCCGCCTGCAGCATCATCGTCAGCGTCAGATAATGGTGGTGAAGAAGATAAAAACACTTCAAGCAGCAAGAACAACGAAGGTGTATCAGAGACCGTAAATAGTTATTATTCACATTTGATTTCGGATTCATCTACTGCTATGAAAAACTCTGAAGAAGTAGAAAAAATCATAAGAGAAGTATCCGGTGATGCTTCTTATGAGGCTTTTGCTAATACTACTGATCCTTTTTCAGAATTCGATGATTTAAACGAAGAACAGGCAAAAGAACTTGCTGATCGTATTCAAGAGCTTAATCCTTCCGCAGACTTTTTTGATTATTCTCAAATGAATGACAAAGATCGTGCAGTATTGAATCTTTTGATTATTGCTTCTTCTGTTTTTTTAAGCCCTTTATCTGAACAGACAGTAAAAATGACAGTTCCAGATGAAAGTATTACAATAGATGGTAATTCAGCTACTGTATCATATTCCAAATTAACAATGCTTATAAATGAGGAAGAACAAGTTGTTAATGATGTTTTAGGTACATCTTCTTTGCATTTAACTTATGTAAATGGTGTTTGGAAAATTGATGGGCAAAAAACTTATGAATCAATCTATGCTAATGCTCAATCAGTTCAGGATGCTTCTGATGGTTGATATTTTTTAAAAACTTGACTTTTTTGTTAATATTGATATAATGACTATATTGAAAAATAAATAAGGGTCTGAATTGGTCTCGACTTCGGTAATAAAACCTTTGATGCAAGTCATCTTTGAATAATAGATGTCAAAAAGATTCAAATAAATATAATTGCAAACGCAAATAAAAACGATTTCGCCTTAGCTGCGTGATCCACCAGGATATGATTTTGGTTTCTGATTTTATCAACTGGTGTCATCTAAGAAACCTATTTATCAAGAACGTTTCGGCTTGATGAAGAATTTTAGAAACAAAATCTCATATAGATTTCTGTCATTCTTAAATATATGAGAAATTTTAAAGAATGAATAAACTTGTAGATTTAAAGATTATTAATTACTGAAACACCAGGGTTCGAATCCCTGCAGATCCACGAGGTAGGTTGATATTCCTATAAACGACTTAAGAGATAAGAATATACAATGAAACATCCGTTAATAAATTTAGATAACTATCCTGAATTAAAAAATGAATGGTCTAATAAAAACTTATCTTCTTGGAAAGAACTTCATAAAAGTTATGATTATATATGGGAATGTCCTATAGGTCATGATTATACGCTCAAATTAGTTCATAGAATAGAACGTGGATTAAAATGCCCTTACTGTGCTGGGCAAAGAGTTCTTGTAGGATTTAATGATGTAGCAACTACCGATCCACAAATGATTGAAAAATTTTCACATAACAGTCCATACTCTCCTACTGATGTAACACGTGGTTCAAAAAGACGCGCACTGTTTCTTTGCGATAAGGGACATGAATATGAACAAATAATAAAAAATGCTGTTATTTTAAATCGTGGGTGTCCTTATTGCAGTGGTTATTTAAAAAAAGTAGGATACAACGATTTGCAAACTTCTTATCCTGAAATAGCTGAAGAATACCATATTGATAATGATATCCCTGTTGAGAGTATCTGGGGAGTTGCAATAGAAGATTATAGAATAAATGCTAAATGGGTTTGTCGCCATAATAACAAACATGTTTGGGAATCCTCTCTATATCACAGAATAAGCGAAAAAAAACTAGAAGCATGTCCATATTGTCGTGGTGTTATAAATGAAAATGGGGTTAACGATTTAGAGACTTTATATCCTCTTTTAAAAAACGAATGGTCGGATAACAACGAAAAACCTTTATCAGCATATACATATCAATCTTGCTACAAAGCTTTATGGGAATGTGATAAAGGTCATGAGTGGAATGCGTATATATTTCATCGAACAAACGGAAATGGAAGATGCATAATCTGCTATCCCATCGAATCGTCCCAAGAAACAGAAATGTTTAACTTTTTAAAAGGTTTTTTAAAAAATGAAACGATTATTAAAAATGACCGAAAAATTTTGAACGGAAAAAAGCTAGATTTTTATATTCCATCCCAAAAAATCGCTATTGAAATGAATGGGATATATTGGCATAGTGAAATATCTGGTAGAACAAAAAATTATCATTATGATAAGTGGAAAGAGTGCCAAAATCAAGGAATTCAACTAATAACAATATGGGAAGATGAATGGAAGAATAAAAGAAAAATCATAGAAAATCTCATAAAGTCCAAGTTGCATATTTCTGACCTTGAAAAAATTCCAGCTAGAAAAACAATTATTGAGAAAATCTCACCAAAAGAAGCAAAATCCTTTCTTCTAAAACACCATGTTCAAGGTGAAGTTGATGGAAAATACAATTATGCTTTAAAATATGATAATGAAATTGTTTCTGTAATAGTTCTTAATAAAACACAGAATGAAGAAGATACATATAATATAATTAGATTTTGTTCTTCTCAAAATGTACAAGGTGGTTTTAGCAAACTTTTGCATCATGCAACAAAAGATATAAAAAACGTAAAATACATATATACTTTTAGTGACAATTGTAAAAGCAACGGAAAATTATACTCATCAAATGGATTTATCTTGGAAAAAAATTTAAAACCAAACTATATGTACGTAATTGGAAAGAAAAGATTTCATAAATTTTCTTTCAGAAAGTCTACATTTAAAAATAACGCTAAGCTTCTATACGATGAAGACTTATCGGAGTCACAGTTAGCTGTTTTGAACAATATATATAGAATATGGGATTGCGGAAAACAAAAGTGGAAGTTAACAGTTAAAATTATTTAATCTTTATTTAATTCATCAGTTTTGACTATCAATTAAATTTATTGCGAAAGGGATTGCAATACTATGAACAACATTACAAATTTGTTAAATAATTCTAGCAGTATATCTGTAGTAACTGGTGCTGGAATATCCGTATCAGCTGGAATCCCTACTTTTCAAACAATAGATAAAGATTGGAAATATGAGGAAGACAGATATAGTGTAATGTCATATCCTTTCTTTAAACAAAATCCAACAAGATTTTGGCAAATTTATAGAGAATTACAAAAACCAGTTGAAAATGCGATGCCCACAGTTTTTCATAAATGGGTTAAAGAATTGGAATTCACTAAAAATGTTAATATTGTAACGCAAAACACAGATATGCTTCATTCTAAAGCCGGAAGTGCTCAGGTATTAGAAATCCACGGAAATTCTTCAATTTTGATTTGCGTTGCAGAGCAAGTTATTTTTGCTTCTAAGTTTTTTAAAAGAGAAAAAACACCAACATGTCCCAGATGTAAGGAACCACTGAAACCTGATGTCTCTTTGTTTTTTGAAGGTATTCAGCATTCTTCTACTGCTAGAAACATGATAAGGTTTTCAGATTTGTTGATAGTTGCCGGAACTTCTCTGCAAACAGGCCCTTTGAACGAAATGATTCTACAAGAAATTGTACGTGGAAAAAATTCTATATGGATAAATAAAACTTCGGCACCTCAAGATTATGATTTTGTTGAGTCATACATTGGTGATACGGATTCTTTCGTTTATCATCTTAAATCTTGAAAAACATACAATCAACAACTTTTAATCAATTCATAAACTTTTGATTATGTTAAACTTATATAGTAATTATTACAAGCGTTAATGACAGGTGCCAAGATGAGTATAGGACAAAATAGAAGTTTTTTATCACCGTTTACTGAGACGATTAAAGACAATGGTAGGCTTTTTACTATATTTAGTATAGCTGTGATTGTTGTTTCTGGGTTGTCTATTGTAGAAAATAGAGAAAACTGGTGGGTTCTTATAGCAGGTATAGCTGCTGTCTTTTTAGTGATTTTTTTGTATATGAATGCTAGAGTTTTCATTAAAATTGCAGTAGTTTCTTTACTAAATCTTTTTATGAGCACTACAGCTTTTCAAATAGGTAGTTTTGCTGACAGTACTGGCACTGGAGGATTAGTATGGATGTCTAGTATCTTCTTCTCCTTCTTCTCTGTTTTAGCTGTTAGTTATATGGTGACAAGTTCAAAAAGTAGATGGCCAATCATTGGTGTCTCTACTGTCCTTGGGTTTATCATAACTTATGCTTTAGGGATAGGTGGTTTAAATATATCTCTGTCAGCACTTTTCGGCTCTATTGTATCTATCCTAAGTTTTGTTTTTCTTTATAAGACAGGAAACAAAAATAAGTATCTAGTCAGCGAAATGCCCACTAACATACTTACATCAGAACTTGACAAAAAAATTATTGAAACTTTTGAAAACAATGGATGGTCTGCTACTTCTTTAAAATCCGAAAATGAAGACTCTGGAACGGTACTAGTATGGGATGAAAAATGTTATATTCTTTATCCTGTGTACATGGATGAATCATTTACTAGTATTGAAACTAAGAAAAACGTGATGTTGGGCTATAAAGACAACAATGTGAATCCTTGGTTATTAAATCTTGTTTTCACTAAACTTCCTATTTGGAAAAGCAGAAACGCTAATATTAATTTAATTCTGCTTGACCTTAATAATAATAATGGTAATTCGCCAAGAGTTATTGGTGTAAAAGTTCCTGATAGCAAGAAGCCAATACCCGTAGGCATAATCCCTTCAAAGTCTCTTCTGGAGGAAAGCATAAGTAATTCTACAAGAGATTCTTCGCCCACAAATCCGAAGAAGATATCAAATCGTCAAAAACACATTGCTCAAAAAAATCTTCATAAAATTGACCTTAAAGACCCAGATGACATAATTACTATGATTGATGCTGAAATGAGTTTGTATACTCAACCGATTAAACAAAAGCAAAGAATTGCTATTTCTAGGATTGGAAAAGTTGAAGAGGATTTGGATAAAGATAGTACTAAATTTGTCAAAAGAAGAGGTAAGAATAAAACAGTTTGAAAATGCTTTTATCTATTTGATGTGTTAAGATGTATTTATCAAAGTTGTTAGTTTTAAGGATGGGTAATATAGTATGGCAAATAAAGACGGTTTTGTTAATCTCCATAATCACAGCCACCATGGTTCTCTTTTAGATGGGTACTCTACTAATGATGAGTATTTATCACGGGCAGTAGAAATCGGTCAAAGAGGAATTGGTATGACTGATCATGGAACTTTACATGGAATTTTCGATCTGATTAATAAATCAAAAGAATATGGAGTTACAGCAGTTCCCGGAATGGAAGCTTATATGGCTCCTGTTAACCCTGATGGGGCAAAAAGAAAAAGTCAAGTATTTTATGCACCTGAGGGAACAAAATCAAGAAATGATGTTTCTGGTAGCGGAGCATTTCTTCATTTAACCATGTGGGCTTATAATAACCAAGGTTTACATAATCTTTTCAGGCTCTCAACTTTGTCTAATGATCCATCAAGAGTATACAAGAAACCTCGTATTGATTTCGATCTTTTAGCGGATCATTCAGATGGGTTGATTATTTCTACTGGTTGTCCATCTTCTGAAATAAGTACAAGATTTTTGCTAGGACAAGATGACAAAGCTTATGAGTATGCTGGAAGATTAAAAGAAGTTTTTCAAGATAGATTGTTCTTAGAAATTATGGATCATAATATGTCAATTAGCTTAGAGCGTGATCTTCTTCCTAAGCAATTAAAGTTAGCAAAAGACATGGGGCTTCCTTTGCTTGCAACTAATGATTCACATTATGCTTTTTCCGAGAACAGTATCTCGCATGAAGAAATGCTTTGTGCTCAATCAGGTTCACGCATGTCTGACAAAACATATGATGAAGGCGGAAATAGGTTCTCGTTCAATGGCAACCAGTATTACCTTAAATCTTTTCAAGAGATGGAACATATATTCCCCGAACGAGATTTTCCAGGTGCTCTGTCAAATTCATTGTTGATCACCGAAATGGCTTCGGATATTTCATTAGATTATAATCCTAACCTCATGGCAAGACCTGTACTTCCAGATGGATTTAAAGATTCAACTGATTACTACAAATACTTGCTGAAGATTGGAATGAAAGAACGATATGGGGACAAACCTATTGAGATAAGAAAAGAAGCTATTAAAAGAAGTAAAATAGAATATGAAGTTCTTCACTCTTCGAACTTTATTGACTACATGTTAGTGGTTAGAAATTATTTGAATTGGACTAAGGAAAAATATTCCGTATATTCAGAAGACAATGATGTGTTAGCCTCTTCTATAGGACCGGGACGTGGAAGTGTGGCCGGTAGTATTCATGCTTACATGTTAGGTATTTCAGAAGTTTGTCCTATTGAACATGATCTTATTTTTGAAAGATTCTTAGGTAAAGGTAGAGGTGCAACTTATCGTTTAACGTATGATGATGGTAGCGTAGAAGAGATTGTTGTTAGCGAAGAAAAGAGTGTTGTTGAGACAAATGGTGAAAGAACTAACAAATATATTCATCAACTCAAAATTGGAGATGAAATTGAAGAAATGAACACTGAAGAAGATTTTGAATGATAAGCATAATTTTATGACCATTAATTGATAAACTTAGTAAGTGTTCTAAAAAATTATTGAGGAGAAAAATGAACGACGAGACTCATATCGAATTATACAAGAAGTATAAACCTTCTACTTGGGATGATTTAGTTGGGCAAGAAAAAACAGCACGTTCTTTAAGAGCAGCAATTGTGAAAAAAAAGATTCCCACAGCTTATCTTTTTGTAGGAATTAGAGGTTCTGGTAAAACCAGTTCAGCATTTCTAACAGCTAAATCATTAAACTGCCTTAACGCCTCAAACAGCGGAAATCCGTGTAATAACTGTGAAGTTTGCTATAACATAGATCATGGTTCTCAGGTTGGCGTTAATTACATTTCAATGGCAAACAATGGTTCTGTTGATGATGTTCGAAAATTAGTTAACCAGTCTAAACTACACCAACCTGTAGAAAAACAAATATGGATTCTTGACGAAGTTCACAATCTTTCAAAACAAGCTTTTGATGCTCTTCTTATTCCGCTTGAAGAAAGAAACCCAAACGTATTATTCATACTATGTTCCACAGAAGTAGAAAAGATACCTGATACAATCTTATCTCGTGTGCAAACTCGTAAATTCAACCTTATTGATGCTGAAACAATGTTAGCTCTTTTGGAAAAGATAAACGATAAAGAAAACTTTAATGCAACAGATTCGCAAATTAATGATGCTATTAGACGTGGCCGTGGTTCTGTAAGAGATACTTTAAGTAGTTTTGAAGCAATCTTGTCTACTGATGATGAAGTTGAAGAACTTTATAGTGCTGATTTGTTAGTCAACTTATCCAACCACGATTTGTCAGCTGCTCTAAAAACTGTTTCTGATGCTGTTGCCAATGGCTTTGAAGGCAGAGACTTAGCAGAACAAATGTTCTCGGATTTGCGAGACCTCTTACTGCTCGTCTCAGGGGCCGATAAGAGCCTTGTCCAGTCTTTCCCCGTAGAAGACGTTAAAAGTCTTGCCAAAGGCTTTGTAGGGCGTTCTGGGACTACTCTGGTATTAGAAGAGGTAGGAGAAGCACTTACACATATGACGTTAGGTGCTGATTCAAGAATTCATTTTGAAATTGCTTTAGTCAAATCAATCACTAAGTTAAAGAAACTGAAAAAACTAGCTGATTCCAGAGGCGAATGAAACTTCCCGGCAAAACCAAGATCTACCACAGTTGTTTTACTGTCTTGGTTTTGCCGGGTTTTTATTAAATCTCTTAAAAAGGCTACAACAAAGATATAGTTTAATCAATGACTTGAAGGAGAAGTATTAAGTATGACAACAAAAACCATTGTGGAATATAAAGAATTAATTCAACAATGGAACTATGTCAAAAATACTGAGATTGATCCAAAAACTGTATCATTGAAAAGCCATAAAAAAGTTTGGTGGATTTGCGAAAATAACCATGAATGGCAAGCAACAATGGCAAATCGCACATCCAAAGCCGGAAGTGATTGCCCTTATTGTGCTAACAAAAAAGTTCTTCAAGGATATAATGATCTTTTAAGTCAAAAACCAGCAATTGCGAAACAATTTGACACAACTAAGAATACTTTATCACCTGAATCTATATATTATAGAAGCAATAAGAAATACTGGTGGATATGCGAAAAGAATCATTCATATGAAGCTAACTTAGCTTATAAAATTGATCGAAATATAGGTTGCCCGTATTGTTCGGGAAGATATGCTATTCGTGGCGAAAACGATTTAATGACTACACATCCACACATAGTATGTCAATGGAGTTTGAAGAACACTATTCAGCCATACGAAGTGAAAGCTGGTTCTAATAAGTCTATCTGGTGGAATTGCGAAAATAGCCATGAATGGAAAACAGCAATTCATAATAGAACAACAGGCAAAGGTTGTCCATATTGTGCAAACATTAAAGTTTTAGAAGGATTTAACGATTTAGAATATGTTAGACCCGAAATGATTAAATTTTGGGATTTTTCAAAAAACAAAAAATCTCCAAATGAATATACTCATTCATCAAAGTTGAAAGTTTGGTGGAAATGCGATAAAGGGCACTCTTATAAATCTTCAATAAGAAACAGAGTTCTCTCCTCAACAGACTGCATAATTTGTTCTAAGTTTCAACCTTTCTCTGCTAAAGAAAAGGATCTTTTGCGATACATTAGATCAATTTATTCAGGAAAAATTAAAGTAAATACTAGACAAATAATTTCGCCTTATGAACTTGATATTTATATTCCTGAAAAGAATATTGCACTTGAATTTAATGGTTTATACTGGCATTCTCATAATAGATTAAAATCAAAAGAATATCACAAAAATAAAAGCCAAATCTGTCTTAGCAAAAACATAAAACTTATTAATATATGGGAAGATGAGTGGGATTATAGCAGAGAACATGTTCAACATATGCTAAAAACAATTTTAATCTCAGACTTCATACCAAATCAAAACCATAAAAACAAACTAAAAAATAATCAAATTTTAAAGATTAAAACACACCCCGAATCTACAACCGAAGATAGCGGTATCGAAAGAATAGCCGAGTTGATTACGATAACGGATAAGATTGAAAAAGTAGAAGCATCTTTTAATTTCGTTTTTTCGGAAACTAAATTAGTCATCAATTCTGCTAAATACTACACAAATGATGCTTTTGCAATATTTAATTTTTTTATTTCGCATATAACAGAAAAATTTAATCCGTCTGAAATACATTATGTACTTGAAAATGGAAGTGTAGATAAAGAGCTGCTGAATAATACTGGTTTCATTGAGCATGAAACTTTGTCAGTTGGGTATTGGTTAGTAAAGAACAAAAAACGAATGATGCCTGATCAAGTTGTTCTAGAGAACGATATAAGCAATCAAGAAAGTGTTCTACCACTCCAATGTAAAGATGATGTAGATAAAATTTATGATCCGGGAAGAATAATTTGGAAAAAGTTGTTAAGATAGAATCATAGGAAAAGTAGTGGTGTATATGATTTATTAATGGTGGTAGGAGAAAAATGAGTAGTAAAAAAATTGCAAAAATTGAAGTAATTTCAAGTGGTAGCCCGCCTGATGTAGATAGCGATTTTCATACTGAATTCAGGGAAAGAGCTATTGAGCATGTAAGTGATGTTTATGGTAGAGATAACGTAGCTAACATCGTTACATTTGGAACCTTAGCTGGCAAGGCTGCCTTTAAGCAAATGTGCACAATTTATGAAGTTAATTTTGCTCAAGCAAACAAAATCACTTCTCTTTATCCACCTATGATTGAAGGTGTCAGTGCCACCTTAGAAGATATATACAACCCTGATAGTGATCGTTATGCCGAAGGTGCTGATTTCCGTGAAGCTGTTTCGGGCAAAGAATGGGAAAAAATTATTGAAGGTGCAAGAGCAATTGAAGGGCGAAACAAATCAACGGGGGTGCACGCCTGCGGAATTATAATTAGTAATGTTCCCTTATCCGATGCTATTCCTCTTCATGTTCGTCAATCTGATGAAAGAACCATTACGCAATGGACATATCCTGAATGTGAAGCTTTAGGTCTGTTAAAAATGGACTTCTTAGGTTTAGATACTGTTGATTTAGTCCAAAATAGTGTTCAAAATATTGCTAAAATGGGTAAAACACCTCCTAATATGATTGATTTGATTCATGGCCCAATGGATGATCCCGAAGTTTATAAACTTTTCCAACAGGGAAACACTATTGGTATTTTTCAGTTTGGTTCTGAAATGGTTCAGCAATTGCTGCATCTTACTAAGCCTACGGAATTTGCTGACCTTCCCGCAATTACTTCTGTTGCTCGCCCTGGCCCTATGGGATTACAATCCCACACAAAGTATGCTGATCGTAAAAATGGCCGTGAAGAAATTGACTATATCCACCCTGAATTCAAGGGAACTGTTATGGAAGAGATTCTTGAAAAAACTCAAGGTTTAGTAATTTATCAGGAACAGGTTCAGCAGATATCTAACAAAATAGCCGGGATGACGCTTCAAGAGGGTGATGATTTGCGTCGTGCCATGGGTAAAAAGAAGAAAAAAGTTATGGATGCTATGCGTCCTAAGTTTTATGAAGGTGCTATGAAAAATGGCTTCTCAGAAGAGGCTATCACTGTGTTATGGGAAACTTTGGAGCCCTTCGCCAAGTATGGATTCAACAAATGTCTCTATGGACGCACTCTTGTTTCATTGCCTAATGGTCAAGGAAAAATCTCTATAGAGAACCTTTACGAAAGATTTGCAAATGGAGAGAAAGATATAGAAATCCTCTCTATGTTTGAAGATGGCGAAATTCGACCACACAAGATAAGCAATATTGTTCAGACAGGTGTTAAACCACTATACAAGGTTAAAACCAAGAGTGGGCGCATCATTCGATTGACAAAAGAACATAGGCTTCTTACTACTGATGGTTATGGTTCTATTGATGATGGTATATTGACAGTTGGAAAAGAACTTATTATTGATGGCGAATGGACAAAACGAATTTCTGATGAAACAAGACTTACTCGACAAAAAACCATGTCAAAAGTTAACAAAACTGATGAACAGCGTGAAAAAGCAAGAGAACGGATGATTGCTTATCAAGAAACACTCTCTTTTGCTGATAGATCTGCGCATCAAAAGCAAATTCAATTGAGCAATCCACAACGTTCTTTGAAGCCCCTCAAAGCAATGCAAGAAAGATTAAGTCATTTAAGAAAGAATGATCTTGAATGGCAAAAACAAATTCTTGAAAATTCGCAAAAATGGTTTGAAGAATCTGCTGCATCAAGAAAAGGTTATGGAATTCCCACTGTTCTTTCTGATGGAAGAGTAGCTGATTCTATTGCTGAAGCAGCTGCTGCTGAATATTTACTAAGCAGAGGAATAGATTTTGAAATGCATAAAGTTTTCACTTCTGTTCATGGCACAGCAAAAATTACCGATTTTTACGCTAATGGTCTTTATTTTGAAATGGATGGCTTAAGAAGAGGAAGAGAATATTTTGTTAAAGAAAAATATGGCAATGAGATTCCTTTTGTTTATCTGACTCCTAGCAACTTTGGTGATGAAATAGATAATGCTCTGATGTCTCACCATATTGAGAACGGAGACGAAATTGTTGAAATTATTGAACCAAAAATTCTTAACAATGGCTCAATTCTTCGTGAAATGACATATGATATTGAAATGGACACCACTGGTCCAGCAAACTTTATTGCTAATGGAATTGTTTCTCATAATTCTCATGCTGTTGCTTACGCTATGAACAGTTATCAAAGCGCATATCTAAAAGTTCACTATCCTGTGGAATTCATGGCAGCTTTAATTGCTCAACACGTAGACAATAAAGATAAGACTCTGCTTTATTTACGTGATGCTAATCGTATGGGGATAAAAGTTGGTTCTACTGACATAAATCTTTCAGAAGTCAGAGTGGCACCTAACTATGCGAAAAAAGACGAAGATTCTTATGACATTATTTTTGGACTCTCTGGGGTGAAATCTGTTTCTGCTAAAATGGCTGAACTAATTGTCCAAGAGCGCGAAAAAAATGGACTATACACTTCTGTAAAAGATCTTATTGATAGATGTTTTCCTTTAGGTGTTGACAAGAGAACGGTTTATGAAAACCTTGCTCTTTCAGGGGCTTTTGACAGTCTTGGTGTAAGCCGAAAGAAGACTTTTGAAAATATTGTCCATCTTATGGATACTAGTAAAACAAAAGCTAAAAAAGGTGAATCATTGTTTGACATGTTCGAGATGGAAGACGATTCTCTAGAAATAGAATTAACAGGTGAAGATTATCCATTCCTCACACGATTGAAGAGTGAAGCAGAAATGGTAGGTTTGTATCTTACAGCACACCCTACTGATAAAATCGGCAATGCTATGTCCAAGGATTATTCACAAAACATAGCTAAATTATTGGCTTCGAAATCACCTAAGCCTATACGAACTACAATTATTGCTTCTGTCCTTGGTATGGAAATCAAGCGAAGTAGACGCGGCTCTAAATCTATTCTTCTTGACTTAGATGATGGAAGTGGATTCATGAATGTAGATGTAAGCAAACAAATTGTTGATGGAATTGATAAGTACAATGCTCAGAATCAAATTCGTGTAGCTTATGAAAAAGGCAAATCTGATATAAAATCTGAAGTATTAGACAAGGCTACTAACCCGGATGTAAAAATTGTTAAAGATATTGAAAAATATAATCTATATATAATGGATATCACATATCGTCCTGGAAAAGAAGATTCACCATATAGGGCAAGAGTTAACTATATGAAACCTCTTCAACTAGCGGATAATGGAACAATGCCTGTAAGGATAAGATTTAAAAATACTGATAATAACCAAGAAAAAATGGCTAAATTGAAAAAAGCTTTACCTTACAATCTAGAGAAAAAACTTCCTGGTGATTATCCTGTTTACACAGCATCATACTCTGAAGATGAATTATTTGTAGATGATAAGATCCTCTATGAAACAGCGTATGACATGACTAAACTTGATGGTGAAGGTGTTGAACATGTATGGCCTCCTCAAATTGAAAGAGCATATAGTATTAAACCTTCAAAAGAAGATATTATTGATGCAATAGAAAATCTCGTATATGAAAACTCAGGATACAGTACCGACAAAAACCAAAAAGTTGAGCAAGCAATTGAAAAATATGTTGGTTATGGTGCTTATGATTTCGGAGTCTTCAACCCGAACAGTTTAGATGATGAATGATAGGGAACTCTGCAAACTAATTACTTTATAAATTAGTTTGCAGAGCTTCTTATACATATAAGTTAGGTTATCAAATGGCTATACCAAGAAACATTAATGGAATCAACCCGGCTAAGGTTGTTAAAAATGGTGCCACAATGCAAGACCACCAAAATATACTTTTACAAAGTGATGACATTGATAACTTTGATACCAGCTTAGCAGAAGATGATGCACTACCTGATTTTGAAGATGCTTTTGATGATGATGAAAAAATAGCATTTGAAAACAAAGCTGAAGTGTCCGAAGAAGTAAAAAACCTTGATAAAGCTGAACTTGATAAACTTCTGGGACTTGACGAAGACTTCGAAGCTCTTGATGACATTCAACAGATATCGTCAGAAGATGAAAACGAAGATGATAAAGAAATAGAAAACTTTATCTTTGACTTTAATGATGAAAATGACCAAGATGAGATTACTGACAATTCGAGGGTTGAAGAAACAGAAGAAGCTTACAACAACGAATTAAGCGCAGAAATTCATATTGATGAAGAAAATGATGAGCCAATTATCGTTCAAGAATGGGACGATGAAGAAAGCGCTTCTATTTCAGAAGATTCCATATTAGATGAAGCAATACCAGATAACGAAGAAGATTCAGACGATGATGAAGTGGATTTTGAAACTTTAATGTCAAGAATGAATGCATTAATGGATGATGATAATGAAGAAGAAAACTCGGATGAAGAATCAGAGATAAATATTGTAGACAATCTTGACGATTCTGTTTCTGAAGATAACTCAATCCAAGAAAACAATTTTTCATTTGAATCTGAAGATGAAGAAGATGAAGAAGACTCAATAATATTCATTAATGATGACGAAGATTTAGACAATGATGCAAACGAAAATACTTTAGAAGAAAAATCAGATTTGTTTTTTGATGATGAAGATGATAATGACGAAGAAGACGAAGAAGAAAACATTGATTGGTCTTTTGATACCATTGATGATGAATTCGAAAACGATGAAGAATCTACCTTTGATCCAAAAGATGAAACAGCAGATGATAATCTGCCTGAAGAAGAAGAACCAGAATTTAGCATACCTGTTTTGAGTAAAAAGAAGAAATCAGAACCATTAGACGAAACTACTGATCCTGATGATGTGAGTAAAAGTTCACCAAAACCAGAAAAAAATAAAGATAAAGGTTCAGGGAATGCTTTACTCAATAGATTAAAGCTTATTAAAGAACAGATAATGGCTGACATTAAAGGAGAAGAAATTCCTCAAAGTTTGCCTGAGGATGTAGAAGATGAACCCACTGAGAAAGATAAAGACAAAAATAAAAATCCTGATGAAAGAAAGAAAAAAGGCAATACAAAAGCCGGGAAGAATCCTTTCAAAAATTTGAATAATTTAAAGATTTTTAAAATTTTTTCACCCTTTAAAAAAGCATACTTGTTTATTGTTAAATTATGTTTCTCTTTGTTGAATTTCGTTTTGGGTATTCTGTCTAAAATTCCTTTCATTGGAAAATTTGTAAAACCTTTGTTGTCAGCCTCGAAAGCTTTGCAAAAAATAGCAACTTATATGCCCATTGTACTATTATTGCTGGGTCTTGTTATGGTTAGTTTCATGTCGGTTCCAAGATCGTATACTAATGATGAACTACCTGATAATGGTGCGATATCTATTCATGAAATTAAATACAATGGTGGAATGACTTCCGCAAAAATTGAGAATACAGGTGATGTCATACTTTCAGACATAACAATAAATGTTAAAGTATACAGTTTACAACCTAGTATTAATCCTAAGACATGGATAATTCCAGTAATGTCAAAAGAATGTTCATCTGAACCTATTTCTATTGATATTGAGAGTGAACAAGAAATAACTGTAAATTGTTCTTCTACTGCAGGATATATACCTAGAGCCACTGCCGAATTAGCATGAGAAAGGATTTTTATAACATGCCAAAAATTGTTATTGAACCACCTATAAAAGACATTGATGGTGTGAAGAATAATGTAGCAGATAAGATAGAAAAAATGCTTATAAAAGGAAGAAGGTATTTTGGTTCTTCTGGCGCAGCTATGACGTATCAGGCTAGCTCGCCCGATTTTGCTGATAAAGAAAACTTAAATCGTGAGACAGCAAAAGACTATTTAAATGCGGAACGAGAAATTACAGAATTTTTAAAAAAATGGATAAAAGATAAACCTGCGGCTGTTCTTATTGATTCTGTAAGAATACCTGACTGGGACCGTGAAGAAGAAATCAACCCAGATTACGGAATTATTGATGGTGGAGACACAGATCACATTCTTCTCATAGGAAATGAAGTATTACTCATTGACACTAAGCGTTGGAAAAAGAAAAAAAATTATAGTATAGATGATGATGGTAATGCACTTATGACTAACAAAAACTTTCCTGGTGGAGATGTAATAATGAAAGAAGCTATTTATTCATGGTTAGATTACTTTGAAGAAGAAGATGCCTCTATCACTGGCATGGTATGTATAAACAATGAAGAAGCAACTGTGCTAAGGAACAAGAACTGGTTCACACAGGTCTACCGATTAGTAGAACTTGACAGATTTGAAGAACTTTTAGATAAAAAATGGGAAGAAATTGAAGAAGAAGATCAACATCGCATAAACACAACACTTGTTGCTCAGTCAGTAGTCCAATGTATCAAACCTTTTGATGTATACTCAAATGTCTTTGATATGAATAGTCTAAGAGAATTCAAATGAGCAGAGAATATACTGAGTGATTACCATGAATAATATTAAAATTCAACCACCTACTCCTGAACTTCCTGGTGTAAAGCATTCAGTAGCTTTAAAAATTTCTGAAATGCTAACCCGAGGAAGAAGGTATTTTGGTTCTGCAGGTGCTTCTTTGACTCATCATGCTAACAATCCTGATTACGATAGTGAGTTTAAAAGAAAACTTATAATATTAGGGTTAGAAGGCGAGAGAAATACTTCAAAAAAGCTTCAAAAGTGGATTAAAGATAAACCTAATGCTGTACTTGTTGATTCGGTACATGTGAAAGGATTAGGCAAAGAAACAATAGATCTTGAAAATGGAACTGTGGATGGTGGTGACACTGATCATGTTCTGGTCATAGGGAATCACGTTATATTAATAGACAGTAAAAGGTGGCAAAGCAAAAGATCGTATTCTATAAGTGATAAAGGCTCTATACTAAGGTCAAATGGAAAAGGTAAGCCAGGCAGAACTTTCGGGGGTAGCCATGTTAACGCAAAAGCAGCGAAATACTTATGGAAAAAGTACTTACATAAAAGTGCAAAAGTTCACTCAGTAGTATGTATAAATGCTGATAAAGTGTATGTAAAAATGGATTCTAATTGGAAAAAACAAGGATTTAGACTTGTCACTATTGAAAATCTTTTCGATCATTTAGATTATATTTACGATAATTCAGAAGAAAATGATAGAAACACAATAAATTCTACTTTGATTTCGCAAATTGTTGTAAGCTGTATTAAACCTTTTGATGCTTATACAAGAATTTTTGACGAATCTATAAAAGATTTTAAATAAACACTACAAACAAAAACGAAAATGTTAGAACCCCACAGATGCGGACTGTGGGGTTCTAACATTTAATTTTATCCGAAACAAATATTAAATGTTGCTCATTTGTTCAACATGGACAAAACATCATTAGTCTCTTCCTTGTTGGATTCAGCAGAATTCTCACGAACAGCTGCCATAGCATTTTCAAGGAGAGCTTGTCTTGCTTCTTCCGAAGCTTGGGCAATAGCTTTCTCACTTTGAGCCATAAGGTCAAGATTACGTGCTCTAACCTCACGACCCTTGTTCTCAGCCTCAACCACTGCTGTGAATTGACGCTTCAAATCTTCAGTCATAGCAACGATAGTCTTCTCAGAAAGCATAGGACGCTGATTCGCTTCTGCTCCAGCGGCCACAGCATCAGCCATACCTTTGCTAGCTCCCGCAATGAGACGATCCACGCCTTCATTAGCCCTGTTAGCCATTTCAGCGCCCTGATTAGCCAATTCAGCCTGCTGCCAAACCGCAATTTGAGTCCTAGCAGAAGGAATAGCATCAGTTCTTACTCTATGGCATGTGCGAAGCAACCCAATTGAAGTTGTTACAATGTTTCGAATAGCAGAAACATTAGCAGTATAGATGAAGAATTTTTGCCTCCAAGCAAACCAAGTTTTCTCCATTTCACCAATAGCATTGACCTGATTTTGTAGCAGTTCATTAAACTCTTCGATTGTGTATTTCTCATCGTTCCAAGAAATGACGCTATCAGGACCCTGTGCCTCAGCTGCTTTGCGCTTGTTATCCATTGCCAAAGCATCTTGTCTAGCAACATCAATAATCTCTTCAAACAAGGCTAGGACTTTAACAACGTTATTAACTGTTTTCATGGTAGTCTTACGTAATTGATGACCACGGTTAATGTTGTCAGAGAGCTTAAGTTCCATTTTATAAATTTCAGCTCCAGCAATGTTAAGCTTTTCTTCAATAGGCTTAGCATCACGAACCATGTTCTTAATAGTATAAGTAGAACCTTTGAACTTTTCAATAATCTTGTTGAAGAAATTTCTAGTTTTAGGGTCAGCGTATTTAGCGGAGTAACCATCAAGTTCACGAAGAATGTTGTTCACAGCCTGATCCGCTTCAGGAATTTCAATTCCCTTTTGCTCATGTAGCATACGAGAACTGATTTCGTTTAGTTCTTCAGTAACCTCAGAGCCAAAGTCAATAATAAAGCTAAAATCATTACGCATTCGCTTGGCAAGATCAGGAGCTGCTTTGCGAACAGCCTCTAAATCCTCCGCACTAAGCTGATTACGGAACTTAATAGAAGTTTCTTCCGGCTTTTTGATTTTGAACTCTTCATTATTTACACTAGCAACCTCATGTTCAAGAGCTGTTTCTTCGACAACTTCAACTTCAGTCTGTTGCTTACCATTAATCAATGAATCCATAGTGTTAGTCATCTTGTAACATCCTTAATCTTTTCTTTAATAAAAATTTCTTCCATAACATTTTGCTTTTCTGTAACAGCTGTTAACGCTTCCAAAGCAATCTTGAAGTCAAGGTCTTTGCTAGAATTAACCTGTTTAATATTGTCGATAATCTGTTTATGAACAGAATCTAAAGCATTCTCAGCTTCCTTTAATCGTTGCTCAGGTTCTTCCCATAGTCCAGGATTCTTAGCAATGTCAATATAATGATCATCATTCATAGCAAAAGCAACTTTCTCAAAAAGATGAGCATATTTGACAGAAGCCATAGTAAGCTGATCATTAGTGCCTTTCTTCTGAATACGCTCAAAAAGCTCATCCGTAGACACAAGAATTGACCTCATTTTAGAAGCAGTTTTTTTATACCCTAAAACGTGATGTTGATCAATCAAAGTTTTCAACGCATCAACAGTACTGTTAAAAGCTTCTGTAAACGATTTAGCACTAGTTGTGATAAAAGGTGTTCTAACTCTACGAATCTCATTCCTCTTCGCAGCAAGATAAATACGTGTAGAACCAGCAACCACACCTACACTTCCAGCAAAACCACCAAGCATTGCTAAAACTTCAGGTAATGTATCAATCATTGTATCCTCCTTCGTCCCAGCTTAAAGGACTAATAAAAGACACAACTACATGTTTAGAAAACTTCCGCATCGTTTTCTCCTTAGAGTTGTCTAATAAATATATATAAATATATTAACACATCAATAATATATTGTCAAGATATAAATATATTTTTGAAATCAACTCGCCTCACGAGTAAACCAACTGGATATTCCTTTTTTAAGTCTGTTATCCTGTGTCTTTGGACTACTTACACTATTAGCACCGCTATTCTTCTCTTTGAAAACATCAGTGATGTATCTTTGATTGACACCTTCAAGAGAAGCCAAAGCAACTTGAACATCAATATCATGATCCTTATTCACACGACGAATATTGTCAACTACATTAGCAGTCATTCCAGAAAGAATTTCTTGAACCTTCTTCACTCTATCATCCGAAGAATCCCAATAATCAGAATTATCCAACAGATCAAGATAGTATTTTTCGCCTAACAAATCAGTTAACTTATTAAGTTTATCAGAATACCCAATTTCAAGTTGACGCCTTTTTCCCTCTGAAATCTTGTTATCCTCTAAAACATCTAACATATCATGTAACCTTTTAGAAAGATCTTTAATCTCCAAAGACAAACCCTGAGAAGAATCAACGTTTGAATGTTTGACAGAAAGCTCTTCTAACCCCACCATCGAATCTAAAAAATCTTCACTAACTTGACTATACTTATCTTTCAATTTTTTAGCATATGTCATTTCGCGCTCTCTTTTGTCCTTCTTCAACTGAATAAGCTTCTGAGCACCCTTTACTCCGGCTACAACAACTACAACAGCACTAAGAAGTATGCCTGTGCCACCTAAAAAATTCATTGCTTTCTCGCTTGTTGTGAGATAGCTACTCTCAACTGCTACTAACTCATTATGTACATTAAATAACGTTTCCCCAGCATCATCTACTGTTTCATTTCCTATTACAGAAGACATTTCAGCTTGCATCTCAGAATTTTCGCTGACAACACTAATTTGATCTTCCTCCCCATCAATAACAACAATAAGTGAATTAGGGTTATGCTCCTCTAAAATAATCTCACCAAACTGCTCAGCACTAAGAAGTGTTGCATCATCAGGAACAACAACAACTTCAATCTCTCCAGGTGCAAAATTTGATTCTAAAACATTTTCATGTGAAATAGTAGAACCCTCATTAACAAAAACATGATCACTTGACAAACCATTTATTGAACCTTGAACAATAACGCTATCCTTTACATTTTCGCTAACAGTATTCATGTATTCATCAGAGACAGCACCTCCTGCTAGAGCATAACTTAGACTCAAATCTTCTGATTTATTCATCAAATGCCAACCAGCATCATCAACTTCATCATTACCTAAAACTTCCTGTAAAGATGATTCAATATTCTTATTTTCGCTTCCCACATACAAACTATCTTTATCACCATCTACAACTAAAATCACAGCATCTACCTGTTCAGTATTCTGTTGCACAATATTAGCAACTTCCACAGGGTCTTTCCCACCCAACTGTTCGGGAGTGACAATAACAACGCTTAAGTTGGTGCCTACCAGCTTCTCAGCAAAAATCTCAGCTGAGGATAAAGAGGCACCTTCATGATGAAAAATTAAATATTCATTAAGTCCACTAATTGATTCAGCAACAACATCATATTCAGCATAAGCAGTAGAAGACAGAACAAATGGACCAGCCAAACCTGCCGCTACACCACCTGATTTGAGAATATTCATTAATCGTTTTCTGTCTTGAACACTATCTAACTCTTTATTGGACATAATCTCCCTTTCACATTCCTCTATATTTGAATCTTACCAAGAGTACACAAAAAAGTCAATAAAAATGGTTGTTTTTTGTTGAAATTAAGAACATTCTGATATTATTATTAAGTTAATAAGAATACCACAGTTTGGAGAAACATGTCTCATTTTATACCTGTCAGCAATGAAAAAGCACAAGACCTTGAATCACGTCTTTCTCAACAGATCTTTAGAAGCGTAAAAGATTTTGTTGAATTCTACAACTCAGGACTGATAAGCAAAAAGCATGAAGATGTTAAAGAAATCACACGTGAGATAACAGAAACCTTCAAAGACGTAAAAGAAAAGAACGGAAGACTAGTTTTTATCTCAGAAGAAGAAGTTGCTCTTGAAGAAACCTTAGAAAATCTGAAAATCTGGGAATCTTTGATTAAAGCAAAAAGAGAAGTAAAAGACGCTGTTGAAAACAATTTGGTAAGAAGAGAAGCACAACTACTTCTGGATGAAAACGGAATGTTGAACATCATAGAAGAAGATGACGAAACAGGAGACATTACATTAACAGCAATCAGCAATGAAAAAGTAGTATCTCGTAAAGATGAAGTAGAAGCAGTTGCTAAGAAGATTGACGAAAACGCTACTCACAGCTCAACAATGCCTGGATATCTAGTTCCTGTAGAAAGAATGTTTTCAATGGACACAGAATTTATTCTCGAAGTTAAAGAACTAATTCCATCGAATTGAAAATAGAATAATCAGGTTAAAACAAAACCAAGAATAATTATAATTGCCCAAATGTTCATCACATCAAACATTTGGGCAATTATTTTTTGTGAAACCTAAGCCTTTTTAAGACGCAAGAATTCTACTCGATAGCCCAGGACACTAAAAACAGCATCTTTAAAAAAACTCACAAAAAACAAGAAAATATACCTCAAAAAAGCGCCTTCTATAGCATATTTTTTGAGGTATATTTTCTAAGCCATTTTTAGAGAAAAAACACAATGTTTTTATAGCACTAAAAACCTCTTAAAAACAAAATATACTTACACTAAGACCAAAAACGCATTTTTTAAAATAAAGTATTTTCTTTAACTTCCTCATTAGTCTTATTTTTGTTTTTTTGCTCATCTTCAGAAACAAATCTACGCCACTTTTTGTATCCGCAATCATACACAGGTAAGAACCCATAAGATTCAACAATTTGAGGATTCGTAGGCAAACAGCTTCCATTAGGATGATACGTTTCTTCATGTTGACATTCCATGCCCACTGGAATATAGCCAGGAATATTTTGCAACAAACGATCACTACCAGCAAAATGAAGACTACTTGACTTAATACGGAAATTGTATTCATTATGTCCATCACCCTTTACTAGAATAGGATGCACATAGTTTTTCTGAGCCGAAGGCTTCTCAATCATTTCAAAACCTAAAGTTTCATACACATTCCCGAAGCCAAGATCATAATCACTAAACGTAATCAAGCTGTTTAACTTCTCAGGATAATTTCGCATGAAAGCTTTCATCATTTTAGATGCTCCACCAGGAATAGAGATACCAGGCTTAAAACACATTCGTGTTAATTCAATGATATCAGTGCCGCGTTCTTTTCCAAGGTTTTTAATACTCAGATTACGTGGCTTACCCCAAGCAGAAGCTGCAATAATTTCATCATTGTTTTCAAGGTACACATAAAACTGAGAACCGCGACCATTGAATCCAAGTACATGATTTTCATCAATAAAATCTTTTACCTTACGAGCAACTTTCTTGTTCCTATGAATAGTTTTATCTACAAAATGCACGCTGGCTTTACGACCATAAACAGTTTGATTAGATCCTGATAATTTATGTTTAATCATATTTAAACTTTTCGCCCAAGGCATCCAATCAAAAATAGTAAACAATTCTACCCCAGCCTTTTCAGAAGCAAGAGCCTTATTCAAACTATAGCCAGGAGGCTTCATCTCATCATACACATCCTTCACCAAATCATTCTTAAAATCATTAGAATGATGCGTCAAAGTAGAAGCAATCTCCACAGCAAAATTAAAATCAGGAAAATAAAAATCCAAAGTATGCCCCTCAACTACATCAGTCGCATTACGCAAACATTTTACAGACGGGACATTAGAACTGAGAAAATCTTCAAGCGAAGTTTCCTTGTCAGAGCTTACTACATTAAAATAGTTATTCAAATTTTCACGACTTTTAAGAACGCTAATGGTAGGAGAAGGAACCCCAAAATAACTAGCAGCTGCTGCAACACTAGGTTTAACACCATTCTCTCTATAAAACCTAACAGCCCATTTTTTGACATCAATATATTCGCTAAAATTTTTCTCATATAGTTGATTAATCCACTGATCAGAATATTTTTTCATAAGAGAATTACGAGAACTTGATTTAACAACTTCATCATTCGTCTCATAATCTAATTTTTCAATACTCACAAAAACCTCATCTCAATAAAATACAATGTCTGTTATATTATTACATAAAATTAAATAAAATCCAACTTATTTTTTAAAAAGAGCTTGTTTACTATCATAATGACTATACAACCTCAACAATAACTTGTCAATTGAGTCATTCACAACAAAATCCTTCAAAGCAGTCAATAACTTATCTAATTCTTCGTTCCAATCATCTTCCCAGACATAAACAAGCTGAACACCATTATCCAAACATTTTTGAATCTTGCTCGAATGTTTAGAATAAGAACTATTCCATCCATTCTTCTGCGCAATAACATCACTATGCCAATATTCGCCGTTTACGTCAATTGCCTTATTAAGTTCAGGAAAAAATAAATCAACTTCATAAACCTGATCTAAGCCAGTGTAATTGTACTCTACCTTCAAACCAGAAAATAAACGACTAACTTCTGTACGAACCTTTAGCTCTAAAGAAGAAACATTATTATGGCATTCACGGCAATTCCTTTTATTCTTCAATTGATCAGAAAATCCTCTTTTAAAAGAATGCCCAAAATTACATAACCAATAAACAGGTTTCTTAAATCCCTGTGTGTAAACATATACATCAAAATCTGGATAAAGTAATTCTTGGGTCTTCTCAACATCAACTTTGTATGGCAACAATTCTTTTGTTTTATCAAAAATTGTTCCACCACGATAACAAATTAAACAATTGTTTTCAGCTAATCTTGCTTGACGATAAATTGTCCTTGTGAAACTATGTCCGTTCAAGCATTTCCAATAAAACAAACTAAGATCCCAGGAACTTACCTTATTAGGATCAGGGTTCTTATCAAAATCCCAAATTTTTTTTAGTTCAGGATAACTTTCAAAAACTTTGCTAAATGGCTTTTCAACACATTCATAACAATTAGGATCATTAAGATAACTTTGAACTTTCCTCTTAGAAGAATGGCTTTTATCGCATTTCCACCAAACTGATGAGTTGTTTTTCAATAAGCTTTTTTCAGCTGAAAATCCATTTCTTTCAACATCCCACATAGGAACAATTTCAGGATGCAAATAAGCAACAGATTCCAAAAAGTAGCATTCAGAACATCTAAAGTATTTTCTTACTCCAGCCATATTTTTCAAACTATGCTCAAACTCATGACCTTTACTGCATGTCCACCAAACATCAACTGCTTTACCTACAGAAACTTCATCAAAACTTAAAATATTTTTCTTAGACCAGAACTCCCTAAGATCAGGACGCTGAACAGAAACTAAATAAGAAATAGAACTATTGATCTTACCCACAATCCACCTTCAAACATATTACTTTCGTATTACTATCTTAACAAAATAACACAAAACTAAGTCAATTTTTGACTATTCATAAAAACATTAAAAACAATTCAACTTATTCACAATTATGAACTATCGCATTCACTCATTATTCTCTGCTAAAAGATCTTCTAATTCTGAGTCCCAGCTTTCTTCTGGTCTTTTGAACTTATCCATGTCTGTTCCACCAACACTAGCTAAATCAGGACGACCAAGCTTATCTTCTTCAGGTTCATCAATTGCTTCGTCCTCCGTATCAAATCCCCAATCATCACTATCAGATTCCGCATCATCATCATCTGTCATAAGATTGTCAAATTCTTCACCCGATTCTTCAGCTCTTATTTGTTCAATAACTGTTGAATTGTCAACACCCTCACGCTCATCAAGGTCAGCATCCTCAAATTGACTCATATCAGCAACCTTAGCAAGTTTAGAACGCTTCTCAGAAATTGGAGAACCATCAGGATTTTTGCCTTGAGAAGCAAGGTAATTGTCTATCCAAGATTGTTCAGCAAAAAATCCTTGACCATGGTTTCCGCTTCCATATATCCTCAAATAAAGCCTACCACGAGGGTTAGCCTTAACACGAGTTCCATCACTAGTTCCCAAAATCATTGAAGAAGCATTTGAATCAGTTCTACCAGCGTTAATTCTTACACCAAGGTTAGCCTTCGTCTCACCACTAATAATAGTAGCGTCAGGTCTCTGCGTAGCAATAACGAGGTGTACACCTGCGGCTCGACCTAACCTTGCTATACTTCCAATGATCATTGCGGCTTCGCCTTTTAGCTCATCCTCGGCCTTACCTTCTTCGCTATTATGTGTGGGAACAGCGATATCTTCACCAATCAAGAATTGTTTATCAGGTGAATCAACGCTTATACAATACAAAGTTTCATCATTGTCAGAGATCGCAATATTCTCTAATGTAAACCACTCTTCTTCAGCGTTGACATTTATGTTTTCGCTAAGTTCATTACTTTTATCCATAAAGCTTCCTAACTTTCTAAAAATATATTTACATAAATATCAACCTAAGCTCTTTAAAGCACTGCTCAATTATGTTAAAAACATAGCATTGTAATAGATTTTTTGGTAAGATACAATTATCAATAAAGAAGAACAGGAGCAACTATGCAGCGAAGGGTATACGCAAGAAAAACAATTGTGAAAGTTATTGATTCAGAAACAGCACAAAGCTTTGTTGAGGCTTATCATTCGAGCGGTTCTGCCGCACCTAATACAAGAGTATTCAGTATTGGTCTTTTATACAAAAAAGAACTTATTGCTGTAGCACAATTTTGCTCCCCAAGAACTTCCGCGAAAAAAGCTGAATACTCTACTGAGCTTTTAAGACTGTGTTTTAAGCAAAATGTCAGGGTTACAGGTGGTGCCAGTAAACTAGTCAACTATTACAAACAAGAATTTTCGCCTTATGACATCTTTACTTATCAAGACACAACAGGCGAAAATACAAAAGTTTATGAACATGCTGGTTTTAAGCTAATTTCTCAAGACAAAACAAAAAGTTACTTAATTGCTCCAAATAAGAATATTTCTACTGCCAGAGGCAAAGAGAAACTTTCAATTCCTTATGTTGTAAGTTTAGGTCCTGATAATATTCTCGGAACTACATTAGGTGAAGTTTTTCATAAGAACGGAAAAAGAAAAACAAATATAGAACTATTCGTTGAAGAGTTAGGATGGAGCATAGAAGAAACAACTGGTGATAAAGTCTATGCTTGGTTTAATCCAAACATTAGCTTTTACACTTATAAAATAACTTCATCAAAATCTGAAAAGTACTACTATGGAGTTTCAAGTGTTAAGAAACCTTATAGCGAAATTACTATAGAAGACTGCCTAAATGATGGCTATTATGGAAGCGGAGGCAAAGCATCTGAAAACAATAAATTTGGCAACTGGAAAAAGAAATACAGAAAAACTCTTAAAAAAGAAGTCCTAAGTATATTTGACACTAGATCACAAGCATATCGTCATGAAAAAGAGTTAATTCAAGATCTTTGGCACACTGATCCAAATTGTTTAAATAGTATTACAGGTGGTCATTACACAGGTTTTAATCGAGGACAACTTTTGCGTTTTGAGGACAAAAACTGCTCAATCCATGGTTTAACTAAACATGCTGGAAAAACTTGTTGTAGATGCACTGCCGAAAAATCTATCAATACCAAAAAATGCGAAATTCACGGTAACACGAAACACATAGGTAATCAATGTCGAAAATGCTTGAATGAAAAAAATATCACCATGAAGAATTGCTCAAATCATGGTTTAACTAAACATGTCGGAAACAAATGCTACAAATGCCGAAACACAAAATATACATTAGACAACTGTAAAGTCCATGGCGAAACATATTTTGTCAACAGCGAATGTTTAAAGTGTCGTGAAAACATTGTAGAGATACAAGAATGTTTGATTCATGGCACAACAAAACATATGAATGGAAAATGTTCAAAATGTCGCGCCGAAGGTTCTATAAACATTAGAGAATGTTTAATTCACGGTGAAACAAAGCACAAAGGTAAAAGCTGTAGCAAATGTACTGCTGACAAAGCAGCACACAGATATCATGATGAAAGCAAAGGTAAAACCAATAAGGATTGCAGCATCTGTCAAAAAGAGATTAAAGAGGAATCAAGAAAACCTCTCTTTGAGAAGAAAGCCTTAATAAATGTTTGTCAACTATGCCACAAAGAATTCGAAGCTAAGAACAAGAACCAACTATTCTGTTCTAATCCTCATGATTGGAATTGTGTAATATGCAACACTGAAATCAAACCAGTTCCAAGAAAAGGTAAAGATCTGTATTCATGTTTTAAGTGCAGAAGAGAATTAGCTGAACTCAAACAAAAAACATCTCATCAGAAACCTTAAAGTTAAAGTATTTATTAAGGTTTCTGATGAGATGCATTCTCTAAGTATGAGAAAAATTCAACATAAGAGTAAAATTTTCAAACTAAATTTCAAGAAGAAAGAACTTCTAACTGTTTTCTTTCAAATTCTTTTCTATCATAGTGATTAATTGTGTCTTTTAAGTTTTTGATAGCTGTATAATATTCTGTTTTTTTAAGATTATACAAATCTGCTGAATTTTCTAACTTAATTAATAAATCATTGTATAAAACATCATGAGGTTTAGTTGCATGAAAAACTTTTTCTATTTTATTTAATCCGATTTCATCAATACTGAATTTCGCTTCAAAAACACGAATTAGCATATTCGAATAATTTTCACTCAAAGAATTATTGTGTTTTGGTTTTTGAAAACAATTGATTCCGTACATATTATAATCATGAAGCGTTGTTAAAGCGATATTTTTTGTTTGCATGTCATCTGATGAGTATTTTTTAGTTTTCAACAATAATCTGTATAAAGCTCCCCATCTGATTTTCTTTTCATTGGAGAACATACTTTTTCTTACAAACTTTTTACCATCTACTCTAAAAAGATACTTTCGGGAACCTATATTAACTATACAATAAGCATATGTAGAATCTTCTGAATCTTGATAAAAATAATACTTAACATTGCTAGAATACCCATATAGATTTTCAAATTCTACTCTATCTTTGTTGAATTCATCTTTGTCAAAATTTAAATCTCTCACTTCTCCAGATAACGAAGTGTATTGTAGTTTTTGAAAAATTTGTTTAGAGTCAATTTTAGAAAATTCTTTTTTATTAAAAGCAGAATAGAGACTATAGATGGACATATTATGCCTTTCGAATAAATGTGTTAGATAGCAATACTTAAATACAACACTATGATTAGTAGTCAGAAGATTTTATTAATCTTATTTGAAGTCAGTTGTTTTTAGCGACAAATTCATGAACATTAACATCAATAGTTGATTTTTCATCATCAAAGAAAAATTCAGCATAGTACTCATGAGACTTATTATCTTCATCTAGTGTAACAATCATGTTCCACGTAGAATAACTAGACTTTTTAAAATCAATTTTCATAATATGGCCTTGAATCATAGATTCGACAATCTCGTGTTTAATGTCATTGACGTATTTTTCGCGCTCTGTCCTTGAACAATTATAATCTGCAGCTTGCGGTGTGCTTCTATCGGTAAAGATTGAAACAAAGATATGTGAGGTTAAGGTAACACTTACGAAAAATCCCATAAAAATATAACCGATTAAGGTTTCAATACTGTGAGTGCTAAACCAAACCGCAACTGAACTCATGGCAAACAAAATAAAATATGCTGTGTAAAATTTGCTCTGTTTCTGTTCATGCTTAATTTCTGCTTCTTTGTAAGCTTGTTTACTCTGATGATAAACAGCAGTATGCAGGTTGTAATCGTTTTTAATGTCCTCTACGCTTCGACGGACCATGAAGAATCTCCTTGTAGAATTTTAGAATTATATTTTCGAACTAATTCTACAAGGAGATTCTATATTTGTCAAGATATATCTTATACATTACTGTCATGTTCGATATATTATTACTATATTCACATTGTTTAATTTTTGTTTGATTTGATGACAAAGTTTAACGCATCTTTAATGCTTAGTTTATGGTCAAAAGCTACATCAATTTTATCAGAATAGATATCTGAAACAGGAATATACTTTGCATCAGTAGCATCATCAGCTGCTTCAAACTCACGTTCTTCATCCATAAGTACGACATGCGTATTCATGTGAACATCCATACGGGGGTCTCTTCCATGGTGTTTATAGACGTTTACAGCGTCCATTTGATGTGGTTCAACAATCATTCCAGTTTCTTCTTTAAGTTCGCGTGAAGCCGCTTCAAACCTTGTCTCAGACCGCATGATAGAACCTGTACCATCTTTTATATCATCAATAAAACCACCAGGATGTGCCCAATGATTCTTATAAGGATGTCCACCTCTTTTTATCATAAGAACTTTTAAAACATTATCTTCTGGATCTACACGCAAAATAATATTATCAGCGGTATATGAGACATCTTTATCCGTGTATTTCTTAGGGTTATAGTTTTCTATGAATTCACGTTCACCAGGTCGTTCATCAGGATTATAGTTAGTGTAATCATGAGAATAATTTTTAAACAATGGGTAAAGTTCTTGAATTTTGTTTTTAAAAAGATTAACTGTATCAGAATCAACATAGGAAAAAGAACCAGTTGAATCATTTTTGGAAGATTTGGTCTTTTGTAGAATGTTTTTCGAATTTTTTGATTCCATATGGTTTTCATAGGCTTTTGCTGCTTCTACAGTATCCATAAAGTGTTCTTTTAAATCCCCGCTTTTAGATATAGGGCACTTAGAAGGTGATGTTGCATGACAAACTCTTGGGACACCATCATTACTTACATGATAAAACATATTGAACCTACCTAATAGACATTTTAATCGTTTACTATGAATAAACAATATTAACAAAGAGTTTTCTATCTTAGAATAATAAATAATTTTGAAGTTTTAGAAACCAAAATTTTAAAACGTCATATATTTTTATTCATTGCCATACATAAGTTCTTGTACCAGCATCAAACACTTTCATATAACCTTCTGACATAAAAACGTAATCATTAGTTATCTTTAAACCGTTTTCATCAAAACGTGGATATTTTTCTCCAACTTCAAATCCAAGCAACCTGTCTGCACTAACACGCCTTGCAGCAGAATCTTTAACAAATCTTGGCAAAGGTTTCCGGTTCTCTATCTTTGCTGCTTCATCTTCAATTACTCTCACCCAAGTAGCGGAAGGTTTGTTCAATGATTTCAGAACCCAGCCATCAAACATAGAATCAGTATGCCCCTGACTAATACTTAAATCAACATAACTAATAACACTCTTAGGTTTCATTTTATTGAAAAAATATTTATCACATTTACTAAAAGCGCCTGGAATATGATGATTAATTCTAGATGCTGAACGAATAGCTTCCCATTCATAGTTCTTGTTCAAACGTGCTTTACCATAAGTTTGAACATGGATTAACTCATCATTATAGAATAAGCCTAAACACAAAGTTTGCCCATTGCTGGCTCCCATAAGATGATTCTCCCGGAAGAAACGATTAGCATCAGCTTGGCTAATTTCTTTGAGAACAGTTTTCCGCGCATATACCTTTTTATCTTCTTGTTTAAGTTTTGATTTGACAATACTTATGAAAATCTCAGGATCATACCAGTCAAAATATTGGAGAAGAACATATCCGTTCTCTTCAGCCATCAGAGCGCGTTTCTGATGGTATTCTGTATCTCTTGGAGCGTGAGACTTCTTTTCACAACCATCAACTTTACAAATACTAGTGAAATGGACAAAAGAATTGGTTGAATTATGCGTTATTGTTGGGTTGATATCAATAAGGACGTTATCATAACCTAAATCAGCGTAGTAGTTATCACCGAAATGCGTTTCCATCTTAAATTCTTTATTGGCCTCTTTTGTTAAGATCTCTTTCCATTTCTTATTTATTTTAGAGATTCTTTTGCCATTCGCTAAACTCGCTTTTAATTGATTTTCTGGTAACTGTAGAACACTTTCCACTCCAAATCGAATAAGTGTTGTTGCTCTAACTTTGTCTTGATTAGAAGGAAGCTGGGAAATATTCTCCACACCGTATTTTTCAAGAATAGTTTGTTTAACTTTTAACTTAATTTCTTCATTAGCAAAAACATTATCTACTCCATATTTGTCATTAATGGATTGTCTAAGAGTTTCTTGAATATCTTTGTTTCTCATAGGGTTATCAGCACCATAACGTTCAATAAACGTTCCCACCCTTTTTTCTTTTACTTCTTCAGCTTGTGAAACATTATCAACACCATATCTTTTTTGCGCTGATTTAGTTTTTTTATCTTTAATTTTTTGAGCCTGAGAAGGATTATCAACACCATATTTTAATTGATTGCTCTTTTTCCTCTTTTCAACAACACTTTCAACATCTTCCACTAAATTCCAAGCGCATTTTTTTGAACAAGTTTTAGCAGGCTTATGAACCGTGTGTATTTCAAACTCATTTTTGCACACAACACATGTATCGTAATGAGAGTTCGAACAATACATAGCATCATGTTTAGAACTTGTGAAAGTCTTTCCGCAATTATGCCATTGACAAACTTTTTCTTTTGTTGAATTAATTTTTGTAAGAGCATCAGCGCAAGGTTTTGAACAAGTTTTAGCTGGGCGTTTCATTTCTTTGATGATGAAAGTATTGTTGCATTCAAGATTATCGCAAGTTTTGTAATGAGGCTTCTTGCACCAGCGACTATTCTTGGCACCATTATATTTCTCATTGCACCATTCACATATTTTATCCGCCATTTGCAAAAGCTCCACTCAATATTGTCTTTCTTATATGTATCTTACCAAGAAAAACAGATTAAATAACCTAAATATAGCAACTGATTTTAAACTATTCCGTATAGTATTTTGACAATTTTTAAAGTTTGAACATGGACAATATTAACAAATAAAGATCAGCCTTTTTTAAATTTAACAGTTGTGCGTTCTTCAATGGGGAATGTTTCTTGGTGTTTTTTAAATTCATATAAGTATTGTGTATCAACAATTTCTGGACCTTCAACTTCACCATCAGGATACGTGAAATAAGCAACCCAGTTATGTTCTGAACCAGCAACAAAATTTTCGCTAATTTTTGTTTTATCACTAGTTATTTTTATTTCATAACGTGATTGTTCAACTGGTGTGTATTTATTAGTGATAACGGTTTCTTGTCCGTAATTGTCATAAATTGTGTCGCCAATGTTTAAATTTTCTAGTTTTATTTTACCATCAGGAGTTGGAAGAATTGTTGAACTTACCAGCGCTTTTACACCAGAGGGAGAAAGCAATTCACCTGCTTCATCGACCATTAGCATTAGTGCCTGGCCCTGTTCTGGAAGATCTAAGAAATTATTTACGCCCAAGGATTCCATCTCCGCATATCTTTTCATCATTGTCTGTTGAGCAAACCTTAGAACAGTTAAAGCATCTTCAATAGTTGTGGCGACGCCTAATACAACATTAGAGTAAGCCCTGTATCCTGATAATTCCACTTTCTTCAAATCTATGCAAAGCACTCGCCAACTATCAGGACGAAGAATAGCGCCGAACAGAATATTGCGCTGGATGACTGAATTGTGGGTGATAATTTTACTAGCTGCACTGCTGTTTTGGTTATTCTTGTCAGAATCTTTTCTGGTTCCTTCAACCGCAAATAATCGGTCGGGGGAGTCAACTTCGATACACCTTGCCAGTTCAGGCTGAATCTCTCTGATTTCCTTAATTTTCATAAAGTTCCCTAACTACTTAATTACATTCATATTCTTAAATAATATCACTTTCAGTTTTTGCCAGAATAGATGGAACTTCGATTTCATGTACAGAAAGAACCTCATTTGATGAATGAAAAACTTTCTTTAAATATTCTTGAACTTTCCCGGTGTTATTCTTCCAATCATCTTCCCATACCATAAGGAGAAGAACATCTTTTTGTTTCGCCATAATTATTTTCCTACAATGATAGCCAACAGCTGACATATTCTTCAATTGTTGTATTTTTTCTTCGCTATGCCAATAATCGCCATTGTACTCTATTCCTATCCTTAAACTTGGTATGTGGATATCTATTTCCATCGGATGTAGAATAGTTCGATTGTTAAACTCAATTTCTACATTAACTATTTTTCGAACAAATTCTCTAAGCTCTAATTCTCCTTTTGACACAGTTACATTATAAGCACATTGAGAGCATCCTGTTTTTAAAACGCTTCGGTTATAGATAGGTGTTCTCCACTCATGATGGCAACTTAAACATTTGAACCAAGCTTTTTTAGTGCTTTTGTATGTTATTTTTGTAGGTTCTAGATGATCGTTTTTTCATAATCCCATTCTTTAAGGATTTCAGGAGCTTGGCTTTTAAGATCATTGAAACCTTGAAGAACTTTTCTTCCACTGCAATAAGGACATCCATAGTTTCTTTGAGTTCTATTATATATAGATGCTTTGTAAGAGTGGTTCAACGGACAAATCCAGTAGGCAATATGGTTTGAACCATTTGTGTATTCACTGATTGTTTTACTGTTTAGTTTTTTGTCCCATTCTTTGATTAAGTTTTCGTTTTCTATGTTATTAAAGCCTTCTAGCACTTTTCTTCCAGCGCAATACGGACATTTTCTTCCATCTGTATGTTTATATATATGTTGATGATAAGAGTGTCCTTTTTGACAAATCCACCATGCTTTTTTGCTGCTTTTAGGTTGAACTTGTTGCGGGGTTATATCATTCTTCTCATAATCCCATTCTTGTAAAAATTCTGGATGTTTAGTGGCTAGATCATTGTATCCTACTAAAATCTTGTTGTTTGAGCAGTAATGACAGTTTTGTCCTCTGAACCTTGCAGCTGCACTGCTGCTATATGTTTCTTCATGGTTTTCGCATATCCATTGATAAATTTTATGAGATCCGGGAGTTATTTTTGAAAAGGGATTATCGTTTTTTGATGAATATTCTTTTTCAAGTTTTTGCCACAGTTCATCATTATATTCTTTCATTGTTTTAGCAGGCCCTTTCGTTTTTTCTGTGGAATAGTTTATCAAATTTATTAAAAGTAGATTTTCAAATATTGTTCTCGAATCGGTAAACAAGGACAAAATAATGTTGTTTAGGGCAGTAGGTTCTATTGTTTAAGTTTTTGTTAGAAAAACAAGAAAATGAAGTTCTATTTAGGAGATTTATTATGTCAGGCAACCCTTATCATGATGCAGCAGGTAAATTTTGTGCAAAAGATACTGCTATAAAGAGTTACGAAAATGAGATTAAGGAAGCAATTCAATCTGGTGATTCGGAGAAAGCACAAGACTTACAGGCCGATTATGAAAGCATGATGATTGAAGCTGACCCTCAAAGTGATGTTGCTCAAAATGCTCTTCAAAGAGATTATGGTACTTTTGCTAAGTCTTCTGCGAAGAAAAGTAGAGAAGAAAAAAGGCGTGAGAAACAATTAGTAAAATCTAATAAAAATACTCAGAAGATAATGGACAAATTTGACACTCTCTACAGCAAGTACAAAGCCCAGGGGTATTCCGAAAAGGAGATACAAGATAAATTTCATTACAGTGGAAATACTACTTTGTACGATGATAGAGAGTTGTATCATACTGACAAAACTGTCAAGCCTGTTGGTGAGTTTAAAGAAGTTCCACTTTCAGAAGTTCAAACCGGGGATATTATTACAGTTTCTATGTATCCTAATTCTTCGGGTCCTGTAAATTACACAGCAAGAATAAAAACAGGCCATTTAGGAAACCATGTTTTATTGCACAATGATAAAACTACAATGAATTCAATGAAAGATAGCTACATAATGGGAAAAAGTATAGATGATGTAAGGAATTCAAAACATAATGGCGCTTCTATAATCACTTCTGTAATTCGTGATGAAGGTGCTGAAGCTTTTCTTCGTGAAGACGCTGAAAGAAAACAGAAAAAAGAAGAACAAGAGCAGAAAATTAAAAAGCTTGAACAGAAGAGAAGAGAGCTTGAAAAAGAAATTTATGAAACAAGAGGATACTGAAATTACAAGGTATTCGCACAAAATATAAATGATGACAAACAAAGAGTGTTTTAAAATGACAAAATACCATATAAATAATGATGGAGATGCTAAAATTTGTTCAGCTCGAATCCAATGTCCATTAGGTAGCGATTCACCTCATTTTGAAGGTTCATTAAACCAAGCCAGGAAATGGGCAAGTGAAATATACGAAGAACAACATGATTCATTACAGAAATTAAACAAAAGTCATTCTAAAAAATTGGTTAAAATTGGGAAATACAAAGTCCCTGAAAAGCATAAAGATGATTTTTCTTTAGCATATCGTATAGTAAATGAGGAATTAAGTTCGGCTTTTGGTGAGGAATATGCGGATAAGACTTTAGAACTTGTGTATGAATATATGAATAAAACAGATAGTATCGTATGCGCAAGAACTCGTGTAGTTTTCATGGAGAAAGATTCTGTAATAAAAATACCTATTACTGATGAAGGTGTCACAGCATCTTCTCTTGAAGTGAGAACTAGTGATGGGTACATAAAAAGTCCTGAAGATTATATTCCTATTGCTAAAACAGAAGCAATTGAAAAAGATGACTTATTCTATATTAAGATGGAAAGGGTATCACCGATAGAAAACCTTGATTATAAATCTCTTCCTTCTTGGGTGGGAATGGTTGATGGTGGTCAAGTTGGATACACTCAAGATAATGTTCTCGTAGCATATGACTTATAAAAAATTGGAGTACACATCTTCGCAAACATTAGAAAGTCATATATAGTGTTTTAAGAGACTTTTTTAAGGATACAGATAGACAATGAGTAAATACCATATAAGTCCATCTACGGGTGAAGCAAAGCCGTGTAAGGCATCTATATCATGTCCTTTCGGTGATTCAATGCCACATTTCAACAACAAGCAAGAAGCACAAGCACATTTCGAAAAGATTATGTCAACAAAACCAATTAAAAGCGTAGCTGAAACTAAATGGTTGAAAGTTATAGAAAATGATAATATGGACACAGTTGTTGCTATTAATGAATCCGGTAGAAAAATCGTTATTAATGGAAAAGAATGGGAATATTTTGATTTATCCTCATACCAAGAACATTCACAAGGAAACAGCAAAGCAATAGCAGATTATATAAGTGCTTTTTCTCAGCCAATGGAAGATGATGAAGAAGAATATTTTATCCCACTTTCGACAACAACATATACACCAATTGGAAACGAGATACAAGAACATTCAGCAAATATTTTTACTGTGAAGAATCCTGATACTGGTGCACGGGAAGAATACGTTGTTGATTTTGCGTATAGTGAAGTAAATCCTAATGCGGATTACCCATATGTTGACAGTTTAGACAATTGGAAAAAAGATTTAGACAAAATTTCTTTCATGGGGGTTGAAGATTATATTCCACCACCTCCAGATCCACGAGCTGCTGAACTGCCAAAAGTTAAACCAGACGAATACAATCCTTTGTTGGAGACAGCTGTTTTAGACAAACCGATGAAAAAACTTAATGGTAGTTATGTAAGTTTTTTGAAAGTTGATGAAGTGAAAGTTGCTGTGGCACATTATCGCTTAGAAGATGATGGCCCACATTTAATGACATTGGAAACTCGTCCAGAATACAGACAACAAGGGTATATGAAGAAATTATTAAATGAGTTGGCGAAAGAACACAATGTTGAGAAAGTTCATTCAAGTGGCAGTTTCACTCAGCAGGGTTTTGATTATACAAAACATTTAACAAACCCTAACAAAGAAATTGTTCCTTCTGTCAATTTTCCTGAATATAATGATGAAACACCTTTAAAGTATGTTGAAGACTGGATTGAAGGATACACCCCTAATTGATGTTTTTCTTTTAGATACTAAAATAGTATATTTTTAAAAAGGAGCATTAATATGTCATCAGTGCGTTATCACGTTAATCCCGAAACTGGCAATGCTAATAAGTGTCAAGCAAAAACTGCTAAGGGTTGCAAATTCAGTAAAAATGGAACTGTTGCTGTTCAACACTTCGACTCTAAAGAAGACGCTCAAAAGAGTTATGAAATTACGATGGAAGCTGAATCAGCGGATATTGACAGATTAGATAATCGTATATCAAAAATTATAAATCCTAGCACAGCGCGTGACAGCAGCACTATAAAATACATTTATGATAATATTTTTCGAGATGAAAACAGTTGGACCGCTGATGAAAAAGAGAATTTTATTATAGTTGAGAAAGTTGCCAAAATTTTAGATAAGAATAATGTCAGTGACGAAGACTTCAAAAAAGCTGATGATTTAATTAAAATGCTGAGACCTAAAAAGAACCGTTTTAAGAAGAGTGGTTGGAGTAGCAACGATCCTATATATCGTGATGAGTATTTAACAGAGTTACCAAAAGTTTTAGCAATTCGTAAAAAATGGGAACAAGAAACACACGAATTAGTGATACCTCGTGATCGTAGTGATTTGAAAGAGGTTTTTTATAATCCTAGTGAATTAGAAAGCGCTTATGAAAGCTATATTGAAGATAACTCTATTTATGGAAAGACTAGTTTTGGTGACGAGAAACATGTTGATGAAGCTTTGAATCGTATTAATGCAGGTGATAAATTGACCCTCAAAGCTGATGCTTATGATGATTTGAACATGGGACATGAATGGGAAACTTCGTATATGAATCCTGATCAAAGAGTGTTTGCCATGTTATCTAAAGATGAAAGTGGTAATCCTTATGATCAAAAAGCATATTTAGCACTCGCTTTTCCAAATGAAGAATTAAAAAACTCTTTAAAAGAAAACGGTGTTAAAAATGTAAAAGTTGACGCTTTTGTTAATGGTCGTGAAGTAGGAAATGTTTATACTGTGTATCAGCCTGACGGTAATACTCGCAGTTTCAGCGTATATGAACATCGCAACACTGATTCAATCATTATTAATGGTTTGACTAATTGGAATAAGGACTCAGGGGATTTACCTTATGCAAGCAGCAATAAGCATGGTTATTTTGCTGAAATTTCTTTTGGGGATACTAAACAAGCAGCTGACAGTTTAGCGTTTTTCATGAAGGAAGCACAAAAAGGTGATTTGCCTGATGATAAATATTTAGTTGAGAACGCAGAAAAGCTAGATTGGACCGCTATTCTTAGCAAACAATTGCCCGGTTTTAAAGAATGGGCAGATAAGAATGGGTATAGTGGGAACAACTTAGACCCGGATGACCCAAGAAATCAATGATAGTAGTTGAAAAATTTCAATATAAAGAATACCCAAATATTTTAAAAATACAGTGTTTAGATAATCATATTTTGAAGGTATTTTTAATATGGAGCTAACAATGACTAATTATCACATTAATCAGGCAACAAAGCAGCCAAATATCTGTAAAGCTGATGTACGCCAATGTCCTGTTGGAGGGCAACATTTCACTGACAGAAATGAAGCTAAACAGCACATTGAAAACATACTATCAAAAGAATTAGGAATGACAAAAACTATTCAGAATAAATCGGCTTTAGAAAGAAAGCGCGATGAAATTCGCAACATAGAATCATCAGATCGTTTTTATACAAGCTCTTTATCTTCGTCTATATCACCATCGTATTTCTTACAGTACGATTATGATTATATAGAAGATGAGGAAGGGGATAGTATTATTGATCCAACTTCTTTTGAAGTGTCTTACGTTGATGTTAATTCTTGGGCAGAAGAAATAGTCTATTACGATGAAAACAGCAAAGATAAAGTTGCAGAAATTCTTCAAGCACACGGAGCAGAAGAATTAGATAATTATTATGTCTATGGAAATAACCTTAATGATGTCACTATTACCTTTTTCAATAGTGACATGGCTTTAAAAGACATTGAAAAATATTATTATTCAAGAAATAACGCTGTTGATAAAGATGGTGTTTTAGAATATGTTCGAAGCAAAGGTGTAGATACGACAGGATTAAACCCATTGGAAGCTTTGAAAACACAATTAACTGAGGAAAATGGCGAAAAGAGAAGTGGCTATGTAGAAAGATCGAATCATGTTCGAGCGGAAATTTTGAATACTCATCAAATTCAGATAGGAGCAACTCATTACTATAACCGCGTTGAACAAAGACCTATGCAAAGTTTTAACTCATCAAAAGAAATAGCTGGTGTTGCTTTCTATGATAAAAATAGACATACATATCACATTGTAGACGGATATCATCGCTTAAAAGATTTACGTAACAATGGCGCACATAAAGCACATTATTTTGTAATTTCAGAATGATACAAACATAATTCACAAGGATGAACAACAATGAGATTTCATATAAACGAAGATGGAAATGCTAAGCAATGTTCAGCGTCCAATGGCAATTGCCCTTTTGGTGAACAATCTCCTCATTTTGACAGCAAAGAAGAAGCTGAAAAACATTACGAAAATAGCATGTCAACAAAAACGATTAAACCTGTGAAGAAAATGAAAGTTTATCGTGTGGGAACATTAACTCCACCTGAAACATATTTTGAAAGTTTAGAAAGCATTCTTCAAGATATGGATAAATTTAAACCGGAGGGAAGACAAGGCAGATACAAAGGTATATTTGCTAGTCCTGACTTGAATTCTCATGCTAGGTGGGTGAGAGGCAACCAGTGGAACAAACATGAAGGTGCTTTAGATAGTCATGAGATAACTATTGATGCTAATTCTGTATATGTTTACAATGTTGAAGATTATGAGAAAGCATCATCTATTCAAAATTTATATGGTGCTGAAAGCGAAAAATTCAAAGAAGCAGCTGAAAAGTTTTGGAACAGTGGAATGATTTTATCGGATTGGAATGAATGGTCAAAAGAGAATAAACCTGAAAAAGGTACATGGGAAATTATCATGCCTGCAGAAGCCATGATATCTTCCAAAAAGATGAGTAATCGTTCAATTATTGAAAATGTTGCAGATGAATATGTAGCTTCTGAATTAAACCATTTATTAGAACCAAAACGCGCATTTAAAGGTTTAATATGGCGAAAAAATATTTTATCTGAAAAAATCAAACAAGATATAAGAGAACATGCTTCTCAAAAGCTTAACAAAGACTTTGTGAATGACATGGAAAAAATTTACGAGAAAAATGCTTATAAAATTGGTGATGTTTACAGCGCACAAAAAGAAATATACTCAGCTATTCATCGGTTGAAGAAAAATCGTGGGGAAAGTGCGAAAACTTTTGCTAATCTTACTAAAAACGAACAAAAAGATTTTTACAACGATGTGAAAGCATATATAGAGATAGTTGACAAAATAGTAGATGAAAACAAATCACTAAACGAATAACCTAAATATTCAAAGATTCTTTTGATATTCGATAAAAATCAATAAAAAGCTCAAGGTGAATAATGCTTATTGAAATCAATGAAAACTTTGAAATAGAAGATACTACTAAAAAATCTCATATCATAAGATCAATAAATAAAATGTTATCCGAAAAAGATTATTGCAAATTAGAGAAATTGATCAATGAAAGACTATCTAATGAAATATTTCTTTCCGTATTAGAACATTCCTACTTACTTAAAGAAGAGCTTGCTAAAATTGATAAGAACATCAACATAGCAAAAGGCAATATTGCCCACTCAGACGGAAAAAAGAAAACTTGCTATGTTGATGTAAGAGAACATTCTTTAAAGTACCGCAATATTTACGAAAAATCATTATTAATCCATAAAAAATTAGATGATTATCGTGAGATAACCGCAAGAGCTGTTTCTTGCCTTTCTTATTTAAGAAATACTTCAAAAGTAGAAGGTATTCCGTCAATTCAAAAATACTATTCAGAACGTATTGGTAATTTTGTTATTAACGACAAAAAGCCTAAAAATGATGAGGAATGGACAGAGTATAAACTTGGTGGAATTGGTGGTAGTGATGTTTCAAAAATAATGAAAACACATCCTAAATATGCAACGCAGTACTACAAAGATTTATTCAATATTAAAATAGGTGTTATTGAGAAAGAATACAGCGAACCTAGCCAAGCTATTCAACGTGGAAACAATTGGGAAGAGTATATACTTTGTCAATATGCTGATAATAATCCAGATAAAAATATTGCTATATGTGATTCTCGTTGGATTGGTGAAGATGAATTAGATTTTATGCGTGCTCAATTTGATGGTTTAGAACTGGATGAAAAAGGCAACCCTATAAGCATTATTGAAATAAAAACGGGATCTCTTACAGATGAATGGGGGGATCCTGCTGATAGTTTTAATGCTGTTCCGGCAAACTACCGGATGCAAGCAATATGGTATGCAAAAAACGCTGATGTAGATAAAGCAGTTATTGTGGCTGTCTTAGATGATGTTATTTATCGTGAATACCATTTAGACATGAAAGAGCCTCGTATCATTGATGAGTGGAATCAGATGTTAGCTCAAGTTAAAGATTTTTGGGAAAATGTTGTTAAAACTCGCGCTGCTGTAAGGCAAAAAGGTTTGAGAAATGTTGTTGCTCCATCACAATCCAGAAAAGGCTTCCCTAGAACTTTAAACATGAAAGAATCAGCACGTAAACTTTCAGCTTATAATGGCGAAAGTTTTGAAACAACTTATGTCAATGTTAAATCTAAATTTGACAAGATTAAAGAAATACATGGTAAGAAAATAGAACATCCTATTATTCAAGATACTTTAACTGCTTTATATGCTGAACATGATCCTTTTCAAAGAAACACCCCTCTAATCGGTATAGACATAGAAACAAACGGATTGTCACCTAAGCAAGGGCGAATTATTGAAACTGGTATTGTTGTTTCATACCCTAACGGCAAACAAGAAACAGTTTTAGCAACTCTACATGACATACCAGCTTTATCTAAAATGACTATTGGTGCTGGAGATTCAACAGTTCATAGAATTGATGTAAGTGACATAGAAGGTAAACCAAGTTTTGATGAATTGTCGATTCAAAAAACAATTCTAGAAACTCTGAAAAAAGGTGTGATGGTTGCTCACAATTCTTCGTTCGAAAGGGACTGGCTAATCGTTAATCTAATGGGATTCGCGGAACTTCTTGACAATGATGAATTAATTATTTTAGATACAATGCAAATCTGTTCAAATCTGATGTCAGCTTCATCTAAAAACAATCTTGAAACTTTTAGTGAGGACAATGGAATTGCCTATGAAGGTGCTCATAATGCTATAACTGATACAATGATGATGATGAACGCATTAAGGGTTTTTCAAGAGTCTTTATTTATTCATAAAAAAGTTTTAATCAGTAAAGCAACTTCTGATGAACGACAAAAAGCTCTTCATTTAGGAAGAGTAAATGACGCTGCGAGAAAACATCAAATACAATAACAATATATTGATAAAATTAGCATACGTTAAATATTTGAGAGGCTTTACATGAAATTTATTAGAATGAGACCATCTGGTGTCCAAGTTCCTGAAATAACATACAAGAATAAAAATAAAGAAATAGTTATTCAAGGTGCAGTTCATATCGGAGACAGAAGATTTTATGAAAAAATTTTAGACAAAATCAAAGGATTTGATGGTGAAGTTCATCTAGAAGGTATAATCAGCACGAAAGAAGAAAATTTACACAATAAACATCTATTAGATAGTATTTATTCAACTTTTGCTTCTGTCCTCAACCTTGACTACCAAAAGACTTACATCAACAAAAATCTTTGTGATAACAGGAAGATTTTTAATTACGACATTGAAGATGTTGAGATTACAGATAAAATATTCAACAAAGAAATGATAGACAATTTGAAAAAATTTACTCAAAACAATAAAACTAAGTTATTGAATAATCATGTTCTTAATATTGGTTCCTCACCATTAAGTAATATGGTATTGATGAGTGTAGGTTCTAGTAATGTGAGCATAGATAACGAAGATATAATCTTACATAGAAGAAATAAAGTTGCTTTGGATAAGGCTTTGAAAACTAAAAACAATGTATATCTTTTTTGGGGTGCTAAACACATTGACGGAATGAACACTATACTTGTTAATGAAGGCTATACTGTTAAATCAATAAAATGGAAAACAGTTATTCCTACCATTAGATGGAAAGGAAATAAATCCTTACGTAAAGAAACTATTTCAGCCAATATGTTAAAAATTGAAGAATTACTATATTCTTGTTGAACTTTTTACAAAAACACTATCCACTTTTTAGGTAATTTATGTTAGTGAAATTAACAATTCATTAGATAATATTACTATATGCTTATAAAGACTTAAGGAATACTAGTTATGAATAATTATCATATAACAGAAGATGGACCTAAACTATGTTCAGCTAAAAAGGGAAATTGCCCTATCACAAGAGATTCGAACGATTCTCATTATGACAACGTGCAAGAAGCACAGAAAATTTACGAAGAGAAAATGTTGAATCTTTCACAAACAGTTCTATATAAGAAGAGCAATAATGGTTTTCCTAAAAAAGTAAATCTTCCTCAAATTACACTATCTTCACGTCTTAAGGCTAAAAAGGGTGGTAGTTATTATGGGTTAAGTATTCCCGAAGAATCAATTCAGCAATATTTAAAAGTGTGGCGAAATGAAATTGGAAATGATTTAGCCCAAGAAATGGAAGAGGCTAAAATCAATCGTGATGGAGGATATCATTTTCACATTACAGCTTTATCTCCTAAAGAAACCAGAAGTTTAAAGAAAAAAGGTCAAAATATTGATCTACCTGATTTCAGTGTTGCTTTAACTGGAATTGGTTCTGTATCTGACAACGATAAGGAAGCATGGTTCATTACAGCTGATTCAAAAGAGATTGATGAATACAGAAGAGGACTCGAATTACCTAAACATAATTTACATATAACAATAGGTTTTAAAAACGGTGATGTTCATACAAAATCAAAAGATTCAAGTTCTCTCAAATTCATATGAGATTATTCCTTGTGAAACAATAAGATGAGTGGCAACTAAAACCATGTAAAGCATTGTGGCGAATTATTTCTTAAGTTTGGTCCCCTCTTACCCTAAAAAACGTTTTTCGTTAAAAGCTTCTAAAAATATAAAAATATAGCCCAAAAAGCGTTGTTAAATAGGAATCTTTTTGGGGTATATTTTCTAAGGTGTTTTAAGGATTTTTTATAGAGAATATTTTTACGTTTTGACTAAGGTTAAGAGGCTTTTTTGAGGAATTTGACAAGAATATTGTATTTATGATATAATAAAATTATTACACAAGAGTTTAAGGCCAGGAGGATGTTGTTATGAATGACGAGAAGGATACTATGCTTCATACTTGTACTCGGTGCCGCAGGACTCGTAGAGCGAAGTTCATGTGGCAGCGGAACAATTACTCCGGCAAGAAGGTATGGCGATGCCGAAAGAAGAGTGTATGTGCTAGCAAGGGACGCAGATGTTTAAACGCTGCTAAGTGACAACAAAAAGCACCAAAACTAAATTAAAAGTTTTGGTGCTTTTTGTTGTTTGTTATCGTTTTATCTTTTTAAAATGATTTTCAAGAATTTTCACGTGCATCAGGTGCATACATATCAACTAATTCTTTAGCCAATTGTTTTTGAGCATCTGTACATCTTGTACCATAACCAACTCCACCGCGAGTAGCACCTAACTCATCAGCAATACAATCTGCTAAGTTTTCTACTCTACTTGCTTCACGATTTGGCCATCCACGGTCTAAGAAAGCTCTCCAAGCAGTGCGTCCATGTTCTTGATCGTATTTAGTCATAAGAACATGTCCACATTCATGCTTCATGATTGCTTGACCAGTTTCACTAAATGGATCAATATTTCCATCAATAGTAATGATGAAGAAGTTTCCGCCTTCACTATCAACTTTTGTGGAGAAAATATAACTAGCACCAGTTTTATCAGTGTTCTTTATATCTACCTGAGCAATTGTAGTGTCTTTACAAACACTAGGAAGAGCATCAGTCCATTGACGTTGAACTCTTTCGCTTGCAGGCTGATAATAAGCATTTGATGTAACTTCACTAGGATTGAAATTCTTTAATTTTGAAGTTTGAGTCCAACCAACAGTTCCATCAGTAATTCTAGTGCTTGTTCCGTCATAAATTCTAACCTTAGTCCAAGTACCTTTAGTTTCTAGAACTTCAATTGGTCTTCCCGCAGTTTCAGAAGTTATTTTTGTTCTTCCTGATTCATTTGTATCATAGATGTGAATCATTCTATCAGTTGATAGTTTCCATTTGGAATAAGTATCAGCAACATATTCACCTAAGTGAGTTACAACAACATATCCTTCTTTTCCGTTTTCAAGTTTAGCCTTTGCCCATGGACCATCAATTTCCAAAACTTCAACAACAGAATACTTAGGAAGTTTAGCAACAACTAAACTCTTAGCGTCAGCTTTTTGGTAGAAATAAGCATTAGGGCTTCTTACTTCTTGTTTTCCTAATTCAGCAACACTTCCCTTATCAGAAGGGTTTAAGTCTTCAGAAGGTGTTACATCAAATTCAGCGTCATATTCTTTAACAAATCTTGATTCTACCCAACCAATAAGACCATCAACGGAAACTTCGGTATACTTACCATAAGTTTTTCCTGTAACCGTAACATTAGTGTTTCTGACTACACCAGCGATTCTTTCATTTGCTTCACCTGTTTTGAAGAGACTGATACTAGCAGTGACTGTTCTTCTGGCATCTGTTGTATCTTCAATAGGTGTCTCAGGTTCAGGAGTAGGAGTTGTTGGCTCTTCAGGCAATTCACCTTCATAGTCTTTCACGAAGCGTGTCTCTACCCAACCAGTAAGATCTTCGTAAACGATTCTAGAATATTTTCCTTCAACTTCACCTGTGGTCTTAGCAATAGATAGCCTTGGAACTACACCTAGTCTAGTGCTTGTAGAATCAGCGTTTTCACGGATGCTTAAACTAGCAATGATTTGAACTGTTTCTTTTGTCCCAGTTTCAGGTGTTTCAGGTTCAGGTGTTTCAGGTTCAGGTGTAGTTGGCTCTTCAGGCAATTCACCTTCGTAATCTTTTACAAAACGTGTTTCTACCCAACCAGTAATACCATTATAAGTAATCTCTGAATAGCTTCCTTCTGTTTTTCCTGTAGTCTTAGCAATAGACAATCTTGGAACTACACCTAATCTAGTACTTGTAGAGTCAGCCTTTTCACGAATGCTTAAACTAGCAATAATTTGAACTGTTTCGGAAGTTTCTTCAATAGGTTCTTCAGGTTGAGGTAATTGAGGGGCTTCACCTTCGTAATCTTTCACAAAACGTGTTTCTACCCAACCAGTAATACCTTCATGAAATATTTCTGTATATTTTCCTTCAACGTTTCCTGTAACAACAGCAGGTGTATTTCTGGAAATTACACCAAGTCTTTCACCGGAAGCATCTGGAATATCTCGAATACTCAGACTAGCAATAATAAGCTTTACGGTTGCCTCCTGTCCTGAGGAGGCAACCGTATCAGAGTTTGTTATCGGATCAGCTAATGCTGGAACACCTATCAAAGCAGGTGCTGTAGCTGCAAGAACAGCAGCTGTAATATAAATTTTCTTTTTTATGCTTTTCATATGTTATATAATCCTTTTTGTTATTTTATTAACGAAAGAAAAGTTGCTTAAACAACTCTATGTTATATCTAAATAGAAAATAAAATTATACAATAAAAACATAACCCATGATAAAAATCAATATATTTCAACATTATCTTTTATCGTGTCAATAAGAAAATTTGATACATATTTAAGTTCACTTTTGTAGTATTCTTCAATGTCTTCTTTTATGTGATAATCAAAAGAATTATAACCATTGTAAACACCTAAGAAAGCCCCACCTATTGATGCTATACTATCTGAATCTCCATTAGTATAAACTAATCTTTGAACACCTTTTAAAGAATTGTTCAAAAAAGAAGGTGAATACAAACTTACAGATGCTATCGAGTTAGCCAATGCCTCTTCCGCTATCCACCCTTCACCAAAATAAACATTCATATCATAGTCATCTTGTGAATGGAAAAATAACTCCCATTTATTAACGCTGTCAATTAGAGTGTTCTCTACTTCTTGAATGCCTAATAAAGAATTTTCAACCAAAGGAATCTCTATTCTTTTAATTTCTTCTACTATTTTAAAAGCAATTCTAAAGGCTTCGTCATTTCCTAATAAATTATATGTTTCATTGAATAAATCGTTGACCATTAATGAAGCTACAGCAGAAGAGATACCAGCTGTAGGGTGAGCATGTGTGGTTTCTGACTGGAGAATTGATAGCACTGCAATAGTTTCTCTTTTCAGAGGCAGAGCTCCTATCCATGGAGCACGCATTATTGTGCCACACCCTTTTTTATTATTACCCCAACTACCTTCATTTCCACGTAGCTTTATTTCAGTTTTAATATATTTTTGCAATGACTGAATACAAGTAGTTCCTGGCGCTCGATTATTTCTAGGATCAGAATACCACTCAGAATAATGTTTAGCAAAAGTTTTTCTCGCAAAATTTTGAAGCTCTACATTATAAGCAATATTATCTATTTCATGAATGCTATATTGGTTGAACAATTCTTCAATTGCCTTTATAGTGTAAATGCTCATCTGTGTGTCATCTGAAACCACTAATTCTTCGGGTATAGGAGCGGGATTTCTTTTAATACTATCGAATTTTTGAAATTCTGTTTTATAACCCCATGCATCACCTAAAGCTGAGCCGTACACTAAACCATTAATTTTATTCTGTAAATCTTCAAAACGTATCATCTTAACCTCAGTATCCATTGGTTCTATTTGTATAATCTTATCAAACACAGTTATTAGTTAATTATATCTAGAAAGCTGGGGATAAAAGCTATTATTTAGCTTTTATCCCCAGCTTTTAATGTTTAGTTAAAATCAACGATTCTTAGAGTAATTAGTGATTGTCTTTGCTACGTTCTTTTGAGCAGATGAACATTTAGTTCCGTACCCTACTTTATAATTTTTGGTTTGACGAACAGCACCTAACTGATCAGCAATACAATCAGCTGCATTTTCAACTCTCATTTTGTTTGAAGATGCCCATCCTTTGCTAAGAGTATTCTGGAAGTTAGTTTTTCCTTTGCCTTTTGAATAGATATCCATAAGAACATGTCCACACTCATGCTTCATAAGTGCCTTAGCTGCACCATCAGTAGGTTTCATATTACCATCAATGCTTAAAGTAAAGTACATCTTTCCTTTACTATCGTATTTGGCACTTGCTTTAAAAGAAGCCCCATTCTTGTTTTTGTTAACATGAATAAATTCTTTAATTTGAACTTTTTTACAGGCAGCAGGAAGGCTAGCTGTCCATGCTTTTTGTTCACTTGCTGTCGCCACTCGGGGCTTAGCAGGAGCATAACTAGTTGATTTCTTGGCAGTTAAATAAGAAGAGTGAACCCATCCTGTTGTTTTGCTAACTTTGATTTGAACCCATTTTCCTGATTTTTTGCCAGTTTTAGAAACAACATTGTTCTTTTTAAGGTTTTTTACAACTTTATGCTTAGTGCTAGCACCTGATCGCATGTTCAAAGTATTGCTTTTAACAACAGTTTGAGTAGTAGTCTTTGCTACTGTATATAAAGGCTGAGCTGCCATTGCAGGAGCTGCTAGAGAGCTTAACATAACACTTGTTACGATAAGAGCAATTATAGAAAATATTTTTTTCATTTGTTTTTCCTTGTATTTAACCATATTGAATTTTTCAATCATGGCACGTTTTTATAATATCTTATTACGCTTTTTATTTCTAACTTAGAAAAAATAAAATTATCTTACAGTAGTTTTATGTAAGATAATTTTATTTTTATTTACATTCAACGATTTTTTGAATAATTTGTGATTGTTTTTGCTACATTCTTTTGAGCGGATGAACATTTAGTTCCATATCCTACTTTGTAACTACTAGTTTGTCGAATAGCACCTAATTCATCAGCAATACAATCAGCAGCGTTTTCTACGCGCAATGTGTTTGATGCAGGCCATCCTTTATCAAGTTCAGCACGAAACGCAGAACGCCCTTTGGTATCGGAATAGATACCCATAAGAACATGTCCACACTCATGCTTCATAAGTGCCTTAGCAGGTGCTGAATAGTAAGGCAAATTACCATCAATTGACAAACTATAATACATTTCTCCATTTTTGTCATATGTCACGCTTGCGTTGAAGGAAGCGCTCTTCTTAGAGGGATTTGTGATTCTAAAGTTTCTGATTTCGATTTTTTGACATGCAGAAGGTAAATAAGAAGTCCAATCTTCTTGTTCTTTCACCGTTGCTTTACGGGTTTTAGAAGTAGAAGGAGGAGTTTTATCCAACCATCGAATCATGAATGCTGCCATAGCATCACGCTTCGTATTAGACAAGGGCTGATAAGTTCCATTAGCCCAACCAGTAGAAATACCTTTATCTTTCATCCACTGAATTTCGGCTGCAAAAACCGTGTTAGCTGAAACATCTTTAAAAGCTTTTTTATATGAAGGCGCTTTATCTCCGCTAGCTCTCATTAAGAATGCAGCCATAGCATCACGCTTAACATTTTGATGTGGCCTAAACTGACGTGTTCCATCCTTCATTTTCCACCCCGTAGAAATGCCTGTATCATGCGCCCAGGCAATTTCTTTGTAAAAAACGTTATTTGTCTTCACATCAGCAAAAGGTGATTTCTTAGGCGCAGTGTATTCTGGTGAACCCATCGCACGATATAGGAACACAATCACAGCATCCCGTTTAACTTCTGACAATGGTTCGTACCTTCTAGAACCATCCTTATTCTTCCAACCTTCAGTCACGCCATAATCCGCAAGTTGAGTAATCTCGTTATAAAAAATAGTGGACTTGTTAACGTCCTTAAACTTGATTTTGGCGGCTGTAGTAGAAGCACTACCATGAAACACAAGGGGGTCACTGTCTTTTGTCTCTAATGCTTCTTGCAATTCATCAGCTTCAATAACTGTTTCAGTAGTTTCTTCCGAAATTCCATCTTCATGAAGAGGATCAGAAGAACCAGGGTCAGCCATAGCTGGTGATAAACCAGCAGCAAACATCATTCCTACAAGGACAGAACTAGCAGTGATGGACAGCAATCTTTTATGGATTGTTTTTATCATTTTATTAGGTTCCTTTTTGTTTTAATATCTTATATCATATCTAACATATTGAAAGATAAAATTAAGTATTTTAAATTTGATTTCATCTATATTGTGAATAGTTTACAATATTCTTTGCTACGTTCTTTTGAGCAGATGAACATTTAGTTCCATATCCTACTTTATAATTACTGGTTTGACGAACAGCACCTAGCTGATCTGCAATGCAGTCTGCAGCATGTTCTACACGTAATGTGTTTGATGCTGGCCATCCTTTATCAAGTTGCGCACGAAAAACAGAACGCCCCTTATTATCAGAGTAAATGCCCATAAGAACATGTCCACACTCATGCTTCATAAGCGCCTTAGCAGCTGCAGAACTTGGCTTCATATTGCCATTAATCTTCAACGTATAGTACATAACACCATTACCATCATATTTGACACTAGCGTTGAAGGAAGCACCATTTTTGTTCGGATTAGTATTCACAAAGTCACGAATTTCAATATTTTTACAAGCTTTTGGAAGGCTTGCTGTCCAATCTTTTTGCTCTTTAGAAGAAGCCATATTAGGCCAGACAGAATAATCAAACCAACTAGTAATAAACACAGCCATATGACCACGAGTAGTGTTTGATTTAGGTTTGTAATGACCACTTCCTGTACCTGTGGAGATACCATTGTTTTTCATCCATTGGATTTCTTTAGCATAAGCATAGTTTTTCTTGACATCTTTAAACGGCTTGCTCTTAACTGAAGGTTTTTTATCATTTGAAGCATTCATCAAGAACACAGCCATATGATCTCTACGCACCTTTGTTTTAGGTCGAAACTGTTTCGTTCCGTTCTTCATTGCATAACCTGAAGTAATACCTTCTTTATGTGCCCACATGATTTCCTTGTAATAAGGATTCTTAGAATCAATGTCAGTAAAAGGCGATTTTTTTGGCGGGTTGTACGAGGGAGAACCCATAGCTCGATAAATAAAGACAATCATATGATCACGTTGAACAGATGAATTAGGTCGATAAGTTCCATCTCCGTAACCAGAAGTTATCTTCAAATTACTCATCCTAGTGATTTCTTTGCTATATGCCTGCCCATTTTTCACATCTTTAAAACCTTGAGCATTAGCTGACGCTGGAACAAAAATTAACCCTACAAAAAACATAAAAAAAATAACCATAGCAGGTGTTCTTTTCAAAACTTGCATAATCCACTCCTATAACGAAAGACATTATTTATATAATATAGAAAATATACTATAAAGTCAAATCAGACATATTCTTGCCATATTAGGGAGTTAAAGTGTTCCATATAAACAACAAAGATGAGGTGAAACCTTGCAAAGCAAAAAAGCCAACAAACTGCAGGTTTTATCAGGACGAAGATGATACAAGGCACTACACTAACGTTTCAGAGGCACAATCCTTCATAGAAGAAAAATTGTCAAAGGAACACGGTTTGACAGATAAAAAGATTCGTTATTCCTTTGTAAAAGAGTTCAAGAAACAAGAAGAACAATTTAACGAAGATTTCGAAGGTGTACCTAACCGTTTCTTTAATGCTGATTTAAGAGGAAAATTCGCTAAAAACGAAGCTACTGAAGCTGAGTTAAAACTTCGCTATACAAGAGTTAATGGATTAGGTACAAGACTTCTCACTTCACTGTCTGCGCCTTCTGACAATGGAATTGACAACGAAAAGGCTATCCAACTTCTTTCAGAACAAGGATTTGAGAATATTCAAGAAATAAATGACGAAAGACTTTTAAAGGGTTTTAAATCAAATAGAGCTTGGAAAGCGCAGTTAGAAGATCAAGAAGTAATTGTGATTGATGGCAATGCGGGAGCTGAAATTAATCGTTATGCATTCAGGACAGGTAATGAATATTTCAAAGCTTATAAATATTGGAATAAACTTGATTTACGAAAAGTGGCTGGAAATGCTCGCGCTGAAAAAAAGACTGGTATAAACATTATAAAAACTATTATAAAAACCGAAAGTGTTGAAGCTGAAAGCAAAGATTTTGCGTTGAAAAACCAAGCTATTATTGAAGCAATTAAGGATAACGAAGAGATTCCAGAGGCATTGCGGAACGAAATTGTTATGACAGCAAAAAAATCTGATTATTCGAGAAACATGATAACAGATGCTTTGTTAAAGTTAGAGGATGCTCAATTAGAAGGCTCTAACTTCATTGCTCAAAAGAAATACGTTAGGGAACATTCGGGAAAGATTGCAGGAGTTTTTGACAGAAAGAAGAATACAGATGATATCCGCAAAGATATGATGAAAAACAGCTCTTTAAACAATAGTTTTAAAAGTGTTGAATTAGATAATGATGTTGATCCTGGCGAGTTAGCGGACTTTGAAAAAGCCTACAACGAGATAAAAGATAAGCTTCCTCCAATTCCAGAAGGAAGAGAGCCACGCATATTTGTTAAAAAACTAGGCAAACATAATGCAACGGGGCTCTTCGCAAGCTCCTTAAACTCTTTGGCAGTGGATGTTCGCACCTCAGAATCATTTGTGCACGAATATGGACATTATCTTGACCTTGTTGCAAAAGATAATGCTTCATTAAGACCTGAATTCAGAGAGATTGCCAAAGAATATACTAAAAATTTGGACATACCAGCTGGTGAACCTCAGAGTCGAAGGGAATATCTTTCAACAAATACCGAGATTTTTGCCCGACTTTTTGAGCATTATAGTTCCTCAAGATTAGGAATTGACAATAGATTATTAAATAAGGAAAAGTTCAATAACTATGATCATTTACCTATCACAAATAATCCTGAATTGAGAGAAAAAGCATTTAACCTTTTCGACAAGATTTTCGAGAAAAATTCAAACAAATAGTTCATTATCACAGTCAAGATCCTACAAAGATAAAGAAATAGCTGTTTAAACAGGTTGAAACAAGCTTTATCCATATTCATGCCTGTTTGGCCTAGTTTGCTACGGAATAGTTAATGAACTATTTGTTTTGTCATGATAGAACTAAACTTTCGAAGAAAATTGACTACTCCTACAGTCATATGCTACAATAGTTTGTTAAAGCTATCCTGGTAACACTTGTAGAGGAACAAAGAAAAGAGTATATAGTGGAAAACATTAATAACGAACTTGAAGAACTTCTTACATCCATGTCAGAAACTTTTCGAAAAAGAGATTTTATTGAGTATCAAGAAGAGATTGCTGTTGCGTTTGAAGAATTTGAAAAATTTCCATCTATAAGCAATTTTGAACGCTATTCATATAAGCAATCGAAAAAGATGGACACAATCATTGATGCTTTAATAGAAAGAGAAACTGACAGCCGAGAAGCTTGGCGCATTAAATCAGTTTATAAACATATCTCTACTATTGACAATTTCGTTAAATTTCATATTAGTCAATTTGAAGGTGGAGCTTGCAGCCGGGACAAATCTGTATCAATTCTTAACCTTTTTGTACGCAACGAGTTTTCGCTTATTAAGAATGGTAAAAGTATTTTTGAATCAGACACGAGCTTTGACGTGTGGAATCTTCCCAAAATTGGTAGTTTAGCTTTGTGGTTTAATCTTGTTGAGGCTCTTGTTTATTTCTATTCAGGGCATATTGACAAATTTGATAAAGCAATCGAAGAATTACAACTTTTCTATTCTAACTGATTAAAAGATCTGCTTCATTAGAATTATAAAGTAATCCCGGAACAATAGCTAAAAATACATTGTTCCGGGATTACCTTAGTTTTTATCATTGGAAGGTATTAACCGCAAAATCTGAGCGGTGCCTCCAATCTGCTGAAGTTCTCACATGATCTTTTCTGACCCACTTAGCTATATTGTTAGCAAAGTTTTCATAAGTAAAGCTTTCCGAATTACGAAGAACAAAGCCTTCAGAAACTGAATCATTAAGAGTCTTGCTCCAAATGTTTATTGCCTCGTCAAAGTTGTTGCCTCTGTAAAGAACAGGAGCATGTGGAAGATCAAGCATTTCGCACCATTCAACAGTATCATCCCAAGAAATTAGTTCATTATTCTCATTCCAAATACCAAAAACCATGTATACACCTGGTAGGTTGTCATAAGGAACACTTCTTCTAGCGTAAAGACTCTCTCCACTGATACGCCAACCCACAGGAATTTCAAGTCGCACAGAGGACCAAAGAGCCTTAGCAGCAGTATCCCAAGCGTGAGTTCCTGAAGTCAGCGAACGACCATGGAAATCATCACGATAAAAAGTAAGATTTCCGCCATCAAGCTTCTCTGTAACTACAAGTTCTACTCCACTCTTCAAAAAATCAATAGTTTCCTTTGAAGCATACTTATCATCTGAAGTTGCGCCAAGTGAAGAAGGGAGATGAGGTGTACGCGGATATTTATAAAGATTATTCATCGCAAAACACTCTCCTCTCATAGATTAACATTATGCTATTACTATACAACAAAAAAACTGATGCTGTCAAATTCACCTATTTTGTTATTAATATAAATTTATAAAAACCAAAAACATTTTCTTTTAAAACATGCTTTAAGATGGAGTTATTTTTTTAAAAGTCAACAAAAGTCGATATTAAAAACATTAGCTAATGTATTATCAATGTTAGGAGAAAACATGACAGAACCCGCTAATGTAGGATCAGGACAATCAGCAGAAGGTGTTTTAGCACTTGCTCAAAGGATATACAATGAGCACGTAGAAGAAGGACAAGCTAAACATGACCAGTTAATTGAGACAGCAGAAGTAGAAGCCCATAAGATACTTAGTGATGCTGAAGCAACAGCCTCTCGTTTGCTTGAAGAAGCTGAAAAAGTTCACACTGAAAAAACGGAGCAAGCAAAAATTGAAGCTGCAAACTTAATTCAGGAATCTGCAGCTCAGCTTGAAGCACAAAAGACTCAAATTGCGCTTCTCCAAGCATTTGAAGCACAATACAGAAAAGACTTACAAGGAATTGTAGATGTAGCTGCTTCTATACTTAAAGTAGAAGACTCTGGCACAGTAGAAGTGGATGATGATGATAACAAGCTTGAATCTGAGGTTTTTAAATCTTCTGATACAAAATTAGAATTAGAAGATTCAAAAGATCATGAAGCTAATGAGGAAGCCGAAAAAGATGAAACTGAAGATTCCTCAGAAGTATATGATCTTGATAGTGTTAAAAAAAGTAACTGATTTTTAATTAACATAATCCCTGATAGATAGAAAATAGCAACTAATTTTAGCCTTAGTTGCTATTTTTCTTTCTGAAAACTTGATTTTTAAGAACCTACATGATAAGATAATGTCACTAATATTGAAAATCTTTTGAAGGAGAATGTGAAAATTATGGCTATTGAACCAAAGTATGACTACACACCTGACTTTGTTGTGCTCCAGTCTCTAGTAATTTTTGGGGGAACTGAGTATGGATCACGGGGTGGAATTGTGTTCTATGACAATGATTCCAGTGAAGTTTACTCCGAAACTGAAATTCTAGATCTTTTGAATGTTTCTGGTGAAGACGAAAACCTTTCACGTTGGTATGATCTTGATGACAGTTTTGGAGTTGATGAAAAACTTCCTACACTTAAAGAGTTGGCAGGAAAAACTTTTGAAGAGTCATTAGATCTTCTTCCAGTTGGTGAAATCTCTTCATATATTGATTACAACTGAAAAGCGGTATAAATCAATTAAGTCCTAGCAAATAAGGGAAAAACAGTAATTTGGTAGTCTGTTTTTCCCTTATTTGTGATATAAGACACGATTTTAAGTATCAACTTGATATTTAAATTGTTATAATGTATGATATAAACATTAGAACTAAAAACATCCGGGTTGCTCTTACGCCGGTTAAAGAACAAGGAGAAGATAATGACTTTTAACATAAACGATCTAGATGACGCTATCAACGAAGCGCAGAAAACAGTTGAGAACCTTAAGAAAAGACGTAAAGAAATCACTAACATGAAGGAAGATCAGCAATTAGCGGTCTATATTCATGACAAACAGTGCAAATGCAATGCTGACCATACCGAAGAATGCTCCTGGTATTATGGAATTGTAGATGAAATTCATGATTGGAGAGAATATTCTCATAAAACATATTTGTCCAAGGCACAAGAACTTTTGAAAATCTCTGATTTTGAAACAATAGTTTCTATCATTAAAGCACTTTAAAAACGAAAATATTTTCCGGGTTGCTCTTACGCCGGTTAAAGAACAAGGAGAAAACAATGAACAACAATCCACAAGTCAGCCAATTAGATGCGCAAATCAAGACTTTGATGGAACAGCGAAAAAGCATAATGCTTAGGGAATTTTCCGATGAAGAGCTTGCTGAACTTCTACATGAGAAAAAATGCAAGCTTCATCACGAAGACCAATGCGGCTGGTTTTACGAAGTAGATAAACCTGGTAAATGGACCATAGAAGGTTCAGAACATAAGCGCCATCTTGACAAAGTAAAGAAAATACGAAAAACTCAAGAAAGCCTTAAAGAAAACAATATTGACATGGAAACATTACATAAAATTCACAAAATTATGATACAAAATAAATTACTGAATTTTAATACGATTTTTGACCTGGAAGAGATTGTTGAATAATAACAACAACTTATAACTAAGATAGAAGAGAGCAGAAAAAATGATTAACCAAAATCACAGTACAAGTACAGCTTTGCTTACGGACTTTTACGAAATTTCTATGCTTCAAGCAGCAATTATTTCAGGAAAAGCTTACGAAAAAGCAACGTTTGATTTGTTTGCTAGAAGGCTACCATCAGGCAGAAGGTATGGTGTAGTAGGAGGAATTAACCGAGCTATTTCTGCTGTCAAAAATTTTACATTTACGGATGAACAATTAAAATACCTACAAAGTAACCCTGTTGTCAAAGATGAAACAATTGACTACCTTAAAAACTACTCTTTTAAAGGAACAATCATTGGCTACAGGGAAGGTGATGTATTCTTCCCTAACAGCCCTGTTCTTACTGTTCAAGGAACTTTTGGGGATTCTGTTCTTCTCGAAACAGTTTTGTTATCTATTTTAAACCACGACTCAGCTGTGATGAGCGCAGCTTCTCGAATGGTAGTTGCAGCTTCAGGAATGCCTCTTATTGAAATGGGTTCAAGGAGAACTCATGAGATTGCAGCTGTTGACTCAGCAAGAGCAGCTTATATTGCTGGTTTTGACACTACTTCTAACGTAGAAGCGGGGATGAAATATAATATCCCCGTCTCAGGAACTAGTGCTCATGCTTTTACTCTTGCGTTTAAAGATGAAGTAGAAGCATTTAAAGCACAGGTAGAGGCATTAGGTGTATCTACTACTCTTCTAGTGGATACTTATGACATTCAACAAGGAATTCGCAACGCCGTAGCAGTAGCTGGTTCAAATCTTGGAGGCATTAGAATTGACTCAGGTGATCTGCGCGAAGAAACCATTAAAGCAAGAAAACTCCTTGATGAACTTGGTGCTGTGAATACTAAAATTGTACTTTCTTCAGACATTGACGAATTCACTATTTCTGAACTTTTAGACAATGGAACACCAGTAGATAAAGTAGGTGCTGGAACACGTGTTGTGACCGGATCAGGGCATCCTACTGCTGGAATGGTTTTTAAATTAGTTGAAAGAGAAGATGAATCAGGGAACATGACACCAGTAGCCAAAAAAGCTAGTGGGAAAAAATCAGTAGGCGGATTTAAAAACGCTTACCGTAAGTATGATTCTAATGGAATCATTCTTGAAGAATTTTTCACTTTTAATGAAATTGAAGAAACTGAAACAATCAAAAAATTACAGATTGTTTATGCAGAAAATGGAAACTTTCATATTCCGACAATTGAAGAATCAAGAAAATTACATAAAGAAACATTAGATACTTTGCCACTAAAAGCAAAGCTCACATCAGCCGGAGAAAGCGCTTTTGAGGCTACTTTGTTAGGAGAAGACAACAATGAATGATTCAGGGAAGATTACAATAGATCAAATTGAGAACCTTTTAAATACTGCACAAAAGCTGAAAGAAACAGATTCTTCAATTTCATCTGTTACAGTTGATTTAAATAGTACAACCAAAGCTATATTGGTTAAAGACAGAGAAGGTGAGTGGTACACTTCAATAAAAATCGAAAAAGCGGATGGTTATTATGGAAGATGATGTTGAAACTGTTCAGTTCGATTTTAACAACATATAATCCTAATAATCAGTTTGACTTTTAACTCTAATTAATGTTATAATCCTTTCATACGTAATTTTAAAATGTTAGGATTTAAAAAATGAAATCTGCTAAGATTGTTATTTATTCTGATTTTGATGGTGTCTTTAACGTTTCTGATAGTTCAGCAACCGCTTCAGCAACCATTGAAATTGAAAATAGTCATTTTCTACGAAACAAGGATGAAATCAAGTGGAATCCAGAGGTTGTGAAGAGCATGTCTGAACTACTGGAAACAGGTTTGTATGATTTTGTTTGGCATACTACTTGGAATGATGGTAGCAACATTGTACAAGCTTCAGAAATCATGGGATTTAAGAACCTTTCTGAACACACTGAAGCAGTTCTTAACAAAGATGCTGGAAGCAAGATGGAGTGGACTCGTTGGAAAGCTGAATATATTCTAGAAGATCAAGCTAAAAACCCTCGTCCTTTTATTTGGATTGATGATTTAGCACCTTTCTTCTGGGGTGATTACATCAGAGGTCATTTTAGGGAGCTACCATTAATTATTCATACGAATGGACGTGTGGGGCTTACTAAAAAGGATATTGTAAAGATTATTGACTGGACGAAGGAGAGGCTGACTCAATGAATGATGCAAAGATGAGTGTTCGAGACTTCTGTAGCAAACTTGAATATGAAGGTATAGATTATGGTTTTACAGAATACGGTATGAATCATACAATGCTTGAAGAAGAAGAGAACCCAGAATTCTTTGAACTTGTTAAACAAATTACAGAAAAATACGAAAATTTACGTTCTGATTTGAGTTTGCTTAGGTCTTATATGGATGACTACATCGAAGAAATGTAAGAAAATATAAAAATATATTATTGTTTAATTTAAAAAGGAGATAAATTATCATGACTAAAAATGCGCTTATTATTGTAGATGTCCAAAATGATTTTGTTGAGGGTGGTTCATTGGCTGTTGATGGTGGAACACTTGTTGCTGAGCGTTTAGCAGACAAAGTTCCTCACACTTTCCAAAAGATGTTTGATCACATTGTAGTTACTCAAGACTGGCATATTGACCCAGGAACACATTTCTCCGAGAATCCTGATTTTGTGGACACCTGGCCGGTTCATTGTGTTGCCGAAGAAAAAGGCTCAGAAATTGTGCCAGTTTTACAGAAGGCTTTAGAATCTGTTCCTCATATCAATATTCGTAAAGGAATGTACGAAGCTGCTTACTCAGGATTTGAGGGACAGACAGTAGAGGGACAAACTCTAACCGAAGTTCTTCGTGTCCTTGAAGTATCTGATGTAACTGTTGTAGGAATTGCTACTGAGCATTGTGTAAAAGCTACAGCTCTTGATGCAGCTCAAGAAGGATTTAATACAACTGTTTGGTCTGATTATACTGTGGGGATTGATTCAGATCGAGTGGATAACTCATTAGATTACGATCTTCCTGAAAACGGCATTAAAGTAATCTGAGCATAAAACAGGAACAAGAAGGATGGTAAAAATGTCCAACAATGAATACATAAGCAACGATTCTCAGCACAAAGCAGTTATAAATGTACTTGGATGGGGAGAACCTCCTCAATACCATCCTTCTTGTTCCTGTGGATGGATAGGTGTAAACATTGATACTTTTCCAAATGAAGAAACTAATTTTCCACACCTTCTCAAACCACTAATTGCAAAACATGGACTAGAACAAATAGTAAGACTACCGAATGGTGCTTCTGGGGTAAAAGAAGACGCTGTTAAACAAGTTTTGATTCATATCAATTATGACCCTAAACTTGACTCTGAAAAAACATTGAATAATTTTAATGAAGTATTCGCGCAATACACTAAATACGTTAACGAAGGAAACTTTGGACAATCTTTTGAGCTTGCTAACAATGTACAAAAAGCACATGAAGAAATACTTATAATGGAAGAAAGAACTAATATTTTCAAAAACCATGAATTAAATATTCCTGAATTTGATCCTGAAATCTACAAAGAGATTCAACAAAAAATTGATGATAATAGGAAAATGAATAACGAATAAGGTTGTGATTGTGATATGGTTGAGTTTAAAGAACTTCCTAAGATAAACCCAAAAACGGAGAAAGAAACTAAGCTGTTCATATGTTTGATATGTGGATCAATAACTCCCGCTCGAAAACAACATATAAAATGGCATGAAGAAATAAAATCGCAATCATCAATACCCTACTGGAAAGGTATTGATGACGGAGGTTTAGAATGAGACTATTCACTATTCAACCCGAAGCAGTAATTCAAGAAATTGATGAAAAGAATTATTTCATATGTGATCCAGAAAAATCAGAACTTATTCAAGAATGCGAATTTGAAAACTCTTATAAATGGTTATCCAAAATAATGAATTCTTCAATTCCCAAAAGCAACGAAGAAATAACCTATCCTATATGGGCATGGCACACTTATCGTGGAAAACCTTATAAAATAGATAGAAGAACTTCATATTACAAAAATTTGACAAAAAATGATTACATATTAGAAGTTGAAATACCTGATAAAGAAGTTTTATTATCTGACTTTGACAAATGGCATTATGTGTTAAACGACATAGGTATCCCAGAAAATGAGGATGATGAAGAATCCTTCGAATATTATTTCAATCTTACTGGAAACCTTAAAGAAGAATCATGGAAAAGAATTTTTAAAGTTGAAAAATCTCGATACATACAAGCAAATTTCTGGATTTTAAACAAAGACAATATTATTAACAAAACTAAAGTATACTGATCAGATAAATCGAAGATACGGAGAATTACAATGAACACCGAAATCACAGAAGAAGAGTTTCTTAAAAATTACGATATGAGCAAATATCCTACTATTGCTGGTACTGTTGATCTTGCTATCTTTACAATCAGGAATAATCAACTATCTATACTTCTTGTAAAGCGCGGAGGACATCCACACAAAGGAAAATGGGCATTACCTGGTGGTTTTGTAGATACAAAAGAAAATCTCGATGAAGCTGCTGCTCGTGAATTAGTCGAAGAAACTAATTTAAAAATTGCTGATGGATATCTTGAACAATTAAAGACATACGGAAGCCCAGTTCGGGATCCTCGTGGATACGTCATATCAACAGCCTATGTAGCTCTTATTCCTCATGCTAGCACACCTAAAGCTGGAGATGATGCTGATGAAGCGCGTTTCTTTGCTGTGGAAGACGTTCTTGAAGATTTTGAATTAGCATTTGACCATAAAACAATTATAGAAGATGGACTAAACCGAGTCAGATCAAAAATTGAGTACGCACCTGTGGCTCACCATTTCTTAGATGATGATACTTTTACAATTAGCGAACTTAGAAAAGTATACGAAATCGTCTGGGGCGAAAAAATTGTTCCAAGCAACTTTAGACGAAAAATCCAAAGCGTTCCTCACTTACTTGAATCCGTTGATGACAAACGTTCATCAAAAATTGAAGGTGGCAGAGAATCTCAACTTTACAAAGCAGGTAATGCTAAAGAAATTTATCCACCACTTCGCCAATCATCATGAAAGGACGAAAAATGCAATTAGTAATTGAAAAACCACCAGAAAACCATTATTTTAAAATAGAGAATTTTGGCAAAGGATGGTTGATCATGTCGCTACGGAGGAATGACACAAAAGAAGCTATCCTCAGTGCGATTATTCCCAGACCATTGCCCGAATTCTATAATACAAGAACAAGCAATTATATGACTGATAGTTTGCTAGAGGTAACTCAACCTTCAGATATTAAGGCAACAGCAATTCAATTAATAGAAGAGTTTAAAGAATTAAACAATAATTCTCGAAAAAACCTGAATGAAATTGAAAAAATCAACAAAGAAGACTACATTGGCGAATATAATTGATTTTAAAGATATTACAAAACATAACTTTATAATCAATTAAGGAGGAATATATGACACAACCCAATACATATAACAACAATGGTGAGAGCACGAATAAAGAAAATCATACTCCTCAAAATTTACCAAATTATGATAATGAAATGTTTAGCTCAGCGAATTCAGCACCATCTTATGTACAACCGAATTCTTACCCTGACAATTATTCAGATAGTATAGGTTCTTCACCAGAGACTTCTCATACCTCTCAAAACGAGCCTACAAGCCATAATAGCCCTTCTTCTGACCCATACGAAGAAAACCCGCCACAGGCACAATACAACGCGCCAGAATGGACACAGCCAGGAACGGCTTCGAGTTCCTACTCTTCAAGCTATAGTGCTCCAAACCAAGAACTGAATATTAAAGCATTATTAGGCTTAATATTCAGCTTTATATTCTTTCCAGTAGGATTAATACTTTCTTGGATGGGATATAACGAATCAAAAAACACTAATGATTCTACTGGAAAAACACTTTCGCTAGTAGGCTTGATTGTTTCTGGTATTCAGTTATTCTTTATAGTTCTATGGTTTGTTTTCTTTGTATTTATTATCATACTAGGATCCATGGCTTGATATTTGACAAATAAATAATCTTTTGATATAATTAGTAAAAGATGTTAAAAATGGCATTTTTTACTATGCTTCTGATGCTAAATGGATAAGCAGCGGACTCTAAACCCGCTATTAGTCAGTTCAATTCTGACCAGAAGCACGAAAATAAAATATTTTCACTAAACACTAACACTACTGAAAAGGAAATACTCAAAATGACCTAGGCTTACGAATCTAACAAATCAAGATTACCCCTCTACTTAATTACACACAGTGATCTGACTTCTGGCTATAAAATCGCTCAGATAAGTCATGCTATCGCTGATTTTTCTATTTATAGACCAAATGAATTCTCAAAATGGCACAATAATAGCCAATATATAGTTGCGCTTGAAACACAAGATGAAAAATCCCTTGTAGAATTATATGAAGAAGCGCAAAACAAAAAACTCGATGTTATATGTTTCCGAGAACCTGATTTAAATTACTCAATCACCTCTTTAGCGTTTGTACCACATACAGCTAATCGGAGATTATTGTCACGCCTTCCTTTGGCTGGTAAATCTTTCCACAACGAAGAAGAGGTAGAACAATGAAAAATAACACTAAAACCCAACAAATGATTAATAATTACAACGATTGTAAAGAAAAAATTTACGAAATTGAGAATTTTTATAACAAAAAGCTTCATGAAATGATGTGTATAGCTAATTCAATACGAAAAAAATCTTTTGGAAAAAACAACCGTATTTATTATTACAATAATATACACACTGAAGAACTAGAATGGTTGAATTATACTGAAGCAATAAGACCAGCATATCGTTTTGGCATTCAAAGTATAAATAATGACTATATAGAGATTATCCTTCGTAAAAGAACTTTATCAAGGTCAAGAAACGAAGACTTTATTCAGGATATTCCCCAATCATTGTTAAAGCTTAGCAACAGAGAATTTGCTAAATTAGTCAGACAGCAAATTAAAAAACATAAAATTCAAAAGCAACAAAATACTTTACAAAATTTTGATGAAATCCTCAAACATAAAACAAAATCTTTAAACGCTTTGGAAAGCGAAATTAATCATATGTATAAAATGAAAAAGAAATCAGGTCAAGCATCATGAATATAAAATCACAGTTCAAAGAGATAAATAAGCTACAAGAAGAAAAAGCACAAATTGAAAAAAGAATGAGTGTATTTAATAAATTACTTTACAAAAAAGTAGAAAATCTTATACTTATTTCAAATAGTATTTTGAGGAAGTTAAACGTTGACCTTGAGACAAAAAACAAAATTTTTGAAAATGATTTTTCATTCCTCACACTCAACTTATATTACATACAACGATTTAAAGTACATTCTTTTTCGTCCTATGAAGAAATTTTTGAATTTGAATACTTTCTCGGAAACACTGACAAGGTAAAGAAGTTCAAAGTTCCCCGCAAATTCTTCCATATGAGTGATAGGGATTTCGCAAAACTTATTCGTCAAAAAATTAAACAACATAATGATAGAGTGAAGGAAGAAACTCGTAAAAACTCTGTCTCAGAAATCAAAAAAAATGAAAAAATGATTGAAAAATTGCTCAGAGAAAACCAAAAACTACAAAAAATTCAAGAAAAAATTACGGTTCAACAAGAACAAAAAGCTTCAAGAATCATACAAGAAATGACACAAAAAGAAAACTACAAGAAAGAGATTAAAAAATGAACAATGTTAAAGAAACCAGTACTACAAAGTTCATCATTAAGGATGAAGCTCCCCACCAGTCCTACACACATGATTTAACGATAAGAGATGTTGTAAAAAGAATTTCAGAATTACAACAAGTATGTTTGAACCTTGCAAAAAAATCATACAATGCAATAGAAGACAAAAACGGTAATTTACGATACTATAATCCGATAAAAGATTCAACACAAACATTATCTTACATAAACACTGGTCGCGGACATTTCAATTGGATCTTTATTAAAGATTTTAATGATTATACTATTGAAACATTAGATAATGGGTATATCCGCTTTACACATAAAGAACACCCTACTCTTTCACACGATAAATACCATTTCTACTTACACCAAAATAACATACGTCAACCTTTCTCAGTTTATTTGAAAGAATTACGAAAAGACATATATAAAGACAAGAAACGCTCTCGAAGGTTGCATTATCTGTACTACGGAGATAATGAAATACAACAGTTAGAAGATAGACTAAGATTGCTCAAAAAGATACGTGAAGAAACAAAAGTGAATAGGGTACAATCAAAGTGTTAAAATAAACATTAATTCGATTAAATTTAAAGAAATATTTATAATCTCTCTAAGCCTGATAATCGCTTACAATTTACCCTCCTAAAAGCTTCGTTAAATAGCAAGCTTTTAGGAGGGTAAATTTGTTTATTTGAAAAGTTTTTTGTAAAACCTCGTTTTATGAGCCAGGGGCCTTAAACATATTTTAGAAACTTTAAAAACGCTGAGAAAATTTAAATCATAGGAAGATAGTTGATAATACGGTAATACCGTTGTACCCCATATGCAAAGCAAAAGAAGGATACAAAGATTTGAACTTCAACATTAACAAAGCATTAACAAAAGCGATTATTGTTGTCCAGCAGACTAAGAATATATCCCCATAACTACTAAAGCCTTGAACATGCGCTAAACCGAAAACAAGAGAAGATACAATAACACCAACCCATGCTCCAATCTTAGGGTTTTTAAAAGCATCTTGAATGAATCCCATTGTGTATCCTCTGAAAAAAATTTCCTCAATCATAGGAACAATAAAAGGTGCTGCAATATAGAGTAGTATTACTCTTTCCCAACCAGCTAAGCCACCCAAAGAAACACTAGTCTCAGATGATTGAACAGGGAAACCTAATGAAGCTGAAATAATAGCCAACGCTTGAAGCAGAAGGTACATGAATATACCTAGAACAAACCCAAGAAGCAAAGTTTTCCACCCGAAATTACGCAATCTTAATTTTGTTCTCCAATCTTTCAACGAATCAGTATATTTCAAAGCTATTAAAATAGTTGTAATTTCAGCAGCAATCGTCAAAATCAAACCAGTAGCAAAAGTAAAAGCGTTTAAAAACACAAAAGGTATAACAAAAATGACACTGAACATCATAAGCAAAGGGAACGAAGCAAAACCTATAACACCATTACGTAAAGGATAATTTTTTTCAATTATTATTTTCGTCTTTTTCCCATCCACAACTTTTTCAATAACTTTTTTAGGCTTACTATGCGCATTGGTCAAAGCATGACCTTCATCATAATCAGATGATGCAACATTATCAGTATTTTTCATATATCTACTATCCTCATCATTTAGTGTTTACTAATATACTTTTAATATCTTAGCAAAACAAACCGTAAATTAAACTTTCTTCACATACTTGGTTTTACCGCAATCCCAAACTCTATATATATTATTGACATCCGCCAACTCTTTCTCTGTCATATTCTCATCAAACACTAAATCAGAATCTTTTTCGAATCTTTTCTTCCTAAACAAAAATTTATGGCATCTCTGATTCTTATAAATATACTTATAATCAGGCTTTACATGAGAATCAACAATGAAGCCATTCTTCTTGTACAAACCACCATCACTGACCTCATGATCAGCAAAAGTTGTAATAATATCAATTTCAGAATTGCTTTTTCTTATCTCATTAACAGCATAATTCAACAACTTTGTAAAACCTCCAACTACTGAAAAAGAAGTAGCATACCTATCTAAACTTGCTACATTCTTATCAACAGAAAAAGATATAACAGCAACTAAAACATCATTACTTTTGTCAAATAACCCAAAACTCTTTGTAATATTTTTAAAACCCTGAATATGATGATAATTTAAGAAATTTTTTGCTTCAAAATTGTCAACTAATTTAGCATAAGTCTTCCTAGCATAAACTCTCATATTATCAGAAAAACCAATCTTATGCTTCAACATGGACTCAACAATCTTTCTATTATTACGCCAATCATCTTCCCATATAGTGATTAATTGAATACCCTGATCTTGGCATTTTTTCCATTTATCATAATGGTAATTTCTATCCTTGCCTGTTGCTTCACTATGCCAATATAAACCATTGAACTCTATTGCTATCCTTTTCTCAGGAATGTAAATATCAAGCTCTTGTGGCTTAATTATTTGATAAGAGTTAAAAACAACAGAAATTGAGCCTGGAAGAATACTTCTTATAAAGTTTTGAACTTCCTTTTCTAATTTCGAAGTTCCTTTAGAAGAACATTGAGGACAAGATGCGACTCGCCTATATCTATTATCAATTACAGCTTGCCATTCATGATCTTTTTGACACTTCCACCAAACTTTCTTCTTAGAACCAGATAAAAAATTCGAAGGTAGCAAGTTTTTATTATTTTCACTCCATTCAGCCACAAGATTTGGAGCTTTTGTAGCTAAATCATTGTATCCTTCCAATAGCTGAGTATTACCAACAGCACAGTAAGGGCATTTTGAACCATTTTTTATAGACTTTGGAGATTTCTGGCAGCTATGTCCACAGTCAAAGACCCACCAATATTTTTTATTGCTGCCTGGCAGAACTGTCATAGGATCAACTTTATTACGATCAAAATCCCAAAATTTCAATATTTCAGGCATATCTAATATAGAAGTTGATCTTACAACATTTTTGCCTGTACAAACAGAGCACCCGCGAGAATTTGATTTATTAGTCCTACGTTGTGCTGACATCAAATAAGAGTGTTTCTTATTACAAATCCAATAAATTTCTTTATCAGATCCAGGCGTAATATCTTCTGGTTTTAAAGAATTCTTTTCATAATCCCATTCTTCTAAAAGCTCTGGATTGTGAGTAGCAAGATCATTAAAACCTACAAGAACCTTTTTATTGGAGCAGTAAGGACAAGACCTTCCGCGAATCCTTGAAGCTACAGAAGATTCATAAGAATGAAATTCCTTAGAGCATTTCCACCATACTTTTGCATGATTTCCAATACCTAATGTCAATGGGTCAATTTTTATTTCATTGTTTCTTTGAAAATCCCATTCTTTTATTAATTCCGGTGAGACAGTAAAAACATCATTAAAACCTGCTAAGATTTTGCTTCCTGAACAATAAGGACATTGAGAACCTTTTATTCGATTACTAAGAATGGACATCCAGGAATGATTTAAAGAACACTTCCACCAAATTTTAGTTCTTCCCGAAAAAGACTCCACATGAGGATCTAAACCAATGTTCTTTTCATAGTCCCATTCATTAACAAGCTTAGGATAATCAGATAGCATTTTCTTTTCAGTCATACCCAAACCTTTTTCTTTGAAATTTATACATAGCTATTATAACAAGAAACACAAAGAAACCACCCGTTCAAAAAGCGAAAAGGTGGTTTCTTTGTTATTTAATTTTTAAAAATTCATACGCTGTGGCAGTTCCCTCACAATTGACAAGACTCACAGTAGTCTGATGCAAGCCCTTCTATTTCTGTTCCCGCAACTGCAGAATTCTTAAGTCGGACATAGTAAAGAGTTTTAATTCCTGCTGTCCAAGCCTTAATATATGACTTATTCAAATCCCTAGTTGAAACAGTGTCAGGATAGAACAAAGTCAATGAAAGACCCTGATCTGTATGAACAGTAGCCGCCGCGTATACATCAATAATAGCATTTGGACCAACTTTGTAAGCATCCCTATAGTAAGGAAGTGTATCATCACTCAAATAAGGAGCAGGATAATAAACTCGTCCTAATTTTCCTTCCTTGCGAGCCTCGATAGGAGCGGCAATAGGGTGAATGCTGCTTGTTGAATTATTGATATACGAGATGCTTCCAGTTGGAGGAACTGCTAGTCTGTAAGCATTGTACAAACCATGTTCTTTAACTTCTTCGGCAAGTTTTACCCAATCTTCTGGTTTAGGAAGATAGATTGAAGAACGACGCATAAGATTAGCCACTTTTTCAGTTTCAGCAATTGACCAGTCTTTTTCAATGTATTTTTGGAAGTAAACACCAGAAGCATATTCAGACTTATCAAAACCTTCAAATGTTTCATTACGTTCTTTAGCAATCTTGTTAGATGCTTTGATAGACTCGTAGTTTACAGCATAGAAGTAAAGATTTGTAAAGTCTACTGCTTCTGTTGAATCATAGTGGATATGCTCACGTGCTAAGAATCCGTGGAGATTCATTTGTCCAAGACCAATAGCGTGTGATTTATCGTTACCGTTTTCAATTGAAGGAACAGAAGAGATATTGGACAGATCTGAAACTGCTGTCAATGATCTGATTGCTGTTTCAATTGTTTGAGCAAAATCAGCTGAATCAAATGCTTTGGCAATATTCAATGAACCAAGATTACAAGAGATATCCTTACCAACGTTCTTGTAAGTTCCATCTTCATTGAATGTTGCGGTTTCTGAAACTTGAAGAATTTCTGAACAAAGATTGCTCATTTTGACTTTTCCGTCGATTGGGTTTGCTTTGTTCACAGTGTCTTCAAACATTATGTATGGGTATCCAGATTCGAACTGAATTTCAGCAATTGTTTGGAAGAATTGACGAGCTTTAATCTTGCTTTTACGAATTCTTTTGTCATCAACTAAATCATGGTATTTTTCTGAAACATTTATGTCAGCAAAAGGAACTTTGTATACTCTTTCTACGTCATAAGGAGAGAACAAATACATATCGGAATTGTTCTTAGCAAGTTCAAAAGTAATGTCAGGAATAACTACTCCAAGCGACAATGTTTTAATACGAATTTTCTCGTCAGCATTCTCACGTTTTGTGTCCAAAAATCTCATGATATCAGGATGATGAGCATTCAAGTAAACAGCTCCTGCTCCTTGACGTGCTCCAAGCTGGTTAGCGTAGGAGAAAGAGTCCTCTAACATTTTCATCACAGGGACTATTCCACTTGATTGATTTTGGATTCGTTTGATGGGTGCTCCTGTTTCACGAACGTTAGTCAGGTTTAGAGCAACTCCTCCACCTCGTTTAGAAAGCTGTAGACTGTTTGTAATGCTACGAGCGATAGATTCCATGTTATCTTCTACGTTAAGCAAGAAGCAAGATACTAATTCTCCACGTTGTGATTTTCCAGCATTTAAGAATGTTGGAGTGGCAGGCTGGTATCTACCTGTCATGATTTCATCAAGCACTTTTTCAGCTTCTTCTTCATTTCCACGGGCTAAGTAGAGTGAAGTCATTGTTACACGATCTTCAAAACGTTCAAGGTATCGTTTACCATCGAATGTTTTAAGAGTATAAGAAGTGTAATACTTAAATGCACCTAAGAAGCTTTCAAAACGGAACTTGTATGAGTATGCTCTTTTGAAAAGAGATTTTACGAATGCGGATGAATATTGTTCAATAACATCTTCTTCGTAATAGTTGTTGTCTACAAGGTATTCTAATTTTTCTTCTAAGTTATGGAAGTATACTGTATTTTGGTTTACATGAGTTAAGAAGAATTGACGTGTGGCTTCTTTATCGGATTCTAATTGAAGCTTTCCGTCAGTTCCTACTAAGTTAATTTTTGCGTTTAATGAATGGTAGTCAAGCTCTTCCTGTTCAGAGCCAGTATAATCTAATTCTTCGTTGACCATAGTCATATGTTGTCATTCTCCTTTAAAACTGTGTTCCTCTAGTTGGTTGTAGAATCTTATCAACTTTTTCTCAAAAGTATCATTTAAAATTCTCTATTTTCTTTTTTCTTTAATGTTTTAGATGTCTAATCTTTATAGTTCCTGCATATTGGTTTTTTGGCGAATTTAAAAATTTTTTCATCACTTCTATCTTTTTTTTCGCTGCTGTTTTTTATGTTGGATCTTTATTCTCTAATCAAAATTTTATTTAATAATTATTGTTGTATAATAAAAGTATTGCCGTTTTTAGGGTGTTTTTTGACATGTTGACAATATTATATTCAATACTTTACGAAATGTGATTAGTATAACTTTTTTTAAAAATCTTACAGTAGTTTAGTTTGACTTTACTCTACTGTTTCATCATCTAAAATATTTTTGTTTTTACGATTTTCTTTTCTCAGCTGTTTTTTGTGAATCGCTTCTTTTCGAGCTTGTTCAATTTTTTTCATTTGCTGATCGTATCTGATGTCTCTTTCATCGGGAATGTCAAATTCTTCTCTACGTGCTTCCTCACGGGTTGTTCTAATGAAAGCAACTAAACCGATTACTATTGCTGTAAACAATGATGATATAGGTGTGTAGCCTATTGATTGGCTATTAGCATATACACCTACGACTAGAACAGCACCTACAATCAACGCAGTTCTTCTTCGCCATGTGGGAGATAATCTAGCTCTGAATGGCACCCACATAGGGTCTGTCTCTATTTTTTTATAATGATTATGTATAGCAATAGAGTATCCCCATATGAACATGCTGGTAGCCGTGGGAATGAGTATAAGAGTTCTTATTAGGTTTCCCCAACTATTAAACGGGATAAAAAGATCAGCAGCAATGCCTATGAGTATGAACAAAACAGAAGCAAGAGTTGAAAATAAAAACAAATTTTTTCTATTTGTATTATACTCTTTTTTTATCCTGACAAGAAAACGCCTAAAAAACAACATTATTACATCAACCTCGCATCTGATTCAAATTTTTCTCTACTATCTTTTAAAGCTTTTTCCCTAAATGGGGATTTCAATATTCTTAACGCTTCTTCCTTTGCTTTTTCAATGTTTTCTCGGTGCTTAGAAAGATTTGCAAATATCATTTCTGAACGTCCAGATTGATCAGCACTGAACATTTTTCCTTCACCACGAAGTTCAAGATCAGCTTTTGCAATATCAAAACCATTTTCACTATCAACCAAAGATTGAAGTCTGAGTTGACTGTTCTCTGTTCTTCCTAGAGAAACTAAATAGCATTTAGAAGGTTTACTATTTCGGCCAACTCTACCTCTTATCTGGTGAAGAGAAGAAGCACCTAATCTTTCCGCTGAGAGAATAACCACTCTAGTAGCATCAGGAATATCTACTCCAACTTCAACAATCGTTGACGCTATAAGAACATCATATTCTTTATTCTTGAATTTCTCCATTTCTTCTTTTTGAAGCTCTTGTTTCATTTGACCGTGTACCATTCCAATGTTTAAACCACTTAACGACAATTGACTCAAACTTTTGTATGCTTTTTCGGCAGATGCTGCATCAATTTTATCTGACTCTGAAACTAACGGTGTAATGATAAATGCTTGGTTTCCTTTTTTACATTCTACAACAAGATCATTCCACATAGGGTTAGTTAACTCATCAACAATTGCTTCGGGATCTTCTCTCACCCATTCAGTTTCAATCGGAATTCTACCAGGTGGCTTTTCAGAAAGCTCTACCATATCAATATCCCCATAGAAAACTTGCGCTGTGGATCTAGGTATAGGAGTTGCTGTCATCATCATTAAATCAGGTATATGATTATCTGTTCTGGAATTCAGCAAGACGCTTCTTTGTTCAGCTCCAAATTTTTGCTGTTCATCAATTACTACGTACCCTAAATTATGATATTTTACAGAAGACATTAAAGAATGCGTTCCAACAATGATCTGAGTTGTGCCTTCAGCGATTCTAGCAAGAATAGGTTTTTTCTCAGATGCTTTCATTCCACCACTGAGAAAATCTATCTCAACCTTATGTCCGTACTCCGTCTCTATGCTATCTAGAAGGCGTTTAAAGGATAGAAATAACTGTCGTGCGAGAATATCTGTCGGAGCGATCAAAACGGCCTGATAATCGCCAGCATCAATTGCTTTCAGAGCTGACAATTGAGCTACCAAAGTTTTTCCTGAACCCACATCAGCCGAAAGCAATGTAGAAGAAGGTTTAGAGTCGATAAATTTTTTGTTTAAAGTTACAATAGCTCTTTTCTGAGAAGTAGTAAGCTCAAAGGGCAAAGATTTAATTGCTTTTGCTTGTAGTTTGTCTTTTGACATTTCTAGCTTTATGCCTGGTTTAACAATGCTTTTTTCTTTTGCTTCTTGAATAATTAATTGCATATATACAAGTTCATAATAAGCAAGGTCATTAACTGCTTCATTATGGCGATTCAAGCTACTAGGGAAATGTAATTCTGCTAATGCTTCGCAATAGTCCATTCTGCCATGTTGTCTAAAATAAACGGGAAGTTTAACGTCACCTAATCGAGACAATAGCTCTCGATTAGCGCTCATTATAAGATGAGTTGTAAGACCTTTACTTGGTGATTGCTTGTATACAGGAACAATAGGTAGAAGTGAAGCTTCTTCAGCATGGTCAATAGAAGCACCCCCGATTTGAGGTTCACCATTCCACCAAGAAAACTTACCTGTAATTAGGACTTCATTGTTTACTTTGAATTTAGAAAGCAACCATGCCTGATTAAAGAAGCTAGCTCTAATTTTTTGACCATTATCTGTTTTAATGTTAAATACAGCACCACCTCTTCCTGAACGAATTTCAGAGGATGAGTCTATGCGCCCTACTACTACGGCTGTTTCGCCAGCTACTAGATCCATTAAGTCTTGAGGATTGGACTTGTCAATGTACCTACGTGGAAGCCAGAACAAAAGATCATACAGGTTTTTAACTCCCATTTTTTTCATCTTTTCTTCAATAGTTTCAGTAGACGCTTTCTTAGCCTTATATGTTTGATTATCCGCAGCAACTATATTCAGTAAAGATAAGGGCAAACTTTTTAAGGATTCTAATGTTCCATCAAAACCTAAAATGGGTTCCCTGTTTAATTGTAGAACTTCTTTATCAAAAACTATTCTAGGCATATTTGATTCCATCTTTTCTACCATGGATTCAAGGTCTAGAACCTTATTTAAAGTAACTCTAAAACCTGTCTTAGTGGGATAAGCATCCACTTTGCCTAAGATTTCTCGATACAAATTTATATTAGGCACTTTAACTTCCACATGCTTTTTGTCTTCTGTCATGTAAGCATGTGGAGGTTCTATAATATTTGCTTTTTCGCCTAAAATTTTAGCCACATCTTTTTCAATGATGTTTTTAAATCCTCGCATGGAATTTCTCAATACAAAGGAATTTATAGGTGTTAATTTAACTGAGCAAACATTATAATCATCCTGTATGTAATGATTAGCGTTTATTAAATTTGAAAAATCACCTGATGTTAAATCTTCTTGGGAAAAAAGTAAAATTTCTTCATTTTTTAATTGTAGCTCAATCATTCTACGAGTGAGGACATGCTTAGGTGTTGGAATCTCTTTTTCTGAGAGAAGTTTTTCTTCATCTTCATCAATTCCATTAAACAATTCTTCAAAAATGTCATTATCCCATAAATCTACTTTATCGTTCACCTTAGACCATTCTCTCCACTAATAAGCATACCAACGTTCTACAATTCTATTGTTTAGTCATATTCTACCAATTTTACAAATTAATAATGTTTTTTCCATTGCAATAATTATTGAGCACCAAATTTATTGTTTTGGTGCTCAATAATTATTTAACCATCACTCGTGTGCAGCTGCTAGAACAGATTGAGCATCAGCAACTATCTGAACAATTTTAGAATCGAGACCTTCAATAACAGTTTCTATTTGTTTTGAATACCCAATTTGATCGTTCTTGTCAGTAAATTCAGCACCAACAATTGTTGTCAAAAAATCTCCTAAATAATTCAACAAATGTCGCTCTAATCTTAGAATGTAGAATACTCTTTCAACTCGATCTTTTTCAAGTGCTGCTTCACGCAGTGCTGTCATCATTTCGGATAAAACAGGATCAGCTCTTAACGCTTTGACAACTAATGAGGCTTCATCTTTATGATCTACTTCATTTTCATTATAGATTAATTGTGCTACAACATTTTGGTTTGACAATCCTCTATAAACATCAATAATTTTGATAACTCTTTCTGCATGTGCTATATCTTCTTTCTCTGTTGGTATGTTAAACCTTCTAGAAGAAGCAACAGGTGTTGTCAATGGTGCCACATTATCTTGTGGTGTAGGAGATGGGGTTGAAGCACTGTAAGACTCTACTGGTGTCCCAGAACTATGTGTTCCATACCTCTTAGGTTGAGTCTCTGGAAGATCTCCTTCACCAGCATATGACGAATCAGAATTGTAAACTCTTCGGTTTTCAGGTGACAAAGTTTCATGAGAAATATTTTCTTCAGACTCATTAGCACTAGTTGAATCATCTACGATAAATTCTTCATGTGCTTCATAGTTGTCATCAGAAGCAGCATCAATACTGTCATCATAAGTGGGAACTTCATGAACTAATTGAGAAGAATCATCTTGATTGACAACTTCCCAAGAATTGTTGGATCTACTGTCATCAGCTTCTACTGGTGCTTCAAATTCTACATGCTCATCAACTGTTGAGATTGAGGAAGGCGTATCATCTTTTTCCTCAGTGTATTCATCATTACTTTGATTGTCATACACGTAAGCTAAATGAGAATCATCATTATCTTCTCCAGGGTCAGCAGCTTGTGAGACCCTGTTAAAAACTTTTTCAATGTCTTCTTCATCATCAAAGTCAAAACCAGTGCCTTCATTGTCAATTCCGTAGTCTTGAGACATACTTGCTCCGTTTCTTTTTATGTCTTTTTAGTTATTCAAACTTTTTTAACTAAAATGTTTTTTTCTTTATCTAGAATCAACTTCAAAGTACTGGATTCAATCAATTCTTTGTCAGATTTAGCCAGAGGCTTATCTAACATATTTCGAGCGATTGGACTGCTAAGATTACGAAGTATCACTCTTTGAATTTCACGAGCACCATATTTTGAAACATTTGATTTAGACAAGATTTCATCAATAATATCGTTTTCAATGTCTCCTAACACATAACCCTGTTTAGTCATGCGCTCTTCAAGGATACCTATTTCTTTACGAACGATTTTGCGTGAAGTTTCAAGCGAAAGTTCATTAAAGATTACTAATTCGTCAATACGGTTAATTAGTTCAGGTCGGAACTCATCTTCAAGAGCTTTTGTGATAATAGTCTTTGAGTCTTTCTGTCTCTTATCATAAGCTTCTGCTTCGCTAATAGCACTAAATCCTGGGGATTTTTTGCTAATCTTACTAGCACCTATGTTTGAAGTCATAACAATGACAGTTTGTGTGAAATCAATTGTATTTCCACTTCCATCAGTCATTCTTCCAGCATCGAAGATTTGCAAGAAACTATCCCAAATTTTAGCGTGAGCTTTTTCGATTTCATCCAGCAAGATCAAAGAGTTAGGGTGTTTTTTTACAGCGTTTGTTAAGACACCACCTTTTTCAAATCCTGCATATCCTGGAGGTGCTCCCAACAATTTAGCTGCTTCATGGGCTTGTGAATACTCACTCATATCAATACGAATGACATTAAGCGGTTCTTCAGCAATACTTTTAGCCAAAGTTAATGCCATTTTAGTCTTACCTGTTCCAGTTGGACCTAAGAACAGCATAGTTTTAATAGGCTTACTATCGTCGTTCAAACCTGCTGCTGGAACGACCATACTCTCAACAATAGTATCAATTGCAGGGTCCTGACCAATAACCTCTTTATGTAGGTTTTGCTCTAATTCATCAATTTTATTAAAAGCAAGTTTTTGAGCAATAACAGGCTTATCATCATCATCTTGCTCCTGTGCTTGGAGCTGCTCAAAAAGTTGGGTAGGAATTGGAATCCTGAGAGCGCTACGTCCATCAGGACTTGGTATAACTAAGAGATTTTCTGAGTTTTCTTCTTGAACAAAATCTTGGAATAGTTCAGCATTGTCAGAGTACACACTTTCAATGACTTTTGCCATGACAATCTGATTATTTCGGCTACGCAATTTAGCTGATTCAGACAGACCCATAACTCCGCCCATACGCCTCAATACTACTGACCAAATGCCGATAGGAACTAGTACCCTGTTCTTTTGAGTGCCTTCTTGCCCTAGAAGCTCAGGCATATTCTTTAAACAATGATTCAAAAAGAGGGAAATTGTCTTACGGTCTAAATCTACCTTGAATGCTTCCATGATTTTTTCATTGAGTGTCATATGGAGCAAATTAACAAGGTCTTTTTTCTTGAGGAAGATCTCATTAACATCAATGAATGTCCATGAACCCCATACTTTTGTTGCTCCACTATGTTCCATATGAGCAATGCCTTCAACAGTTGAGTGTGAAGCTTCTAAAATAATCCTAGCTTTTTTGGTAAAGCTAAACAATTTAGCAGCCACACTAGGATCTTCTGTGTAAAAAGTAATATCTCTTTCTGAACAAGAAAGCTGAGACATGACACATGAAATATAAGTATGATAACGGTTAGGCAAAGACATAATATTGTCCAAATCGTCATCATCAACGTGAATAAAATGCATATTGTCTCGTTCTAAACGATCCAAGTATCTGTCAATATTTCCCACTAATTGATGAATAAGAAAGGTTTTACCAGCCAAAGCAGTTCCAACTATGCCTACATGACCACTATGAGGATCTAAAATCTCAGAAGCAATATTATCCAGAATGTCTTGGTATTCTGTCGGAAGATCTTCATACATAAGAGGCGAATAAGTTTCGCTTTCATCTACAAATCTAACACTGATTGAAGGTTCAAAAATATCTTCTTCAAAATCGTCCAGTTCCATATCATCAATTGTTTGCGATTCTTTTATATCATTAATGTTCAATTTGATACCTCTCTTCGTTATAAAACGTTCTTAATAAGAATTCTACCATAAGAAAATATAAAAATCAATTCGAAAGACAGAATATATATTTTTATATTTTTATTCTTCTACTTAGGCTTTCTATTATAAATATATTATAACAAATCTAAATACAATTTGAGCGCTATAAGCTTATACCACACTTATAGCGCTCAAATGATAATTCTGAACATCAATGAAATCTTTGAATATTAAGATTCTTTTCTCATATCCATAAGAGTTGCTAAACGATTAACCCATGAAGCAGCTTCCATAACTTGTTCATATACTTCACTGAAACGAGCATCAGGAACCACTCTTACAAAATCATCAGGTTCAGGAAGTGAAGAAATACCACTCATAGCGTTAACGAAATTATACAAATCCATTGAATCCTGTGGTGACATTCCATCACCGTCACCCTCAACTTCTACTTCAATCAACTCATCATCCGCATTATCACCTAGTCTGGTTGTAGCATCAGCTTCAAGCATCTGATCAGCAACATCTTCTAGCGCTCTGTGATAACCTTCTTGATCAGCATCTTCTAATTCTTTTTCTTTTTGAGCAGTTGCTTTATCATCGTAATTGCGTTGCTCAGAAGCTTCATTTCTAGCTTCATCAATAATGTCATCAATTTTTTCACGAGCTTCGTCTGGAGAAAGATCTTTTGTTTCTTCTTGAATGCGTTCGGTAATCTTCGGCAACTCTCGTTTAATATCACGAGCTTGTGCTTCTGTTAAACGAACATCTGTTCCCTCAGGAGCTGAACCCTCAATAGTTTTAATAACTTTTGAAAGATCTAACAACTGGTAGCTTCTTTGAGGGCTAATTTCAAATTCTTCTTTGACATATGACGCCCAAGTTTCATAACCGAGAGCCTTATATGCTTTTCCTTCATGTGCCTGAGTAAGCAAAATATATGTTGCTGTTGCAGCTGAACGAATAGCTTCAGTAATCTCTTTTGCCTCTGACTCGCTCATGTCTCCTTCATCTTCAATAACTTGCTCTAAATCTCCAGCAAAATTATCAAACTCTGCATTTTCTATCTGAGGAGCATCACTAAAATCATAATCATCATCTTCAATGAGATCATCAATACTGTCTAAAATATCTGACATATTAAACCTTCCGTTGTTTTCTACTTTTTATAGCAATATCATTTTAACCAATGTTTGTCTCATAGTTTCAAAAACAACCTTTAAAATACAGGAAGCATCAAAACTAGTATAAATGGAGCCAACATTAAAGGAACCATAGGAACAGAAATCTTAGTAAAAATTCCTTTAATGTTTTTATTTTTTATTGCCACTACTAATCCATAAATAAGAATAACAGGAACAAAAACAATTATCCCCCACTGCATTCTATCTAAACCTAATGTCGGATAAGTTGCTAGAACTATAAGTTGTATAGCACGTCCATCACTTGTGCCAATCATAGGTAAGAATACGATTACAGTTGCTAACAAGAACATTAAGATATAAATCATTATCATTGTTTGATTGCCAAATATAAGCAAAAAACCAATTCCGCATATAAGAGACAGAACATTAGCAATCCGTAAAATTCTTCTATCAGCTAATCTCAACCATCCATCAGTAAATATTGTTTGACCAAAAATAAAAGTTAATAAACTTATAGCTAAAGTATGAACAATTTTAAATTCAGCAATGAAATTCTCATGAATCAAGAAGTAAGATACAGCCGCTAGAATTATCGAAAAAACCAACGAACCCATGTTTATTTTAAACCAATGAGGGAAAAGAACACTATCTTTAAGCCAGCTAGGTGGCTTAGCTAAAGAAAGAATCATTATACAAATTGAAGGTATAATAATTAACCCAAAAATACCGATTCCTATCATATTCCCATCCCTCATTGGTTTAAACTACAAAATCATTCGTTCTTTGCCAAAACAGACATAACAAACACAGTGTCAATTGCTTTGCCATCTTCTGTAATTGGTTCAAAAACAAAAGCTGCACTTTCGGAACCCCATTTTAGAGTAACATCAGCGGTAGTAATAGGACTAAATGATTCGTTCAAAGTAGCACGCAAGAATTTCGCACGATAAGGCTCATCACCTTCATACTCAACAGAAGAATGTTCTATACTTAAAGCGTTTTGATTGCTTGAATCAGAAATAGTCATTCCATCTTGTGATATGGTGAGATATATGTGGTCTTCTTCCCATGCTAAACTTGAAACAACACTAATAGCGTTCATCAAATCAGATTTGGAAACAGTAATATGATTAGTTGCTGGGTCTAGAGCTTTCTTTTTCATGGCATCTACATTAGGGAACGTAGAAGCATCAAGCAATGAGAACAAAGCAATTCGACCATCTGGGAAAGAATATCCAACTCTCATAATACCCTTATTGCCACTTTCAGCGATTATTGAAATTGAAGTGCTGATTCCCTTAGTTGCTGCTACTAAACCAGCTTTGTCATAAGGTAACAAAAGGTGCTTTGAAAGAACTTCCTCTACCTCTTCATCATCACTAGAAGCAGGCGTAAAGTCTAATACAACCTCACTTAAAGCAAATCTGTCCGTAGCAAAAAGCTTAATCTTCTTATCCTCAGTGTTAAATCCGAAATCAACAGCCCCAGTAAACATTGATGAACCAGAAGTATTTGTATCACAAAGCTTAGAAACACGAATCAACATGTCAAAGAATTCGTTATCATCAACCTCACCAAGTTCAAATACTTTTGGCTCTTTTGAGATTTTCGCATCATATAAAGGAAGAGTGAATTTTCCTGATTTGGTTTTCGCTTCTAAAGAAGTCCTCTTACTTTTTAAATTCTTACTTAAAGTCAATGCTCCGTCAGAACTTGCAATAGCTTTCGAAAACTTTCGTAAAAAGTTTCCATCAATCGCAAACTCAGCTTCTGTTTCGTCATCATTGTCAAAATTTACATCAAGTACAGTATAATCACTTTTCATATAAGAAGTAGTGTTTGTGTGGGAAATTTTTCCATTTCCGTTTTCATCTATTGTTAAAGCCACGTAAGCTCTATCATCTTTTCCATTGTAGTTTTTAGTGACCCAATTTACAGCATCAACAAAACTTTTAATCTCTACTTTCAGCTCCATTAGCTAACCTTTCATTACGTTTTAAATAAAAATATACAACTATTATTGTTTAAGTATTTTATCAACTTATATTGTCAAAAAACTCAGAAATCAAGAAAATCTATATCTTCATCTTCGTTCTTTTTGTTTTCTTCACCTACATCCAAATCTTTGTCCAAAATACCTAAATCATTATCTAAATCCTGATCTGAAACTTCTTCAGATTGGTCTTCATCTATGCTTTCATCGGAATCTTTATTAGGTTCTTTTTTAGTATTAGATTTAGCACTGGAAGGACGTGTAGTTGGACTAGAAGAGGCTTTTTTGCTACTTTTAGAGGCAGAATTACTACTTTCTTCTTTTTGTTCTTTCTTCCCGTTAGAATCGCTTTTTTCAAAGGACAAATCATCCATATCATTAAATTCTGCAAGTTGTTCTTCAATCATTTTTTTCAAATCTGTCAACTCTTCAATAGAATCGGATACTTGTTGATATGAATTTGTTAAATCTTTGTATGAATTGACGAATTTTTCTTTTGCTGTTTTGAAACTTTCCAACTCATTCTTTGCTTTGCCCAAAACGTCATCTTTCTTTATTGTCATTTTTATCTTCCTTAACTTAAAATTTGAACTTTACCTGCAAATCATTCTGTAATGTACAAGATCACTTCTTTACTAGTTCCTACTGCTAGTTGAGTTCCCGGTTCTAACGACTGTTCTACTATTACACCTTCAGGATAGCTTTCGTTAGGTGTATCTCTTGTCTCTTTGCTTACATGAGTAGTAATTCCCACTGATTCCATAACTTGAACCGCTTCAGCAGGCTTCATACCTATGACTGATGGGATAGTAAAGAAATCACGTTTTTCTACTGGAACTGTCTCTTTGTTTTTATCTTTATTATTGTAATCTAACTTATCTTTTGGAGTTCCTTGCAAAACTCTTTGTAATACTGCAGCCCCTGCTTGTGGAGCTGGATTAGTAGATTGAGTAGCACCTCTCCAACGTGTGACACCGTATACTTCATTAGTTGGTCTATCCATATCATAGATACTCATGAACATTGAATAATTCGCAGAAACTTGTCCCCAGCTATATCCAAATCTTTCATTAGTTCCAGATTTACCTACCGCATCATAACCGCTCACTTGACCAGTTCGACCAAAAGGATTCTTAACTTCACCTTCATAAGTATTAGCCCGCAAAGATTGTAAAGTCAAACTTGCTGTATTAGGACTCATAACACGTTTACATGCTTCTGATGCAGGGTCATAAGTATCAGGAATAGCAGGTATTGTTCCATCAGCATATTCATAACTAGCAACAGGAGTAGGTGGACAATAAATTCCTTGATTAGCAAAAGCTGCATATGCAGCTGCCATCTGAACAGGGCTGTTTTCTACGGGTCCAAGAACAAGAGAAAGGCTTCTGTCTGTAATACTGTCAGGTACATTCAATCCCAGCTCTTTACTAAATTCCTTAACTTTGGGCAACCCTACACGAGTTCCTAAATCTGTATACCAAGTGTTAGAAGACCAAGCTGTGGCTTCTTTATAGTCTAATTCACCAGTTTGGAAACTATTACACCCTAAAGAGTTTTTGAATCCTTGACCTGGATAATCGTAGCCATCAGGACGGAATGGGCAAGGTGTACTATATGTCAGATCAGATTCAGTCATACCGCTATCAAAAGCAGCTGCTAAAACAATTGGTTTATACGTTGAACCAACACCAACAGGAGTGTTTGGCAAGTTCAAAGTAGTCTTTCCTTCTCCTTCACCGTATTCTCGGTTAACACCGAAACCTGAGACACCTCCAGTTCCTGGTTCAACTACGGCTGTAGGAGCAATAATACGATAATCATTGCCAAAACTGTTCTTTAATTCTTCATTAATTTCATCCACAACACGTGGCTCTAAGTATGTTTTAATTTGTAAACCACCACGAGCAAGAATAGCGTCTCTTTCTTCTTGGGTTTCAGCGAGTCTTGGAGACTTGCTTAAATGATCAAGTACATATTGGCAGTAAAAAGGATATTTGCTTGAAGCACAATTACCATAACTTGTTTTTTTGCGAATTAGAGTAAGTTCCTCATCAGCAGCTTCCTGTGCTTGTTCACGTGTTATATAACCTTCAGCAAACATTCTGTCAAGAACTGCTAATTGACGATTTTTCCACAAATCTTTTTGGTCATCATCATTCAAATCATATATAACTGGATTTTGGACAGAACCTACTAGAACGGCTGATTCAGCAAGTGTCAAATCTTTTGCTGATTTCCCAAAGAAATACTGTGAAGCTGATTCGATGGAGTAAATATTAGGTGCTCCAAACGCAACAGTATTAAAATATTCAAGAAGAATTTCGTCTTTTGTATGATTTTCTTCATAGTTATAAGCAAGCTTCAATTCGCGCAATTTTCTTGCATAACTTGTTTCAATTGCGGATTCTTTATCTTCTTTACCAGCCATATTATAGAATTGTAAATTCTTGACCAATTGCTGAGTCAAACCAGACCCACCACCAGAACCACTCACAGCTGAACGTGCTGTTCCTATATAGTCAATTCCGGTGTGCTCATAGAATCTTTTATCCTCTGTGGCTATCAAGCCTTTTTCAGCGTAATCACTAATTTCGTCCAACGATTCCAATGCCACACGATCTTCAGCCCAGACTTGAGCAAATATGTCACCATTAGCATCATACATGACATTACGCTCTGCGATACTTATATCATCAAGTTCATCAGGGAGTTCTCGCCATATGTCTACTGCTTCAGCCGTTCCCATTACCCCGCCACTAATAGCTGCAGTAGGCATCAAAGTAAGAAGTAAACCTATAACCACAGCTACACTAACAAAACTAAACAACTTTCCTACAATACCAAAAAATCCAGGTGCTTTTGGAGCGAAGTCTGTCTTTATCGGTTCGTCTTTATGTGAAAAAAACCCGTTAATGTCAGTATCCACGTAATTTTTATCGGTTCTTTTTGGCATATCTTTCTCCCACACTTATCTAAAACTAATAACTTTTTAATCTTACCAATTTAAACACCAAAAAACCCCATAAAAACTGTTTTTTAAAGATAAATCAACGCATCAGCCATCAAAAGCGCTGAAAGGATCATCAGACTTTTTCTTTTTCTCCGTGTATACATCATCATTATCGCTTAAAACAGGAGTCCTTGACCCTTTAACGTTTATGATTCTCTCAGAGATGAGATGGCTAAATTTAGCTTGAGCTGAATCACTCATCAATTGAGAAAACTCAACTGGAGAATTAAGACTAGTAAAAATCGCGGATAAAGAATTGTTGTAAATATGGTCAATCATGCGCTCCCAAAGAGGAACTTCTTTAACTATGTTGTATTCTCCTCTTTCGCCTACATTATCAAATATATAAACGTTATAGCGAGAATCAAAAAGTTTCTCAAATTTTGATTTTCCTTCGAATCCTGTATATGCTAAGTTGAGCATTGATTCTTCTGAAAGAATTTTGACCTGGGAACGTGATGTCCAACCTTTTCCTATGTATTTACGTACAATAGCGTAACTTATATAAGTTTTTCCAGAACCTACATCACCAGTCATGAAGAAGCTGCCTTTTCCAAGTTTGTTAATTATCTCAGTAGCTTCTTTAGCAGCGGGGTTTTCTATATTGCTAAGTGATGCTCCGCGCCATCTTTCAGGAAGACTTTCATCCCATTTTTTTAGACTATTTATGCGCTCTCTCAAAGTACGCTGTCTTTCCAATTCAGAATATCTTTCATCAATCTCATTTTGAAATTTATTGAATCTTTCGAAATCAGTTTCATTATGTTTTTTATAGCTGTACTTACCATTACTAGCAGCTTTAAAAAACAAATCAGATTCGTTCATATCTTCTTCCATCATTGCTTTCTCCCCCGTCCACGGCGAACTTTTCTTTGAGATGTTAACTGTCCTTTATCATACATCAAACCTGAACGATCTAACGTAACAACTGAAATAGTAATCCTATTCTCGAAAAGATCGTTAATTACCTCAACATATTTACGATCACTCCAAGAACCTTCTAAAACAAGTTTTTTGTAGAACAATTTAACATCACGAAGAATATGATCTACACTTTTAGCTGATGATTGAAAATATTTCTCATATCTCCCCACAGGATCTATGTTCTCCATGTATTTTGACATAAAATCATCCTGTTTTTCTTCAACTGTTAAAACCTTAGGGTCAAAATCTTCCCCAAAATCCAGCGCATTCTCATCTTTCATAAAAAGTGGATTATGTTTAGCTGCAGGTTTTTTCATTTTTCAACACTCCTCATAAATCTAAACTTAAATCATTGTCATCTAAATCATAACCATCAAAATCATCTAAATCAATGTCCGCTTCAAGTTCTGACATTTCTTCATCTGTCAAACGTTCTTCTGACACATCTTTCTCTCTCTTAACTTCACGGAAGAGAGAACATTCAAGATTTGAATGACATCTAATAACTTTATGCGACTCACCATTACGGTTTTTATCCAAAATAACAAGAGTATGAGGTGTTGTGTCATCAAAAGTATCATCTCTGTGAAGAAGAATAACAACGTCAGAGTCCATAGCAATAGAGCCTGATTCACGAATATGGTCTAGTGATGGGAGCTTGTTTTCCTCTTCATCATCACCTTTTCCACGATTTAGCTGTACAAGAACTATAATAGGAACTTCAAGAGTTTTCGCTGTAAGTTTCATATTACGCGAAATATCGGCAACTGCTTCTTGCCTACTTGAATAACTACCAGCAGGTGAAATCAACTGTAAATAATCTACAATAACTAGGTCTAAACCTTCAGGTGATTGTGCTTGTTTGAAAGCTCGTGCCCTAATAGTGTCAACATTCACTCTGGGATCACTATCCACCATGATTTTCATGTCTTTTAACTCTTCAAGACTCTTTTTTACTAATGTCTTATCTTCATCGCTTAAATTACCTTCTTTAAGCCTTGACATTGAAACACCTGACATTGAAGCAATGATTCTGTCATCAATTTCATCATTACCCATTTCCAAGGTAAAAAACAAAACAGATTTTCCAGCACGAGCAGCTGCCACAGCGTTATTCACAGCAAAAACACTATTATGTGTAGGGATCAAAGAATGTCCAGCAAGATAAGTATGATCTTCATTGTCTACTTCAATACATTTTACAGGAACACTTTCAACTTCTTCAATATTCGTAATATACGTTGAATATTTTCCAGTTATTGAAATGTTTTCATTAGGTGAATAAAAAGACACACGATAAGAATTAAATTCCTCATCAAAATCAAAAAATGTCATATACCCTAATGAACTAAAAATAGTGCGAATAGAATCCGCAACTACAAAATCAGCAAAATACAAATAAGGAGTATCATCTTTCTCAGATTCAATAAGACCAGAAACGAAATCATTACGTTGTTCAAAAGAACTTAGTATCAATTCTTTTAAATACGTTTCAACATTCATATCTTCCTCAGCCAAAAGAGCAAAATTAACAAAACCTTCAGCTAATTGCAATCCAAAATTATACGGATTTGAAAGATTGTCATTATGTTTGTTGATTAATGGTTCTGAAATTCTTACAGAATAAGATAGTCTCTTAGTACCTTGGTAGTCTGAATACATTAAATTATCTAAGATATCTTTTGTTGTCAAAACTTTTTCAACGCTTTTTCCGATTCGGCTTTCAGGGTCTTCAACAATCCACAAATGATCAGCATCCGCTAATATTCTTTCACCATTATTAAAACTTACTGCATAAACTGTTCTTTCGTACTGGTGTTCCGTGACATTGAGAACCTTTGTTAATTTACCGTTTCTTCCATAAACAAAATCACCTTTTGCGATATCACCCATATCCTTCCATCCTTGTGATGTCAAAATCGGGGTGTCAATACTAAGTGCTTTACCTACACCTGTTCTAGCACCAACAGTTATCATTTGAGAAGGTGCCCATCCGTGTGTGTATTTATTTAATGTAGGAAGTAATGAAGGGATTCCCTGCAGTCCATCAGCTTGTTCTTTGTTCTCTTCACTAATTCTTCTGCGCTCTTCAATTCTTTCTTCATATGATTGAGCATTAACTTGTACTCTTGTAACTGTTGACTCATTTGATAATCCAACTAATTGTTGATTTAGAATTGACTGCAACTCTGACACAGCATCTACGGTACTTATTCCTGAATCATCTTTAAAATTCTGCTTAGATTCATCTAGAACAAAGTTAATTCTAGTTTTTGCACTAGTATCCCTAAGTATTTCCGCATACATTTCAATAGGAGCTTCAAGACTATATTTTTCACCTTCTGAGTGTAGAGAGTGAAGTTCAGAAATTCCGCCAGCTTTATCCAAATTACCCGAAGATTCTAATTCACGAGCAACAGAAATTGGGCTAATGCTTTCATTTCTTCTTGTTAAATTCACCATGGAAGTCAATATTAGCTCTAATGCTGGCTCATCCATGTCTTCAGGGTTTACAATCTCAAAAACCTGATTAGCTCCTTGACCAACATACATTAAAGTGGCAACTAATCGCCTCTGAGCCATTTTATACAAAGTACCAGCATCCGACATTCTTAACCTCTTTCAACACAACGTTATTCATCTAGCATATCTTAACAAAGAAAAATGATCTAATCGTTTATTTTTGACACTTTGTTTTTCTATTTTAAGCTACAAATAGCTAAGAACGTCAAGCTTCAACTATTTCCACTTGACGTTCTTAGCTATTTATTCACTTATTTTTGGACTTTTCGTTGGTTGAAGATATCATGGTAGCTTTTAAGAACTGTAAGAGCTGATTTTCTCAAACCTGCCAATTCTTCATCTGAAACTTTTCCTTTCAGACTAGGGACAGAACCCGTAAGCTCATCTAGGAACCCAGCAGCAAGAGATCCACGATCGTTTTCTTGGAACAACCTGAAAATATCGAAAACATTCTCAAAGTGTTTCACAGACTGAGATTTCTTACTTTCGTCTTTCAGGCTATCAATTGCTGAACGAAGAATAAGATTGGCATCATCCTGAACAATTCCTGCCCATCCATTAAATTTACGTGGGTTAGCGATAATTTCTTTAACATTCAAAGAACTATTCTTCCTCAGCCAATCACGGAAACGATGTGCCTCAGCATAACCGACTGTTCCAGCAATAATCTCATCTTCAATACTAGTGTCTTTAATACCTTGTTCATGAAGAGTTCCCAGAACACGACTAAGATTGTCCCAAGAACGACGTGAAGCCCAAGCGTATTGCAAAACAGCCATAGCCGAAGAATCACTTTGATCCACACCAAAGGCTTCATTACTGCCAGAATCGTTTCCTTCGTTATGCAAAGAACCAGGATTATCACGAATGAACCTAACAATCAGTCCACGCCATTTCGCCTCGTTATCATTCGCTACACCTTTGCCCCAATTATCAGGCATACCATTAAGCCAGCTTTCTGTGCTGGGTTTCCAATTCAGGAACATCATTCGGTTTGAAGTAGGCTTATCCAAATCATAACCATCAGCAGCTGAATCAGTAGGGTTCATAGCTCCGATAATGACTGTTTCTTCTGGGAATGCATCACCATTAGGGAACATACGATCTTGCATAATTGTCAAACAAGAAGCACGCACATCAGGTGGCGCATTTGAAAATTCATCAAAGAACAGAATAACACTCTTCTTTTGCAGAGTTTCTACCTGCCAATACTGAGGAGCATACTCTGTCATGGATTTAGTCTCATGACCATCATCGTAATTTCCCTTTGTAGGAAAACCTGTCACATCAGTTTCAGCCATTCGTGAAAGAATAATGGGAATAACATCGTATTCCATTTCTTCCGCCATAGCATTAACCATTGCAGTTTTAGAAGTTCCTGGTGCACCAACAAGCATTACAGGCATACGTGCAGCAACAGCAACACGTAAAGCAGTTTCACTTACATTATTAGACATTAAACCCTCCAAAGATGTTTTTTGTTTCTTGTCTCTTATTATGCCATATTTTAAAACATTTGTCAAATCACAAAAACAAACATTTTAAAAAAATAACATTAATATAATATTGTCAATAATAATTATACCAAACTATGATGCTTAAGTCAATTTAAGCACAAAACTGAAGCAGGACACTACTTGTGTATTATTTGTCAAGTAGTGTCCTGCTTCAAATTATGAAAATACTATGTAACCACAATAAGGTCACTCTTCTTCGTCAAAATCTTCTTCCTCTTCTTGTTGAGAACTGGTGTCTTGCTGGAACAAATCATCAGTAATCTTCTTTTTCGAAGCCTTAATCAAACGGTTAAGCAACTCTTCATCATTCTTTAACCTGTCCAAAGCCTCAGCTTTACTCTTACCGAATACTTCACCAGTTTCAACTTCTACATAAGTACGAAGGTTTGGTTTCTCAACTATACCGTATTGAACACCAACCTCCATGATTTCAGCAGGAATGTTAATACCCTGGTTGAAGGTAAGAACTGATTCTCCTGTACCGAAAGGAGGGGCAACTTTGTTCTTTACAATTTTGAATTTCACCTGGTTACCAATGATTTCTTTGCTGTCACCAGTTCCAGAGTCATTCTTTACTTGTTGACCTCGTTTGATCTCAATTCTTTGTGAAGCGTAGAACTTCATAGCCTTACCACCAGTTGTAGTTTGAGGAGTACCGAAAGGTGAGAAGGAACCAATAGCATCACGAGTCTGATTAATGAACAAAACAGTTGTATTTGTTTGGTTAGCTGGCTTAATCATCTTCTTCAACTGTTTAGACAACAAACGCGCTACAAGACCAATAGTATGATCTCCTGCATCTCCATCAAGTTCAGCCTGGGGAACCAAAGCAGCAATTGAGTCGAGAACAATGATATCCACAACTCCTGATTCAATCAAATCTTGCATAAGGTTCAAAGCCTGCTCAGCTGAGTCTGGCTGAGCCACCGCGAGTTCAGCCAGATTAACTCCAAGCTTAGCTGCATATTTCGGATCCAAAGCATTTTCGGCATCAATGAAAACTGCTGTTCCGCCGTCTTTTTGAACATTTCCCAAAGCGGTTAAAGCAATAGAAGTTTTACCTGAACTTTCCGCACCATAAATTTCAATTAAACGCCCCTGTGCTAACCCTCCACCTAAAATTTCGTCCAAAACCATTGAACCACTTGAAATAGTGTTAACATTCAAAGGTTTATCTGACAATTTAGCTAAAAGCTTGCCCGAAGCATCGTTACTACTATATTTTTTACTGCTGTTGATTCCTTTAATAAGGTCATCAAACATTTTTTGCTTTTCATTTGCCATATTAATCTCTTTCTCACTTTCTTAAAATTTACTATGTTCATCAAACATAAGTATCTTAACAATTTAAAACCTAAACTTACATAATTTCTATAAAAATTATTTATTTTAAGAAAGCTATTGTCAAAGCTAGAAACTATGAGAAGCGTTTTAAGCGCCTTATTGAAATTTTCGTGGGTTGGGACACTAAAATACATCTTTGAAGAAAAAATTGCTTAAAACAAGAATATAGCACCTGAAAAGCAACGGTTTTAAGGTTGCTTTTCAGGTGCTATATTCTCAGCCTTTTTTAGAAAATTTAAAGCTGTTCAAAACAATGTTATTTTCGGCACTCAACGATCAAAAAGAATTATTTCCTTCTGAAACATCTAACACAGCAGCAATTTCATGCAATTCTGATGGTACTGATTCATAACCGTACTTCGTAGTGACCAAGATAATAGGAGTATACGTAGCTTCAGACTTTCGCAATTGACGAATAATACTATTCCAATCAGTTCCACCATCTGTTCCTAGAACTAAAATATTAGGTCTTTCTTTTACAGGTAGCATATTAACGTAAGCAAAAGCAACGCTCATATCCGTTCCTCCACCACCGTAAAGGTTAATGTCTTTCACATTTTTTACAGGTTCAATATTCTTGATTGTTGTGTCCACAGAAAATACCTGTAAAGCTCCTTTGGCACGTAGACCTTTTTTCATGATTCCTTCAGCTTCAATCAAAACAGCTTCATAGTCTCTCTTGTCCATTGAGCCAGAAGTGTCAATACCCATCATAGCCTTAGGTTGGAAACTAATCCTTCCTGGAAAGATTATTTTTCCAGGACTTCTACGATCAATTCTTTTATATGATAAATGCGAACGACCACGAACAGAATTATTGAAAGCAGCGTTGAATTTTCTACGGAACAACTCTTGCCAGTCAACCTTAGGTGGACTCATAAGGGCTGAAACAACCTTCAAAAATTCATTATTAGAGCCATTTCCACGTGATTTGTTGTTGTTAATCTCATCAACAACACGCGCACGAGTATTCCTTCTGGCAATATTCTGTTCAGTAATAGAGCTTCTATCAATTTCCGCATTATCAGCTGCTTCTGATCTAGCATCAGTGTTTCTATCGCAACTACGTGAAGGAGTAGGAACACGTTGTGCTTTCCCCTGAGAAGAGCTGTTCTTTTGAGAATCTTTTAGAGAACCTTTACCCGAATCTCCAGAACCTTCCCCACTGCTATCACCATTCTCATCACTATCATTAGAATGGTCGCAGCTTCCATCACATTGTTGACCATCACCACTATCAGAATGATTTCCATTACATTTTTCAGATCCATTTTCATTCTCAGAAAGTAGATCCTTCAAGTTAGAAGAACCTTTCTTTTTTCTCCCAAGCAAATCCTCCACAAATGAATCATAAGCATTGCCATAGCCACTGCCTGATTGAGAACCGCTGTCTCCTTCTCCACCTTCTTGACCATTATTAGAGTCTCCAGGAGAACCTCCATCAGGTGAACCTTCCGAACCCGAACCACCATCACTAGAATCATCGGAAGAACCTTCTCCACCAGCTTCTTGACTACTCTCATCACCAGCGCTTGAATCTGAACCATCAGACGAACTTGAACTATCAGCGGAATCAGATTCAGAGTTATCATTTGAGGATTCAGAATTATCATTTGAGCTAGAATCGCTCTGATCGGAATTTTCAGAAGAACTTTCTTGACCATCACCGTTTTCCTGGTTTGAGTTTGAATCCTCTTGCTCTTCTTCCTCATTAAGCTTATCCTGAATCAAAATAGAATATTGCTCAAGGGTTTTGTGATAAGGGAACCCAAAATTCTCATGATCAGGAAGAAGGAAATCCGTAAGAATCTTTTTAGCACCAGGAAGCAAAGACAAATTTGAATTAATTTCAAGATCCCCAGAAATATTCATCATTCTAGGCTTGATATTCTTGTTAGCACCACGAGCGAAATGGTTATTCAGAACATGCATTGATTCATGAAGCAACGCAATAGCCCTTGTGTCATTATCAGCAATGTAAAAGAACCAGTAAGAAAGCCCAACACGAGCATACTTATCTGTATAAGCAGTGCTAGATGAAGCGTCCATATAAGGACTAAGTACAGCAATAGCATCTCGGAATGAAGGAAGATACTCAATAGCACGTGTGATTGAAGCACCCCAAATGTCTCGCTCCAACTTGTTCAGCTTGCGAATAGGAGAATTCTTCATATCTTCCCGAAATTGCTCCAGAATCGCTTGCTTCTCTTGTGGCAATTCCTTAACAAGCTCATCAATGCTCTTACTATTGCTTTTAGTAGTCATCTACACCAGCTCCTAAATACTATGAATAAAAATATATACATTCATTATAACCTACCTACATAAAAAAGTCAAGTAGAAGAATCTTTCTTTTCATTCGATAATTCTTCTACTTGACTTTTTTGATACTGAATCTAACCACAGTCAATCATTTTGCTACTGTGTTCAGAACAACACCATCACCATTTAAAAGGCCAGAAGCAGCCTTCAAAGCACCATTCATATTATTCTCTTCATCTTTCAAAGGATAGTAAGAAACAGGCTCACCATCTTTAAAAAGAATTACTTTAAAACGAAGCTCATCCCAAATAAACTCGTTCTTCGTCTTACTCTCATTAAGCTTAGAAAAATAACTACTAATATCTTTCATCACAAAACTCCTATCAACTAAGTATTTAATCTATAGTCATAAAATAGCACAATTATCATAAACAGTCAAACGAGCAAGAACATTAAAAAATTCCTCATCATGTTCATTCTTCTGTTTTTTCACTTTCAATTGCATTGACAAAGGTTTCTTCAACTTCGGGACTGTCAAAGGTAACTCTAGTGAAATCTTCAACTTCACCGGAATGTGTTTCTGTATCTTTGTATTGGATGTTTAAAAATACAGCAGGAGTAGAGAATCCTTCTGGGAAAAGATCTTCTCTTTGATTAAGCTGCTTATTAGTGTTCTCAGAAATCCACTCAGTATAATGACCATTAGAAAACTTGTCTGCCACTTCTTGCGGCACTCCTAAATCAACTGCTCTTTGAGCAAGCATTTCATCACTTACAGGAATGTAGCTAGAACCCTCAGAAGGTTGATGACCAACTTCATACAAATCATTTACAAAAGCAAGATAATGTTCAGGAGATTCTTCAGCAACAGTTATTGTTGCATTCACTGCCCTTGTAGAGTACCTGTCAGAAGAAGTATTGTCTAAAAATGCCACAGGAGTCATGAATAAATCAATTTCTCCATTGTTAAGAAGCTCATTAGTTTTATCACTGATACCTCTATCTACTAACCCACATCCGGGACACATAGGGTCAAAAAATATATCCACTCTCGTATTGCCAGTTGGAGCGTTATCTTCTAAAACACCATCTTTAGAAACATGAAAAGCGCCATTAGCATCTACCTTAGTTGGGACTAGCTGTTCTCCTTGTGTTTGATTGTCAGAGGTCTGAGAAAAACTCCATACAAACACACCAACCAAAGATGCTATTAAGATAAATATAGCAGCACCAATAAGGATCTTCTTTTTCTGCTCTTTTTTAGTTTCTCTTTCCCGCTGTTTTTTAAGCGCAGCACGTAATTCTTCTTTTTTATCATCAACCATAATAAACCCTCATTATTCAGAAATAACAGAAACACTAGTTCAACATCCATCAAACCTATGATTTCAACAACTTAACATTAAATTATATCTTAACAAAGCAACTAGAATAAGCTGGTTCCGAAAATTTTTAAAATCAATTTTCGGAACCAGCTTATTCTAGTTAAGTATATAACTTTTCAGGCAACAACCATTTCCATAAGAACTTCATTGATGCCATCTTGAATCCTTCGTGTTTTCTCAGGAAGCAATGCCTTAGGAATAGCAGGACGCTTAAAACCTATCTCCTCAGGAGTGTTATCACCCTTAGCAGAGTTGCAAGGCTGACAAGCAACACACATGTTTCCCCAAGTATTCAAACCACCACGAGACTTAGGGTGAATGTGATCAATTGTGTCACCGTAGTTTCCACAATACTGACACTTCCAGTCATCACGAATAAGAATTGTTTTCTTAGAAACAGTGTCATTCTTCTCGATAACACGTATGTTCCTGTATGGGTTGACATACTTGTTCAAACATACAATCAAAGGATGTTCAATAGTCAAGTTAGGGCTTCTTACAAGAGAACCATCAGAACGTGAAATCAAAGTGTAAGCTTCTTTGGCAACAATTAGCGTCACAGCTTTACTCCAAGGAACCATATCAAGGTATTCCATAGCAGAGTTTACAATTACTACGTTATTCTTATTAACTTCTCGTTCTAACTTTTTCATCACATATTTTCCTAACTATAAAGACTCTTTATCAAAGAAGTCTCATTGACATAAATTAACACATCTCCGTTGCTGACGATTCATAAGAAAATCGACATATCATATTTTTAAACATTTAATCTCCCAAAATACATAAACACAATAAACCTAAACAAAAATCACTATTCTAAGACGCAATTCGATAGTATAAAATCACAATTAATGACTTAGACCATCACTATACCATACTAAAAAAGATAAAGCAAATCTTAGCTAAAATTTGTTTAATAATTATTATAACAAAACATTAAACCCCAACGGTCTACATTGAAGAATATCAATTTCCAAAACATCAATTAGCCGTATGAAATCGAAATCAAATTTCTTGCGAAGCTGACCTCATCAAATCACTAGCATCCATTTCTGATATATTTTGTCCATGGAAACGAGCCTCAAACATTTTGAAAAGAAGAGCCTTGTCCTTAGATTTATCCTTAGCAATAGACTTCGCAAAATCACGCTTAGCATCTTTAATATCTTTCTCGAACCATTCATCAGATAATTCTTCAATAAATTTGCTAGATTCAGAAACCTTAGCTGATCTCTTCAAAAGAACATTCTCATACGTATCTTTTCTACGCTGACGGAAGATTTCTGCTTGCGCTCCAGCATTTGGATTTTCAGCAATTTCATCAGCAATTTCAGGAATAATAGAAATATCTTTCGTTTCAGAAATTTTCAATAAATCTCCATAAGTTGCTTTTGTCTCACGCATCAGAGCACGCATGTCCTTCTTAGAAAATGCTGTTCTTGTCTTATGTAGCTTCAAATAGTCTTCTTGCTTTATCTTAATCTGCATCTGCTTTTCAGGGTCATCATTAATTAACCTTACAACTACACCTTCACGATTCTCCCTATCTGGCAAAGCAAAAGCCTCTTCAAGATTTTTAGCTGGCATTGATTCCGCTGATGTCAAACCTTTATCCTTACTCCATATATCAGAGTAGTCAGACACAGAGTAATACAAACCATTAGACTTTTTGATAGCACCAATCATAGATATATCATCTTTTTCATAATTAAGAACTATCTGATACTCGCCACCACTTATCAATTCAAACGTAAAAGTTGTATCTGGATGAGTATTCAACAATTTCGCTGAAGCTTCAGAAAAATCATCATTTCTTCTCAATAAGTTTGTATAATACTCAGCTTGTTCAGAATGGAAACTTCCTTTTGTAGAAAGAGCTGGTTTTCCATCAGGTGCCACATATAACACACCCATGGACCCGTCAACTTTATCAGTAACTTCTGCAGGAGCGCTAAAATCTAACAAATCTAACTCATTACTAGCAGCTGAGCTAGCTCCTTCTTCTTCATCACCTAATGCCCAGCCTGACTCAACTTGCGAAAGAGTATAAAACTTTTTCCAAGGTCTCTGAACAATAACAGCATCCCCAAAATCTTCACGACTAGTTCTGACAATTAAACCACGCGCAAGTTTAGTAGCATCATTCCACTTTGCTTCATACTGTGTAGTTCTACCGTAGCACAAAATCTGTAAAGTATCATCATCAGAATGAAGACTACGAAGAATATACCTATCACTGATCATTCTGTTCAACAAATCTAAATCCAAAGAGTTTGATAAAACAGGCTCCAAATCGCTCTTTTTAAAATTAACGTTTTTAGATATTTTTTGAAAAGTTTGAGACTTCATTTTATCTTCATATGCGGATTGTGCTTCTTCTACACTTTTAAAATGATTTTCTTCTGATAAACCATACAAACATCCACGAACTTTCGCACTACATATCTCTGGTTTGCCAGTTTTGTCGCTGATATGGTATTTTGCCATTTTGACCACCTAATAATAAGATTTCTTACTTGTACTATCTATAAAGAAAAGTAGCGAGAAGTGAAATTGCCTCTCGCTACTTTTCTGGATTTAAAAAATATCACGCATCAACACTTTGATCATCAATAAGCCACCCTGAATCAACAAGAGAATTCACATTTCGCCTAGCATGATGCCCACAGAAAAGCAATTCACTGCTATTCTTTACAGCCCTAACACGAGCTGCAGCATTACACTGCTTTGAATCACAACGATCAACCGCAAGCAACTTACGAGTAGAAGCCCTAGAACCTCGCGGGATCACATATCCATCTCTTTCAACCATACTAACCTGGCGAACATCCACAGAATTACTCATTTAACACTCCTATTGTTGTAATTAACTGTAAGCTTTTCTAACATATTCTACAACGCTTACTGTTTCCACTGAATTCCTGAAAAAGAATAACATACATCACAAATAAAGTCAAATATTTTCTCATCATGCTTAAAACTACCGTGGACCGAATAAAAAATGAACAAAAACAAGGATTAAACGCACTCTTACACAAATTTTCAGAATGAATCATCTCAATGTGGATAAATTTTTTGTTTCCAATTGAATCATCTGCAAAACTTGGCTATTATTTTCAGTCCACTGTTTTTCAGAAATATGTATCAACTTAATGCCAAGTTTTGCGCACATGTCTGTTTTCATGCGATGGAACTCAGCAGCTGACATACCAGTACGAGCGAAAATTATAGAATCACTGTGCCAATAAGTGCCATTAAATTCAAAAGCAAGATTCAAATCAGGAATATAAATATCTAATTCATAGGGCTTAATAACATTTCTTGTATTCTCTTCAATGCTGTGAATTGGCAACAATGTTTGGATAAAATTCAATAAACTTTTCTCCATCTTAGAAACACCATTATTTGAACATTTTCGACAACCATAATTCATTACAGATCTACTATAAACAGACATGCTATAAGAATGACCTTTCGAGCAGATCCACCATACTGATCTGTCTGTCTTAAAACAAATTTCATGGGGTTTAACATCATTTTTATTATAATTCCATTCTTCTAAAAGATACACTGGAGCCTGTGAGGCAAAATCATTATACCCTGGCAAAACTTTAAGATTAGCACACACAGGACAACCATATTTCACTCGTGCTTGAATTTCTACTTTCCAAGAATGTCCATAATCTTTGCATAACCAATATGCTTCCTTTGAGCTTCCATACGTATATTCAGTAGGCTTCAAACCAATCTTACTGTTCTTTTGAAAATCCCATTCATCTAACCAATGAGGGTGGGTTGTTGATAAATCATTAACACCAGCTAGAACACGTTTTCCAGCACAATAGGGACAGCCCCAGTTTCGATCTTTATTAGTTCTAAAAAACGGAGATTCTTCCCACTTATGTCTATTGTCTTTTCGGCATATCCAATGGACTTTAACGCCGCTACAGAAAGTGATTTCCTCAGGCAATTTTTCGTTTAACTGATAATTCCATTCAACTAATAATTCGGGATTCCTTGAAGCTAAATCATTAAAACCTTTTAACACACGCATATTTTTGCAATATGGACAGCCCCCACGATTTCTCATCTTGTCAAAAGCGGTAGCCATATAAGAATGCTTTAAAGTACATTTCCAAAATATTGACTTAGTCGTTCTATAATAAGTTTCACTGGGGCCAACAGCGTTTTTTTCATAGTCCCACTCATATAAATATTTTTTATTAAGTGTTTCGAAGTCATTAAAACCTGACAATAGCTGTTTTCCATTACAAATTTGACATTTTTGATCTTTCTGCATTAAACGAATGTCTTTTTTAAAAGAATGATCAAAATCTTGACAAAACCACCAATATTTGTACTTATTTTCAATTTTGGCATCAATAAGAGAAATACCGTTTTTCTGTTTATTCCAAAATTCTTCTAAAAACTCAACTCCCGGATAGTTTTCTTTTCTCATTAATGTACACTCTAATCAGAATAGACCTATAGTTATTTTTACAAAAGAAACTATAATAATCACAGTCAAAAGAGGTAAGACCAACATTTTCTCCGCTGACCCACCTGCCTTCATTTTTGTTAATCGGAATGTCCACCAAACTTTTCCGTGAGTAAAAGCTGAAATTGGCATGAGCAGAGGCACACCCGAGGTTGTATTTAGGTCACCTAACAAATGAACAATCATTCCAAAAGCAACTGAAATCCCTAACCACCAAAAATCAATATCTTTAGGCAACATAGCAAAAAGCAATAGACTAATAGACAAAGAAACAGCAATTGCTACAAACTCACCAGTTATATTAGATTTTTTAACTTTATCCATAAATTCTTTGGCTAAAGTAGATAAAGTCAAGTGTGTTAGAACAAAAGTAATTAACAAAGCAAAAAGCACACCCCAACTTTGAACACCAAGAAACGGGATATTAATCTCACCACCAATTTGAGTTCCAAGATAGACTAAAAACCCTAAAAACAAAGCAGCTGGAATAGTATGCCACAGACCACGGTGAGGGTTTGGCTCATCACTATCACGTTTAGTTCTTATAGTTGTCTGAGCAATCACTGAGGTTGTTCTAAACACGCTTGACAAAATAATCCCAAAAGGACCAAGATCGCTTTTTGCACGGCTAGCACTATTATCAAGGTCAGGAAGCATAGCAGCACCAGTAGTTGCTATGACAAATTGAACAAAAACCCAAGCGCTTGAAGTTAAAAGTATTTCAGAAAGAAAACCAGGGAAAAACGCTATTAAAGCAAGACTGACAGCAACACCACTTAAAGCGTGAGTGTATCCCATAAAGGCGCGATCTTTGTTTTTTTCTTTATCTTTTAAAAGTCTCTCAGTGGCACAATAATGCATCTAAACACCTATTTCTTTCTGAAATATATTTCTTAAATATTCTATAAAAATATCAACCTGTACAACTTTACAGAATTATAGTATTTTACATTTAAAGCTAATAGGGGAATATTTCAAACATTCACAAAAATACAATGTTTGAAATATTCCCCTATTTTATTGTTCAGACAATAATTTTGCTGATCACATTGGAGAAACGTGAGATGACCCAAATGCTACGTCAATACCAAAGTCTACACCACGTGCTGATCTTTTGATAATAGGAGGCAAAGAAACAACTTGATTAGTCTTAGCTGTAGCTGCTACAGAAGCATCATAGCCAGCATAAGCGGTGATAAGACTATCCTCACCTTTCTTGAACAACTGTGTTGCCACACCCATACCTGCTTTACCCTTAGTTGGAATGTCAAGAATAGAAGTGCGCTTAATAGTGTGCCCAGAATAAGTCAAAAGCACACACTCAGGATCTTTAACAGAAGCAAGCCATCCAAAATGAATAACCTCATCTTTATCATTTTTAAGTTTCATTCCCTTAACACCACCAGCTTTAGAACCAGTTTCCCTAATACTCTTAGCCTCAAAAATGAGGACCTGTCCAGCTTTGGAAACAAATACAAAGTAAGAATTAGTCAAGGCACGACCTAACCAACGTGAACCAATAATTTCATCACCTTCATCAAGATTAATCACAGGGAACTGATCATTCTTGGGGAAGTCTGTTTTAGCGATTTTCACAGCACCCATCTTAGTACCAAGTGCCAAACCAACATCAGATTTCATAGATTCATATTTAGCAACACCAACAATTGAAGCACTCTTAGGTAATGTCAAACCAGCAGACTTAGCATCAGTTGCTTTATTCTCAATGAAATAGGAAACCGGAACTTTATACCCTGTTCCAAAGTTGTCCACTAATACTAATGATTCCTGGGTTCGCATTTTAATCTGCTCAACAACTAAACCATCAGAGAATTTCTTAGTGTTTTCAGGATATGAGAAAGGCTCCATAGTCTTCATAATCTTTCCATTATTAAAACGTGTAATATAGCATGGAAGATCTTTATCAGCGTTTTTCAATTCTTGAGCCACAGCTTTTTCTTGAGCTGCAAACTCATCAGCAGACATACCATTGATCTCTGTCTTACGCTCATCACCAATAACCTTTAAAGTATTGTCAAACTCGTTCATCAAATAATTGTTTAGAACATCTTCATCATTTAACAAACTATTCAAATATTTGATTTCGTCTTCTAAATCTGATTTCTCTTGCTCCAAAGCTAAACTATCCATTTTAGTTAATCTTCTCAACTGAAGAGACAGTACATATTCAGCCTGTTCTTTATCAAGCTTGAATGCCTTTTGAAGTTTTTCATTAGCTACTTCTGTATCAGCAGAACCTCGAATAATAGAAATTGCTTTATCAATGTCAATGAGAGTCTTCAACATACCATTAACTAAATGTAAACGATTCTCACGACGAGGAAGAATATAGTTTGTCTTATTAGCAACACATTCTTTACGGAAATTAATGAAATCAGCCAACAAGTCTAACATTGAAGACTGAGTAGGACGATTATCAACAATTGTTGTCATGTTAGCTGAGAAGTTTGACTCTAAGCTAGTAAACTTAAATAAATCTTGAAGAACTTTTTTATGATTAGCACTAGGCTTAGTATCAATAATTACACGAATAGGGTGCTTCAAATCAGAAAGATCTTTGAAGCTAGCAATCTCAGTAAACTTACCTTTTTCAGTGTTCTTCTGTATTTCTTCAATAATCTTTTCAGGATATGTACCATAAGGAAGCTCATAGAATTCAATACGGAAAGTACTTCTAGCACCAGGAGTAACCTCATAATTACCACGAACTTTAAAAGAACCAGTGCCAGTCTTCAAATACTGCTTAATACCATCGTTAGATGTAATCGTTCCACCCATATTAAAATCTGGACCAAGAACGATCTTAGCCAACTGATCATGAGTCATATCTGGATTTTTCAATAATGCCTTACATGCTTTCATAATCTCAGTAGGATTATGGGAAGGCATATTAGCCGCATAACCAACTGCTAATCCTGAACCACCATTAACAATAGAAACAGGCCATTTTACAGGAATCTTTACAGGCTCAACACTAGTGTCATCATAGTTAGGAACCATTCTTGTAGCATGTTCAGCAATATCTTCCACATTCAACCAAGCAGCTTTATTCAAACGTGCTTCAATATAACGTGCAGCAGCTCCTGGGGTTCCTGGAGATCCAAAATCACCCTTACCATCAATCAAAGGGACACGGAAAACGTGAGGACGTGCAATATTCTTCAACGCATCTGACACAGAAGCATCACCATGCGGATGATAAGCCAAAACACGACCCGCAAGAGTAGCAACCTTAGAACGACCAGAATTAGGTGAAAGCCCCATACCATACATAGTATACAAAATACGCCTCTGAACCGGCTTCAAACCAGTTACGTCTACCAAAGCCCTATCCAATGAAACCGACCAAGCATAGGGCAAGAAATTATCTTTCAAAAACCTATCAACAGGTATTTCCTCAAGGTTATCAGCAACCTTCTCAAACTTTAGCTTCTTATCCTTCAAGTCTTCTTCATCAATTTTAACTCGTTTAGCCATCTCTTACCTTTCCTTATACTTCACAAAATTACTTTATCTATATCATTTTAACAACAAAGACATTAAAAAACCTTTTATATAAAGATTAAAAACATCATGTATTACCTTCTAAACAAATATAACACAGATGATCCGGGCTATCATCATGTAGACCCCTGACATGCTTTCTCTTCTGAGCACTACACTTCATGCAAGAATTACCTCTATAATTAACTAAACCATGTACAGCACACTCTTTCAAAGCATTGTTCTTCGCAGAAATGCACTTTCTACATTTATCACCCACAAATTTAGTCTCCCCATGAACCTCACAAGTTTTAATAGAAATGCTACTTAAAGCATTACAAGAATTACACACATTACCTTGATGTTTAGTCATGCCATGAATACTACACTCTTTCATAACCACAGTTTTAGCAACACTACACTTTCTACAATAATTTCCTGAAAAAGTCGTTAAACCATGAATCTCACACTCTTTTTGAACAAAAGTTTTACTCACAGCGCATTTACTACACGATTCACCTTGAAATTTAGTTTCACCATGGATCTCGCACACTTTCACAGACACTAGCTCGTTCATAAAACACTTATAACAAGCATTACCACGATGCTTAGTCATACCATGAATAGAACACTCTTTCAAAGACACATTTTCGCGCCAACCCTTTCCAAAACCAGTATAAACTCCACCTGCAGAACTATTTAAACATAATGGATCTGTCTTCCATAAATCGCCAATTATTTTTTTCTCATGTTCATAAGCTTGACTCTTTCTTTCAAAAATTTGAATAATTTCTTTTTTTAGCGTATTTTTATATTTCTTCTTCCAATTTTTAAATTTATTATTTTTCAACGTATTTCCACCGCTGCCGTAATACCCATCATTTAAACAATCTTTAATAGCGATATCTCTAAAAGGTTTTTTGACACTTGACATGCCATAATAATATTTCTTTGAGTCAGTAGAGGTTATTTTATAAGTATAAAAACTTAAATTTGGATTAACCCATTCATACACTTTATCTCCCGTGGTGGTTTCAATATTCCACCCTAATTCCAAAAATAAATCTATATTGCTTTTTCGGCTTCCGTTGTTATAAAATTGTTCACCTAATTTTGTCTTAAGAATATTATCTGGCCCCATATTCACAGCATAAGAGAATGTAAGGATCTCTCTACTTTTCCTATCAGCAGTAGCAAAAGTCTTCCCCGGAGCTACGAGATATTTTTTATCTTTATATTGCTTAACAAACTTCATCCCTGATTTTTCATACACATCACTATTGTCTCCTGTTGTATCTTGATACGTGAAAAGATCCGCAGGATTATATTTTTCAATATAATACTTAATAAGTTTACTAGCCCCACCTATAACCTGTACATCATTTTTAAAACATAATCTTAATAGTTCAGTAGTATATTCTAATTTTTTACCAGAAGTTCGGGGTGAGCAAAATTGAGCAACTCCCACTAACTCATGAGAAGAAAATAAACCTAATGATTCTTTTTTAAAACTACCTTTGGCAGCGCCTTGTGAATGATGCGTTTCAACAAATTCTTGTGCTTCATTGTTTTCTATTCGTTTAACTTCAGTATTACGGGCATATATTCTAATCATTATTACAAATCCTTTTCAATTACGCTTAGATACATTTTATCAAAGGATAAGGTGAAATGTCAAAGCAAGCAATAAATTAAGCTATAACTATTAATTCCTGTTTTAATAGTTATAGCTTAATTTATTAAATTCTCAAATAAAGATAATTAAGTCACTCGTTACCAGATTCAAAGCCTTCAACAAGCCCTGTATCAATAGCTGTCTGGAAATTATCACCAATGAAATCTTTACGCTCCTGAGAGTTATCACCCATTGTCAAAACCAAAGCTTCTTCCGCAGCTTGAACATCTTTCAACGTAATTCTACGCAATGAACGAGTGGCAGGGTCAAGCACAGTCTCGGAAAAAGCCTCTGGGGTCATCTCTCCAAGACCTTTATTACGTTCTACTTTGTACTTTTTCCCGCTTTTTTCAAGTTTTTTAACAATTTGACTCAACTCAGCCTCATTAGCAGCATAGTCAATTTTTTGACTCTTTCCTGTTCCATAAGTAATTTCAAACAATGGTGGAACAGTTTGATAAACTCTTCCCTCTTCAATCATAGACTTAAACATTCTATTGAACACAGTGTAAAGAAGAATATTAATATGAGAACCGTCAACATCAGCGTCAGCCGCAAAAAGAACCTTACCATAGCGAATTCTCTCAATGTCAAACTCTTTGCCAAAACCAGCACCAATAGCTTTTGCTATATCTGTGATCTCACTATTATTCAAGATTTGCTTCATATCCGCTTTGTAACTGTTCAAAATCTTACCACGAATAGGAATAACTGCCTGATAAGTAGCATCACGCGCTTTTAGAATAGTGCCCTTAGCCGAATCACCCTCACAAATCAATAATTCAGATTCTTCAGTTCCTGTCAAATCGCAATCCGAAAGCTTAGCAGGCATTGAAGAAGAAGACACTTGTGTATTTTTACGCTTAGCCAATTTTGCTATAGCTGCATCATGCCTATTCTTAGAAGCTTGTGCAACTTTCTCAAACATAGGCTTCAATATCTTTTGATTATTAGGATCATTAGCAAACTTAGTAAACAACTCTGTAAGAGCCTTAGTCAGAGCCTTGCGAACTTCTGGACCTGATAACTTGTCCTTCTGCTGACCTACGAACTGTGGTTCCGGCACATTCACAGACAACGCTACAGTCATACCCTCAAAGAAATCATCAATAATAGGTGGTTCATCCTTTGCTGTAAGAATACCACGCATTGACGACATTCTCGCACCAAAAGCTTCTACAAGTGCTTTCTCAAAAGCTTGCTCATGAACTCCACCTAAATGAGTGTGAATAGTATTAACAAAAGAGTTTAGTTTCTTTTCGTATCCAGTTCCATAACGGAAAGCAATTTCTGCTGTAACTGTACGCTTGATCTCATTCACTTTACCTTCATCATCAGAAGTCAACTCATTGTAATTCCCCTCTGTTTTCAAAGTATAAATACCTTTTTCAGTGAAAACATTAGTTTTAGCTTCTGTTCCTGGCAAGAAAGCGTCTTCTGAAATAGCTTCAACCATTTCTTCAAGACCATGCTCACTGAAGAATTCCCATGTATAGTTTGTTCCATCTTCATATTGTCGATTTTCATCAATTATGTCAATGTGAAGACCAGGAGCAATATATGCTGTATACTTTAAACGGTCCACTAGATCATCAATGTCGATTGTTTCATCCGCAGGGAATCTTTCTTCATTGAACCATAGTTTGATAATAGTTCCTGTTTTGAAATCTTTTTTCTCAGCAGGTTTTCTTTCATCCTTTGAAACAAGAATTTCATCTGATTTGCTAAACGAATCTTCAGGAGTTTCACCATCAAAATGCCCAGCAAAACCATCTTGGAAGCTTAGTTGATATCTTTTTCCAGCTTTGTAAATGATAGCATCAAATCTTTTTGAAAGAGCGTTAGTAGCGGATGCTCCAACGCCGTTCAACCCTGCACCAGCTTTTCCAGCGGCTACGTTGTTTCCAAAGTTTGCTCCAGCATGTAAAGTAGCCATAGTCAAAATAATTCCATTGACTCCAGTTTTTTTATTAATGTCTGTTGGCAAACCTCTACCATTATCTTGAACCGTAACTGATCCATCTTTGCCGAATACTACTTTAATCCTATCCGCAAACCCACGAACGCTTTCGTGAACACTGTTATCAATGATTTCACGAGTGGCAACACTCTGTTGTGTGCCTCTTTCACCCAAGTACATGGATGGCCTGCGCCAGATTGACATCGGGTACTCAAGTTTTTGCAAATCATCTGCTGTGTAGCTAGTATCTAATTTTTCTGCCATCTTACTTCCTTTACTTATCATCTTACTGTTTTGTATCAGTATAATTCTACCAAATTTTAGTCATTTTAAGCTTAACGTTTTCTATATCAGTTTGTACCCAACAAATTCAAAGTTTTCAAGAAACAGTTTTGACGGTGGAATCCGGTAGATTGTTTAAAGAATTTTTGATAATTATTTTTATTTTTTTGCGAGTTTCATCCTCATTCAACAACCATTCATCACTCCATACATGAAAGAGTTTAACATTTTTTTCTGCACATAGGATTTCTTTCACTCGTTCATTGCTGAATTGAGTGTTATTTTTTAAATCGTTTAGGTAGCTTTCTTTATCATGCCAGTACAATCCGTTGTACTCAAATCCAATGTTCAATGAAGGAATAAAAATATCTATTTCTTTTGGATTTATGATTTTCTTATCATTTTCTACAACAAGAACTTTTCCTGGTAACATTGTTCTAATAAACTTCAACAAAGTTTTTTCTTGTTTTGAAATTGCCCCTGAACATTTAGGGCATCCAAAACCTCTTGATCTATTACTTATTAAAGCTTCCCACTTGTGAGAGCAAATATAGCATTTCCATTGTGCTTTTTCATTTCTATGAACAGAGATTTTAGTTGGATCAAGGGCATTTTGTGAATAATCCCAATCTTTCATAAGCTCAGAACGCTGTGAAGCTAAGTCATTAAAACCTGCAAGAATTTGCCTGCCAGAACAAATCGGACATCCTTGGTTCCTTTCAGCTCTATGTCTGCATGTAGCTTTGTATTCATGGTTTTTTGTACATATCCACCAATATTGAATACCGTAATTCATTATAAAAGTATCAGGTTTAGTATCATTTCTTGTTGGATGCCATTCTTTTGCAATTTCTGGATATACCGTAGCAAAATCATTGAATCCTTGTAGCAATTTCTGGTTTCCGCAATAAGGACAGTTCGAATTAAATTTAATACGGCTATATGGAGAAATTTTCCACTTATGACCATGAGCTAAACATTTCCATTGTATTTTATCGTTTGTATTTGCTAAAACTTCTGTTGGTTCTTTTTCATCATTCCACTCTGAAAGCAAATAAGGATGAATCGTTGCCAAATCATTAAAACCTTCTAAAACTTTTCTATTATTGCAGTAAGGACAAGCGGGTTTTTTGCGCCTAACACGAAGATTAACAGCAAGTGTATAAATATGTCCATATTCTAAGCACTTCCATTGTGCTTCATACTCACTTGCCGCTGTGTAATCATCAATTGATTTTTCATCGTTCCATTCTTTAGCTATTGGAAGAGTTTTTATAAATTCTCTTTTGTTTCGGGGAACACCTTTTCGTGGATTTTTATTTTTTTCATTCATCAATAATCTTCCTTACCCACTTTGTTTTCCCAGCATCATAAACCTTCAAAAAACCATTTAACTCTGCTAATTCTTCTTCATTCATTTTATCAAAATATTCTAAATTTAAATCATTTTTGAATTTATTTTTAGAATATTTTGTTTTATCTTCACGGTATTGTTTTTTCGCAAAATATGTATAGTCAGGAGAAATATGTTCTTTGAATTTAAATCCATTATTTATATATAATTCATTATTGTCAATGCAGTTATCAGATATCGCAGTAAGATATTCAAAATCATAATGTTTCTCAATATAAGATATAAGTTTGGCGAAATTGTTAGAAGAATTGTACTCAGAAACAAAACAAGATATATTGAGTCCTTTTTTACTTTTTCTCTCTTGGACAGCAACAACAGCAATAAGCTTCCGTTTTTCGTTTAACAATCCTATATAAAGCGAAGCATTAAGAACTTTTTGTGGATAGTTATCGCTGAAAAACTTTATCGCTTCAGCTTCTTCAATCTTTTTAATTGTTGTTTTTTCCAAGGGACAGTATTCAATATTTTTATTTAATTGATTTAACAGCATTTGTTTAATAGTTTCACGAGATTTAAACCAATCATCTTCCCAAATCTGAATCAGTTGGATGTTGTTTTCTTGACAAGTTTTAAATTTATTAAAATGGTATTTTTTATCGACAAACTTTTCTGAATGATAATATATACCGTTAAATTCAATACCTATATTTAGATGTGGAATAAATATATCTATTTCAAATTTTCTACCTTCTTTGTTATTAATGATTTTATGAGTTACGATGTCTAATACACTGTTTTGGGAAAGAAATTCAATAATTTGTTTCTCACCTCTGGATGCTGTTGCTCCTTTTGCACATTCAGGACACCCTTGAGGTCTTTTCTTATTTGTTCTATTGTACACGTAAGCTGTCCATTCGTGAGAACATTGTGAACACTTCCACCACGCTTTTTTATCATGCCCAGCAGAAATTTCGCCAGGATTAAAAGAATTCTTTGTAAAATCCCATTCTTTGACAAGGTGCGGATGAGTAATACTTAACTTGTTGCTTACGTCAATAGTTTTTCCAGCGCAAGTAGAACATCTTCGGCCATTATAAAAATGATTGATAGCGGCAAAATAACTATGTCCATACTCTAAGCATTTCCACCAAACTTTAACTTTTGAACCGTTAGTTATTATCATAAAAAATAGTATAAAACCATCTAAAACAATAACAACTACCCTAATTGGGTTATCAAACACTCAAAAGAACGTTTGACTTGTCAGTTCCCAGACTACCAGTTTCATCAAGCAGAAGGTCTGCCTGACCAGCGCTCTCGTCTCCCTGACCGTTTAAAGCCTCCCCGCAACTCTGGGCGGCATAATTCCTAATATTCACAGCAGCATTCAAATCACGATCCAATATTAAACCACAATCTGAATTCTCACAATAAAACACACGCTCTTTCAAAGATAGTTTGGCTCTCACTACCCCACAATCAGAACACGTTTTACTACTCGGATAATACTGATCCACCATCACTACCCTGCTACCATACCAATTAGATTTATAATTAACATAAATTTTCAAACGACCGAAACTTGCGTGAGCAATACGACGCGATAGTTTTCTATTCTTTATCATCCCAGCAACGTTCAAATCCTCTAAACCAATTATTTTATACTCATCAACCAGTCGTTTAGATAACTTATGAGCAAAATCAACTTCTTGGTTAGTGACCTTAGCATACGTTTTCTGTAGTTTTTTCTTCGTTTTCTCATAACGATTCGATGCTATTTCACCAGTAGCTTTATTAAACTTACGTCTCCTACTTAACTCTTTGTTCAACCTACGGAGTTTCTTCAACTGTTTCTCGTAAGATTTATGATTCTCAATCACTGTTCCATCACTGAACACAGCAGCATTTTTAATACCAACATCCACACCAACTATTTTCTTCTTATCCTTTTTAGTTCTTAATAAATGGTATTGTTTGAATAATTCATCACTCACTCGAACTATAATGTTGATAAACCATCGTGTTCTTGAATACTTCACACTAACATTTGTTATACGACCATCATGCCTTAATAAGTAAGCAAGTTTAGTAGCACGTTCGTGTAGTTTTACTGTACCAATAGTAGGTATAGTGAAGTGTTTGCGGTCTTCTTCTAAACGTCTGACCCCAGTGGTGAAAGTAATACCTTCATTATCGTTGAAGTGCTTTGTTTTATATTTTGGTAAACCTGATTGTTTCTTAAAATACTTGTTTAGGGCGTTATTTAGGTTGGCGAAACCAGTGTTGTAAGCTTCTTTGCTGTTCTCATGCCACCAGAGAGCTATCTTATCTTTTTCTTGATTGAATATTTTCCTTAGAGAGTAAGCGCTAGTGTTAAGGTATTCTGTTTCTGTTCCATTTTTCACGTTAGTCCAGTTTGATAACACTTTGTTGAGAGCATAGTTGTAAGCATATCTTACTGCTCCTGCGTGTGAGGATAATTGGTTTAATTGTTTTTTATTAGGGTTTAGGGAGTATTGCAATGTTATGACATTGTTCATTGTGTTCTCCCTCTAATAGTTATTTTATATTATGATTCTATCAAATAATATTGGTTTTTATCATTTTTTTATCATTCTGAGGGATTAGAAGCTACCCCATCTAACTTCTTCAGGTGTTTTATCGTTTTTTTCATAATCCCACCAGAATAAACTTTCCGAGCACTTTGAAGCTAAGTCATTAAATCCTTTGAGTACTTTTGTTCCATGACAATAATTACAACCTCTTGCTCTAATAATTGAGGAAGGTGTAGTTATAAAATAATGATCATTTTTACAAGGCCACTCAATTTTTATTCTGCTTGTTGAAAATAATATTGTCGAAGGATCAGGGTTGTTTCCTGATTTTTCCAATCTTCTAACATTTCAGGGAATTTAGTAGCAAAATCGTTAAATCCAGTCAACAAAACTCTGTTAGAGCATATTGGGCATAAAGAGCCATCTGTTCTATGTCTCATTGAGGCTTGCCATCTATGCTTGTACTGAGAACATTTCCACCATATCTTATATTGAGATTTAGGTTTTATTGACATTATCGAAATATTGGGAAAATCTTCATTGTTCTTCTCAAAATCCCACTCATGGATAATACTAAATGCAAATTTTTCCATAAGCTCAGCTTTCTGTTCGATGGTCAATTCAAATAATGTAGTAGATATATTCAAATCGTTCATCAACTCAAGCCTTTTCTTCTCAGCTAAATTTTTATTCCTGTTAGATTTTAACAACGCTTTGAAATCCGTCGTATCATTCTATTATTTTCAGCATATTTCAAAAACAATATTTAAAATTTTCCTTATTTAAAATCTCTCATCCCATCAAGATTCAAACCAGATTTATTAAATACTGTTGATGTTGAATTATTTTTTGAAGTTTTCGATCCGCTTAACCCACCTGTATTTTTAAGATGGTTAAGATTATGTAAATTGTTGCTCAAAGAATCTAAATCAAGATTTTCAATGCTATCATCTTCTTCGTTGCCTAAGAGATTAACTATAAGAGAAGCCGGAACTCCTGTCTCAATTGATTCTTTAATGATTTCCATAAGATCATTAGCATTTAAGCTTTTCCTACGCTCATAAGCTGCTTCTAATGCTTGAACTGCTGTCAGTGCCATATCTTCATCATAACAATCAAGCAAAAAGAATATAGAATCTCGGTAATTTACGTAAGGGGACACCTTGTTCAACAAGCTTAATAAGGTGCCATTTATTGATTCAGAAAAGTCTTCTTCGATTTTTAAGAGAATCTTTTTATTCTTTGCTATTAAAGTTTCTGTTCCTGTAATAGGTGATACACCAGAATTATTCAATAGTTTAGACACAAATATAGGACGAACATCAAAACCCTCTAATCCCATAGCCATAATAATTGCCTACCCTCATTGTTATTATTGAACAATCTATTTTTAAAATATTTAGTGAACAGAAAGTCAGCCTTCTTCTATAATATCTGAATTTTCGTTAATCCAATCATACACTTCACCCATATTAAAACCTTTTCCGACTAATGTCCTAACCAGTTTTTGTTGTTTTTTGTATTTATCTAATTTCGCAAAACTGGATGATCGAGCAATTTTAGATGCTTCTTTGTCCAGTCCATAACTTTCGTTGATTTCAACATCTTCTGATTCAATAACTTGTTCTATTAAACGTTGAGGGACTTTATTCATGAACAATTTATTCTTTAAAGTTTGAAGGCTTTTTCCAGAGTCAATTCCATTTTGAATAAAACTGACTACGTATTGGTAATCATCAAGAATGTATTGTTCAGTCAATTTCTGAATATTTTCTTCAATAATATTGTGATTTTCTGTATTTCCATTATTATAAGTAATTGTTATATCTTCTTTAATGTAGCCTTTTTGCAATAGTTTTTCTCTAATTTGAAAACTGTTTTTATTATAATTTGTTGCGTAAAAAAGAGCGCTTTTATATGCATGGTCATTTAGCTTCATATAAGTTTTGAAATCTACTGTTCTATTATCGGGAATTTCAACTGTTCTTGCCTTTTTCATTTTTATTCCTCAACTTTTTCAGCTGGCTCCAGCTCTGAAGGTGTTTCTTCTTCGTTTCCTGTTAATTCACTCCATTTATTAGATAAAACCTGCTCATCTATATTAGGTGGTTGAATTTTCATCAATCCCATTGTAAAACCAATAGCAAACAGAGAAACATATGCTATAACGACAAAAGACACAAACCCCAACACAAATTTTACAATGGGATTACGTTCTTTCTTATAGATGATGACAATTTCTTCATCTTCACTGTTGTCATCATCTTTTTCAACTGACTCTTCTTTAATACTACTTTTACTGTCATCATATGTTTCCAAATCAGGCTCAGTAGCGTTTTCTGCTGTCTCAGAACGATGTAATTCGTTATCTGAGTTATCAGTTGTCTTTTCGCTTTCTGTCTCTTTATCAGCCATTTTATTGCCTCACTAATTTGGTAACCATTGTATTGAAAATATCAACAGCCAGTTATTGTTTCATCGTAGTTCAATGGCTTTTAATAAGACTTCTGATGGTGGTTGTGATAAGAATGCATCTCTTGCTTTGGGGAAAGGTTTTAAATCAGCTTTCACACATATAGCTGCTAGTGGGCACCAGGAACAAAGGAAAGAAGGTGTGTATTCAAAAGTGTTGTTTTCAATCATTGTGTCCAGAGCTTTGTCAGCTTCTTCAACGTCTCTCACAACTTTATCTAATAATTCTTGATCATTGACATTTACTTTGACAACACCTTTAGCAACAGGATAAATTAATCTAGCACCTGAAACATTGAAGCCTTTTTGCTCAAGAAGAATTTTATAAATCAATTGTTGTCTTTGTTCAGCCCAACCTTCTTCTGATTTAGTGTGAGATTTCCATTGTTTTATTTTAGCCCCTGATTTGTAATCTTCAACAATAAGAGAGGTTCCATCTTTCGCACTAATTGACAAACGATCAATAAAACCGAGTGTTTCTCGTTTTGCGTTACCTATCTGTCCTCTGACAAAAATTTCCAAACCCTTTTGTGGACCTTTTTCTTCGTCCATAGTTATTTCGGCAACTGTTACTTTTTGCGGATCAGCACCCATTTCATAATAACCTTTAACTGCATCTCTCAACCAAATGATAACGTCTTCATTTTCACTTAGGTCAGCAAATTCTTCACTATGAAGAGTTTGCTTAGCAATTTTTGTAACGGCTGCCTTAGTTCTCTGTTCAGGCTCTAATGCGAATAAATCTTCCATGACCTTATGAAAAAGAGAGCCACGACGTGCTGCATTATCAGGCTCTTGCTCTACAATTTCTCTAAGGACAAACGTATCAGCCAGCCATCTAGCAGCGCAGCTATCTTTACCTATCAATCCTGTAACCATAGATGCTGATAGTTTCTTTTTCTCTAATTTTTCTGAAACTTCTCTAGATTTTATGTGCAATCCGGCTTCATCCATAATTACTAATTTTTCAGTTAATTCTTCCATCGTTGCCCTCAAATCACTATTGTGTCGTTTTTTAAAACTTTCTCTTATATCTTACCAAATCAAAACAATACATACGTCTCTATTGATAAAAATTTTGCTCTATGATATAATTTTATTCTTATGTTCTAAAAGAAAAGGCTAAATTATGCAACATATTATTTTTGGAGACACAGGCGGTCATTTTAATCAGCTTTATAAATCATTGCGCCATATTGGAATGACAGAAGACTATATTCTACCTCATGATACTAGAATTATTCATCTTGGAGATTTGGTTCATAAAGGTCTATACAGCTCTGATATTTTACGAATGATTGATTCTATCAGGCATCTTAACCCTGGTCAATGGATTCAAATTATGGGGAACCATGAAGCACAATATCTCGGTGGTGAAGTTTTCTGGAGTAAAAGAGTAGATGCTCCTGGACAAAAAATTCTTACACAATGGTATGAGGAAGGTTTCTTGAAATTCATTCACGTTCTTGAAGCTGAATCAAAAGGTTTCTTGCACATTGAAACTACTAGCCATCAATACACATCTTCTAGACCCATAGTATTTTCGCACGCTGGATTATCTCTTTCTTTTTGGTTGAACAATCTATCTCAGTATAAAGTACATGAATACGATAAAGCGATTGAAAGCACACCATTGGTAGATGTTCATTCTTCAGGTATTATGATGGGAAAGAATTTTAACCCTTCATCTCCTGTTGGACCAATCTGGGCGCATGGAGTTCATGAAGTATGGCTAATGTGGAACACCATGGAACAACACCTGTTTAATCAAATTGTAGGTCATATTTCTCCCTATGTTTACGAAAGAAAATCTTACTTCCCCGGAACAGATGAATCATTCAAAAACATAGCTGAACTTAACCATGAGGAAAGATTCACAATTGCACCTTTTAAGAAAGATGCTACTGTTGATAAATCTTGGATTGGTTTTATGGATCCTGGTTTCGATAAAAAAGCCCGTCTTGATTGCCAACCTTATTTAATCATTAACTGAATAAAACGAGAGGTAACAAATCTTGAACAATTCGTAGTTCAAGATTTGTTACCTCTCGTTTTATTGTATCCTTTGTCATATCCTCTGTAAAGTTTAATAGCATATTTTTCTAGATCATTTAGATTAAAATAATTAGTTTGTTTCATACTTATTAATTTAATGGTCCATTGATCGCCTTTTACATAATCTCTATAAACGTCTTTGTTTCCACTGTTCTTACCACCGAAGTGCATAGTAACTCGTTTTATGACATTTACAGACTGACCAACATAATGTTTATCTTTTGTCAGATTATGAAGAATATATATTCCGTCAAAATTCAACCCTTCTGAGTATATAGAACTTTTCTTGTTGTTTTTGAAACTATTGACCAGTTTGAAAAACTCTTCCGGTGTAACCTGTATAGCATGTTGTTCTAATATGTCTACTTCTTGTTGTAATTCGTTCTCAATTTTATTTTTAGAGCGCTGATTAACCTTGTGTCTAAAAAACAATAAACACGCTAGACCAGTTATTAAAAACAATGAGAAAAAAGCAAAATCCATATGATCTAATCCTTACATCATAAAATATGATTGACATATGAAATATCTAATCAATATACGTTCTTTATGCTGTTGTTTAGAAAATATTAATATATTAATTAAGGAGAAGAAATGGCAAAATACCACATTAACCCAGAAACAGGACGACCTGGAGAGTGTACAGCTACAGTTAAAGGATGTGCCTATGCTGTTAATAATATGTTGCCTGAACACTTTGATAGTATTGATGATGCTCTTGATGCTTATGAAAAATTCAATGAAAATAAAACTGTTTCTACATTAAAGAAGCCTGAACCCATTGATGATTTTTCCGCGAAAACTGGCACCCAAAATCAAAATAGCTACACTGTAGAAGCCGATTCGCAGTTATTTATTGATGATGAAAAAAAAGAAGACGAACAAAATTCTAGCCCAAAACTATCAGCTCCTACAAAACCTTCTGAATATCAAGCAGCAGCTCCTGTGGAAACAATTGATGAAGATAAAGCTTTGACACTTATTGATGATATGCCAAATTCAAAAGCTGTTGCTTTAGACAACAAAGCTTCAGAATGGATAAAAACAATGTCTTCAATCAACCCTAATTCCCAAAAGTTTATTAAACATACACAAGCGATTTCAAAAATCGCTAACAAGGCTTTCAGCTCTACTGCATCTCTTTCAACAAACTTCTTAAATAATAGTTCATCAAGAAAAAACTCCGCTTCTGAAAAAGTTGGAAAAGATCTTGCTAGCTTGAGAAACGTTATTGAAGATATGGCTCCTGAAGAAGATACATTCAAGGCAAAAGCATTAGCGTTTTTACCTGGCAGAAATGCTGTTAAGAAATACTTTAATCGTTTTGAAAGTAACGCAAAGCAAATGGATGTCATAATGAAAAGTCTTGAAAAAGGACAAGCAACATTAAGCCAAGAAAATGCGGAACTGGCAGTAGAACGTCAGCAATTATGGAATGATCTAGGAGAATTACAAAGAGCTGATAAATTATTGCGTTCTATGGATAACAAAGTAGTCGAAAAGATTAATGAAGAAAAATCTAATGGCAACAGTGAACTAGCGAAAACTCTTGAACAAAACGTATTGTTCAACATTAGACAAAGACATCAAGATGTTATGACTCAAACTGCTGTGACTGTTCAAAGTTACATGGCTATGGGTATGATCGAAGAAAACAACAATAAGTTAGCACAGAATGTTGAAAGAACAAAAACAACAACTGCTACAGCACTTGCTACTTCAGCACGTATTGCTGAATCTTTAGGACACCAAAAGAAAATTCTTGAAGGTGTTGACTTTATGCGCAATACAACAAACAATCTTATTACGGATAATGCTAAAAACCTTCAACAAAATGCATTACAAATTCAAAGACAAGCTACAACAGAAAGCGTTGACACAAAAGTTCTACAAGAAAGCTTTGACACTATGTTCAAAACCATGGATGATATGGACAATTTCAGAGATGAAGCAAATCAAAATTTCTTAACGACAATCAATGCTTTAGGAGCGCAAGTTAATCGAGCAAATGAGTATGCTCGTGAACGAAATCAACGATTATCAGGAGAATTAACAACTGATAATGACAAAAAGGCTATTGAAGACTGACAATAAGAACATACTTTGAGTAGAAGGTTAAAATACTATGCAGAAAATTTACCATACCACACCAACTGGTCAGGTGAGACAGTGCTATGCTAACAACGGTAAATGCCCTTATGGGAGTAACCAGCACTTTAAAGATAAGGATGCTGCTAAAAAGTCTGTTGAAGAGCGTTTGACAGAAGAACACTCTGCCACAGGCACAATCACTAAAAGCGCTTTTCAGGAAGATAGTAAAAAACTTTTAAAGAAAATTAAAGAATACAAGACAGAACAGAGCTTAGACAAAAAGTTTGATGAAGTCATGTCAGAACATAGTACAGCAAAAGAAAAAGAAAAATTCTTAAAAGCTATTGCAGAAAACCATAATACTTCTGAAAAAACTTTAATGAAAATAGCTTCTCTTAGTGCTCATTTCAACGGTCATCTCATACAAAACACAAAGAACAGAAGATTAGTTGAATTAGCCTACCTTAACAAATATACTGATGTAAGAAAAGCAGCATTGTCAAATTTACTAACTACTGACAATGATTTATATGCAGTAACTTTAAAGTACAATGAAACATATTACAAAAAAGATTATATTCGAAAATTAAGGCAAGCAGGATATAGTACTGCGCATATGAAACAGCATAGTACTTATAAAAACACTACAATGGATAGTGAAGTCAAAAGCATCGAAAAATTCATCAATACTTATTCCAAAAAATACAATGGCTCTGGAAAATTGACTAATAACAATGCCCGAGATATACGAAAATTTTTAGAGAGTAAGAGACCTAGTGAATACAAAGGTTATATTCGACTAACTGTTGACAGCCTGATGAACGCAGAAAAAATTGATAAATACCACAATATTATTAACACTAAGCTAAAAGTTAAGTCCTCCCCAAGTAAAAACAAAACACAAATTAATTACAGTAGTGTTCCTTTAAACAAAACAAAACCAAAGCCACACACTAACATCAATTCAAACAAGATCAGTACTCAGTCTCATGATGTTAATGATGTCACTAAATTAGACCAGTTTAAAAACACAAAGCCTATGGCTAAATATGAAGACAGCATTGAGTTGCAACAAAGATGGGATAAAGGATTGCAAGATCTTCCTGTTGAAATACAAAAAGAAATCCTTCGCAAAAAACCTCAAAACAGCCAGGAAGGATTAAGAGCAGTAGTAGATATATTCAAAACAACTGACAAGCCAGGTGAAATGGCTAAAAATGGATTACTTAATTTTGTCAATCATATCGAAAACTTGAAAAAGAAAAATGTTAATGATGGGTACATAGCTGTTGACGAACCAGAATTCAAGACACCTTCAGGGTTAATCAAAGTAGAAGAACATATAGGAAATAGAGATTACGGCGAAAGAATAACGTTTAGAATAAATGGCGAAAAATTCGAGATAGGAAAACCTATGCTATCAGACAACTGGACTAGTTTTTTACATATTCAAGAAGAAACTTCAATTGAGCCTGTAAAAAAGAAAAGTTTCTGGGCAAAGCTGTTTTCAAAAGATAACTAAGATATTGTTAACATAATACAATAGAAGTAAAATATTGATTAATACACTAAAAATTTATTTTGCCAGGAAATCAAGGATACAAAAATGAATGACAATTACAGTTTATCTTATGTCAATGATGGAGAAGACGAAATCCATTTGATCGAAATTACTCAAGCTCAATATAATCAATATTCGGAAGAAGCAGAGTATTATGATATGGATATTCACGAATACATTGAACTAGCTATGGAACATGAGTTTATTGCTGAAGAAATGGGATTAGAAGATCTTGACGAAACAACGTCTTGAAACGCTTTAAATAGAATGTATAATATTTCACTAAAATCCCTTACAATTTTACCCCCAAATAACACAGAAAAGACGCTGCTTATTTGGGGGTAAAATTTACAAAAATAAAAGATTTTTTCAAAAACCGTATATCACCATCAACTTCTCTTGAAGTATGTATTTTTCTTTTAAAAAGGCTTAGAGCCACATATCTTCATCATGATAATTTGATTTTTTATTTTGAACTTTAAAGACTTCCTCGAATTGCTCATTACTAATTTTTGACTTTTCTTTGCCGCTGTACAGGTTCTTATAATTTTCCTTAAGCTGAAGAGCAAAATCCTCATCCGAAGAAATCATTTTTACGTACTCATCTTGATATATTTTTCGTTCCACAGCGTCATCATAAACAGCATTAATGTGATATTTATTGTTTCTATGTTGGAAATCATCTTGAGCCATAAGCTTGATGTGCGCTACTCTACTAGACTGGAAAGTCTTATCATACAGTTTTTTATAATATTTGTTACTTAGATTATTGTTGTATTTTCTACGAGAATCAGATTCTGCTTTTTGAACAACTGCTACTCTTCTGTCCAATGCCACTTTAACAAGAATAAAAGGGACACATAATACGTGTACCCAAGATATTTTTTCAAATTTTTTATAATGAACATTTTTCGGATCATTCACAAATTCGCTATACCATTCATCTGTAAGGTAGTTATCAGTAGTCGATACGTAAATCATATGTCCTATCATAGAAACAAAGGCTAAAACGCATATCCCAAAAAAACTAATTATCCCAATTCCAACTATTGTGCTAATTACCACAACTATCACCTCAATCTTATTGTACATTTTATACAATGACTAAATATTTGTTATTGTTTTTTATCTTTCTTGGCAAAGAGTGTTTGAAAAACCTTATCTTCAATGATTTCAGAAGGTTCACTCATACCTTCATCCTGCCACGGGCTAGAGCTCTGTTGCTCAATTTTAGATTTAGCTTCTACATAAGCTTTTTGGTAAATCTTTTTCTCATTCACATCAGAACTAAAATCTTTACTCACTACATTTTCGAAAGCATCCGATTCAGCTTTTTTAAGAATCACAATATAACGATAATGCTTATACTTGTTCTTATACAATTCAGAATGTTTTTCATTCGTGAAAAAATTTCGATAATTTCCATCAAGACTATCTGACGAAGCTGCTTCTTCAATCAATTTATTCAATTTTTTATTAAGAAGCGGCTGAGACAAGAAAAGATGCCACTTCACAATGCCTAAATCTCGAGTTTTAATTTTTTCCTGCCAGAAGTCATTTCTTCTTTTTCGTATTGACTCATTAACTTCAACTATTAGATAAATACAAGCTCCTAATAGAAAAGCTAAAAATAAATAAACCATACGGATCCTCTTTCTTCATAATGCTCTCATATAAGGGTAGTCTTTAAACTCTACCATAAAACAGATCCTAAGTCAATATGATTCTTGATTTCTCACACTTTATTTGTTATAATGAAAAAACGTTTATAAGCTATATAGGAGTGCTGATGTTTGACAAAAAACTATTTTCACAAGAGATGGACCTTGACCTGAATATTGTTGAATCTGCAGTAGAGAATCTTCAACAGAAAAACAACAGATTCATTGCTGTATCAGGAAAAATTGGGTCAGGCAAAGACACTGTTGCTCCTTTAGTAATAAGTTCTTTAGGTATAAATCCTGATGATAGCATACAGGAGTTCTTTGCTAGACCTTTAAAAAGCGAGATAGATCAAGTCATCAAAATTGTAAGAAGCCATCTTAATATTGAAAAAGCAGTTTTTGTTGTATCCAAGGAAATGAAAGTGCCTTATGCTAAATCCTTGAAAACTGTAGCATTTATACATGAAGAAGTGTCCAAAGACCACTCTCTTACAGCTTATAGTAGAACATCAGGCATCCGTAGAGCATTACAATATTGGGGAACAGAAGTCAGGCGTGAGCAAGATCCTGATTATTGGGTAAAACGTGCAATGAAAAGCGTATACCATGAATTAGCATTAGGCAAGTCCGTATATATTACTGATGCTAGATTCCCAAATGAACTAATAGCAGCAAGCAACGCTTTGGGCAAGACAATTAGGTTAGATGTCAGCTACGAAGAACAGTCTCGTCGGATAAAGAATAGAGACGGGATTTCTGTTTCTGAAGAAGCAAAAAATCACCCCTCAGAAACTTCACTGGATGATTACGAAAATTTTGATGTTCGAGTGATGACAGATCATTTAAATCCCTCAGAAGTTGCCGAAGAAATTGTTGCCAAAATCTACTAATTTTCAGATTATCCGAAATTTAATCCAATCCTTTGTAAAGATATTAATATTATCAGAAACCTACAAAGGATTGGATTAAATTTTTATGGAAAAGTTAGAACCTCCCATTAAAAAGTATTTAACAGGAAAAAGACCAAGTCACTCTTCAACCTCCAATCTTTTTAAAAACTTTAAAAACTTAGACTCGAATGCGCTACTATTCGTTTTTAACAAAGCTGGATATCTCAGTGAAGATTATAAACCAACTAAAAAAGCCATTGAAGATGGCCTCATTGATAGTTGTGAAAGAAAAGCTCTTTGGAAAATAGATATAGTTGAACAGAAACTTCATGAGTCTGGAATGAAAGTTGAAAGACAATCTGTTAACCAAGAAATAAAAGATACTACTAATGGAGAACCTAAATTCGTTGGTTTAGGTGTCATTGCAACATACTTCAATGTTTCCGCTAATCAGATTGGTAAATGGCTTGATAAACTGGAATTACGTGATGAAGAAAAAATGGGAAACCAAGAAGCCATGGATAAAGGTTTGTCAACAATTGTAGAAATGAATGCTGATAGTGCTGGGAAGAAAACTCGCAAAATAGCAATGTGGGATCTTTATTTAACACAGAAAATATTAGTAGAAGCAGGCTACGAGTTAGACTTCGATTATGAAAAAACTTTAAAAGGAAAAGGAAAAAACAGTGATGTAACTGTATCCAGTCTAGATGATAGGGTTAAAGATTTTGCTAAAGAATTTTCTCTTCTGTTTAAAAACGTTGACACGAGAAAAGAACTTCCGGCTTTAGTAAAAAAACAGCCGAAAATTGTACTTCAAAAAGCCGAAGAATTACTAAAAAAACCAGGCTTTATCACTGATGGAATATACTTGAAATATATTCGCAATAACAAAAAATGATTGTAATGAGGAACATATGAGTAGACTAATCGGAATTTCAGGGAAACCAGGCAGCAACAAACTGTTCTATGGTTTTAGAATCATCAGAGAGCTGAGGTTAAGAGGCTACTCAGCAGATTTGGTCTCACTAGCAAAGCCTTTATACGAAGAGCTGAACTATATAGCTGACCAAGTTGTAGACAAAGTACCCAATGAAAAAATCATAGAAGAGAACAATCTTGGCAATAGAGGGTTTAAACTTATTGAATTGTTGAACCCCGAAGCCATTGGTGAGAAGAATCCAGTATATGGATATTCTAGAAGAAATGAGTTTTTTAGAGCAGCATTAAGCGTTTTAGGAACAGAAATACGAAGAGAACAGAACGCTAATTATTTTTTGAATAAACTTGAAGACCAACTTAAAGATTTAGATTTTGGTGTATTAATTGATTTAAGATTTCCTAACGAAGCAGATTTTATTTTTCAAAATCAGGGAATGACAATCAGAGTGAACGTATATGACGAAACAGATAATCATGGTGGATATAAATACAACAAAGGTATGGAAAGTATTACCGAAAAAGCATTAGATGATTACCCTCTGTTTGATTATGAATTTAATAAAGAATTTTTCAATGGGACTCTTTTTGGATATGAATTAGAAAAGTTCTTTAACATCAACAAAAACAGGAGTACATAATGAATAAATTTCATATTAATCCCGAGACAGGAAGAGCCGGAAAATGCTCAGCAGCGTCAGCCGAAAGCTGTAAATTTTCAACTGACGCTGGAACAGTTGTTGCACATTATGATTCAAAAGATGAGGCAAAAGCAGCTTATGAAAAAATGAATGACACAAAAACTACTTCCACTGTTAAACGATCCTCTTCTAAAACATCTAGTAATGAAGAAACGTTAGAAACAAACCGCAAAAAGTTAGCTATTGTTAATAGGCGAGTTGAACATCTTACATCTAACTTACAAAATCGAAAATTCAAGTTAACAGACCTTAACAAATCTTTAAGCTTAGACAAATCAAAAGAAGATAGAGATAAAATCTATGAAGAAATCAAACAACAGAATGAAGACATTTTAATTCTTGACAAAAAACGAAAAGATTCCCTCAAAGAACAAAAAGAAATTGCTCAAGAAATCGAGAAGCAAGAAATAAAAACAACACCTAGACCTAATTATAGACATTCATATTATGATGGTGGACCTTGCGGTGGAGCAAGCGCTTGTTGATAACATTATCAAATGTTTAATGAGAGGAATATATTTATGAGAAACACTGATGCTGAAATTATTGAAACATTTGCCAATGATGAATACATACTGTTAGACATTAATAAATCTTCTTTTCATCATGAGAGATTACTAGAAGATGAAAGAATTTTCAGTTACGAAAGATATTTTGAGGAAGTTCACTCACCTGTGGAAATAACACTAGGAAAATTAGACTTTCCGTATAATGAAAGATGTTTAGATATGCCTATTCGCTTAGCAGATGAATCAGAGTATAAGCTTCCCACACAATGGAAATCTCTACAAAACACTCTTGAACAATTGATTTCTGTTGAACATTATCATAATCCTCATTGGAAAGACTATTATACTTACATCACGGTAGACAATAAACCTGTAAAAACTGGAGAACAGCAAAGACATGGCGGTTTACATGTAGATGGTTTTCAAGGAACAAGAATTAACCCTAAAACAAAGATTACAAGAAATTATGTTGCCACTACTAACGGGGGAACTCAATTTTGGAATCAACCATTTGTTGTAGCAGATCCAGAAAAATTTAATGTTTTCAAAGGCTTTGATTTACAAGTTGACGGAAAGCCATTTATTGCTAAACCAAATACTTTTTATTTTATGGATGCATACACTGTACATGAATCAGGATTTGCCGAATATGATGGTGATAGGGTTTTCGTAAGATTAACATATGATTTAAAAAAATTTGACAGACTTGGAAATACAAAAAATCCAAATTTATTGTATAACTGGGAAATGACCAAAAGAAACGCTCAAGAACTAGTAGAAAACCCTAGACTAACTGACATAATTGATTCACCATATTTCTCTCACTAATTGTATTCTACAAAGCCTATTCTTGATATATTATGACAACGCTATCTAAAAAATCAGCGTTGTCATAATATTATATACGGGAGTGATAATAATGAACGCTATAAATAATGAACAAAATTCCAGAATTTCTCCGCCACTTAGCGAACCATTATACGGAGCATCATTTAGTCAATCTGTTAAAAGGTTTTTTAAAAAATATGCAAGATTTAGTGGTTATGCATCTAGAAGTGAATACTGGTGGGCAACATTATTCACTTTTCTGTTGTCTATAATTCCAAGCATACTTGTCATTGCTGGGGCTGTAATGTCCCCAATGGAAGAAACCAGCTATGGAACTTACGAATATTCTGGATCCCCACTAGGGAGTTTCCTCATGGTAGCTGGTTTTATAGTATTCTTCTTGCTGTGGCTAGCCATGATAGTTCCATCATTAGCAATATGCTGGAGAAGATTGCATGATGCTGGATTCTCTGGTGCTTTTTATTTCTTGTCATTCATTCCTTCTATCGGAGGGCTAATATTATTAGTATTTATGGTACTTCCAACTAAGCAAGAAGCACGAAGAGCTGAATGGAATGACACTACTGGTGATTGATAATAATCAGCAACAACGAAGAAACGGAGTGTATATGAGCCTTAGCTTTGAAGAAGTAGAACTTATCGCACGACTTGAAATTGACACAAATTTAGAAAGTTTAGAATTATCTAATTTAGTTAATCATATGAATTCTTTGACTACTTTTGATGTGGCTGAACAAATCAGGAACTATTTTCTTGAAGGTGTTAGGTATGGACTAGAAGTAGACGAAGAAACTACTACATTAGAGGTCGAAATAGAATTGATGAACATTCATAGCAATCTAGTATTCTCCGAAAGTAGTGAAGAAATTATAGAAGATTCTTTTCACACTCCTTTCAGAAAGCTTTTTTCTGTAATATTTATTAACGGAACTCAGTGGTCCATACAACATAAAATATTGAACGAAAAACTATAAGAATATATGAAATGAGAACACCCCAGAATGAAAATACAAAGCTTCTGGGGTGTTCTCATTTCATGTGATTACTAATCAAAAACAAGAATCAATATTTATCATATTTGCATACACTCAATAAGCACTTGACAAAGTTTCAAACTTTACACAACATTTTTTCTCAGCAAAAACTCAGGTTTCTAGTAATTTTTACATCATTTTCTAAAAAAATCGCAGAAACACGACTTCTTTTGGCTTTCACTTACCATAGAACACTCAAAATAATACTGACAAATATTTTTATTAAAATTACATAGAATTTAACGCACATTTTAAGAACCTAAATAAAAACCATACATGCTTTTAAACTGCTATTTTAGGTTTGTAGTCAACTATTTTGACGATACTTTCCTGCATAATCGTGTGCCTATATTTTACTAAACAAATTGTAATTGGTATTCTAAAAATACTCTTTTAACTTTGAAATATGGATATTATATTTAAGAGGATTCGAGAAAATTACCTTAAAAACTTGATTTTTTAATAAAATTTTGTTAATCTAAAAGATATATAGAATTATGAGATTACAAAAAGAAATACTAAACAAAATCTTTTAGAAAAAGATTAGGTAATCGGTAAGGATTTAGGAGTATTAGTTATGGCAAAGAAATACCATATTGACGTTAATGGAGACATTGTTGAATGTCGTGCCAAGTTAAGAGGCTGCCCTAGAACTGATTACAGTACCGTAGAAGCTGCCAGTGCAGCTTTATTCTTGCAAAAAGCCGCAACTGACCTTGAAACTGCTAGAGAAAACGTTAAGAAAGCTTTCTCTAATCCAGACACAAAAAGGATGGTTGCTCTCACCGATTTTAGCGGAATCAATCAAAAAGAAACTATGAGAGACTTTGCTGATAAAGTAGATCATGAATTTTATTCAACAGGAAAAGAACCTGAATTTTATTCTTTACATTCTCAGTTAAAACAGAACAATATGTATTACAATGACTCATCTCATAAAATCTTCATCAAAAGGATTCCCGTTCCCGATTACGATGACGGAGTAATTACTAGCAAATGGTTCCTAGAAACAGAGCTACCAAACAACAATTATGCTAGAAAAACCGTTAAACATGACTTAGATTTACACAATGATTTTGAAAGAGAAATTGTTCGTGCAGAAGATATCATTCGTGAGTCCGTCATATCTAATTCTACTGTAAACACAAACTCAGAAGATATCGAGCGACAAACTAAATTCTTAAAACGACAGTTAATTGATGCTTACTTCATGGTGGAAGAAGAAACCGAAGGCCCTCAAAAACTGTGGGCTAGAACAGATGGGTATGGAACCTTTGCTAAAAGCGACCCTACTTCTTTGATCGTAAATGCTGATTACCAACACTCTGCTTTTAGAGGCAAAATTTTTGAACAATTCCTTAACGAAAATGGATACTACCAAGCTTTGACACCAGAAATTGATGTAAGAGTATACGATAATGAAACGAATCAATCTCGTAATTCTTGGGGTGTTCGATACAATCAAGGACAATGGTATATCGAAACTCGCGTGAATAACGAGTTTCATCACCAGCCAGTAAATTCAGCAGATGAAGCTTATGGATACTTAAATTCATATATCAAAAACTACATGAGAACTAATGATGACAAAACTGCCCATAAAAAAGCAAGCTACGCATCTGATCTCATAACAGATATTGATCTAGCAGTAACAAACTTCATCAAGAAAAAAGAAATCCGCGATGCAAAAGAAGAAGCTGAACTTATCCAAAGAAGGTCCAAAACAAGCCTTTACGGAAAGAATAACTCAGGTACGATAAAAGACATACTTAATATCTTCAGCTGAACTCAACGCATTTGCTTATAACAAAAGTTGAGAAAGAAGATTTTTTATGGCACGACAGAACTTTTTTAAAACAGTTTTTTTAACAGGCATACATGGTCAATACAAATTATGGAAAAACGAACTCGCCCAATACTGTAATTATGCTGACAAGATTATTCAATTCGGGAATGTCATAGGTTGTAATGATTTTGTCAAGGACAAGAAAGACTTTGGAGCTAATGAAAGTGTACTGAAATACCTTTTACTGTATCGTGCTACTGAAGAAAATTGGATTCAATTAGCAGGCCCAAATGAAATTGCAGCACTGAACTTACCTGAAGAATGGACAAACAAGCGAAGCAGACAGGTGCTCAGGAATAGTTGGCTCAGTAGTACCCCAACTATGCTTACCTCAGAAGTTCATAATGGAAGATTACTGACACATGGTGGACTTACTTATGGAGAATGGTTGTCCATAGGCTCTCCTGAAACCGCTCAAACGGCCTCTGAAAGGCTTAATGAGAAATATGCTGGAACTCTTCACCAAGGCTCTTCTGTCTTGCTAGGAGGGGCACCAAATTACTCAGCGAACCCTATCTGGGCTGATCCTGTTCTAGAAACTTACCCATCATGGTTGACCGCTCCGCATCCTCTCCCCTTTTCTCAAATTCACAGTGGCAATACACTTAACAGTAAGATAGGCCGAAGCTTTATAAATGCTGAATTCTCGCCTTACCATTATGCTGAAAAAATTTTGTATAGAACTTACGGTTCACATTTTATAAAAGATAACGAAGAGATAACAGCTTTAGACATCCCGGTTGAGGGAGAACTGATAAGTAGTATCCCTCAACCTTATACTGTCTACGTCGAAAAAACCCCTCTAACAAAAGACTAAATTAAACACTCAGCCACCTTGCTATGGACTGGTTAATGTCCGTTTTGCCCTAAAAGTCTGGTTTGAATCTTACATGGTATGTAAATAAGCTTGTCGGGTAAGCTTTTTACATTTTAGAAAAGATATTGAATCAAGACGGCTTGAACCTAGTCCTCATCACAAGCTGTGATCTAACTTAATATGTAAAAAATTATTGATAAACTAAGCTCTCGAACCTACTAATCAGCTACTACTCAGAAAGGGGGATACAGTGCCTTCGAACTACTCATCCACTGACCTCACTCCTGAGCAAGAGATACTGAAGAAATTTCAAAAAGCACTAGGGAAAAGCGCACAGTATGCTAAACTAAAACTAAACAGCAAAACCCCCAAAGGAAGCTTCAAGCCTGGCAAGAGAAACAGATATGTAAGAATTCCAAAAGATCACAGCTATGGAGTCATTCCGCAAGATAAACTGTTCATACTTGATCTTGATCAACATCGTGAAGGTTATTGGGATCTGGACCAGCAGATCGATTTCTTCAGTGATTTTTTTAAGGTTAACCTGAGAGAATCTTTGGCTGTCATTACTCCTTCTGGTGGTGTCCATATTTACCTTAAATTCCCCTCAGAATACAGCAATGAACAAATTGCTGAACTAATACCCAAAGGCTCTCTACGCTCTTATAACGATGCTTTTACATACACTTCTGGATATGATGTCCGAGTAGATGCTGACATACGAAGTGGTTTTTCAAATGGATATGTTGTAGGCCCAGGAAATTTTGTTAATCCTGAACAGAAAACACAATATAAAAGATATTTCCTTGCTAATGAATCCTTTGGCTTCAAGAATCCATCATACGAAATACTTACAGTGGATAACTCTTCTATGGAGAACCTAAACCGTATAGTTTCTTTCTACAAGCAATCTAAGTCTGACTCTCGTAATTCATCAACAAATAAAACTTCCAACAAAATCGACGTTAAAGATGCTATCAACACTGTGAAAAAACCCCTCTCATATGATTCTTCTTTTGTTGAAAAAGAAATACTGAATGAAATGACAGTTGGAGAAAATGAAACTGTTGATCTTATTCATGCTATTCCATCTCCTGACATTATAAATTCCTTAAGAAAGAATCTAGCTAATAAAGACATAGATACTTTCCATCAAGCTAGGGCTGTTATCAAGGCTTCTCTCCACTGCTGTTATGATAATTACTCTATTGCTATGGCTTGTATTGAATTAGGTGTAGATAAAGATTCTTACCGAAAAGAATCATTAGGTTTTCGTCATTTAATCAACGATATAAATCATTTTAAATTATTGAAAAGATATCACAATAACTACTGCTACGAAGGTAAAAAGAGGCTCAAAGACTTAAAGCAACAGAAACTTGCTAACGGAAAAGAAGAATTTCAGAAGTCTTCTTTCACTTCTGAGGACTATCGTGAATACAACAAAAAAAAGCTAGCAGAGAAAAAGAAAATACAAAGAGCTAATAACTCAAAATTCGCCAAACCAAGAGTATTGGATATTTCAAAAATTAGTGAAGATCTTATCAAGGAGTCCAGGAAGAAAAAGCTGTCTCAACAGTATAAAGATGCGATGAACATTGTTAATTACTATATTCAGCCTTTGTCAAATGTTGGTGCCATTAGAATTCTACTTGCTCATTCTGACATCTCTGAAAGATTAGGCATCAGTAGTTCCCGTGTGAGTCAAGCAATGAGAATACTCAGAGAAAATGAGGTTATTCGTATTGAGCAGAAACAGAGGACAGGTTTAGCGGCAACCTATTCTGTTCCTGAAAAATATTCTCATACATTCTTAAGCAAAGCATTGAGATTAGCTTGGGGAAAGTACAACAGTGAAGAATATTACGATTACCCTCATCCTATATACTTTAACTTTGTGAAAAAACAATTCGAGACTGTGTTTACTAATCAAAGAGTAGAACCATTATCTGATTTTACTTCCTGGTTGGACACTATTTCAAATAATCTTCCCGAAAGTCTTGTTTTAGAAGATTATAGAGCTGGTGCTGCTGAAAGATATCTTGTCTCTGAAAGGGAAGCTTTAGGTTACAATAAAAACAAGGAATCAACTGATTCTTCTACTCACACTGACTCGAATTTTGACAAAGATGAACCTACTTATATTTATGAAGAAGATGGTTCTGAAATCAACACTTTAACTGGAGAGATTGTTGAGCCTACATACAAAAAGAACCAAAATTCCCTTAAAGAGGACGGTTTTGATATGCTTTTTGATTTAATTGAGGATAACGATTCGGTTGATAACGAAGAGAGCTTTAATTCTGAATGGGTGTTGAATAATTCTTCTTAAACACTTCGTATTATTGGATTAAAGGCTTGACTTTGATTATAATCTCATGTTATACTGTATTTTAGAACATTTCAGTATAGTTAAGTGAGGTTAGTAGTATGGCTCTTTCAAAAGGTGGAAATAAAGGTAAGTCTAATGTTGTAGACTTGTTCCCTGATGTTAGCAAAAGTGAGCGAATCGTAATGAGCTTGAATGCTTCAGCTGTTGGCAAAATTATGGATCGTCTGACAGATCTTTATAATGATCCTATCCAAGCAACTGTGAGGGAAATTGTTTCAAACGCTTTGGATACTACTGCTGAAGCGCGGGCTAATGGTAAAAACCCTCAGCCTGTTAAAATTAGCACTCCTAATGCTTTTGACCCTGTGTTCTCTGTTGAGGATAATGGGATGGGAATGTCTAAGAAGATCATTAAAGAAGTTGTTGCTGAATATGGTGCTTCTACTAAAGAAACCTCTTTTAATCAAGTTGGTGCTTATGGACTTGGTTTTAAAGCTCCTCTGGCTTATTGCAACGAATTCTACTTCACAAGTACACGTGATGGTGAAACCTCAGAAAACGTTATTTCGCGTCTTGACACTGGACCTGAGACTAATATTTTGAATGTAGAACTGACTAACAAACAGCCAGGGACATTAGTGAAAGTTCCTGTGCGCAACACTCAATATGATTTTGATAGGTTCAAAGAAACTATTGACATGTACAAAGCATACGCTTTTACCATGGATGAGCCAATCATTATTGATGAAGTAGAATATTCGCATAATGATGATTTTGTCAGTTTTGATGAAATTCTTATTGAACAAGAGTTCAATATCATGGGACAAGTGTGGTTCAATAAGAAAAATCTTTCCAATGTTTTGAAAGCTATCAGTAGTTATGATTATCAAAAAGCTGAACTAAAAGTAGGATATGTGCTTTCTGGGTTTTTGTATAATGACCCTAAAGGTTTCAATTCTTATAATTCATATGGATCTGAAGAACATGATTTGATTGTAGAGCTAAAACCAGGTATTGTTGAGTTTTCCTCTTCACGTGATCAGATCATGAAAGATGATAGATTAGAGAATTTTGACTCTCTTGTTAAAGGTCAACTGTTCAAGAGTGATTACATGTTCAAAAATCTTGTTCAGTATTATAAAACTTTAACCAATAATTATGAAGCATATGAATTCAGCGAGAAAATTAACTACAACTTGGTTGATAATAAGGTGTCTTTTGAGTTCCCTAACAACCGTTTTCAAGAGTTTAGTTATTCAGTAGATTTGAAAGATTTAAATACAGAAAATAGCTATAATCCTTTCATGGAAAATGTCAGCTTCAAATCAGAAGGCATTCTTTTAGGAGCTGTGCTTCCTTTGACTTATGATCGCAAAAAGTTCGACTTGTTAGGTCTTAATGAGGATTCAAAAGCTAATGACAAACTCACTGTTCATTCAAATCTAAAAATTTCATCTGCTAATGAGAAATTAGAGAAACAGTTACACAATTCTTCTTCGGAGAGTATTCATTTCTTGTCAAGTATTGAAAAGCTTAAGAAAGATCTCATGAAGTATCGTCTCAGCAATGTAGTTGTGATTAGCGGCGTAGATAATGATAAAAAAGTGTCTAGTGCTATGAGGAATAGAAACAATTTAGACTCGGTTTCATCTATTATTTTCGTTAAGGATACTATAAGCAGTGATTTACAAAAGGTTATTGATTTTAGACTTACTGATTTGAATACTGTTAAGTTTTATGATTTTGAAACTTTCAGTGATCATGTTAAAGAAGTCAGGAAATCAAAGATTGCCGAAAATTCACTAAGTGAGAGTGGATCTGAGTCGTTCACTGTTGCTGGAAAAGTGATAGAAGCAGTAAATAGTTTAGATGAGCTTTATTCTCTTGATGGTGGCTATGCTAATACATATTCAGCCATAGAAGTAGATGAATATGTTGAGCAGAATGCTTTGTTCATTCCTGTTCAGGGAAGGGCCTTATACGAAATTCCCTCTATTATTAATGGTGTATACCATGAAGAAGGCGATTCTTTGTTTGGCAGGTCCATTGTTGTTGTTGCGGATCCTAAAAAAGATTTCTTTGACTATGTGACGGATAATACGTTGTATGCTTTTGGGCCTAAATACACTGCTCGTAGCAAATCTGCTCAGAGCAGGCTTGAAGGAAGAGTGTTTAGTCGGGATATTGTTCAAGATAAAATCTCAAGGATTCCAGAGGAAGAACGTTTAGCTATTTATTATTTGAATAATGTTCATCAGACACATTACGAAAAATACGTTAATTCATTTATCAAAAATAATAACAATGATAATCCTGTTGAAGGATTGCTAAAAGTTATGGATAATATTTCTAGCAACGTTCCTGCAGGTTCTAGAAATATGGATCAAATTTCTAGTGTCTTGACAAATGTATTGAGTATGGAGTATACTACAACTACAGAGCTAGTTAATCCTTCTCGTGTCTTTTCAAGTCTCTCTGTGGAAGTTCAAAACGAGTTTTCTAAGAAGCTTGAATTGATTCATGCTATTAAAGATCCGGGTTATTCACGATACGGAGATAGCAAGGAGATTCATGAACTTAGGTCAATGGTAAAAGCATTTTTACTTTCTAAGCAGGATTACCTTAAAGAAGCTTTGGGCAAAAGAATTGACGAAATTGTAGGCGAATTTTTAGAAGAAGATAAGGTGAAATGATATGAAGAATGTTCAAAAAGTAGTTGAAGCTGCTATTCAAAACAATTCGGATTTGGTTTTTACATATTCAAATCTGAATAAGAACAAAGTTTCAAAGCGACATGTTCGTCCAGTGGAAGTTATTTCTGGAAATGTTTTAGTTGCGATTGACTTGGATAAGGATGACTATCGAAGGTTTGCCTATGACAGCATGGAAGAGATTGAAATTCTTTGACGTTCTTAAATAGAAAATACCCCAACATTTAAAACTTGTTGGGGTATTTTCTATTTTATTGTATCAAAAATATTTTTTAGTAAATCAATTTATTCAATAAAATGTTTTAGAAAAGCGACTATAAGTATTTTAGAACATGATAAGGTTGGTAATCTAATGGCTGTTAAGTTTCATATTAATCCTGATACAGGCAAGATAGGTGCCTGTTCGGCACAGACTCCAGAGAATTGTAAGTTTTCTATTATCTCAGGGGATACAGTAGCACACTATGAAACCAAGGAAGAAGCAGAAAACTCTTTGCAAGATCAATTATCAGAAAAGTATGGAACTTTGACAACAACAAAAGTTGCTAGAAATAAAAAGACTTCTGTGAGAAATTCATTTATTAAAGAGCTTGAGAAAAAGAGTGTTAGTGAGATAGTAGATTTTGTTAATGAAAGTGCTGCTAACTATAAGCAAGTTAATAAAATAATTGAAGATAGAATTTTAAAGACGAGACAAAGAAATGAAGCAATTAAAAGAGTTGAAGAAAGAAAGCTCATAGACCCTAAAACAGTTAAGTCTCATAAAAGAGATTATGACGATTATCGAAATCTAACTGCTGAGCTAGTAGAAGCAACTAATGATAGTAGATTTTTAAACTCAAAAGTAGATTCTTGGACCGAAAAGAACATAGGGATTGCTGTAAATTCTGAATCACACCCTGCTCATTCAAGAGAATGGTATGAAGCAAGATACAACACAATTGGTGGATCGGATGTTGGAACTTTGGCTTCTATACATTTCGAAGAAGAACCAGCTGGTTACACAAAAGCTGGGTATTCTAAAATAGTTAAAACAAAGACTAATGCATTCACAGATGAAGATTTCAAAAAAGAAAACGATCTTAAATTTGCACAGCGTAAAGGAGCTCTTTATAGAGGGACTGTATGGGAAGATAGAATCAGAGAGAACTACGCTGAAGAGCACCCCGAAAGAAAAGTGTACTCTGTGGAAGGGCAATTTTCTCACCCTGAACGCGAGTGGCAACAAGTTAATTTTGATGGTCTAATTTCAGATAGAGAAGATGGAGTCCCCAACGGAATATTAGAAATTAAAACTGGGAGCAATTCGGATATTTGGAAAAATGGTGTGCCGAATAACTACAGAGCGCAAACTTTGTATTATTTAAACACAACAGGTCTTGAATACGCAGATGTAAGAGCATTAATTAATGATAACGAAGTTTTTGAATATAGACTACACAAAGATGATGAGGTAGTTCCTGGCTCTGGTGTCAATATGGAAGAGTATATTACTAAAACAGTAGAACCTTGGTTTAATGACATAAAAGCAAGAAGAGTGGCGTAATAACCATTGAAAAGATTTTTAATTGTTATTACAATGTTTAATTGATATAGATAATGTATTTTATTTATTCAAAGAAATTTGAGGTTTGGTAATGTCTTCTGATTCTTTCCATGATTTAATTAATGTTATTTTGACTAAATCTGCTTTAATCTCTCAAAAAACTGATGACAGAGAAGATTTAGGTGTGCTTTTTATGAAAGCTTTAAAGAAAACTGTTATTGAAGTTCAAAATGGAGCTAATTCTGACGAGTTTTCTGATTTAACTGTTATCAATCTTATAATTTTAGGGGACAAAGAAGGTTACTCAGCTGAAGAAATGAGATTTTTTATAGAAGAACTAAAGTCATCAGAAGAATACGATGATGAAAACTAAATCATAATACAATAATAAGACACTATTCAAGAAGCAGACGGAAAGAAAGGCGTTATGTTGAATTACACTACTATTGCGTCTGAATATCCTGACACTTTTAACACTAAAACAGAATTAGCTGAAGCTATAATTTGGATTGATGTTGAAACCTCGGGAGAGTCTCCTGAGACAGATGAATTATTAGAAATAGGTGCTTGTATTACAGACCTGTCCGGCAGAAACATCGGAAACAATTTTGAATCATTAGTTACTTTAAGCAATTTACCAGAAGTTCTATCCAAAACATCTCAAAATGTAATAAATATTCATGAAAAATCTGGTCTTTGGTTTGACCTCTGGAATAAAAAGACTTTTGATGTGCATCAAATTGAGTGTAGCATTATTGAATGGCTGGAAACACATGTTGATACTGAAACTGTTCTATATTTTGGTGGCAACTCAATAACTTTGGACAGAAATTTTGTAAGATTGAACTTACCTAATTTTTATAGAAAAATATCTCACCGTTCAATTGACGTTACTTCACTTTCTATTGCTTTGCAGTCTAATACGTTAGTGGGTCCTTATAAAAAACAAAAAGCACATAGAGCTTTGTTGGATGCTCAAGATTCTGTTTTAGAGTATAGGTATTATCTTAGTTGTGTAAAAAATATTGTATAATTTCTTGATGAAATATTTTCGAAAAAATATTGTTACAGTTTTTAGATGTTAAGATGTATGAAAACATGTTAGCGTTCGGTTTTTAAATTTTAAAGAGGAGTTAGTTTTATGGAACAAGAAGTAAAAGATGTCATTGTATATGACAAGGATGATTGTGGTAATTGCAGAGATACTGAAGATTTGATGAAAGAACTTGGTGTATCTTTTACTACGAAAAACATGTCTCATGACAAAGAAGCATTGAAGAAAGTTAAGGGTATGGGATTTTCTGAAGCCCCAGTTGTTATTGTAGGTAATAATGAAGATAGTTGGAGTGGTCACAAGCCCGAAAAAATCTTAGCTCTTGCAGGTGTAGCAATTCAAGAAGATGATACTGAAGATGATACTTGGGATTTCTGAGTTTTTTCAGTGTCATTGATAAGATAGTGTAGTAAACATGAACAGATTATTAAAAAGATTGGATAATGAGAGTTATCCAATCTTTTTAATGAAGGAGAGATACTATGAGTGAGACTAAAGACTTTAAAAAAGTAGTAGCTGAGGTAAAGTTAGCGTATGATATAGTTGATTATATTCAACAGTCAGGAATTACACTTAAACAGCGAGGAAACAAGAACCTTGGTCTTTGTCCTTTTCATTCCGAAAAATCTCCAAGCTTTACAGTGGATAGCCATTTTCAAAATTACCGTTGTTTTGGCTGCGGTGAACATGGTGATCTAATTTCTTTTGTAGAAAAATACGAACGATTAGATTTTATGGAAGCCGTTAGAAAACTTGCAGAAGATAAGAACATTGCAATTGAAATAAATTCTGATTCTACAATTGATTATAAATCATTAAAATCCTGTATACGTTCAGCGGCAAATTTTTTTGTAAAAGAGTTTCGTAAACTAAACGAAGATCATCCTGCAAAGTTGGAAATAACTAATAGAGGTTTGTCTACTCGTGGCTTTTTATATGGTTATGCACCTGAGGGTCGCAATACTTTATTCAATTTTTTGAAAGAACAAGGTTTTACAGAAGAAACTATACTTCTGACTGGAGTATGCCGTAAATCGGACAAAACGGGCTATGTAAGAGACTTTTGGCAGGGTCGCTTAATGTTTGTCATAACTGACATTTCAGGTCGTCCTATCGGCTTTTCGGGTCGTAAGCTATACGAAACTGATACGATGGGTAAATATGTGAATTCATCAGATGGGCCTTTGTTCGATAAAGGAAATGCTTTGTTTAACATCGAAAAAGCAAAAAAACAAGCGTCTGATGAGCAAATAATTTATGTGAATGAAGGACAATTTGATGTTGTAGCATTAGTCGAATCTGGATTAAGCAATGTTGTGGCAAGTTCAGGAACAGCTTTTACAACAAATCAAGCTTTAATGTGTAGAAGACTAGTATCGGATTCAGGAAAAATTGTTTTTTGTTTTGATGGTGACAAAGCCGGAATCGAAGCTGCTTTGAAAGTATTCAAAAACACTCCTGCTATTCACTCTCAATCTTATGTGGTTTCCTTTCCAGAAGGCATGGATCCCTGTGATTACAAAGATAAGTATGGTTCAGAAGAATTAGTAAAGCATATTCAAGAAACGCAAATTCCCTTAGTAGAGTTCGTAATTAACAATATTGCTTCAAAATATAAGCTAGAATCAGCTTTGGATAGAAGCAATTATGTGGAAGAAGTAGCAAAAACATTAATAACAATTTCAAACATTCCATTACGTGAAAGTTACATTAGAAGAGTCTCATTAGACAGCTTCACACCTGTTGAAGTGGTTAGAGAAATAGTCTCTAAAAGCAAATCTGTTTCTCCTGAAAAGGCTGTTGAACAGATCAATATAAGTCAGAATGATACCCCTCAAGATGATTCAAAAGAAAAGGAATATTTTGCTGCTAGAAACTACGAAGAATCTGCTGTAGAAGAAACTGAAAAAGAATCTTATGTATCATATGAAGATTTAGTTTCTCTTATAAAACATGACAACTCTTATTCAGCAGCTGCAAAAATCCTTAGTTTAACTCTTTCGGAACCAAGATTTATACCGGCTTTATTGCACAATGAAAAGTTAATGCCATTAGGGTTTGAGTCAATCGTTGAAGATTTAAAAACTCTTCAAGATAAGGAAACTTTAATTCCTGAGTTGTTTGATCGTTCAGATGTTGTTAATTTTATTGTAAACTCAAACTTATTGCCTTTTTCGCATCTTATGAACGTCGAACATCAAAAGAAACATTTTAAATATTTAATGAGCTTTTTGAAAAAGATAGAAACTGAGGAAAAAGCTGATTATGTACGTAGCAACATTGCTAAAGTCTTGCAAAAGTCTAGCAATGTTGACAGTCCTGTAGAGTTATTAGAAAAAGCGCTGAAAAAAGAAAAGAAAATGCTTGAAGTATCTGAATGAAAGGCTGATATTTTAAGTGAACAATAAAACGTTGGATATGCGGTTTAGTAGATATTAAGAAAAAACAACGTTATTTAGGAACAATTATAGAGAATGGACTGACATGGGATTATTCAGCAGAAAAAAGAACGACTTTGATCCACGTAAATTGTATGTACCCGAAGTTACGTATGAAGAGAACCTCCCAACTACTCTTTTGAAAACTATTGGAGTCGGTTCAAGCGATGTTAAAAAAGTAGTTGTTACATATGAAGAGGATAAAGTAACTTATTTCTTTGACAGTGGATTGCTGAGAATTGTTGAAAGCGAACAATTACCTTTAGAGCTTTTCCAACGTTTCTATTGGTTGGATAAAAGCAACTATGATGAAACAGTTTTGACAAATATTGCCTCATTGGCACAAGAAAATGAAATCCCAGTTTTCTACTCAAAAGTTAAAAATACTTATCCTGATTATGTAGAAATATTGAATGATATACTTTACAGTTATAGTGTAGAGACAATCTTCTTACACATTAATGAAGAAATTAAAAATGTAAGTCTGGATATCCTTCTTGGACAAGCTGAAAAAATTGTTAAAGATACGCAATACATGAGTATAGACATTAGAGAACTGGAAAAGTTTGTTAATGAAAAAAACGATTTTGAAAAAGACAGAGTAGATCAAATTACTAGCAGCCCATTAGATATCACAACTCTTCATTTAAAGACTGAAGATTTCGATTGCCTTAACGATATAGATAGAATTATTTATGCAGCTGCTGAAAGTAATTCAAGTTTGGAAGATGTAAAAAACCTGTCTCAAGGTTTTATTTTTGCTAATATTTTAGATCGTGCTCAAGAACTGGCTAAAATTGGGTACATTTCAGTTAATGATCCTTCATATGAAGAAACAATACCTGAGGATGATGCTCTTCCCTCTTTTCTTTCTGGATCAAACTCCGAAGAAAAAGAAGAAACGATTGAAGAAGATCTTCCAGAAATCCCAGGTGCTGCTTTCTCTGATTTAGAGGAACCAGACGAAGAAGAATGGGACTATGCTAAACCTTCTGACTCTGATACTGATGATGGAGACTTTGAGTATGAAGAATTGAATAAGTTGGAAACAGGCAGAACGTCAAATATTCTTGATGATTTTGAAAATATAGTGAAAAAATGTATGAGCGACAATATACAGGATAAAGAAACTATTAAAAATGTGTCTGAGCTTCTTCGCAAGAATAGTGCGCTTGAAAAAGAAACTGATACTATTGACGAAGAAATTTTATCAGCTCAAAATACATATGAAGAGGCGTTTCATAAATTCCAGTATACAGCAGTAGATAAAAATTTCAACGAAAACGAAAATATTACTGATGAAAAATTGGATGAGATACGATCTGAATCTAATGATATTTTTCAAGATCTATATGAGTTAGAGTTTGAACGTTCTATTATTGGAAAAGATAGGAAAAATGTTCTTCACAAAATCAAGAGTATGATTTCGAATTTCGATGAAGGAAATATTCAAGAAATAATTTATTTAATTGACCAAAAACTGGAAGCTATAGATAGCGTCTTGAATAAAGCCTTACATACAGCTAAAGATGATGAAATCTATTCAGAAGATGCAGCTGTTGAAGCAATTAAAAAAGAAGAATACACTTTGACTCAAACACCTTTGTTTTTCAAACTTGTAGAAGAGTATGGCAACCCTTTTGAAGATATTTTAAGTGCTTGATAGATGAATGTATAAGTAGGAGGGGTATAAGGCATGGCTGAAGAAGAGCAAGAAAGAGAATCTAACAATAATAGCTCTAGCACTAAAAAAGATAGTAGTGTTCCGGGCAAGCTGGTATTAAGTCTTATACTTTTGTTATTTCTTCCAGCTTTTGTGTTAGGTCTTCTTATGTATGCTATTTTGCTAAGAAAGCTAAGACAAAGAATTTCTGTCTCTTTTGTTGTATCATCTATTATTGGTTCTTTGTCATTAATCGTGTGGTACCTTTCTGATGCTGGTATTAAGTTTCTAGGGGTAATAGAAAATTGGCGATACATCAATGTTTATTGGGTTGATTTAGTTCCCGCTTTTGTTTCTGTAAATATTCTATTGGGGAGCTTATTCGGTTTTATCCTTATCCTTTGGGAAGTAAGACAGATAAAGTCTAATCCACATAGGGTCCAACTTGAAGGAAGTTGGATGTATAAGTTTAAATTCCGTCGAACTCCTTGGGAATATTACAAACGAAAGAAGAAAATCAAAGGATTAATGGAAGGGAAATACCACTCTGAAGAGAAAATAGCAATAGGTATTGACGAAGAAGATAACATTGTTTATCGCTACAATACTGAAATGCATCAGTCCACTTTAATTTCTGGAACAACAGGTTCAGGAAAAACTATTACTATGCTAAATTCGATGTTGAGTGACATCATTAATGGCATTTCGATAATTGTTATTGACTTTAAGCGTTCGCAAGAATTTTCTACAAAACTCGCTCAATGGGCTAATGAACAGGGTAGAGATTTTTACCATTTTGACAATGGTGCGCCCGAAGAATATAAAGTAGAAGGCTCTCCAGGGCATGCATTTTACGATCCTTTAAAAAATTCAGGTTCAGCAAAAGCTGACATGATTTTAGGTATGCGCGAATACGACACAGCTGCTGCAGTATATAAACAGAACATGCGTGAACTTTTACAAACATTGTTCTTTATAATGAAATATGCTGATAAGAAGAAAACAAAAAACATTAAATGGGACCAAGGCGAAATTTACAAGATTAACTCCATAGTTAACGGTTTAAACGGAAGCGCTGAAGGCAACTTAATGGAACTTATTGATGCTACTTCAGGAACTGAGGCAGAGTCAGTCGCTAGGGATTTTGAGTTGAAGGTTAAAAAGAAAACTAGTGGACTTAACCAAGCATTTATTGCTTTACAGGGACAGATGAGCACATTAGTCAATTCAGAATATGGACGCTGGTTGAAATACGAAAAGAATGATAGAAACATTGATCTTTATAAGCTTCTTAAAGAACCTGGGAATGTTATTTTGTTCTCAATGGATGGCCTTTCAGAAAAAGACTTTGCAAGATATATGGGTTCCTTAATACTCAGTGATCTTAGCGCAGTATCAGCTATGAGGTTAAGAAATGGCATAGATGACCATGTTAATGTGTATATTGATGAATTCCAAGCGGTTTCACCAACTTCTCTTGCTCCACTGCTTGAAAAATCAAGAGCATCAGGATTTGGAACAACTATGGCTTCACAATCTTATGAACAAATCATATCAGCTGCTGAATCAAACGGGGAAGCACAACTCAACAGTATTCTAGACACTTGTGCTAACTTTATTGTTCATGCTGGAGCAACTGAGAAATCAGCACAAAGACTTTCTAATATTGCTGGTCAAGAAACTAAAACCATCTATAGACAAGCTAATCAAAATCAAAGTTTCATATTCTCTTTAAACTGGAAAAACCGAAGAAATCAAATGGTGCATACAAGCACTGAAAAAGATTGGATAGCACCACCTAGTAAATTTATGAATCTATCAATGCCTAAATCTTCAAATAATTACAAGACTGAAGCTATTATTGTAAAGAAATCTTCTGATGAACCGAATAACAGAGGAAAAGAAGGTGTAGTGATTAAAAAAGTATGGATGATACCTACTAATCGTGTTTTAGAAAAGCATTCCTCCATTGAAGAAGAAGAGGCAAAAGTTGTTTATGATGAAGAAATATCTCCCGAAGTAATAGAAGATGATGAGAATATTGATAACTTTCTCCAAGAAAAAGAATTCAATATTCCTGAACCACCTGTTGATTATATGCATCATGCTAGCTACGAAGAAGAACCTTTTGAAGATCGTCAAGATGAGTTAGATGAATTTTCTCAGGAGAATATAGACAATGAGGAAGTTACTGATGGAGATTTCGAATTCTCGGTTATAGATGAAGAAGATGATGATTTATCAAATAATATAAACATTGATTTTCCAGAAGATGATGTAATTGAGCGAAAAGAAAATAAAACCCTTGATAATTTTGAAAAAAGAGAAAATTTTAATAAATCTAAAACCCCGCAACTTTCAAAGAGCACTAAATTACCTGTTCGTCCACCTAAAAGTTCTAATGTTTCTTCAATGAACAATAGTGCCGGAGATTCATTCAGCTCTATTGTAGGTTCAGACAGTTTTAAACCAGCAAAAAGAAGAAAAGAACGTCCACCTATCGTAGATGATGATGATGACTTAGATGATGCTCTACCTGATTTTAATTTTTAATTCTTAAATAAATAATTGTCAGATATTATTAATGTAGTTTTTATTCGATGATTCGGGAGTATATATGCCATTACCTAACAAGCCTGGTTTGCCTAATCAGCGTCCTCAGGGACCAGGGCAGGGTTTGCCACGTCCTAACCAAAACCCTCAACAATCTGATCAGCGCAGACCAAACAACGGACTGCCACAATCTCAACAAAGACAGGATGTTAACCCAGTAAATCCAATGCTGGAGCCTGACTTTGACGAAGAACTTGAGGTAAAAGGAACAGCTCATGTAGACCCTAATGTTGCTCAAGCACAGTTAAGGGATAGACTAAGAGAAGTTAATAAAAGACGAAAGCCAGAACCAGTAGTAAATCAGTATGATGACGAAAATGATGATACTTTCGAAAGTTTATCTATTGATGAACAGTTAGAGTATGATACCCAGGAAGAAGAAGAGCAAAAACGTCGTGATGCTAAAAGACAATCAGCAGAACGTAGAGCTAAACAACAAGCTGAACGTGTAAGAGCTGAACGTCGTAAAGCTTTAGAAGAAGAAATGAATTTAGGTAAACCTGAGCCTGAAACAGAAGATATTAACTTTGATGACACTGATAATTCTTTTGAGGATGAGATTTCTTCTGATGAAGACTCTTCTCCAGAAAACGACGAAATGGTTCATGAAGAATCTTCAAGAAAAAAGAAATCAAATAAAAAGAGTATGTTTGAAGATAATGTCAAAGATGAATATGGACAAGATGTTTTCATAGACGAAAAAAACGGTAAGTTGCTTCCTTTCGGTGGCAAAAAGAGCAAAAAGCTAAAAACCAAAGAACATGAATACGATGAACGAAAAAATATGAGAACAGCAGCTAATATAACACGTCTGTTTATTATCGCTGCACTTGTAGGTTTATTAGGATTAGGTGCTAAGAACACATTTTTCCCTGAGCCTCAACTTTCAGAAGATGAAATTGTAGCAACGATACAAAATACCGTTAATCTTACGAGCTTCCCACTAGAACGTGGTGAAGGTTTTGCTACAGATTTTGCACAAGCATATTTAAGTACTGACACTGAAGGTAGAGCAATAAATTCGAGTGTGCTATCTTACTTCTACACAGGTGAGCTTACAGCTGAAGATCAATCAGAATCCAATAGAGTTATAGGTTCTGGCTATAACCAATCAGTGGTTTATGGACCCACAGTTTATGAATCTGTTGCACTTACCGATTATTCTGCTAGATATACTATTGGTGCAGTAGTAGAATCATCAGCGCAACAAGTAGAAGGTGAAGAAGCAAATGCAGCTGTTTCACAATGGATATTCTTGAATGTCAACGTATACTATGATGTTGACACAGATAAATTCACTATTACTCCTGAATCACCTTCTATATTACCTACAAGTTCTGTGGGCAATGGAGCTGAATTGCCAGCTCAACAATCTTTGGGCGAAGAAGTGAGTGACCCTGAAGTTATAGATAGAGTTCAGCCTGTTCTTTACGGTTTCTTAAATGGTTATCGTGAATCTTCTGCGGATGATCATTCTACTCTTGACCAATATGTAGTTAGCAATCCTCCTGCCACATTGACTCAAGGATTAAATAGTAATTATGATTTTATGGGTGGAAGTGTAGAAAACGCTGTTACTTATACTGTGTATACTGATCCTGAAGATCCTAATGTGATGAAAGTTTTGACTAATGTAACATGGAGTACAGGTATTAACGAAAACTCAAATATTCAAATGACTTCTACTTATGTTGCTACTTTGCAAGAACAATCAAATGGAATGTTCCTTGTTGCTAAATTCCAACCTTTGTATTTTGTTCAAGACGAAGAGGCTGCAGCGGCTGAGCAAGAAGCTGAAGCTGAAGAAAATGCTGAAGAAGCTACGGAATAATATATAAAAATATTTAAAATTAGATAGAAATGATATTAGTTAAGGAATGTTACTTTAATTGTTTTAGAAAAGCATTCTGATATTATAAATGAATTTACTTTTAGTGGTTTACACGTCGCTGAAAGTGGATATCAATATCTGATCAGAAAAAAAATAATTACTATCCACGGAGTAGATGAAAATTATGGATAACATTGTAGATTTAATTGCGGGCGTTAATTCGTCAGTAGTTCACATGGTTGGCGGTGTTGATACTGTTGAGATTATTGGAAACAGAGGACTTAATGGTTTCTGGAACAATATTCTTTCAAACTGGATCACTCCAATCTTCATTGCTATGGTTGCTATCTTTGCGTTGTTCTTTATTAAAGATCGTGCTTGGATGAAACTTATTGGCTTTGTTGGTATTGCTGCGGTTGTAGGTGTGCTTGTATTTGCTGGTGGCGACTTGTTCGGTGGCAAAAACAAGGGACTTACAGGAACTGCTAAAAAGTTAGCTGATGACATTAACACAGTTAATACAGCAGGAGGCGTTGCAACATTTGCTGAGCTAGAAAATCCTTACAGCGATTGAGAATAACCACTAAATAGCGTTAAACAAAGAGTAGAGTGAAGAATTGTCTTCACTCTACTCTTTTATGTATTCATTTGTTTTATAGGTGTGCGTTTTATTGATATTAAAAACGTATTATAAATATAAGTTTTAAGGGAGAATTAATGGCTAAGGACAAAGCAAAACCAAAAGAAAAGTCGAGTTTTTTATCGTCTCTTGGTAAAAGCGAACGAAAAGAAAAGAAGTTAAATATATCCCCACGAAGTATTGTTGACAATATGGTGTTCAGCAAGACAGATGTTTATGCTTATTACAGACTAAGTAATGATGTGTTTGATTTCTTGTCTAATGATCAAAAAATTTCTTTGGGTTTAAAAACAACTAATGCTTTAAACAATCTTATGTCTAATAGACAAGATCCTCTTGATGGGCATATAGTTCAAACTTCTCTACCTTTTGACGTAGATGCTTGGGCACAACAAATGTTAAGTGTATCTGAAAACTGGAACACTGGACCTCGATTTGAAGATTTCTTGGATGAACAATTTAATCATTTAGCAGAACAAGAATATATGAAGAAAGTTACTTATATTGGACTTCATTTAGGCAAAAGAGGTGCATTAGATTCAACTAACTTGAACTTTTTAGAAGTAGGTCTTAGAGGTGCTTTTGACACACTTAAAGAATGGGCAGCTGCAGCAGCTCAAACTCCCTCAGACACGGTTTCAGCCGCCGAAGAAGTATCTTTCCGAAGGAAAGAACAAGCCTTCTCTACAATCCTTTCTACAGGCAATCTAAGGGCTTCACGGGCAACCACTGAAGAGCTTCTTCTACTAATCAAAAGACAATTCCATCCTTATCCTATGCCTGTTCCATATTTAAATGTTGATCCTGACAACAGGGTTGGCCCAGGAGATTTAGAGTTAGAAAGTGCTTCTGTTATTGAAAATAAATGGAGATGGCTGAAAATGACTCAAATGGTAGGTGACGTAGAAATGTCAGGATACCGAGCAACATTATCATTTGCTAAGTTCCCTCGTGATATGCACTTTCCTGTCAATTTTCCATTCTTTTACCTTCCTTCTAGGCTTTCTCTTCCCGTTCCTTTTACTCTTTACTCACGTTTCACTCTTTTCCCCAGTGCTAAAATCAAAAAGGATATAGAAAAAAAGAGAAAAGAACAGAAAGACGAATTCGAAAACATTGTTGCTGGACAAGATAGCTTTACAAGCGCTACCTCAGGAATGCCAGAAGACTTTAGCCAAGCTCTTCATGATGTTCAAGAAGTAGGCTCAATTGTAGCTTCTGACAAAACTGCTTGGATTGAAGGTTCTTACAGAATGTGTGTTGAAGCACCTGACGAAAACTTTTTAAAAGAAATTTGTGCTGTTCTACAACAAACATACGAAGATGAAGGAATAACGTTGCTATGGACAGCAGGAGATCAGAAAACATTGTTCTTAGAGCAAATGCCTGGTGATCATCATAGAATGAAGTCTTTCAAGCAAATTACTACTTTGAATATGGTTGGAACTTCAGGCTTTAATTTTTCGTCCGATATAGGTGATCCAACTTTTGGTGATCCAACATCAGCAAAGTAAGTATAAGATTATAGGAGAGTTTTTATGAGTGCTAAAAAAGGTAATAACAGTGGAGGCTTTAAAGGTCTCATTGCTACTGGTATCACTCTAATTTTAATGGCATCAGGACTAATTGGAATTGCTAAGGTCAATGATATAAATAGTCCTAGTGATTTGTTTGCGTATTTCAAATCTTATTCAGACAAAATATGGGAATGTTCAGATGGCAGTATAAAATGGGAATGTGCTAATCCTTTTGGTGGTGGGTCTAATGGTGGCAGTAGCTCAGGCGGATCTAGTAATGGTGAAGGCAAGGGTAGTCAAGGATCAGCAACTAGCGGAACGGATAAGAATTCATCCTTAAAGAAACTTGATACGCTGAAGATAGCGGAACTTCAAAATGTGGATTATGAACGTTCGGATTGGAAGCATTGGACAGGTAGCCCTTGCAACACTCGTGAAGAAGTGTTGAAGGAACAAGGCACTGATGTTAAAGCGGATGCTAAAACTTGTAAAATAACTTCTGGAACTTGGGTTGATCCTTATTCGAATGAAACGTTTACTGACGCAAGCAAACTAGATATAGACCATGTTATTCCTCTTTCAGCAATGGCGCAACGTGGAGGACAAAACTGGACTCCTGAACAAAAAGAAACATTTGCTAACGATAAAAGTCAGCTTCTAGCCGTATCTGCAACTGAAAATAGAAAGAAAGGTGATGCTGGTCCAGGTGACTACATGCCTAAAAACAAAGATTTTCACTGTGAGTACAGCAAATTATGGGTTGAAACTGCTGATAAATATGATGCCACAATTACTGCTAAAGACAAGCGTGCTTTGGAAAAAGGATTAAGGACTTGTGATGCTTGATTGATTTTAGTTCAGTTTAAATAAATATACTTAGTAAAATTTTTTAGGAGTAAAAATGAGTAATCGCAAGACAAGACAGATTAAAGCAGCAACTAATGTAAAACAGCATTTAGATCATTCTAATGAAAATGATAATCGCTATGTTGTTGCTGCTGAAGCAATGTCTACTGAAGAGAAGCTGAGCATTCTCGAAGAAAGAGGTCGTCCAGAACTTATTGATCTTTTCAAAGACTGGAAGCCTCGTGTTTCTAATCGTAAAAAACGTGGTGCTCCGTTAGATCAACGTGTTTCTATCACAGTAACCACTCAGGAGCGAGTGTCTTTAGACCAAGAATTACAAGCAATAAAAACCGCTGGTGAAAAAATCACTATGTCTCAATTTATCAGAAATCGTGCTCTAGGTTCAGTAGACATAAATGGCTGGAGAGAAAGAGCAGAAAAAGCGTTCAAAGAGATAGATGATGCTTATGAGAACCAAGCTAAGTATCGCAAAGATAAAGAGCAAATGATAACATTACTAGATGATGAAGATGATGAGGATGTCATCTCCGTATATAGTATAAAAATTAACGAAATAAATCGTAAGTTAGACAAACTTGTAGCTCAAAATGAAAAGAGGAATAATAGACTTTCGGGCCGTATGAGTATGACAGAAGCAGAAACTATAAAATGGAGAGCACAACGATTGTGTATATCTTCTAGTGATTATTTGAGAATGATGATTTTTGCTTTAGAGCCTGATTCTAACGCTGACTCTCACATGAGTCTTGATGCTAAACGAAGGTTCTACATTTCTATTGCTGATGTGGCTAAAAACGGGTGGGGAACTCCACCAACTGTTTATGAATGTTCTCAATGTATGAACTATATGGAAGAAATTCGTAGACTTCGTGAAGAGCTTGAACAAATGCGTCGATTTGTTTGATCTGGAATATTTGATTCTTATCGTACAGATTTTATAAGTTCATTAGAAAACCTATTGATATTATAAATATGTATAACATAAATTAAACGGGGATGGATTACTAATGATTAAAAAACTACAGGACAGAATTGGTTCTGACCGCGCTGATTCACTTGTTTCAGCTGTTTTTATCCTTCCAATGCTTTTTTTCATGCTTGTTACTACGATAGATTTCGGCATTTACATGTCTAATCGAGGGCAAATTCAAGCTGTTGCAAGAGATGGAGCAAGAACGGTAGCTATCATGGGTGGAGATGGAACTTCCACAAGATCAACAAACCTTGAATTTGCTTATGGACAAAGTAAAGAAGAAGCATGTTCTGGAATCAATACAGAATTTTACAAGGGCAACATAAGTAGTTTGAGCACTACTGAATGTAATGTTGTCAGCGCTCTTACAAGCCAGAGTGGATTAGTTAACGTTACTATTGCTAATGTTAATTGTGGTCCTTCAGTGGCTGGTTCTATTGGTGAACGAACATATTGTGAAGTAAATTGGGATAATGGTGGAATACCAGGATCAGCAATGAGTTTTGCGAAAGGTTCAGGGGACGGAAAAGGTTTAGGTGGACAACACACAACTACTGGATCTGCTGAATCAGAAGTTCAGCTTACCAACTCAGATACCACTAATCGTAGATGAGGAGGTCTATTATGGACAAGATGAAAAGTATTTTCACTAAGCTAAAAACAGACAAAGCTGATTCAACATTAATCATTTTTTTGATATCTATACCTCTTGTTCTGATCGTGATGGGCTTTGTTTCAGACCTTAACAAAAACGTTAACGCAAGAATTGTTTTTAGCACTTCCGCACAAGAATCAGCGCAAGCTTCTATCCGCACTGTTGATTCTTCGGGTAGTTTGAACAAAAACACTGTATACGCTTTTATTAATGAGTATAAACGTCAGTCTAATCCTTCTACAGCTCATACTAATGATATAGCTTCTCTTAAATCAGAAACATGTAATACAGTCATGGTTGACGGAATTGAAAGACAAGCACCTTATATTAAAATAACGTTAGGAAATGAGCGTGGCGAGTCTCAGCCTGCAGCTTCTACATTCTATACTTCTGAAAACTTTAACACTTCTACCATTGATGGTGCAAGACCTTCTCCTGGTAATTATAAAGTCATTAATGCTGAAGTATATGATTCCAGTACTAATGACTGGGGTATTTTTGGGTTGCCAAGTTGTCAAACACATCATTCAACCGTTTCAGCTGTATCATTTGGTAGCAACGAAGACATCTGAAACTTAAAAGCTAAAAGTGCAACATAATTCGAAAAATAATTATGTTGCACTTTTAGCTTTTTTAATAATCTTTTGGTTAACATTATAGAAAGTAGTACAAGCAAGATTTAAAAATGTTATTTAATGTTTTTAAATAAGAATGATACGAATAGGTAAATTATTTGTATCCTGAGATAACTGAAGACAGGAAACCATAGATATGACTAAATCTGTAGAAAATCAAAGTGTTTTGGCGGACAAGTTGAAGGGAAAGATGGTTGTAATAGACACTTCATCGTTGCTAATGGCGGGAACGGGAATGTTAAAAGTCTTAAATAACTGTTTAATAATTATTCCAGCCATTGTAGTAAGAGAGCTAGAAGAAAAAAGAACTCACAATAGCATTGGCTTCCTAGCAAGAGAATGGTTAAGGTTAATTGAAAATCTGCGTGCCGAATATGGCAAAGAACTCTCAACAGGAGTAGAATTAAAAGAGTATGATAATTTAACCTTGAAAGTTGAGCCTAACCATAGAACACAAGCTAGTCTTCCAAAACATTTACAAGATAAAAAATCTCGGGATAGTACTATTCTTTCAGTGGCAAAAAATCTTTCAGATGAAAACAATAATCAAGTAGTGCTTATGTCAAACGATGTTCCTATGCGAATTCACGCTACACTTGATTTAAACCTTGAAGCAGTTGAATTTAATGCTAACGCTATCGTTCCTTCTAAGCCTTTTGATGGAACTTACGAGCTTGTTATATCAGATGATGAGTACAGCAACATTTTAGACAAGGAAAATGATTTAGATAAGTTTGTTCTTCAATCTTTGCCTAGCTCTCGTGCTAAAAATGCTTATGTGAAGATTGTTTCAGACACAGGAGCTGAAATTTCTAATGTGCTTGTTTTTGGAGATAAAGTTACTAATCTAAACCGTAAGCATAGAGCTTCTAACATTGTTGCGAGAACAGTTGAACAAGACATAGCAATGGAATACTTGAAGAAGCCATATGATGAAGTATCTATTGTTTCTCTTCAAGGCAAAGCAGGTAGTGGAAAAACATTAGTTACTATTGCTGCTGGTCTTGACGAATTAAGAGCGGGAAGATATCAAAAGGTTATTGTATTCAGAAGTCTTCACGAAATGGGAAACGGTCAAGAAATGGGATTTTTGCCAGGTGACGTAGGAGAAAAGATGGGTGCTTGGGCCGGAGCTATTTATGATGCTATTGACGTTATTGCTTCTTCTAAAAAGAATGTCAAGAAAAATCAAGGTCCACATGCTGACACAGCTCTTAAAGCAGAAACTGATAAGTTAAAAAGTATGGTAGAAATTTCGCCAATTACTTATCTTCGTGGACGAAGCTTAGCAAACTCATACTTAGTTCTTGAAGAGGCTCAGAACTTTTCTCGTTCAGAGATTCTTAATATTCTTTCTCGTGCGGGCGAAGGCTCAAAGATTGTGTTTACTTTTGACGACATGCAAGTGGACAACAAATTCCTCCAAGCAGGAAGCAAAGCGGATATTTGGTCAGTTATTGAAAGTTTGAAGAAAGAAGATATTTTCGCTCATATTTCTTTGAAACGTACTGAACGTTCAAAAGTGGCTGAAATTGCTTCGAAGCTTATTGAAGAACAAAACTAATATTGTCTTCTTATAAGAGAGACCTGATTGATATTAATTATTGTATCAATCAGGTCTTTCTATGTTTTTAGATAATGCTATATATCGTATAGAAAATAAACTAATACAAAGTTTAAAATTTTATGGAGTTGCTGATGGGCAATAGTAGGAAAAACAGTTCTAAATATATTGATGAAATGTATTTGCCAAAAATAAAGAATTCAGGGAACAACATGTCCCCTGTACTATTTTTGCTATCTGTTTTTAGCGCTCTTTTTATCATGTTGATAACTGCTCAACCATTAATCGCAGGAATCAGCGGTAAGAACAATAACGGTACCTCAGCTAATGCTTTTGGTATTCTTTGCTCCCCTGTTATGGGCGTTGGCATGGATAATCGTTCTTCTTGGGAAAGTGATGGAATTGGAAGCTACCCATTGCCTAATAAATCGGGAAGAACATGGACTGTTGAAGAAGCTTTTAGCGCAGGTGCTACTACTGTTCAGTATCATGGTGAAGGTGAAGGCGATTTTTGGGTTAGAGACAAGGCTGAACCAAAAGGCGAAAATTACAAGAACTATGCTTCTCAATATAGCGATAAATTAGAAGAACGCAGGACAGCTGGTAACTGTATAGGTGGAGTTTTCACACGATTAACTAACCTCGGACTAGGTATAGCAAACCTAGTTACAGGATTAGCCAAATTCTTTGCGGTTACTGCATTCAACACTGAATTTATATGTTCTGATCCCGCTAAGCCTACTGGTAACTGTTTTAATTTAGGAAAAATAATTGGTGGCACAGGTTCTCAAACAGGCGGAATTATTGGAGCGTTAACAGCAAGCATTTATCTTCCATTATTAGTCATAGCTGTGACTATATCAGCATTTTGGGTGGCCTACATTGGCTTTGTGAAGAGAAAAATCAGAGAAGCTTTATTTGGAGTAATATGGCTAATTGCTTCTGTAATTGTTGGGCTTGCGCTTCTATTGAATCCGTCTATTCTATCTAAAGGAACTATATCCTTTTCGAATGCTGTTTCAACTTGTGTTATTGGCGCTTTCAATGGCGAAAATTGTATGGATGCCAGTAGAACTAATGCTACATTAGAGTTTAAAGAGGGAGCCAATACTTCTACTAATATTTGTAAATCTAATGTTTCTGGAGCTAGCATATCAGATACAATGCTTCTTCGTACCAACGCTATAACATGTAGCATATGGAAAGCCTTTGTGCTTGAACCATTAGCGCATAGTTCTTTTGGTATGAGCTTTAATGAGCTAGATGCTAATACAGGAAGAATAAAAGACAGCATTGAAGAAGCTGGCTTAAAGAGTAGCGATTTCTGTGTAGATTTATACTCATCAGGATCTTATAATTCTATGAGAGATAAGACATTGACTTTGACAAGCAATGGTGGTGCTAAAATATGTAATGTTTTGACATATCAAATGTATCTTCAAGTTAATGCCGTTTCACAGAGTGATGAAGTCTCAAAAAGTTCTGAACTTCCACGTAGTGGTTCTATTGATGATAGATGGTATAAAGTTGTTGCTGTAGCGGCAGCTAATGATAACACATGGTCATACTGGTCAGGCATCAGCGGAAACTTGTTCATGCCATTGTTAGCCATTATTACTTCTGCTTTGGGAACTTTCATCATCATAGTAACAGCCATATTCGCATTAGTCTACTATATAGGAACTTTGATTCTTATGGCTTTTGCGCCTATATTCTTCTTATTTGCTGTTCATCCTGGACGTGGAAAGAAACTGTTCTTAGGGTGGCTTGAAAAGATTGTCACAAATCTTTTGAAATATCTTCTATCCGCTGTATTCTTAGTTGCTACCTTAGCAATCTATGGTGCTGTGTTAACCGACATATCTAATATTGGTATGACTCTATTATTCGTTATCGTTGTTACTATGGCGTTGTTCATGTATCGTAATGAACTTATGGGTCTTCTAGGCCGAGCAAATATGGGTGGTCAACAATTGTCTAATGCTATGTCTAATAAACTAGGAGATGTTGCTCAAGGCATTGGTGGCAAGACTAAGAATTTGACTCAAAAAACTGCTAACGTTGGAACTGCAGCTCTTGCTGGAACAGCTGGTGCTCTTGTAGCAAGTGGTGGTATTGGATCAGGTGTTACTCTTGGTGATAGGTTGGATGCCGCAAAAGCTGGTGCTAAGGATAGTGCTAAGAGAAGTATCCGTCGTCAAGGTGGAGTGCTTGGTAATGCGGTTGCTCAGTATGAACGAGCAAGCACAGGCAATAAGCAAAAACTTCGCTCTGAGGAACAAAAGGCTCAGCATACAATGATTGATGCTGAAAATGACAAGAAGAGAGAAGAAGCTACACTTGCATCAGCTACTCAATCGTATGATGAAGCAGTAGCAAATAAAGAGTCTGGAAATCAGCAATTAGAAGATAAGACAGAACAACTTGCACATTTCCGTGAAGCTGAAAAAGAAACAACAGAAGAAATGGTTTCCGATTCTAACATTAGCAGAGCACAGAAAATACGAGAAATTGAGTCTAATCCTTCATTAACCGCTGCTGAAAAGGAAGAAAAGATAGCCGCTGTAGAAGCTGAGCACAAACTTGTTGTTGACTTTGCTAATTATCAGAATCTTTCAAATGCTATGCATGATGCTAAGATGAAATTACACATAGCAGAAGCTACTGGGGATACTGCAGCAGTTGAACAGTATAGAAACGAAATAAACAACTTGAAGCCACAGAAAGATGCTTTGTATGCTTCAATAGGGGCACAAGATGCTTCACGTATGCGTCACCAATACAATGTACATCTTAATGAGCATTTGAATGATCATGGAATTTCAAGAATGGATAAACAAGATTTCAATGAATATGTCAGACTCAATGTACAAAATGAACTTTCAGATGATATCATAAGTAAAGCTGGTCAGGCTAAAGAACATGCTGAGCTTGATCTAGAAGCAACAAACGCAAAGTATGATAACGCTAAGACTAGATTCAACGTTTACAAATCTGAACTTGAAAATCTACGACCTGGTGACACATTGAAAGACAGCGATTTAAACAACATTGAGCGAGATCTCAATGACAAACTTGTTAAAATGAAAGCTTCAGATGATGACATCAAACATGCTGAAGACGCTGTGAAGAACCATGCTAATGCTGATGAAATCCCTGTTGTTCCTTTTGTTAAACCTGTTGACGGAAGACTTAACACAGAGATTCCTCAACAAAACAATGATGAATCTAATGTAGTATCTGCTAATTCAGAATCCAGCTTTGCAGCTCCTGTAATACCAAGTAGAGACAATGATGATGCTAATGCTAAGACAGATTCAGAACAGTCAGTAAGTTCAGTTGCTCCTTCAATAAGTAATACTCCAATTCCTCGTCGTCCTGATTTCCCAGAGAACGAACAGAGAGCAAGAGATGAAGAGGAATTTGCAGCTGAACAAGCTAATGAGCTTCATAAACCAGATAACGCTTTTGTATCTCCTTCTGCTCCAGTAAAGACAAGTTCTAATTCTGTAAACGTTCCTATTCGTCGTCCTGACTTCCCAGAAAACGAACAGAGAGCAAGAGATGAGGAAGAATTCGCAGCTGAACAAGCTAACGCACACAAAGAGGCTACAAACAGAGCAAGTGGTATTCCAACAAGTCCTACTTCTCCTTCCTCTAATGTGCGAACAGACTCTAATAATCCTGTAAATGTTCCTACTCGCCGTCCTGACTTCCCAGAAAACGAACAGAGAGCAAGAGATGAAGAGGAATTTGCAGCTGAACAAGCTAAACAACAAAATATAAATAGCAATGTTCCTTCTGTATCTCAGGCAACACCTATTCCAACTTCTAGACCTTCTTCACCTGCTCCTGTATCTCCATCAAGTGAGCATAAGAATAATTCAGAAAATGAGCTAAAGAACGAAGTTAACAGAGCTAGAAGAGAAGCAGAAAGTTTGCAAAATAATATTAAAAACTTGAATAATGATGTCAATAAACGTGCATCAGAAATCCAAAATGCATCTGTTGATTCTCGTAGGGTTCAAGAAGAACAAAATGCAACTTTGAAGAAACAGAGAGAATCAGAACGTGAACAACATGAACGTGAAATTGATGACAGATTAACAAGAGCTGAGCAAGGGAATGAAGAAAAGATAAAGAAATCTGTAGAACAACAATTGCGCAATCAACCAAACAACAATTCAGGTTTTAGAAGTAGAACCAGTTCTGTATCTGATGAACCACCTTTGTCTGTTGAAGAAGAAGAGATGATTCAAAAAGATAATAAGAATGATCGTCGTGAAGCAATGAATAGAAAAGCTTCTGAAAGAAGAATAAAGCGATCTTCTGAAAACCAAAATGGGGAACAATTAATATGGGACTCTATGGAAGAGAATGATCAGAATATGCAAAATGAAGCAATGGATGAAAGCAATGATACTTCAAATAATGCTCCTAGGGTAAGTGGAAAACCTGGTAATCCACAAGGAAAACTATTTAATTCACCAGATGACCCTTACAGAGGATTAGGACGTAATCAAGGACGTAGAGGTAGAGTATTGCGTCCAAAGGATGATAAAGACGAAAGTTGATGAGAAACGTCTTAAATAATTAGATAGAAATAATCATAGAGTATAAATACAATCTCGTTTTAATTTTGTATTTATACTCTATGATTGTGATATTAGTAAGTGTAATGTTTATTAAAAGTAGAACAAATTTAATGAACTAATTTCTTTAGAGGATTTGATGAATGGCTAAATTTGAGATACCTTTAGATGGGTCTGATCCAAATGACAAAAACAGTGGACAGCAAAATTTAGATAATGGTGAAAACTTATCTGATAATGGCTCTCCACAAAAAGGTGTTGCTCAAAAAGCTGGGGAAATAGGTCAAGATGCTTTAAAAAATTCCAAAAATGCCCTTCAAAAAAACGGCACTAATCTTAAAGGTGCAGCAACAGATGCTATTGCTGGGACTGCGAAAGATACTGCTCAAAAAACAATTGGAGAGGCAAACCCTGAGGCTGCTGAAAAAGTAGGTGAAGCAACAGAGAAAGTTACAAAACTTGGTAGTACTGCAATTATGGTTAAAGGTGCAGTTGCTTCTATATCTCAGTGGGCTTCAGCTGCTGTGGCACTTTTAGTAGACCCTATTACATGGATCGTTATTGCGGTTATTGCTGTTATCATTGTATTAGTAATAGGAATTATAGCTGGTGTTCAAGTTTTCGGTAAAACGGATAATGCTGATGGATGCTATGGTATAGGAATGTACGGGCAGACAGGATCAGGAGGCTCATTATCAATTAACGTTCCTACCTCAGCTGATTCTATGGCTAACGCTAGCACCATTGCGGATTGGGCTATGACAACTAACTTTACCTCATTAGGAAACAAACCAATGAACCGTGAACAAGCAGCGGGTCTTATTGGAAACATGTGGCAAGAGTCTACTGTTAATCCTGCGGCAAGTCAAAGTAGTTCAATATCTTCAAGTTCTTCAAATTCAGAGGTTATGAACCTTGGTAAAGGTAATGGAGGAAGAGCTATTGGTCTTATCCAATGGGATTCCGAAAGAAGATTCTATCTAGCACAATATGCTGAATCAAAAGGTAAGCCTTGGTCTGATTTAGGTGTTCAGCTTGAATTTTTAAAAATGGAGTTTGAAGGTACAGCGCCTTATCCTGGAGCAACATATAATCGTGATTTAGTTCTTCAAAAAGGATTTGGAGATACAGGTGAAAGTATTGAACATTACACAGAGGCTTGGGAGAAAGGGTTCACAAGAGCTGGACAACCTATGATGAATCAGAGAATTAATTATGCTAATTCTTTTAATTCAGCATATTCACCTGGCTCTGGCGCAGCTTTTTCATCTTCATCTTCAGGTGGTAGTTGCTTGACCTCTGGTTCTATGTCTGGTGCTGTGGATACAAGTGATTCAGTAAATCTTGCTATACAAATTGCTTACCCTACTGTGGATGAATCAAGAACTGGTGGAGATCAGATGGGAACATCTAAAGCTAAGCCTGAGTATGTAACAGCAAAAGATAAAGCACAACAAATAGGCAGTAAAGACGGAATGCCTAGTCTTTATGCCTCTTGCGACCGAGCAGTAGCAACAGTTGTTATAAACACTATGGACCCTAACTATCCTTGGGGAAACATTGTTACTCAAAGAAAATATGCTGAGAGTAATCCGAATAAATGGAAAAAATACAGTAATTTGTCAGAAGCAAAGCCAGGTGATGTATGGATTACTAAACCGGGGCATGATGGTGGTGGACATACAGTAATGTATCTGGGAACGATAAATGGACAAGACATGATCATGCATGCTTCATATAGTCAACGTGGAAACAGCCGTGTAGCAGCTCTTCAACCGCGTGCTAGTTATATTAGTGATGCTATGACTGATAAAAGTGGTAGAGGTTATTATGGGTTTAGCTATGTTGGTGGATGATTAAAAACTCATGGTATTTCTAATAAAATTCCCATAAGTACACTATAAACAGATATTAGTATAAAGCATATTATTAATATATTTTTATGTAAATAACACATCTAAATGCGGAAGATTTATTATGACACAATCAGAAAACACTAACGAAGAAGCTCCTTTAAACAAGAAAGCAATAGTTGTGGTTGTTTTGCCAGTTGTTGCAGTTGCTATTTTCTTGATTCTCTTTTTCGTAGTTTTTCCAGGAAATACGAACAATGAAGAAACTAACCAACCAATAGTTTCAAGCACCGTAGAAATTTCTGAATCAGAGCAGGTTAAATTAGAAGGAATTTCTGAGACGATTATTAATCAAACGGGAGAATTTGGAGTAAAAAAAGATGTAATTACTCCTGAAAATATTGATGAGTTAGCAACTTTACTGGAAATTGATGTTAACTCAGCAGATTACTACTTTACTTCACGTTCTACAGCTTATAACAGTATTGACGATTATATTATGGAAGGCTCTCCAATTGATTATAATGAGACCGAAGTAAATTCTTGGTCTAACGATTTTGAAACTTTGTTCAGGAATAGTTTTTCTATTGAATCTGTTGAAGCCTCTGCGTATGAGAAAGGCAGTTATGTAGATATTGATGGTACGCAATTACGATCAGCTAGCGTTAGAGTTTCTTTTAACAGTAATGAAACAATGTTTGTAGAAGTAGGAAGTGAATTTGGAGCTGAGCGTTCTTATTCTGTTCGCTCTAAAAACTTTAACAATACAACTGCTACTTTAGTTTTTGTAATAGACTCAGATAATGAATGGAAATTATACGATATCCGTGATCTAGAAAATGAGTTTTTATTGGCTACTTGGGACAATCCTAGGTCTGATGCTTTCTCAGAGACTCAATTTGATTTACAAGAAATTGATAAAATTACTCCACCGAATCAAGACCAAGATATAGAACCTACTGAATGAGAAAGATAAGAGACAAAATGAACACGCAAACTAATCCTTCGTCTCAGGAAGAACCTGAGGAAATATATGATTATGAAGAACCGTATGAGGAAAACATTACGCAAAAAGATTATTTTGATGATGATGAGCAGTTTTTAAAAGGTGATGATAGCGTTATCGTTGAAAAAGATGTATTAAGTCTTTTTAAGCAATCTGATAATGTAGTCTCTTGCGAAATCCTCAATTTTTATGACGAAAAGGGAAAGCCTAGAAACAGGATGTCTTTGAGGAATGACCCTCCTGTCCTTCATATAAGCTCTAGTGATGGTCAATCCGCTGATTTTGTTCTTACTCAGAATTTCACGAAGAGTATTGCCGACACTTTGAAGACAGTAGAAAAATCTTATCTTGGAATTCCTTCAGCTAAGAAGAAAAAAGTGGATCAAGAAGAAATCCATAATACTTTTGACAGAGTTGTAAATTGGGCAAAGACGAATAAGGTGAAATCAATATTCTTAGGTGTCATGGTAGCAATGTTTATTGGCTACACTATTCTTATCTCTATTTGAGAATATATAACTTATAAAGCGAATATTTTATCCTCCTGATATTAATTATGTCAGATATTTTATTGGTATTGTGGAAGGTTTGAAATGCCCTCATTCTTAAAGAAGTCTAATAATCAAGCAGAACTCGAAGAAGAAACGTTGCCCAAGGAACCCGAAGTTCGTATCACTAAGGGTATGTATGGGCGCTTAATTTCGCGTCGTATTTTTCAGATTCTATCTTTTGCCGGATTAGCTATTATCATTCTTTATCTATGCTTTGCTGCTACTTGGTTGAGAATTGTTCCCACTACATCGGGTTCAGGATTAGTCCCCATTAAAAATGTTACTTATGAGGGTGGCATTCTTCCTCCGGGTGCACAGATTTTAGTAGATACAGAAGAAGCACAGGGAACAAATGTTCTTGACAGATTAAAACAATCTTTTACTCCTCGTAGTAATGCTGCTGTAGTTGAAGTTGTTGCTGGTCCTTATGGAGAGATGACATGGGCTTCACCGGAAATACTAACTGTTAATGGTGAACCGATAGGATATCCTTTTCCCGCTGATAGTGAAGGCAAATCACCTATTAATAGTGAAGACCCTTTCTTGAAGAACCAGTATGTTGTTGTTTGTATTTCTGGTGATTGCAATGTTGGTGAGGCTTTTATTATTGATAAAGAACATATTTATGGCAGTGTTTTAACAAGAACTGATATAGAATAAGGAGGGGTTAATAATGTTATTTGAAGAATTAGGCAAAAATAGAAGATTAGAAGAGCCTGAAGAACGTCGTGCTGAGGATATTAAGCGTGTTTCTAAGCCAAAAAAGAAGAAAAGCAAGTTTAGCTCTGTTTCTTTAAGGACAGTTAATACAACTTTAACTATCCTGGGTGTTCTCGGTGCAATTATTATTGTCGCTGGAATTGTTTATGTAAGCTACTTAGGTTTTAACCTTTACGTCAACGGATGACAGAACGGTGAATGAAATAATATGTCGAAAAGCTTAATCGCAATTGTTAATGAGCTACATAATGTTGGGTCAGATAGTGATAAAAAAGAATTATCAAAAATGGCAAGCAGTCGAATTGTAGAAGATGATAGTCAAGCGAATAGTTTTTTGATGCCTATTATAGAGCGTATATCGTTGAGCTTCTCAGACACATTTACTAAAATATCCAGTAGTGAATTTTATGAATTAAATGCTGTACCTTACACTGACAAAGATGGATTGAAAAAGATCTCACTTCGTATTTCTTTTCTTCAAGATTTTGAAAGCACTGAAGAAAACTTAGAAGAAGCTTTGCTTTTTAAAATTGTAGATGAAATCTCTAAACGAAACCTAGAAATATTAGTTAATGATATTTGTATAAATACGATGCAACATCGAACTGATGATTGAAAAATAAGGAAGTGTTGTCATGGGTTTCTGGGATTTTATGAAAAGAAACAAAGATCATACTGAAGATAGAACATTAAAAGAGCCTGATCTTAGTGAATTTGTGGTTCCAGTTTTTGTTAACCCTAAACCTATTCGAAAAACAGATGAAATGTTGGTTCAACAATTAAAACAAGAGTTTATAGAATCAGGTGTTATAAATTATGAAACATCTGAAGAGAATGAGCAAGACACTCTCACTGATGATGATGCGGATTCTTTGATTGAATTATTTGAAGAAGTTAACTCACATGCTAAAAATGAAAAGGATTTCCATGGTGACGTTTACTTTGATGAGGGATTGTATAAAGAGCTGGATATTCACGAAGAAAATATTGTTTTCGATGATGATTTACAATCGTTTAATGATCAGCTTCTCAATCTGACAAGTAATTATGATGATGATGACGAGTTGTACTAATTTATTAAATTACTATAAACCATAATGTAATATTCGTCATTCTTTTATTTTATCATCATTATAACGAAATGGTAAATATTTGAATAAAGCCCCATTTGAATTTGACTTTTTAAAAGTATTAATAATATAATGTCCCTTGTTCTCTTTTAAAAATAAGTATTTTTAAGATTTCAGATTTTGAGGTTTTACTGATATTTATATGAGTAGATAAAGCTAATTTTCTTAATATGTTGGCTTGATCTCTCCTAAAAGTGAAATAAATATGGTGTGGCTAAAGTTAGAAGAAAAGCTGCACAAAAAATATTCTGAGTAAGTAGATAAAAAAGGTGGTAAGAGATGAGTAAAGCGCAACATTTGTCAAAAGAAGAAGAACTTCGTTTAGGTTCAATTGTTCAATCTATGGTCAAAGCAAAAGAACAAATTAAAGAACCTGGTCTTACAAAAAGAGAATTAAGAAGCTACAAAGAACAAATTTTTCATGGCGAAGAAGCAGTAGCAAAACTAGTAGAGTCTAACACAGGCTTAGTGTGGAACATAGCGCGTAATTTTAAGTCTAAATACCCTAGTGCACCAGCTATGGAAGATTTAGTCCAAGAAGGAATGGCAGGTCTAGTAACAGCCATTATGAGATACGCACCTGAACGTGGCAACAAACTTTCCACCGTCGCAACTTATTGGATTTTCCAAAGTATTACACGATGGACAAATAAAACTGGTCGATTAGTAAAACTTCCTGAAAACCGAGTAACTGATTATACAAAAATCTCAAGACTTCGCAATCAGTACAAAGAAGAAGGCATGAACAAGCTTGACATTGACGAAAGAATCATGGAAGAGCTTAAACTATCTCGTGATGACATGTTCTTCATCAATGGAGCAGCTTCTATACCAGCCAGCTTAAACCGAACAGTAGATGAAGAATCTAATAAAGAACTAATTGAACTTGTTCTTGATGATACAGCTGATTCAGCAGAGTCAGTAGTTGTTATGGACGCAACTTTCCAAATATTAGTAGATAAATTAAACGAAATGAAAGACATTGAAAGAGAAGTAGTTCTCTCACAATTTTCTATGGACAACATTCCAGGATATGAACCTACCACTCCTAAGAAAGTCAAAGAAAAGTATAACCTTTCAGCTTCTAAGTATAAACGAATATTAACTTTAGCATTATCAGAGATAAATAGAGACATGAAAGAGCTTGATTTAAGTTTTGAAGATTTTATATCTTCTTGATAATAAATTTTTAAAAAAACTTAGTAGGAACCTGCTTATTTTCGCAGGTTCCTACTATTTTATATTTTTATTGTTATAATTTGTTTAGACCACTAAGAATTAACAATGAATAGACGGAGCCTATATGAAACAAAACAGTACTCACAATGATTTATCTATTTTTGTTGCTTTTCATATTTCAAACGATAGTTCTACTGAGCTATCTCAAAAAATTGTAGAAACTTCTATGTATGAATTATTCAAGAATGAGAGTAATCGTTTGGTAAAAAGCGAAAATGATAATGGGTTTGAAATAATATATAAGATACAGCAACCACTTCTTGTGTCTAATGACAAAGATAATGAAACATTTTTTAATAAATTACATAAATTATTTGAAAAAACAAGTGAAATGCTACCACACTTTACACAGGTGGATAGCGAAGAATTGGATAACATCATTGAGTCCAGAAAACACAATCTCGGTTCAACTGTTAAAGTTAGCAACAAAGATGGAGTAAATAAATGAGCGCACTTTTTACTAAGACAACGTTAAAACACCAACCTGTAGACTTTCGTATTGGTGCAGTAGTTTCAGATGGAATGTGGTATTCTTTAACGAAATGGCGAAAAATAGCTAAAGTTTCAGAAGAAGAGATTAATGATTGGATTGAAAAACATTTAGCTGATGGTTCTTTAATCCAATCCGAAACAGGAGCTAAATCGTATCGTTTCCCACATGAATCTATTCAAAAATGGTATAAAGATCATAATCTAGAAATTGGTGTCCAACTAATAGATTCTATCTTTCCCCCTCGAATTTGGGATGATATGACAGAAGCCGAAGGATTCATGGATGCTCCACTTCGTGAAATAGGAATTGTATCTTTTTCTGCTAATAGTAAAATAGCCACTAGAGTAAGCGAAGCTTTACGAGGAATAGCAAAAATCCGAGAGTTCGAACCTGGAAGATACAAAGCTTACTGCCTACATGCAGCTACTGTCAAAAAAATCATTGAAGATACTCTTAAAACCCTTGAACAAGAAGACGAATACAAAGACATGCTAAAAGGGTTAAATAGGAAAACTTACTCAAGGGCTGAAGCTAAAAGACGAGAAATAGTAGACTTTAGTGATCAGTTTGCTAATGATTTAGTGATGTTCTATAAATCTTTCGCTAGAACATTAGTGAAAAAAGAGATGGAAACTATTCAAATATTCTTGCCTGATCCAGAAGATCAAGAATCACAAATTACTCTGTGGGTTCTAGCAGCTATTGAAAAATTTGATGAATCAACAGCGGTTCCTTTCAGTGGTTATTTAAATTCTGTTCTAAAACGTTGGCCTTATGACCTTCCACCTGCACACTTGGGCAAAGATTTAAGTCAATTCCAGCGCCAACGTTCAAAAGCTGTGGAGAGACTAAAAGAAAAGCATGGAGATGAAAAAAACTTTACGAACATTGAATTAGCTCAGGCTATGGAGATGGACCAGTATCATTTCAACGATTTGGAAGAAAAACATAAAGTATGGAGCAAGTCTCGCAAGCCTACAAGTTTGACATGGGATGAAAACAGCGATGAAAAAGCACCAGAGCTGACAGTTGAAGAATTATCTACGTCAACAAATATAGCATTGGCACATAAAATAAGTCGAGCAGTTGTTGAAACTGCATGTTCAACAGGTTTATATGAAGATGCGTTCAGTATTCTGTCTCAGATTGATGTTGCTGAAATTAATATGGCTCAGTTAGATACAGTTTCAGAAGTTTTCATTCAAGAATTAGGCGCAAATTTTGGCGTAGAGTGAGTGTAAGATTATGAAAGATTTAACAAATGAAGAGATTGCTTTTATAGAAGATACATTAGAATACCAAGATAATCTTGAGCTATCAAAAGATTTGAATAAAAATGATTCTTCTGACTATAAAGTTAAAACAGTCTCAGCACCCATAAAAAAACAAAAACATAGAGTCCCGGCTTACAAAAACCCGGCTCATTGGGCAGCTGCTTTTATGGTAGCTCCAATTTTGTTCAGTGCTCTACTAATGTTTCTTTTATTTAGGGTTGAAGCCATGTTCGGTTCAGGAACATTAGAATGGTTAGCAAATGATCCTACAGGAAAAGAAGTAAAAGATGCAGCAGCTGGCATGGGGTTCGAATGGGTGGCTACTGTTGCTACTATATATGACAACAGATGGTTGATAGTAGCAGCAATATTTACCCTATTTTTCTTTATCGCTATGTTAGTAATCTTGTACGATAATTTCTTTTCTGTAAAAATTGCTCAATGGAAAAGAAATAAAAAATTAGTCAAAAATAAAAGAAAGAACAAAAGACTAAATAAGAACCTAAATAGTGAGACTACACCTGAGGAAGATAATGATGACAAAAAGTAATTCTAAAAACACAAAAAATAAAAAATCTTCTTCAAGCTATAGTAAAATACAAGAATTAGAATCCTCTTTAGAAGATAAAACTTTTGATCAAGAGAAAATAGTGCCTGGAAACTCTTCTTCTGTAAGTATTAAGAAAAAAACGCTTGGGATAGTTTTGGTTTTAAGTATGTTGTTAGTAATTTCAGGACTTTGGGTTGTATATTATGCTACTTCTAAGAATAATACATCTCAGTTAAATGAACCTAGCTCTGATGTCAAAGTTGAACAGGTTGAATATTCTATTTCTGGAAAAACAATAGAGCAAGATAAAAAAGATGCGTTATCTTCTGCTCAATTAATTTTAGAAGAAGCTTCAAAAAGCCCTGATGGATTATCTCCTGAAGAACGAGTTGAAGCTTTAGAAGATGGGGACAATTCTGTTGTTTCAGATGATTTGAAAAATAAGATGAGATTTAAAGATGATTTTGAAAGTGACCCTAGTCTGCAAAATACAACCTATCAAGCTTTGATAATCCTATCATCTTATCTTGAGGAAGAAGATTTTAACCCAGTTAATGAAGAAGTGTGGCAAGAGGTTTATTTGGATCAGGAGATAGGTGTAGCATATGTTCCTATATCCGCTTTTTACTCACCTGGTGCTTCTTTTAGTTTAGAGCTAGTATACACTGATGGAGAGTGGAAACTTTCACCATACTCATTATTGAATATAATTAATCTTTCAGCAACAATTCAACAACAACAAAACGGTGAGTCGATAGTTCCTTCTGTACCCACTGAATAAAAGCAAAAACGATTAATTATATATTCTTTAAAATGCCTTAGAATTCTATGCCTAAAAAACCCTTTAAAATTGGCTCTTTTTTAGGCATAGAATTCTTATATTCAAAGGTTTTTTCGAAAAACCCTATTTACGTATCCTGGGATTGTTTACGTTAATAATTCATCTTAGAATTCATTAGAACGATTTTAATATCTGGATTTTAAGTCAGACTATTTTGAATAAATTAACTCATTAATTGTTAAAATAAAAGTTGAAACATGTATCTGTGTCAAGAAGCAAGAGGGTTAGATGAGTATAAATATTAAACAAGTAGAAATTTCGAATATTCAAGCGCATAAGCATTTTGTTTTTATCCCTAATAGCGAAGGTGTGACTGCTATTCGTGGAGCTAATGGTACAGGTAAATCTACAATTGTAGACAGCATTGCATGGGCATTATATGGAACTAAACCACCAGGTGTGTCAAAAGCAATAGACTTATATAATGAAGAGGCTTCGTTCCCGAAAGACAAATGTTTCGTCAAAGTAGAGTTAACCGTGGATGGAAGACATTTTACGGTTGAACGAAAAATGCTTGACAAAAAAGGAAAAACTGAATGTAATGTAGTTGAACATTTTGTGGACGAAGAAACAAAAGAGTCAGAAGACAGACACCAAGCTGGACCAGCAGTATCTCATGCTGAAATTTACATTCGAAAAATTTTAAGAATGGATGAAAAAGGGTTTCTTACGGCTATTTTAATACAGCAAAAAGAAGTTGATAAGTTGATTTCAGCAACGGCCAGAGAAAGAGCTGCGGTTATTGAGAAACTGACTGGAATATCTTCTATTAGTAATGCATTAACCGAAGCAAGGCAAGAGTATAATGTAATCAATAAAACAGTCAATGCATTAGACGTAGACGAAAAAGAAGTAGTCGAAAAGAAAAAAGAATATTCAAAACTTGTAGCTGATTTAGCGAAGGAAACTAAAAAAGTAGAAGATTTGCAGCTCAAATCTCAAAAAAGCAAGGCTTTGTACACGAAACTGTCTACACAGGTTGAAGAAGAATACCAAAAAATACAGGATAACGACAATAACCGCAAGAGAGAAAACTTTTTAAATGCTAAAATTGAAACATACGAAGAAAATTTAGAAGAATTAGTAAAAGAAAAAGACATTCAGAAAAAACAATTGTCCTTAGTTGTTGCAGGAAGTAATGTTGAAGAATTAGAGACGCAAATAAAAACACTTAGACGTGATTTAAACTCTAAGCAAGTCCAATATAATGAACTTATTAGAGACATTAAAAAATCGGAAGACAAGATTACTCAACATAAAAGTTTATTGGAAAAATCTACTGTCAAAACACTACAGGACGCTTCTAACTCTCAGTACAAAGCAGAAGCAAAAGTTGAACAGTTAAAAAACAAAATTAATGACCATCATGATTCAAATATTTCTTTAAATTCTGAAATCAAAAAACTTGAAAGAGCTATTCGTGTTCTTTCAAGTGATAAAGGAACATGCCCTACTTGTTTGCAAGATGTTGAAGATGCTAAAGCAGCAGTAGAAATGCTTAACAAACAAAAAGAAGAAATCAATGAAAAGATTGATAGCAATGATTCAGAAATCTCTTCATTAAGTGAAACATGTGATAAAACAGAAAATCTTGTAGAAAAATTCACTCTACTTGTCGAAGCATTAGAAGAAACAGAAACACTTAACAGCGAAATAAAAGATAACAGTGATAAAAGGGACAAGCTTAAAGCTACTATTGTTGCTTCTGAAGCTGAAATAGATGCTCTCACAAAAGTTTACGATGAAGCAAAGAAACAAGCGGACAAAAAAGAATCTTATGATAATTTGGTTACACGAATTAAGAAGCTAGCTGAAGCCATCAACACTATGAAAGGTGAACTCAATAGTATACAGGATTCAATAAAACAATCAGGTGCTATTAGTGAATCAGCTTTAGAATCTGTGCGCAAAAAAATGGCATCAGCTCATGACTCATATAATTCTGATTCTATTGCTTACACTGAATCATCAGGCGATTTAAAAGTTTTCAAAGAAAAGATCAATAATCTTGAGCAAAACATTGAAAACTTAGAAAAAGAAGTAAAGAGCTACAAAGCACTTCTTAATAGTCGTGAGATTGCTAAAGCTACTGTACAAGTTATTGAAGAATTCAAAAAGGATAGAATTAATAATTCTGTCCCTATTATAGAATCTTACGCTTCTGATTTAATAACAAGATTTACAGAAGGAAAGTTCACAGGAATTAAAATGGACGACAAATTTAACACCAAAGTTGTTCTATCAAATGGAAAAACCCGTTCTGTAGGCTCTTTGTCTGGTGGAGAACTATCCTTATCTTCTATTGCTCTTTTAATTTCTATTTCAATGCTGTTAAATGGGTCCGGTTCAAAAAACCCTATTATTCTTGATGAGGTGTTCGTTTCACAAGACTCTAATCGTGCTGATTTGAGCATTTCTACTATTAAAGAAGTGTGTCAAGGGCAGGTTATTATGATTGCTCATAACGAATCTTTGGATTCGATAGCGGATAAAGTGGTTGAATTGTCCTGAAATGTAGTTAAAAGATATTAGTATATGTATAAATAATCTTAGTTTAATCTTGATAGGAGATTGATTATCTTGGAGCAAAATTATCAAATAACTCGTTCCCCTGAGTGGAATGTTATTTTCAATCTACTTTTAGATCCAAAAGTTTCAGAGATTGCAGCTAATGGACCTGATCAGTTTTTCATGAAGCGAGCAGGAAAAAGAATAGCTATTAGCAATATTCCGCGTATGACTGAAGAAACATATTTTAATGGTATACAACACGGGTTGGTTCCTTTTGTAAAAAGTCAGAACGTTTTTAGTCGAGAGAGCTTTATTTTCGAAGGAAGATTAGAATACGAAGTAGGAGAAGTAGAAGTTAGAGGTCGTTGTCATATTGTACTTCCACCTGCTTCTGATTATCCTCAAGTTACTATTGCTAAGAAGACTACATCTTTGCTAAGTTTAGATGCTATTGCTGCAGCTGGTTCCATGAGTGATGAGATGCGTAAATTCCTTAGGATGGCTGTTGAAGCTAACATCACAATGGTAATTTCAGGTGCCACCGGAGCTGGTAAAAGCGTGACACTAGACACCAAAATACCTACACCATCAGGATGGTCCACAATGGGTGAGATTAAAGTTGGTGATGAGGTTTTTGATCGTTTTGGCAACGTAGTTAAAGTCACTCATAAATTCCCACAACCAGCTAGACAAGTATATGAAGTCGAATTCAACACGGGTGAAAAAGTATATTGTGATGCTGAGCATAATTGGTTAGTAAGCACGCAAAAAAGCAGAAAAATTAATGAATTTGATAAATATGTTTCTGATTCAAGATTGAAAGATAACCCTTTACATGTAGTTAAAACAACAGATGAAATGCTTCAAGAGTCCAAAAACATTAAGCACTATGGGATAAGATCTTTCAATGTTCCAATTTTAGAAAAACCTGTCGAATACTTTGACTCTTTGGATATAGAGGAACTTCCTATTCATCCTTACGTCTTGGGATTATGGCTTGGAGACGGAGATTCAAATTCTGTACGACTGACTGCCCATCCTGATGACAGAAAAGAATACGTCAAAATCTTTGAACAACTTGGAATTGATTCAAAACTTGAGCCTGTTGGAAGCAATGGTAGACGCTGGAAGTTTGATATCAAGGATATGCAAAAGAATCTACAAAAATTAGACATCTTTGTAGGAAAGCAAGAAAAAGGAAGTAAAAAAAGCATTCCAGAAATTTACAAAAAATCTTCTGTTGAAGCACGTAGACTCCTTTTAGCAGGTCTTATGGATAGTGATGGAACTGTCCATAAACGTTTGTTTATTTTCTGTAATTCAAATCTTGATTTAATAAATGATGTAAGAGAAATTTCTTCAAGCTTGGGGCTAAGAACTTCCATCAGTCAAGAACCTTATCTCAAAAAACGAGAGAAAACAACTGATGAATATTATCAACCTATATGGCGATTATATGTGTCTGGTGGCATTACTTTATCTATGTTGCCTAGGAAAAAAGATAAGTATGAGAAATATATTAAATTAGTTGAAAATCAAAAACCACGTGATAGAAACAGAATCATTAAATCTATTTCTATCACAGACAGACGTGAAGAAATGGCATGTATAACAGTAGATGGAGTTGATTCAACTTATTTGATCACAGAATCTTTTATACCTACTCATAACACTACAATGCTTGAGGCTCTTGGTAAATTCATTCCCAAGGAAACACGTTTAGGAATTGCCGAGGACACTCCCGAACTAAAATTTGATTTACCTAATACAACGTATCTAAACTCCACACCTTGGTCTCCTGGTATGAATCCTAATGAAGTTGCTACATTGGATTGGGTAGTTGCTCAGTTTATGCGTAACAGATGTGATAGGCTGATTATTGGAGAAGTAAGAGGTAAAGAATTTGGAGGATATTTAATTGCTGCTAATTCAGGAATGGAAGGTGGAATGACTACTATCCACGCTGAAACACCTTCTGCATGTTTGAGAAAGATGACAGGTTTTACATCTGAAGCAAGACCTGGGGTTCCTATTCGATCTATCAATACAGACATTGCCTCTGCTGTTAAATTAATTGTGCAGTTAATAATTCTTCCTGGCGGAAAGCACAGAGTGAGCCATATTGAAGAAATAACTACAACTTTGAGCAATAATGATGACGCTCAGATATCAACACAGCCACTTTATCTTTATGATAGAGCTACTGACAGTTTTTACAAAGAAGGAAACATGTCTGATAGCCTTAGAGAGTATTGTAAAATTCGTGGTCAAGATGTCAATGAATTCTTGAAAAGCGAAACACGAAAGAAGGTTCCTTCGATTGGTCATATTAGGACTGATGCTGATGAGAGCAATCTTCGTGAAATTGGTTCTCCTGGTATTCCGGTGAATAATCCTCGAAGATTACCTACTAATCCATTTAACAACTCACAAGGAAGAAGAAGTATATGAGTGAAACTTTAGTCAATCCTACAAAGATCATTCGAAAGAATACGAATGACAGAATCACAGTAGAAGCTTTGCGCTATTATGTTCCTTTCTTTCAACGTGGGGATGAAGCTGCTGAAAGACTTTTAGAAGAGCCAGAAAACTTATCACCTGCTGAGAAAAATCTTCTGGAAACTGAAGCACGATTAAAAGATTTAGCAGTAGAAAAAATTTCTTCCTTAGCAGGGCCTCTTATTACAAGAGAATTAAATAAGATAATAAAAGGTTCTCATTTGAATGGTAGAGAGGACTTATTTGACATACTATACTATGCTGGTATAAACGGAATGATTAAAGGTCTCCGTCATTTTGACGTAGATAAGTTGAACAAGTCTTCTACTAATTATTTGTTCCAATGGATAGTTACTTATGCGAAAAAAGAATTGAATGTTCTAGAAGCACCATTTGGGATTGCTCCTTCGCGCTTTCAAAGATACAAAAAAATTTCCGCTGTGCGTAAAAAACTTTCCGAATCAATTGGTCGTTATGCTACAAATGAAGAAGTTCTTGATTTCTTTATTTCAGGTAAAGCCGATTTAAAGACTATGAACGGAAAACTTGAAAAAGAAGATAAGCCTTATGCGGTTAATCAAAACATGACTATCAGTATTATTGAAGAACAAGAAAACTTTGAACAGAACCTTAACCATACTAATCTACTGGACCCATTAGAAGATTATAGTGCTGAAATCAAACTTTCAGAGACAAGCACTCCTATTTTTGAAGAGACTTTGATTGGAACTTTTGTTTCTGCTTATAATTTTACACCCGAAGCAATAGCAGTTTTGTTATCTGATTTAAAAATGAACAATATATCCGAAGCAATAAACGCTATAATAGAAGGCTTGGAGAACACTGAATACAAGCAAATTTCGGCTAAGTGGAAAGATCTAATGCGAGATGTTAATGGTCCATTTTATGAGTTTTTAAAGAACTACGAAGGTTCAACATCAGGCAGTTTCGATATATATGAAACAATAAAAAACATTGAGTCACACAATAAAATAATTAAGCCAACTAGATACATTTCATTATTTGAAGGAAAAAGGATAGCAAAAAGATGATCAATTTACTATTGAACGCTATGACGATTCAAGAACGTCAACTAATCATTTATGGTTTTACTGGAGTAATTGGATTGTTGGCAGTTTTTCTGCTTATTATCCTTGCTCTAAAGATAAAAGCTTCTCGTGATGAACAAAAAAGCGAAATTCTTCCTTCTTTGTCGGAGTTAGGGCTAGATACTTCTGAAGTTGAAGAAGAACCAACAGAAGTACTAGAAGAAGGCGAAGCTTCATCTTTGTTCTACGAGGATGAAGAAAATAATTTGAATGTAGAAAGTTTCTTAGACAGAAAATAATAAATTACAGAATGCTCAACTTATTCTGTGTTTTTCATTAATAAAATGTTATAATAATATAGGCTTCAAATAGTTAGATTATTTTTTAGATATTTTTCTTAAAAAGATTGTTCTGATATTAAAATTAATAAAAAGTCAGGATTTTATCGGACTATTTTTAGAGTAAATGTAAGTTAAATTAGATTGGAGATAAAGTATGTCAGTTATGAATAGACCCGAGTTAGTAGCAAAAATTGCAGAAAAAACAGGCGAGAGCAAAGCGGCAACTGATCGTTTCTTAACAGCGTTCCAAGAGACTGTTGAAGAGTCAGTTGTAGGCAAAGTAGAAGTGAAGATTAGCGGATTCGTAGCATTCACACCTGTTGTTCGTTCAGAGCGTAAAGCAATCTCACCTATTTCTGGTGAAGAAATTACTGTTCCTGAGCGTAATGCTGTAAAAGTTCGTATTTTCAGGCACTTCAGAGATGTTGTTGCTGGAGAAGCAGAATCTGAATGAAATAAAATTTCATAAATAATGACCCAACTATTTTTGGTTGGGTCATTATTTTATTGATAAGATATTATTGTAATTTCTTAACATTAATAAAATGAGAGGCATAAATACTGTGAGAACTGATACTAAGATGATTATACATATAAATCTACCCGAAAATTTTGCTGAGATTCTATCAGATGAGATGGAAAAAGAATTAGAAAAATCAAGCAAAAAATGGGGAGTTTATATTAATTACAAACAAAAAGAGACTATTTTTAATTATGCCAAAGAGCAAGTAAGAATGAAAACTTCGGATCATGCTAAAAATAATTGGGATTTTTCAGATCAGCTCACTATTCGAGCTAACTCACACAAAAGAGGTATTGAGATAACTCTTCCCGCACCTGAAGATGTAAAATTGCCAAGTGCTAGACTTTTTTACACACGTGATGGGTGGGAACTGGATCAAGAAAAGAATGAAGAATCCATAGAACTGTCTCATTTTGCGGATTTTATTCAATCAAAAATTAAAACATGGGCAAGAACAGCCGTATTTTATGGTGTTGGCTCATATTCTAGCTGATTACTGATAAGGTTTTAAAAACACTATGGCATACTCTAAAAAATACTTATTTATCAAAAAAATTTCTGAACACTCTAATATCCGTCAAGATGTAGTAGAAATGATTGTCAATTCCATGTTAGATGTCATGGTAGAAGAAATCATCAATGAAGGCAAGTTTTCTTTCTTAGGCTTGATTCATATCAAATCAAAAGAATGGAAAGGTTATTCTTTTGGTAAAGGACAAAAGATTGACAACCATCAAAGGTTAACCATATCTTTGTCTAAACATTTAAAAGAATTGTGGAAGATCAGGTTCAATCAATTTAATGGCGAGAAAGATGTTATAGATCGCAATAATTGGCGCGATATTTACAAAGAATACGGGCTTAAACCTAGAAATAGAAAATCTAAGGATAACCAATTGACTTCTGAAAAAAGCAATAATGAACCTACTGAAAAAACAGATCCGTATAATCCGTTTTTGCATGATGATGAAGAAGAATACTGAGACTCTAAAAGTGTGCGTTTTCTTTTTATCTTGCTTAGAAATACAGTTGTATAAATGATATTATAATTATGCTTGTAGTTTTTAACTAAGAAAGAGGATTTAATGAGCTCCAAATTAACTTATGCTTCACTCCCTTTGGAGATTAAACATATTGCCAATGATGCACTAGGTCTTGGTGTACTTAAATCTTTGTTCAGCTATTCTCACACTTACCATCTAATGATTAAAATTTCTGATGGAATTTTTATTGGTTTTGCTTTATACCATTTTGAAAACACAAGATTAGGAAATGGCAGAACATATGTTACGGGAATAGTTGATGCAGTTTGTGTAGCTACTCCTTATCGAAAAGAAGGTTTCGGAACATTATTAACATTTGGTGTTTTACGAAAAATGTCAGCATACGGAGTAGACAGAGTAGAATTAATGTTAAAAACACCTGGTATTGACGATAGAGATGGTGAACCAGGTGTTCCTCTTATTGGAAGCGAAGATTTGTTGTTCTGTCTCGGCTTTCGAAAAGTTAAAGTTTATGAAAATCATTATGTTCAGAAGTCTCGCAAGTATGGATACGATTGTAGATTTTGCGGTAATAGACCAGATACATGCAAAGCGGTCTTATATGCAATAAACGACAGAGATAACACTGAAAAATAATAATTATTTTTTCAATACATTTAAAGAAGCGTAGTAGATATTCATATTGATGATTTAATGTGGAAAATATTAAAAATTTTTAGAAAATAAAAGATAAAAGAACATATGAATCTTGAATCAATATGGTATTACTTTGGAGAAGTTGTAGATGCTTTTTAAAAAAAAGAGGATTAATCTAAGCAACCAGTATCTTGACGGAACACAAGATACTGTTAGATTCTCGCGCCTACCTACTGCTTCATACGCTATTATATGTATAATCCTAGCCTTTGTTTTTGCGGGAACTAGTTTAACAACAACAATCTTTTCCTCAGGAAGTTTATTAGCTCACGCTGAAAAAGAAGATGAAGCAAAAGAAAAAATTCAAGAAGCAGCTGACAAATTTTTAGAAGATTCAAAAGAAGGTGAAGAAAGGTCGGCGCTTTTTCCAGCCTTAGAAAAAGCCGAAAGTGCAAAAGAGGACAAAGATTCGTTCGGATATGTTCTATCACGTTTATTCAGCATTCACTATATTAATGATACTTCTAAAGGCTATAGCTCCGATAACAGCGTTCCAGTAGGACTCCAATGTAGTGCTGATAATCCTCATTCAGGGACTCCAGTATACCATAATTGCGATATCCCGAATATTCTTACTGAACTTATTCAAGATTTCTTATCCGTTGGTTCTCAGCAAGGAATTATTGGTGGCAACACAACAAGTGCAACATTGGATGCTTCTGTTTTTGGTTTGCCACAAGGAATCCCCGCAGATGGTGCTCCTGTTAATCCCAATGAAAGAGCTGTTAAATACACAGCCTTAGAATTATATGGATATAACCTAAGCTACACTACGTACAATGGTGAATGGGACCATATAAAAGTCATGACAACAGCTCGTGCAATGTCTAACTTTGGTTTCATGGATGATTTTAAAATGGGAGTCACTTCTGTTGCACAAGGTGTTGCTGGTGGTGTTTCAGGCAGTGCTCAAGGTTTCATGGATGGATTATCAACAGGAAACTTTTTCTCAGCCGTAGGTGGTGGATTCTCTGGATTCTGGTCAGGTGCTGCATCATCAAGTATAAATTCCATATTAGACACTTCAGATCATAATGTTTTTGCAACTAATGCTTGGTATCGTGTATCTTATGGTGGAACTCTATATAATGCTCGTGAGTTAACTGAAACAGAAATGGCTGCAAGAACACAAAATACGATTATTTCAATGCTTACCTCATCTTCACCTGATTTAGCCACTATTCCAGGTGAGTTAAGACAAATTAAAGAAGGTCCACCTGATCCCAAAGAAGCCATATCAAAGTGTGTTATTGTCAATGAAAGCGGCAGAAACGAAGAGATAAAGTACGGAAACGGTAAAATAGCGCCTGGAGTTACTGAGCCTGAATGTGCGAAAGCTGCTCAGGTAGCTTTTGAAATAAGAGATCGTGGAAATGATCCTGAATCAAACGATAAAGCAAAATACACTTGGGATGCTGAAGGTAATCAGAAGCTAGAAACAATGGCTCAATGGAAGTCAAATAATTCCGAAATGTTTAAAACCGCTGATAAGTATAATCTACAGTGTGATATAAACACAAATGAATCAGCACGTAAAGATACTCTTGCTAGCTTCCGTATATGCTGGAACACAAATTATAGCATTGTTGTGAAAAACGTTGAAAATCAAGAGCAATATGATTCCAATGTGGAATGGTTGACTAATTTGTTCAATCCGGCTAACATCAGCAATTGGATAACTGGAAACCATAAAGAAAACTTTAATGCACCTTGGAATAGATATGTTTGTGTTGATTCAAAAGGTAATGATATCTTAGACTCTAATGGACAATTAGTTCCATTGTATGATTATAATGGTGATCTAAACGAGGGCTGTAAACCTGTAAGACCTCCTATTCAAAATGGATTTTTCGGAAACGGCTATGAGAGTAGTCAAAAACAACCAGGAATTGACACAAGATACAAAAACTCAAGCGATAACTTCCTAAGTATTATATTTCCAATAGACCGAATTGTTTCTTCAATAGGAAACGTAGGTTTAACTATTGCTTCTTTCGCTACTAGGATTTCAAACACTGTTATCAGCCTATCTTATGAACCTGTTTTGAAAACTTTGGGTATTGACAAGTTAGTAGTAGAACTTATTGAAAGATTCCGTGAGAGCCTTTTCTTCCCTTTGATTACTTTGTTCATTGGTTTAGCCGGTGTGCAAATTATGTGGAATGTTGGACGTAATAAGAATTACCAAACACAAGCGGGAAGCATATTGATGCTTTGTTTGACAATAATTGCTGGAACTATTCTAATGTTCAAGCCTGCCATGGTAGTTAACGCTGTTGATGAGGTTCCATCAATGGTTGAAACAGCCATAATGGGAAGCGTTTTCAGCCTTGGTAATAGATCTGATGATAATTTGTGTCATGCTACAGGATCAATAGCGGGTTCTAATTTTGTTGATCTTGATGGAAATGCTATTGGTATTGGAACCAATGAAGGTACACGTGTGTTGATGTGCGAAAACTGGAGAACATTTGCTTTTAATCCTTGGGTTAGGGGTCAATGGGGAACGGATTACAGTAACCTTTATGCAGCGAATAGTGGCAACGAAAACACTATGACTAATACTAATCAAGCTTTGGTCGGAAATGCTTCTGTTAACATGGGCGGAGGATTTAACGAAAGAAACTGGGCATTGTACCAACTAGATACAATGTCATCAGGAACTGCTTACTTTAAAGATTTAGAGACACCAACAGGTCGTTTAGATACTGACTTATACAGAATAGTAGATCTTCAAGCAGGTCCAAACAACGGCGCTGGAACCGATTCTAGATACTTTGAGGCATGGAGTGGACAAACTCTTGAACGTGCCTTAATCGGGCCTTTATCGGCTATTGTAGCGATTATAGGGGCTATTACAGTAATCTCTTACTCCTTAGCAAAAATTCAAATTGCTTTTGTTATGACTATGATGCTCATATTGCTTCCTTTCATGTTCTTATTCGGTATCCACCCAACTATGGGACGTTTAAAACTTAAAGGATACATAGGAAGTATTATTGGCTTGATGGTACAAAGAATTGTTCTTGTAACTATACTGGCTGTTCTTTTTAGAATTGTTGCTCAACTAGGAACACTATCAGAAAACTACCTATTGTCTATAGTGTTTACAGTGGCTATTCTTCTATTCTTCATAGGAGCACGTAAAAGTATACTCAGATTTGTATTTGAGACAATTAGTAGTGGATTTGGACAACCTATTGGACAACAGTTCATGGATAAGCCTAAAGAATGGATTGATCAGAACATTAGGGATAAGCATACTTCTGGTTCTCTTCTTGGAAACAATATTAAGAGAGCACAGGTAGGTGCTACTGCTTTTGCTGGTGGCGCTATTGGTGGATACATGTCAGGCGGAAAAGGTGCACGTGGAAAAGCTGCTTGGGATAACATTAAAGGTGAAGCTTCTAAGAGCAGTCAGCAAGCTGTTGCTCGCTTGAAGAATCGTCAACGTCATCGTGGATTTGGACTTGCTCAGACTATGATTGAATCAAGAATAGCTGCTGAGCAACAAACAGAACAAAGATTGAATGAACATGGCCTTGCTAAAGACATTCGTAAATCTGCCCATGAGAAAACTGAAAAACATCGTCAGTATGAAAGCGAATTACAGAAGTATGAATCTCTCAAAGCAGAGGAAACAGTTGAGCAAAACCCTGTGACTAAATCAGATGAGAAATTCAAGATTGATGCTGATGGAACCAAAGTTGTCAAGCCTGAACCTCCTGTTATGTCTAACATGGCAACTGGTGCAATTGCCTCTAGAAGACTTTCACGTCAAATAAATACACGTGAAAAGATGAATAAAGTTCAAGAAGAAATTAATAAACAGAATCTTGAAGAAATTCGCTCTATGAATCAAGACAGTAGAAGTTTTGTCAATAACTATAATGATGCAAAAAACTCTGATGTTAATACTGATCAAACTGAGTTGTCAGAAGATGAACTATCATCTATTAGTCATTTGGAAGAATCCGCTCTTGTCAAACCGATAAGAGATGAGATTGAAGAAGTGAAGGTAAAGCGCCAAGAACGTAGAAGAGCACTAGCGGAAAGTAAAGATATCAAAGATAAAGACACAAGAGATAAAACTGTTGCATACATAAAACGACAGATTAGCAACTATAATCAAACTCTGAAAGAATTAGAAAAGAAGTATGAAGATACCATAGCTTCTTCAAGTGTCACTTTACAAGCCCAAGAAGATATTAGAAGTATGAATGATAGGAACAATGAAGAGTTGTCGAAATCATTAGATAAAGATTCTGAAAAGCTAGCTAACATAACGGATAAACAACAGATGAATCAAGAAAGAATCGAAGAGATGCGAAATCTGGTTCATGGTCTTGTTCATCGTGCAAAGAAAGATTGATGGAGGAGTAAAAGTATGAAGAAATATGCTTCAAGTACATACTTGAATCCTTCAACAACATATTCAAAAAGAAGCGCTGTAAGCGGAGTCAAACTATTCGCTTCTATGATGATTGCTGTAATTTTAGGCACATTTTTCTTGGGCAGTGCTGTAGCAGCTCAACAAGCAAAGGAAGCTGAAGCTGTTGATTGGACTCAATGGATTTTATGTAATGTTGCTCCTGATCCTTCTAAACAGCTTTACCAATATTCACAAACTTCTGACTTTTGGTATGAAATTCGCTCGAAAAGCACTATGAATGGTGATATAGCCGAAGTTGATCAAGGTTTGAATTGGTTGTTAAATCTTTTTGGCCCTGGATTTAAAGAGACTAATGAGAAAATTCTAGGCTATGATCTTGAAGCTATCCCTAATGAAAGTGATGCTGAAACAGAAAAAGCCTTTAACGGTGGAACAAAAGTAAATGTCTATGACCGATTCGGTGTAGCAGGCATGAGTTTCAGCTCTTATCAAGGTGAGTGGAAATACATTCTAGTAGATGCTTGTAATCCTGATGCTGATCCGAAAGATCCTCGTGCAGGTTTATACTATGAGGAAAGATTAGAACCTCGTTCTACATGGGAATACGTATCTAGCTCACCCGACCCAAGAACTATTCAATTTGATCGTGGTATTCTTGTTCATTATTGGACTTCTATCGTAAATGTTGTAGCGAATGCTTTATTCTGGGTAACTAAAGTAATAGTTGTGGTAACCATCTCTCTCATTGGTCTGTCCCTATCAGATATTGTGGGAATGTTTGGAATTGACGAATTCATAGGCAGTGAAGGCGGAATGTTTGATACCTTATTTGCAGGTATTTTCCAACCATTAGTCTTCTTGGCATTCTTAGCAACAGCTTTTAAATTATTCTGGGATGCTATTGTTAAACGACAGTATAGAACTTCCCTTATAGGTTTATTGCGTTCTTTGTTTATGTTCCTGATGGCGTTTATAATTGCTGCTAATCCTTCTTTCTGGATGTCTCTTCCCAATAACGTTGCCATAGTCGGACAGAGCGTTGTATTGACAACATTAAGTGGCAACCTTCCTAACAGTTCGGGTTTATGTGACACAGATATAGGTAGTTATAAGCTAGGTGATGGAAAATCAGGAACTATTGAAGAAAATGTAAATCTACTTACACAAGCTTCTGAAAATATGCGCTCAGCAGTAAGTTGTCAGTTCTGGCAAGCTTTCTTATTCCGCCCTTGGGCTCAAGGACAGTTTGGAACTGATTGGAAAATGTTGTGGGCTAACGATGAAATCCCTAAATGGAGCGAGAAAAGCGAATCATCAGATTTACGAAACTTAAATGGTGAGATGGTTGGTGATGCAGCTGTTCCGATTGGTGATGGTGAATTCATCAATAATTGGGCTATTTATCATTTAAGCACTCAAACTAATGTTCATGCGGCAACAGGCGAAGATAATCAAGGACAAAAAGCTAAATATACATCTGGAGTGTCCAATGATTGGTGGAGAATTGTTGATGCTTTGTCAAATTACGAAGAAGAAACAAAAACTGCTGATTTAGTTATTTCTTCTGGAGTGCCCGGTACTGGTGAAGTCTCTGTATCAGGTGAGTATGTGTTCCCTATTGCTAATGCAAGTAAAAGCTCTAACTATGGAATGAGAACTCACCCTGTAACTGGTGAGAGAAAACTTCACGCTGGAAATGATTATTCCGCACCTACTGGAACACCTTTGTATGCTGTTGCGAATGGAACTATTTCTACTAGTTCATCAAGTACTGGTGGAAACATTATTGAACTTAAAGGTGCTGACGGATGGACTTATCGTTATCTTCATTTATCAGGCTATAGCGTAAGCAACGGACAAACAGTACAAGCAGGTCAAGAAGTAGGTAAAGTAGGAGCCACAGGTCGTGTTACAGGTGCTCACCTTCACTTTGAAACTGTTGACCCAGGTGGAAACAAAATTGACACTAACCAGCGTTTAACAGCCATGGGATTTAACCCTGAAAACGGTAGTGGAGCAGGAACAGCACAAGGTTCAGCACCTTCGTCTGGAACTACAACAACACAACCTTATGAATATGGTGTCCCAAAGAACAATCCTGTAACACCATATTGGGACACTTGGGTGGGCAACAATAGTTTCGGAAGAATTTGGACAAGCATGTCCAGTATCCTCATTGCTCTCATTGGTCTGTCTGCTCCGCTTGTATTAGCATCTATGGCAGCAGTATATTCTATCGGAACAGCGCTTATCATGGCTTTTGCTCCTATATTCTTATTGTTAGGATGTTGGAGCGGAAAAGGATGGGAAATATTTAAAGGCTGGGCTGAACTAGTAATTAACACTACTTTGAAGAGAATTATCATTGGATTACTACTAGCTTTGAGTATGTCATTCATAACTACCGCTATTGGTATCATTGATAATGTAGGTTGGTTCCAAGGTATGATTGTTCTCCTTCTATTGTCTATCTTGATTTTGAACAGTAGAAAGAAATTAGTTGACATGATGGCAAATATACGATTTGCTGGTGCTGATTTAAGTGGAACTGCTAATAGAATGAGTGGTGTTATTCAACAGCAAACTATCGGAAGAGCTAAGACAGCAAGTAAGGATGCTTCAAGAATGACTGGTAGCGTTGTAGCTGGTGCTGTTGGCTCTAAGAGAGCTGGTGGAACATTCAAAGAAGGAGCTGCTTATGGTGTGAAGAGAGAAATAAAGAACTTGACCTACCGTAAGCAATCTTTGAATCATGCTCGAATTACTTATGAAAACACAAGACGTTTGAAAGGTGATATCTCAGAAGAAGAGAAAATCAATAACGGATTGGTACAATGTGCCTCTTGTGGTGAAAACATTGAGTTTGACATGAACAGTAATGGAACAGGTATTTTCCGTGGTGGTAGAACTATTGAAGGAAACCTTCTATGTTACGATTGCCAAGCAGACGGAATGCGACCTGGTTCAGATGAAGTTGAACTTGTCTACCTTCGCAAGGAAGAAGAAGAACTTGATAAGAAAGAAAAAGAAAGAGTTGAACAGCTCAACAGACTTGCTCTTAAAGGTAAATCAAGTTTCATTACTGAAGAGAAATCTCTTAAGATAGCTGGTCAACAAAAAGAAAGACTTGAAAACGGAAGCTACTTCTATAAGAATGGGGAACCTGTATTAGATAAGAAACAACTTGTAGAAAGAAGACAAAAAGATCTTCTTGGACTAGCTAACACAGTTCATTTCGATATTCGAGACTACAAAGAAAATCTTGAAAAATTCAAAACCCAAAAAGATGCTTCAGCTCCTGCAAGTGCTAAGGTACCTGAATTCTTGAAACCATATGTAAATCGAGAAGATCTTCTTGCCCTTGCTTGGGTTAATGAAGAATATGAATTCATTGAATCAGTATATGCTGCAGCTGTCTTCGTATGGTACAAAGAAGCAGTTGGTGGAGATTTGAACATGGATTGGGAAGAATTCTTTGTGGCTTTCAAAAATAAAGAAGTGGCTAATAGAGCACCACTTAATAAACAAAACACTGAAACCACAGAGAAAGAAAAAGATTCAGAATGATAGTACATGTAATTTACACTAAGGAAAAAGAAAGAGATGGTATAAATGAGTGAGTATGAATCTGAATCTTTTTACCCGTCTAGAGCTGACCTTGAAGTAGTCAATTTCATTTCTGGTTTAAATAGGATATTTGATAATCATACAAAAATTCTTCAAAAAACAGAAAAGTCAATCCCTTACTATCCGAAAGAAATTATTCAATACTTGAATTTTTCTGGAATAAATGATGCTTGGGCTAATCTAGAATATGAATTCATAAGAGAAGAATATGTTAAAGCTTGGATTATTTATGTGGAAAGTATTGCTGGTGAGCCAGTGTACTTTACATTAGAAGATTTTCTTGATGGAACTGCGCAAAGAGAGCTAAACGAATAAAATAGATATGCGCTGATATTTATATATGTATATTTATTGAACAATTTTAAGTATTTTATTATGTGGCAAAGGAACAAAAATGGGTATTCTTGACAAAGCAAAAAGCCAATTACAAGAAAGATTAAAAGGTATAGGTGAAGAGACTGTTCGTGTTATGGATGCTGTCAAAGATGAACCTGAAGAAAAACAACGACCTGAAAAACAAAAAAAGAGTCCAGTAAAAAGAGTCCAAAATACTGCTCTAAAGAAAAAGCCTGTTAAAAATAGGATTGTAGAACGCCCAAAAGCAGTAGAAGAAGAACCTGTTTTTGAAGAAGAAGTTTTCGTTGAAGAGGAATCCACAGAAATACCTGCTAGTGATGAATCCTCAGCTTTTGAGCTTGAAGATGAAGATGGCACAAAAAGCTTCATGAGAAACATGACACTCAAACATAAGAAGAAAATGAAAGAGTATGAATCGGTTCCCGTTCCCGTTCCCGATGAAGGAAAAATCCAGGATGTTCTTGAAATTTTAAATATTCCAGCAACTTTTGAAATTGACAATGATATATTCCTTCCTGAAGATCTGGAAGAAGTAGGCTTTGACATTCAAGTTCCGCAGGGTTACGAAATGGGTGAAGTGGATACTTTTGTTTCAAGAGTAGAAGTAACTGTTAAAAAGTATGTTGAACTTCTCAGACTTCGAAATGAACATGTAGCTAAACTTGCCACAGTAGTAGATAGATTACAAGTTGATGTTAGTAACATTAAATTCCAATCAGAGATTGCTAATGGAATTAATATTATGCCAACTAATGATGATGAGGATTACGAACAAGAAAATCTTGAATTAAAGTTGATTATTAAAAGATTAGAAGAGCAGTTAGATAATCAAAACGGAGTTGATGATACTCTTAGTTCAGAAGAAAGAGAAACTTATGAAAAACTTCAAGATGAGCTTTCTCTGAAAAACAGAGACATCAAAGATTTAGAAGATGAAGTATATGAGCTAAAAAGTAAATTAGCATTAAAGGACGAAGATTCTGAGCCTGACTTTGAATTTGAAAACACTAATGATGAATCTGAGCAAAGTGCTTTTGATTTTAGCGATTCAACCCAGTATACAGATTCTATAAGTGCTTATGTTGATGCTTCTGAAAACATCAATGAGCCAGCTTTGGAAGCAGAACCAAATTATTATGATGAAATAAATAATAATGAATCAGAGTTTTCTCTGCCAAGCTTTGAACCAGAAGAGTTTTACAATCCAGAAGAAGAAACCTTAAACAACAACCTGTATGAGCAGCAACCTGAATCCAACGAATCAGTTGAAAATGATAGTCTTGATTTTGTATTTGATGAGGAAGAGCTTTCTGGCCTGTCTTTTGAAAATGTAAATAATACTTCAGAAAACTTTAACAGTGCAATTGAAGTTCTAGATGATAATGGTCGTGTTCAGAATGCCGGAAAAATTGGAACTTACTACGATCCAGATGATGAAGAAGATGAGATAGAAAGATTGCAGAACTGGAGCAACAATCAATGACCAATATCCCCTTTGATGAATTATTTTTTCTACATGGTTCTATTTTATTATTGACTTTGCTACTTGTGAAAATCGCTAAGCTTTCATTAAACAAGTTCACAGGCTTATACTTTGTCATGATTGCTTTAAATGTAACAATACATGAATTAGTTGCGCCAGGGGAGTATTTGATACCTACTATTGTCATAGGTTTGGTAGGTTTTATCGCTACTATTTTGTTAGTAGGTTTCATAGGAACTGGAATAAATAATTTGAATTACTCTAGCATTATGGCTTTTGTCGGATTAACTCCATGGTATTTAGGCTGGAAAGAGTCAATTTTAATTTTCTTAGTAACTATTTTTGTTTCTGCTGTTTACGCTTTGTCTCTTCAGACATGGGCTTTTAAGAGTGTAGGGCATCCAAGATATATTAGTCTATCAGTAGCAAAAAAGAAGATGAAAGAAGAAGAATTTGAAACTTTTCAAAAACGTTCAAACATTGTTTTTGCAATTCCTATGATTATAGGTCTTGGCTTGAGCCTTTTCTTAATGGGAGCATGAATTTCGACAATACTAATATATATTTGTTTAATTTCATCAATATTGTTATCTTTTTTCTGAAAACGATATTTAATAGTGTTAACTGAACATTGTATATGTATTTTTGGATTGTGGAGAATTATGAACATTGATGATGATAAATTGCCTGATGATCCTTTTGGAAATGAGGATGACAGATCTATTGAAGATTTGATTCGTGAGGATAGAGAAGCTGCTGAAGCTGAAGATGATATCCTTAATTCTGAAAAAGGAAACGGGCGCACTAAGAAAATTGTTTTTGCTGGGGTAGGTGCATTAGCCACAGCAGGAATTGTTACTGCTGCTTTCTTGTTCAATCCTCTTGGTGGAGATCAAACTGTGGGGGAGAAAGAACCTGGTACAGTGGTTAATACTTCTGATGGTGGAGGGGAAAATCCTAATGATGAATACGACATGGATAAGGATTTCACAGAAGAAGATGAAAATGATGTTGCAGCTCTAGTTAACAATGATGAAGATTTCTATTTGCAACAGGGTAAGTTTTTCCCAATAGAAAAAGAAGAATGGCAACAGTCAGTTTATACATCAGAAATTTCAACTGAACAACGTGGACCAATTCTTTACAGTTCAAATGGAACAAGCTTAAAAGATACAGCAAGCACTCTTCCTTTTGAAGCTGCAGGATATACTTCTGATGACAGTAAAGCGCTTCTAGAAGACGGAACAATTAATCCTGAATATAGTTATTGGACGGCTGAAGGATTTATTTCAGAAGTGTCAGTAATTCAAGAAAGACTACTTAATCCAACTTTCGGTGAATGGTCTCTTATTCAATATCCTGGTTATGCGGGAAATAAATCTTATGATCCTTCAACATTAGAAGATTTATTCACTACTCGTTATTTACAGGAAAACAGCGAAAAAGCTTATTCAGAATACATTCCAATTTATGCTGATTGGAATGGGGATAATTATGGTGGAATGGATAATTTGTTAGAAACAGGACCACGTTGGTATGGTGAAATCACAAGTAGTAATTACGAATTTGTGTATGATGAAGAAACCAGTTCATATGTTGTAAACATGACTGCTGAAGTAAAATACACAGCTTGGGCAAAAGATCAAAGTAAGTTAGAAAAGAATGGAAACTTAACAATTAAATTTGTAGCCAATGCAAATGGAGCAGGTGAAAGCGATCATAAAGTTCTTATTGATAGCGCTAGCCTGAAGGTGGAATGATGATAAAAATGAACAAACAATTCTGGAAAAAGATTGCGGTTTCTCTCCTTGTAGGAGTAGGCGTAATTGTTGCTATTCCGTCAGCTTCCGCTGAAACTGGTGGTGGAATCGGTGGTGGTGGCTCAAATGGTAACCTTAGAGGTTCAGTGCACTGGACTTCTATTGCCTATGATCAAAAAGGAAAAGCTTATCAAGACTTTTTGAAATTTGAACAAATGACTGGTCGTGGACAATCTTGGGTAGAAGGTCAAGTTGTTAATCGAGTAAAAAGCAATAGTGTTTGTCAGAATTCTCGTGTTGTATGGTACTTAGAACATGACCGTTCAGGAAGATGGGTGTACAACTACAGCCGCGAAACTCATGGTGATGCTTGGAATAACTATACTACTAACAAACAAAAAAGCACCATTGAAAAACCATCAGAAGTTCGTGGTGATAGAGCACCTTCACAGGGCGAAATTGATGCTTTCAAAAACTGGGACCGAAAGAACAATGGATACTTAATCAATAAGGCTCCAGGTTATGTTATTATCTGTTCAGGTGCCTTTGATGAACAAGTGAATAAACCACCTATCAAAACTTCTTGGCCTGAAGAGAAGAGTGATAGCAATGTTGTGACTAAAACTTATACTGAACCACATAGCTACAAAACAGACCTTGTTCCTCAAACAGTTAACTTTAACGAAGCTGGAAAGCTTGTAGATCCTATTGGTAAAAATAATTTAAATGCACAAAGTACAGGTGCTTCAAGAACTTCTTACGGTGTGCTTATTGACAGCATTTCAAAGGGACAAAATAACAAAAACATGGATGCAATTATCAAAGATATTGATGCAGCCATAAAGAAGGACAAGCAAAACCCTAAAAATGCTACCATTAATTTGAACAATAACAATAAGGCAGCAATGGCTGAAGGTGGAGTTCTTAACGTTCAAGAGCAAACACAACTAGCGAAAATTACCCTTACAAGAAGCGATACAACTACTTACAACAGAAATTGCACAAGCACTCAAACTTGGAACTCTAAGCTTGGAAAATACAATGCTCCTGTAGTAGAATGTTCTGCTTGGAAGAAGACAGAAACTAAAGGAAAGCCAGTTGTCAATAAAACTCTTCCTACTCCTCGCAATACAGGATTCTGGCAGATGCTTACTGTTCACTGTAATGCTGAAGGATTTAGTGCTTTGACAGGTAGTGGTAATGGCATAATCAAAATCAACCAAGGAAGTGTTGTAGAAAACATAGCAGCTGCTGCTAATACTAAAACATACACTCAACGACCTGGTATTGTTGATTTCGCACATAATTTCAATTCAAAGGGTGAGAAGAACAGCAATGCTGCAAGAGCTGCTACTTCTCAACTTGGATTCTACGACAAAGAATGTCCATTTAACTGTACACCAAATTCAGCTACATCAAAAGGTGCTTCAACATCTAATGGTGCTACTGACAACACAACCACAACAGGAAAACGTGGTAATGAAAAACCTGGTGCAACATCAGACGGACTAAACAACAATAGCTTTGATTTCTTCCGTGATAACAAACAGAAGAACATTAAAGTTGACGTATGGTACCCAGCTAATGGTGCGGGTGTTCATTATGACGGACATGCTCCTAAAACCACAACTGTTACAAGATGGTCTGAAGGAACACCAGGAACAACTAATGCTAATGGTGGTAAGTTCACGATGAAAACAGCCAGTGGTGAAACATTGTTTAATGGAAAAGACAAGAATCCTACTAACCAAAGAAACTGGGACACATCTACATTCAGTTCACAGAATTCAACTTCTCTTCCAGGTTTGCATAACGAATTTACTGTTCAATCAACATGGGCATCTGAAAAAGATCGTCCACAACAGATGAACGTTAAATACGAATATGCCCCTACTGTTGACACATCATTCTATGGCAGAGGTGTAGGATTTGAAACTAAATCAGGAAAGAGTGTTCAAAGACTAGGTTCGGTAGACACTGTTGCTACTGCTATTGACGGTAAATGTTATGTAAACTATAGCAATGGAGATAGCGTAGATACTACTAAAGCATTCCATGATAACACAGGAAGTGGAACATCTAATAATCTTGATGGAAAACTTCTTGAAGGTCCAGGAAACAGTCAGCAGAAGACAAACCTTATTGTAAGATTTGTGAGAGCAACAGCTGAATGATGAGAAATCTATCACCTAAACCTGGCAATTAATCATATAATATATAAAAATTACATAAACAATGAGTTAAAATTTAGATATTATATGATCTAAACCAACGGGGCAAGAGCGCTTAATAAATAGTGTTCTTGCCCCTTTGACTCCCGGAGGATTTTGAATGAATCAAGATTCAAAAAATATTGAAGACGCAAACAAAAATATAGAAGAGAATGATACTAAAACTAAATTTAAAGAAATAGTTAAAGAAAGCTCTTCTGGCTTAACTTTGCTCAAAATAACTGCTACTGCTTTGACAGCCGTATCTATGTCTTTGATTTCAGCTAACCTTACAGGAATCATAAATAGTTTAATACTAGTTGCTCTCATTTCCATTGGAACTGCTGTAATCAGCGAATTCTACAAAATAATTCTTTCTGTTACCTCCTTGGGTGCCAAAAAAGTTGTTGCCCCAGTCATATACACGAAAACAGTTAAAGACAAAAACGGCACCACAAGAATCATTACCGAAGAACAGCCTATTATTACAGAAGATATTTCTAAAATTGACCAAATATTAGAAGATCAAGAGAACACGAAAACATTACAAGAAGAAAGCTCGGGAACAAGAACAGGACAAGCAAAACTTGTTCTTCTTTTGACAAAACAAAAAATATCTCGCTATTTCAAAAACAATCCTTTTATGCGATTTGTCCTACTATTCGCTGGTATAGCCATATTGACAACTACTACAAGCTATTTAGTTTCTGAAAACAATCAAAATACAGATAGCGTATTCACAACAGTATATAAGACTGAAAAAACAGAAGAAAAAATTACAGAGAGTGAAAAACAAGAAATAATTGATGAAGCAGTAGAAGAATCAAAAAAGTCTTCACCTCCAATCACCGTTGTAGAAAAAGAAGTTACTGTTGAAGAAGAAAGTCAAAGCTCTGAACCAACACAAGCACCTATACAAGAACCTACTTCTCAAAATGAAACAACTTCTACACAGAATAACGAGAATACGTATACAGCAGAAGAAATGCAAACATTGATAAATCGAATTGAACAACTAGAAGAAGATAATCAAACTCTGCAAGAAAAAATAGAAACCCTGGAAAAAAATTCAGAAACTACTTCTCCTACTGAGAATGAATCAAACTCAGAAACTTCAGTTGAAGATTTAGAAGAACAGATGCGCATACTACAAGAACAAATTGATGAACTTGAAAAAGGAAACAACAGTACCAACACTACTTCTCAGGACAATAGTCAAACTAGCAATGATTCTGCTGCTAATTAATCCATCAATTTTATAAAGAGTTTGATAAAATCAGTTATACAAACCTAAATATTGATCATAAAGCGGTTATTTTTAGAGTTTTATGATCAATATTTGTTAAGCTATTAAGCACTTCAGGTTTCACGAATTGAATGAGGGAGATTAGTTATTATGAGTAGTAAGCGTAAATACGGGGATTACAAAAAAGATCCTACTGTAAAGACGCCTCTTTTAGCATGGCTAAGTGATAGGTCAATGATTTACATAGCATTTGCCTCAGTAGCAGTTTTCGCTTTAGCAGTTATCTTCTCAAGAGGAGTAGCGGCATTAGAACGTATAAATACTGAGCCAGTTGAAAACTCTCCCTACATGTCTATTGAGGCAATTGATTCACCAGGTCAAGCTTGGGCTTCAAGTCTTATTCAAGAAAAACCATCAAACATAGAATCATGGGCAGTAGCTGAAACAACTAAACCTCAGAATATTGTAGTTCCAAAAGATTTAAACATAAGTAGTGAAAATGTTTCTACAACTATGCTATCCACTTATGTAGGAACCGGAAGTGGAATTGAAACTAGAATTCATGTTTACGGAAGTGGTCAAGCTGCTTCTGACTTCAATAGATTTGTGGAAATATTAAGCAAAAGAGCTAACATTGAAACAGCAACAAATGATGATGGTAGCTCAGCTTTGTATGACAATGGTTTCTTCATTACTATGGGTGACACAATTATTAGCGTAAATACACCAAATAACGAAATTCGAAATGAGTTGTTGAAGAATTACTCTACAAAAATTCCTGAAACTTTGAGAGAATCAGGATGCTTTGATTTGACTGTCAATTCTAACGATGCTAATAGAAGCTTTTTCTACAACCCTGACTCATACACTGGACTTCAAGAAACTTCACAAATTGAAACACAAGTTGAGATCAATGATTTACCCCAACCTCAATCTTTGGCATTAGATGAAATTCAATATCCTAATTTGACACGACCTGAATCACCTCTACCTGAAGGATTCCCTACACTTCCTGAAAACGAAGTAAGTAAGCCTTCTTTGCCAAATCCAGTGGAGTCTAAAGAAGAATTTGTCAAAGATGCTGTATATCAAATTGCCGATCCTAATGGACCTGGTTGTGGATGGAAATGGTCAGGACAAGTAGCACCTGTTTACAACTTAGTTGATTTAGAATCAGGTAAGAATAAAACAGTAGTAGACACTCAAGACTCTATTGACACAGAAGCTCAGAATTATGTGGAATCACAGAAAGATTGGGCATGGCAAAACGCTCTTGTTATGCCTAAGATTGATGATTGGAATGTTTACGCTAAAAATGTGAACGAAACACACGATAAGTGGAACTGGCTTAATGAAGAAAGAGAAAAGCTTAGAGAACCTTGGAACAGGTATGTAGAAGATTATAGGAATTGGTCAAGCTTCGATGGAAGAAAAGCAGAAGCTACAGAATCTTATAATGAGGAACTTCAAAAGTGTATTGACAAACAAGATGAATTACTGGAATGGGAAGAACAATGGGGAGAGCTTTGGGCTGAGCAAGAAGCCGCTAAGAACAACCCTCTTCCAGAAGAGCCAGAAACCCCTACACCAACCGAAAACCCTGAAAACCCAACAGACCCTAGCAATCCCACTGAAACACCCTCAGAAGCCCCCACAGAGGCTCCCGAGACCGAAGAACCTGTTGACATTCCCGCTAAGCCTGAAGGATGTTCTGCTTTTCCTGAAAGACCAGCAATAGTTGACCAAGAAAAACCAGCAGAGCCTCAAGCACCAGAAATTCCTGAAGGTGTAACAATTCCTGACTCTTGGGAAAAACCATGAGCCAAAGATTGAAGGTTTAAAATGTTTAGAAATATTTATGTTTCAAAGCATCTTATAAACAATCGGGAATTAGATTGACAGAAGCAAGTAGTACTTAATCGTTTGTAACAGAACGATAACAATAATTAAATATTTAAAAAAAATTCAAAAAATAGTAATTTTTCTGAAACTCTTTGGTAAGATGTTAATAATCAAAAAACATATTAGAATAATCTGAATATTAGATATTTTATTTGTTAAAATTGATTATGCTGTACTCAAAGCCATTGAGTGAGTAGATAAAGATAATGTAAGTTAATTCGAGAAAAGGATAAAAAAATGGCTTCAGTAAAAAATGAACAAACAGTAATTGGTAACATTGGTAATGTTTACGAACTACGCCGTGTTGGAAAAGACAACCGTGCAGTAGTAGACTTCAGCGTTGCTGTGACTCCCCGAGTTCGAAACGGCGACAACTGGGAAGATGGCGAAACTACATGGGTTAATTGTACCGCCTGGGATCGTCAAGCAGAAAACATTGAAGCATCTTTCAAAGATAGTGATGGCAATGTCAAACGAGGAGACCGAGTAATTGTCATTGGTCGCGTAAGAACAAAGCCTGAGTTCACCAAGGATGACGGAAGTGTTATTCCAGCAAAAGATTATGTCAATGTTGATTACATTGGTATTGAACTTACCTTCGCACCAGCACACTCAGACCGTGAAGCACGTAAGTCCTCTAATGGAAACAAAAACAGTGCTCCATCACGATCTGAAAGCAAGCCAGCTCCTAAAAAGCCAGCTGTCAAGAAAACAAATGACGATTTAGATGATCTTGACGATTTCGATCTTGATGACCCATTCTGATCGGCAAGTATTGATAAGTAAAAGTTCTCAAATATTGTTAACAAAATAGTATCAATACCTCAAGCAGACAATAAATATAGCACCCTACACAAAAAAGGTAGGGTGCTATATTTATATTTATATATTCTTTTAAAAACTCAACACTTAAAAAAGTTTGATAAAATGAAGCATAAATGATATTAATAAAGACATAAAGCTTGAAAAGGGGCTACACTGAAATGGCAGATGAAAGAAAAAATTTTGATGATAAACACCTTGAATTCGAAAATAACGAAGGCACAGAATTCTACGGGGAAGAAGTTAAAGGAAAAGACATCCTACAAGACGGAACATACTATACTGATGTAGTACAAGAAGCAAAAAATCGTAAAAAAGTTGTCGTTACAGTAACAATCATTCTCTCCATTGCTTTGATCATCGGATTAGCCATATTAGGAAAAAAGTTCATTATTGACAATCCAGAAGAAACACCTTCTCAGCCAACTCCTACAACATCTACTGAACAAGTTGAAGAACCAAAAGAATATACACCTGAATATGTAGCACCTGAAAACCCTATGACAGAACTTCTCCCCGAAACACAACCAGTTAAAGGAAAAACCACAGCTTTCGTAGAAAATAACACTATTCAAACCAGTGATGGAGATAACTTCACCTTAAACAACCTTATTATAACAGCAACACTTAATGAATGTATCGTAGAAAAACCAGCAGACTTCTGTAACGTTGCAGAAATCACCTCCGAGAATAATGACAAAACATACTACGCTTACTTTCTCAAAGATGCTGTAAACTCTAAATTCTTCGAAAATCCTGAAAATTTTGAAGCACTGGAAACAACAAACGGAGCAGCTGCTAAAATGACAATAAGCACACTGAACGGTGAATCAACACCCGTATTAGTCATGGCACAAAACACAGGCTCCGGCTTAATGTTTGTATCTGCTGATAATACACCTGAAAGCATAACAGCACTAGAAGAAGCAATAACTTCAACTAACTGACATGTTATTCAAAGACGTTTAAGGAGAATTTTAAAATGATGGAAACACTTCAAATACCGCTTATCATGATGGGTGTTTACCTAATAGTCATGCCAATTCTTTTTAGAATAATTCCAGTCATTCATAAAAAACTTGTCATAGACCGTAAAATGCAAAAGATGAGTGGACCAGACAGAGCAAGGTATAAACCTAACCTATTATGGCCTATCTGGAAAGAACGCATATCTTATACAATGAAAGATAAAAGAGATTTCAGCCTCAGTGGCAAAAAGAAAAAGAACAAGAGCGGTGAGCCACAAACAAGTAAAATACAAAACCGTCAGATGCTTCTTATTATATGGTTAGCAGGATTACTAACCGTAGGTGTTGGAACTTATTTAATGAACTTCTATGTAATAGCAGCAGGTTTTATTGTTTTCTTCTTCGCAGCTGGATTTGCTATAACAGCTTCTAAGGATATGATCGAAGCTCAAAAAAGATTGATGAAAAAAATGTTCGAAATCGCAAATTCAAAACTTGGCATAAGCATAGAACATCAAGATAATCCAGCTAATGTGATTAAAATTTTAGAATGGTCTGCTCCACTAAAACCACAAAAAGTACAATTCGAGATACCCACTACATTCGGTGCAGAAGGCGAAGAAGGGTTCCTTCGTCAATTTAATCAAGTTTTTGGAACAGAAACAACATGGGTTCCTTTTGATGACGTAGAGAATAAAAGACCAGGATGGGATTACGAAGAAGGTTTAGCAACATTTTACGCAGTACCACCACTACCCACCATGGCACCTTGGAGCGAACGGTATGTGCTTTCCCCCGGAATTGCCTGGTCTTTTTTCCCAATTGCGTTAGGCGTGGAGAACGGTGTCGAGATGCAAAACCCAGAAAGCGGAAAAATGGAAAATATTCTAGGGTTTGATCTTTCTGGATTGCAATCAAAAGAGGGAAGCAAAGCTGGATTAAAAGTTGGTCCTGAAATAACAACAAGTCCGATGTGTATAACAGGTGAAACATTGGTTTTGACAGAAAACGGACCTTTATCTATAAAAGAAATTGCTGAGTTTAAAAAACCAATTATGGTTAAATCTATGAACAGTAATTTCGAATTCGTTTGGAACAAAATGTTTGGAACGAAGAAGACACGAAGTAACTCTCAGATTGTGGAGCTTACTTTTGATGATGGTTCACAAGTTAGATGTACTCCAGATCATAAGTGGCTATTATCTTATGGAACTTATGTTGAAGCGCAAGATCTTTTAAATCTTTATGTTAAAGGTTTCTCTCAAACTGATCGTAAAGTCATTAACGTAAAAAATGCAGGATTCGCTGATGTTTATGATGGTGAGGTTGAAAAAACTCATAACTTTGTCATTTTACCAGACAAAAGCAGTAAAAAAGGTCTTGTGACCAGCAATTGTTTCGTGGGTGGAGGCACGGGTGGAGGAAAATCTCTCGCAATAAACACCTTAGTAGAAGTGATTAAAGAAGCAGCTTAAATCAACTTTAATTTGTTTTAAAATTTTTTCTTTTTTAACAAATACCTTTGGTTTTTTGTTGATATAATAAGATAGTTAACCCAAAGGAGATAATATGTCTGTAAAATTAACCATCTTATACGATAATTTAAATGAAGTTGAGAAAGAATACATTAAAAACCTTTTTCAAAATTATTTAATAGACCCCTCACTCAGTAAAGAAATCCTTGCTACTAATATAAGTTCTTCAACGTCCTTACACACTGACCGTAGAGGGATTACAAAGTTGATGAACTACTTACAATTATCCGAAAGAGATCCAAATCTTATCAGAGAATCTAAAAAGAAGCTTGGAACAATGGCAAAAAAAGTAAAAGCGGACGAAGAATTCTCTCTTGTTTTGAAAAATGTTGAACAAAAATTTTCTTCAAACGAAATTGCTAAAATTTATCAGGAATCTTCTCTAGCTGGATTGTCTTATGCTACTGGAGTGTCAGTCTATTATTGTAATCTAATTTTGGAACACTTCAAGATTGACAAAAAAGAAATTAAAAATTACAAAGAAATTATAGAAATTTTGTTAGCAAAAGGTTTTAATAAAGAAAAAATTTCAACTGAATACTTAGATAAAAATAGATCTTTCGCTGATTTTAAAAAAATAATTTCCAGAGAAATCGGATACAATGTTTCTGATACTTCTACATATAGACTTTTGAAACATTTAAACATTGTCAAGCCTATGGACAGTATTGCTTATCAACAAGGCAAGAAATCACGTAGTGAATTAATAAAGAACCTTGAAAAGTTGAAAACTGCTGGTTTTGACAGCAGAGAAGATTTGGCTAAATATTACGAAGAAAATAAGAATCTTACAAAGCAAAAGCTTATTCAAGAATTAAACGCATCAATTAGTGAGGATTTTTTTACAGTACGATGGCTCGGAAGACATTTAGATCCATTCTTATCAGAAGACAGATTAAAAGGTGTTTCAAGAGTTGAAAAAGAATTCCAAAAAGAAATAGAAATCCTATTACCTGAAAAGTCATTAGAGTTTAATAATTGGAAAGTAATTGCTCCCTACCAATTAGATATTTACATCCCCTCAATTAATGTTGCAATTGAATTTAACGGCAATTATTGGCACTCAGATAAATTTTTGATTCCTAACCATAATATGACTTCAGATGAGTATCATACTATGAAAGTTCTAATGTGCAAAGAGAAAAATATCGAGTTGTTATTCGTATGGGAATATGATTGGTATGAAAGCTCGAATCTAATAATTAAATCTTTGGAAAAATATTTTACAACTGGTAAAAAAACAGCTATTTTAACAAAAACGGTGTATTGAGAAAAGAACGTTTTAAGAATAACCCTAATTTAAGGTATAAAGAAGGTTTGACTGAACGTGAATTAGCTGATTTAAATGGGTTGTATAGAATCTACGATAGTGGTAAGATTAAATGGGTTAGAGAGTTCTAATCTTTTTTAGAAAAAACTATATTCGATCAACATGTAATGAGGTATATCTATTCATGGTTAATTCACAAAAAATTCATCTTAATCCTGATACTGGTGATGTCAGTAAATGTACTGCAAATATTCGTGAATGTAGGTTTGGTGAAGATAATCATTTTGATAACCAATTTGACGCTCACAATGCCTACGAAAAACGTATGGTAGAATCATCTTCTGGTAAAGTTCTTAAAAGAAATGCTTTGTGGGAAGATCAAAAAATTCCTATGTCCAGCAAGATTGATAAAAAATATAGGTCAAAAACTTTTGGTGAAGCTTTAACTAAGCTCAGAACAGAAGTTGAAACATACAAGAATGCTCAAGAATATACAGTAGACGACTTTCTTTTGGATAATGGTTATGAAAAGCATTCTTCAGCAAAATACTATTATATCTTTACACATGAAATAGATACTGATAAGTATGTGAATGTTACAACTTTTACAGAAGCTAGCAATAAGAACATGCTTACGAGGGACGCTTTTTATAAGACTCAATCGTTTAGTGATTTGTTAGATAAAAGATTGAAAAAGAATAAGAGGCATCTGTTTATTAGAACGGATCAAAGTCATTATGAAGAAATTTTTTCTAATTTGCCTAATGGTTTTAATCCTATCAAATTTGGTGATGGTGATTCATATTTGTCTAATGTTCTTCAGGTGAATAATGATAGCAAGAATAACATGTTTGTTGTTTTAGAAGCTTCCGTTGAAAATTCAGAATTGTTTGAAAAAAATAATGCTTCTTTTGTAGCTATGAAAGGATTAGAAAATTCACGGAAGATTTTAGAGAACGATTCTTTACCTGATTGGGTGGCTTTACCTTTAAAAGAGGATAGTTTTAGCTACAAGATTTCGGCTTCAGATTCACGAGGTGCTCAAGCTAGAATTGAAGATTATAAAAAGAATTATGATAAATATGCTGCTGAAGAAGAGTTTTCTATTAATGAGAAAAAGGCTGAGATCAGAAAATATGAACGTTTGAATAAAAATGTTGATGAGGTCATTTCTAATGTTGATGATGAGGAGTTTCAATCTTGGCTTGCGGATCAGAAAGAACAGAATTTACGTAATATTGATGCGAAGAATAATTGGATTGAACGAATTAAAGAAGAATCTAAAATTAAGTATGATATAAATACTTTAAAATTTTTTGCTGAGTCTGCTAATGAAGATGACAGAGAATATGAGTTTGATAGCATTGTTTCAGCGTTGGATCAAAGAGCGGATGCTTTAGGGATCAATTCATTTAATGTAGCTCAATGGGCGAAAAAAAATAAAGATAGTTTAGATATGTTTGCTTTGGCTAGAGTGAAAATTTAAACAGTTAGAAAACAATGAGATAAAAGGATTTAATAAAATTAACTAATGAGGTGCTGCATTATGAGTCAAAAATTACATGTTAATCCAGAGACAGGTTATGTGGGCAAATGTACTGCTAAGATTAAGGAATGTCAATTTGGTGAAAGCAACCATTTTGATAATCCTTTGGAAGCTGTACGTTATGCTGAAAAGATTATTGAAGAGAATGTTTCTAAACCTCAGAAATCTTTGAAAAAACGCAAACAATCTAATATGAAAATGGATCTTTCTGAATCTGACACAATAGTTGATAAAGTAGATTTAGATTCTTTAAGAAATAATGTTATTAATGATTCTTATGATGAAAAAATGTTAAATGAGGGATATCTTCGGGGCGAAACAGTTCAAGATATTCGTGATAATCTAATAAAGCAATATGATGATGTTTCTTATGCTGTGAATCTTCGTGAAAAACTTGAGAATCAATATCCTAATTCTGGATATGAAATCGTTATTGTGAACAAGGATAACACTGACACTCCATATGTAGAATTCATAAGAACTAAGTATGATGACAGTCAAGAAACGAAAACTTTAGACTTGACAGATAGAGAAAAAATTAGCAGTGGAGAATATAGAACGTATGATTGGGTTGTAGATGATGAAACTGGTGATGAAATTCCAATTTCAGCAGATTATGAAAGGTATTCTCTTTCTGATAAAGAAATTAAAGAGTTGAAGGACTTTAAAGTTAAACAATTGCTTGATAATAAAATGAAATTAGTTTCCGATGAGAAGCTTCCGCATTGGGTTATTCTTCCTAAACAAGCTCATAAAAGCGGTAATAATTACAAAAATGAAAGAATAACTGATGGTGATGTCAAACATGCCAGATACATTCTTGACGAAGCTAAATCTTCTAAAAACAAGAAAAAACAAGTTGCGCAAGAAGTTGAGATGCTTAAAAGTAAAAGAGAAGGTTTTGCTGTTGAGTTTGCTAATAAATTGAATTCTAGTGATGAAGACATTAATAGTGTATCTTCAACGTATTCAAAAAGAATCGAAGGTTTGACTAGAGCTATCTCTAAAAAAGAGAATGCTCTCAAAAACTTACCTGATTCTGAGGAAAAGATAGCTAAAGCGGAGAAAAACCTGCAGGAAACAAAAGACAAGCATTTAGCATACAAAGAAGAGGCTTTTGCCTATCATTTATCACGTTATCATCCTGATTTTACGTCTAATCGTAAGCTGGCTTTAAATGTCTCTGAGAAATGGTTAGATGACAATAGAGATAAATTTAAAAAACCTTCTGATTTTAACGTTATCATCGAAAAGAACGAGGTCAAAGGCGATGAAGATTTTTATGATTATGGATGGAGATCTTGATTAATTATATAATTTAATAAATGTAGGGCCACAACAGTTTAGTATATTGTTGTGGCCCTACATTTATGTTTGATTTTAATTATTTTTAAAAATCAGTATCTTAGTGTTGCTGTCATGGGAAATACATCATCTAGTTCATAAGAAATGATTTGCCCATTTCCTTCAACAATGTTAATTAAAATTTCATCAACTATTGTGATTTCATCTTCGTTCTTTGGGCTTCCATTGACTCTGATGGGTTTAATAATCAATGTTTCAATTCTTCCAATTTCAGAAGATAGTTCATGAATAGCAGATGTGCTTCTTTCAATAAGCTTTTGACTCTCACCCTTATCAATAATGTTTTCAACAATTGTTTCTGTATTGTCTAATTCATCGTTGAACGCCGGTAAAGCTGCTTCATACAATTCATGCTCAGCAGCTCTTGACCAAGCACCGTGTACGAATGCTAATCTTGTGTGTTGAAGAGCATGATGTTCACGGAAAACTGACATATAATTAGGTGGGCAAAGAATAACAATTGGACGATTATCATTCAAAGGCAAAGCTGTTTTAAGATTGTCGGCAATTGCCTTTAAAAATCTGTATATTTGTTGATCTTGAATAATGCTTTTATCATGCCCAAAGCTAACCGCAAAACCAGCACCATTGTCTATTCGTGTAGGTTTTGTTTTTTCAAGGTTGTTTTCTGCTACCACATCTTTCATGCGTCCAGGTATATCTACTAGATCAAGTTTTTTGAAAGTTTGCTCATCAGCTTCTAATAATCTTACATCATCTTGCGAGACAGAAAGAATTAGGAAATTTTTGTCTAAACCTAATTCTTTGATAAGAGGCTCTAAACGAGGTTTTTTATCAACTGTCCATGAGAAATCAACGTCATGATGTAATGTGTAGCTAACAGCTCTTTCAGCAGAAATAAATATAGCTAAACCTTCATCCATATGTAGCCATTCTGATTCGTTATTGACTAAATCTTTTAATGGTTTAATGTACTCTTCAACTTCTTCAGTTGATAAGTCTGCGTTTAAGAGTTCTTTTTCTACGTGAGATATTACTCTTCCCAGCTGTTTAGCATTTAATAATTGTTCCTCACCGAACTTATAAGTATCCATATAAATGCTGACTACGGGCTTATTGCTGAGTTTAGTAAATTCTTTAAGACAATCTCTCGTAAGTTTTTGTCTTTTTACTACGGGTATTCCGACATTCTCCTTAACTGTGGTTTCTGTTGTTTTGGGATGTTCTAATATTGTCATAATGAACCTCGCTTCAGTTTCTGTATCCACTTTAATAACAAGAAAAACAGTTGAAACATTTTTCTTATTACATATCATATCAAAATGAAAAATATACAAACTCATTGTATTTTGAAGATAAAAATCAGTTCTTCTTAAAACTTGCTGTTGATTACGACATAGATAGAACAAAATTTAATCAAAAACTTAATACAAGAGTTAAACGTCAGAAAGGATTTGTACAGCATTTTCTACTTTATACTGATCCCCATATCAGAAAAGGTGTTTTTGAAAAAATCTTTGAAAAATGCCAAAAAAGAACCTAAATAAAAGGCTGTATATCAGTGTTATTTGAGGTATGTTGTAGAATCGTTTTTAAGCACTAAATGTTTCTGTTTTAATAATACTCTTTTAGCACGTTCAGTAATAACGTTAGTTCAATATGTTTTATCCTTGATAAAATCATACGAATAAGATATTTGTCTATGAATGTTTAAGTTTATGAAGTTGGAGAGAAATGAAATATTTTGATTGGGACAGACTAAGGCTTGACAAAGGGTTTGAAGCTGGCAATCTTATTTTTAAAAATTCTGTTCGCTGTGAATTTTTTAGAACTTATCGAAAAAAAGTTGCCTGGGATGCTGTCAGTCACAATAACATGGCATTCTTTTATGGAAACCTGACTTCACAACGAGATATTTTTCTTGAAAATTTTGCGAAACAATTAGAAAAATTCCAGGAAAGTGTAGCTATTGACTTATACGACTTATCAGGTGAATTATTAAATTTAGGTGAAATACTGGAGAATAATTACAAAGTCTTTAATTATCATAATTATTTGAATACTTTTGAAACTTTTGTTGATGATGTTCTTGATTTCAGAGAAAGCATTCGTAAAAAAAATATTGATAAAGGTCAAATAGAAGCTAGTGATAGAAAACTTCAGTTTATTCTCATTTACTTGAATGAACAATTAGTTCATGATTTAGAAGATCAAGAATTATCTAAAAAAGTAGAAAACTTAATAGTAGACAGCAATTGGGAGCGTATATGCTTTGTTCCTATTACAGCTTCTTGTAGAACATTTAATGACGAATTACATACACAGTTGGATTGGGCTGCTTATCTTGGATCCGAGAATGATGATTATCTACATAATTTATATTCTGATTTAGAAGATAGTTATTATAGTCGTCAACAAAAAGTCATTGGATCATTGTTTGATAAAACGCTTCCTAAGATATGTATACTTCACCCTTTGAAATTCACACCATCAGATTTTCATTTTGAAGTGGAGAACAGGTTTAAAGAAGAGGATGAGCTGTACGAAAAGTTTTTACAGACTTTGGATCCTGGCGAGTAAGTTAGTGATAAGATATATAAAGTATACAACATGAATAATAGAAGATGTTTTGGAAGGTAAGAATTTTATGACTTTAAAAAGATTTGGTGATTTGGTTCCAGGTGATATCATACGTGGCCCTAACGGTGAAGAAGTTGTAGTGAGGGAAGCATATGATCAGCATGTGCCTGAACGAATGTTTGAAATAGAGTTAGAAAATGGCGAGTCCATCAAAGCATCTGGTAATCATTTATGGTACATTGAAACTGATTTTGATCACTCGTATCATCGTGAGCGTCGTCGTGAAGGAAAACAATTGCTTTCCAAACAACTTAACGAAGAAATGATGAATAATCTTTTTGAAATTGCTGTTTCTGAAGATGAGATCGAAACTTCGTTAATGGATATGACGAACCTGTTAGATGCTTGGGATAATAGACCTGTGATTTATCTTTTGGAAAGAATATTAGAATCTATTGGTCATGTTTCAGAAAATAAGGCTCAATATCAAGATCTTATGACAGGTGAAACTTATGTTAATCCTGTTAATGATGTAAGACACTATGATGCTAGACGTTTTGCACAGCAAATTCTTAGCCTTACAGGAAAAAAGAAATTTGTCAAAAAATATCCACTTATTGTAGGAAAAGTGATTACAACTTTAGATTTGCTTGAGCTACCTGATGCTGATATCCCTGTGATGAAACCTTTAAGCAACAGTAACAACAATAATTGACAATCTGTTCAAGCTTTTTGTTGTTCATCACTGCTGTTTTCAATGTTAAAATTATCCCAAACTTCTTCTTTTTCTTCCTCATCATCCCATGGTTCAAGAAAAGTATCTACTGAAAATTCAACATTCGGCATGAAAATCTGAACTGTTTTTTGAACTTTGCTGGTGATCAGGTTTAAGTCTATTTCGGGTGAGTAAATATCCCAATAAATAAAAGTGCTTCTAATATCCTGTGTGGATAGACTGCTTGTAATCCACAGCTTTTCGGAAATTTTTAATGATCTTGAACAAGACACTAAAAGATCTTGTTCTTCATCATTTAATTCTTTTTCAGCAAATTTTACAGAAGTGACTATGAAGTATGACATGTCTTCACTGAGAGAATTATTAGTGGTAAGAATTTCTTCGGCTCCGTAAAGGTAAGCAGCAACTATTCTATGTGTTCCGTCACCGATTGTATATGAATATGTCTTTCCGTCATTCTCAGTGCGAATATATCCATTATTCAAGATGTCTGTGTAATAATCATCTTCTTTTATTTCATCAGGGCTTATTTCTTGTTTATCTAGACGTACTGGCTCTCTGAATGTTCCTTGTTCACTATTTTTTAATTCTTCAACAAGCTGTTCAACAACAATTCGTTCAGTGTCTTCTTTTAACATGTATGCTATTGTTGATTCCCAAGTGTAAGGTGAAGGATAGACAGGACGATAATTTGTCATGATTTCACTGAGGTTTTTTAGTGAGATTGTTTCTATTTCCATTATATCCCCGTTTCATCTGATCAAAAATAGTAGAATAGTTTTATCAGTCTAACATATATATCTATTGTAGTCAATATTTGAGTTTAACTGATTGTTTTGCGTTTAGCTGCACTTTTAAAGAAAATAAATGATATAATATTCTATAAGTAAGCAAAAATGAAGATATTAGTAAGTAAGCAATCTTTTTAGGAGCTGTTATGATAGCCCAATCCTTAGCTGTTTCAGATGATCCTCATGAACTTTCTGTTGGGGAAGTAGAAATAGTGTCACCAGTAGAAACAGAGTATCAAAAAACAATAATTGAAAACGCACTGATTTTTGACGATGACCTTGCGGTTGTTTATCAGGATGGAAAGTGGTTTTTAGCGGATAGACTGCTTGGTAATTTCTTGCATAATTCAGGTTTTCAGAAAAACGAATTAGCAATGCTGGCTTTGACTTTAATTTACATGGAAAAGAACGGTAGAAGTGAAGATGGATTATTAGGCCCCAGAGAGTTCATGGTAGCCAATGTTCAAGCAACTGATCGTTTACGTGCTGGAAATAAGTTTACTGTTGAGGAACAAGAGATTATTGCTAATTTCGTCAAGATGGTAAATGTTTTTGATCAACCGGAATATTCAGTATAAAAATATCGTTGATTTAACATATGTTCAATTCAAGTATTTTTATAATATTATTTAATACATAAGACTTTAATGAGGTAGGTAGTTTATATGAATTTTAGTAATTTCAGCCCGTCTTTCAATAATGCTAGAACAGTTGACAGCATGGATAACGGACGCTTTTACTCTAAGGTTATGTCTTGGGTAGCTGTTTCCTTTCTAGCTGCTACAATTGGTGCGGTACTGGTTGGCCCTTTGGTTCCACCTGCTCTCATGATGCCGCTATATATCGTGGCTTTTGTGGCTCTACTAGTTGCTGGTTTTTCTCGTAAGGCTATGCAGCTTTCTGGAATATTTGCTGTTACTGTGCCTTTCATACTGGGTATTATCCTTTATCCTACACTGAACTATTATGTCAGCACAGGTGCAGGTGGAATTGTGGGAATGGCAGCAGGTGGAACAGCGGTTATATTCGGTGGTATGGCTGTTCTAGGATGGACGAGTAAGAAGAACTTGGATCACTTAGCACCTAAATTATTCTTCATACTATTAGGTCTTATCGCAATGAGTTTCTTGAATGCTTTTATATTTAAGCTTTCTATTCTTTCTCTTATCGTATCTGCTGCTGTAATTGTCATTATGGCGCTGTACACATTCATTGATATACAGAGATTAAAGAACCGTGATCCTTATGATCAAATTCCAGCTGCTCATTATGCTTTGAACTTATTCCTTAACATTTACAACATTTTTGTTAGTTTGTTGAATATTCTTGGTATTCTACGTAATTGATAAAAGTTCAAATAATTGAGTTAGTCCCTAAACTGTTCATTCAAGTTTGGGGGCTAATTTTATTTTTATTGATAACTCGAAAACATTATGCTATAATAATTTTTATTAATACTTTTATTAAGGATGTGATTATTTATGGGTATGCCAAATAACTTAGTTCTTGTACGACATGGACAGAGTGAAGCTAATATTATGGTTGAGGCTTCTAAAAAAGGAGATGACTCATACTTCAGTGATGAAACTATGATGATTCCTGATAGGTCTTGGCGTTTAAGCGCATTAGGTGTTCAACAAGCGCAAACTGCTGGTAAGTGGATTAAGGAAAACATTGACTCTTTTGATCGTCATATTGTCTCGCCTTTTGTAAGGACTTGTGAAACAGCTGCTCATTTGAACATTGATGATGCACAGTGGGAAGAAAACCGTGTTATTCGTGAGCGTAATTGGGGTGAGATTGATGGCATTTCACGAAAAGATTTTCAAGAGAAGTATCCTTTGAATGCTATTTTTAAGAAGAAAGACCCTCTTTATTGGTCTCCTCCTGGTGGTGAGTCTATTGCTAATGTTGCCGAAAATCGTGTGCGCAACATTCTTAGCACTCTTCACCGTGAAAACTCAAAAGACAATGTTCTAATGGTGACACATGGTGAATTTATTTGGGCTTCTAGAATGGTTCTTCAACGTTGGAGTGATGAAGAGTTTATCCAGTTTGACAAAGATCCTAATTATAAAATCCATAACTGTACTGTGATTCATTATACTAGGGTGGACCCTGAGACTGGAGAGCTTTCTAAGAAACTTCAATGGGTTCGTAAAGGATATCCTGTTCAAGAAAACGGCGAATGGGGAATGAAAGTGTATCCATGGGAAAAGTTTGACAGAAAATATTTCTCAAATGAGCAGCTACTTCAAAAAGCCGAATCTAAGTCAAGGTACTTTGAAAATATTGAATAATATGTGTTAAAGATTTGACAATTTTTAATTAATTTGTTAGACTATATTTTAACAAATACTTTTTAGGAGAAAAATAATGCTGAAGGTCTGAATTTAGAGCGCACACGTTAATTGTCATTGTTATTTATCATTGATGACGTTGTTGTGCCAATGATTTTGTGTATCATTTTCTAAATTTAGGAGTAAGTTTTGTTAGAGTATCCAAGTATTACAAAAAATATTATTGATGTACCCATATATGCATTTGATAAATTAGATGGGTCAAATATTCGAGTTGAGTGGAGTCGCAAGAACGGTTTTACTAAATTCGGTTCACGTAAACGTTTGCTTTCTCGTGATGAAAAGCCACTTGGTGAGGCTATTAGTATTTTCGAAGAAACTATGGCTGATAGTCTTGTTAAACCTTTGAAGAAGCTTCAGGTTGAGCGTGCTACTTTGTTCATGGAATTTTCTGGATTGAATAGTTTTGCTGGTTTTCATGAGGAAGAGGAACATTCTTTAACTCTATTTGATGTCAGTTTGTATAAAAAAGGTTTTATGTTGCCGAAAGAATTTATGAAGATTTTTGATGATGTAGTTCCTACGGCTGAGTTGCTTTATTATGGCAAGGCTAATTCTGATTTTGTCAAAAGTGTTAATGAAGGTGTTTTAGAAGATATGACTTTTGAAGGTGTTGTATGTAAGAGTCAGGAGCTTGTTCGTAATCAACAGGTGAGGTTCAAAGTTAAGAATCAGGCTTGGTTGGACAAGTTGAAGCATAAGTGTGGTGATGATGAGAAAATGTTTAATAATTTGAGTTAACATTTAGTGAATTATTGGGAAACTTTAGTGGTGGTACAATGCCTGTTCAATAGGTGTTGTACCACCACTTTTGTGTTTTTATAATATTAAATAAATGTTCTGATATTATTTTTATCTGTGAGCTAAATTACAAGCTCTATAACAAGGAACATAAAAGAATATGCTTAATATTATTTTTAAAAAATCAATAAGTTTTGTTGTAATTTGTAGTTTAGCTTTCGTTAGTATGTTGATAACTTTATCGCCATCCCGCGCTGAAGGAAATGAGGAACAAGAAGACATTTCCTTATCTTCAGTGGATGATGACATTATTTACCCTAAAATAAGATCTTTTCAAAAAACAGCAGATTTAGAAAATACTGTCAAGTTTTCTGTTTTATTAGATAAAAACCTTACTGTTGATAATACGACTTTATATCTTTACAGACAAGGCGAATCTAATCCTATTGATCAAACTTCTTCTGGGACCAGTATAATTTTCACTGCACCTAAACCCACAGAAGATTTTTATGAATACTATGTTTCAGTTGGACCTAATCAGTCTAGTAATATTACTGTATTTCCTTACGTAAATGACGGATGGAATGTATCATCAACCGTAGATAAAACAATTTATTCAACATCAGATGCGGTTATGCCACGTATTAGCTGGAATGTTGACAAAACATTAAATAGCAATCATTATGTGTATCTTGTAGAGTCAGAGACGGGTAATGTAATAGGGGCAACAAGAACGCAATCAGGTTCTTTGCCTATTAAATTATTTTATGATGATCATAGAACTTATGAAATTTATATTGGAAATTATCAAAATGCGTTGAAAAACGTCAGTGGTTTGAGGAATTTTTACGCTAAATCAAACGAAATCAAAATAGAAATTGAATCTTGGAATATTACAGGTTCTGTAGATGCGGAAAACTATTCAACAGAAAATCAAAAACTCAATTTTACCTGGAAGATTAATCAAAAATTAGGTGGATCTTATGGAGTCTATGTCATAGATGTATCAACCAATAAAATTATTTTAAAAACAACAGGAAACGCTGATACAGGAACTTTTAGTTTAAATCCAAAATATGATAATAATGTGAAAAAATACCAATTAGCTCTAGCACCAAACGGGCAAACTTCTACAGAAAAGGATGATTTAAACAATATTAAAGCAGAAAGCAACATCGTAACAACCGATCATAATGACTGGGAAATACTGCTAACTTCTGATAACTATTCTTTTTACACAGATGACTCTACACCTAATCTAGTTATTCAAACAAATCAACCTAGACGTATCAAAAACAGTGGATACATGACAACTGTTTATTATAAAGAAATTGGCGAAAACGATGCTACTTATTCAACATACATACCTACAGATACCGATTATTTTGTAAGCAGTCATGGCATAAAAAGATTTTATACAGAAAAAAGTAAACAATATCAAGCTTTTGTTTACGAAAAAGATGAAAATGGCAACAATCAAATTGTTGCCGAAAGCAATATTATAACGATCAAAAGAGCGCCATGGGAAATATATGTCGATAAAACTGTCAATATCGACAACAACAACAACGAAGCTTATATTAATTGGCGTGGAAATCAGCTTCTACATGACGGATACAATGGACATACTAGATTATATGGTACAAATTTTAAATACGCTATGTATATACATGATGTAGAAACAAACCAAATTTATAGACATTGGATATCACCTGGAGCAGTTGGAAAAACTATTTCAGGAAGTTACAAAATAAATCCAAATAAACCCGGATCAAAATATCGAGTTATTTTAGCTCTTGACGAAGACAACCTAAAATTTTTTAGTGAATTAAGAGACATTCAAGCAATTAGCGACACAATAACAGCCAGACCTTCACAGTGGAATATTGCCGTTAAGGATGCCATAGAAGAACCTGATCCAAATAATGCTACAAGAAAAATTGTTAGAGTAAATTTTGAATCCAACAAAACATTAAGAAACTCCGGATATGCTTTATTTATGGTTAATAAAGATGATGGAAAAGTAATGTATGGTCCGTATAATGCTGTTAGCAAAGGAATTGTTAGTTTTTATGCCCCAGTTGATCAGAATGGAATTTACTTAGCATATATAGCTGAACATAAAACAAGAACAAATTCCTCGCAATTCGAAGATATACAAGCAATAAGCAGCGGAAGATTCCCCGCAGAACTTATTAATGACAACTATATAAACTATCACACAAGTGAAAGATTTGCTGGTGGTGGAAATCCATCAACAGCAGATTGCCAACAACAATGCTATGGAGATCCTGTAAATTCATATAACGGAGAACTTTTTGAAAACAGCAATGATTTAACAATAGAATCAGTAATACCATTTGGATTAACAAGATCCTATTCAAGCATTAAAAAAGAGGTTAAAGGTTCTTTCGGCTATGGTTGGGAACACAATTTTAATATGAAACTTGAAGGAGACTTGGACTCTTTAATAGAATCACAATATATTAGTGTAACGCAAGAAAATGGTTCGATGGTTGCATTTTCTAAAATTGAAGACGAAAACGGAAACATTGAGTATATTACTGCTTCAAGCGTTAAAGCTGAGCTAAAGTACAATAATTCAACACAAACATACTTATTTGAAAGAAAAGATGGAAATAAATTTATATTCAACAATGAAGGAATATTAAATAACATTAAAGACAGAAACAATAATAGTCTCTCTCTTGAGCGAAATAATGATGGCCAAATTATTAGAATATTTGATAACCAGAATAAAGAAATCAATATAGAATGGAATAATAACCTTATAACATCAGCAAATGATAATACTCATACTGTTAATTATTACTACAATGAATCAAATGAACTTACCAAAGTGGAAGATTCAAAAATAGACAACGATAAAAACTACATATATTATTCTGATCATAAAATTCATAAGATAACACACCCTAATGGTGGAACTTATGAGACTTTTTATGATTCTAAAAATAGAGTAGTTGAGCAAAAAGACCCTAAAGGTAATTCAACAACATTTGCTTATAATGATTTAACAAGAACTATTACGCTACCTGACGGAACAGTTAACAAAGACACTTATAATTCTCGTGGATGGCTTACAGTAAGAACACTTGCATTAGGAACACCAAACGTAGTAACTTATTCTTACAGTCATGATTCTTCTGGTAATGTAATTTACTATACGGACCCTAATAAAAAAGTTACTCGAAAAAACTATGATAGTTATGGAAACTTAATGTATTCTGTTGATCCATTAGGAAGAATCAACAGATTTACTTATAATGATCAAAATCTTTTAACAACAATAACGAACCCCAAAGGGGATATATTTACGAATATATATGATGACAATGGAAATCTTGTTGAAACAATTGACTATGAAGGTAAGCCAACTAAGTTTAACAATGATAAAGACGGTAAATTAATATCTATTCAAGAACCTAATCAAATTCCAAATAATGGACCAAAAATTACGTATCATTATAGTAATCGTGGATTAATCAACAAAACAGTTGACACCCTAGGAAACGAAAGTGCACTTAATTACGATAATAAACAAAATATATCCGAAATTATTGATCCAACTGGCAATATAACAAAAATTCAATACTTAAACAATAATCCAAATCTTCCTACTAAAACTATATATCCAAATGGTTCAGAAGAAACAATTATTTATGACGGTGCAGGAAGAGTTATTAAAGAAATTGGGACTGATGGAAATAATATAGAATATACCTATGATTTAATGGACAATGTTTTAACTATAAAAACAATTTATGGAACAACATCTTACGCATACGATTCTCATAACAGAGTTATTTCCGAAACTTCCGTAAAAGGAAGCATCACTAATTACGAATATAATAATTTGGGAATGTTGACAAAAACCATTTACGATGATGGATCAACAGCAACAAACACTTATACTAAACATGGTTTGTTAGCCACAACAACTGATGCAAAAGGTAATACAACCACTTATACTTATGACGTAGTTGGAAATGTTTTGTCTGTCAAAGACGCTGTGAACAGTTCTGTAAGCTATAGTTACGATGTTCTTAATAACATTACAACTTCAAGAACAGCACAAGGAAATTCTTATAGCTACAAATATGATAAAAATGGAAATATGCTATCCATCACTGATCCCGATGGGAATATAACAAAAAATAGTTACGATGATAATGGTAATCTTATAACCACAACTTATCCTAATGGCTTGTTAAGTGTTTATACATATAATTCAGAAAATATACTTGTCAGTAATCTTGATAGATTCAATGGTTTAAAAACTTATACGTATGATGAAAACGGTAACATTGTAGAATCAAAAGTTAATAATTCAAAAACAACGAATTATTCCTATGATTCTATGAGTAATGTTATTGAAATAATGTATAACAATGATAAGTCTGTTATTTATGAATACGATAATTCTGGAAAAATCACTATGTCTCAATCATCTGACGGTGAAATAACTAATTATGCTTATGATGCTATTGGAAATGTCACTTCTCGCGGACCTCCTGGGAAAGAAGTTCAATATTCTTACACGCCTTATGGTGAAATCAACAAAATAACATACCCTTCTGGAAAAGAAGTAGAGTATACATATAATAGCGAAAATCAATTAACAAATGTTTCAAGTAATAATGAAACTATCGCTGAATATTCTTATGACGAAAATTTCAATAATATTTCTACAGAATATGGAAATAATATTCTTGAAAACAACTCATTTGATGTGCTAAACAGATTAAATAGCATTAATGTTCAAAACGCTTCTAGTCAATCTTTGTATCAGAGAAATTTAACATTTGACAAAGATAGTCGCATTTTAAATTCACAAAGTTTCTTTAATGGCACAAAAACTATTGACAAAACTTACACATATACAAAAGTAGACACTATTGCCACTGTTCTCAATAACACGACAAAAGCAAAAACTACTTTAACATATGATGTATTCAAGAATTTGACAAAATCTGGTTCAAACACATTTAACTATGAGTCAAATTATCGGTTAACATCATCGAAAATAGCGGGTAGCGAAAATTCTGTTTCATATGATGAGTTAGGTAATCGTTTAACTAACAATGATTCAAATATTCATCGTTCATACGAGTGGAATATTGACGGAACATTAAAGAACGTCAATATTGATGATCAGGTTGATGACAACAATGACAAAAACATTGATTATTCATATGAGAATTCTGGTTTATTAGATTCTAAAACTGTTGATGGTCAATTAGTTGATGAATATGTGTGGGATAACGTTTCTTCAAGTATTCCGCTGTTGTTGGAAGATTCTAAGAACGAATATATTTATGGTATTCGCGGTTCTCCTATTGCTCAAGTTGACAAAGATACTGATGAAATTCATTATCTACATGGTGATGAGCGTAATAGTGTTGTTCTGGCTACAGATAACAACGGAAACGCTGTTCTGACGCGAGAGTATGATGAGTATGGTCAAATACTTGATGAACAGTATATAAACGCTCCTGGGGCTGTTTCTGATGCTCCTGAAACCGATTCTGATTCAAACACTCCTGCTGTTTCTGACGGCGGTGGAGATCAGGCTCCGATTGACGATAAACCTGTTAAAGATTTCTTCACGAATTTTGCTTATGCGGGTGAATATAAAGATTCTGATACTGGCTTGTATAATCTTCGCGCTCGTTGGTATGAGCCTTCTACGGGAACGTTCCTGAGTGTTGATCCGTTGTTTGCAATGACGAATGATGCTTATGGTTATGCTTCGGGAAATCCTTTGTCAAATATTGATCCACTTGGATTGTCAGCATGGAATAAGTTTGCTACTGGTGCAGCTGGTGTTATTGATGGGGCTATTGGGGTTCCTCTTGCTGGTTCTGTGATGAACCGTATCAGTCCGGGAAGTGTGGATAATTGTTCGCTTCTTTATGCAGGTCTTGGTGCAGCAGCTGGAATTGGTATAATGTTTGTACCAGGTGGAGGTTTTGTTAAGGCTGGCGGATTGTTAGCCAAAGGTGGCAAATCTGCTTACGGATTTATTAAACATAGATTGAAAAATCTTGATTTTAATGACAATGGTTATATATCGTTAGGGTTCTTGGCAAAAAACGTTGAAAAAATTCAGTTTAAGAACGGAAGTATAGGTATAATAAACAAAAATGGAATGAGCGAATTTCACCTAAAGAAAGGATCTTATGATGGCGTTTATGATAATCATGCTGAATATTTCAAAGCCCAAGGAAAAGGAGATTCAATGATCCTCACAAAAGAATTAGCTGATAAAATACCTAAAAATAGGTATCATGCCACTAAGAATACTCCAACACAAAAAGGTCTAGAAAGAGATGAATTTCCTTATGCTTCTACCCAAGAGGGCGGCTTAGGCGCAAGAATCCAAATGGTGTTAAGAAAAGAGAATAATAATCATGGGAATGATTTGAAACAATTCTATCGAAAAGCAGGAATGAAACCTGGAGACCAATTTATAGTCAGACTCAAATAAGATGCACAGGGAGCTACAACAATGACTAAAAACACCGTGTTATTTGACGGAGAAAAAACAGAAAAACTTAATGATTTTTTTAGGTATCAAGCAACAGAAAAAGAAATTTACGAAAAGATTAAGAATAACGACGAATTTTATCTACGGTGGTTTGCAATATCTAATGAATTTAATAACACTGGCTTTTCAGAGGAAGAAAGCAAACGAATTAAAGAAATAATTTATCACAATCAAGATTTAAAATATGATCAAAATATTAGGGTGTTTTTAATAAAGCATAACATTTTAGACCCCGCTATTGCTAGTATTCCTAACACTTTACGAAAAGAGTTTGAATTCTTGGAGAATACAAGTAGCAACAATAACTATGTAAATATTTATAAAATATTAAATAACGATTTTTTCCCTTATTCTAATTTTGAATATGATCTATTTTTTAAATTCCTGTCAGCTATGAATGACTCTAAAATAAATAATTTGATACAGAATAGTATGTTATTGTTTAATTTGTGGAATGACAATATAGGTTTTTTTGAGCTGCTAAAAACCTGTAGCTTAAATAATCAAACTCTCCCCGAATTAAAGCAAAAAACAATATCAAGAAGATTGTTAAACAATAATTTACCATTTAGCAATGAGTTTTTGATAAACAATATTTCAAGTTCTGCTTACATAGAATACCTATTTTTAATTACTATTATAGAAAATAAGCTTGAAAAAAATTTTAGCTTTCCGAATTATTTTTACAACAATTTATTTTTTAAAAAGTACCTGGAGAACAAAAAGAAAGATTTAGTTATTGTATTGAAGAAAAAGCCACTCAATCATCTGATAAAGATTAACACAGAAAGTACAATTGCTTTTCAGAACTTATTATATAAAATAGATAAAGATAAGATTTCTATATTGCGTGATATAGACAGGGTAAACTTATTGCACAGAAATGTTTTAGATGCGGAAGAAAGCAATATGTTAGCGATATCGAAAATACAAGGAACAATAAATATTGAAAATTCAAAATATATTTTGTCAAATTCGAAAGTTGACATATCATTAAAAGTTGTAGAGGATGAAATCTTTGTTTACTGGAATGAGTCAAAATGAATAATAATCAAACTATAAAACTACATAGCGATGAAGGAACATTATGGTTCTCTTGCGATTATGACTGTGACGAAAAAGAATATATCAATTTTGATTCATATGGAATTACTTTCATGGATGGTTTAATAGGTATAGAATCAAGAGTATCCTATGAAGATGGCGAAGAAATAACAATTGAGTTGCTAAATGAAAAAGATGAAACAATTAATAATTTTATCTTTCTTGGTTCTATCAATATGGATACCGACAAGAGTGGTATACTTCGGGTGGGATGGTTAGAAAGCTTAGATGATGATTATTATTTTAACATCACTAAAGCGAAGAATATAGTAATGGATTTTTGGATAAACGACGCTAAAGATTATATAAAATTACATATTAAATAAAATTTTTAATCTTACTATTAACTTCTCATTGTAAAATTGTATAAGGAGATTAAATGTTTTGGAGATCAAGAATATTGTTCTTTAATACTATAGAAGTGTTTATAATGCTGCTGGTAATTCCGATTTTTTGCATGATATTATTCTGACAGAAGATAATCAAGTATTATTAGAAAAAGATGTTTTTGATGAGTGGATAAAAGAACCGGGTAATTTTATTAGCAGAACTCATGTAGCTACTATCCTTCAACCACTGTTTTTTGGTGGAGATTTAAACGTTGACAATTTAGAAGTTTCAGATAATAAATTCAATTGGGAATTTACACTTGAATTACTAGGAAATCAAATGTAAAATTGTTTATCAAAATCACCAATATGTACGTAACATTAAATAAGATATGTGTTTCTTCATTCTTAACGATATACAAAGAATAAATATACAATATTGGAGAAAAGCAGTGGTTACACGAGAACAGATTTTACAAAACAGAAGAGAAAGATACAGCAAAGGCGCAAACTTCATAGGTTTAATCAAAGTTGAAAATAATTTTCTCTGGACAGAAGAATGTATTAAAAAAGAAGCGCGGCATTTAAGAATTATTTTTGATCATACTTTATGCCCTATTATGGGAGAAATAACTGGTCTTGACACGGAGCAAGATACATACGGAATTATAGGGGGAACTTGGTGTGTTAAAAGTTTCTCTGAAATACCAGAATGCCGACTGAATGACCCTTATAATTTGATCTTTTTCGATACAAGTTTATACATTGGCGAAATAACCTTATTGGAGACCACTTAATGATATATTCTGATTTCATTGGATTAATAAAAATAGATAATACTGAACTATGGAGAGATGAGGTTATTGAGGCTGACAAACCTGGATCATTTCAAGGATTTATTGCTTTAATGTTTAAACCCGAACTTTCTGAAGTATTTGACGGGGGCTGTATAGGCATAGCTAAATTCAAAATACTTGAAGAAAGCAACAAAGAGATCAAAGTATCAGCAACAACTTTGATAAAAAATTTGCATACTTATAATTTACAACTTAATCATGATTTTATTCTATATTGTTACTATGGCAAGCCAGTAGGTACAATAAGAATATTAGAGTTTGTAAAGACAACAAGGTTTTAAAATATGAGAAAACTTATATATTCTTCAGTATGAAATTCCAAAGTTAAATCAATATATAATAAAATAATTAAAAGCAACAAATCATGGAATCGCGGTTTTTCAAAAGGATATACTCCTGATCCCCTTAAGATGAAGAATAAATGATCTAATTACAGGCTATTATAGTAATTGTTAACCTGAAGCGAGAACAATACCGATTCCATATGTTGATTAATATTGTTTGCGTAAATTTATACTATATTGATGAAGGTGGCTCTGGAAGCGTTGCTATATTTATAAACCAAAACAACGAATTTCACGTTAAAATTCTCAAACTTGAACTATAAAGAATAATTATTAAACTTTTCACTTCATATACGTTATAATAATAATTAAAAATGAAAGGAAGTACTGAAATGTCTCATATAGGAAGATCATGGGTAGGACATTGGCTAGAAGATGAATGCCCCTGTGAACAAGAAGAATGTGGATTAGTAAATTTCGACAAAATCAACTCAGACTGCCCACAACATTCATTAATGGCAGGTAAAACAATTAGACAATCCCATGCTGAAAGTAATTGTCCAGCATTAGAAGAAGATAAAATTGACGTTGAAGAAGCAAGAAAAGCACGTCAAGAAGACGAAACAATTTCTCACCGAGATTTGATGAAAGAACTTAATCTCTGAATTCAGGAAACAACGATATTTTAAGAAAGCTTTTAGAAAAGAATACTGAAAATATAAAAGTTTAAGCGGGAGTGTTGTGATGAAATACCATATTAACAATGACTACGAGGTTCGCCCATGTGGCGCTACCGAAGAAACTCGCTGTCCTTTTTGGGGCAACAATGGCAACAGCAACCATTATGAAGATGAAGCAACAGCCAATCGTAAAGTTGAAGAATTGCTCTCCTCAAAACACAACATCAATGAAGGCCGAACAAAAGCTCCAACACCTCAATTCAAACGAAACAAAAAATTCATCAGTGAAGCACTTGTTGAATACGGAAATGTTAAATCAGAAAAAGAACTACAAGAAGTATCTAACGTCAAAGAAATGATACAAAAATGGTTCAATGGTGACAGAGACAAATACAACAGTTTTCGAAAGATAATTGCTGATGAAGGATTCACTGAAAGCACAAAGAAAAGCGTAGCACACTTAATACTTCGTGGATTACCCGTTAACAAAGAAAAAAGTGTATATGACATACCCATAGAGAGTAAAACAAGCAATAATCGTGAAGTCAGCCAAGTTACTATTCTTGAAGATTTTACAGAAGATATTGATTTAGACAATATTCGCCAAAATAACTATAGTTTTTTTAATAACTGAGATGTGAAACACATTTTTCTGATATTAAATAGTACTTAAAAACGCACATAAAAGCAAACGAGGGACTTTCGAAGTTCATAGAGTTTATGGTCAGTTTTTAATCGGGATGAGTAATTAGTTGCTTATCCCGATTTTTTGTACTTTTGTTATTCAAAAATTGATAAAATCTTACAAAAGAAAACACAGAAACAAAATTAGAAGGCTATCCATGATTAATGACTTAACACCAGAAGAACAAGAAACATTTGATAACATCATCAACCTCATGAAAGAAGAAGGAAGCGGCAGCAGAGGAGTTTTTTATGAAAACTTTGGATCATCAATCAGAAATACGTTAGTTCCGCTTGCAGAGATCCTTGAAGAATCACCAGATAAACAAAAAGCCTTAGAAGTTGCTACATCTTTGTATCGTGGCTACTGATTCATTAATAACTATTAGCAAATATTGTTGTATATACTCTTTGATAAGATGGGGACCATGAATAAAAACAAAACTATTTTCAAATGTAAAAGCTGCGGAGCCGAATATAATAAAGAACCTTTTGGCAAATGTAGAAACTGTGGTGCCTTTGGGCAGTTCGAAGAAGTTTCAGAAAACGCAAGTGGTGGTAATTCCGCTGGATTAAAGACATCAGGTGCGGTGAGACCTGTCAAAAAAGCCAGTACAATAAAAGAATTGAACAATACACCCATCCATAAAACGGCTACAGGTATTGGAGAATTGGATCGTGTATTAGGTGGCGGATTTGTCAATGGTGAAGTAGTGATGATTGCAGCGTCACCTGGGTCTGGCAAATCTACCCTTTCTATGTCTATTTCAGATCAATTTGCTAATATGGGTAAAAAGGTTCTGTATATTTCAGGAGAAGAATCAGAACAACAGATAGCCCTAAGAGCAAAAAGAATGCAAGTAAGCTCTGAAAACATCAAAATAGTCAATGAAACAACCATTGAAAATGTTTTAGGACATGTAGAAGAAGAGAAACCTGATTTTCTTATTATAGATTCTTTACAAACCATGGCATCATCAGAAGTTTCAGGCTCTATGGGTTCTATATCTCAATCAAAAGAAGCAGCAAGTGTGTTCACATTATTTGCGAAGAAGAACAACATTATCACTTTCCTTATCTCACAAGTCACTAAAGAGGGACAAGGCGAACTTAATTTTGCAGGTTCTAACCAAATCGCTCATATTGTTGACTGTATTCTTTATCTCGAATCTGATAATGAAACGCCGCTTAAATTCTTGCGTGCTACAAAAAATCGTTTTGGTGACACTGTTGAAGTAGGAGTATTTCAACATCAAGAAAAGGGTTTAATGGAAGTTTCCGATCCTTCAGGAATTCTTTTAGATAACGAAGATTCGGCAAACCTTTCAGGAACAGCTACTAGCTTTATTAGTGAAGGAGTTCGACAAATACCTGTTGAAGTTCAAGCATTAGTCACAACTTCTAACATGCCTAACCCTCGAAAGCAATTTAACGGGGTAGATTACAATCGTGGACAAATTGTATGTGCTATTTTAGATAAATTCTGCAATGCTCGATTATATGACAATGATGTTTTTGTCAGCACTGTATCAGGCATTAAAGTTAAAGACCCTATGGCTGATTTATCAATCGCAGCTTCGATTATTTCTTCAGCAAAAGATAAAACAATTGCTATACCAACTGCATTTATCGGAGAATTAAGCCTAACAGGTCAAGTTCGTGGAAGTCTCATGGTTGAAAACAAAATTAGAGAAGCACAACGTTTAGGTTTTAAGAGAATAATTGTTCCTAAAACTTCTCAAAAAAATCTTCACTTACCAAAAGACTTAACCATAAGAGTAGAATATATTTCATCAGTCAGCGAATTAATTAAATTTTTGAAGTGATAATGATATTATAAAATATTATGTATTCCAAAATACGAGAGGTAATTTATGGCACTTCCAAGAAATTTAGGTGAAGCTGGCAGAAGCAACGGGATAAAACAACCATTGCAGTCTAAGCCTCAAAATAATCCGAATACTAAGGAAAAATCAGAGCAAAGTTCACCACAAAGCCAACAACGCTTGTCACAAGAACAAAGAGAAGTCTCTCCTGCCCCTCAAACGCGCTCAAATGCCCCAAAAAGCGAACAAAAGCGCCAATATACACCTGAGCAAGTAGAACAGATTAAACGTGAGAGATTGCGCCGTAAAAAAGCAGCAGAACAAAAAGCAGAAAAGATAGCCATTCAAGAAGAAGGAAATAGAAGAAAGCCTGTTGCTCAAAAATCTTCAAGCAATAAAAACACTTCTTCAACACACGAAAACAATAGATCAATACCTCAGAAACAAAACAACGAAAGTAAAACTGAAGCCAGATCTATACAAGAAAAGAAAGAAAACACTAATCTACCAGAAGGATATGCGATAGATCCGGCTACTGGTGTTAAATACAAGAAACTTCCTACCGCTGATTCTGGTCTTGTGAAAGAATTCAAAAAGTCAAAAGGTAAAATGGATATAACACTGTCTATGTTAAGAGATAGTGTTCCCGAAGCAGATTTTGATCTGAATGATTTGAATGGTGCTGCTGATGATTTCTTAGGTCACTTACGTGTGGCTCCTGACAAAGAAGAAATAGCAAGATTACGTGAAGAACGCAAAGAAAGAATGAGACAACAAAATAAACAGTATGAAGAAAACGAAGAAAAACTTAACGAAAAATACGGTAGTTTAGAGCCTGACCCTGATGATGTATGGAATGGATGAGACAATCTGTTTTAAAGATATTTCTATTAAGAACAGTAAATCAATAATTACAGTTTGCGACTTCAACTCAGGTTGTTTGTTTAGAAAAGATTATGTAAAAATATTTATACTTTAGTTTATAGGTGGGTATATGGCACAGCAGAAAGGCCCTGGTTTGGGAAAGAAGATAGGCAAGATGGCTGGATACCTTTTTATCGCTGCTCTTGTATGGGCATTGTTGCGACAGTTTGATCTTGACCCTTTCGCAGTTGTCGGATGGGCATGGAATCATTTGGTGAATCTCATCAATTATTTGTCTGATGTGATAATGGGTAATAGAACATTCCAGAAAGCTACAGAAGCACCAGGTCTTATTAACATTTTTAGAATTCGATAAGCATTCCTACTATCTATATTTTAAGCTTTATTCATCGACTGAACATATCTAAAATAAATAATATTTTTTGATGAATAAGTGATTTTTTAGCTTTTTTATTGTTAAAATGATTATAAGACAAAAGCAGTACAAACAAAAATAAACGCCAGTGAGTTAAGGAGAAATAATATGTCTGATTTTTATACATCCGCTTTTACATCAAAAGATTTTGTTGAAGGTGATGAAGTTGAACGCGCAGAAGTGTTCGTAGTTGTCGGTCGTGGTAATGTCCATGAACTTATTGAAAGTGGTTCAGGCAAATCTAAGCAAGTAGTAATTGACGCTGGAAAAGAATACAATGGTCGCCCTTTGTACTCTAAAGGATGGGCACCAGCTGATTCAGATGTTATCAAAAAAGCCGAAGCAGCATTATCAGATGGCTCACCTGTTGACTTCAGAATTGAAACAGTGAGAAACAAAGGTGTAGACCGATCCGCTCCCATTGCTGAACTTAAAAAGGGCATGGAAAATGCACGTGAAAACGTTATGCATTCTGTTGCTGCTGTTAAACTTGTTTCAGAAGAAGCTTGGACTGAGGGAATTATGCGAACTAATCCCAAAGAAGATAAGAGAAAAACTGGAAGAACAGCAGCTGATTTATCTGATGATGAGTTAAACGCAGGACGCTCTTCTTCAACTTCTGAAAACTCTTATCCTTCTGATTCTGTTGAGCCTCAAGCCTGGGTAGCAAAATTGAAAAATGGTAATGTAAATCCTGGATCATACCATGTTGCAGCTTTGAGCAATATTTATGGTTTCGTGGCTGACTGGAATCGTGAGCATGAAGAAGTAGAGCTTTCTGTGGAAACTATGCGCCGAGTTTCAAAAGGTTTGCTAAGCATTGTCAATAAGCTTCAAGTTGAAGTGTTTGATGGTGAACTTGAAGCTCCTGACCTGGGAAAACAGTCTCATACTCGCGCTCGTGCTCTTGTTTTCGAGAATGTGAAGAATGAGAACCCTCTCACCAATGAAGTAGCAAATGATAATGCTGAACTTAAAGGCTGGTTGAAGAACATCTACTCAGGTGCTTTAGAGCAGTGGCAGTGGAGCATTGAAGGTGTTTCTAAACTTGTATGATTTTGATAAATAAGAAATAATCTTAATATTGTTATCTAAACGTTATCAAAATCACAGCAAATTTCAGATGTTTCGTGTGACTGAAGAATAGTCGAATATTCAAAATATTTAAGGTAAACACAGTGTTTTTTGGTTTTATTAACACTGTGTTTACCTTAAATATTAGTTGGATGTTATTTTTCTGATATTATAAATAGAATTTTATATAGAAAAAGTAATTATAGAATTTTTATATAAGTTCTATTTCTTATAAAGTATATACACAAACCACACGAGGAAATAAGAAAATGAAATTTGTTAACAACATTAAAGCATCTTTTGCTAACACTGCAACTGCAGATGCAAACAATGATCGTGCTGACCTTGTTCAGACAGTGCTTTTGATCGCTGGTTTCGCCATTGCCGCTTTGGTATTGGTTAACTGGTTGTCAACAGCAATCTTGAACCAGGCTTCTAATGCCGCTTCTTGTATCGAAGGTTCTAACACTTATGGTAAGGGTAACGCTGTAGAAAAGTGTGAAACAGGTGACTCAAGCAACGAATCATACAAAAAAGATAGCTCTTATGAAGGTCGCTACGGCAACTGATTTAAATTCATAAAATAAACATAATCTAATATTAGATAAAAATGGAACTAGTTTTTACGCTAGTTCCATTTTTTATGCTCTCTTTTGATATTTGTTAATGTATAATAACTCTTGACAAAAGTCTTAACGAATGAGAAGGGCCAAACGTGTACACACCATATATAATCGCAGGACTAAGCACACTCCTTATGCTTCTTATATTCTATATTCTCTTCGTGCCTAAAAACAATAACGATTTAAATACAGAAACAAACCAAAATGCTAACCCCCTGCTAAAAGCAATCAACGTTATTGGAAATGATTTTTACAAATCTCTGCCAAAAGGTTTCATAAGAGAAGACCGAAGAGAAAAAGCACACCCACGTATCGAATCTCTAATTGTTCGATCAGGAAATCCTTGGAAATTAACAGCAGAAGAATTCGTAATGATTCAATACGCATCTGCTTTTATTGGCTTTTTAGCCTCATGGGTTGTATGGTACGGATTAAGCACAGTAATTTCATTACCATGGTTCATAGTAGTTCCCCTAGTAACTCTTTTTGCCTTCTTCATACCACATATTAAATACACTGAACAAGCTAAAAACCGAGACCTTGAATTCAAAAGGCAACTACCAGAAGCACTTGACCTCCTTGTCATCTCACTCTCAGGTGGACGAACCTTCACACATGCTCTACGTGAAATTATACCTATCATGCAAGAAGGAGTCCTTAAAGAAGAATTTAAGACTGTTATTCGATCTTTGGACACAGGTAAAACACTTAAAGAAGCTCTTGATGAGTTTGCCACAAGAGCACCAAACGAAGGAATTGAAACATTCATTCGCTCTGTTCAATCAGCAACTGAAGTTAACGCTTCACTTTCACAAACATTAGCATCAAGAGCTGCTGCAAGCCGTCAAGAATTCTTCGCACTTATCCACGAAAAAACAGCAAAACTTGAATCAAAAATCTTTATGATATTAACACCAACAATGATGCCTGCAGTGCTTGTAGTCGCAGTTGCTCCATCAATCGTATCTATGCTGGAAACATTAGGAAGATGAGGAAATTAAATTATGGCGCAAGAAAACCCATTTTTAAAAAGTAAAGAAACAATAGAAGAAAGTATATCTAATTTTGAATCTTTATCTTCACCTAACGCTGAAAGAAACAATATAAATCGTTTACCTACTAAGAAAAACATACTAGCGGATCGTGAAGCAATCTTCAATTCTCTTATTGACAACGATGATGATGACGAAGAAGCTGCCCTAGCAAACGCAAAAGCAACTTCAACATTACAGCATATAGAAACGGAAAATGAAAAATTCGACCCTATTCTTGCAATGATTGAAAAAAATATCCGAGACCTACAAAGAAAGCACCCCACAGGTGGAATAAAAGCAGCACGATACATAAACTCTGAAGTATTAATAGCCGCACCAAAAAACTTCTTCTACAAGTATGAAACAAGTATTCAAGAAGGTTCCCGATATGTTCGTGACACTATGGGACAGTCAGAACGAGCTGAAATTATCCGCAGAGCACAAGAAAACCCTACGGATGATGGCTACCAAGACGAAGCTTTCTACGCCGTATCCAGTTATACATCTGAATACTTAGAGAAATCAGGTTGGAGAGACATTCACAGAAAAATCGTTCATTCTATGATCTGTAATGAAATTCTAGGGTTCGGACGATTAGAGCCACTATGGAGAGACCGTAGAATTGACGAAATTATTTGTAATGGACCTTATGATATCCAAGTTGAAATGAAAGGTCGATTGCTAAAAGTTCCAGGTTGTCAATTCAAAGATCAAGCACATCTTATGAGTCTTATGGAAAGATTGTATGGGGCTATTGGAAAAATAATTGCGGCAAAAACCCCTATCGTTGAAGGTAGATTACACGATAAAAGCCGAATGAACATTGTTCACACATCTATTGCACCTGATGGACCTAACGTAAACATTAGAAGACATCCCGAAGGTTTCTGGACACCTGAACAGCTTGTCAACTTTGGTTCAGCACCCGCAGAAATGATGACTTATTTAGGCAATCTCATCTACAAGGGAGTGTCAGTATTAGTAATCGGTGGTACGGGGTCTGGCAAAACTTCTATGCTTAATTCACTGACTGGTTTTTACAATCCTGATGCTAGAATAGTGACCCTAGAAGATAACTTAGAAATGAAGCCTAACCCTAAGAAGATGCTTGCTGCTGCTATGGAAACAAAAATGGCAACTTCTGATAGCGATTCCTCTACAACAATGAGAACCTTAGTGAAAACATCCCTTAGAATGAGACCTGATGTTATCCTTGTGGGTGAGGTTCGAGATGACGCAGCTTACGATTTGTCTCAGGCTTTAAACACAGGACACTATGGTGCTTCAACAATTCACGCTAACAGCGCTCAGGACGCTATTCCTCGTGTTTCATCATTGATTTCACAAAGCGGACTGACAACTATTCAAGGTGCCTTAGATATGATCTCTGCAGCTTTTGACATTATAGTTGTAACTAAACGTTTCCCCATGGACGGCTCTCGAAAGATTATAGCAATTGAAGAAGTTAGCAAAGACATCGTTAACATAGAAGGGCGCTTATCTTTAAAAACTATTCCTCTGTGGAAGTTCGTAGAAGAAGGAACTGACGAGAATAGAAGAGTTAGAGGCTACTGGGAGCAAACTGGAGAGTTAAGTCAAGAAAGAATCGACACAAAAATGTTAGACATTCAAGAAGATCTTACATGGGAAGAACTTAAAGAACTAAGCAGTATCCCAGAAGGTTACCTAACACACAGTGAGATTGTCTAATAAGCCAAAATCAGTAAATAAATAGAATATAATAATGTTTTTACCGCATTTCTCGCTAAGCTTACTCGTTGATATTCTCTTTATATAAAGATTCTTCTATAAAAAGAAAGAGACAGGAGCGAATTCTCTTATGGATTTCAGCATTATTAACATAAGCCAAGCTTTTCCGTTTATCATTGCAGCAGTGATAACAATACTTGCTGTGCTATTATTCTTCACCATACGATTAATCATCAAAAGAACAACCAATACTGTCGATTATGAAAGTCAGATTAAAGAGCTTATAAACGATGAAGATGATGAAGAAAATTCTAAAACAACTATAACCATACTGCATAAATGGAATAGATACTGGGGAGAAATGGTTAAAAATGCTGGTTTCTCCAGGTACAACGGTAAAACAGAAACAGCCGGAAGAGACATACTTATCTTAATGGTAATTTCAGCAGTTCTACTATCTCTTGTAATAAGAAACGTTGTTCTAGGTATTGGTATCTCCATAGCCATACCATTTGCGATAGCGTTCCTAGTCAGGTACAGAATAAACAAAAAAGAAAGCGCCTTGAATCAACAACTTCCTGGGTTCTTATTTGCACTTAAAGCTCAATTAGATGTATCCAACACAATTGAAAGATCCATGTTAAACGTTATTAATGCTATGCCCTCACCACTATACGAGGATCTAAAAGTAGTAAAGAACAAATTAAACGCTTCCTCTTCTTTCCGCGAAGCTCTTGAAGAACTTTCTCGTAAAACTTCATCAAAAGATTTAAAATTCTTAGCAGCATGTATGATTCAAGCTACTTCTTCTGGTGCTAACCTAGTAGACCAGCTTGACTCTATTCAAACTGTTCTTGAAGCACGAAGAAAAGTTGAAGACGAAATTAATCAAGCTGTTCAATCAGCAGTTCCTGCTATGTGGATTGCCAGCTTAGCAATTCCTGGTGTTTTCATAGGTTCAGTTCTACTAGATGATGCAGCACGTGAATTCTGGCTTACACAACCTATTGCTTGGGCAATCCTTGCTGGTGTTGCTGTTCTTTACGGTATCAGTATGTTCCTGGTTCGTGGGCAAATTGAGAAGATTAAGAATATTTGATCAACAAATGTTGATTAATAGCGATATGTCAAAACTATATAAAGTAATTCAGAAAGCCGATGATAAAAGATGAACAATAAAACAAATACTGAAAGTAAAAATTCTGAAAAGCTTAATAAACAATTAACCTTTTATGCTCCAACTAAGCAAACTTTAAATGCTAACCGAATGCCTAATCATTATATGGTTAAATCCAATATTGCCTCTTATTTAAGAACAATGGGACAAAAAGCCGGAATAGAAGGACATCACCACTCACAAGCTGCTGAACGATTAGAAGCCATATTAGTTCAAGAACAATTAAAAACTGAAAAATCAAGAAGCCGAAAAAGAATGAACAAAGCTGGTGAAACTGATGAAGTAATACAGCAAAAAATGACACAAATTGAAAAAGATCTTAATGTAGGCAAAAAACCAGAAGAAATACAAGTTCCTTATCTTTTCGAGCATTTTACAATAAAAGTAACAGTCTTTTCTTTGACAAAAGGTAGAATTGACCCACCTAACTTTTATCCTACTATCAAACACATTATTGACGGACTCACTGACGCTTCTTGGTGGGAAGATGATAACTTTGACCAACTAGTAGAAATGAGCTTCGTATACGGTGGTGTAACTGACCTTAAAGGTGAATACAAGTTCGTCTTAGACATTCAAGAAACTGAAAAAGTTAATGAACAAAATTGAAGAACCTAAGAACCCACCTAATAGAATTCCTCAATGGTTGCTTGAAGAATGGGATTACGAAAAGAATCACATAGAACCTGAGCATTTCACATACGGAAGCAACGCAAAAATATGGTGGAAATGCTACAAAAACCATAGCTGGAACCAAATAATAAGATACAGAAAAAAGACCTGTCCATATTGTCAAAACAAAAAACTATGGTCAGGATTCAACGATTTGTACACTAAAAATCCGGAAATTATTAACGAATGGGATTACACAAAAAATCTTAGCAATCCAAAACAAATATTGTATTCTTCAAGCTCTCTAGCATGGTGGAAATGCGAAAGATATGAGCATAAATGGCAAGCAAGAATTAACGCTAGAACAAGCAAGAAAAACCCTACAAATTGCCCTTATTGCAGCAATAAGAAAGTACTGAGAGAATTTAATGACATACAAAGTACACACCCTGAATTGCTAAAAGAGTGGGACTATGAAAGAAACATTATAAAACCTTACGAAACCATATTGTATACCAAAAAAGTTTTTCATTGGAAATGTCAATTAGGGCATTCTTATTCAATGTCCGGTGAAAAGAAAATACTAAAACAACAATGTTCTTATTGCGTAAACAAAAAAGTTCTCCCAGGTTTTAATGACTTATTATCCCAGAGAAAAGATTTAATTCAAGAATGGGATTATGAGAAAAATAAACAACTTCCTCAAAACATTTATTATAAATCTTCTAAAAAATTTTGGTGGAAATGTGAAACTGAGAGTCATACATGGCAAGCAAGTTTAGCCAACAGAGTGAATAAAGGTTCTAACTGTCCACACTGTTCTCAAAGAGTCTCAAAAGGCGAAATAGAATTACGATTAACAATTCAAAAAATATTTAAAACAAAACATATTATTAGCAACAACCGAACTTTAATCAAACCTTACGAAATAGATATTTATCTACCTGATTACGGTTATGCTTTTGAATACAACGGAGATTATTGGCATAGTTCAAAAACTTTATTCAACTCTCATAATATGAACAGTTATGAATACCATAGTCTAAAATCAGAACTTTCCTTTTCAAGCAATTTACAAATGTTTTTCGTATGGCAGAATGATTGGGAAAACGATAAGGAACAGATTGTAAAAGCTTTATATGAATTACGGGATAAAAACACTATCTCAGATATTCTTATTAAGAAGGTTGGAATAAAGGGGTAAAGGAAACTCGATGGCTGATTCAAACAACATGCGCTACGTAAAAATTGTCAATATGACAAACTTGTTTACACGTGATCTTTACATGTACTCATTAGGCGACATCAGGTTCAGTACACCTATCTCTCTTAAAAAAGTTGCTTATACTACCATGTTCCTTCTTTTATGGTCCGTTCCAATAATTTTGATATTCGGTTTACATTTAAATGTTTACTATGCAGCAATAGTGTTAATTCCGCCTATTCTTTTTGGTCATTTCGCTTCTAAACCAGTATGGGGTGGCAAAAACCTTATTGATTACATCAAAACTATATTTGAGTATGCTAATGAACCGCCTGCTTGGACTGATTTATATGAAAGCAAAGACAAAAAGAATAAGTATTATGTACAGTCTGAAATTTGGATTAGCCGAAGACGAGAACTTCAATTATTAGCTGACATAAAAGAGAAACAACACAGCGAAGAACTAACTAAATTATCTGCGAACAAGAACAAACGCAAGAAAAGGAAGAAGTGAGAAATGAGTTTTAGATATTCGACTTCATTTAAGATTGGTGAAACCACTAGAGGAGTAAGAATTCCAGTGTTATTTGACACTCATACTGGAATATTCAACAACAGACCACCAGGAATTCTTATTACTGGACAACCTGGTTCAGGAAAAACATTCCTTGCGCTTACACTTGCTACAATTTCAGGAATTTTAGGAAAAACAACTATTATACTTGATCCTAAAGGTGATTTCATAAACTTATTGAACTTAGAAGACCAATTCCCAAAGCTTAATATATGGAACCTGACAGGCACTAACAATGCTGGTATTTTAGATCCTTTTTACATGGCTAATACACCAGGTGAAAGATTGTCCTTAGTAGTTAACGTAGTGGATATGCTTGTAGGTGGATTAAGTGAAGAACAACAAGTTGCTATATCCCCAATCATCAAAGATGTTCTTCGTGAACCTAACCCTTCATTGCTGAAGGTGACAGAACAATTAAGGCAAAGAGAGAATAATCCTGCAGCAAATGCTCTTGGATCTCAACTTGATTTAGCAGCTAACCTTGCTCACGCTAAATTATGTTTCTCACCCGGAAACAAGAAACGTCAGTCCTTTACTCTTACAGAAGGTGTAACCGTAGTAACAATGGCTGGATTAGAGTTGCCTAACGAAAGTTCAGCATCAGGTGACCCTAAAAAGATTCCTCTAAAAACTAGATTCTCACAAACATTGTTCTTCTTAATTACTGACTACATTCGAAGAGTTATGAATGATGATGAGAGCAAGCAACCTAAAGTGTTAATAATTGATGAGGCTTGGGCTGTTATTGCCACGGAAGCTGGTGCTGAATGTATTAAATCTGTTTCTTTGCTTGGACGTTCAAAAAACATTGCTTTAATACTTGTTTCACAGAATAATTCTCATTTACAAAAACTAGAAATTGAAAATACTGTATCTACTAGATTTGCTTTTAAAACTTCACAAAAAGAAGCTACCGCAATAGTTACAGAAATGGGTTTGCCAGAGAACGAAGGATTCGAAGATATATTCATGAACCTAGAACCTGGTGAATGTATGATGAGAAACTGGCTTGAACAATATTCAACAATAAAAGTTACTGATTACAATCCTGTATGGCGCAAAGCTTTTGCTACTAACCCAATGGACAAGATAAAACGTGAAAGAGAAAAGAAAAAAGCACAGGCAACAAAAGTATGAATAATTAAAGACACTGATTATCGTGAAAAACTAAGATTAACTGATATTAATTTTGTATAAGACAAAGAACTTTATGCTGCAGTGAACTGTGGAAAGGACTGCTGAACCAAATGGCTAAAAACAGAAAATCAACTCGCCCTAAGAAGAACGCAAACCGAAGTGTGAAAGGCAACAATTGGTTGCTCTACGCTTTAGCTGGTGTTCTTGCTTTGGCAATATTTGTAACAGTTTTAATTACAGCAATGAAACTTTTTCAAACTGAAGAATATTACGTATTAAACACTAATGTTTCAGCACGTACTCAAATTACACCTGAAATGCTTGACACTGTTGTTACCTCAGAAGGAACAGCGCCCGAAGCAGCTATTGGTCTTGGAGAAGTTCAGACAGGAACTATTTACAGCCAATACCCATTAGTTGCTGGAGATATCCTTACAAACTCTAATGTTGGTGGAAGAAGCGACATATCCGTTGGTGTTCCTGACTCTTATGTTATCACTAACTTCTCTGTTGGTGCTGATGATGCGGTGGGTGGTAGAATTCAACGTGGATACTACTTTGACATGATGGTTATCAATAATGAGGAAGGTTCCGAAAACGACGGAGCTTACTACCCATTCGTCAACGTATTAGCACTTGACACAACAGTAGACTTAAGTGGAGCTACTAGCGCAGAAGCCGCTGAAACAGAAGAAGCACATGACGGTCAAACAACTCAATACGTAGTCGGTATGTCACCTGGTGATGCTGCTAGATTACAACACCTTGTAGAAGGTGGCGCAAAAATTAAACTTGTATTATCACCACGTGCTAACGAATACCAAGCACCTCAACTATCTGAATATGAAGGTCTATTCACTTATGACCGTGCCGCTGGACCTCAAGACATGGGACAAAACACTGACTACACATTCACTGACGTGGAACGTGATGAATTCGGAGTTCCAAGTGAGCTTCCTAACGAAAGCTCTTGTAGTGAAGGAAATGCCAAAGTAACTGGTGATGACTGTAATGCTGAACCAGGAACTTCACCTGAAACTGAGAACACTACTGAAGAGACTGAAACTTCAGCAACTACTAATGAAGAAGAAGTTGTAAACGAAGAGAATTCTCAGGAAACAGTCGAAGGAAACTGATAATTACAAAAAAGTAGAACTGCCCAATAAACAAAACACTTTGGGCAGTTCTACTTTTTTAACATTTAAAAACCTTTATTCTTCTATAGATATTAAATAACTCTAAGCTATTCGCTCTTTTAGGCTTTTTTGATATTAATAATGTAATCGACAATCTGATACAAAAACCAAATTCTTCGACTACCACCGATGAATTAAGAATTACTTTAAATCTTGATAAAATGATGAAAAAGGATTTCTTACTGAGAGAGAAAAGGGATTTTATGCAAGAATTACCAAAGGCAATATTTATTGGACCTGCCGCACTAGGCAACATAATTGTTCAAAAATATTCACCAAACGGATCTACGCCAAAATTTAACTTTATAGCACAAGTAGATGACATTGCCAGCTTATGGAGTGGTTTAGAAGAACAAACCATTGACAATGACGTACAAGCAATAATAACAACAGACTTGTTATATGACCCTAGTGGTGATACTGACGCTTTTGAACAATTAGTTGCGATAATGGCACCTTACTGTTATTTTGGAGTTATCTCTTACAGAGCTCAATACCAAGCGCAAATTCAAGACTCTATCAGTGCACACTCAGGAGCAATAGGAAATAGCGAAAGCCCTCTATACTACTTTGTAGATAAGGACTCACCTACACGTTCACTTAACGAAACAATTGCTCATTACATTGCTCATACTAACAACATAAGTGTAGCAGATATCTTAGCCGGAAAAAATTCTAAACAAAACGAGGTAGTTGAAACACAACCAGAACCAGTACAAAATCAAAATCAGTATAACACTCTAAATAACGATGGAACCAAGTACTTAGGAAGAGTACTAGCTGTAACATCAAGTAAAGGTGGATCTGGTAAATCAACCGTTGCTACAACACTTGCTACTTATATAGCACATGCCTCTGAAAACAGTGTTAAAGAAGGATTAGAAGAAAGACCACTCAAAGTAATCCTAGTAGACTTAGACGTTCGAGACGGACAGATTGGATTCCTTACGGGAAACTTCAAACCAACAGTCATCAAAATGAGAACCCACGGAATCAACGATGAAATGTTAGTACAAACAGCCATCCATGTTGAACGTTTGAAAATTGATGTAATGTTAGCACCAAGAAGACCAAGAATGTCTGATGACACACCACCTGAATTCTACCTAGAACTCATTCAATTCTTAAAAGAAAGATATGATTACGTTATTCTGGATACTTCAGTAAACTATCTTGACCCATTACTTGAAAAAGTTGCTTACCCAATAGCTGACCAAATCATCTTTGTTACTGACATTGTTATCAACTCTGTCTACTCAATGACAAGATGGGTTCAAGAAGTTACCAAACCAAAAGAAGAAAACGGAATGGGAATCTCGAAACGTAAAATTGGTGTAGTTGTCAACAAAAGTATGACAAACATTGCTATGGACTTCACAAAGCTTGAACAAGGTGCAGGAGGGTTGAAAATTATTACAATCATCCCAAACAATGCTAAACTTATGGCTCACAGTGCTAACATGCAAAGCATGGAACTCACACTGCGACACAATGACATTAGACAAGCATTCAGAAACCTTGCCAAAGCAATTGTCGGAAGAAGCTACAAACTTAGCGATAATGTCATATCCCGATAAGAAACAGCTTCAAATCACTATACAAAATAGTTAACCTCAAACTTAATGGCGCTCAAACTCAGTGGTAGGAGTTTGAGCGCCATTAACCTTTTCAAAACTTTCTTGAAACACAACAATCATTAAATAAATTGTTAAAATCATAATACCCAAAAATTCAAACATCAACATCAGTAGAGAGCGAGAAAAGTAAAGTGCTTGAAGAAATAAACATTAATAATCTTGGAATCATCAAAAAAGCACAACTACAATTCACTCCAGGATTAACAGTAATAACAGGTGAAACAGGTGCCGGAAAAACAATGGTGCTATCCGCACTTCACTTACTACTTGGTAAACGAGCCAACACTGACATGATTGCTCACAATAAAAATTACTTATCCGTAGAAGGATGCTGGAACACAGAAAACCAAAACATTATCAAAAGCATAGAAGAAACAGGTGCTATCGTTGAAGAAGGACAAATATTCATCAACAGAACCGTAAAAACAGACGGCAAAAGCCGATCCGTCATAGGCGGAAAAACCACACCCGCAAACAAACTGCTCAAAATAGGACAACAATTAGTCAACATTCACGGACAATCAGACCAAATACGACTCAAAAGCGCCACCGAACAAAGAAAAGCCCTAGACCAATACTCTAAAAATGACATTACACAAGAACTAGAACTTTACAAAAAACTTTATCAAAAATGGCAACAAGAAAAAGCCAACATCGAAGATATCGCAAAAAACGCCACAACACGAAAAAGAGAAATCAACACACTAAAAAGATTCCTCAAAGAATACGAACAACTCTCACCACAAGAAAACGAAGAACAACACCTAGAAGAACAAATACTAGCCCTATCCAACATTGATGAAATCAGACAAAAAATGTCAGAAGGATACAAATTCATCAACCCAGAACACGAAGAAATGATCTCAGCCTCATCACAAATAGAAAACTTAATATACTCACTCAGAATAATAAAAGAATACGACACAGAAGTAAAAGCCATAAGCAACAAAGCTGAAATACTCAACGAAGAAATAACTAGCCTTACAGAACAAGTTGAGAAATACTTAGACAACCTAGACACAGATGCTTTAGAACAACTATACCAATTACAAGAAAGAGAACTAGAAATCAGAACATTCGTGAAAAGATACGGAAACAGCTTACACGAAATAATGACACAGAAAATTGAAGACGAGAAAAAACTTAAAGAACTAGAAAAATATAACCAACCAATAGATGAATTAGAAGAAGAACTCAATAAAACCTATGAAAAAATGATAACATCCGCTTCTAAAATTACAAACATTCGCAAAACCAACGCCGAAAAAATGTCAAAAGCAGTTAACCAAGAACTGACCCGACTATCAATGAACGGACACAAGTTTGTTATCACCATAGAACCAACAACACCAAGCACACACGGAGCAGATGAAGTAATATTCGGACTTCTAAGCAACGGCTCCAAAAAACCCGGTGTAATATCAAAAACAGCAAGTGGTGGAGAATTATCTAGAATAATGCTAGCCCTTGAAGTAGTCTTAGCTGACCCTGAAAACACAGGAACATTCGTATTCGATGAAGTAGACAGTGGAGTAGGAGGAGAAACTGCTATTGAAATCGGAAAAAGACTAGCCCAATTAGCAAACGAAGCACAAGTTATCGTAGTCACCCACTTACCACAAGTAGCCGCTTACGCTGACAACCATTTGAAAGTCTCAAAAACTATCAACACAGATGATATAGAAACACAAGTAACACAGTTGACCAACAACCAACGAGAAAACGAAATAACAAGAATGCTCTCAGGTATGATCAACAGCGAATCAGGAAAAGCTCACGCAAAAGACCTTCTCGAACATGCCAAAGAGTTTAAACAAAACTTGTAAAAAGGAAATATAATGGCTACATATCATTTGAACCCAAATACCAAAAAACCAGGAAGATGCTACGCTAAAAGTTCAGAAAATTGTAAATTTAATAATCAATCCGACGTAGAAAACGAACATTATGGCACTAAAGAAGAAGCACAAGCAGCCTCAGAAAAAGCTCTAGAAAAAACCTTTAAAACAGGCTTATCGAAAAAAGTATTACAAGCAAAAAAACCTAACAGAGAAGAACAAATTGGTATTATTAAAGAAACCGTACAAGAATTAGGATTTAAAGACAGACATAAACAATTAGAAACTATGCTAAACAAAAAAGAAACATATACTTCAATAAACAAACATGGCATAGAATTCTCAGATCGTAACAACGGAATAAAATACATATTCTATCCTAATATTGACAAAAGAACAATTGAAAAAGTTCAGATCCTAAAAAATGGATGGACTGAAGAAACAGAAGAAGAACTGCAACAGATTGAAAATGAACTAAACCGAAAAATACAACAGTAAGCATTCTTATGGAAAATTTTTTAAAAACTGACCCCTTACCCGTATTTTTAAAAAAGCAAAAAAATATGTAAAAAAACAAAAATATACCCCAAATAACTGCCTTAAAAACATAGTTATTTGGGGTATATTTTGTAAGCGATAATAAGCACTACTTAAAAGTCTCTTGTAGGGCATATTTACACTTACACAATATCTTCATCCTCTAACAATTTACCTAACCTTGCAGGGAAAGAACTATTACGATAAGCTTCCTGAATGTTGCATCTTCCAGCCTTAATTGCTTTGACAAGTTCATGCTCCATTGTAGAACCAGTATCCTCCTGATACCTCACAATAGAACGAACATCACCATCAAGAATCATCTTCCTCACATCATCACTAACTTCCAAAACTTCATTCACAGAAGACCTTGACTTACCATCGGGAGACCTCACAAGAACCTGATTACTAAAACCACGAGCCACTTCACTCAAATCACCAAGAATACGATTCTGCTCATCACCCGTAAACATTCTCTTAATACGACTCAAAGTACTTGCCGTAGAGTTAGTATGCATAGTAGAAAAAGCCAAATGCCCAGTCTCAGCAGCATAAAGAACAGCATTCACTTCTTCCTTATTCCTCACTTCACCAATAAGCAAAACATCAGGATGCTGACGCATAGCACTATCCAAAGCAGCCGAGAAATTCTTAGTATCAGGACCCACCTCACGCTGAACCACAGCAGCTAAACCAGCAATACCATAAATATACTCCACTGGCTTTTCCACAGTAACAATCTTCTCAGCACGACTCATCTGAATCTCACGAATAATACTTGCCAAAGTAGTAGAATTATGAGTCACAACATTATCCGCACACAAATACGAATGATCAGGAGAATCCACACCAATACACAAAACAGGACCATAACCAAAATCAGATTCCAAAATCCTATCAACAGAAACCACAAAATTCCAACGACTATCCTCAGACATCAACCAATTCTCATAAACACCCTCAGATACATTCGCACAAGGAACAGCAAAACCACAATCACCTTCAAGAAGATCCAAAGTATTCACAGTCCTCAACAAACTCTCCGAACCTTCAACATCAAAAGAATCTCTTGAAAATTTTGATGACACAATCCACTGATGATCCTTATCCGCAAAAATTTCTTGACCATCTGAAAAAACAATCTTATATAACTCAGGATGATAGTTAGTATCTGACACCCACTCCACATTACACTTGTTCATCTGAGAATCGTAAACAACATCACCAACTCTCAAATCACCCATAGTCTTACTACCATGCGGAGTAGGAACAACAGTATCCAACCTCAACGCTTTACCAGCACCAGTAGGACCATTAACAAGCACCAAACCATTAGGAAGCTTAGACCAACCCAACAACCTATTATCCATATTCAACTCACTAGGAGAAGGAATACGATCACTAATCACACGGAAAACCATTGAATGTTCACCAAAAGTTTTAGTAACATTCAAACGCAACCTTCTACCTGCATGCTTACCACGGCGAATAGTATAACTAGTATCCAACTCAGGGAACCTCAAAAAATCATCCTGAGAAACACTAGTAGTAATGTCAACAAAACTATTATAAATCTGACGACCAGTAAGAACCCCAAACTCAGAAACACGTTCAATATTACCCAAAATAGTGAAAACAACCTCATCATTAGGAATCAAATCAATATCCGAAGCATTCATATCAATAGCACGACCAAGAATTGAATCTATATTCAACTGATGAGCAGAAAATTCATCCTCATCATCAACAATACTAAACATAGAACCCGAAGCCGGAAAATCATCCTCATCATCAAAAGAAGAATCCGAATCCTCCAAAGCAGCTTCTTGAATATTCAACAACTCTTCCAAAGAAGCACTCAAAGAAGAACCCGAATCCTCATCCGAATCCTCACTACTATCAGTATCACTCAAAACCTCATCACGATCATCAATATTAGAAAAATCATCACGCTCATACTCATCTGAATAATCAGTATCATCTTCACCATAAGTATTATTCAAAACACTATTAAAAGTCTCAGCAACACTAGAAACACCATCATCAGGATCCCGTAAACCACGAGCAATATCCTGCTGAACATAATCATCATAATTCACAGAATACGAAGCATCCTCCATAGTACCAGGAATCAACTCACGCTTCTCACTACCCTCAGCAGGAACCAAAAAACTTTTTAAATCATCCTCATTAAAATCCGGCAAAGCCTCCGAATCAAAATCGTCATCATCATCCAATAACAAAGGATTCACAATATCCGCAGGATCCACATCATCACCAGAGAAACCAGAGTTCATAATACTCATATAAAATCCTCACATAAAAACAATTACACAAATAATATCACAGTAAAAAATTATCACAAAGTCCAAAGATCACGACCCTTAAACACACCATCCTCAGTCAAAACAGGAAGAATCTCCAACCTGCCCTCCTGAATCAAACCTAAATCTTTACCAATCTTCTCCAACTTCCGAGCAGGACCAACACTCTTACAAACCCAAATAACCTTCTTATAAATACGATCATCAGCCCTAAACGCACGAAGAGTCTTCTCATACCTATCAGAAGCCTTGTTATTAATTTCAATCTCCACAGCAATACTCTCAGGAGAACCATCAGGATTACGATCACGCTTCACCACAAGATCAGGAACGTGATAAGCCAACCTCAACACAGAAGGAGGAAATAAAGCCCACATATACTCATTACCCAAAACCATCTCAGGACTAGGACCAAACTCCACCCCACCACTACGCTCCCACCTAGTAAAAGCAACATCAATATTACCCTTCAACACAGGAACAAAAGTATCAGCCTTATCCATACCACGCATCTTAGAAAGCACCGACTGAATCTCCAACTCACTAGTCAAAGACTCACCAAACACCCTATCACCCTTCTCATTCAAACGATTACGAGACGGAAAATCTTTCAAATTCAAAACATTAACATTAGCACCCCATACATTAGCAGCAACATGATTAACCGTAAACTGATGAGGAAACATATTAAACTTCAAACCAGATTCAGTAACCCTAGTCAAATCATAACCCGACAACAACATACCAGCCTCAGTCAAAAACCAAATAGGATCAGTACCAAAAATCTTCTTATCAATCACCAAACCCTGAGAACGCAACTTACGCAAACGATCCTGAGAAGTTCGCACAGACTGACTAAACGCACGAGCAATATGAGAAGCAGTCATATAACGAAACAAAGCCAACAACTGCAAAGTATCACGATCCCTCTCCCCAAAACGAACCTTAGAACCACGCTTCAACAACTCACTACCACCAATAGCCTGACTATACAAAACATTACGAGCCTTACGAGCAGCCACACTAGAAACACCATCAACCCTACCCCGCAAAAGGCTTAAACGCTCAGAATCAATAGAAGACTTACTCGAACCCAAATTCTTAAAAAACTCCAACTCCTTACCATTCAAACGACCATTCTCACGAATATGACGATTACGCTTACGCTCAGAACTCACACCCACAGCCGAACCAGAACGAGAACCCACAGAAGAATCACTACCATCAACACCACTCACATCATCAACAACAACCTCAGAAACACTCTCACGACTAAACCCCGAAACACCACGAGAACCCCTCCTACGATTCACCACCACCGTATCAAACAAAGAAGAATCAACACTCGCAGAACCCCTATCATCATTACCCCTAGACTCATCAAAAACCTCACGATCAGCAACCTTCTCCAACTCATCCCGCAACACCGCAGAACCACTATCCCGTGAAGAACCACTACCACTCAAAGAAGAATCACTACCATCAACACCACTCACATCATCAATCTCATCAGAAACAACCCCAACATTACCACTCACATCACTAGAAAAATCACCCACAAAAACTTCATCCTCATCATCAAAATCATCCACAAGAAAAGGATTCACAATACCCGAACCATCCAACTCGCCAACAACATCCAACGAAGAATCCGAAACGCTACTACTATCAACACCACTAGAAATCCTACTACCCACACTATCACTAACACTGCCACCAACACTAGCACTAATACCAATCACATCATTCTCAGACTCCTGATCTTCAGAAAAACCAACACTCTCCAACTCATCCTCATCATCCAAAACCAAAGAACGCACACCAAAAGATTCACCATCAAAATCATTATCGAAATCATCAGACACAAAATCATCACTAAAACTATCCGCATCAAAATCGTCACTCACATCAGAAGAAACCCCAAAGCTCCCCCTAACATCAGCACCAAAACCAAACCTAGGAACACCACCAGAAACACCAGAACCCGAAGAACGCGGCTTATCAAAATTAAAACGAATAACAGGCTCAGACTCATCAACTACACTATCAGATACACCCTCATCTGAATCCACAACAACACTCTCAGAAACACCACTCTTATCCCCAACAGAAAAATTATCACTATCATTATTACTACTACTATTATAAAGACTGCTATCATCATTGTCATTGTTCTTATAATTCTTAGTATTGCTGCGATCACTGCTATCACTACTATCATCAGCACTCTGAGAATCATTAACACCCATAGTATTAACATCTACACTCTCATCATCAACAATAGAAGAAACCTCAGAACCAGAACCCTCACTACTCATAGAATTATTATTCAAAAGATTCCCCAACAAACCCTTAGAACGAGAACCCCTATCCTGCGAAGAACCATCACTATCAGCATCAAGACCATTCGAAACATTCTGAACATCATCATTCGAAAACTCATCCGAAACATCAAAATTAAACTTAGCAAAATTATTACTCATAACCAATTCCTATCAACAACACTAAAAAACAATTCCGAAAATATAACAACAAAAACTACAACCAAACACAGTAATAAATATTTTATCAACCAAACATTCACATAACACCGCAACAATCCAACAAATTAAAAAGACTTACTCAACACCAAAAAAGCACACCCAAAATAAACAACATATACAATACCAACAACCTAAAAACCCATAATACACAATCACACTCTATTCAAAAACACACTCACAAAAACCATTAAAACCACCCACCACAAACTCACTCTGAGAACAACAATACAATAAAAAACCCAATAAAAATCATAAACAAAATCATTTTCACTAAAACACAAGGTCATAACCACAAAAACAACATATGTATTATAGAATTTTATCATAAACTATACATAAACAATTAACTACTAATATAATATCAAAAAATAATTGCGCCCACACATACGCATAAAATAGATAGTAAAAACATACTTAGATAAGTCATTAAGAAACAATATTACGAACATTAAATAAAAAATAAACCGCCGCACCTGAACACCAACGCAACCCGACAATATCGTCTCAACGGACTCTAATTGTTATATAGGTGCTACAAATAAAAACATTATTAAATGTCATAAGAGTATTATACGTAATACAAGTATTATTAACAAATACATTATTAGTAATACAATAACTATTAAAACTATTAGAACGCACTAACGTGCTATCAACAATAAAGTTATTAAAAGAAGTATCTGAAACATGAATATTAGCTCCGGGCGGCTGCACGTAACAGTGCCTACCGCTGGCATGGACTTGGTATAACACTCAGTATCATATAAAAGGTTGAAGAACGGCACTGACGTGCCTTGTGGGTTGTTGAAGGGTTAGCGTAAGTATTCGTCAAGAATTTACTAACGTAAAGGAGGAGTGAAGTGTGCGCTGAACAGTGTAGGGCGTTAGCCCGGTATATGGTATAGCGCGTTAGCGCGTTGGGAAAGGAAGTGTGCGCTGATGAGTATTGAGTGAGTACCAGGTACGTCAAGTAGGAGAGGTTAGTGAAAGAATTAGGAATTGTCGGGACGGGGTTTAGGAGGTGATCTGGTGTGGAGGTGAGGTGTGCGCTGATACGTGTTGCGGTCATGTTACGGTAGGGGCTGGTTCGTGAGCTGCCCTGGGTTGAGTTAGCGAGAAGGTGGGTGTGCGCGTATAAGTGAGTGGTATGGTAATTGGCAGGGAGGAAGTGTGCGCGTATGTGTGGTGAGATGAGATTAGATAAGGATGGGTTAAGGTGTTATGGAGTAATGGTGGTGGTAGGTGTGCGCTGATGTGTGGGTGTGGTTGTGGTCCGGGCGTTAGGCCGGGTGAGGACGTTAGGACGAACGGTTGGCTGGCGCGTTAGCGTCAGGGTTGGTTAGGTGGTTGTGTACGGGGTCTGTGTGGGTATGGCTGGTCTGTGGTGTGGTAATTGGTTGAACAGGATTGAGGGAACAGTTTGAGGCCGGGTAGCGTGAGGTTGAGCGGATGCGATAACCGGTAGCGTGGCCGGGTGAGGGCTGTGAGTGATTGACTGTGAATTGGATTAGTGAGGCTGTGTCTGGTTATGGTTGAATAGGGGTTGTGGTATATGAGCGTTAGCGAATCTGGTTGTTGAAGGTGTTTGTGAAGGTGTTGGGTTATTGGGTGGTTGGAGAGGTTGGTTTGGATTGAAAGGTTTGAGTGTGTGGGTGGTGGTTGGGGAAAGCGTTTGCCGGGGCTTAGTCTTGTTTGTCTTTTTCTTTTTTCTTTTCTTTTTGAAACGTTTCATTTGCGTATAGTGTTATTGGTTGTTTGGTGAATGTTAGTGTTTTTTGGGAACTCTGTTTGGTGTTTTTGTGTTAGGTGTGTTTTTTCTTTTGTGAAGCTTTTCCATAAGGGGTTTGGCTGAGAGGGGTTTTGTTGGGGAGTGTGTTTTCTCTATCGCTCTTTCTTGCTTTTGGTGATTGTGGGTTGACTGGGGTGAGGGTGTGTGGTATAGTATTCTTTGTAAGGTAGTTCGGTAGTTCTTTTTCATAAGGAGTTGTTGAAGTTGAAGAAGTTTGTTCTGGGTGTTGTTTCTCGGGTTATGTATGACAAGGATGATCTTCGGTTGGTGAAGTCTCTTTTTGAGAAGGGGATTTTGAGCGGTGAGGATATGACGGAGTTTTTGAAGTCTTATCTGAGTGAGGGTTATCGTTCGGATCGTTTTCAGATGATGGTTGCTCTTTCTCGCTATTGCGGTTATGGTGTGAGTATTGCTGATGTTGCTCGTTTTAGCGAGGATCATATGAGTGAGTGATTTTGGGGTTGAAGTGAATGCTGTGGGCGAGGCTGAGAAGCTTTGTCCGCAGCATTTTATTTTTCTGTCTCTTGGTTGGTGTTGGAGATAGTTTGTTCTTGTAAGGGGGACGACGAAGAGTGCTGAGTGTTTTACTGTGTAGGTGAATTGGTGGTTGTTTTTCTCTGTTGCCTTTTCTTTTTTGTGGGTTGTTGCTTTCTTTGTCGGGGTTGAGTTGTGGGGGTGTATTGACTTTTTAGTGGGGTGTGTTATGATTGGTTTGTGTATGTTTTGTTCGTTTTTATTTTTGGGAGGATTTTGAGATGAATGTTGTGGGTAATGTGAAGTGGATGTCGTTTGAGCAAATTCAAGAAGCTGTTAAGGCGAAGAGTGGTGAGGTGCGGAAATTGGACAATAGGTTTCTTGTTCGTCTTTTGATCGCTCTTCCTTTTATTACTGTTCCTACTTTTTTGTCTGTGGGGTGGGCTGTTGATCAAGGTTTGTCTCCGGTGATGCTTATGCTTCTTAATGTGCCTCATCTTGCTATTATTACTTCTTTTCTTATGGTTATGCTGGTAAAGGATAGCAAGAAGCTTCAAGTCTTGAGGAATGATGTGGACATGTTGAAGGCTGAATTGGTGTTGAATCGTTTGGGTGGTGGCGAGTTTGTTGATGCTCCTGTGTTTTCAGCTGATTGGTTTGATGTGAAGGTTCGTAAGAATGGTGATGTGAAACAGTATATGGTGCGATTGCTTCATGATGAGGATGGTTTGCCTTTTGTAGAGTCTAGAGTGGTTGGTTGAAATTGGCTTGACAAATGATGGTGTTGTGGTGTATGCTGTGATTGTTCTTGTAGGTTAGCGAAAAGTTGTTGGATCATGGGTTACGTTTCGGCTGATGAGCTTGAGGTTGGTATGGAGACTGCTGAGGGTTTTATTGCTGAGGTGATTTCTGTTGATGATGTGAAGACTTATGTGTATGTTGTTGCGGATGAGGATTCTCTGACTGATACGGACGCATTTGTCTTCTACGATTTCCGTTCTGATGAGCTTCTTGAGGTTTTCTGAGTGTTAAGGGGTGAATGCTGTGAATGGGGCTGAGAGGCTTTGTTCGCAGCATTTTCTTTTTTGCTGTTTCTTGGTTGTGTATTGAAGATAGTTTGTTCTTGTGGGGGACGACGATAGCTTGATGAAGCTGGAGTGAAGGTTTAAAAACTTGGTGAAGGCTGCTGATTCTTCGAGTTTGTTTGTTGTTTTTGATTTTATTTTGTTCAAATAGTAGAGAGTTGAGAATATGATGAGTTCTTTCAGAGAGAAGTTAAGAAAAGTGTGGAATGCATTAGCTTTTGGGAATCATCAACCGGGAAGGTTTTTTTGTTCATAAGAAGAAGTTTTATGTTTTGGAGAGGTATTACGGTTCTCTTCTGTTTTCTTCTCGATCTGTTCGAAAAGCTGTATTAGATGGAATATTGCTTACTCTTACGCAGCCACCTGTGATTATTGGTCTTTTGGCAGGTGCAGCAGGTGTTGTTGCTGGAACTATGGCAGGTTCTTTCGCTGTTGCTTCTATCAGTTTAATGTTCTTTGTTCTCACCTTTTATCTCATTGTGCAAGTATATACTGGTGGTGATGAAGGTTCTATTCCAGTTTTAGTCACTGGACCTCATAAAAAAACTAGTGAATACGCTGGTCAAGAAGCTGTCAAGGTTGCTGAAGTTCTTTCATCTTTGACAAAAGAGCAAATTGTTGAGATGGTTGAAAACCTTGAAGAACTGAGAAAAGTTGAAGATTTATTGGATGAAGCTGAGGTTTTCCTGGCAGATAACCCTAATTCTCTTTTATCCTCTGATGTTAGAGCGCAGATTGACATGTTAAAGGTTCAAGAAAAGAAGTTGCTTCAATCACAGAAACTTGACGAAACTATGCGTATTTACAATAAGGAGATTGCTTATAAGAAAGAAGAGAAAGCAATTAACCTTCTTCAGCAAGCATCTCAATATACTTCTGAAATGGATTCATCATTTGTTGAAGTTTCAGCTGAGATTCCTTGTGTAGAAGAGGTTGAGAGGTTGACAGTGGTTGTTGAGAGTTCAAGAGCATAAAAATCTTTATTTAACAGCAGGGAACGACGAAAACTAAGCTGTTGAAGCTTTTAAAAGTAAGAGATTAGCATTTCTTGTGCGGTAATTTGTTATAATTCTACATTAGCGAAAATCATTGTTTCAAATATTTTATTTACAAACTGGAAAGGAATTACGATGAGTAAGAGTGTAGAGATTGAAAAAGATGGGGAAAGCTATTTTCTCAGCCATAGTTACAATTATGATGCTATAAGAAACGGTAAGCGTTATATGACTCGTTTTTTTAGCATTACTCCTGTTGATGAAGATTTCAAGAGTGAATCTGCTGCTGTTCGCAAGAGAGCTTTGACCCAGGCAGCGGGGTGGTTGGGTTTCGGAGTTATTATTGCTGCTATGACAATTGGTTTGTACATGGCTGGTAGCGGTTCGTGGTTAATGTCAGGTTTTCTTGGTGGTGCGTTGTGGGTTATGGCGCTTGCGTTCTTGGCTATTGAGTGTGATTTATTCGAAAATCTTTTTTCGAAGAAGTATCGAAATGATTCAGTTCGTTCTAGTAAGGAGCGAGTTTTCCGTACTCAGTCTTTTTATTCTGATGTAAATTCAGCAAAGATAGCATACCATGAGACAGCTATGATGAAAGCCATTGAAGAAAGAGATCCTCGTATTGTTGATGTGATGATGTTGAATTCATCTCTTTGTAGTCTTCTTCAGTCTTCTCGGGAGATCGAAGGGTCAATGGCAAGTCTCTCACAGGTAGTAGATGCAGATAATGTTTCAAAGGATCTACAAGATAAAGTGTCTTCATTCTCATTTGAAGAAGAGATTGAGGCGAAGGAAGATTTGCGTGATGCCTTGATGTCTGAGTTGATTAAAAACCAGTCTAAAGAAATCGTTGAGACAGCATTATTGCGTTCTGCTGCTTGAGGGAATCTGATGGTGAAACAAATTTCAATGTGTTGAGAGTGAAATTTCACGTTGGACAATATTTGCAAAGCAGAGAGACACCCTAGGTTGTTTTGCTAGGGTGTCTCTCTTTTTCTTCTCGTTTTGACATAGTTTTTGCCTAACTTTTTGTTCATCAATAGTTGACCTGTACAGATAGTTGCGGTATTATGTAGACTATAAGAAGCTGCTGATGAGTTGAGGGGATAGTATAGGATGTTCGGAATCAATTTGAGTAATTGAAAGTTCCCCAGCTTGACAAAGCGTTTTTTTAGTAGTAGTATTATGAATACTTATATACGATAGAACAGAGGAATAATGTTTAAAACAATCGCACAGATGAATAAGCATCAGCTGATCCAGATTCAAGCTAATGTTCAGTGGGCGAAGGATTTCATTAACAATAACTTTATGAAGATTGTTGTAATGATTATGCTTATGTGGGCATCAATTAGTTCCGCGATGAATAACGATGAGTTAGTAGCTCAGTATAGCCCCATGCTGATTGTCAGTGCGGCTATTGTCTTGGCAACTCTTGGATCTCTGCTGTATTTCCTTGGCTTTAACAAATTCTTGAATTTTCTCACGAATTATTTCGAGCGACTTATTCAAGGTTTCGATGTTCAGGCTGTCAACGATGCTTTTAACAACCATAACAAGACTGGCTATGTTTTTAACTACCATTTCGCGGATCCTGATAGGGGTGATATAGTGTCAGTGAAGTATGGCAAGAACGCTGGTAACTATGTTGTTAAGCAATTTTTTGACAAGAATCGAGGTATGGTGAGTGTGATGATTAATTCTGTTGGTGTTCACCCTTCTGATCCTCGTTATAAGTCGCTTGTACTTTCTGATATGGTGTGAATCAAGATTTTCTCTAGTCATTGGAGATAACAAGATAGTTTAAAACGGCGAAAACACATTAACTAAACAATATGTGTTTTCGCCGTTTTTTGTATAAGCTCTTGCATCTTTTTAGTCAACTATGCTATATTACATTTATAGAATTTATAAATCGTCTTTTCTTTGAAAGGTTTAGTAATGTTGATTCGTGATTATGTTGATGCTTTCATTCCTCATACTATTGAACTTAACTGCGCGTATTGCCATAAGGATTTTTCTTGGTTCTGTTCGGACATAAATGAAAATTCATCGTATAACAGGCCAAAGTACTGCTCTACTACGCATAAAACTAGCGCTAAGCGGCGTAGGAACAATAATAAGTTAAAGCATAGCCAGAAAAGAGCTACGATTAAGTGCCCTACTCCTGAGAAGCGCAATTACGGTTCGAGGGATGAAGCATTGAAGGTTGTTGACAATTTTCACTATAGTGATGATCATATCCGCCCTTATCTTTGTATTTGCGGTGTTTACCATAATGGGCATAGCCTGAAAGGCTCTAAGAAGAGAGTTGTTGCTTGATTTTGAACAACTATTGTTAAAGAACATCGCAAACACTAACAGCAGGGGACGACGAAAAACTAAGTTGCCGAAGCTTTAAATAATTCTGACCTTAAGCTAATGTTGCCCTAATCTTTCATGATTTGAGTTGACAATGCCTTCTAAGGTTTATATAATTTGAGTTAGCAAGCAAGACTACTTACAAGAAAACTTTACCAACAGGAGTTGAACAAGATGTCGAACATTGACCTTTTCAAGAAGACTGCGATGGAGCTGGTTGAGAATGGTGTTATTGACAGTGACTTTGAGATTGTTGAGCCGGATGATTACAAGGTTGATGATCTTGAGGTTTTCATTGACAGTGATGGTGGGGATTATTGGACAAGGATCGATGAGTTCTGGTACATGTTCGATCCGATGACGATCCAGGTTTCTTCGAGTGGGACTGATTGGAATGAGCTTGTTTGGAACTATGGACCTATGTTCCTGCTGGGCGACTGCTGAAGCTAGCAGAAGCAAAGAAAACTCAGCATCAACATTGTTCCCTAAATGTTTTACAAGATGTGTATAATAATGGTTTTGGTGTTGTTGGTGATTGGGTTGTTGAGTGTTGAGGTTTGATTATTTATCGTGATATGTGAGATGATAATTTTTTGTGAGAAGGTCATGTATGGATGGTGGTTTCATCTGTACATGATTTTTTCTTTGGGGTAGTGTTTCTATGATTTGATGGGAATGCGGGTTTTGTGAGTGTTTGTAGTTGTGTGGGCTTGAGTTCTCTGGATAGTGTGTTTGTGGTTTCGGAGATTTTTCTTTTTTAAATGGTTGTTGAGGCTTGGGGACAACGAGAAGAGTATGTTTATTTACTTATTTCTTTTTGATTGTTCTTGGTTTGTATCCTTTTAATTGTTGTTTATTGCTTGACTTTGGTTTGTATGTAGTGTATTGTTGAATTAGTTTATTAATGTTTTGCTGTGTTTAGTTTATTTTTGGAGAGTGTTTTATTATGGGTGTTGTTTCTGATGTTGTTACGGTGAAGGATGTTGTGGATTTTCTTGATGAGCAGGATCATGCTTTTAATTTTCTTAGTGATGAGTTGAGTCATGATGTGTTGGTTGCTAATTATGGTTCGGTTGTGAATTATAGGATTACTGAGGTTACTACCGATGAGGATGAGGTTTATATTACTTTTAAGGATGCTGAAAGTGGTGTTGACACTTTTCTTGCGTATATTACGAGTGCTTTTGTGGCTTGTGAGTTTGCGCTTAAGTTTGAGGGATCTGATTATTATAGTGTTTGAGTAGTAATTAAATTGGTAATGATTCATGAGTATTGTTTGTCTTGTGGTGGTAAGCAACAGGGGACAACGACAGTTTAGAGTTATTATGTTTAATTGCTATTTGTTTTATTAGGGTTCTTTAGGTTGAAGCATGTAAAGGTTAGATGTGATGAAACAATGTAGTAATTGATAAAGGTTATGGAAAGTTGAGGAATGTTGTGAAACTTTTAAAGAGAACCTTGAAGTGGGTTTTGTTAGGTGAAGGTTTTGAGAAAAAATCCGATGAGAAGACGAGTTCGTTTTTGAATGGTTTGTCTATTGTCCTTTTTTTGTTATCTGTGGGATGTATTTTAATTCTTTTAGTTGTTTTAAATTTTGATTTTTTATATCGGATTTTTACTGGTGATGATTCTTGGGCTTATGTTGCTGCTGTTGGTTTTTTGGTTATGGTTATTCCATGTTTTGTCGGAACAGTCTTTTTTGGTTCTTTGGAAGAAAAGTCAACGGGTAGGAAGCATAAGGTTAATTTAGCTCTTACTCTTGCGTCATTGGGTGGTGGAGTAGTTTTTCTTATGCTGGGTACTTTTTTCCCTATGATGGTTCTACTATAATCTTTTGAAGGAAGTGTGATTTTATGTCGGATGTTAATAAATCTGATGTGTTGTATAATTTTGAGAAGGTTTATGATTTGAGGTTTGCTGGTTGGTGAGCTTCTGCGTTGTTCGTTTTTGATCAGGTTGTTGAAATTGTTCGTGGTTTTAGAAGTGTTGTTCAGGTTGTTGTTTATTTTGTGCGCTGTGAGTTTCGTGATGGTTTTCTACTATGAGAGGTGTGGTGTTTATTATGGGTGAGAGTTTAGTGGTGGAACGTTTTTTCTGTACTACTGAGTTTCCTTATAAGTATGGTGGTCCGGTTTTTCATTTTTTTGATGAGAATTTTGAAGAGTTCACGAGTCTTGAGGCTGCTCGGGATTTTGCTTTGAGTTTGGAGGTTGTGAGTGATGGTGATGATGCGGTTCAGGTTTCTTGGGGTGTGATGAACAAGAAGTCGCTTTACACTTCTCAGTGATTGTTGTGAGAGTTGAGTGGTTCAAGTCTTCACTTTGAATGTTCTTCTTTAAGCTCTCTTTTTGTTATGTAAGGGATAACGAAAATCGAAGCTCATTGTCGCTGTGGTACTAAAACATTGGTTTTATAATTTTTATTCTATTTGGTTTTGTCTAATCTTGTTGAGGTTTTTAGTTTTAACAGCTCTTCTTTTTGGTATGGGTTAATAATTAGATAGGGGACAACGAAAGTTGTACTAGCTTGTAGTGTTGCTGCAATATTAAAACAATAATTTTATAGTTTTTAGTTTTATTGGCTGTCTCTAGTCTTGTGGATATTGTGGCAAGTAAAATAGTTGTTGATAAGCTACAGTGAAAATATGTTTAGTGTGTGTAGAGAGTAGATGCTGTTTTGATTGTTTAGTGTTGTGTTGATGATGAGGGGAATCGGATATGGGTGATGATAAGGTTTTTAATGTAGAAGGCAGTGATTCTTTCTTTGAAAAGTTTATGAAGTATGGTGTTGATGATGAGTCTCGGATTGATTTGTCAAAAAGTTTAAGTGAGTTTGAGTGGTTGTCGGAGTTTGTTCCTGAACTGACTATTGCTTGTGCTGAGGGTATGGAGCCTTTTCAAGCTGAGGGGCTTGTTAAAGGTTTGCCGTATTATTATAAATCACGGGGGAGTTCAACAATTCTTAGAGTAAATCATGAGGGTGCGAGTGATGCGTATAGTTCGGTGTCTTTGTATAGTTCATCTTTGAGTGATTTTGGTGATGAGTATTGTGGTGGTTTTTGGTTGAACAATTTGTTGAATCTTGTGGAGGGTCTTGAGAGGTCTCCTTATCTTTATGAGTTTATGGCTCGTTCTGTTGTGGTGGATTCTCGAAGTTCTGAGGAGGTTGAGTTTGTTCCTGGGTTGAGGGATAATTTGATGAGAGCGTGGGGTTTTTCGGAGGTTGATGCTTATCGTAGGGTGTTGGATGGCTGTTGGTCTTTTCCAGCGGGGAGTTGGGGCACTGATGTGAAGAAAAGGTTTGTTGAAGCGTTGGATGTGAGTTCTGTGTCTTTGAATGATGATGATAGGGTTTTTCCTGATGTTGTTCCTGATTTTTCTTTAGAGGTTCCTGGTGAGTGGAGGGATGAGAATGGCTGGATTCGTGTTCCTGAAGGTTTGTTGAAGCGTTTTGGGGTGCTTTGAGGGGATTGGCTGTCAGGGTTTGTCTTTGTGTGTTTTTGTGATTGTTTAAGTGTTGGTTTTTGTAAGAGTTGATTTTTTAGTGTGCATGTGTTATGCTGTGTTTGTAGAAGTTTAGGTGTGGCAAGAGTTCTTATGAGGAGAAGTAGAAATGTCTGATTTTAATGCTGATGAAATGCGTAAGGTTATTGAGGCTCATAAAGAGGCTGTTGAAAAAGATGGTGGTTTCCCCGGAGTTGGGGTGAACAAAACAGCTGAGAGTTTAATGTTGGACCAGATTGAAAGTAATGTGCGTTCTTCTGCTGGTGCTGGACGTAATTCAACGACTATTAGTGTCAATAGTGTAAGAACTGCTCAAGAAGTTAGGGCTAAAGATAATAGTTCAGTTTTTAGTGTTGATTCTTTTCGACACACTGCTGTGGAGGTTGTTCGCGTTTTGGTTGAGCGTGGTTTTGAATGTAAAGTTACTATGCCTCGGACTGTGAGCGCTGATTTTAACATTATTTTTTCTGTGGTGATTCCCAGAGCATGATGACCTCTGATTTCGGTTTTGTTGTTCTTTCGTGGGACTATAACGCTACTTGGCTTATTGTTTCGCTTGTTCTTTTCATTGGCGGGTTTCTTGGGGTTATTGCTTCTTTCGGTGGGTTTCTCAGGCAGCGAGTTGAAGCAAGCGGGATTGTGGTTGACATTTTTCATTTTTATGTTATTTTGTAAGTGTTCATTAATTTTTAGACAACAGGAGTAGAGAAGATGAGTAATACTGTGAATGATAAGTTTGTGCTGAGTTCGTTTGATGCTGATTTTGAGCTTCTTTTGACTAATGCTGGTTATGGTGTTTTGGTTGAGGGCGTTGAGCTTGATAAGTTTGATTCGCTTGATGGTGTGCGTAATTATGTTGAATCTATTGTGAGTGCTGTTCGTGAAGGTGTTGAAGATGGTAGGGTTGAGGCACGGATTGATGGTTCTTATGGTAGGATTCCGCGTGGGGTTGTCTTGAAGCTGATTGTTCTTCTTCGTAGTCATGGTGTGCAGCTGCGACCTGTTTCTATGAGGAACAGTGAGGATTTTCTGTATTGGGGCCGGAAGCAGTTGAAGTGAATGTTGAGGTTGTAAAGTAGGAAAGCTGCGAATGGGACGGTTATCTTGTTCGCAGCTTTTTTATATTTGCAGTACTGGGGACAACGAAAAATAAAGCATAGCTATAGTTTTTTGGTTTTCTGCTGTTGTACATGGGTTAACAAATCAGGTGTAATGTTGTGTTTATATTGGGATTGTTGTGTATATTAATTATGTAGCAAGGTTGGCCATCACTGTCTGTATAGCGTTGTACGACTTTCTGAGCGGTTTTCACACGATTTTGATTGATATACTTGCTGAACAGTTTTGAAACGTTTTAATGAATGTTTATAGATTTGAAAAAATGTTTAGTTCATTGATGGAGAGGTTTTGCAAAGCATGTGATCGTTTTTGAATAGTAGACATTTTGTGAATCTTGTTATTTTTTCGGTGAGTTTAGTCTTAGCATGGTTTTCTACGTTTTTTTAATAGTATAGAAATATAATGATAAATTAGTTTGTGTTTTTTATAAAAAGGTTGATCAACATGACGAAGAAAAAGTACCATATTAACCCCGAGTCAGGAAATGTTTCTGTGTGTGGTGCTAAAATTCAGTGTAAATTTCAAAAATCTGGGGATAAATTTCCGCATTTTGACAGTAAAGAAGATGCTCAAAAAGTATATGAAGATTTTATGGAAGAATTACAAGATCCCTTCAATGCAGCAATGATTTCAAAAAATCCAGACAACCTTCCTCTTTTAATGATGTCTTTGAAGAATAAGCAAACAATTGCAAAACTTACTAAAGACTTTGAACAAGAAAAAGAAAGCGGAAAAATTTATGAGAAGTATAATCATTTTTTATCTGATTCTCCTGTTTTGAAGGAGTATAATAATGATTATGAAGGGTTGAAGAAAAACGCTACTGAAAAAGAGTTAGAGGCACTTGATTTATACACTGCTATTTCATATGATCCTGTGAATAAGTATTTAAGATCATCTGATAAAGAAAATTACGAGTTTTATAATGAGTCTGCTAAGAATAAAATTTTTGAAATGATTGAAAGTTTAGATTCTTATATTGATAAAGCTCCGAGAAAAGACCGTACTGTATTTAGAGTGGTTTCACAAGATGGCATAAAAAGTAATGATGGTGTTGTGGGTGGTGCGGATTTTGCTGAATTATTAAATTGTCGTGTAGGTGAAAAGGTTTCTTTCGGTGAATATTTATCTACTACGATAGATCCTGGACATGCTGCGAAGCGTGCAAGTAAGAATGAAGAACATACTTCTGTTGCTTTTGTGATTTCTGCTTCGCAAGGTGCTCCTGTTGGTGAAACAATTGTAGATAGTTTTGATACTTTTGAAATGCAGAAGTTAGAGCGTGAAATTTTATTGCCTCGTAATATGACTTTTCAAGTGAAACGTATTGAACGTGTAGTATTTAGTGATCGTGATGGTGATAGTTGTTCTCCTACGACTATTTTTCTTGAAGAAGTGAAATAACAATAACAGTATATTGATTGTCGTTATATTCATTGGAGAACTGGAACCTTAGTTTTACTGAAATGCGTAGATATTTTTCTTTTTATTGATTAATGTTGATATGAAAGTTTATTAATATTGTTTAATTTTTTGTTTATTCTCTTCAAAAAGGGGTTTTTTCAGTGGTTTTTAACGTCAATAAAGAAACAGTTAGTGCTAGTAAGTCTTTTGGAGCATGTTGTGGGTGCGCTACTGTTATGTCAGTCGTGTTATTGTTGTCAATTGTGCTAATTGTTATGGTGTCAAGTTCAGCGAAAGTGTATGAAGGTTGGACTGATGGTATAACTGATGTAGAGGTTATTGAGCGAAACAATATGCATGTTGAAGCGTTGGCTGAGTATGGGGTTGTTCTTGATGTTGAGGATAGATCCTCAAACAATTTAGATGATGTAATTGACAAGGTTTTAGATAGTGATAAACGTATGATTGATAAAGTTGAAGCGCTTTCTCATTATGGCACTTTTATGAGTGTTCATTATGTTGAAAATGATCAAGCAAAAATTTCTGAATTTGCTGAATTGATCAAGAAAGATGTTGAAGATGGTTCATTTGTGGACAAGGTTTCTGATGATAGGTATATTTTAGAGCGAGCATATATGGGAAGAGTTGTTGATGCTTCTATTCCTACTGATGAGACTAATGCTAATCTTTTGGCACTTGATAGTTTAGTGTGGGATCATTTTGAATATATTAAAGCTTTTGTGAGAAATGATGATCGTAGAATGGAAGCAAATTGGGATCAGTTGTCAAGAGATGTTGGTGATTTATCAATTCCTGTTGTCAATTGAGAGTGAATGATTGTAAGTGCTGGGGAATGTGTTGTTCGAGTTTTTTGAGGAAGCCCTTACACTTTTAGTGTTGGTGTTTCCTTGTACCTTAGCTATTTAAGGGACAACGAAAACTCTTAAAATAAGTTGACATGTTGTTCGATAAGTTTGACGAAGAAGTTTTGACAAACGCTTGACAAGAGTCTTAGCGCTTAGTATTATATAGATATCAAGCTGAACAGTTTGACTCACTATCAAGGAGATTGCAATGGACCAGGTTATCCAGAACAAGATTTTCAACGCTAAGTCTGAGATTGCTGAGGCGGATCAGGCTGCGAATAACTGGATGTACAATGGTGCATGGGGTGGTTTGCGCAATCGTATTCATTTTGGCTCTATGATTGTTGCCAGTGTCATTGGTTTTATTCTGGGGACTATTTTTATGAATGGTTTTGAGAATCTAATGGCAGCTGGTGCGGCTGCTTCTGCTGCTTTTTTCCTTGTGGGCACTGCATTGACCGCTGTTGATGATAGTTTTGGTGCTCATACGGCGCATTACAATCTTATTGAGGCTCGTAAGGCTCTTATTGAAGATGCTCTTGACGCACGAGTTCATAAGGGCTATGTGAATTCTTCGGGAACTTGGAATGAGTTCACCATTGAGCGTGATGATGTTTTCGAGAAGATTATGGTGCGTATTGTCGAGAATGGTGAGACTGAGACTGTGGAGACGAAGGATTTTGTGAACGCTTGATAGTTGAGAAGTTAGTAGAGACCCGCCTGAGATTATTATTAGGCGGGTCTCTACTTGTACTGTATCTTGACTATTGTAGTGTTTCATGTTATTATAAATATATTGAAATTTTCTTTTTGGAAAGGTTATTATCGTGGATTTTATGTCTCGTGAACAGTTTGATTCTATTGTGAAGCATCACATTAGTCCTATTGTAGGTATGGTGCGTTTGAATCCTGATGATCCTTCTTATGTTGACCATTTGAATACTGCTTATGATAGTATTTTTGATGATTTCAACAAGTTTTTTGAGCCAGGTGATTATCCTGAGACTGTTGATTTTAATGGTGTTTCTTATTCTGTGAGTGTTGATCGGGATAGTGACGGGGAGATTCAATATTTCCAGCTGGTTGATTCTGATGGCAACTTCTTTTTTGAAATGGACTGGGCTGGTCCTATTGATTCTGAAATGATTGTTGAAACTCTAGAAGAGAGTAGCAACAATCCCTCTTCAAGTGTTGAGAATAATATTGTTGAAATTGTTCAGAATGACAGGTTGATTGAGGTTGTTGAAGCTGATGAGAGCCGAAAGAAGAGTATTGTAGATGATTTTGATTTTCTGTATTCTGAGTATTCTTCTTATCCTGATGAGTTCAAGATTGAGGTTATGGACACGCTGAATCGTTTTAGTGGCGAGTCTAGTGCTTTTCGCCGAATTCTTGTTTCTGAAGCTGTTGAAAATTGGGACGAGTTTGGTGAGTTTTGACGCACATTATTGAACCAGCATTTTGACTACCTGAGAAAGTGAGCTGTTTTTATGAGTGATACAAAAGGTAAGGTTGAGGCACCTGTTGTTGGACAATTGTACAATGTTGTCTACATTCCTGATTTAGAGCGTGAGACAGGTTTTTTGAATCTTGATGGTGTCCATGTTGCATATTCTGCTAATGCTGGTCAAGTTTATTTTCGTCGCATTAAAGATGATGGAGCTAGAAGTCATTTAGCGTATGACAATCCTTGTGTTGAATCTTTTCAAATTCTTGAAACAAAGATTTATGACGATCAAGAAAGATGTCTTGATGATGAGCTTGTTCGTATTGAAAAATCTGCGAATAGAGAGTTTTCGAAGGTTTTTGGTAAGAGCTGAGCATCTATAGAACACGGGGGGACAACGAAAACGAAGAGACAAGGAACAAATAAAAATAAATAATTGCTGCTGAGCTGAGTTGGTTCTTGTGTTACAGCTCTTATTGGTTCCAATCTTCTGTTGGTTGCGTTTCGTGTTGAGTGCTTGACATGGCTTGAATCTGTGTGTAGTATGGACTTATCAAGTAGTTGAGGTTCTTGCGAAAGGTTGAGAAAGATGAATGTCAAGACGGAGACGGTCAATCAGGTGAAGACTCTGGTGTGCATGGGTATCATCAGTAGTGGTATTTTCGGCGGACTGTATGCTGGGATTGCGGGTATCCTGTCAATGTTTGCCTGAATCATTGATTATACAAGATTCGTAAGAGAGATAAGCTCTAGGTTTAAGTGTTTCTAGAGCTTATCTCTCTTATTGGTTTTAACCCTTAGAAAACATCTTTTTACAAGACTTTTGAGGCTAAGCTCGAATGCTTGAAAATCGCTTAGAAAAGGCTGGTTGAATAACACTGATTTAACGGGAGTTTTTCGGGCATGTTTTCCCCTTTTTTCAAAAGTTTTTTGAGAAATGCTGTATTTGATACCTGATACTCGAAACGTTATAAATTCTTCTAATAATCGCTTGGTGAACTCTTGTAGCTTGGCATGAATGATGTCTTTAAGCTTTTGATGAGGGGACAACGAAAAGCTTTGGATTATTTTTAATTTTTAAACTATTTTTCTTTCTGTCAGGCGTTAATGAATGCTGCTTTTGAGAACATTTGAGTCCAGTTGTTTTAAAAAACAGAAAGACTTGACAAAATATTTCTTATGGTGTATTATAGTTATGTATTGATGTTGAAGGCGAAAGTCCTATTCATTTTTAATTCCTTACAAAAGTAGGGCAATGGTTGTGGAAGCCATTGCCCTACTTTGCTTATTTAAATTGTTCAATGAAGATTATTTATAACGATTAATTCAAATAGTGTTCTCGTATTGTTTAAATACTTATTAATTTGACATTTAACACAAAGATGGTCAGCATTTATTCCAGCTGATTGGCTCATTCTTCTAACGTTTTAATATTTATTTTAGTTACGGGAAGAATAGACTGGTCAGGACAGGAAGCACAGTTCACTAAATAACCAGTGTTCTTAATGCTTGTGTTCTTGTACACTCTTGTTTGATTTGTTTGATAACATGAAGGGCAAATAAAACTTATTTTTGGCCCTTGAGGATGCAAACTCATATTCATACCTTTATAGTTATCTATTATTGAATAACCTCTGTCACTAAGCTCTTGAAGCCTTCGTTGTTGGACTTTATTTTTATAATTATTATATTTTGATTCAAGAGATTCTACAGATTCTGCATTGATAGCAATTGCTTGCTCTAACGTTGCTGTTTTTGCTTCTTGCTCTGCTTTTTTGTTAGCGCTAAAAAGAGAACCTAAGCTAGCTTTGCCTGATTTTTTGTACTCTTTTTGTAAAGCAATTTTTTCATTTTGTAATGTTTCGTGCTGTTCTTCCAGTGTTGCAATGTATATGTCTTGAATTTGGGGATTAAAATTTCGAATTGGTTCTATTGCAGACGACATAGTTTCTGCAGTTTCTCTTAGATCTATGAGAGTGCCCAGAGAAGGTTTTTCGCCACCTTCTTCAAGAAGAGAATTGTACTTTTTCATTTGTAATTGGTATTCATCTATTCGCCTTAGCTTTTCATCTTTGCTAATACCTTCATCAAGTTTTGCTTTTTTAACAGATTTCATAGAAGTCTGTTTTGTTTCTTGCTGTTTTTCGTATGCTTGTTGTGCTTCTTTTTTCGTGTTGTAGTGTTCTGGGTCTACACCATTCTCACCATAGCGACAGTTGCCTGGCTGTGCTGAACAGTTTCTTGCTTGACCTGATGGTGTTATATGAAATTTAGCCATCTTTTTCTCCTGAATAGTTATGTATTAAAGTTTTATTGCGATAAAGGTTTTTCTAATGGTTCTATTTTATCTTTTGCAAACGATCAGCTTTATAGGGGACAACGAAAATATCACCTCTAGGGTGCCACGAATTCATTATTTTTTACTTCTTTTATTCTTTTTCAACATCAGATCTTTCTTGTTGGCTTCTTCCCGTGTCCAAAACAGATAATCAGACAATCCAATCAGTTGAAAAGTTTGAAGAAGGATTCGCTTGACAGGTCTCTTTTCGTATTGTATTATATAGTTATAGAGCAGGACAGCATCTAACAAGGAGAACGGTAATGCGCATCAAGGCTGAGAAGGTTTCCGAGACTCAGGTTCACGAGATGTCTGATGGTGGAACGATGACTGTTGTTCCTGATGGTGAGGTGAAGCTTGGTTCTTCGGTTTTTGAGGTTCGTCGTTTTACTTTTGAGCATCCGGGAAGTGAGCCGCGTTTTGAGACTCATCTGATTGGTAAGCGTGGAACCACCTACCTGCTGCGTCCTTATCTGGAGAAGAAGGGTGATTCGGGGCTTCGTCAGGTGATTTCTCTGAATACGGGTGCTCCTCTTCGTCAGAACGGCAATGAGGTTCGAGTGATTGAGATTGCTGGTGTGATTGAGAAGCACTGACAGAAACATAAAGCAAGAACCACACAAAATTCTAAAGGCTTCATGTTCTGGAAGGAAAACATAATGAGTAATAGGGTGAAGATTAATAGTGCTGTAAGGTTTGTAGATCCGTGGGATAAGGTTTCTATTGTAGGTGGTGAAGTTATTGAAATCGGTGAGAGCTCTATAGCTGTGAATTACCAAGGTAGTGTAGTAGTTTTGGCTCCTGTTGCTGATGAAAATGGCTTGTACAAGGTTTATCAGTTTTAAAAATCTTTTTTGATTATTATGTTTTTTATGAAAGGAAAATCTTATGGCTTTGAATTATATTGATCGTGATGAAGCACTGAGAACTATCAATCAGTGGATTCTTGATGGTTCTCGTATTGAATCCTGGGGATCTTCTCATGATTATGAGTGGATTAACCTTCGTGGAAAAGATGGTGCCCTTGAAGAATTCACTATCTACTATGATGAAGACAGTTTCCTCTATCGCTAAGCCGCCATTAAGATTTAATTAATAACTCATTGTACGATATAGTAGAAACATTAAATTTAAACAAGTTTTATAAGGAGATAAACCCGTGGATAATCAGAATCTTTTTGAAATGTCGAAGCTGCGTTATGCAGTCGTGAATACTCGGTCTAACATTGTTCTTTCTGTTCATCGAAACTTTGCGGGCGCTTCTATTGTTGCGGAAGATTTGAACAAGCACCTTATGTTTGATGATACTGTATTATTTAAAGTTGTTGAACTTTCAGGAACAATTGAATATACACTTGACTAATAGAATATTTTAAAGCTGAATAAAAAATTTGAAAACCGACGAAAAAGAGGAACTTATGAGTTACTACATCATATTAGAAAGCTCCGCTCATGAATCTTTCCACATTACCTTACTTCCTGAGTTCTTTTTTGATAAACAAGCACACTGTTTAAACGATTTCATTAATGATGTAAAGTCTGTCCTTGAAAAAGTGTTTTCTCATGGTGAAATTAGTGTTACTGGTGGTTCCGAAAAAGTTTTTACAACTTCTGATGGTGAGAATATTTCCGTGTTAACTATTCATGATGATTTTTTGACTACTATGCATTTGCTTCTTTTAGATATTGCTTATTCTCATGGTGTAGTTTTTGCCAATGATTCTTATGTAGGTGAAGGATATCAAGCACATGTGTCTATGGCTGTTTTAAATACTGCGCTTCCCGCTTTTGACATGGTTTCTTTATCAAAGTCCTGTGGAGAAGATTTTGAAACTACTGTTTTGACAAGAACAGAATAAACTCTTAATCAAGTGGGTAGTTCGCAAAAAATTTGAAAAACTCGTCAGTTATAAGCTCGAACAGTTACAAGTTCGAGCTTCTAGCTATTTTTTAATATTAAGTTCTTAAGATTATAGGGGACAACGAAAAAGCTTAACTTTTTAAAAATATTATTAAAGCATCAAATAAACTTCTCGCTATTTGCGAAGAGCTTTAGAAATGTCTGAGCTATTAGAAAAATATGTGTTGAAGAGTAGTGATTAAGCATTGTTGAAGGTTGAATAACACTTGACACTCTCTAACTTGTGTAGTAGTATAAATAACATACAAAAGGTTTTGAACAAGGAGAAATGATGAGTATCACGATTGAGCGTTCTATTCAGTATAGTGTCAATGCTGATTATGATAACTACCAGCGTGTTCTTCATGAGATTGCTAAGATGGAAACGGCTCTTCTTGAAGATGATGCTGATAGCTATCCTGAGTGGGATGACATTGAGGCTAAGCGCAATGAGCTTATCCGCATGTTTGACAACACTCCCAGCTTTTCGGTGAAGGACTTTGAAACTGTTGCTCCTCTTCTTCGATACTGTGATAGCACTGATCATGTAATTAATGACAATATGATTCATGTGATGAAGCGTTGGTGCAACGATCTTCGAATGATGAATTACCTTGAGCTTAACAAGGGTCGAAAGATTGCTTTTCTTGATGTTAGGAGTTTTGGTATTTGACAAGCTTTTCTTCTTGCTAAACTTCTTGAACCATACCAATCCTGTAAAAACTTACTGGGTATGGTTCAAGAAGTTTATTTTTTCAAATATTGCGATAGTTGACAAGATAGAATTCTTCCGATAAAATATAAACATCAAGGTTGACCTACACCAAGGAGTTATACAATGACTGAGAACATTAACCGTAATCGCAATGAGTATGCTCCTGTTAATGTGTCTAACGCTGTGAGTTTTGAGGATATCCAGAGTCAGCGAATTGCTCGTGAGATTACTCTTGAGGTTGCTGATGCTGCGCGAATTTTCAACAAGGTTCTTGGAAAGATCTCGCACGAGAATGCATATGAGATTTTTGAGGAGATTGATTTCAAGCATTATGCTGCTTATGAGATTGTGCTGAATGCCGTGAATAATTCTTTCGTTAACCAGCCGGAGAGTTTTTATCGAACTGATGGAATTGTTGCGCGACTGCAGGTTGTTCTTGCTGAGCGCGGGATGAAGGATATTGTTTGGTGAGAATTGTTTAATATGTCTTTTGAAGATAAGGAGTATCACTGTTATGATTAAAGGTCATGATTTTTCCAGTGATACTCCTTATAAGATCTGTCAACAATACAGTGTGGGAATGATAAGCAGAAGTCAGCTCATTGAAGAGCTTTCTGATTTTCCTTATTCTAAAAGTGATAGAACAGATGGTTATGATTCATTGCTTGTGGATCCGCCTGGCTCATGGAGCGAAATTTCTTTAGCTATTGACACTGGTTTGATTGATGAAAAAGTTTATGAGGAAGTGTTTTTTATAATCTCTATAAGTTTAATCAATTCTTAAAATAATTTTTGTTAGAAGATTCTTTTGTTTTTTCCTAATTGTTAAAATATCCCAACACAAAATTCTAGGAGTGCTTTTGGATATTATTGCTTTATCGAATAAGCTTTTAAGCCAATATGGCTACTGTAATTGGAAGGTTGAGTTTGACAGCTCTAATGCTTTTGCGGGGAAAACAATCTATTCTTCGAATACTTTAGTTTTCGCTGAATGTTTGAAAAATATGAATGATAACATTATCAAAGATGTGGTTATTCATGAAATTGCGCATGTTCGTGCTGGAGAATTTGTAGAGTCGCATGGAAAATATTGGCGAAGCTTGGCGGTTTCTATGGGCGGAACAGGCAACCGGCGTATTTCTGAGACAATCAAGAAGATCTTTAAAAACATTGTTCGTAGAATAAATATAAACTGTATCAGGATAATTGAATGTTTTAAATAATGTGTAGAAATTGAAATAGCCAACCAACATTTTAATTTATATTGGTTGGCTATTTGTTTTTGTGGCATATAGTATTACTTATAATTGTTTTGTTTTATCGAAGGTTTTATTTTTACTTTCAGAAGAACTCAATAATCGTTCTATCATTCTGATAAGCATTCCACCATTCTTCATGAGGCATTCGAGTTCGTTCAGCAAGGTCATGAGTTGTCCAACTATGGTAATCATCCCACACTTCATCAACAATGTTTTGAATTTCATGGTTATCAGAATAAGCGTAAGCCTTACCATGAGAGTCTTTCATGTATGTTTTAATATTCTCAGCTCCAAGATTTTTGTAATATTCGTAGACTGATACAAGAACTGGTCCGTATTGCCATACACTGAATGGTTCATGAAGAATGTTCTCATGATAAGTGTCGTAATACTTCTTATACACAAGAAAAGTAAGCTTTTGTAATTTCATGCTGTTGATTCTATATGTACTGTCAAAAGATTTTTTGAGGATAGTGTTTACTAATTGCGAAGTTGACATGGTATTTTCCGTTCTTTAGCAATTTATGCTTATATTTATAGTTCAATTCTTTTTATTGTATCATATTGTTTAATGTTTGCCAATAGTTTGATAACAGTTTTGTCAACAAATGTTGAGTCAGCTCCTTCTTGGATAAATTGAGTTTTATATATTTATTTTTAACTTGTACACGGGGACAACGAAAAACCTTGTAAGAAGTTCTGGCAGCGTTTTATAGTTTTTTGTGTATCAGGACTCTATTCTTCGGTTTTTTCAAAAAGTTCCCGAAATCTTGAAAAACACCCCATAAAAACATTCGGTAAAAACTTGATTATTTTGGGTGCGTTTTCTAAGCGTTTTTCAAAGGTTTAAGAATGCTAAAAAATAAGTGTTTTTAGAGTGTTCCGAGATTGAAAAACTATTTGACTATTTCTTCTCAATGTGGTATCTTAAACAAGATTAAAATCTTTGATAATAGGTGGTTGAAAAATATGACAATTTTAAACAATGACTATGATGTTGAATATGCTCTTGAAGAATGCCCTGAGAGTGTTTTTTATGACAAGGGCAATGCTAGAAGTATTCCTCATGCTTCAAAGATGCTTAAAATCACTCAATCACTATCTTTTACGATAAAGAATTTAAAGCTTCTGCGAAAGAACGGGTTTTTAAGTCGTTGGAGTTATTTGAGAATTTTGTTCAACAAGAAAGAAGAAGAAAAACCTTATTTATCACTATTGCTAATATTTGCAACTTTCACGACTTCAACAGTAGTTTATCTATTATTAAGCTTAATAACAGGAGTTTTAGCTCTTCTACTCTTGTTTTCTATTTTTGCAGGACTTGGTATCTTGGCTTTTGGGTTATTTTTTATGCATGAATGGTCAAAAGTGCTCTTCAAGAACAAATTACCCGAACAATTTAAAGAAAAAGTTTCGTATATTTCAATACCTAAAAACAAAAAAGACCTTTATGAGCTTGTAAAAAACATAAAAGAATTAGAACTCAACCACTCAGAAAAAGAAGCATTATTTAATGTTGCTGAAAAATACCCTTATGAAGCAAACGAACAAATCAATAAACTTATGAAGCTCAAAGAAAAAATACCTACCATATCTGATAATGACAAGGATACTCTCAGTATTTTTGATGACACAGAAAAAATGATTGAAGAACTGTTTGCTATAAGAGATTCTGATGAAAACAAAAAAGTTATTAATCAAGTTGAATCAATCTTAAAAACAGCTACTGAACGAAAGAAACTTGAAAAGATTGGTGTGTCAGTAGAAGAGCTAGCCGAAGTGTCAGAGTTTTTGGAGAAGATGAAAACAAAATCTACAAGTGATTTTCAAAATTCTGGTGTTTCTGAGGTTATAGCAAACATAAACGCTGCTGATAAAGAGTTTGTGAATGAAGCTGCAGCTCGAAAAAACACTTCAAAAGTTAGAGTAAGTTATTGAATATAGGGGACAACGAAAATAATTGTTGCATGAGCTGCGGAAGAGACAGTCAAGTTAATATTTTTTTAAATTCCTTATATTAAACTTAACAATGGAGAAAACAGAAGATAATAACATCGGAGAATACATACATGTTTGATAACGATAACAGAAACAATTACACAGTTGTCTGTAAAGCGTCAGATGCAGAAACTGTTATTGCTGAACTGCAGAATATCATCAACATTTATGTTTTTAATTCTTGCTCTCATGACAGCGCTCGGATAAAAGCTGCTAATTACATAAAATTCACAAAAAATAATATTGACTACATAATTTTTGAATTAGCTACGTGGAAGAGTTTTGTCTACTCAGAAGATTTTGCGAATCTGAAGCATGATTCTAAGTTGAGGAATCGGACTGAGTTCTTGTTGAAAGAACTGAGAATGTTAGTCAAACTCGAAAAAGCAAAAATCTATTATCCTTTGACAGTTAATGGGTCTATCAACCAGAATTCAATAATTGATTATTTAGTAAATAATAGCTTCATGAAGAAGAGTGAGGTTCAATTAGTGGATGAGGTTTTCATTGACTATCTTTCTCAGTTGTTAATTGACTGATCCAGTGTTGTTTGAATCGTTGTATTTATGGTGTTTCAAAGTATAGTACAGTAGACGTTTTTTCAAAGTTCTGTTTTCTTGTTTTTCTGGGGTGGCTTGAAAATGTAAAATGTATAGCTGACAAGCTTATTTACATACCATGTAAGATTCAAATCGCTTTTTATCAACATTTGTTGACTTTTGACTGATTTTTGTGGTTGGCAGCACGAGTGTTGATGTAGTTATTTTGGTATGATATAGTTAGAACATCAAGCGAGGAAAGCACAGCAGGTTTTTAACAACAGGAGTTGAGAAACATGTCGAACATTGATCTTTTTCAGAAGACTGCTAAGTATCTCTTTGAGAATGGTGTAATGGAGAGCGAGATTGAGATTACTGATCCTGATGATTACAAGGTTGATGATCGTGAGATGTTCATTGACAGCGATGGTGGAGATTACTGGACTCGAATTGACGATTTCTGGTACATGTTTGATCCTATGACAATGAAGGTTTCTTCGAGTAGTTTTGATTGGAACGAGATTGTGTGGAACTATGGACCTATGTTCTTCCTCGGAGATTGCTGAACAAAGAAAATTTTAGGATTGGCTGAACGCTTGACGAACTGTTCTAAACGTGTTATTGTTAAGGCACAAGTTCAAGAACGAACAAGGAGCAAGAAAATGCGTGGTATTGGTGTTGTGAGCATTCTGTCCGCTGTTGTCATCAATGTGGCTCTTTTGATTCAGTCCGATGCTTCGCTTCTCATGGATTCTAATCTTAAAATGTCCATGGCGATGCTTTCCGCTAATCCTGTTCTCTTTGTTGTTTCTATCGTCCTGTTCTTCGGTGGTTTCGCTCTTGTAGTTTTCGGCGATAATATCTCTTTTGTGCGAAACATCAAGCATAAGAATCGTCTTCGTAAGATTGCGAACAATGAGCGTAAGCGTCAGGAAGCTCTTCGTGACCAGCGTGAGCGTTTGATGAAGTGATATTTCGATAATTGTTGACATATAAGCGGGAATGTTGGCCTTATGGCTGGTGTTCCCGCTTATTTTGTGTGTAATATATATTAGGCAATTATTTAATTTATTGTTCAATTGCTTTTTGTTAATTATGAAATCAGAGTTAAATAAGCATTCTTTTTGAGTATAGCTTCAGATTGTTTTTGTCATAAGTAGAGCTCAGAGTCTGTTTTCTAGATATTGTTATACAATATTACTAATATAGTAATTGTAGCGTAATATACAATTCTTCTATCTAAGGAATAGACAAATGAAAAATAACTTTTTTCTTGAAAGAGATTTTTCCAGAAGACTGAGAAAAGATTCTGGTTTCTCTCTTTTGGAATTAGTAGTATCCGTAGGTGTTTTATTAACCCTTACAGTTGGTGGCTTATTAGCCTATAACGGAATTATAAATAGTGCTCGTCAAGCTGCAGTAAATAACGCAGCTGAAACAGTTTATAACAGAGCTATGATTTATAAAACTGATGATAAACCGGGGACAACGATACAAAAAGCGGTTGATGAGTGGAATGAAGCTTCTGGCATTCTCCCTGATCAAGTGGCTGTAGCTAATATTGTTGCTGGTATTGGTGTTAACAATGAAAAAATTATTGTTTCAGCTACTGATTTGGAAAACGATTCTTTTGAAATTCGTGCTACTTATGGAGACAGAGATGTTGCCAATAAAATTGAAGCAGTGAGAACAAGTCCAGAATATAAAGTAGGGAACAATGGTACAGGTGAAAATGACGGAGATACTGATGAAGAGGCCCCACCTGTGATTTCTTTGTCGGGTACTATTCTTAATTATGTTTGTGATAGTGATTATGCTTCTGTTTTCCCTTCACCCGCTAATGATGTAAGACTGGACTCTTCATCCGTAGTGAGACTTACAGGAGAAGATGGAACTGAAATTGAGTCAGTTGGAACCCCTGTTTCACATACTTTGAAATCAGGAGTCAGTTATGAACTGTTGATTTCCGGTAAGTTTGTTACTCTTCGTGGTAATGAATGTTTACGAGGTGTTGAAAACATTGACAATGATTCAGAGGTTGTGCAGATTACACAGTTGGGAAAGAATATTGTCAGTGTTCCAGCTGAAATTCCCGATAGTGTGACTAGATTAAATTCTGTGTTCCAAAATTCTTCGTTGATTAATGATTCGAATATTTCTTCGTGGAATGTAGATAATGTTACTGATTTGTCTAATGCTTTTAGGGGAACTTCGGCGTTTAACCAGAGTTTAAGTTCTTGGAACACTTCAAGCGTTAATAATATGAGTTATACTTTTGCAAGTTCTGCTTTTAACAATGGTGACAGTGATGATAATTATGAGGGAAGTGCTCCTTTACAGTGGAATGTTTCTCGAGTAGCGAATATGTATGGTATGTTCAATGGTAATCATAAGTTTAATCAAAACCTTAATTCATGGAATACTGGTAGCGTTACTAATATGTCTAATATGTTTTCTTCGCAGGATGGCGGGAATTCAAATTACATAAGTGGTTTCAATAATGGTGAATCTTGTCGTAGTGGTAATGGTTCTTTGGACTGGGACACAAGCAGTGTTACTAATATGTCTTCCATGTTCTTCTTGAATATGTGCTTCAATCAGAAAATTGACTCATGGAACACGGGTAATGTTACTAATATGGCTTCTATGTTTGCTTTGAACATTGGCTTTGATCAACCTTTGAATAGTTGGAACGTTTCAAAAGTAACTAATATGGCTGGAATGTTTTCAAATAATGGGTATTTATCAGCTACCTCAGCAACACCAAAATACAACAGGTTTAATCAACCTTTGGATAATTGGGATACAAGCAATGTGACTAATATGTCAGGAATGTTCTACAATAATGGTAGAGGTGGTTGGGGAATTGCTATGAGAAATGATTTAACTATGTGGAATGTCAGCAAGGTAACTAACCATAGCAACTTCATAGAGCCAGAGTTGGAAAGAGATAAACATTGGACTTCAATTCCTCGTTTCAGCTAAACTTTAGGTAAGTTTAGCTGAAGCTTAGACGCTTAGACAAGAACGATTTTGTCTTGGTGTTTTGATCAAGAAATGAGCAATAGCACGATTACTTTTTAAGAGAAGTTGTGCTATTGCTCATTTTCTGCCTTATGTAGCTTGCTATATTTTTGCTCAGGTGTTATTGTACAAATTAAGTTGAAGAATGTTTTATGACGAGAAAAAGAGGAAGAGGCATTATTATGGCTATGTTCCGTCAGATGGTTTCTAAGAATGGTTTTGAGCAGATGCTTTCGGCACGAATGGCAAAAGGTGTTGTACTTGATCTTCCTTCGGTGGATTCCCCTGAAGAGGCAATTGATTCTGTTGTTGAATCTTTTCAAAATGATCTTCGTTGGCGAACTGATAATCTTATGCTTGATGTGGAGAGCGTTGAATTTTATGAAATTGAAGAGATCATCAATGATGAATACGTAGTGATTGGCTGGCAGTTCTTGGCAGATGGCTATGAAAGTGTCCAACTTTTTGACTATGATTACTATGCTTGAATACTCACGTGAATAGCTTTCATATTGAAGTACTGCCCAAAAACTATTTTAATCTTTGGGCAGTACTTCAATATTTTATTAGGAAACATATTTAATCAACTTCTCAGTTTTTGTTAATGTTCTGTGCCATGTGGTGTAATTTATCAGCTAATGTGTCTAAATATTCTCCAACCTTCTCATGAGCAGCCTGATAGTCAAGATCTTCTTTCAGCATTTGCGGATTACCCTTATACCTCTTACCTATCTCAATCTCTTCATCTAAAAAGGGTTTCACTGATTTTCTCGTCTCATTTGTTTCTTGAACAGCAAAGTGTAATGATTTGTAGAACTCTTCACGCTGAGTATCGCTGAATTCGGGCTGATAGTCTTGTTCTTGTGTGTAAATCCTGTCAGAGAGAACATAGTTTCTTAATGCTGTCTTAACACTCTTCTGTGCTCTCTTGTCCTCTTCATCATCTCTCATTAGACCAGCGCGTAATTGAGTGAGGCTTTCTGATTCCATTCCGTCAATGTAGCGATACTTGTTGAAGCGAACATTATTCAAATATGGATACATTGGGCTGTTCTCATCAAACTGTGTCATTTTTGCTTTGAGGATATCTACATTCGCTGGGCTTCGATCTAAAATGCTTGATACAAAGTTTTTTACAGTGAACACTCTGATATCTGTTCCATCTTCGAAGATTTTGTGATAGTTCTTCTTGTCATCAGAGTCAGTGAGGATAAAGATGTCTCTATCGCTGTCTTTATGATGAAGGTTATACAAGGATGAACCTACAAGAGAGTAACCTACTACTGGTGCGTCAAGGATTTTGGGTAGTGTTAAGCCTTTTTCGTTCTTGTATTTGTTAATTATTTCGTGTATTTCATCAAGTGTGACGGGCTGTAGGTCTGGTTTTTCTGGTGCGTATGTTTTTTGTTTCTGTGTACTGTTATTAGAAGCTTGGGGGGACAACGAAAAGCTTTTAGAAACTGTGTTTGCTGCACTTTTCTTAAGTGGAGTCAGGTTTTGTTCCATTTTGCTCTCGTAAGCTTGCTGTGCTTCTTCGAATGTTGCGAAATGTGGCTCATCAGTGTTTTTTGTAATGGGGCAGTTGCCTGGTTTTGCTTGACATATTTTTGGCCCATTATCTGTTAAATGATGTAAAGTCATAAGTTTCTCCATTGCTTTTAAAGTGTTTGATTACTTATCTAAAACAGCAGATTATAATTTAAAAAACATGGATTTTAAAACGAGATAACCTTGACATTTTTTAGTTTAAATGTTAAAGTTATTGTCGAATATACTTTGTAATAAACACAATTAATATGTCGTTAAACATATTTTCTACGATTTGATTAAGGATTAAAACATGCCGAAAAAAGCTATAAAAAATACTCCTGTGAGTTCAGGTTATGTTGAACCTGTAATTATAGAAAACATCGAAACTGTTGATTATCACAAAGTTAAAGATGAGCTTTTTCTTGACGAAAACGCTGCTGCACGTAAAGCAAAAAGGTTGAAAACTAAGGTAATCAAAGATACTGCTATGTTAACTGTTTATGAAGTTGATGGCGAACGTTTTCTTGATGCTGATAAAGCGGAGAAAAAGCGCAATTTATTAGTGAAAAAGTATCGTGAGGAAATTCGAGATACAGTTCGAGTGTATGGGATTGATAAGGCTTCACAGGCAAATAATCTTCCACATATGGCATGGTTGGTAGAACATTATTCGTTAAATGAGCTAAAAAATGCTAAATTTCTCTGGGCTTTCAACGCGGATAAAGAAAATATGGTTAGACAATTTTTCTTTGAACAGCAAAAAGCGTTATCTGTTGATAACAGTAAACTAATTGACCCTTTAAACACAAAATATTCCCTGGAATACTTCTTTGAAAACGAACCTCATAAAAGAGTGATTGATTATATGTCACCTTATCGTTCTTTAACTGAATTTAGTGTAGCTTTAAACATATTTCGTATTAATTTTGATACTGGTTTTAACGGTTTTAACCGAGAATGGTCATGGTTGCAAAATTCTGATGAGATAAATGGTTTTAAAGTGCCTTCATCTCTTAATCTTCAATTTGGCACTCAAGAATTTAGAACATGGGTTGACAGTAATTTAACTCTGAATGATAAAATTTACAAAATTATTGACTTGGTTAATTATCGAGTAGGTGAATTGTTATACAAAACTGCGCTGGATATGAGTAATATTGACAGCAACAGTAATATTGTGAATATTCCGCCTTTTGATGCTGTATTGTTTAATATTCAGAAAGAATTGATTGTAGAAGAATTGCTGAAGATTATTGAGTTTATTGACAGTAATGAGAATGGTTTAGATTTTCATATTGCTGTGAAAAACAATGAATTAGTGTATTGGCTATACGATGATAAAAGTGTTCTAAGCCCGTTTAAGCAATTTTAGAATATGTACAGTTTTCAAGTTTTTAAGAGCGAAAAATTGTCCTTTACATTAGTTAACTTTTCCCTATGGACAAATCTTTTTTGAATGGTGATGTTTTATTTTGGCAATTTTGTATAAAATATATTTTTAATAGAAAGTGGTAAATAATGTTTATTCTGACTACAACCCCAATATGGGCAATAGTGCTACTGGTAATTGGTAGTTTAATGTTCTTAATTGGTGGCATAATTACTGTTAATATTTGCGTAGACTTGACAGAAGGTTTGTTAAGAAAATTAGCTTTGTTTTTAGGTCTTATTGTTATTGTTCCAGGTTTCGTTATGATGTTATTGGGGGGTTTCAATATTAAATCAGTAGAAGAAAGTTTTAATAACCCGTATTCAGTAAGTGAAAACAAACGTTCTGATCTCCGAGTTGAGACTTCAGAAATTGAAGCAAAAGCAGCAACAGCTTTGAACGTTGACAAAGTTCAGATTGAGCTTAAAGATGATAGTGGCTCTTATAATGCGCGCAAAATAATTAATGGAGATATGGTTGACTTTGTAGCTGTTGAGGAAGGAAAAATCAGTACTGGATATTTTTACTTCACAGAGTCAACAATTGAGGTTTTGACAACTGGCGAAAACGATTTAATTAATCATACTTCTATTGCTACAAAATAATTTTAGTTAATGTTTGATAAAGGTTTAATCGAGTTGAAAGAGGTCATGTAATGAGTGAAATCGTTAGTAAGAGAACAAATAATATAGGTAGTGTAGAAACTGTTGTGGAGGCTGAAAAAATTGATGATAGTTCTATGTTGAAGATTGTCAATAATGTTGAAACACGTTTAATTCAGGAAAGCATTCAAAAAGATTGGCGAGAATATGGGGAAATCAAGCGAACCTGGAAAGATTTTGTAATACTAACTTTGTCATTGCTAAGTGTAATTAGTTCATTGTCTATCGTGTTTGGGATGGAACAAAGCGAAACAACCTTTTTAGGTGCCTTCGTCTTCTCAGTAGTGTTTTTTGTCATTGGGTTTTTTGGATTACCAACAGGAATTATTGTTTCTGTGTCCAATTCTGACGTTAAAAAAACAACTATTGCAAAGAAAATCAATAGCCAACGTATTGAACTTGCTGAAAAAATGTTGAATATTGAAATTCTTAAAAAAGATAAGGTTAAAATAACCAAAGAATGGGACGAGATCATGGCTTTGGACAACAATAATGATTACGTCAAAATCTTGATTCGTGTTGCTAATGACCAAGAAACCGGATTAGAAACCATTGAATCAAAAATGTTGAAAAATCAGTGATTCTCTTAATCTTTAACAAACAGGGACAATGTTTTGGATAATATGCTTTAATAAAAATAAAACAATTTTAAAAAGCTAGCCTCTTGACAAAACAAAATGTCCGTTTTATACTGGTTTTGGAAATAAACATCTCACGATTCTTCAAGCTGAAAGGTAGAACAATGATTGAACAAGTAAGAAGGTTTTGCGACATGAGCCTGCGCGAGTTGGTGGATGGGATCAATCAGCATATCCTCATGGTTGATTCTGCTGGAGAGATTCGTGTTGCTTTTCTTCGAGGAGTTCAAGTGAATACAAAGAATGAGATTCAGCGAATTGTTGTTGATGAAGGAAATCAGAGAAACACTTGGACAGAATGGCATAACGCAGTCTTTGTCAAAGGCATTTAAGGAAACTTTTGACATAAAAATTTCACAGAAATAGTTGAATATGTCCCGCAAAAACAGACTCTCATCCAGGTTTTTGCGGGACATATTTTTAAAGCGTTTTTCTTGAAATCTTTGCTCTAAATGCCTGACACTCAAAAGAATAGCACTTTGAAAACAGTGATGTAATTGTTTAAAAGACAATAATCTTTTGTTCTTATAGAAAAACAAAAATATAGTGAGCATCAACTAAAAAAAGGAATTCTATTATGGCTGAGATTAAATTTCATCTAACCCCCAAAGGTCAAGCCCGTCCCTGCATGGCACAAACAGCAGCGTCATGCAAATATTCAAAAGAAGCAGGAGAAATTGTTGAACATTATGACACTAAACAAGAAGCGCAACAGGCATATGAAGAACAAGCCTTTCAAGAACATGGTTCAACAAAAGCGTTGACTAAAAAACCTAAAACCAAAAACATTCCACAGTTTAAAGAGAATGGAGATACTACATACAAAGGTGTTTCAGTCATTGAAGATCAAGTTATCTATGACCAAGTAAAATTCACAAGACTAAACCAAGACAATATGATTGACACTCCGTATTCTATAAGAGTTCAAGTAGGGAAAGAATTGACAGAGCAGGAATCCCAAAAAGTTGCTCAATTGTTCGGATATGAGTACGCAAAAACGGGTGGGGAAAGAGGTAATCACTTTGAACAGGATTCTCCAAATTCTATTATTGTCTATGCTGATACCACAAAAGGCCGTTCTTATAGGAGATTAGATGAGTTTGTCAAGAATCTCCCGGAAACATTAAAAAATGGAACACCCATAAGAAAAACAGATAAAGCTGGAACAGGAACAAAAGGAACCCGATTAGTAGATGGATTCGGAGATTTAGGTTATGTTGAACTTTACGCTGATGACACGTATAACATTAACGACTGAACAATCCGTATCTAAACTAAAACCCTGAAATGAAACAACAAGCTCTTGACAAACCCTGATTTTTGTTATAGTATATATACAAGAAGAAAACAAGATTTCTATCAAGAGAGAGATAAAAATGCTGAATCAGGAAGCTTTGGTCGTTATTAGCAAGATGGCAACCATTAATAGCCTTCGGAAGTACACTGTTGTTCTCGATAATACAAAGAGAGACGTTGGACCTGATGAGCTTCTTTCCAAGGATTACACTGTCATTTACAATGGGAATAATTACGATAAGGCAGTAGAAATCACTAATTTTTGGGATGAGCGACAGAATGTTCACCTCGTCACTAATGATGTGAAGAAGATTCGTTTTGAAAAGCAAGCAGTAGCAACTCTTGTTGCCAATAACATGACAATTCCGTCTGACTCGGAAATCTTTGACCAATTCTCTAAGATTGATACTCACAGTTTTATTAACCTTATGGCTGAGGCAGCTAAGATTCGAGTCTCTGCTTCCTGATAGAAGAAGTGTGTTCAAACAACTTTGTTAATAATTTTAAAAGTTGTTTGAACACACTTCTATAAAAACAACCATTTTTATGAGGTGAAACATTGACTATTCTCACTGATTCGTTAATTCCCGAAATTGCTTATCAAAAACCTATTATAAGTATGAATGACAACAATAAGTACTTCATCATGAATCATACTTATTACACTTACCTTGTTAAGCTTCCTCATTTCAGTGTGCTCAGTGCAGCTGAACAAGCAGAAGTTCGAAGAATTTTTCATGAGGTTCCCACTGATGTGATTATGGCTCATGCAACGTATCATTACGAGAATCACCGTCAAAAAGAGAATGGTTTCAGTTACATAGCTGAAAATATTAAACACATTCTTTCTCTGCCTGAAACTGACAAAGACTCCATTATTGCTAAATTTTTGATGATAGCAACATTAGGGAAAATGAAGTTCTTATCAAAGCGCAATATTGACCTCATTTTTGCCGAGCGTAGGAACATTGTTAGGTTTCTACAAGCTAACAAAGCTGCAGGTAAAAATTCTACTTTGACTGAACTGTTTGAATCATTGCTTCCAGTTCTTAAAGAGACTCATACTGCGAACATGACAGAGATGGATTTTTATATTAAAATGACTCTTTCACGTTGGTTCTCTGAGGATAGTTTAACTTTGCATGAAGTTATTATGAAACAAGAAATCTTTGCACATGAACTTGACCCAGTAAGCCACAAAACTCACCATAGGCTTGACTTTACATTACGAAATCTTGTAAAAGATTTCTTGTTGGTAGTGAAAGATTCAGGCAATGAAGCAACTCCGTGGAAAGGTTTGTTCGAAGAAAGCAAGAGTTTCAGTAGATTTAAGGGCTATATTAACTCTACTATTAAAGATGTTTATGTTCACAGATCTTTGTTTGAGAACAATTATTCTCCGTTGAACAGGGATTCTTCTGATAGGTATCTTTCTTTTCTGGATTTGAAGAATCATTTTCCTGTGGAGTGGGTGGATGTTTCTCAGTACATCGAGTGTATTTCACAAGTTTCTTCGCGTAGGGTTTCTTCGGATCTTGATAAAGCTATTTTTGAAGCTCCTTACTTCTTGTACTGTTTGTTGAGAGGGGACAACGAAAAGTTTGTTCAGCTTAAAAAAGTTCTTGATAATTCCAGCTTTCAGCAGCTTGCTTTTAATAGGTACGTAGATTTTTTGGAGATGGTTAAAGCATATTCTGAGGAGAGTTCGAATACTCCCTTGTCTCTTATCTTTCAACTATACGATTTTGAGTATTCTGAAAGCTTAAATGTTTGACAGATAAAGATTATGTTAGTATAGTATAAAGTATAGTTGAGTTGTTTTAACAATATTTAATAATTCTTTGATGATAGAGTAGAAGGTGAGTGTTATGCGTGCTGTGGATGTTTTCAAGAATATTGATGGCTCTGTTGCTGTTGCTGGAGATTGGCATGGAAGCTCTATGGGTGCTCTTATGTCTATTGAAAAGGTTTCTGAGGCTTCTACTGCACAGGTTATTCTTCATCTTGGGGATTTTGGGCTTTGGACTGGAAACAGTGGTCGAAAGTACCTGTTCTATGTGAACAAGATTCTTTCAAAGTTTGACAAGTACCTGTTTGTTACTCTCGGTAATCATGAGAACTATGATTTGCTGGCTAAGTTTGATGATGTTCCTGGTATGCCTGGCTGTAAGTATTCTCCTGATCATGATCGTATTGTTTTCTTTGGTCGTGGTTTCAAGTGGGACTGGGCTGGTAATACGTTCATGAGTTTTGGTGGTGCTAATTCTATTGATCGTCAGTTCAGACGTGAAGGTAAGGATTGGTGGGAAGGTGAGCGAATTACGGATGCTGATGTGGCTGATGGAGTAAATGCTGGTAAGGTTGATGTTATGTTTTGCCATGATGCTCCTTATGGTGCTGAAATCCTGGGTTCTCATCGTTCTGGTGGTTTGCCTTTGGACATTCAGATTTATGCTGATGAGTCTCGTCAGCAGCTGAAGAGGGTTACTGATAATGCTCGTCCTGAGATGCTGTTCCACGGTCATTACCATGTTTTCAGGGATGAGAATGATACTTTTCGCGTGAATGGTGAGTATGAGTTCTATGACATTCGTATGGTTTGCTTGGATAAAGAGTTGACGCAATACAATGTGGGGACTTTGAATGTCAGCTCTCTTGATTTCAGCATTCTCAACCTTTCTGATAAGCACTGAATTAAATAAACAGTGCAACAAAACAATGAATAAATTTTTTATAATCTCATTGTTTTGTTGCACTGTTGTTTTTATAAAAAATATTTTGTTTCTGTTTCGTAGTTTTTAATGTGTTTAAATTGTGTCAAAATGTTCTCTAGGTTTGTTGCTATCACTTCTTTGACTTTTTTGTTATTATATGCTATTATTTATTGTAGATAACAGTTCGTAGGATTAACGGAGAGGGTTCTATAATGTATGTTCAGTCGGTTTTTGTTGATGAGGTTTCTGAGCAGGATCGTGATGAGTTCTTCAAGTCTGTTCCTTTTTTGAAGACTATTGATCTTCCTGTTTCTGATGATATGGTTGCTCGTTTCAAGGCAGTTCGTATGGTGAATGCTCAGCTTCCCGTTCATGAGTGTGTAACAAAGGTTCTCAGTTCTGTTTCGGATGGAAATGGGTTCGCTGTTCGAGTCAATATTCTTGACTGACAGAAGGTTTCAGAATTTCAAATATATGAGAGTAGCTCGCAAACATTCATCAATCTTCATGAATGTTTGCGAGCTACTCTTTTGAATGAAGAAAGTTGAACAAAACTCTCGTAGTTTTTTGAAACTATTCAATAATCTTTGATTGACTTTTGTGAATATTTCTGCTATATTGAGAAATGTTGAGATATAACTGTTATTAAAGTTTTGTGAATGTATGGTAGCTCTTTGATAAGTGAGGAATGATTATAATGAGTGATTTTGATAAGGAAGATAAATCGTCTTATGGAACTTTTTTCTTCGATGATTCGCGTGATGTGTTTGGTTCTGTTAAGGAGCAAGCTGCCCCTGAGAATGGAATTCTAATGATTGATGAAGCTTATGTCATGTTAAGTACGATGAAAGGAAAGTGACGCAAATTATGATGACACGAACTGGAACGATTGCTATTGGTGATTGGTCTGATGATGGACATGGCAAGTCGCAAGAACTGATTGTCAAAATGATTGGTGAAGATGTGAGCAACGCCCGCTTGTCAAAGGCATATAAGGAAGCTGTGAATTCTATTGGTGTGGATATTGAAGAGCTTTTCGGTGATTATGAGAAGTCGGATATCAGTTTTGAGGATTTGAAGAAGATTTGCGACAGCGGTTATCGGATTTATACTTATGATAATTACGATGATGGTGCTATTCAAACGTGGCGGATTTTTGAAGATATTCCTGAAGACTGGTATGTTGATGGTGCTAAGGATGATGATTTGATTTCGGCGGGACATATGTTGATGTATTATCTCGGCTATGGTATTGCTGGGTTTAATTATAAGTTTGCTAAAGATGAGAAGAGCTACATCATTGGTCACTGGGCTGATGATGCTCCCCTGTCAAGCTTTGGATATGGCTTTTTCAGCTGACCGTGTTTGAGCGTTTGTTGAGACTTACAGCTCTTGGTTGTGAATTTTTTGTGAAGTCCTGAGTTCTAAAATTTCACAACCAACACAATTTTCTGAAAAAGTTATCGGATGATTGTGTTTCTGTTGAATTTTCTTTTTGTTTATTTTGGCGAATTTTTGAAAGATACGAAAAGCGCTTCAAACGGCTTAGAATTTATACCCTGAAAACATACCTAATTTACGTATGTTTTCAGGGTATATTTTTGTCTTTTTAAGAACTTTTTTGAAAAACAGCATTTTCGGGTAAGGGGGCTGCTTGAAGCAATTTTCACTTTCAAAAAGGCTTACCGTATTTTTAAAGAAACCATGAAACTAAATTTGAATCTTCTAAATAATTGTTCATTAGAAAACTTTTTAAATAATTGAACCATAAAACAGAGGAATATTATATTATGACAAAATACCATGTAAACCCTGAGACTGGAGATGTTAATCGTTGTACAGCTAAGGTAGCGTGTAAATTTACAAACGCTCGTGGTGAGGAACCTAAGCATTTTGAGAATAAGACTGATGCCTTGAAGGATGCCGAGAATTTTCTTGAAGCTAAATACAGTGGTTTAAGCTCTGAAATGATTGCACAAGGATACAAAAATCATATTTATGAAGATTTCAATAATGGTTATACAACACAAGAACATAGACTTAATGTGAAGCCATATGTCTTTGACGAAAGAAATATTTACACTCGTGAAGATGGTAATCATAATTTCGTTCGTGTGGGTGATGTTGTGTCATTCACCTCTCGTGAAGCTGTATACGATGATATAACTGGTGAATTTATTGATGACGAAAAGCATAATTCTGATCCTGTTCAAGTGAAAAAGTTCTTGTCTAATGGAAATTTTTTAGTAAAAAGTTTAAATACCGGGAAAGATTTTGAGCACGAAGTATCATCTTATGATTCTTACAAGATTCACACTATGTCTCAACCTCGTTCTAATGCTGATTTGAATTCTTTTACAGGGACTTGGGTTAAAGCCAGTAGTAATAAAGACAAAAGTTTATTGACGAAAACTTTAGGGGATAATTGTGTTGCTGTTGCTAAGAACAAGGGTGATAAAACTGTCTTTGTTCCTGTTCCTAATGCTTATTTGGATCAAGTCTCTAAATTAAGTTCTACTCTCAAACCTTCTAAAACTTTTAAGATAGATACTTATTCAATGGATGTTTCAAGTATTTGATCAATTACTTGTCGAATTCTTTTCTATTATTGACTTTTAGCAATAATAATGCTATTGTGATTATGTAACTATGTGTTATTTATTGTATAGGAGTGATCGCAATGTGTTGTGGTTCAGATGGTTATGTTGAGCCTTTTTCAAGCTGCCGTGAATGCGGTGGTGATGTAGACAGTGATGGGTTCTCAGTTGAACAGTGCTTCTACTCACCTGTTTCTTGTGATGCTTGTGAATCCCGCCCTTGTGATGGTTCTTGCTAAAAGATATGGAGCAATAGTATGGGAAGTTTTAATGTGGCATGTGGAATTAGCAGCGCTTCAATTGGATATGGTGAGCGTGTGGGTATGTTGCCCATCATTCCTCAAAAATTTAAACATGTAAGTAAGTGGTTTTTTGGAGACTGTGACAAGTATATTCCTGTTTCTCCCGCTATTTATGGAATCTACAATGATTATGGTTCGATCACAGATGTAGAGCGTTCTCCTGTGGTTGATTATCTTGAAAAAATTTATGATATGCCTGTTGAGTTGCTTATAAAATGTATGCAGGCGGAAACCCCTACGGATTATGATGTTGTAAGAGAGTTTTATTCGGTTGATTCTGTTCTGCTTCGTGAACCTTATGAGCCTAATATTCATAAATGTTTTGAAAATCTTGGTTTTACAAGAATTGAGCCAGAGTCAGCTGTTGATATCTGGCAACTTGAAGAGTTTTTTGTTGTTGCTGAGGAGCGGGGGGACAACGAAAGCAGTTATATCAAGTCTTTCAATGTTTCTTCTGAAAACTCAAAAGGAATAGAATACAGAACTATCCATGCTGCTGATGTGTCAAGGTTTGTAGTAGAGTTTCATAAAGCAACTGGACGTTGGGCTGGAATGTCTAAAATTAATTCTGATAGGTTCAATAAGGTTTCAGAAGTGGTGTGGATGCCTTTCTTGCCAGAAGTGTTTGAGAATATTGTTGAAAACGGTAATTTATTGAATGTTTCTGATAGATGGTTTGCTGATCTTGTGGAAGATTTGCCTGGTGCTTTTGAAAGATGCGCTAATACTCGTTCTGGCGCTGTTCTACCTGTTGATTTTTCTTTACGTAATCATGCTCGTGATTTTGTGAGCATTGATGATGAAGGTTATCGAAGTATTCTTGAGTTTCCTGATGAGTGGAAGAGAGTGTTCCAATTTTCTGATGTGATGAGAGCTGCTAATAAAGCGTATTTGCCAATTATCAGTGGTGATCAGGTTGGTAATCCTTATGTTGAGAAGATTGTTGCGGAAACTTTGTTAAAGCGTTATGAAAAGTTTAGGGAAGAATATGGCGAGTGATGCGAAAAAGAACTATATTGTGTTAATAACAGATCGTTTTGATAAGCTTTTTGTTTACGGACCTTTTGGCTCTTACAATGAATCAATAAATTTTGTTGATAATAATCTTCCTGCTGATTTGTATAGGAGCAGAATAAGGTTTGATGTTCAGGAGTTACTTATCCCTGAGAATGCACATGGAGATTTTAAGAATAGAGGGTGGCTTTAATAATGGTATTTAACAATGCTTTAAATAACGATGATGAACCCGATTTTTCAATGTTTTCTACTGGAAAGTTAGAAGAGTTGAAGAAAATGGCGCTTCAGTTAGGCTTTTTGGAAGATGTTGTTCTTTATGAAATGGAATTAAGAAAACGTCGAAAGAGATAAACTTGGTTATTTGTTAGAATAATATATTTTTGAAAAAAGGTGAATAAAGTGAAAAAAGTAAGAGAGATAAGTGTTAATGGAAGAAGAGTTGATTTTTGGAGTACTGGCATAAATAATTTGACCATTGTTGAACATACTGATGAAAACAACAAATGTTTTAACCAAGAAATAAAGAAAAATATTGGCTTTTCTCTACTTGCGGTTTTTTCAATTGCAGTTTTGGTTATTGTGAATTATTATGTAAACGGATTCATGGGTCACATATTGATAAATAATCCATCACCAAACTTTTTTAACGTGATAGGGTTTTTGTTCTGCTTTGCATTTAATATAGTTCAATTCGTTTTCCTCATATACTGGTTAGCTCATGATTTTATCCAAAGCTTTTTTGGTCAAATTGTTAAAATGTTCCGATATTTGTCAAAATCGGGGAGAGACAAAAATTATGCAGCGTTGAATAGAAACGATGACTTAATGCTTTTCATAGCGCATGTGTACGGAAAAAGCAGTGAACAATTGATTGCTGAACATATTAATGATTTTAATAATAATGATCTTGTGTTATTCACAAAAAACATAAAAGAACAATTAGATTTACACAAGCGTATTGCTAAAGTTGAACGGTTAATTGTAGAAGCTAAAGTTGATGATTTAATTCTCGAGGATTTAAAGAATAAAGAATATGAACTCACTAACAGGTATAGCACATTGACAGAAAATATTGAAAATTTCGTGAATCTTGCTTATGACTTTAAAAATAAAAAGGTACAACAATCAGCAAATGAAGAGGCGATTAAGCATCTTGCAGCTTGACTAAAAACATCAGTCATGATAATATAAATCAGTATTACCTACTCATTATTTAAAAATTGCGTGATGTTTAAGACAAAGGGGCCTACAATGAAGAATTTACGCTCTAAAAACCACTTACAAAGTTTTAGGTAGTAATGGATTTAGCAAACAATAGTTTAATAGTTCAGTGCTTGTTTTGAAGCCATTCAATAATCTCTTTACTATTATCCATATTGCCTTCCCAGCGCTCTCTATTGTTAAGTAACACTGGAGCGTCCTCAGCAAAGCCTTCGGCTGTCATTGCCATGTTTCTCACTAACATATTAGTTGTCTCTATGGTTGAAGCAATGAATTCTGAATTGAAGAACCCTATTGATTCGGCTACTTTGAGGAGTAAGGGAAGTTCTACTTCATCTGTATGGTTAGTGTCATTAGTCTCTAAGTGCTCATATACGTTTGATATGTAATCCCACAAAGATTCTTTGCTATTCTGATAAATTGAGATAGCAACAGAGGAAGCACTAAGTGAAAACTCTTGTGTATGAGCGTCAGTTGAGAAATCGCTGCTATCAATAAGTGTTATACCTATACCATGCTCTTTATCATCATAAGCTTCACGAATGCGGTCTTTGTATTTGTTGTAGAATATTTTAGATTTTTCTGAACCTAAATCTAACACTATTGTTTTTGAAGCAAAAAAGTTGTCAGGACCGAATACGAGAGCGCCATTAGATAAAATACTTCTTTGAGCATTATTGTAATCAGTTGAATAATTTTCGTCTTTTTCAGATAGTTGCTCATCAATTACATTGGTTGTCTTGTCAGTAATATCTTGTTCTTGTGTAGCGCAAGAAGCGAGTAGAGGAACAAAGCCAGCACCTATTAAAATATTTCTTCTTTTTACCATTATATTCTCCCAAAGAATGTTTATACGAAATATCAAAAACAAAGAATGCCAGTTATCTGTTTCATTGACTTTTCTAGCAGAATATTATATAATGTATGGTACAAGTCTTTTTAAAAAATTGATGATAATAATTTAGCTTAGTTTACAATATTCTTACGTTAATTTTCAGGTAGGTATTCTTTTTTTTCTGAACAAACATTTTGAAAAATTATAGTAATTTATTTGTAGTATTCTACCGCACGAAGAAATCAAATGAGAGGTAAAAATGCCCGATTTCACTGTTCCTATCCCTACGGTTGAAGATGTTTTTGAAAAAATCATTGTTTGGGATTCTTGGACCGAAGATGACTTTTACGTTAGCGTAGGTATTTTTATGGCTTTTATTCCGCGTCAAGTTCAGTATCTTGTGCGTCATCTTGATCCTCTTGATGATGATTATTTCGGTAATGGTTTGCGAACTCGTTATATTGAAAATTTTACTAATGAATCAGAAGTGATGATTCATATTGAAGATGTTCCTGAATTTGTGAATCGACACAATAAATGGATTACTAAGTTCTCCTGAGAAAAGAAAAAGAAAAGTTGCCTTATGTAAAGTTGTTTATTTAAAATATTGTTTGACGAAAACTGTAATATATGCTATGATGAACAAAACAAGTATAGTATCCCAGAACAGGTTATTACATCATGAAACGCAGCGACATTATTACAGATAGTATGGAAGCAGAAGAGAACTGGCGAGACTATATCAATACTCTCGGTTCAAAGAACAAATACTCAGATGTTTCGCTCAAAGAGTTTTATAGTGCTCTGTCATTCAACTATGCAATGAAAGTTGGATACACAGAAGATAACACTTACCGTTTAACAGTTTTTGAAATCCTTAACGGCGGAACTGTCTCTTCTGAATATGCTCTGCTTAACGATGTTATACCTATTGAATTTCTTTATCATTACGCAATCTTTCTTATGTCAAGCTCACCTGAAAAAATTTCTGACACTTTTCAAGAATCTCTTGGAAAAACACATGTAAAGAATACTTTTGAACAAGACCATGAGAATCTTCGTTATCTATGGATGAAGGATCAAGAGTTTGTTGAAAGAATGATTCTCACTCGTGTTATTTCTTCTTATGAAACGTATTTTGAAATGGTGGAGCGAGCTAAAGAGTCTCTTAAAAGGCTTGATGAAGACAAAGCGTATTACAGAAGCATTGGCAAAGATCCTAACAAGATGGGTCTTGATGATGCTGAGGTAAACATTAAAGAGAGTATCGAGCGGTTTGAGCTTATTGTCAATTTGATTGAAATCCTTTTTGACAGTGGTGCAAAAGTTTATTCTCCTGCTGAGCTTAATGAATTTGTGAAAACTTATCTGTCTAATCTTGTGAAGAGAAATGAAGAGCTGCTTAATCCTTATGTGGATAGTGAGCACAAGAACAAAGCTCTTCCTGGTGAGTTGCGAATTCAGGCTTTTATGGAATCAAGTACAGGAAAAGATTGGGTTCTGCCAAGTTAATGATACAATCGTTCTCGTTAAAGTGTTTGAAAAATTTCATTGATCATTGTTTTAGGTTTGAAAAGGTGTAGGAAAGCGTGGGAATGTATGAACAAAAAATTTGATAAAGATTTTCTTGAAGAAGTGCCTGATGGTCCTGAGATTATTATTGACTCTATTTACCCAAAGACAACTTCAAAAATTTGGAGAACTTCTGCAATTGCCGCAAAAATAGGTGATGATATTGGAGGTTTTGGGCGACATTTCATAAAAGATCTTGAATTAGGGATTAAAGAAGCTTTAATAGGACGTGGTTTTGAAAAGCTTTCTGATTCAAGTGGAAAATCACCAGATCTTGATGAAGTTGCGCGAAATATTCACCAAAAAATTCATGAATATGTTAATGACAAACTTTATGGTGGCAATAAAGGAAGGTTTGGAAGAGAAGAAGATATTGCTGTTCGTGCTTTTCGAAACATTTTAGAAGATGTTTATGGTGAAACAGTTGAAATTCGAGGCTGGGAACCTGGGATGAGAATCAGGCATAAAAATGGTGATGTTTTCGAATTGACAGGTAGTAAATGTGAACGCTGTCATGTGAATCCCGAAGCATATGGTCATGGTGGAGGGATCAGATGTTTTGATGTTGATAATTGCGGATACTGGTATTGTGCTTGATAAAGAGGAAATGCAAGGAAGGTAAATACAATATTATTTGATTACACAAAAATTATCGTATTTTAAACGTTTATTGATTTCAGTGTGTTAAATGATTAAATCATTAGAAAATAAACACACTGATAGTTAAAAGTTATTCAAAGGATTGATGAAATATGGCTAAATGGCACTTGAATACAGTAACAGGTGATTACAATAAATGTACTGCTAAACCAGGTAATTGTCCTATTGGTGGTGGAGATTATCAACACTTCAACACGAAACAAGAAGCTCAACAAGCTTCTGAAAAGTTTCTTGAAGAAAAGTACGGTTCATTCAGCAATAATTCTCGTGAAGTCAAAGAAACTCAAACCAAACAAATTGAACAAATGACAACAATCTGTAATCAATTAGATGATACTGGTTATAGAGTTTTGAGAAGTTATTCAAATCTGGTTGTGAGGAACATGGTGGAAGACAAACCACAAGAAGCAAAAAGGTTTATGGATGAGATTGTGAAGGAAGCACAAGAAACTTCTGGTGAATTTAGTCCAGTATACAATTTTGAATGGAAAATGGGTGTTAATAATCTGCCTGAGACAATTCAATCTGATGATAGAGATAATATTTCAAAAAGATTGAGATTATTGTATGAAGCAAGCGAGTTTTTCGACGATCAAGGTATTGATTCTTCTAATGATTATTCGGCTAATATTCTTGTTCTGGGTGGACCTTTCAACAAAGAACATGAAAAAGAAATCAATAGTGCTGTGTCAGAATTTGCGCAAGAATTAGAATATTTAGGACAAGAGGAACGTTTTTATCGTGAGAAAGATAAAGAAGCTTTTCAAAGGTTAATGTATGAGCATTATACTATGCCTTGGTGAAAACTGAAATAATTGAAGATTAAATTGAAGAATATTTTCTTTTTTCACAGCTTTAATGTTGTAAAAAAATTAAACAAAAATAGGTAAGATAGGAAGTCAATAAGTAATTCTATTACTGTTTTTTGCTGCTTGATTGCACTTGTAAAATGTTTATTGAATGGTGAATTCTGTGTTTAGAAAAGAATTCACCATTCAATAAACCAATAGAAGATTTGAGATAGAATTTTTCTGTTGCTTATTCTCCTAAGGAGTTTATACAATGTCCAGATATCATGTTTCACAAGATGGTGTTGCTCGTAAATGTACGGCACAAAGCCCTCAAAGCTGTACAGCTACTTCTTCTGATTTAGAAGAACATTATGACACAAAAGAAGAAGCACAGAAAGCTTATGAAGAAAAGAGCCAAACCTTTAGTAGCTTGATTAAGAAAAAAGTTGTTGAACCCGGAACAATGGCACCACAAGAGCCTATTGTAAAATATTCAATTACAGCCAAAGTTGAAAAAACCATTGGACCAGATGAAATTATTACATTTGACTATAAAAACCTTGAAGAAGCTCAGACAGCATTGACAAGTGATCCAAGATTACGCAATCGTCCTTCATCAGAAAAGATTGATTTATCATTAAGCAAAACAACTGAAATAATAGAATATTTTGAACCTGAAGAGTTAGAACCAGAAGATGAAACACAATTCTCTACTCATAACTATGCTGTTCATAACACAAAATTCTTGAATGGTAGATTATTTGGTTTAGGTTCTCAGGGGAGGACGCTTCCACAGTCAAAAGCGAAAGAACTTTTTGAGCAAACAAAGAAGCAGATGGCTGAAAGTCCTTATCCTGAAGTCGTACCTTATAATCCTGACACTCAAACCGGAACTGTCATCAAAATTGGACGAAAGAAAAGAGTTTCAGAGCCGATAGATATAAATGCTGATTGAACTACCAGCTTGACTAAAATTCAATAAATTTTAAAAACCTGGCTTTCTTTTATGCTCTAATGTCAATGTGTTGGATCATTATGCAGCTTCGCAAATCGCCTATAATCATAATCTTCTTGAATCTGAAGGCTATATCAAGGATTGATTAAAATTCAGAGGTGTTGCATTTTGTTGTTGTTTATGGTATAGTTGTTGATACAAGAACAGTTCAAGAAGATTCCTGAAAGAGGTTATAAAAATGGGCTACTATGCTACTGCTACTGGTTCGGTTATGGTTCCTGGCAACAAGATTAATGATGCTTATGATGCGCTGGTTCTGCTGAACACACGTGAAGATCTGAAGACTGGCGGACGCTGGGGTGGAGCTGAGGCTGTCAAGCCTGCTGATAGCACTTCAGTTGCGGCTTCTCCTGACCGCTGGTTCTCTTGGATGGACTGGAACTATGATGAAGTGGAAAGCTCCGCTAAGTCGATTCTTGAGAGTGCCGGGTTTGAAGTTGTCTCTCTTCACGATGGTGGTTTTGAAGTGCATTCCTACGATAACAAGGTAGGTGCTGAGGAACATTTCATGTCTGCTATTTCACCTTTTGTTACTGAGGGTTCTGAACTTACTTGGACTGGTGAAGATGGCGAAATGTGGCGGTGGCTTTTCACTAACCGTGAAATGAAGCGACAGACTGCTGTCATTGCCTGGGAGTGAGATAGTTAAAACAGAACTTTTTTGAAAAACACAATCAATTTTTAGAGCCACACAGTTATGTATTTTAAATGCTGTGTGGCTCTATTTTTGATAGCACAATATTTTTGGAAGATTTTGGGCTTTTAAAAAACGTTTAAAAATTGTTAAAAATAGTGCCAACTAACTAGGATTGACTTACTCAATGTTATATGATAGTATATGAAGAAGATTCTTGATTAAAAAGCAAAATACTGTTAATTATAAACAATAAAGGATTAATAATTATGGGAATGTACACTGAAATGAATGTTTCTTTCGATCTGGATTATTCAAAGATGGACGAATATTCGAATATCCTTCGATTTATGACTGGTGATCTTACAGTTGATCGCAATAAGCTTGTTCTTCCTCAGCACCCTCTTTTTAGCACTGGACGCTGGGAGCATATGCTGTGCAGTAGCAGTTATTATTTTGCTGGTGAGACTCATTCGGATTTCCACGTTGAAGAAGATTTTAAGCTTACAACTCTTACTTCACTGAGTAGTCTCAAGAATTATGAGGATGAAATTGAAAAGTTCTGTGATTGGGTCAGTCAGTACATTTATCTTGGGCCTAATCGTAGTTCTATTGTTTTCGCAGGATACAAGCGATACGAAGAAGATATTGCACCTACTCTGATTTATTTCACTCGGGATGGTGTGAAGTTTGTGAAGGCTCCTTCCGTTGACTAATCTTATTTAATTGTTGCTGCATAAATAGGGGACAACGAAAATCTTTATAATGCTGCAACTGCAGTCCTACTAAACTGTACTTACTTAATATAGAGTCGTTACTTATTTAAGTAAGTGATTCTTAAAGAAAAGGAAATTATAAAATGTTTTGAAAAGAATTGGTTTGAGAAATTTTCATCCACGCTTCTATCGTTCAGTGTTTTCTGCGTATACAATTGAATGGGATAATTCTGAGCATCTATGGGTTCGAGTAGGAAAGTTGGTTTTCAATACTGAACCACGAGGAGATGGGACTTGGGACAAAATTTGGAACTTTCTGGATAGATGAACCAGGGTTTTGAAACTTTAAAAAATGAATGTTAAAAAAGTTTAAGAATGTTTTTCAACGAAAGAAAGGAGTTTTCAATGATTCCGCATATTCCGAAATTTTTGCGTTGGCTCTGGAAAAACCGCCCGTGATATTTAGCTTTAAATGATGAATATTGAGAAAATTTCACAAGATATTCGTCTTTTATTAACGCAGACACGACAGGAGCTCTACAATGGGTTTGGTTTTTAGTAAAAGAAAAAGAGTAGGCAAACGTAGTTTCTTAAACTTTAGCAAAAGAGGAGCAAGTTTTTCTACAGGTTTTGGACCGTTTCGAGTCAGCAGCAGAGGACGAAAATCTATCCGTTTAGGAAAAGGATTTTTCTGGCGTTTTTAATGAATAGGTTTAAACAAGAAGCTCACAATGTAAGAGAACCAATGAACAAAATCTCTAAATGTTCATTGGTTCTCTTACATTGTATTTATTTTTGATAATATGATGAAGTTTTATTAGTTGTCAAAAATTTGTTACTGTTCAATAATTTCATGAAATGTTTTTTCGTGAGCGAGAATAATAAATTTGAAAAATATATCAACCGGATTTTGGTTTGTTCTGATTAAAGGCTTCTAGAACTGGTTGGAGTTTCACTTTTTTAGTAATTTATCAAAGATTTTGTTTTTTTGGTTAAGCATTTAGTGTTTGTTCTTGACAAAACCTCTATTTAACAGTATTATAAGATGATTGTGCTATTACTATTATGGAGGAATAATGCGTAAAATTGTATATATGCTTGGAACAAGTGTGTTCCTCGTAGCATCCCTTGTGGCTTGCGGTGCGGTTCAAGAACAAGGAAGCGGAGATACATCCGAACCCGCTGTGGAAATCCAAAAAGTTGATGGACAGAACAGGGAAATTTATATTGTTGAAAAAGAAGTTGAAGAAGGACAATATGTAACGTGTGTAGTTTTCAAGCATGATGGAGGCTATGATGGTCAAGGTGGATTGTCCTGCAACTGGGAAGAATACAACAACCAGTACGACAATACAACTGCTGAGTGAATTACCGGCTTGACTAAAGATCAATCATCTTTTTTGACACTTCACGGTAATCATCATAATTCATTAAAAATAAACTCTGGCAACATTCTAAAAGTAAGTGTAAGTGTGAGTGAAAATGAAATTCTTATACCCTAGCTCTATGTTAAAAGCGACAAAAGTTGATGAACATTTTGAAAATGAGGTTCAGATGCTTGATGAGAAACCTGTGTTGTACTCAGAAGTTGAAGACAGGTTGTTGCTGCGTGGTGAGAACATTGAGGGGACAACGATAGTTTACCGAGGTTGGATTTTGACTTGCGAAGCTTATTCAAGAATTAACGAACTGATTGTTGCACATGGTGGAAAAATGCTTGTATCTCCTGAAGCATATGTTCGCAGTCAATTTGCTGAGGGATGGATAAACACCTTTGAAGATTTGACTCCTAAAACATTTTGTTACCCATATTCCACTGATACTGAAACCATTGGAAAAGATTTTGTGGAATCCGAGCTTTCTTATGTTGTCAAAGGTTCAAGCAAATCATTAAAGCATGATTGGGACAACTCAATGTTTGCTAAAAATGGATCTGATGTTTCTCGTATCATAAATAATTTTAAGAACCAGGTTAACGAAAATGAAGAATCTACTATTCTGGTAAGAGAATTCGAAAACTGGCTTCCAGGAGAGTTGAGAGTTTGGTGGCTGAATGATAATTTCACTATTTCGCAACATCCTAACAATGAAAGTTTTGTTGATTTTGGCACCGAGTTTGAGGACTTTTTGAACAGATCTGTGAAAACAAAGATTATTGAACTTGATGCACGGGTCGTTTCTTCTGATTTTGTTCGAGATGAGTCAGGTATTTTCCGCTTAGTTGAGATTGGTAATGGTCAAGTAAGTGGAGCGAATGACTTTGAAGAAGTTCTACAATTGTTCAAATGACTCAAATTCTTTGGCTATCATGCTAAAATAGCTTCTACAAAATAATTCGAAATAAAAAATAATTATAAAATCAAGAAAAATTTACAATACATCAAAAAACACACGAAGAGGAGGTAAATCATGAATCAACTATTTCTTCACTTAGATAATGATGAAAAAATAAGAATTGATTATGTAACTTCTGATCTTCATCTATCTCACACTAACATTGCTAAGTACGCTGGTAGACCGTTTGACAATACTTCAAACACTTATCATATGGACTCAACATTGATCAAGAATTGGAATAGTATTGTTAAAGAGAATGACACGGTACTTTGTTTAGGTGATATGGCATTAGGTGATATGAGTCTGTCTATTCCTATGTATTCACAAATGAACGGTTTAAAGTATCTTATTCCAGGCAATCATGATGGCAATAGTTCTATCATGAAAAAGCGGTATAAAAAGAAGTTGGAGAAGCTTGCTGAGTGGGAAGCTTTGTATGAAAATGAGTTTATAAATCTTCCTGAAACAGGTGTAAAGCTTTCTTTAATGCTTGATGATAATGTAGAGTATAAAGGTTTTGCTTCTCATTATCCGCCTTATAATGATGGGCATCACGGGTTGAATAATGGGCTTGCTGATAAGTTCGAGAATTTTAGACCGTCAAAACCTAAGAAAAATGAGTTTGTGCTTCATGGTCACACTCACTCTAAGTCGCTTTATGATACGAATTTTAAAAATGTCTTTCATGTGGGCGTTGATGGTCATGAATTGAAACCTGTTAGTGTGGAAGCTATTTCTCAATGGTTTAATGAGTATTTGAATAGTTGACAATTGAGAATTTATTCAAAATAATCCAAGCTTACATAATTAAGCTTGGATTATTTTGAATTTTTTATATTAAGAGCGACAGTTGTTCATGCCAGAAGGTGTAAATATCCAGAATCCATAATACTGAAAGCAATCAATTATTTTCAATTGATGATTGCTAATTCAGCAAAAATACCGTTATGATCACTGAGGATAGTTCCCTTTGGATGTGTCAAGTAATCAAAGTTCACAGGGCAGCCATTTTTTCCATACCTCCACCCTCGTACAAAAATGTAGTCGATTCTACGACGTGGAATAAAACTTGTATCAATAACACCATTATTCATGGCGCTTTTTATACCGTACGGATTAACAGCATGATCAGATGTTGCCCAATTGTCTTCATTACCAGATAAATCATGAGCATCCAGCCAGAACGTAGAAGATTTATTATCAGAACCTAAGTCCTTTCCCTTTAAGAATCTCACTGGTCTAGAATCAGGGTCAGCATTTAAATCTCCACCTATCAAACTCACAGAAGCCGGGTTTTCCAGTTCCTTTTCTGCAGCAATTTTTTCCATAAGAGATGCTTGTTCTAATCTTGTGAAACCGTTAAATGGACCCCAAGCCAAATGAGCTGAGAAAACATTGTAAGACTGATCCTTAGCAACGGTTTTTCCACCAATAACTTGAAAATCCCAATGGTTCTCAAACTCAATCTTTTCCACAGGTGTTTTTGAAACTATCCCCACAGTGTTCGAAGTTCCATGATTATTCGGAAGCATAGAACCAATGATTTGATAAGAATACCCAACTTGTTCAAGAACTGAGAACAACTTATCTGGTGAAACAATTTCTTGAATACTTAAAAAATCTACTGCAGAATTTTCTAAAGTCTCTGCTAATGCTTCGTACCTTTCCATTAATTTTTCATTTTGATTAAGAATGTTTATTTGCCCAAACCCAACAGTTTCGTATTGTGTCATTTTTACCTTTATCCGTATTTATTGATAGTCCAACATATATATCTAAACATTCAACCTTTATTGAGCTTTTGAAAATTTAATAAAGGTTGTTATTAACATTCTTGACACGAAAGCTCGAAAATGTTATGATAGAATTCAACGAATCATGACAGAAAAGATGAGGATTTAATCATGGGAAACAAGATCGAGTTTGTTCACTACCTTCATGAGACTGGAAGCATCAACGAGAATGTGGAGAATTTTGAGTATTCTTTCCAGAGCCGAGTTGCTCCTACCCCGGATCTTGGTGATGTAGAGTATGATGTGGCTCTTAAGGCTGTGGATACCTTTTACGAGAATCGACCTTTCTACGAGATCGGAATTCGTATCTCGCTTGATGTCGAAACTGGTGAGTACGAGATTCTTGGAACAGTTTGACCAACAGTAGGATATTTTTGTTGTTAAAAACCGGAATAATTATCAAAACAAGAATATTTGATTAAACGAAATACATTAAGGAAATAATGAAACTGTCTATTGAAGATCGCGTTTTTCAAGCGCGGCGTAAGCTACAAAATAACCTTATCAACGAAAATTGTAGTGTGGTTTTTAATCCTCCCTCGGAGATGGAGCAAGATAACATCATTCCTGTTGCTCTTGTGAAGATCGCTAAGAAGGAAGATTTTTCTAAGATTCATAAGTTTGCGGTTGAACTGATTGATGAATATGAACTTGTAGGATGTGCTAAGCGTGACAATAAAGATGATGAAGCTTCAAAATTTACTATCTTTCTTTATGCTCGTCAGCCTGAAGAGCTGGACAAGTTGACTTTTCGTGATCTTGTTGATGAACTGAAATCAATTTTCACAAGAAACTTTAACAATTGACTATTTAACAGATTTTATAAGTTAAAGCAATTTAGTTCAAAATTCTTGCTTTAACTTATGCGCCTAAAAAGGCTTACAATTCACCCCTCAAATAAGCTTGGTTCTAAGGCGCTTATTTGAGGGGTGAATTCTGTTATTTTTAAGCTTTTTGTAAAAAACACAGTTTTAATATACCTTCCCTGATTTCAAAAAATTCTGTTTTAAAACCGCTTACAATTTTATTTTACAACAGTTCATTCGAATACTTTGAACCTTGACATTTTCTTTAAAATCTACTATAATTGAACAATAGTATAAGGTTTTAAAACACTAAATTGAAGCTTTAAAAGAACTGAGGTCAGTACAATGGTAATGATGGATAAAGTTTGAACAGATTGCAAAAAGACTGTTGCTTTTGAGGTACAGTTCGAAGATCTTGAAAAGTACAAGAACGGTGCTTTTGTACAGGATGCTTTTCCTTATTTGACTGATGACATTCGTGAACTTTTTGTTTCAGGTATTTGTGGCGAATGCTTCAACAGCTTGTTTGGTCCTAATCCCTTTGAGAATTGATTAGACCAACAGATTCTTATACATTTCATTTTGAACTAATTAATTTAACAATTTTGATTTCTCTATATGTAAGGATATACAAATGTTTGTTCCGCAGTCTGATGGTTATAGTCCTAACACGTATGCAATTGTTGATGGAACCATGAAGGAATCTTATTCTGAATTTGGGAATCGCAGTGAATACTCTTTTAATGCTTATTGGATTGTTTCAAAGTCTAACACTAAAGGAGCGTTGGCTTATGGGAATCTTAAAATTTCTTTTTTAAATGATTACGCTATGGATCTTGATGGTGTTTCTGATTATAGGCATCTTTCGCTTCAAGAAGTTTTAAACTATTCGAGTGAGGTGAAGTTGAAGGATGTAGAGCGAAGAGGTAATGGGTATTTTAATCATAACCCTAAAGAAACTCGTGGTCATGCTTCTGTGATTTTTGGCAAAGGTAATGCTTGGACTTCTGGTGTGAAGGATGAGGTCTTTAAGCAGCTTGTTGATGCTTGGTTTAACCTTCCAGCGCTTCCTCCGGGGACTTCTGGTTGGTTAAAATTCAAGAAGTGAAACGCTGCTGTTTAGTGCTTGACAAAGGGGACAGCGAAATTTAATAGTAAGTTCTAGAAAGTTTAGTTCCTGTGAGTAATGTTTTGAATAAAATTTTTAAAATTGGAGAATTGTTATGATGGTTAAAGAAGTTGGCGAATGGGCTGAACCTATTATGGTTAAAGTCAATGGTAAAGAATATGCTACGCAACTTTATAATGGTGTTCAGCGTTTTGTTCCTAATAGGGTTGTTGAATACATGATGGATAATGAAGCTAAAGAGTTTGAACTAAATCGTGGTCCTGGTCGTTCTGGAAATGATTTGAACACTATTGCTATTAAAGTTCTTGAAGGAGTAATTCCTCTTGAAGATTATATTGAATTTCAAACTATGCATGGATATAGCGTTGCGGGTTTCTGTGACTCAATTGATAGTTTTATAGACAATTTCGCTGGTGAAGCAGAAGATTTGTTCACTGTTGAGAACCCTTTGTGGGAGAAAAACTGAGATTTTTGAAATATTTATTTTTAGCTTAGAGGGGGACAACGAAATGAATGAAGAGTTAAAGAACATTGAGGAAGAGCTTGAAGAAGTTCTTGATGAATATTGTTCAGCAGGTTACGTTGAGGATGATGGTCGAGAATTTAAATGTCGTAGAAGAAATTATTGGTCCGAAAAAGAACAAAAATTTTGGGAACATCCTGGTGGACATATGTACATGACAAATAAAGGTTCTGAAACTTTGAAATTTAAAGAAGAGAATGGTTGGCATTTTGACAATAAAGCTTTGCTTTCTCTTCAGCCTGCAGCTTCGCACGCGCCTGAAGATTGTACAAGAACAGGTTTTTGCTGGTGGAGAACCGATAAAGACATTTGAATTCTCCCCATAGCTAAAACACAAGGGGGCATCCAACAATAAAAAGTGTGATTTTTCTGTAACTTATGCAGCAATGGTATTTGACAATGGTTCAAAAAATAATTATTTTCAAATATTTGACATTATGAAATTTTATTGATATAATCTTATTAGCAAGCTCATTAAAGCAGTTACTTAATTAATTGGATAACTAAACACACTGTTTTGTCTTTCTTGCTTTTAACCACCTGTTCGCTTCGGCTATCAGGCACAGGCACTCAGACAGTTTTCTGTTATGAGTGCCTTGTTTTTAAAATAAAAAACAATACTTGACATTAACTTATTGATATGTTAAGATAAATATTGCTGGCTCATTGAAGCAGTTACTTTACTGTTCATAAAATCCACTGTTTCGTCTTTCCAGCATTAAACTTTAAGCTTTGAATAAACTCGACACTTATTTGAAGCACTATGAAAATTACAAAAAACGTCGTTAAAACAAAGAACACAAAGAACACTGTCAATCGGTCAAAATTTAAAGAGGAGAATAAGATGTCAAAAATTACAGAAGACTTCATCGAAAGCGCACTACGAAACGGTGTGATTATTCGCAGCTCCTCTAAGCCTGGTACAGAAGCTTCAACAAATGTTGCATACGCTTTTGTACTTGAAATGGCTAACCTCGGTTTCAAAGTTGATCCCGAAAGCCTCCAGGATATCAGCGAAAAAGACTTTACTAAGATTATTAAGCGTGCACGAGTAGTTGTTGGTGCTGACCGCAACATGAAGCCTGTGTATCCAGGATTCCCTAAACAGGTTCAAGAACTCAGCACGCTCACATTGCTTGTTGAACAGTTGATGCACTATTGGTCTGGGGGAACACTTCTTCCTGACTACCCTGATGTAGTGAGAGGTCAGATTCCTCTTAAGGATATTGCACGTCTTGACCCTCGTGCAACAAAAGTCATGACAGCACGTGAGGCTTCTGACTTTTTCATGAAGAAATTGACCACAGATACCATAGCTCTGTCTGATAACGACAAAGAGCTTCTTCGTGGTAGCATGAATCTGGCAACTTTCAATATTAATGATGCTGCTGATGTAATTCGCCATGCCAAAAATGGTGAAAACCTTCAAACTTTTGTTGTTCTGGCAAAGGATAAGCTGAAGAATGCTCATTCAGTTAACGAAATGGTACAGTCATGGGTTCCTTCTGTCCACAATATTGATGAATTGCTTCGAGTAGTACTTGCTTTGGCTACGGAAGAGGTTCAGGGTGCTGTTACTGTGAATTATGATCAGGCTGTTCGTAATCTTGATGATTCTCAGACTAAGAATATTCGTATGGTGAATCTTTCACGTCCTTCTCGTCGTGTCATCATGAATCGTTTGTCTGAACTTTCAAAAGGTTTTAAGGTGGATAGTGTTGTAGCTCATCGTAATCTTTGGCGAAGGGTTATGCGCATGATCCACCCTTATAGCCTTTCTCTTGATGTTAACGCTAAGCGTGCTTCTGACATTATTCATGAGAACATTGAGTATAAAACTTATAACTCTCTTGTGGAGGAAGCTCTTGCTGAAGAGGACGTGCGAACAGTTGTTGATTTGTTGAGCTCTCATCAGCCTGGCAACCTTCTTCGTCGTCTTGTGTCTATTCTTCGTATGTCAAAAAACAAGAATGATGTGAAGGCTATTGTGTCAGGTTTGAACAAAGCTGCTCATAACTCTCGTTTGACTACGCTTATTTCGGCATATAATGGTGTTTTGGTTGCTAACGATACTCACGCTAGGGTTACTCGTGTTGCTGGGCTTCATAATTCTCTTGTGGAGAAGGAAGTGAAAAAAGTTGATGAGGCTTATGTTTCACTTGTTGTGGATACTCTTCGTGAAGTTATTGTGAAGAAACTTGCTGATTCTGATGCTCCTTCAGCTCCTGTTGGTGTTAATGATTCACAGGCTGTTTCTCTTGTGAATCGTGATGCTTCTACTTCTGATCGTGAGATGAGTCGTGGCGAGAAGTTTGCTCTTTCAGGTGAGGGAGACACTATTCGTTTATTCAATCATTGGCGAAACAACCAGAAGAACAGTGGATACATTGACACTGGTGTTGTTATTCTTGATGAAGAATTCAACAACCTTGCTGTTATCACGTGGAATTCTTGGCAGACAGGTCGTAAGTGGTCTACTTATAGTGGTGATAAGCTTGTGTACCCCGGAGATGATGCTGTGGAGTACATTGATGTTGATGTCAATAAGCTAAAAGAAAATTATCCTTCAGCTGCTTGGGCTGTGTTGACCTTACAGTCTTACAGTGGTTTCCCTTTGAATGATGTTGATGTTATTGCGGGTGTCATGGTGCGCAGCAAGCCTGACTCGGGTGAGGTTTTTGACCCTCGAACTCTTGCTACTGCTTTTAAGCCTTCTGTTTCTTCTCTGCAGGCTGTTCCTCTTGCTGTGGATTTGTCAACTGGTGAAATGATCTGGGTTGATTCTTCTAGTGGTTCAACAATGTCTGGTATGAGTGCTACAAGTGACACTTCTGTGGGTGCTGTGGTTTATGATGAAATTATTCGTCCTCGTTTGACTATTGGTGAACTGGCAGCGCTTTGGGCTGAGGCTCATGGGGTTGAGACTAATTCTGATGAACCTGCTGACAAGAAGGCTGTAATGAGTTTGTTGCAGTGATGTTTTTCATTGAATAATAATGCGGTTTTGTTCTTACACAAGAGCAGAGCCGCATTATTGTTAATAGCCATAGCCGAATAATGCGAATAATATGGTCATAATAATGTGGCGAAAGCCCGAAGAAAGACACTTGACAAACCTTAAGATGTTGGTATAGTATCGTCTTATCAGGAAAGAACAACGTAGATAGGATTCTATAATGGATACGCAGAACAAGGTTTTTGACATTACGTTCAAGGCAAATCATGCAGCTGCTAAGAACTATGGTGAGAGTTCAATTTCTTTTGCCATGATTGCTAGCTTTCTGGTTTCTGTTTGTATCCTTAGCCTATTCGTTCCGTTTTTGATTGCTTTTGCGATTTCTGTTCTTTTTAGCTACATTATTTTCAAGAAGCTGTCAATCTTCTTTAAGGCGAAGCAGATTTCAGCACTGGAAGAGAATCGACGTAAGGTGGACGCTGTGATTGCCCCTTATGGTCTGGCAACGTATTATGATGGTAGCTGGGGATATTTCGATAAGATGACATTTTTTGATAAGGAAACGGATGATGTTTACCGTTCTGTTGCTGGTCGTGTCAATGGTAATGTTGTGACGATGACTATTTCAAACGACTGATAACAACGAAGAAAAACATGTTAAAATGTAAACAATAGCCAAAAAAGTTAGGATTCTAACATGTCAAAAACTAAAAAAGTTTATCCCCAATATAAATCAGACTGTCTTAATGCTTTTGTGTATTCTATTTTATTAATGCTTATGTCTATATCATTCAATATGAGAAATCTTGAAGATAAAATCCCATCAAACAGCTTGTTTAATACTGGAATGATAATAATCATTGTAGGATATATTCTTGTAATATTTTATTTTGTGCTTTCTGTGTCGAAGATATCTCGTAATTCGACTGGTGAGACAAAAACCAGAAATACAAAGCTTATTGTTTTTTCGGTGATCAATGTTGTATTTGCTTTATCTAACCTTGTTTTAATGTCCATAAGTTTTGGTAACATTGATGATAATACACTCATAATGTTGGGGATAATCAACACAGCCTGTATTTTTGTTTTTGCTGTCATTGTTTTCATAAGCTGGTTAAAAATTAAACCTGTTTCTGAGACACTGGATAGAGATAGTATTTCTTCAACTGATGCGGTGTGAGCAAGATTTGATCGTATTGAATTTGCCTTCTTAACCTCATAAAGAAATAGTGTGAGTATATTTGTACTATAACAATATACTCACACTATTTCTTTAGCTAGAAAATAACAACTATTCTAGATTCCGCAAATTTTTGAACTATCAAATAGTGGATAGTTCTTTCTTTAACTTATTGATTTGTTTGTTCAATTTCTCAAACCCTAATCGTTCTTTGTCAGAAATCCAGTCAATCACAGAAAATAGACCATCATTTGTTTCTGTTTTTCCTTTTCGTTCTAACTCATCAGCTTGTTTCTGTAGCTGCTCAATTTCACCGCTAATCATTTGATCTGCTAGGCGAATATCTTCAGAAGTGATTATTGAACTTTTTTCAATGTTCCACCACTTCCATACAACGTTTTTCCATCCGGGGACAACGAAGCCTTCTTCTATAGTGTCTTCTTTTACTATTCCGTTAAACAATCGAATGTTCTCGTCAAGAATTTGAATAATCTTGTTTGATAGTTCTTCTGAGATTTCTGTGCTCATATGTGCTTTATACAGTGATTGAACAATGCCTTCTGGTGAAGCTGTCAAGAACTTGTTCCAGTTTTCTTGCGCTGAATTTAGCGATTGTTTCACCATGTGTTCAATGTTCTCTGTAAGCGTTTCAGAGAGTTTGTCTAAGTTGTTTTGAACATGTTTCACCCATTTATCATTTTTCGCTTTGTTGTTTAGTTGGGGATCAGTTCTGAATAATCTTTGATACGTGGTTTCGAGATTTCCGGGGTCAATGTCAAAGATGTAAATTGATGAGATTGCTTTTAAAACATTATGTTCATATTCACTGGGGTCAATTTGAGTGTTTTCATCAAGTGATGCGGCGAAAGCGTAGTTGAGTTTGTGCCATAGAATTGTGGAGATATAATTTCCGGTTCCTACTGCTGGTTCGAGAACTTTTGAAGAAATTACAGTATCTTTTTCTTCTTTGTTCAGTGTTGTGTAATTGTGCTCGTAAACAGCTTCTCTGGGCATTATTCCTACGTCAAACACCATTTTATCTACTATCCAACGGGGAGTGAAGACTTCACCTCGTTTTTGCCCGTTTCCTACGTCTGGTGTAAATTCCCATCCATCAAGGAAAGGCTGGTAGGTACAGTTTTTTGGGTTTGACATTATTGAACATTCACATTCTTTGCTTCTGTGCAATTCCAGTGCGTTTTTTCTGTGAGCTCTTTTTGCCGGTTTATCAACTGTTGCTGACATTGGTTTATCCTTATCATTTGTACTTTTGCATAGCTATTTTATCAAAATATTTTTATAAGAAGTAGAAACATTGCTTATGTTTTTTATGGAATATTATCTATATTGAACTATATTGCATTGATTAGATATTTTACTGTGTAGCTTTCTCATGAGGAGATTTATAAATAATTTTGAAATACCATGTAAAAGATGACTTCACTATTGGAGTATGTACAGCTGAAAAAACAAAATGTCGCTATTTGAAGAATGATGAAGTGAATCATTTTAATAAAGAAGCTGAGACTTTTCAGTATGTAAAGTTGAATCTTTCGGAGCAGAATTCATCTAATTCGCTTTTAAAAAGAGAAAATAGTGGATTTTTAGAAAGAGAACCCTCTTTGACCTTGATCAGCGGTGGATTGTCAATTGTTGAAATTTCCGAAAACAGCAATGGAACATTCACCCTAGTAGAAATTTCTCGAAAAGTAATAGCTGGATAATGACGAAATGAGAATTGTTTGACTTTTGTTAAAGTAATGTGATATGGTGTTGAAAATGATTAATTGAAAGACAAGGGAGCACTAACATAATGAACGATGCTGTTGTGAAAAAGAATAGTATTTTTTCTGATCAAAATGGAAACATTATTCTTGAGAAGAAGCAATTGCCTTCTATCTATCTATTTAAACTTCCTTCTTTCAATAGACAGGTCGAAAAAGCCTGTACAAAGGTTGGCTATACAGTTCAACTCCCTACAAGCAGAACTGGACAATGGACTGTTCTGGGAGGAATTTATAAAGATCTTGTGCATCTTGCTGACATTCCGGCATATTTCGTTAGTGAAGACGGAGACCCTGTATATTTTATGGATCATGCTGTTCATAAGCTTCTTGAATCGGATAATTATAAGAAAATTATTACTATGAAAAGCGTGATTACGCAATTTGCTGGTGAACATATTTCGCAAGAGTTGTTCTACAATACAGAAGATGAACAACGTGAAATTACAGAAGATGATTTGGTGAATAAATATGTGCCAATGTTGAAGAAAATCTACGAAAGCAAGATGTACTCGGGCTTTAAATTCTATAAGGATTTTCGTGAAAGTGCTGTGGAGAACAGCATTCATTTTACACCTAAAAACGACTTTGGTTTGCGCAATTTTCAGGACAGTTTTGTTGCTGCTGCATTTGCGTATTTTGTGCAACATTTGGACAATGAGAGTATGGCAAAGTATCTTCTCAGCGCACCTACTCGTTCTGGAAAAAGTTTTATGGCTGCTTCTCTTGCTATGCGAATCGTTGACTATCTTTCAAGTATTGGCAAAAAAGAAAATTTGGTGCTTGTAGTTTCGGGTATTGCTGATGTTGGTGTTGAATGGCAAGAAACTTTTGAGGCACATAAAACTTTTAATCAAAAAGATGTAAATGGTAAGGGTAAAACTAAGTTCGCTTTTATTACCCGTAATGAGCTTTTACAAAATGGTTCGGGAGCTGTTGAAGATGCTTATGACAATGGTGCTGAGAATGTTATTGTGTTTTTGACATTGCAGGACTTGAACGGTAGCTTTACAGACAAAAAAAGCAACAACTTTAAGGCGCATGATTTTTTAAAGATTGAAGAAGACGGTATTTCTCCTGTCGATTTCATGATTGTTGATGAAGCTCATTTTGCTGCGTTTAATCGTCATGGTGAATATAGCTCTATGATTGCGCGTGAGGATGTAAAAGCAATTGATAAAGATGAAGATATCAATATGTCAGAAGCAGAATTTGAAGTAGTTGCCGAAGAATTCCAAAGTATCAAGCCAACAGTCGGAACTTTGTATGTGAGTGCCACTCCTTATAATGAGTTGATTGGTGGGGATAATTTTTCTGTGTATAACGGCAATATGACTATTATTAGCAAGCAGGATATCAGCAATGAAGCGGAAGTTTGGAATGCGGAAAACCCGGAAGCTGAAGAATGGGAAAGCCCTTATTACGGATTGCCGAATGTTTATAACTTTGCGGTGGACGTTGGTGTACAAGTCAGTAATATTCTCGAAGTTAGTAAGGGTGGCATTTTTGTTAACGAAGAATCAGCGCATTCTTTGATTTGGAATTTTTTTGGTTTCAAATATTCTGACGACTATCTTTACCCTGTTGTTGTTTCTGACCCTGTTTATCAAAATTCAGGCATGGGGAAACATATAATTATCACAGTTCCTTCTTGTTTATCCGCTGATGCTGTTGAAAAATCGTTGCTTGATCTTGATAAACAGCATGGTAAAGATTTTGGCTATAAGGTGATGAATGTATCTTCTGACGATTCAGCGCATGTTTATCGTAAAAAAAATGCTTTGGATATTAAACGAGAAATTTCCGAACTTGATCAAAAGGGCGAAAAAACTGTTGTTATCACTGTTGATCGTTTGACTACAGGTGTTACAGTTAAGGAATGGGACACCGTTGTGTTTTGGCGAGAAATGTCAAGTGCTCAGAAATTTGATCAGTTCAAAGGCCGCAATGGCACACCGTTTGTGGCTTCCATGATTGATAATGATGGTGGTAAAATTAAGCGTGTTGAAAAACAAAATGTTGCGGTTATCTCTTACGCTCCTGAACAAATGCTGAAGATTGCTTACGAAACAGCTCACACTATGGCACGGGTCAAGCAAGATGAAGAAAAGTTGAAAAATACTGAAGATAATACCGATGAAGATAATAGTTTTGAAGGACTTTCTACACTTGAAATTATTGAAGAAGAGCTGAAGGTTTCACCTACCTATGTTTTCTCTGGTGGGGACAGTATGCTTAAAGTGGATGCTAAAAACATTCTTAATGAAGTTCTCAAAGCTCAAAAGAATCTTGGACCACGCGAATATGCTGGTAAAGTTGATCTTGATCTTTCAAATGTAATTTCAGATACTGCGCTTATGGCACAATTAAGTCAAATTTCGGCTGATGAATCTAACCTTTCTATGTCAATTTCTGCTTTTGAAAATGAGCCTATTCCAGAAGGTATGTGCCAGTTCGTTCAAGGCTGCGAAAAGTCTGTTGTGGAAACCTTGGACAATTATTCTGGCTTGTATTGCAAAAAACATTTGTATTTGAAGGCATCTATTGATGAAGAAAACTCAAAAAACATTCCTGAAAAAAACAAGAAGGCTGAAGCTTTCAAGGATTCTCTTTCTGACACGGAAGTTAAAGAAGTTGAACAAGAGAAGAAAAACATTACACAAAGAATCATTAACCTTATTAGCGTAGTTCTTATGTTTGTTGCTTTGTCCAAAGATGACGAAGAAAGCTTGAAAGATGTTGTTCAAAATATTGAGAATGAGAATAACCTTGACGCACGTAGAATTGCAAAACATTTGGGAATTGATTTACCCTTGTTGAAGACTTTGCAGAAGAAGCGTACGTTTAATTACACTTTAGATAATCAGATTTTCTTAATTAACAGTAATTTTGAAAACATTGATGAGAATTCTTCTATTGATGAAGTATGGGATGCTATGACTATTCTTATCAATGGTTTTGGACGTTTTTCAAACAATGAGATTCCGACACCTTCAAAAGTTGCTGAGCTTGTTGTAAATAAATTTGAATTGTCAGAAGAGGATTATAGAGAATTTGCTCAAAATGGTGTAAGTGTTATGGACAATGGTTGTAAAAGTGCTGTAATGCTTGTTGAGTTTTCTCGTAGAGCTTTGTTAGATGGCGTAAGTAATTCGAAATTGAACATGTTTGCCGTGCCTACATCTCCAGCTACTTATGAACTTATTAGAAAAGTTTACGAATTGTTGAATTGGGACATTACAAACATTTATTATTCTGATTTTGTAAATAATCTTGATACAGTTAGTTTGATGGAAATGGCTGTTGAGCAAGAAATTGGCTGTCAGCGTGATAATGCTGATGATTGTCCTTTCCATGGCGATAGCAAAGTAGCTGATAAAGCCAGAAGCAGTGAGTGGGCTGTTAAGGGTACATCTTTCCCGAAGAAGACGAAAAAGATGTCTGATGAAGATTTTGAAACACTTGTGAATGTTTACCCTGAGACAGTGATGGATAAAGTTTTAGAAAACATTTTTGGTAAGATTATTGATGAGAACGATCGTGATATGGCGAAAGAGTTTTGGGAGAGAATTGTGAAAGATGTTCAAAAGTTTGATTTTGTGATCAGCAACCCACCCTATCAGCTAAATGAAGACAATGGCAGTAGCAATAACACAGCAGAGAATATTTTTCATTTATTTTATTTATCATCTTATGCTATTGGAAAAACTATATCTATGATTTTCCCTGGTGGGCGATGGATGCAGCGTTCTACGCGAGGAAATGAAGCAGCGAATGCTATTTTTCCGACAGTAAACTCTATTGACTGGTATCCGAATGGTGACGAAAAAGGTATTCAAAAGATTTTTCCTGGCATTCGTATTTCTGATGGAGTGTCAATTGTTTCAGCAGAGAATGGGAAAAATAATGCTTTTGTTAAAGTAAATGGGTTTGAATTAGAGCGCCCTAATTCCATTGGTATTGTTCCTTTGAGCGGTGGTATGGCTTCAATCATTGAAAAAACCCAACATAAGAGTACCAGGGCCATTATTCACCGGAGGCAGTCAAGGGCATTATTTGGATTGCCTTCATACTATACAGAGCGTTTTTCTGGAAATGTAGCAAGCATTGAAGAGGGGTTGAATGGTTTGACAAACCCTACTAAAGCAATGTTAGCAAATACTGCCATAGGTACAGCTAAAAAAGTTAAAGAATATTGGATTAATAAAGATGTCATCAAATGGACAACATTAAATTCCCGCATTTATGAAAACTATAAGGTTTGCGGGGCTGATGGAGCAACTGGAAAAAACCCCGAATTAACAACGTATCGAGTTGTTCCAAATGAATACATAGTGGGCGAATCATGGCGAGTAGTTGGTGATTTTAAAACTCAAGAAGAAGCGCAAAATTATCAAAAATACTTAAGTACTTCTTTTTCAAGAAAATTGCTAGCTGAAAGCAAAGGTGGCAAAAATAAAACTTGGGGCTATTTTGTTCCTGACCTTGAAGATTACACGGACAATAACCCAGACATTGATTGGAGATTACCACTTGATCCACAATTGTATAAATTATTCGATCTGACAGAAAAAGAAATCAAAGTCATTGAACAAGATTGAATCACAAAACTTGACAAATTTTTTGTAATATAGAATAATAGATCAAGATAGAAGAAAAACTGGAATTAAACAGAATATAAAACTTTATATTTTTCAATACTATATGAAAACTGTTCTTCACAAAATGTGTTGAAAAAATATATTGAAGGAGTTATGAAAATGTTTGATTCGTACGATGCTCTAAGTTCTTGGGCTATGCCTTATCTGCAGGAAGCTGCTGGGTCCCACCGTGGAATTATCGAAATTCGAGGTATCCAGGTTTCTATTGACATGGACCCTGGAGATGGAAGTGATCATGGTTCCATTGATCATGTTTGTCAAAGTTATTGCGCTTATCCTCGTTCTGGAATTATGATTTCTGGAATTGGAATTCGCGCAAGTGGAAGCGAAGTTCGTCTTCATCATGAAATTGATGCTGACTCATTCAGTTTTGTTGATTTTCTTGACGAAATTCAGCGAACCGCTGCTGAATGATTGATGAGATTAAAATACAGTTGGACAAGATTAGGTAATAATCCTTTAATCTTGTCCAACTGTATTTTTGTTTATTGAATAATTGCTAGCTTTCAACAATTATTAACTGTTGGCTAAATTCCGCAAGGACTTCATAAAATGTCTATACAACCAGATTGAGAAGTACAGGGGACAACGAAAAATTAAACTCAGTAATCCGTAACAGTCTGAAAAAGAACAACCCACTCATCATCTTTAACGCTACTCAAGACTTCCTGCATATTTCTTCCAAGATTATAAAACTCTTCCAAACGGTTCTCACCATAAAGATTTTTACTAACCTTAACTTCCTTTTTGTTCCTGAAAACAGTAGTATTTTCGAATTTTTGAGCAAGATGCCAGTAGAAAAGGTTTTCCTGAGCCTCTTGTACAGTCCCTCTATAACGTTCCTCATCACCTCTAAACTGCACAAGTCTTCTCCTGATCATCAGCTGCGATTCTTCTTTTGAGCCAGCTTCAACATAAGGTTCGATAAGGTTTTTGAACATTGCATAATCTCGTTCAGCAATTGTTTCGAACTCTTTGTATAAACGGTCCAGATCAAGTGAAATTCCTTTAATTGCCAATGCTGTAAAACTGTAAGGATCACTAAAATTAGGCTCGTAATAAGTTCCCTCTTCAGAGTTTATTTTATAAGGAAGAGCAAAGCGATGTTGCGTGTGAAGTGGGACAAAAGATTCACCTTTTCTTTTTACATTATTAGCAAAAGCTTCTTTAAGCGGATTAGGATCATCATCAGACCCGTTAACGTGCTTTGGGTTCCAGCCATCAATCTTAGTAATTAACATGTCCATTTGATTAACTCCTTATTGTACTGATAAGCAAGTTTTTAATTCTTATCAGTTGTTTTCCTCTTCATGGCTTTCTTCGAGGTTTTCTTTCTTCCAATTTTCTACTCTCCGGTGAAGCTCTTTGAGCAGAGGTGAGTCCAGATGTTCAATGTTCTCACGCTCTGTCCCGTCATCTTCAAAAACTTGAATAACAATAGCTGCAAGTTTGATGTAAGCAGTTTCCAAAGGAATACCATAAACATCAAGACGAAGATCGTGGTAGTGATGAGTATGGTCACCTTCTACGCTTCGTCCAGCTTCAAGTGCCCATTGATAATCATCCGCTGAGCCAAGAGCTTCGGTCCATACACGAGAAGCATAATTGTCAGTATGCCACTGAGCATCAGGATCAACACTATCCCTCCACCAGAAAGCAGGATGATAATTGATAAATTGATAAGCATCAACAAAATTAGTCGGCTCTTCTTTGTAATTCTGAGTATATACAGCAGATTTATCAAATGCTTGTTGAAGAGAGCTGACCAACTCTTTGTTGTCAAAGTTGATAACCTCTTTAATCCATTCTGGAAGTTTGGTCATTTTTTGAAATTTCCTTCCCAAGTGTAAGTGTCATAGATTTCTGCTGCAAGATGAACAATAGCTTCTTCAATAGTCTTGCCAGTGCATGTATGCTCAAAATCTTGTGATGAGCTTTTCTCAAAAACTTTTGTAGAAGCCTGCCACACATAGTTTTGACCATTGATTACAGCGATTTTTGAAATACTTGAATGATCTTCAAACCAGTAATCACGAATCGGGTTATCACCAATTCTCCAATTCAACATGTGAGTAGAAATAAAATGCTCAGATTTAAAGAAACTGCGGGGATCTTCAAGATAACTTTCTTGCCCATCCTCACAAAGATAAATTCTGTAAAGAAAAGTTTTGTAGTCCTGATCATTAGTTCCAAAAAACAGCATCCTGTTATCTGTCGTAACCTGACCGAAACTTCTGTCTTTCAGCAAATCAGGAAAATCACCAATAAGCTTAGTGTTATTGTCATCTACACGAGAATCATCATGCGCTTCCGCTGTTCCATCAAAGTAAATGACTTCACCTTGTGTTGGTGTATAAACGTATTTGTCAATTGCTTCATCATAGTGAAGAGTGTTCGGTGCTTCTGGCTGCTTAATATGAGCTTTGAGCCATTCAGGAACAACAGGATTTTCCATCCACTTTTCAATCTTTTGCTCTTCTTCGTCAATTGAATTCATCAAGCCCTCTTTCAAAATATTATTACCATCAAACAATACTATACAAACGCATATTGTATTACATAAAGTTTTCTACATTTAGATTATAATCTTATTTTAGTATTTTGTCAAGCATGACTGACCGTTAAAATAACACTCAACTATTATTTTCGCCTATTACTTCTTTTTAGCTTGTTGAAGGTTAAGTATTGTTTCTTGACTTTCACTTGGTTTTATGCTATTGTGATAGAACTATTCTCATTTGAGTTGGTTAATCTTTGTGAAGGAGTTCATGTTATGTCTTATATTCTGAATACTGTTGTTCATAAGGTTTCTAAGAGTGATTTAGAGCAGCTTCATGCGGATTATCCTTTCACTGCAGGATATTTCAAGGTTATTGACTCTCTTGACGAAGCAGTTGCAAAGATTACCGATGAAACGAATCGTTCTCTTCCTTCGCATGAGGCTGTGCTAAGTGTTGAAAATGCTTATGAAGATGTAGATAATCGAGTTTACAGAATTGCTTTGAAAATCATGGATTAAAAATTATTAGTCACTCTTATCCATTTTTAAACGTGTAGTGTTGGTTTTTGCCTAAAAAATTATTAGTTCTTATTTTGGAGTTGGTTAGTTATGAGTCGTGAAGTTCGTCGGGTTCCTATGGGTTATGAGCATCCTGTTGAATATAATCCTTATTGGGTTAGTCATAAATCTTTGGAAGTGAAACAGCATGGTCATTATATTGATAAAGGTATTCCTGAAGATCGTCGTTTTATTGGACTGTTTGACGGTAATGACTATGAGCGTGATGTTGAGTCCCGTGAAGAAGTGATTGAAAAAATCCGCAATAAAGAGGGTTTTACTTGGGATTGGGCGTATAAATTCCATTTTGTTGGATATGACAGCAACTATTATGGCAAGTGGATGGAGGCTGATCCTAAATTTGTTTTTGATGAGTGTGATCTTGATGATTTTGTGGTTGTCAAAGATGAAGAGCATTTAGTGGAGTTGCTTGTTGAAAAAGAACTGCGTAATCCTGTGAAGAAGAGTAATTATACTGCCATTCCCGAACTTGATGCTGATACTGATGGTTTCGGTTATTGCTTGTATGAGACTGTGAGTGAGGGAGCGCCTGTTACGCCTGTTTTTGCTACTGCTGAAGAACTTATTGATCATTTGGTGAACGTGGGTAATTTCTGGGGCGAAAAATACGAGCGTAGAAATGCTGAGGCTTTAGTTGGCACGGGGTACTCTTTGGGTTCAGCTGCTATTGTTGACGGAAAGTTATATAATTCTTCTCTTGAAGCTGCAGATTTGAATGATGCTTTGGATAAGAGTTGAAGAAGGCGTTTAAATAATAAATAAGAGAGGCTTTAATAATGATTGATAAAGATGTAATTTTAACACCTACTGAGGATCTTGTGGTGGAAGTATTGATTGCACGATATAGACTGGGCGAAGTTCTTTGGACATTTGATAGCAAAGTTTCGAAACAGATTAAATCTCTTGAGAAAAAGGGGATTGTGAATTCTATGAGTGGTATTGTAGAAAACACTGTCCGAGCGAGTTTCACTGATGCTGGTTTTGCTAAATATTGTAGTTATGATTATCAAGCTCCTATTGGCAAGGATAATCCTGTTGTTGCTGAAAAGCTTGCGGAGATTTCACGCGAAGCTCGAAACGTTCAAGAAAATATTTGATTTTTAACAATAATATAAGATAAACAATAAGGAGAAAAATGTCTGAATATATTATTAAAAAAGTAACTGATACTAATATAATAAAGTTAGCAGATTATATTCTGCCAAACGATAATGTATTCCTTGCTGGAGGAATTTTTAAATGGCTATTTCGTTTTGACAGGGAAGACAAACTAGTGTTATTTGGATCTCCTGATTACGAAATATATCAAGCTCGAAAAAGAGATTTTGATTTATTTTCTTATTCCGAAGAAGGCTTCAATAATGTTAAAAATTATTTTGAAGTTGAATGTCCTGATTATTATAATTTGGATGAACATTTTGGATCTTATGGCACTCTTAACAATTCTGCAGTGTATGAGCATAAGTCTGATCGTTTAACAGTACACTTAGATTTAGTACATAAGTTTTTTGGATCACCCGAAGAAATTCTAGAACAGTTTGATTTCACTGTTACCCAATGTGCTTTGTACAAGAAAGACGGATTAGTGTATCTTATATATAGTGATAGTTTTAAAAATGATTTTACAAGCAGAACTCTTGCTTATGTTACAACTCCTGATCGTAGTGAGCATGTATTAGATAGGCTTATTAAATATATTGACTATGGGTTCACACCATCTGAAGAAACGATAAAGCAGGGATTATCCGTGGCTTTGAAAGATACTCTTTGGGGTAATGTTGAAGTTGAAAAACTTTTTAAGAGCGATTCTCTTGATATGATTAAAAAAGTTTCAAAAGTTCTGAGGCTAGTCCAAAGATGAAGTGATTTCATAATTATTGTTTTTCTCGTAAACAAAATTCTTGTTATAATGTTTTACAAAAGTATCAATAAAAGATTGGATTTACTATGTTTATTGCCGAAGTTTACCCTATTTGGGGTTTCGTTATTGCAGTTGTAGCATTTTTCATTGGTTTTTTACTAAGTTTCTTTTTTAGTATATATAGAAGTTTCGTTTCATCTTTTTTTAATGGGTTAATGGCTCTTGCTGTGGCAAGTGTGTTTGTCGTTTTCATTGTAATAGTAGCACCTATTGAAAATGAATCTTTCACAAACCCTAATGAAAGACCCTCTCTTTCTATGTTTGCTTATGTCAATAAAGAAAAGATGAACGATACAATTGCTGAATCTATTAATGTTGAAAAAGTTTCTGTGGATATGGGTGATGGTGATAGTAGAGTTGTAAAATCAATGGGTGAAGGAGACATCTTTGATTTCACAGGTATTGATAATGGTTCAAAAATTGAAGGTTCATTGTACTTCACTGATGACAGTGTAGAAATAATTGTTGAATCTAAAGAAAACATTAAAGAAGAATTTAGCATTCCTCTTAACTGATTAAAAAAACAACAATAAAGAAAGAGATCTGATTTGATGAATATTTTAAAATTTACTAAGTCTTTTAGTAAGAAAGTTAATGTTTATCCAGCTCCTGTTCCTGTTTTGTTGTCTCCTGAAAATTTAGCAAAACTTTCAAAAGAAGATGCTGAAAAAACTGTTCAAAATTGGGAAAATGGCTGGAAGAACAAAAATGAGCAGGATAAGATTAATTTTGAGTATGCTCTTGCTCGTATGACAATGTGTTTCTCTCTGAGTAATATGGGAAAAAGTTTTACTCTGTTTGGTGATAATCGTAGAGATTTTCAACATACGAATTGTTATTCTTGGTGTCCGCATGATGAATGGTTTGTCAATAATGAGAAATTTATTGATAGTTTTGAAATGTATCGTAAGGAAAACTCGGTTTCGGGAAGTTGATGATTGCTTCAATGTGGCCTTGACAACCTGGTTCTTTGTGGTATAGTTGCGGTATTAGCAAAGAATCGACTACCAAGGAGTTTTCGAAATGAACATTAATGACCGAATGGATCGTGTTGAGACTTATCGTGCTCGTCAGGATACAAAGCGTGCGATTGTTTTTCTTTCTGTTATTGCTCTCATTTCCGGAATCATTATTAATGTCTTCGCTGTGATTTCTTCTTCTGAAGCCGTTGGAATGACTTTCTATGAGGTTGCTCCTTTCGAAACTGTTATCCTTATGTTTCAGCATAATCTTGTTCTTTTTATTCTCTCTGCTGTATTTTTCTTTGCGGGTCTTATCGGAATTATTGTTAACCATATTCGTTGAAAAAGTTTGAATTGGGTTTGTTTGACATGCTTTTTTTAGAGTGCTATAATTTTTCAAAACAACGGAGATATTCTTTCAGGAAGAGGTTAGAAAAATGCGAATGGTTCCTATGAGTGAGCTGATGATTGGGATGGACACTGACTACGGAATCGTTGTGAGCGCTTATTCCGATGTGGTAAATTTCGTGCATTTTATCGAAGATTTCAATGATTATCTTAATGATGAGCGTATTGATGAGATTGACGTGGAGCAGTATTCTATTGAAGGGTTTGAGCGTATGCCTATCACCGTTTTTGGCGTGGCAGGTTGACAAATTTTCAATAAAATCAAAGAAATCAAGAAGCTCCATTTTCTTATCATCAAGGAGCTTCTTGATTTCTTTTTTATGGTATGATACAGTTAAGTCATCAAGTTAAAAGAAACACTTCAAGGAGATATCTGATGAATACCCGTTCTGATCGCACTGAGTTTGCTCCTCAGTCTGTGAATAACGCTGTGAGTCCCGATAAGATTCAAATGCTGCGAGTTGAGCGTGAGATTACTCTTGAGATTGCTGATGCAGCGCGAAAGTTCAACAAGGTTCTTGGAAAGATCTCGCACGAGAATGCATATGAGATTTTTGAGGAGATTGATTTCAAGCGTTATACTTCTTATGAGACTGTTCTGAACGCGGTGAATAAGTCCTTCGAGAATCAGCCGGAAGATTTTTATCGAACGGATGGGATTGTTGCTCGACTTCAGGTTGCTCTTGCCAATGTAGGAGTGAAGGATTTTGAGTGGTGAAATAAAAATTCTTAAAAAGAGAGACACAAAATTTTAAAATTTTGTGTCTCTCTTTTGCTTTATTTAAAATATTTTGATAATATCTATATAAAGGTTGTTGAAATTATTTTTTCTTAGACTTTTAACTCGTACCGACGAGTATAACCACGTTTAACACAATTAATATATATAAAAGGAGTCTATTATGGCTGATGTATCTAAAAATAATAAAATTTTAAAGTTCGAAGTTTCTGCAAGATTTGACAAAAGTAAAGACCAAGTAAGCCTTTTTGCTACAGACCACGATTTTGCAGGATTACCGTTCAAAGTTAATATTCTTAACACGTCAAATACACATGATTCAATTATTTCAGTGATGAAAGATTATGGAATAAATGTTTCTGAACAGTTAATTCAGAAACATGATTCAAAAAACACTATTCCTGTACAAGTTGATTACCCCGAGTACCCTTTAAGTATGAGAGGGCTTGTTCCATTAGGTGTTGGTGAAAATGGTAGTTTGATTCACACAGAATTACGAGATGTACTTGATGTAATTTTCGTACAAGGGACACATGAAAGTGGAAAAGATTCTTTGTTGAATACTATTATTCAGGGAACAAGAGATGAATGTTTGCTATTTTATGTAAATGATATAGATTCTTTAAAGATGCTTAATCATACACTACTGTACGGCTCTATTGTTCTTAATAAAAAGCGTATATTAGTGTTTTCTGATGGGTTTAATACTGAAGATAGTAATTTATTAAAGAAAGAGTTAGAGCACCTTTTTGCAACAATTAAAGAGCTTGAAAACAAAGTATCTTGCATTTTTTCTATTCAAGATATTTTCTCAAATTTTATTCGAGAAAATATTTCAGAAATTTCTCATAGGACAATCATTATGGGAGGGTTAGACCCCTTTATTCTTGGTACTGATTATGAAACAAAATTTTCAAAAATAGTTGAAAACGTTCAAGAAATAGTCGATATATCAATAACAAATTCGGACATGCTAGCACGATGCATTAGAGATGTTTTGAGAATGCCAGATCCTTCGTGGGATACTTTTGCCTCTTTTCTTTGTCAATCACCTGACGATGAAACTAGATTACTAGGGCAAAATTTGAAACATAGAAAAATTATTCATGGTCGCGCAAGTGGGTCCAGAATGTTTGTCAATGGAAAAAAGATACCAGTAGGAAAGAGAATTGATTTTCAGGTTTATTCCACAAAAGAAAATTTGATTAAAATTATTTCTCATAAAGAAAATCTACTTAATTTCTATAAACTATTAGATATAAAAAATAAAACCTTGTGAATACACCTTTTCTAAGTCATTCATAATCTTATTAAAATACCTTAGAAAACATACCCTGAAAAACCTCTTAAAATACAGGAGTTTTTGGGGTATGTTTTCGTCTTTTTAAACAAATTTTTTAAACAATCTTATTTTCGAGTGATGATACTGTTTCAATAAAAAACTGTTCTTAAAAACGCTAAGAGATTCTGCGCTGGTTAAGTTGACATTTAATAAACCATATGTTAAAGTTGACACTATGAATAACAACATTAACTCTCAGGACATCACTACTACTATCATTTGGTGTTACAAGTGCGACAATAGCGATTTGGCTGAAGTTCGCACTGTTGATCTTCAAAAGTTCGACAACGGAATGGAAATTGCTGAGGCATTTCCTTATCTTTCGGACAAGGAAATCAACCTTGTTCTTGACGGAGTCTGCATTACTTGCAGCTGATCTTTTAACCATATCCACATTCACAATAACATAACTTCAAAAAGAAAGTTAGCACAATGCGTTTAAATGTTCTTGCTGAAGATAGCCGTTTAGCAAATGGTACTCAATGCAGCCTTATTGCTTCTGTGGATTATCATGATGAAATTCCCTGGACTATTATTCACGAAGCCGAGCGTTTTCTTCGTTTGAAAATCATTGTTTGCGAAGATTGCGGAACAGAACATTTCATCAAAGAGACAGTCAAAGAATGCGAAGATTTTGACAAAGTTCCTTATGAGGAGATTATGAGGTCTTTTAAAACAATTGATTGTTCTTCTCAAAGTAGCTTTCTTGAAGTTCTCAATTCAAGCATTGTTGAGTATTTCGGTGATTGTTTAACACCTGACCAAGTTGATGCAGTTTTTGTGAGAAAGCTTGACAAACAGGTTGCTTGAACGTATTATTGTGTTATCCGATTTGAACAACACAGAAGAGGTTATGAAATGCGCTGGTACATCAGTGGTAAGATTGGTCAGCAGATGGAAGATTTCATGGATGGAGACTATCCTCTGGATGACACAGAGATTCTTCAACTTGCTAAGACTGACGGAATGAACGCTTTTCGGGAGCTGATTGCTGAGCAGGAAGCTGGAATTCAGAAAATCCTTGACAATGAGAATCGTGATCTTGATGAGATCTGCGACCTTCACGAATATTCTGGATATCTTATGAGGAGCTACCAGTATGTCAGGATGATGGAAATCCAGATTAAGAAGAGTGAGAAGTTTTTGAAGAAGAAGAAGAAAAACGCTTGACAAAAGATTGATCAATCGTATAGATGTTAAACAACGCAAGAAAACAATAACAGGGAGTAGAAAAATGATTGTGCTAATTGATGATGAGCGCGACTTTATCAACACTCCTGATGATGCTCTCATTTTCCGGAACAGCACTGACACTCTTCGTTGGCTTAATTCACTTGATGGATCTGAGAAGATTGATCAAGTGTGGTTTGACCATGACCTCGGAATCGTTGGGGGTGAGAAGGATTCCACTATTCCTGTTCTTCGCTGGTTTGAGGAGAAGTGCTTCTTCGGTGAGGCTCCTGAGATTGGTCAAGTGATTGTTCACACCTCAAACAATGTTGGTGGCAAAGAGATCTTCGAGTCTATGAAGCGTTATTACAAGACTGTGCGTGTATTTGCCGGTGATTATCTCATCGTTCGTTAACAAAACCTTCTAAACAAAAAATAACACTAAGATCTTAATTGCCCGGATCTTAGTGTTATTTTTTTATTAAATAAAGAATTCAATAGAAACTAAAATGATATAAAATCATACAAACAAGACGAGGAGATGAGATGGCTAAATTTCATATAACACCATCAGGTCAAGCAAGAAACTGTTCAGCGCAGCCAGGTAATTGTCGTTATGGTGAGAATGGTGTAGACCCAGAACACTACAACACGAAAGAACAAGCACAACAAGCTGTAGAAAAGAAGTTAGAGAAGGAGCATACTGCTTTTCGCAAAACTTTGAAGAAGCAAAAGATGCCAGAAACTATTGATGCTAATACTGATATCTCAAAATTAACATCCGAAGAACGCGCTGATTATGCTATTTTCCAGGGGTTCAAAAACGACGCTAGTGCTCGTATAGGAAACGTCAACAATAATAGTTACTATGGTTATGCTAACAATACTGTAGATGAAGATTTGAAGAAAAGATTAAACGTTATTGATGTTACAGAAAAGCGTAGTTCTTGGGGGTATCCGAATTATCCCAGTGTTGAAGAATTAGAAGACAAAGGATTCACTGTTGATTTTGTCAAAAATAGTTTTGAAGATGAAACAACTTATCATTTTGCAGGAACTTTTACTGAGCATAATGATGTTAAGCATCACGTTTCAGCAAAAGTCGTTATAACCAGCCCAAATGGAGATAAAATTGTCGCTCCTATCACAGCACAAGCAACATTTAGCGAATTATTGTCAAATGCTTTAGACTTAGATGACGATAAAGTTGACGCTAAAACAGAGAATTTAATTCTAAAAGCTGCTATGAAAAAAGCACTTCAAGCAGATGAGGATCATAGAAACGACTATTACTGATCTAAAACTACACAAATATATAAAGACACCCACAAAATACGTTCCTGTGGGTGTCTTTATATATTGACTTATTCGCATAATTCTGCTATACTGACAGTTGGGAAATAACTATTTTTAAAAATACTCTAATCATTATAAGGATTATTTCATGCCAGTACAGATATATGCTGAAATCAATGGTAAACCTGTTCAAACTTACCATATTGCTCGGGTTCGCAAAAATGTTGCTGATGATGAATGGACTGATTATCAAATAGTTCAAGCACCCGGCACTGAACGCAAAGACGCTTCATATAGTGGATTATTATATCGACTTTGGGATGATGAAGGAATTGTTTTTCAACATCGAAGAGAAGACGGTATAAACCAGCTTATTATCAAAGCGCTAACTGCTCTGGAAGAAAAAGCTCAGGGGACAATGAAAAACTTAGAAACGTCGAAAGAGGTTAAAAAATGACTAATGAATTTGATGAAATGTTGAATATTGATCCATTAGGAGAAGCTGAAAAAATTACTGGTAGATCATACAAAGAAGATGAAGAAACTCTGCATCTTGGAATGCTTCTACAATTAGCAAAAAACAGCCAGGTCAGTGAAGAACTTTCTCTACGGAACGACACTCATTTTGGAATTTCGTGGAATGAAGCTTTGAGCATTTACGAAGATCTCGGTTTTCAAGAAATCTTTTCAGAAGAGTTCTCAGATTTCCTCTATCCTGAAAATCCTAAAACCGAGGTTTATAAAGTTTTTTGGAACGAAGGCTTTCTCCTGGCAGTTGAGTCATACAATGCAATGAGTACAGTCAACAGCGCTAGTCTCTACTATAATTGGATTCCTCATGATTTGAAAAACTCTCATCGTTTTACTTCTTCGGGAAGTTATGATGAGAATTCTGAGGGAGAACTTGTGTGGAGTGGTGATCATGACGCTAGGGAAGGTTTGAGAAACATTATCAGCAATCTTAAAGGACATGGCGAAATTCTTGAAACTTGGCAATTCAGTCCTTTCTTGTGGTTGGTGAATTTCTCTGCGAAAAAGCAAGATGATTATTCCTATAAACGTGAGAACCAGAGAGTAATGTCGAACTTTCCAGAATCTATTCAAGAGAGAATCAATTTTAGAAAAGAAGACTGATTAGTGTATTTTCTACACTGCAAATAGCCATATAAGGTACGCTGCTCAGCTTAGTTGAGTTTGTCTCTTGACAAGCGCTACTTATGTTGTTATGATAGAGTCATCAAGTAGTTCTTCCCCCTCTTGAAAGGTAATACCATGAAGCAGATTTTCGACAAGATTGCTTTTGCTTTCTTCATCGTTGCTATCCCTACTGTTATGCTGAGCATGTTTGTAGGTGTCACCTGGCTTGTGTTCTGATATAAAAATGGCTACCACTTAAAGTTTAAAATAAGTGGTAGCCATTTTTATTGCATTTACAAAAAACTCTTCCTCAATCACTCACGTGGTATATCATTAGCATGAGGATTACGAGAGTTATCTAACGTATATCCAGCATTAGGTAAAGGAATCTGATGTTCAGAATAATGATTTTCGTATTGAGCAGGCTCCTCTTGCTGTGTTTGATAATTACTAGGGATTGAATCAGATTGAACGTTATCCAACCTGTTCATGTTCTTTTTATTGTTGCTGTCTGAAATAACTTTGTAGAGAGAAGCAATTCCTAATATGAGAACTATTGTACTGCTGAGAATAAATGCAGAAGCGTAAATTTTTAAAGGAATTGAATAATCTGTGTTCACATTCCTGCTCAACATCATGAAGAACATTAGAGGCAGAGTTCCTATAATTGCTACACCTTGTAGAACCCAATAGAAAATCCGAGTTGTTGAATTAATTTTGTCAATCCAAGGCTTCAATAAACTGAACACTGAGAGAAGAACCAGGGTTAGTGTCATTAACCAGAGAGCGCCACCAATATCCAATAAATACTCAGAGAAAACTTTATCTCTGTCCACTATATCATAAGGATAGAAATCATTGTATACAGGTCCAGGTCTCGGACTCCATATACCTGCCGTAGTGAAAGAAAAAGCTAAAACTCCGAAACCCCAGACTAAGTACCTGTATACATGGTATTTCGTAAGAAGTCCAAGAAGAAGAACAATATCTACTACAATAAGTAATCCGATTGTGCTGAAAGCCCTGTCACCATATTCGTCATTTCCAAACATTATTGCACCTATTCCTACAAGTGCTGAAATAATCAAAGAAGAATACAATAAGTTCAATATAAATTGAGTTATATTTAATCCTGTCTTCTTAACTGGTGTGTTCTTGTCTAGAGTATCCATTGTGCCAAGCTCCTTCTTTTTAAAACAAATGTTGATGTTTGAGAACAAATATCTATGATGTTCAATGTTGTTGCAGCATTCTTAACAGGGGACAACGAAAAAAAGCAATTTGTAGTAGTATAAAAGTTTGAGAAACGAGTTGCATAGTCATCAATTTTTCAGTAAACAATAGACTGTTAAACAAGAGATGTATTGTTGAATAAAACATCAACATTTGTTGAGTTTTCACAGTTTCTTCACATTTCGTTCACTAATCCTTCATAAATATGTCCGCGAATCTTACATGGTATGTAAATAAGCTTGTCAGCTAAGCTTTTTACATTTTCGAGGCACCCCGGAAAACCCGGAATTGAAAATTAAAAGAAAAACACATTTTTAGCTACCATTCAATATTTAAAAATATATAGCTGACCTAGATTGAGAACTCTTTGAAAAGAGGTTGAGAAACGGTCAATGACTTGAATTTGTTAATGGTGTCTTATTGTAATGTTTCTGAATCGAGTGTATGAGGAACTTGCGGCTCTTGTTAAACGTCTCTGTCAAAGCGCTCAGCACCTCTTATCCGCATAGTACAACTGGAATGGTATCCTTTGTTGGGTTTGAAGTGTTCTGAGGCTTTTAAAGGGCCTTAAAGCGCTTTGACTTTTTGTGTGTAAAGCTTTATAATGATTGAAGAATTGTCTTCTAATCTTTATTTATGCTTATATTTTTGGTTTAGAAACTATTATGCAAACTATTACTACAAAAAGGAAAAATGATGAGTATTAAGTATCATATTAATCCAGAAACTATGAAAGCTGGCGTATGTAAGGCACAAGCCGGGAATTGTAGGTTCAAAATTGATGAGGCTGAGCATTTCAGCAATAAGGCTGAGGCTAACCAGGCCATTGAAGACAAACTATCTGAGAAGAATAATTTTGTAGCTTCTGTGAAAAAAGATCTTCAAGAAGAAGTGAATTTGAAGAATTATTCAAAAATCAATATTCAACCTTTTGATGAAACAGAGTTGGAAAATGAAACTCATCGTCTAGAAGGTTTGGTTCAAGCGAAGGATGAAAGCTCTGTTCTTTCAACAATAGAGTCTCGTGGCAATGATGAAGAATTCCAGGGTGCTCTTGCGCAGAGAGATGCTTTGTATACTTTGAGTATGTCGCTTGAACAGGATGTGAAGAGTATTCGAAGCCGTAAAGGTTTCAAGTATACAGACCTTAAAGAAGCTATTTTAAAGGTTCGTGGTGTTAATGAGCATTTAGCAGCTTTGAATAATGCTATTCATGAGTATCGTGGTGTTACTGCTCGTTATGCTGAGGCTTATAGTGAATTGCGTGAAACTCGTGAACGTGAGGAAGGTCGTTTCTTGACGTATGAGAACGAAACTATCGGCTCTCTTGTTGCTGATGCTGAGTATGCAAGTGGAAGTCCTGAATGGCATGCACAGCGTCAAAGCGGTATTGGTGGTAGTGATGTTGGCAAAATTATGATGGTGGACAAAAAATACGGTGTTCGTGAGTATCGTGATCTTCTCTTGAAGAAGGTTGGTTTAGATGATGTGAATGATACTGATGATTTCCGCAATGATTACAATACGGCTGTGGGTCGCGGTAATGCTTGGGAAGAGACTATCCGACATATGTATGCTGATCGTAATCCCGATAAGAACGTTGCTTTCTGCAAAACTTCTTGGGAAGGTGTTGGTGATGAGCAATACAAACATGCTAATTTTGACGGTTTAGAATTAGATGAGAACGGTAAACCTTACGGAATTATTGAAATCAAGACAGGTATTCACACGGATAAGTGGGGAAGTACAGATGATGGCTATGCTGGAATGCCTGAAGGGTACAGAAAACAGGCTTTGTGGTATGCTAATAATGCGGGATTGAAAGAAGTAACCTTGGTGGCTGTTCTTGATGATTATGACTATCGAGAATACAAGTTCAGCATGAGTGACCCTAGAGCTCAAGCTGAAGTGAAAGAAATTGAAAAGGCAACTCGTAGTTTCTGGAACACTGTGGAGAATCACAAGAAAGAGCTTTCAGAAGGTGTTGATACTTTGACGAATAAACCTGTCAAGGGATTCGCTCAGACAATTGATAAAAAGCGTGTTGCTAAAAACTTGGCGGTTTACACAGGTTTAACTCCTTCTAAGGCTTTGGAGAGGGTTAACACGGTCATGAAGAATGTTGATCGTAAAGATCGTGAAGCAATTCAGACTGCTTTGACAAAATTGTATGCTGAACATGATCCTGCTACAAGAAAACGTCCTTTGATGGGAATTGACATTGAAACAAACAGTCCTTCTGAAGCGAAAGGTCGTATTATTGAAACTGGAATTGTGAGTTTGAATAATGATGGTTCTACTAAGGTTGAATATTCTTCATTACATGGTGTGAGCGACAAAGTAATGCGTGGAGCTGCTGCTGGTGATGAGAGGATTCATAAGATCAATTCTTCAATGATTAGTGGGAAGAAGCCTTTTGAAGATCCTGATACGCAAAAAGAAATTCTTAAACAGTTGAAGCGTGGAACTCTTGTTGCGCATAATGCTTCGTTCGAGAAGAAATGGCTTGCTGTGAATCTTGATGGTTTTGCGGAAGCGTTGGATAAAGGTCAGGTAAGAATTTTAGATACTAAACAAATTGCCTCTCATTTGATGACTGATTCAGAAGATAACTCTTTGAGAAGTTTTAGCGAGGATAATGGGGTTGCTTATGAAGGAGCACATGCTGCTACTACTGATACACGAATGATGATGGAAGCATTAGGTAATTTCCGCAGTAATTTACATAAGAATGGAAAAGTAGTCAAACAAGAAGTTACTGAAGCGGAACGAGAAGAAGCTTTGAGAAATATCGAACGTTGATTGTAGTAACAATAAATAACACAAGCTAAAAAACAAAGCTTGTGTTATTTATTGTTACATGATAATTTTGTGTTAATGTTTTTGCGAGTAGCAGGAGATGATGACAATTGAAACCTTTAACGAATAATCGAGATAGTTTTGCTGCGGGATGTGTTTTCGGATTAATAATGTTTTTTGTTATGATAATTTTTTATCCAACTGCGAAAAAATTTTAAATAGTCTTGAATAGTATAGTTAAGTCCAAACTGGAAAAGAAATCAGTTTGGACTTAACTATACTATAACTTTTTATGATTGTTCAGTTTTGATTCATGGAAGAATTTCTTCTGAAACATTGATGTACCAGATGTCAAAATTAACATCTCTCTTCCATCCTGTTTTGGGAGTGTACCCAGACTCTTCAAGAATTTTTTCAGCTTCTTCAAAAAGTTGGCTTCGAGTGAGATTACTGAACTTATGCTCAATCACTCTACGATTCGTAGGTGTTTCATGCTTAATCTGTGTAAGATCATTAGTTCTTCTGTAAAGTTTAATCATATTCTTATTCGGCATTAAATGCGCTGACCACTGTATCATTAATAATCGTTGTTCCTTTTGAGTTTGTACAAACGTATCTTATTAGATATTTTATCAATTCAGAGCTTCAAATAATGATAAAATCTAACTAATAGATATATTATTTAAGCTATTCGTCAAAGGAAGATTATATGCATCATCTCAATATGAATTCTGGAATCATACAAGAATGCTTTAATAATGATTACATCAATATGTGCTTATGTTCAAGGTTCGTGAATACAGGAGTTTATAAACAATATTCAACAGAAAAAGAAGCACAGCGAAACAAAATGACTATCTTCAAAAACAAGTTCAATTGGTTTGGTCTTACTAATAGTTATTCAGAAAAAATACAAGATCAAAAAATTCAAGATTTTGAAAAATCTTTTCACAATCTATCAGATAATCAAATACAAGCTTACGCTGACAAGAATAGATCGAATTTTTTAGTTCTTGAAAAAACTTTTCAAAGAAGAGTCCAAGCTAAACGGAGGACAGATAATTATCGCAACAAAACAGCGAAAGTTTTGAATAGTTATCTTCATAGCAAGTTTTATAATGATTTGGCATATAAAGTTTCACCTGACGTTCTTGGTAGCGCTGTAAGAGTTGATGAATCTGAATTATCTAAGGATATTTTAGCGATTACTTTGAGTGCTACTGATTTTGGTTTGATAACTAATTATGATTTTTATCAGTTAAATTTTCAGAATCAAATTACTCCTGGATATCTTCAACAAGAAATTGACAATTTTATAGAGCGCAGGCGAATTAAGAAGGATTCTGTAATGAATAATTCTAAAAGAGCTGAGCGCAAGTTCCAGAAGAATAACTATAATAACAAAACTGATGGGAATGACTACGGTGCTACTTATTGGGGAACAGTTTGGGAGAGAAAAGTAAGAAATGATTTTGCTGTTCAGAATCCACATTTGACTGTTTATGAGGTTGAAGGAAAATTTCGTAATAAAAATGCTTTGTGGCAGCTGGGTATTGTTGATGGTGCTGTTTCTGATCGTTCTGATGGAGTACCAAACGCTATTTTAGAGATCAAAACTAGCAAAACAGGGAAAAGCTGGAAGAATGGTATTCCGCAACAATATAGAGCGCAGGCATTGTATTATCTTCATATTACTGGTTTTGAAAAAGCTTATATCAGAGTTTTGATCAATGAAAGAGAAACGAAGGATTATGTTTTATATGTGAATGATGAAATTTCAGTAGGAAGTGGTAAGATGATTGCTGAATATATTGATAATCGTTTAGTTCCGTTTTTGAAATCCATATGAATCTTGTTTTCATTGAATGTATTGTGTAAAACATAAATTTTAATTTGCGATATAAGAAATGTTGAAGATTTGATAATTAAAGGAAAAAGGAAAACCGTTGAATACTGATAAGAAAAGAAATAGTTTAGCAGTTATGGCTGCAGTGTCAGCTGTAGGCTTATGGAGTTTAAGTCCTATATTTATTTCATTGATTGGAACCAGAGCTGGAGCAGCAGAGGTTTTCTTAGTTGCAATGAATTTCGCTATCTTGTCAGGAATTATCATATCTCTTGTCAAATGGAAAACAACAAAAATCTTGTTAGCTAATCTTAATCGCAGAAGCGGATTATTAAAAGGTGTTTTCAACGCTTCTATAGCTGGCGCATTTATTGGGGTTTGGTACTTTGGATTTTATCAAGCTTTGAACTACGGACCAAAAATTGAAGTAACTGTTATTGCTTTTATATGGCCCTTATTGTCAATAATTGCTATGAGGATTTTTGCAAAAGATGCAGCCTCACCTCTATACTTAAAATCTTGGTTGTTAATTGCAGCAAGTTTTGTCGGAGTATCACTAATTGCTCTAAACAATGAAAATTCGAATAATAGTGAAACTTTTTGGGGAATGCTATGGGCTTTTATAGCAGCTGTTGGAAGTGGATTGTACCTTCCCTTTGCTGTAAAAGCTTCTAAAAAGTTCTCTGAAATAGTTGATCCTGGACCACTCACCACTTTTTATTCAGTAAGTGTAAGCAATGTTGCAGCTATTATTGTTGCAGGTTTTGGAATGCTTATCGCAAAATACCCACTGAACTTTAGCAATTTTGATTTCTCAACACTATTGTTATGTGCTGTAATTGGTTTAGGTGTTTATTTATTTGCTGAAGTTGCTTGGACATGGGCTTTTCGAGAAACAGCTTCTTTAACTCTCAGTTCACTTCCATACTTCAGCCCTGCTGTAAGTGTTGTACTTTTAGCACTATTATTCAACGAAAAAATCACTATTTATGCAACATTTGGGCTTATGATTATTATTGTTAGTAATTTATGGCTACATTTTGACAAAACTTCAAAAAAAGGTGTTAATACTATTAAACACTCTGCTTCGAAAGATAGTTTAAAAAATAACTAATCCTCAAAAGCAGTTGATCTATTTTCTCTTTGCAGATATACTGTTGAACAACAGGAAAGAACAAAACAAGTTTCATATAAGGAGTTATCTCATGGCTATTGTTGCGTTGATTGCAAGTGTTGTTTCTCTTGGCCTCCTCTTTAAGATTTATACCGATGAGGCAAAGAACCTGTGATTCGGTTATGGTTTAAATATTTTGATTACACTATCAATTTTTGAAACAACCTAAGCGGTTCTGGCTGTGATTTTTTCTTGCCCCCGCACCCCCTGTCGAAAACAGTATTTTCGAAAAATCTTATGAAAAACACAAAATTATGCCCCAAATAATCAAGCAATAAACAAAGCTATTTAGGGTGCGGTTTTTAAGCCGTTTTAAAGCATTGTGATTGCTGTAATTTTTTGTCTATTTTATAGGTCTGGGATCATAGTCCTCAAATCAGTTAAAATACTTAGTTAGAATCTTGTACTGATAATTAAAATTATTAGTTTTTTAAAAAGGAGCATCATTATGATTTTGAATAGAAGAAAAGCTTTACTAACTCTTCCTCTGTTAGCTGGAAGTGCTGCACTGTTAGCTAGTTGCAGTGACAATGAGGGGGACAACGAAAACGTAACACCAAGCCCTCAAAATAATGATACTCCTGAAAATGTTCCACCAGTTGGATCACAAGAAATTGATGGAATTACTTATACAATGATGCCTGAATTCTTATCAATTGGTGGCGGACCTACGACAGAGAACAAATTAAGAATTTATGAAGATCTTCAATGTCCTTACTGTGCTGACCTTAAAGAAGAAATTAGCGAAGACTTGAAAAAGTTAATTGAAGACGAAGAAGTAGTTGTAGAATTTGTGGTGGTGAATTATTTAGGAGAAAGTTCAACAAATTCTTGGAGCGAGAGTACAGCTAATCTACTTGCTGTGGTTGCTGAATCTCAACCTGATAAATTTATGAAGGTTCAAAAAACCTTATATGATAATCAACCAGACAAAGATAATACTGATCCTTTTACGGGTGAACAGTTGAGAAAGATAGTTGAAGAAGTTATCGAGTTTTCTGAGGGAGAAGTCAAGAAGATTGACGAAGGTTTTTATGTTGACTGGGTAAATGAAGTTGTTAATCCTTTTGCTGCTGCTAATGCTGTGAGTAGCATTCCTACAGTTGTGTGGAATGAAACAGTACTTGAAAACTATGGCGACATAGTGAATATTCTTTCTGGTCTTTGAGTTTTTTGTTAATTCTAGAATAATTCGACCGATTGGTTGGTAAGTACTTGTCAAAGTTCTTGATATTTTTAAAAGACACAATCTAAAAATAAGATAGGTTGTGTCTTTTTTTGTAATCAATACTATCAAGGATTTATATGAGCAAGATTTTTACTCGAAGAAATGCAATTATCGCTGGTATCACAAGTTCAGCAGTTATAGCCTCAGCTCCATCAGCGTTAGCAGAAGGGGGAGCATCAGAAGCAACAGCAAGTGATGGCGAAACAGTTATTAATACAAAGCCCTTATCGTTGGAGAAGATAACTGAACCGGAGATTGAAGGGTTGAGTGTCCCTGTTAATGTCCCTAAAGATAATGATGAAGTTGTTCTTCAAGGTTTATCGGGAAGAGAAACAGAAGTTTATGCAACTATGGTGGCTTGTTCATGGCAGGGTGAAGATCCTGATTCTATTGAAGTGAGGTCATTGTCTGTTGATGGTAAATGGAGTGATTGGTTTCGTCTTGATCCGATAGGGGACAACGAATCTCATGCCACAGAAGCTGCTTGGATTGGAGAGTCCACAAAAGTTGAAATCAGAGCTTCACTGTACGGCGAAGATGTTTCTGAGGAAGTTGTAGCACATCTTATTGAAACTAGTGAAGACTCCTCTGATAACGATGGAGCAAATCTAAGAACATTCAGCTTAATGGCATCATCAGCAGTTTCTACAAACACGTATCAGCCTGGTTATAGAGCACCTACTGTTATCTCACGTAAAGGATGGGGAGCAAACGAATCTTATTCTGGAAATACTTATACAAGAGATCAAACAAAAGGTGTTTTCCTTCATCATACTGCTGGTTCTAATAGTTACACTCGTTCTCAGTCAGCGCAACAAATAAGAGGTATGTATCATTATCATACAAGAACTTTGGGATGGGCTGATTTAGGGTACAATGTTGTTGTTGACAAATATGGTCAAATTTTCGAAGGAAGAAAAGGCGGATTAGCAAGAAACATTACAGGTGCTCATTCTCTCGGATTCAATAGAGAAAGCTTTGGTGTTTCTGTAATGGGAAATTATTCCACAAGAAGTTTACCATCAGCAGCTATTGAAGCGGTCTCTAAAATTATTGCTTGGAAATTAAGTGGGACTTTTCAATTCAATGCTAGTGCTAAAACCTCTTTTTACAATACCACATCAGGTACACGATACCCAGTTAACAGTACAGCAAGGCTTAATGTAATTTCAGCACATAGGGATGTGAATTATACAGATTGTCCAGGTGGTTCTTATTACAGACAGTTGCCCTCAATTAGAAGCAGAGTTCAAACATTGTTGAATGGTTCTTATAAAGGTCATTATAATGCTTATGTTAAATCAGGTGGCTTAAGTAAACTAGGAACTGTAACAGAAATAGCGCAACAAGCTGGAAATTATCAAACAACCAAATTGACAAAAGGTTTAGTAATTTCTACAAGTAGTGGTTCAAGTGCAAAAGCATATATGTCAAGCTTTGCTGATGAATGGCAGTCAACTTGGGGAAGACCTCTGGTTTCTACAACTTCTTCTGTTCAAGCTTTTGAAAAGGGAACAGCTAGACGTGTCAATGGAAAAGTATCATTTTCCAGTGGGGGTAAATACTTCAAAGATGTTCCCGAAGGTAGAGCATTTGAAAATGAGATAAACTTTTTAGCTTCAAAAGACATTGTTAGAGGGTGGAGTGATGGAACATATAGACCTTCAAACACAGTATTAAGAGATGCTGTCATAGTTTTCATTTATCGCGCTATGGGTTCACCAGCTTTTACTCCACCAAAAGTCTCACCATTCAGTGATGTGAAGACTAATAATGTATTCTACAAAGAGATTTCATGGGCATATTCTACTGGTATTTCTATTGGTTGGAAAATGCGTAATGGTACAAGACAATTCAGACCATTTGAACCTGTGAAAAGAGACGCTATGGCTGCGTTCCTCATGAGAGCATCAGGAGACAAAAAACCTATTTTCAAAGGAAAATCATTCAAAGATGTTTCCTCCAAGACGGTTTTTGCTGCTGAGATACAGTGGATGAAAGATAATGGTATTTCTACTGGTTATGCTGATGGAACTTACCGCCCTCTTGTTAATACTAAACGCGACCAAATGGCAGCATTTATTTATCGTTGGATGGAACACACTAATCGTATATGATTTTTAGTAGTTGATGAAATAAATTTGAGTGGAACACAAAGTACAAATTAAATCTTTTGTGTTCCACTCAAATTTTGTGTATATTCAGTATTTAAAGCTTTCTGCGACATATACTATAATGATTTAGTTTTTAACTAGATTGTTTATTCGCTATTCTTGTATTAGTTTGAAGTTTTTATTTGTTATGAAATATTATGATTTGATAATATTAAATAACATTTGAATAATTCTCTTAAATAATAAGGAAATGATACTATGAATAATGATAAAAAGGCTAGTAGTACGAGTGAGAAGAAAAATGTTCAAAAAGCTATAAAACCTTGGGATGGTAAGGCTAAGCCTGCTGACAAGGCAATTCTCATACTTGCTGGACTGTTCATGGTATATAACATTGGTTTGAGAATTTACACACCATTTCTTATTGCGGAACATTCGCTTCTTTTGACTTTTCTCAGCGGTTCTTCAGCCTCAATAGGTGCTGCAGCTGCTTTTGCTAAGGTTGAGTCAACTCCTTTGCTAGCACCTATTGTTTTAGGTACCTTGGGTGGAATGAAGTTCTTGTGGCTATTCTGGTGGGCTGGAAGAAGATGGGGGAACAAAATTATTGAAGTAGTCAGTCCTTCACCTAAAATCGCTCAAAGGTTTTTAAAGCTTAAAGAGAAAAAAGGCTTGGGTGCTATTTTGCTGTTAGTCTCTGATTTACCCGGTGTTCCATCAATGTTGATTATTTTGCTGGTAGGTTGGCAGAAAATGAAATTGTGGGTATTCTTGCTTCTTTCTTTTGTTGCTTCAAGTGTTTGGGTCATAGTTGTAGCATTAGCAGGTTATCAATCTGGACAAATTGGTGTGGATATCGTAATGGCTGTTGATAAATATGCTCTATGGGTCAGCATTGCTATTATTTTCGTTATTGCTTTCTGGAGTGCACATAAAGCGCAGAAGGAAACTGCGGAAGAGCAGGATGAAATTGAAGAGATAGTTGAAAAGGAAGAAACTGACAAAAAGGATTCTTGAATAAAAATAGTATGCTTTAAAAATCTGTACATATTAAAGCCACAAGATCATAAAAACATCTTGTGGCTTTAATATGTGTTTTTATCAGTTGAACTTGCTCTTGCTGAGGACTCGGGTCATGGTCTTGTTGAACATGACCTCATAGTAGTTTCCGTCGCTGTATCGCATGAGGTTGCCGTAAACCTCATCAGCCTTCTTGAACTTTCGGTACTGCTTACGCGGAAGCGGCTTCTTGCAGTCGAAGCACATGATGATAGGGCTGAAGCTCACGAACTTCTCCTGCATGTAAGACCAGGTGTAAGCATCGAACTTGGCGTAGTTGTGCTCGTTGTAATCGTTCATCTCACAACCGTGCTTGTTGGGGCTGGTAGCAGCCTGGTTCTTTCCCGCCTTCTTGTGCGGAAGCGCCTCGTTCTGAGTGAAATCCTTGCTCATAGTTCCTCCATGTTCAGAATAACTAAAAACTCTTTGATGACTATATCATACCAAAAATTTTTGATCTTGTCAAACTTTAATCATATTTTTGAAACTTGAATAATTATCACCTGCGAGAAGAATCATCAATCTTCAAAGAATTCATGTACATTTTCTCTAGTTCATCCATATGAGGAACATCATCGTAATCATTTGACTTCTTTGCCTGCTTTCGCTTGCTTAAAACTTTGGAAAAGAACATACCAGAAACAATGAGCAGCAATCCAATGATAACTGCAACAGCAACAATATGATTCGACAAGAAATCTATGAACATGCTAATAAACTCAGACATGAAACTCTCCTGTAAGAACGGTTTCTCTTATCTTAACAGACTGAGAATAGAGTGTCAAGAGGTTTTTGTTTGACTATTCAGTCATATCATGTTAATCTTGTAATAGTTAATACAGTTTCAAGCATTAAATAGATGTTTATTGAATTTGAGAAAGGTTTAGTGTCATGTCAAAGAACAGCAAAAAGGAAATCCAGGCTACTATTGAAGAGCTGGAAATGGTAGTTCTTGGTGACGAGTTCAATAACATTCGTTTCGATGATTATTTTCAAACCGCTATGCTTGATGTAATTGTTGGTGAAGTGGCTAAGATTTCTCGTAGAGATCTTACTTTTTCTGAAATGCTTGAAGAAATTGATGATGACCTTGTGGATACTGAGTTTGATAATGATTTTGACTATCAGGAACGACGAGTAGTTGAAGTTCTATCTCTCATTTATAAGCATTGGGCTGATTTTGAAGCTATTGAATCTCGTGAGGATAATGTTCTAAGAATGGCTGATAGTCCTGATGATTGGAAGATTGGCTATCAGAAGTCTTTGGCTAATTTGATTGCTGTTCATGGGGTTCCTGTATCTCTTACACCATCTCATTATGGCTGGGCTGATTATGATCTGATGAGTTCAGAGTTTAATCGCACTCTTCGTTATAAGCATATTGCTGTTTTCAATGTGAAAGAAGATTATTGGAGAGAGTTCAATGGCACTTTTAACACTGATGATGATTCTCATTCGGGAATGGTTGCTGATGTGGTTTATTCAACCGGGATTTCTCGAAAGGTTCGTTATGAAGGTACTTTGAGAGAGATCATGGATAAGATTTGAAAAAGTTGAGATTATCCTCAAATTTTTAATCTATTTTGACATCAAGATATTTCTATGATATGATACAGTTAATAAAACAAATCAGACCGGGTTATTCCTACGCCGGTTGAACAACAAGGAGAAAGATTACAATGATGAGCAAGGGTATCAGCATTTGGACAATTGACCGTGAGATTGATGCAATGAACAGGAACAACTTCAAGCTTTCTGAAATTGTGGATAAGGTTTATGAAGACAAGGTTCGTGAACTTCTTGAACTGGTTGTGAATGAGCGTGAGAAGTTTGAGAAACTTTCCGACAAGGACAAGCTTATTGATTTTATGATGGATAAGCGCGTTCCTGCTTCTGCTCAGGCTCGAAATATCGGTGATGAGCGAAACTTTGATGAGAAGAAGGAAACTCGTAAGATGACTACGAAGAAGGCTGAGAAGATTCTTGAACTTGTTGACAATGATTATGAGAAGGCACTAGAAATCGTAAATACAATGGTTTGATAAAAACACTAATGCCACCTACCGTTCAATAAGTAGGTGGCATTAGTGTTTTTATATTATGAAATACTAATTTTTAGATTCAGTATTTATTGTCCCATCTTATGACGAAAGCTGCCATTTGGTCACGTTTAGTGTTAACAAGAGGGCGGTAAGTTCCATCAGCATAACCAGTAGAAATACCATTATCTTTCATCCATTGAATTTCAGCAGCAAAAGTAGTGTTCTTATTGACATCCTTGAATGATGAACCATCAAGACTTGGAGCTTTATCACCTGATGCTCTCATAAGGAATGCAGCAACCGCATCACGTTTAACATTTTCGAGTGGTCTGAATTGGCGAGTTCCGTCTTTCATCTTCCAACCATTTGCAATTCCCTGAGAATGTGCCCAAGCGATTTCTTTGTAAAAAACGTTATTTGTAGAAACATCACTGAACGGAGATTCCTTAGGTGGAGTATACGCAGGTGAACCCATAGCGCGGTAAATGAAAACTATCATTGCATCACGTTTGACGGGTTCTGCTGGTCTGTACTGTTTGGTTCCGTTGCTCATTGTCCAACCTTTTGAAATGTTTCTTGAGGCTAATGTTTCAATTTCTGTGTAAAATGCAGTACTTGGTGTTACATCAGTGAATGTTTGTTTAGGCTTTGGTGGGGTAGGTGATGTAGGTGTGGATTTTGTCAAATAGTTTGATGATATCCAGCCAGTTTTTCCGCCTTGTTGGATTTGCCACCAGTTGCCAGAGGTTTTTCCTGTTGTTGTTACTGTTGTACCTTTTTGTAAGTATTTGATAATACTGTAATTTGTTCCTGCACCTGTTCTAAAATTAACGTTAGCATTTGTTTTGTATGTGTCTCCAGATTTAACTGCTGGTGCTACATAGTTTCTTGAAATGTGTCCGCGATATATCCATCCGGTTTTTCCGTTGACAGTTGCTTTCAAGTAGTTTCCTGATTGGGTAGTGACAGCATTTGGACTTGACATTTTATCACCTTTGGATAATGTTGTTAAGTTTGATGAAGTGCTACTTGCTGATTTTTTAAGTGTGGTTGTTGTAGTTGCATAATATGTACATGTTGCTGGTTGTGCTACTGTACTCACACGAGTTGCTTGCGCTTTTAGGTCTACACCTTGGTTTTTCATGAAGGTTGTTGGGTTGATAACTTTTCCTGATCCTTTATAAGCATTTTCCCATATTTCGAAGTGTAAGTGAGGTCCAGTTGATGGTCCACTGCTTCCTACTTTTGCGATTAGTTGACCTTTTTTAACGGTTTGTCCAACTTTAACATACTGTGTAGGCTTCCACATGTGTAGATAAGCTGAATAATATGTTTTTCCGTCTATTTTGTGTTTAACAGCGATTTTTCCACTTACACTTGATCCACTTGGGTTTTGTATGTAAGAGACTGTTCCATCTGCGATTGATCGAATGTTAGTTCCATCTGCTGCGCTGAAGTCTTGTCCTAAGTGGTTTGCTGATGCCCATAGGGTGGGTACACATCTACCACCGTATTCAGAAGTGTAATTATATGTTTTGGCTACTAGTGGATTGACCACATCTCCGACTTTTGCTGAAGCTGGTAATGCTCCTCCAAAAATCATTGCTATTACGGCTAAAATACCGAAAAAACTAAATTTTATTTTATTTTTGTCAAACGTTTTACTCATAAGATGAAACTATCCTTGTTTTGTATTGTTTTTGGCGCATCTGTGACACAAATATGTGAAATAGATAATTTATTTTTGGGGAAGTTACATATAATATATCAAGAATCTTTTAAAAATACAGGTAAATGCATTCAAAAATGTATTTTTTTATTTAAATTTTTTGTACTAAAGTATAATTTATTCGATATTTTTTGAAGCAATGTTTGACTTGAACTTGCTTTTTACCTCCTAATCAAGGAATGATAGATGAAAGATTTTAAGAAAAATTTAGAAGAAGGTTTTTCACTTCTAGAATTAGTGGTAGCAGTAGGTGTTCTGTTAGTCCTAACTGTTGGTGGTTTATTAGCATATAATGGAATTATTGGTAGCGCACGTCAAGCAGCAGTGAACAATGCTGCTGAAACTGTGTACGATCAAGCAATGATGTACAGAACTGATGATAAACCTGACACTACCATACAGACTGCAGTTGATCAGTGGAATAAGAGTGCTGGTATTGAATTGCCTGAGAATATAGCTACTATTAACACTATTGCTGCTCTTGGTGTAGATAAAGATAAGATTATCGTTTCAGCTACTGATTTAGAGCATGATTCGTTTGAAATAAAAGCTGTCTATGGCAATGAGGAAAGTTCTAACAGAATAGAAGCCACTAGAACAAGTCCAATTATTGATTCGACTGGAAATATCCCAGAAGAGAATACGGAAACTGCTTTGTACAATTGGGGTCATACAAGTATAGACAATGAACATTTATCTTTGGCTATTGTTAGCAATCGTGCTAATGAATCCGATCAGTCTACTTTGAGAATTGTTCTAGAGTTTACAGGAAGAACAGAAATAACGAACCTTAGTGAAGGTTTTAGAATAGTTGAAGAGTCTTCCAATAAAGATCGTTACGTTATAGAAATAGAAAATCCTCGTCAACAAGAAACATTGTCTTTTGATCTTGTTGGTAGAACAACATTTGAATTATATGCAAGTATGTCATCTGATGATTTTACAACTACTGATAAAAAAGAGTATATGCATAATTTGACAGTAGATATGTGATAATCTTAGGTTCATCCAAGTAGAGATACTGCAGATAATTATTTTCACTTAATTATCTGCAGTATTTTTATGATTTTATAGCAAATTTTTATGGTGAACAATCCAACAATTCGATAAGTTTTGATAACTTTTGTTGGATTGTTCACTCATTTGGGGATATAATCAAACATGATAATTAGAGGTTCTTAATAAGTCAGCGAAACTTTTCCCCTCACCTAAGTAATTTGCCGGATCAAACTCATCTAACACCTCTTTTTTGTGTGAAGCGGTAGTATTGTTCAATCGTGATGAAAGTTCGGCTACTGCTCTTTCAATGCGTCTTGACAAACTATCCTCACCATTTAAAGCCCAGTCGTTTGATGAAGCATAAATAGAAGTTGTTGTTGGCTCCATACGGAAATATGTCATAATAGGTCGAATGTTGTATTCTACGCTCAAAGAATGCCTCTCACTTCCTCCTGTAGCGGCAAGAACAACAGGCATACCATCGAATTTAGTTGGTTCGAGAATATCCAAGAAGCTTTTGAACAACCCTGATGGACCTGTATTGAAAATCGGAGTGTTAAGAATTAAACCATCTGATTGCTCAACAGTTTTTATCATATTGTCTAAATGTTCACTGTTGAATCCTGTGAACATTCTATCCAGTATTTCATGTCCGTATTCTTTAAGTTCATAAGAGTTGATTTTTGTATCAGAATGTTGGTTGTGAATTTCGTTTTCAATGCTTTTTGTTAATCTACTTGTGCTTGACGGATTTGATAAACCTGCAGAAATTGTTGTAATAATATTCATTTTTTGTCCTTATCGGGATATTTTTCTGTGTATTGAAAATTTAGAACTATCAGTGTTTCTATTGTATTTCAAAAATTCATTTTTTGTTCTTTAACTCACCAGTTTTATTGTTGGATGCCCCTTGCTTTAGCTATGAGGAGAATTCAAGTAGTGTTGGTTGAAACAGCTGAGAATACTGATTTCTGGACAGCAGAAAAATCTTGACATTGTTCTATTAATATGATAAAGTTTATTTGATGACTATTTATGAATAAATCTCTGTGATATGAAACATAAACAAAATAATAAAACAAGGTGGTAGAAGAATGTTGAAAAAATTTCTAAGAACAGTGTCCGTGTTAGGCGCGATTTCTCTTGTTGCTGTAAGTTGTACTCCTGATACGAGCGAAAACGAAGGAACTGGTGGAGCTCTCCCCGAAATCGGAGCTGATGGCTGTACCTCAGTTGTAGTAGCTACAAGCTCTGAAAAAGTTAATCTCATGGAAGACCTTGGACAAAAATTCAAAGAATCAGAAGAAGCCAAAAGTTTAGACAACTGTGCAACAATTTATCCCATTAATGTCTCTTCTGGAGCTGCAGCTGACAATCTGATGAACTCTACTTCAGAATGGCCTGATTTAGAAGAAAGCTACTGGCCTACTGTATGGTCCCCCGCTTCTACTATCTGGACTGACCAAGTAAGCATCGTAGCAGGTGCTGGTGTTTACAATGGTGAGCCAACCTCATTCACAAAAACACCTATCGTTTACGGAATGCCTGAAGGAATGGCAAAAGCATTAGGCTACCCTGACAAAGAAATCAGCATGAAAGACCTTGAAAAACTTGTTCGTGAAGGATGGGGAAGCGCTGGTAAAGATAACTGGGGAGACTTCAAAATCGCTAAAACAAACCCTAACACTTCAACAACTGGATTAAGTGCTCTCCTTATGCAATCCTATGCTGCTAATGACAAAGCGAAAGACCTTACAGTAGAAGATGTTGACAAGGCTTCTGATTTCAGCAAGTCTTTTGAAACAGGTGCTATTCACTATGGCGATACTACTGGTAAAGTTTTGACAACTCTTTACAATAAGACTCAGAGCGGTGCTGGCGGAAATTATGTGAGTGCTGTTGCGCTTGAAGAGACTTCTCTTGTGAATTACAATAAAGGAAACCCTGATTCTCATGTTGTTCAACCTGGGGAAACTTTGACTCCACCTAAAGAAAAACTGGTTGCTGTTTATCCTTCCGAGGGTTCTATGTGGAGTGATAACCCTGCTGTTGTCCTGAACACTTCTTGGGTTGATGAAGAAGAAAAAACTGCTGGTGATGCTTTTTTGAAATTCTTACAAACTGAAACTGCTCAGAATTCTCTTGGGGAATACGGTTTCCGTAGTGTTAGTGATTCAGTGGATCAGAGTAAGGTTTTGAACGCTAGTGTGGGAGTTGATTTGACAAAACCTGCTACTACTCTTCCAAAACCTAATGTTGAAGTGGCTACTCATGCTAAGGATCAATGGGTACAGATTCGTAAACCTTCTGCTGTTCTTGAATTGATTGATATCAGTGGTTCAATGGATGATGAAATGGGCAATGGTAAGACGAAGCTTGACGGAGCAATTGAGAGTGCTCAGGGAACTATTGGTAATTTCCGTTCAACTGACGAAATTGGGGTTTGGGCTTTTACAACGGACATTGAAAGCGATCTTGGCAAAAATGTCATTCCTGTTCGTGAGTTTGGTCCACTTCAGAATGATTCAGAAACTATTGGTAACAGTCTTGATGAACTGAGGTATTCAGAGCGTAATGGAACTCCTCTCTATGACAGTATTTCGCTATCTTATGATTACATGACTGAGCAAGCAGAAACAGGACGTATTAACGCTATTGTTGTGCTTAGTGATGGGGCTGATGAAGGTTCAGATATGAGTTTGAATAGTCTTTTGACAAAGCTTCAAGCTTCGAATGATGTTGAAGGTGGGCAAAATAATCAAGTTCGTATTTTCACTATTGCTTATGGTGAAGGTGCTAATAAGGAAGAGTTGCAGAAGATTTCTGATGCTACTGGTGGTCAGATGTTTGATGCTTCTGATCCTGAGCGTATTGAAGAAGTTTTCGAAAGTGTAATCAATAACTTCTGACTAGGATTGTGAGGGGACAACGAAAAAGTAAGTATCTTGTCCCCTCACAATTTGGTTTTATTTTTTAAATAGATGGAGTAATCATGAAAAGGTCAATTTTTTCTGCTGGGCTAGCTGCAAGTGTTTCGATACCGTTTTTCGTTCTTTCAGCACCAGCTTTTGCTGACACTACTCAACAGATTATTGATGGATTGTCAAACAGTAACGTTTATACAGGTTTCCAGGCTTCTAATGTTCCTGATGGAGTACAGGCTGAATACAATGGTTCGAATATTGCTGTGGTGTTTGTCAACGATTCAGGTATAAATACATCACAAGTGGCTGAGCAGGTGTTAGGTGGTTTAGAGCAGAGTGGTTCTACTATTGATACAGTTATTGTTTCGGTAAACGGTTCAAGTTTTGGGGTTTCTTCTCAAACTGGTGATTCTGTTGCTATTGCTACTTTTTTGAATGAAAATGGCGCTAATTCTTTAGTATCAAATTCTACGGATATAAAGTCAATGTCAACGGGCATGATTACTTCTACGGAGACTAACCCTCAAACTGGAGTTGATTCTGCTGGTGTGGGACTGATTGGTGGTGCTGGGATAGTCCTTGGTGCTGCTTTGCTCATCACTGTGAGTGTTTTGTTCATAAAGAAGATTCTTACCCGTGAGACAAACATTAAAGAGCCGAAGAAAATTTTGGCTGAAGATTATTTCATGAATATATCTAAAGATTTGGGAGCAGAAGTGTCAAATCTGCGTGAATTGATTGTTAAGCATCGTGAGAAGGGGTTGTCTGATGGTGCTGAGAAGCTGATTAGAGTGGACAAGCGGTTAGGTGAATTATTTGTTCGTCTGTCTCGTAAGGGGACAACGGAGCAGATAAGTATTGCTGCTGTTAAATACCAGGATTTGTTGAAGAAAATTATCTTTATTATGAATGAGGATCATTATATGGACATTGTATTGAATCCTGAATTGTGGAATCGTTCTGATGAGAGAAAACAGAATTCTTTGGAGGCGGTTGAAGCAGTTGATGAACAGATTCTTGACAATATTAGGCAATTGAACGATAGTCAGGATCTTGAGTTCAATATTACTTTACGGGCACTTATGACTAATGGTAATAACATGAATGAGATTGAAGAATTATTGTTTAAAAACGATGATATGGACAATGATTATAGAAGCTTTGGAAGGTGAGAATAACTACTGAAAAAGAACAAGCGGAAATTTTGAAGAAGCGAGATTATAGAGATTTTAGCTTCTTGACACAAAACTGTTTAACTGTTCATAAACAGTAGGAGCATATCTTTATTAAGGTTGAAAATGAATAATACAGTAAATAAGGAGCCAAATATGGGAAGATTGAATATTGAAGTAGACTTTCCAGTCGGAACCAGCCGGGAACGATTGATGGAATTATTATCAGATGTTTTGTATAAGCCTGATGTGGTTTTATCTGACCCTATGCCTATTGAAGAACATGGTTGGGAAACTATTGAGTCAACAGGAGTTTCGTTTAGGTATTATACTGAGATTCCAGATGACGAAAGAATTGAAGGTTCTCTCACTTATGAAAAACTTAAGTCATTGTATCTTCATAAATCTATTCTTGACGAGTTGAGGAAAGATAAAGATCATGTTGTGAGTGTTGCTTTGAATAATATTGAAAAGTGGAGAGATTTTCATAGATCTGATGGTATGAGCGTGAAGTACCTTGATGAATGGAAAAAGATTCTGGATAATGGTAATTTTCAAAAATTATCAAAAGTGTTAACTGGTTTTGATGAATATTCTTGTGATTTGCGTCAGAATAGTCCTTTTGCTGGGGTTTTGAGTGATGAGCGAAGGTTAGCAGTGTTGGAAGATTTTCGGGAATATTGGAAGAACAATTTTAAGAAGAAAGTTGATTAATGATGGATAATAACATTGAATGGACAGTTAAGGTTGCGCATAATTTTCAAGCGATAAATTTATACACTGCTGGTGCTTGGATGTTTGGGGATGAAGCTGATGAGACTAATACGATAAACCTTGATTGTGATTTGTCAATTTTTCAATCAGATTATGAAAGAGGGATTGTTGAACCATTACATGCTGAAGTTGAACAAATCCTCAATAAGAACGGTTTTTCCATTATTGGTTCGTGGAATGGTTTAATCAACAAAGCAATGCGAAGTGTTTGATAATGTTTTAGATCAAAATATGAACCCGGTTCTTTTAGTTGAGAACCGGGTTCATATTTGTGTTGTTGGTCAGTCGCGGAAAGAGAACTTCTTCAGCTTCTGAGGCTTGTTGAAAACATCATTGTAGAAATCAGCAAGAGCACTGATGTTGCAGTTTCGAGTCTGAATGGTGTCAGTGTCATAATCGCGCCAGAAAAACTCAATGTATCCCGGCTTAGACATATCATAGATAGCGCCCACAGAGCCACCATCAAGATGATAGTTGTAGATGTCAACGCTCTTTCGGTTAGCGTATCGCTTCTGAGGCTCATCCTTCTGGGGGAAGTTCACAACAACATTAGCACCCATAACAATGTCTCGGTTAGTCGGGGCACCATCATTGAGTTCGATAGAACTGACGTGGTTCCACCGGGAAGTAACCGTGCGGAACAGACCAGCAATAGCCTTGTAATGGTCATCACCATTCTCTCGGACCTTGTGTGCCATGTGTCCAAGCGTCTGATCAAGACGAGTGCTCCACTGGACACTAGTGAGCTTCACAGACTTGTCCGTATTGACGAAAGCAACCGTTGCGCGCATTCCCATTTTACTGTCTCCTTGTAAAGTGTTCTGTTCTATCTTTGCTTGATAGCTATATAATACTACAAAAATTTTGGTGTGTCAAGCTTCTTTGAAAATTTGCAGTTCAAACCGTAGTTGAAGTAATTGTAAAAGTTGATGAAGGTCCAGCCTTCACGAATAAAGTGTTGTGTTATCGCTTTTCAGTGGGGGTTGTTTGTTTTCATTAAAATGGCTTAGAAAATTAACCTTTAATAAAGCCTTTTCGACAGCGTTATTTGGTGTATGTTTTGAGCGATTTTTACATCTTTTTCAGAAAACCCTATTTTAGGGTCCTGGTACTGTTTCGATAAAAACCGTGTCTTAGAATCGTTGAGAATTTTAAAAAATTGTTAAAATAGATATGATTAATAATAATGAAACTCGATCTTATGGAGCAATTTTATGTTGAAACTAATAAATTTCACTCAACGCAAGCCACTCTTTACTGTAAAAGACGGTAAATTGAAGTTTACAGCCTACTCAGCAATGTATATGGCTTTTGATACATACATTGCTCGGGATTTGAAGTCATTCGAAGAAGGTTCAAGCTACTCACTATTCTTTATACTTGAAGATCCCGAACAATCAGTAGCATATGATCTTCAAGCAGCTGATAGAAGATTCGTTAAAAATTGGACAAAAGAACAATGGTTAACATTTTATGATTTAGTTATTGAACTGGATAAAAACAAAAACAATCTTGAAGAGCTGGACAAGTCAATGGCTTCAATGGGTTGGTTCAGTGAAATTAGAAAATTAGCCAAGATTAAGCGTAAAGAGCTGAAACAGGCTCAAAAATCAAATCAAGATAAAATGAAAATATTCTTAGCGGAGATCAGAGAAGAAGGAAATAAGCGCGCAGTATTTGGCGAAATTTGATAAAAACATTGATTTCAATTGATTATTTTGATACTATGAACTGTTAATACTATAGTTATATGTTTTTCTCTAGCAACAGATGAAAGGTTTATTATGAAATGTCGTTTTGAACAAATACCTAAACGGGATTTGGGTAGGCCCATTGTAGATTTAAGATCTGATTTGGGTAACTCTTTAAAACTATTTGTTGTTCATCACTACAAGTATTTAAAAGAGTATGGTCAAGACTTTTATGATTCCTGGTTAAATAATTCAGATAACGTGTACTTGTATTGCGAGATAAAACTACATGATGAAGGAAAAACATCTTCATTTATTCTTGATTTCTCTAGACTTGAAAAGAAAAACGCTAAGGAATGGTCTCAATTAGATTGGGCGCATGTTCTTCTAACAATGCGACATAAAGCAAATTTGGAAAGATCATTGGAGCAGGTTAATGAATCAATGAAGAATTTAAAAATGTTTACAGACATTCGAAAACTTGCTGTAAGTAAGAAAAAGAAGATTAGCAAGGAACTCAAAGAGGCAAGACTTCAGCTTGACTCTGAAGTACAGTCAATAAATAGACAAATAAATGAAAAGAAACTTTTCGAAGCTTGATGATTGACTTGACGGAATGATTTTTATGCTGTATAATAAATACAGAAAGTCATTCAAGATACTAGGAGTTTTCTCGTGGTTTACAACATTTTTGCTTTTGACCCTAATCATTATGATCGTGGTTCCTATACTTTTCTAGGGCGCATGGATTCTTCGATTCCTTTCCCAATCAAGGAAATTCTTCCTATTCAGGATGCTGTTGGCTATAACCTTGCTTTCTACGATGATGAGGATGTCATTGATGCTGAGGCTGAAGAGCGTGAGCGTATTGGCGGAAGTATTTTTGATCTTGATTCGGAGAATATTTTTAATGATGTTCCTGTTCCTATTTATTCTCTTGATGATTTTATGAATACTCTTCGTGAATTCGTGGAGAATTTTGCTACTGACGTTGATGATGATGTGCTGGATGATGCTTTTAGTGGTAAGGTTGTTGAAGATTCTTCTGTGGATACTCCTGTTGTCAAAGAGGAGAAGGTTTATCCTAAGGTGCCTTTCAAGGTTCGTAAGAAGGATTATGGTTATCGTGTTGAGTTGAACAAGATTTCTTCAACAGTTTCAATGGTTAACGCTAATCCTGCTTTTTATGATGAGAGTCGTGGGGATACTGCGGATGATTTCGTTCCTACTCGTGCTGTTCGCAAGGTTTCTGAGGATCGTATGGGAGAGCTGACCTGGGAGGCTGTTCCTCGTCTTGTGCGTCATCTGCCTAACTCTCCGTTGAAGGATGTTTATTGGATTCTTCGTTCTTCAAGGTTCAAAAAGCTTGATTTCACTGGCATTAACAAGGATTATGCTTTTTCTAATCTTTGCGCTTATATTGCGTTTTTCGACAATAAGTGATAGCATTTAACATATATTGTTTCAAGTTTGAGGGTTTTTAAGGAGATGATTGACATGAATATGATGGCTATGAATCAGATTGATGTTCTTAGTGATCAGCTTAATGAGCTTAGCTATGAGCGTATTGAGCGCTATGATGAGGGAGATCTGGATGCTGTTGTTGATCTTGATTATGAGATTTCTTCGATTGAGGATCAGATTTCTATGCTTGAAAATCCTTCTTTCGCGGGCGATTTCGAAGATGACTACTTTGATGAAGAGGATGACTATGACGATTGCGAGTACTGATTCATTTTAAAATACTGTGAAAACAGATTGTAAAGCACTACCAGAATAATTGCCTTTTTATCAATGTTATTCTGGTAGTGCTTTTGTGTTTTAGAAGAATTATTTTTAATAAATTGTATTTTTAACGGGGATACTGTTCTTTGTAGGAATTTTTCAAAAATGATTACAATGCTTTCAGAAAATTCATTAAAGTGTTGCAAGAAGAAGAGGAGAGATTTTTCAAATTATTAACAAAAAAGAACCATTTAATTACTTTTACGATAGATATGTTGATAAAGATATTTGATCTTCAGTCAAGCCGGTAGTTCGCAAATAATGATAATGGCTTTCTGTCATATTTCGTCAAGGACATAGACATGAGCATAAGTTCCTGATTTCATATGTCCACCTGTTAATTCGCGATCTTCGTAAATTTCGCTAACTTTGAATTTTTTGCCTCGTGGAATCAACCATTCTTGCTCAGCAGCATGTCCTCTAAAAACAGAAACTGGAGCAGCATGTTTAGGACGGATACATAATAATGTATTCCTGCCTTTGTCCCCATTTTCTCCATATTCTTCAGAAACTTTTATACCGAAACCTTTTTCTTTCTTCTGCCATTGATCAGAAGGTGTTTCATTAGTGTACCATCCAAGATTGTTCAACATTGCCATGACACCAGAGCTTGTCTCAGCGGTTGAAGAATACCCATCAAAATCAACAGTATCACCTATTTTATATCCTCTTGCATGGAATTCTTTATTAAGTTTTCCGCCTCCAAAGTTTCGCCATACTGTTTTAGGTGTTTTCCCTGAATATTTTGCTAAAGCACTATCCATGGATTCTATTTGTTCTTGAAGATTAGGATTCAGTTCCTTGCCATTGTAGAGCGCTGAATTAATGTCTTCATAGTCTGATTGAACATATCCATGTAGAGCTTTTTTCTCCTCTTCATTAAGACTGTTTAAATATTCTAAACTTTGATCAATGTATTCTTGCTCATTAAATTTTTGTGCATCCATATCAACAACTTTGGGAAGATTTAGTGGGCGTTTTAAAGGGGACAACGAAGTCTTACCTTGACTGCTTTCATATGCTGCTTGTGCTTCTTCAAGAGTTGAATAATGTTCATTAAGACCTTCAGGCTTCTCAGCACGACAAGATTCAATAGTTTTAGCAGTGCATTTACGTGCCATTCCATCGTTTTTGCTAATATGGTATTTGAGCATGTTTTTGTCCTTGTTTTTAACTGATCATTTATTGCTTTTCTAAAAAATTTGTTTTTCTTGATATAATGTTTTTGAAAGCTGTTCTGGCTGCTTACTGGCTCGCATTTACCGCACTGATTGCGTGATTGCTGGTTCAACAAGGTTTGAGAAATCCCAGAGTTTAAACTAATGTTTTAAAGTAAAATATTTAAAAACAACATGTAATGTACATAAAATCAAAGAATAAATTAATCCAATCATAGATAAATCTTATTCTTGGTGCGGCAGGAATATTGAAAGGTTTATATTATGACTGACGATAGAATTTTTAAAAACAAGGTTAAAGAAGTAGCCGAATTAAACGGTTTGAGCTACACAGATGCCAAAAAGGCTGTTATTGAAGCAAATAAGCATATGGAAAAACTTATTAAAGAAGAACCTTTACTATGGGAAGATGTTTTCAAAACTGAGGCAAAAGCTCAAGTCTTTTTTAATAATGTAGTTATCAAAAAGCCTGAGGGCAAATTCATTAAAATAAATGAAATAGATAATATTCCTCAGTATATACAATTATCCAGTTTTGACGAAGATTATTCTATTGATTTGCAGCCTTTGAATAACGGCATGAAAAAAGGGCTTTCTAATGTGGTTAAAAGACAGACTATATCTGATGAGTCGCATATAGCAAGAATGATGTTTTTTCTTTTTGCTGAACAATTTGAGCGAAACAACACTTACTTTGTAGATGAGAAGAACTATTTTACTCAAATGCCAAAAGTCTTAAACAAAATTCAAAATGCTGATTCAGATGAAGAAATTCTTGTAGGAATAATTCGTCCTAATAATTTAAAAGAGAAAACTTCGGATTCTCATTATGAAAAGTGGAGTCATGAAGAGAGAACATACAGAAACCTACGTTATAAAATGAAGGACGCTATCAAAGATAAAAAAGTTTATGTCATTAGTTCAGGTGAAAAAAATCCGAGTATCACGAATTTTAAAACAATTCTTCAACAAGAAGTTCAATATTTTCCTTTTGAGAAAATCCGAGGAGGAAGCTATTATAGGAGCACCTCAAAGAAGGTTTTAGGTCACGTTCAAGGGTATACGAAATTTGTTGAACCAAGAATGACTCTAATCGAACAAGACAATAACTCTTGTATCGAACAGATCTACGAAATGAACAAATCAGGTTCCTCTTTTGTTCACTGGAAATCACAAGAAGAAATGAATGTTTTCGTAGAAGAACTTTCAAAAAGCTCAAGGGATGTGCCAAGGTTAGCAGAAAACCTATTTTTACGAGTTGATTTTGAGATGAATGAAAAAGACTTTTCAAAATTTATTAAACTTTTGTCTAATTATTCAGACGATTATAAGTATTTTGATAATAAGCGTGATGATCAAATTGTTATCGAATCTCCTGATGCTGAACGTATTGAATCCTACTATGAAGATGATAGCGAAAAATTAAAAGGTTTTGCGGAGCGGTTTACTCTGGCCGGAAATGCTTTATATAATTCTGAATATGGGATGATAAGTCTTTATAAAGCACCTTGATTTATCTTGTCAAGAGTAGCACCCAGAATAGTTGGTAGTCACACACTATTCTGGGTGCTCCTCACAGCTTCCAAGAAATGAGAATCATTGGCTATTATTCTTTAAAGTAATTAATCCGCTTTATTGAATAATTTTGTTTTCCTTGAAGGAACAAGTAGTCCCACGAAGAACACATAATGAACAAATTTTATAAAACCATTAGTCTCTTCTGGATCGTATATTTCTGTGAGTTGAGGATTGTAATTTGAAGCAAAATCGTAGAGATAATTCACACCTGTTATTAGCCCTATAACAGTGAAAGAAAAGAGTAGAAGACTAGCTACAATAAAACCTCCTGAAACCCCCGCAAAAGTCCTCTGAGGCTCATCAGCACGATTATGGAACCACTCCTCAGCCATAACAGTTAAGCGTAATACAGTATTTACAAACAATAGGTAAAACCTTCTAGCACCATATGAAACAACAATGAACAAAATAACGAAAACTAACCAGGCAAGAAAATTGTCAGAATCCACAAACTCCGGCATGTCAGGAATAGTGCTTAACCAGCTTAAGAAGAACTCTCCAAAAACAATAAGAACCGCTATAGCAGAAGCTAGTGTTATCAAACCTATAACAATTGCGATGATTAACATTACTAAACCCTTCTCTTATAACGTTCAACAGTAGAATCTTCTTCTATCAATATCTTAGAGAGTTTAAAAAACTTATTGATGAACCAGGAAAGCTTGGAAGTTATGCTCTTTATCTGTTTTGGCACTGATATTCTCTTCATAAGAGCGGAGGGCAAAGATGAAAGAATACTTTCAGTATGTCATAGACAATTATTTAAAATATGTGCGTATCACCAAAGAAGCATTCGCACAATCATTATTCATCATTGCTTTTGCCATAGGTCTTCTTGTTTTTATGCCTGATAAGTTTTTACCCATCTTTAATAGAGCTTTGGAAACTTCTTTAGTAATATTTATTGCTCTCACAATTATTGCATTTTTGGGTTTAGTGGCTTTATTCTTGTATAAAACATACGATGATTATAATAGCGAAAAACTTGAAAAATCTCCGTTTGATAAAGATGATAATAAATGATTGTATTGTATATTTATATTGCTGAATAACATGGAAGGGGAGTAGCTACGCAGTTTTGTGTGCGTAGCTACTCCCCCTTCATTAAATCATTCCACAGAGGAAAAACCAACTCGATTTCCGTTGCTATCTCGTAGCTCTCGTTCCAGATTGCCTGCTTCAACTTCATCAGCAAGATGTCGAAGAATCATGGCTAGCTCCTGCTCCTGGTAATCTGCAAAAGCGTCATTTTCGGTGTCAATCTCAACCATAAACATAGTTATTATCTTCCTTTTTAAAAATATTCACAAAAATATAATAACTATTAATATTTAAACTGTTGCTGTTCTTCTACAATATGAGTTTGTAGAATTTTCAATCCTTATGATATCCCTGAGAAAGGATATAAACTGCAAGCCCATCAAGCCCACCACCGTTGTCAAGCGAACCATGAATGTCCAGGAAATGCTCCATCACATCACCAAGTTCACGAATAGAATCCTGGTCAATTGCATCATTGTTGTTGGTAAGAGTAATCATTTTTCTCAATCTCTGTCTCTTCTGAATAAAACTTATGTAAGTAGAATACCGTAAACAAAAAATATTGTCAACTTCTTGCTTAAAAAGTGCTTCGAAATTTTAAGAAAATTAAACACAAGATTTGAAGGTAATAATATTGAAATGAACATGATGCGGATTGCAGCTTGACAATAGTTTTAACATCGTGTTATTGTTTCAGCAATTACGAAGAACGATTCAGCAAAAGGATACAGAATGCGATTCAAGATGGTCTGCAATGAGGTCTCCCATTCAACGAAGAGTGGTTTTCTGGGATTGTTCAACAAGACTGATACGTACCACGAGTTCAAGATTCTTGCTGTGGATAAGGTGGATGATTACCTTAATTTTACTAATACTGCTTATACAGCAGCTTTTGGTTCATTTGACCTTTTCCGTGTGGCTAAAGGTTTTGCTGTCAATGAAGACTCCCGCTTCTCTGTTGTAGGGTTTTTCTTGAACAAGAGTGGGGAAAATTTTGATAAGGCAATTTTTGTCAAGGTTGAAAGCCTTTCTGAAATTTATGCTCTTTGGGAGGAGCTGTCTTCTAAGGAGATGACTCCTAACTACCGAATGATGCGATCTGTTGTGCTGAAGGACAAAGTTTCAGGAGAGCGCATTGTTCTTGAAGCTTTCTTCGATTTGAACATTGATTTTAAGGATTCTGCAAAGAATTCGATGATTGAGTGTTTTAACAATGAGTTTGTGGAAATTATGAAGATTACTACTGAAAACGATGATTTCGGTAAGGAGCTTGACCGTCTTTTTGTGAAGTCTCTTGAGAAGTTCCGTGCTGATAAGAATTGATTTTGGCATTTAGCTTTTATCTTATCGTTGACAAAGCTCTATTAATAACATATAATGAAAATGTTGTCATATATCTAAAAATATAGTACAAGTTTTGATTTTGAAAATGGATTTTGTTGTAGTTTTAGCTTATGGAGGTTGTGAATGCCAAAAGATATCGAAAATGATCTTGTTTTATCCAATGGAGAAATGGTTATTAAAGACCTTGTTAAAGCAAGTGATTTCGTAAAAGGTTTTTCTACTCGAATTGGACATAACAGCTACTTCAATGGAACCTGGGTTGAACTTGAAGTTTTAGTTATGCAGCATTTTAAGAATAACGAACCGGGAACAGGCAGTGTCAACGGTGATGTTCTCCTTGTGAATGTTCCAGCAGAGAATTTTCATACAAGTATTATTGAAATTACAGATGAGAATCGACATCTGGTAGAAGAGATTGAGTATGTAAGACAAGCAGGTGAAAAGCCTGTTATTACTCGTGTAATTAAGAATATTGACAAACCCGCTGCTAATTTTGCAAAAGTGGTTCTGTATCGTGCGGATATTTTGGCTAAGGATAATGATCGTTCTACTATGGCTGAATGGGAAATCATTTCGATCAATGCTCAGAACGAAGAGAGTGTTCCAATGAGTCCTAAAACAATGTTGAGAAATACGAACAATGAAACAGGTGGAACTTATCGTGAGTACACTGAGGAACAGTGGAATGAAGCTTACGAATACTGGAACAATCATGCTTCAATTTATATCACAGAATAATAGTTCATTTGAATTAGTATAAATTATTGAAATTTTAAAAAGAAAGATGGAACGGATAATGAAATTGATTTCTAAAAAAGCATCATTGTTAGTGGCTTTGATGGGTGTGATGATGATGGTTTTAGCTTCTTGTACAAGCGTTCTTGAAGGGACTGTTGTCGGCAAGGATTATTCTGAAAGTTATCAGGAGTCATATCAGAGTTGCGTGATGTATGACACTGATAATCCTGGTGTTTGCAAAATGTACACTACAAATTATCGAACTATTCCTGAAAAATGGACTGTTGTTATTCAGGGTGTGAATGATAAAGGTGAGAATGATCATGCAGTATACACTGTTTCGGAGTGGAAGTGGAATGAAGTGTATGAAGGCGATTTCATGCGCTTTGATGAACGTGGTCAATTATTAGAGCACACAGGAAAACCTCGCTGAAACAGAACTTTGACAGGAGAAAATAATGCTAGAAGCTTTAATGCCCGTTATTATTGTAGGAATAGTTATTGCTGTTTTGACAGTATTATTGATTATTGGCTTATGGGTGTTGGACAGAACTCATAGATGGCCGATTAAAAATTCAAAAAAGTCTAAGAATTCCAGGGAAGAAAAGAAGAAAGAGTTTTATTATGAATGATAATTGTGTTATTACATTGAAAGCTAGATACGGTTTTTTCTTGGAGAATTCAATTTTGAACAAGTCTTTGGATAATAATTCTGCAGAGAAAAATTGACTTTTCTATTTTTTAAGCGTGAGTAGATATTATGTTTTAAGAATAAGTTTGAAACAATTGATGGATAACTTTAAGCTTAAAGTATATATTGATTTATAAATATTTTAAACAAAGGAGTTTAAATATGTTTAGCAAGAAAAACGATAAAATAGTTAATGTTAAAAAATTCGAGGATTTGAGTGAAGAAGTTAAAGAATCTTGGTCTATTGAGACAAGAATGGCTTATGAAGCGTCTGTTTTAGCATTTAAAAATGAGTTTAGAGAGTGAATTACCGGCTTGACTAAAAGATAAAGCATCTTTCACCACGCACTCTTTTGTAAAGAACATTTCTACGCTTCTCCTCATGAAGTAAGAGAGGCTATCAGCCAGTTAGGATTAGATGGTGTAATAACAACATTTTCAGAAAAAATCGAAGCTACAAACTTTTTAGAAAGTCAGAACATAAGAAAACACCAACAACAATCCAATGTATAAAATTAGATAATTATTATTAATTTTTTGAGACATAATTAAGATAGAATACTAGTAAATACTCTCTAAAATGTTATGAGGACATTATGTTGTGGTTATTCTTGAAAAATTTTGCCATATGGGCTGTAGTAGGTTTTGTATCTATCGTAGTAGTCTATGGAACTAATGTTGGAGAACTGATATACACTATTCCCGTAGGAAGAGGCTATGGAGTGTATGCTTTTGATTTAGTTGTTTTTCCAATAGGCATTCTAGCTGCTACTTTCACTGTTCTTGATTACATTTTATTTCGCATCAAAGAAGAAGAACTAACAGATCCCGTTGATACAACACTATTACAAAGCGAAAATGCTTGATTTGTAAAGTTATGAACAAAAAGTTTTAACGAACTTGACTTCATATACAATGTGTATTATACTAACAACTAATGAAACTTCGCACAGAGGATGAAAAATGAAGCAGGTCTATTTCAAGATTGCTACTGTTTGGCTGATTGTCTTCTCTATCAACATTGCTATTGTCAAAGCTACTGCTATTGGTCCAGTTGTTCTCACAATTTCTGCCAAGCATGGTTGGGGTATTCACTCCTTTGACCTGATTGTTTTTCCAATTGCTTTGACAGGGTTGATTATCACTGTTATGCTACTGTTGAACGTTAAGAAAAGTTTCCGCTGAATTTTCAAATAAGAAAAGGTGTTATTATGGCAAAGCCCAGCAAGGAGCAGCAGGTCGTTGATTATGTTGCTGATAAGATTCGTGATGGAAGCATTCTTCCCCTTCATGCTGCCGGGATTGTTTCTCATTACAAGTCAAGTCTTTTCGCAGTGAATTCTTTCTGCCTGAAGCCCATCTCCGGTGCTTCTACTTCTCAGAGTCCCACGCTTATTGGTCTTACCTGCGGCAAGTGTAAGCGTCGTTATCGCAAAGCATTGACTATTTTTGTCGAAGAGAAGCTTCAGGAATTTGACATTGAAGAGCTGAGAAATGGACCAACCATTAAGCTGAGTAAGTACAAGTCTGCTAAGCTCCCGAATCTTCCTGAGGCTGATTTCAAGACTATTGTTCACTCGGTAGTCAATGGAATTATGGATTCTGTCTGATAGATGATAAAAGGAGTATATATGGAAAAATCATTCAACAAAGAAGAAACAACTGTTAAAGTCGCAACTTTCTTAGAAAAGAACTACCCCTGCAAATGTGGTGATAATGATCCAGACTGCCCAGGCGAATACTACGAGGCTCAAGCTATTGTAGAAATGATTATGGATGATTTAAAAAATAGCTAATGTCATGCCTGAGCAAGAACAAATCCGCAGCTGGAAGCCAAAAACAACGAAATTTTGGCTTCCAGCTTTTTGGTCTTGACATGTAAAAATTTTTGGTATAGTATACTTATATCAAGTTCGACAAGACATTCAATCAGGAGATTTAAAATGCTGAACATTGACTTTTCTATTTCTTACACTTCCATCATTGCTTTCGTTGTTGTTTATCTTGTTGTGGGGTATTTCGTGATGCTTGGTCTTTCTCTGCATCACATTGCTCATACGAGTTATGTTAAGGGAACTGAGGATAAGCGTAAGCGTGATGCTCAGGTGAAGTGCTTCTACAGGGCTGCTCTTGTTTCATGGCTGTGGCCTTATGCGATTATCGACACTATCAGGGTTAACCTTGGCAACAAGAAGGCGATTGAGCACTACCGTAAGCAGCGTGAGCAGGAGGAAATGTACATCTGATAGTCAAAATTCAGAAAACATTAAAATAGTTATAGAAAACATAGTTGTTAACTTTTACGAAATTTTAGGAGTAGTTGAAATGCAGTTTTTCTCTAATGACATTCGCGCTATTGTTGCGATGGACAAAGATGGTAATTTTTCCCAAGAGCGCGCTGATGCTTTTCAAGAGTTCATGAAGGATGAAATTCAAAAGGCCCGAGCAGACGGATGGGCTGAGGCAACAAGGGCTATTGCTTATTCTTTCGCAAATACAGATCGTGAAATCTCGGCGAAGATTACTGAACGAGGTCACAGCCGTAATCATTTCGCAAAGGACTGAATTAGTTCTAACTAGACAAGCAAGCAGACCACCCAAACTTGATACACGGGTGGTCTGCTTGCTTGTCTTTAATCAAGTATTTGACACCTTCTCAAATCATTGGTATAGTATAGTCATCAAGCAGGAACCACCAAAGAGAAGGAACCAGCAATGAACTACCGCAACCACACTTCCCGTCCGATGATTCGCAACCGCAACCAGCGCAACCATATGTTCAACTTCAACAAGAGCATGTTTAAGATTGTGGGAATTTTTGTCGCTTTTATTTTCATTGTTGTGATTGGATTCATGGTTGCCACAGGAGTTTCTGCTCAGTCTCCCGAGGCCATGAACTGCACTGTTTCTTCTAAGGAGCGAGTTACTGAGGTTTCGGATGGTCAGAGCGTTACTCGACTTCTGATTAACACTGAGGATTGTGGAACTTTGGAAATTGGTTCTGCTATGTTTTCGGGCAACTGGTCTCCTAACAGCACTTATAGCAGCATCCAGGAGGGAAAGACTTATCGCTTTGAGGTTTATGGGTTCAACATTGACGTTATGAATCAGTTCAAGCAGATCAAGAGCGTTGAAGGTCTTAACTGAATCCCTTAACTGAGTCTTATCAACTCTTCTAACATCTTGACAAAACCTTTCTCAGTGAAGTAGACTCATACTCATTACATAAACAACAAGACAACAGGATTGGAAAAACAATGATTGAGAACATTGCTCTTATGGTTGAAGGTGCTTTCAAGCTGGCTCAGGACACTCTCGTTTATGGTGCTTCCACAGCAGGTGGTCTCGGAGGAGTTTATCTTCTTTACAAGGCTGGAAAGTTTATTCAGAAGATTTGAAAATACAAAAAGTCTCATAACTGTAGGACACAAGAGTTTGAATTCTTCTTGTGTCCTACAGCTGTATTCAGCAAAAGTGATATTTCTTCGTAGCTAACAAATTTTAGACAGGAACAATATACAATGCTGGAAAGAAGAAAGTTTTTTGCTGGATTTACTTTGATAAGCACCATAGGTTTAATTTCTGCTTGCTCTCACAAGGGTCAAGAGAGCAATAACGTCGTCGAACCTGAAACTACACCTTCTTCCGCTGATAACCCGTCTCAGGAACCGTTAAACAGTGCTGAGGATGATGTACTGCTGAATGGTGCCCTAATTTTTGGGCCTGAAGATTTCTTTTTAACAAAAATTGTTGTACTAGATCTTGGATCTCATAAATCCAGGGACTTTTTCTATACTCATAAAGAAACTTTGATGAATAGCTATGACGATTATCGTGGTATAGGTATATGCCTTACTGATTTCAGCGACACAGCCGAAACATCACATGGTGCTGTATACGCGCTAAATGCATCTATGGTAGCAGTAGCAGTTTTCGAAGAGAATAGGGAACTGTTCTGGGAGTTTTTGTCAAGAGTCTATGACCAGTTAGAAGAGATAGCAGGTTCTAATCAGGAGCCAGAAGATCATCAAGATCATTCTCATGTTCCTGATCTTGAACTTAGTGATTTTGTAGAGATAGCGTTAGAACTTGGACTACCTGACAACATACAAAACAGAGTTGATAATCCTGTTGTTGAAGCTCTTGTTCGTAATATGACTATGACAGTAGATGGAATCGTCAATGAATCACCTGCTCTTTTAGAAAACCGTGAGTTATGGAATGGCGATTTGAATAATACTGAAGAGGTTGATGAATGGTTAAATAGAGAATTCTGAAAAACTGGTAATAATTCGTAGTTAGGGTTTTCTGATAACTAATAATATTGCTCTGATTTCTATTGTTGCTTGCCAAATAGAGCAATATTATGGTATTATACAAGAGTCAAAGCGCTACTGTTTATGGAGGGCATATGTTTAGTCAGTATTCAACAAAATGCGGAAAGCTGTTCTTCTTGTCCAAAGCTGATGCTGAATCGAAGATTGTTGAGAGAGAAGCTGATCGGAATAGCGAATGGCTTGGTAGGGCATATCTTTGCTCAGACTGTCATTATTGGCATATTGCTACTGTTGGCAAAGCAAATGCGAGAAAGAAAGAAGAAGAGCAGAGACATTCAGAGGCTAAAAAGAGACGAAATCTAGAGATCCAGAAAGAAAAAGCTGATGAAGAGAGACGCAAAGCAAAACTGGAGAAAATTAAGCGTGAATCAGCTGTTCTGCGCAGAATGGCTGCAAAGAACTTGAAGAAGGGGACAGCGAAGAAGAAAAAGGGTTCCTCTTCAAAAAGCAAAAAAGATTATAATTTTGTTCCAGAAGAGAACGAAGTTATTGAGAGTTTTGGAGAGAGTTCAAAGAATTCAATTTTTGACAGTTTGGATTCTGAGATTCTGGCTAAACTGAAAGAAAAAATCTGAACAAAAAGATTTTTGAAACAAATTATTGTTAATGAACATTTGTGAAGGACTTTGATTATGAAGAATTGGCTGAATTCTAGTGATATTTCCGGCTCTATTAACGAGGATACATACGAAAGCGCTCTTGCTGAGGTTCAAGAAGCAGCTGAAAAGGGATATATTATTATCAATGGTAGAAAAATCCTACTGAAAAATCCTTCTTGAATTCACTAAGATTCAAAGATGCCATACACAGCTTAGTTTTATAGTTTTGTCAACTGCTGACTGTGTATGGCATCTATCTTTGTTAAGATATTGAGTAGTTATTCAACAACTAAACTAATATTGGAGTGCCAAGATGGATAAGAATCAGATTTTAAATAGTGTTCCTGTTATGGATCCTTCTGTAGAAACCGTGGAGAGCACTGAAACTTTGACAAATGAATCTTTGGACAACAAGTGGAAGATTATTGTATGGGATGATGATTTTCATACAATTGATTATGTTGTTATAGTGTTTATGAAACATTTCGGCTTAACGGAAGATGTGGCAATACAGCGTACATTAGAGGTTCACAATAATGGTAAAAGCGTTTTAGATCGTGGCTCAAAAAGCAATATGGAATTCCATGCAATGATCATGGAGAGTCAGTATGAATTAACTGCTTCTATTGAGCAAGATCTTTGATCATAATATGATATATGATAAGTCATTCTGGTTGTCCAATAATATTAATAATATTTTTGTTAATAATTGTTTAGAACTGTTATAGGTGTTCTTTTGAATTATTGACAAAATCTTCTTTTTGTGGTATTCTCATTGAGCAAGGTTGAACTATTTTTGGGAGTGATTATCGTGGAAGTTGTTTTTATTTGTATGGTTTTTCTGTTCATGATGATTGTAATGATGTTGGCTGGTTGGCTTTTTGAGAGTGTTGATCAGGAAGCGATTGCACGTGCAGAAGAGAATAATGTGGATGGTGCGAATCATCGTCTTGTGGGGAGGCACTGCCCTGTGTGTGAGCCAGAACATTTCACTGAAAGCGGTGTACTCATTAATCGCTGACTCTAAGTGATTCTAATGACTGAACAAACAAAAACGAGAGCTTAACTTTATAGCTCTCGTTTTTGTTTTCATGTTTTTCGCTCTATAAAACATCACAAAAAGACTGGAACAAGATACTAAATTAAAATCTTGTTCCAGTCTTTTTGTGCGTTATCATCGTTTTTCAATGATATGATCAACGATTCCGTAATCTTTTGCCATTTCAGCAGTTAAGAATTTGTCTCGATCTAAATCTCTTTGTAGAGTTTCTTTGTCTTTGCCTGTGGTTTTATGTAAGTCTTCTACAAGCCATTCACTCATTCGGATAATTTCATCAGCTTGAATGGCAATGTCAGATGCTTGTCCTCTTCCTCCACCATGCATAGAGGGTTGATGAATCATAATACGAGCGTTAGGCAGTGCCATTCGTTTGCCAGGTTCTCCAGCGGCAAGTAGAACAGCGGCTGCACTTGCTGCTTGACCGAGGCATACTGTGGAAACTTCACTTGTGACATAACGCATAGTGTCAAGAATTGCTGTGAGAGCAGTCATAGAACCCCCGGGAGAGTTGATGTATAAAGTAATGTCTTCATCATCCATTTGATCAAGGATAAGCAACTGTCCCATAATGTCATTTGCCGAAGTGTCATCTACTGAAGTTCCCAAAAACACAATCCGCTGTTCAAAAAGTTTTGAGTAAGGATCAATTGTTCGAGTTCCATAAGTTGTTTTTTCTTCAATGTTGGGAAGAACGTATCGTGATGTAGGGTTATTAAAATTCATGTTAAATCACTTTCTGTAAGAATATAAAAATTGTCAACTATTGCTTTAAATTCAGTCGTCTTTCTTGCTTGCTGTTTTGCGGCGTGTAGAAGTTGCCTTTTTGGCAGGTTTGTCTGCTTTGGTGCTTTTGATTTCAGTGAGGTTAGAAACAACATGATCAGCAAAGCCATATTCTACGGCTTCTTCAGCGTTGAACCATCTATCCCTGTCTCCATCTTCCATAACTTGTTCAACTGTTTTTCCTGTTCGAGAAGCTGTGAGAGATGCTAATTGTTCTTTGAGCAACAGAATACGTTCCGCTTGTCCTTTGATATCTGTGGCTGTTCCACCGAATCCACCTAATGGTTGGTGAAGCAGAACTTGAGCATGTTGTGTGATGAAACGTTTGCCGGGTGTTCCTACTGTCAATAGGAATTGTCCCATAGAAGCTGCATGCCCAACAGCCACAGTGACGATATCATTGGGGATAAGGTTCATCACATCATAGAGCATTAATCCGCTGTGGATGGCTCCACCAGGTGAGTTGATGAATAAGTAAATGTCTTCTTCTGGGTCTTCTTCAGACATGAGAAGCATACGAGCAGCAATATCTCCCATGCTGTCATCACTGACTTCGCTGTTCAGCCATAAAGTTCTTTTCTTAGCGAGTAATTCAAAAGGACTTGTAGAAATGGATAAGTTCTTCCTTACATCCATAGTTTCATCTTCTTCTTCGTGATTAGCAAAAACTCTATATGTCATATTAATTACTCCCTGTTTCTTATATTGCTTTGTTCATTGTTTTTCAAAGCTTTTATTGATAACTTTCACTATTCTAACTCATGAAACGAAAATATACAAATCCATTGTATAAATTTAAGTTTTTGTGTCTTGAAACTGGTATTGCAAAGACTCATTAAATGTTTTTGACAGTATCAATAGTTTCTGGTAAACTATCATCACCAAGGCAAGCTACTATTCAAAAGGAAGCAAAATGTACATCATTCTCGGCGCTATCATTCTTATCCTGGGCCTCATTGCTGTGTCTGAGTTTCGCAACAAGAAGAATTCAAAGCATTCTTCTGGTGTATCCGAGAAGACTGATGAAAAGGTGAATGGTCATATTATTCATATTCCTGTGGAGATTATGGATAACGTGTTTGAGCGTAGTGCTGGTCGTTTTTGTTCTCATTGCGAAATTTATGGTTCTCATCATTCGGATCGTCATAACATTTTTGCCAGTTATGCTCTGGAGAAGTTCAACAGCACTCGAAACATTCACACGTCGTAATATTCACTAAATTTCAGATTTCAAAAAGTCTTGAAAATCGCTTAGAAAATACCACTCAAATAAGTCCCGTAAAAAGGAGTTTATTTGAGTGGTATTTTTGTTTTTTAAAGAAAATTTCCGAAAAACCGTATTTTAGATAGGGGATACTGTTCTGATAATATCCCGTCTTTAAAAGCCTTCTCCCTGTTTCGGTTATTTCTGGGTAAATTTGTTAAAATAAGATAAGAAGAGTGAGCAATGTTAATTAATTTCATGGTTTTTGAGAAATAGATGGGATAAAGATGAACCGCTTAAAAAGACTGAAAAAACTTGTTAAAGATGGTGTACAATATGATTTAGTATTAGGTGAAGTATCTAGTGTAGCTAATAATAGAAGATTTAGAATTAAAATTCTGACAGTCTTGACGAAAAAAGAATGGAAAAAACGTCAATCATTATTAAAACCTATAATTGCTGTTTTAGGTTTTGGTAGTATGTTTTCATTAAGTGCTACCGCTTTGATACAGGCTTTTGTAAGTGCTGAAATGATGTTAGGAATTATCCCTATTTCAAGTCCAACCTGGGTTTTAGTAGGCATGTTAAGTATAGCTCTTGCTTTTGCGTTTAGCATCCCTTTTGTGCTTTCACTCATTAACCTTGTCTCAAAAACCGCTCTTAGACCATCTAGTGTTTTTATAAATGAGAAAGCTTCGAAAGCCACTGATGTAGAACAGTTAATAGAAGAAGTAGATATGTTCTGCTTATTGGATTGGCGACACAATTATCGCAGAGCTTGGGATAAAAAATTCTTGTTAAAAGATCTTGAAAAATTCATAAATAATATGAACGAAGAAGAACTTCACCAGTTCATTGTAAAGAGCTATGAGTACGGTCAGTTGAAGCAAGAAGTTAAAGAAGCACAAGATATGCTTTCAAAAGTTAAAGATAATAGTAACTTCTTGAAAAAAGATGCTAGAGATATCCTCAATCACTTAAATGTTCAATTACATCCATATGAAAAATTGAAGGAAAAATTCACAAAACAGTTTATCGAAATTGTCTCTGAACGTGCTACAGAAGAGGAGATAAAAGCTACTACTGAAAAGCTCATAAAACAAGAGAGAATTGCAGCTAAAGAAAAAGAACGTGAAGAATATGAACGCGAAGAATTGTTAATGTATGTTTCCACTAAGAAGCAACACATGAATCAATGATTTTTAAATAACTATCATCAAAGAAAGCGAATATATAAAATGGCATCTATTAATCTTTTAAAAAGAATTTCTTATCAAGGCGCAAAGTATAGTTTGTTCTTTGTTCATGAAAATCATTCAGAGCACTATAATGATGGACGAAGATATGTTAATCAAGGATGGAGCGCTCTAACATCTATAAAAGAGGATGATGATGAGTTTTTCAAAGAAACTAAAGAGTTGAAAAACAAGTATAAATTGTACGTAAAGTCCAGCTGGATTGGGGTATTCTTCACAGCTCTGTTGTTTTTCGTTCCTACATATTTTTTGATTACTCAAGGATATAATATGGGAATTTTGATTCTTGTGATTTTCGGAGTAGCTGGCTTAATCATCTCTCTTGCTTGTGCTATAGCTTTTGGAGTGGCTCTTTCGAGAATGAACGGCAAAAATCATGCTGAATCGTACTTAGTCTCCGTAAACGAAAGAGTAAAAAATGCGAGTGGCTATGATAAAGTTGCAACCTCAAAATGGTTAAATAATTTCTCTTTGATAGCTCCAGCATATTACAGTAATTACACTTATCAGTATTCATTTAAACAAGTCAGAGATTTTGTCAATAGTTTGAATAACAAAGAATTAGAAGAATTCATTGTTAAAGGATATGAATATGGAAAGACTACCTCTCTTATAGAAGAAGCTGACTCTGTATTGTCTTCTCGTCAGGGAACTCGGTTTTTAGTCAAAGAAGCTGAAAAGAAAAAAGCTAAACTGAATGAAGATTTCGTTTATCTGAAGGAGTTGCGTAAAGAATCTACTCAACGTTTTATGGAACATTTAAACAAAAATAGCAAAGCTAGGTCTAATAAGATTAACACAAGAAAAGAAGCGGATGAAAGTTTGTTGTCTTTCTTGTCTACTGAAAAATAATTATTAGAACTTTTAACCTTTTATAGTATTTCCCTAACTACAAATCTTTTTAAAACTCACAATTTTAACAAATTTTGACTTTATTCTTGTATTATGCTATTGTTTGACGAAACAAATGCGATGTTAGGACTGTTAAGGATTACAAGTGGATATGAGTCGTGGACGTGTAGAACTTCGTAAAGGAGAGTACCGAATTCCTGGTATGTCTCGTGCACTTCGTCATGCGCCAGAAGACTACGGTATTACGTTGAACAGTGATGGAAGTGTTCTTCTTCAAGAGCTGGCTGAGGCTTTCAATGTTCGAATTGATGATGTACTTAATGTGGTAGAAACTGACGCTAAAAATCGTTACCAGCTGATTGAGGGGGACAACGATAGTCTATTCATCAGAGCAGTTCATGGACATACTATTTCGGTAAATTTTGAAATGAATATTGTTGAAAACCCTGGAACAGTATTCCATGGAACAAAAGTTCGGTTTTTGGAAAACATTCTTGCTCAGGGGCTAAACCGAGGTGAACGCAATCATGTTCATATGAGCACTAATGTGAACACTGCGATTCAAGTAGCAAATCGACATAAAGGCGAAACCGCTATTCTAATCATTGATGGAACAGCATTAGTGAATAGTGGTTCAAAAATCTATTTGACAGCATCAGAAATCTACCTCACTGACACTGTTGCCCCTGAGTTCATTACTGAAATTGTTTATGTTTGATTTGATTAAGATATTCAATATTTAAAAAGGAAAGAATGACAAAATGAACCCTATGATTATTCTTATTGTGTGTGCTTTAATCCTTGTTGTTTTAACTATTGGAGTAGACTTCTCTTTAAGACAACGTATCAAGAAGGCAAACAACAAATCTCAAGAAAAGCAATAATCCTAATCTATAAAGCAACTAGACAATTTAAATAATTTAAAATAATTCTACAAGGATAATGAAGAGGTTATACATGTTCAATATTAAATCTACGCTTTCTGCTTCACGAAAGAAAAGCAACAATACACAAAAACAAGAAAAAGTTTCTTATTCTATTGTGAGAAGTAATGTTAAAAGCTCAGATTCTAAAAAACTTATGAGCTTTGATGAGGAAATGGATATTGAACAAGGCGATTTTATTGTCTTTAAGAGGGCTAAGCTTAGAGAGCACAATGAGCTAGGTTATGATTATGCAGGAACAATTGTCTCCCCTGCTTTGGTGAAGAATTACTATAAAACAAAAATCAATTCTCTTCATGCTATAATTCTTGGTATTGTTTTTGTTGTTTTCTCGTGCGTTATAACTGCTGGTATGATCCTCTCCGATAAACCTTTCTTGTGGTTTAACCAAGAACATTTATCAGGCAACTTTTTCAGCGATAGTCTCTTTACAATATTTTTCGGATACCTTTTGTTCATGGTTTCAAGAACAATTATTTTTACACTAAAATCTGTGAATAAAGCACGATGGAAGAACATCTCTTCTTTTTGGGCTGATATATCTTTTGAAATAGCTGAGAAAAACCTCAAAAAAGAAGCCTTCAAAGATTTGCTGATTAGATGGGATTACGTAGAAGAAAACTTTGTCAATGAAACAGTAGCTGAAAGTTTTGACAAATATATTCACCAATTGACCCCTGAACAATTCTCCACAATTGTCAAACAAGGTATTGTTCTATCCGTGTTTGATGAGTATGATGAGAATGAAGAGGATATTCTGCATAATGAATTGTTCAAAGAAGCAAAAGTACATGGTGATAAAGTGAAACAACTTATTATTGAAAACTTTAGAAGAGAGTTCAACACAGAAAAGAACTGATTTTAGTCAAGAAGAAAACCTCTTTAACAATGTGGATTATGAGAGTTTTTCTTCTTCAGCTTTCTTTTCTTCTAAGTATTGATTATGTTGTTGAATAAGGTTCCACATAGTTGCTTTATCTACATCTAATTCTGTTTTCCAGTAGAAATACGGATACCCGTCTTTGTCGTATCCGAGACCTTTTGAAACTCCCACAATTACCATGGTATCGTTTTTATCTTCTGTGATGTTTCCATTTTCATCTACTAGGAAACCTCTAAGGTCAACACCTTTTGTAGAGTCCTTGTCTGAAGTTTGAATCCACTCATCAGCTGCTAAGAATGCTGGATTTTCAAAAGCGTTTTTATCTGATTCAGAGCGAGAAACAGCTAATGTGTAAACTTCGTCAACAGAATTATTTACTAACGCTTTTTGAGATGATTCTTGAACTTTTGCAGCTGCAGTGAACCCGCCAGTTGATAACGTTATGATAATTCCTACTGCTACTACTAATTCAAGAAGAGTGAAGCCCTTAGAATTCCCCGACAATTCTACTCTTTTAACAATATTTTTATAAAAGTTTTTCACAGCACATAGCCTTTTTAGAGTAGAGACTTAAAACCCTACGATTCGATAATAACACGACTAATATCAAGGTGAATATAAGATTTAAAGAAGTTTCTGTTGAAAAACATGAGGAAAAGCACATTAATGTATAAGTTTTTAATGATTAAAGGTCCATTAATCATTTCACCAAGGATTTAGGCCCATACTGTACATACTGTACCAATTGAATAATCCAACTAATGGAACAATAAGGAAAGCAGCAATGATAATAACAGCAAAGGCACCCGTGATTATTCTTTTATAATCCTCTGTCTTCAACTGTTTAGTTATACCACTTCGGAAAGCCGTATAAGCGCGAATAAATAGGTTATCTTGCACATGGCCTTTCTTGACTTTACCATCTTCAATAACGGCTTGTTTCTGCTTTTTCTTGTGAATACCTTGTTTAGTTTTCTGAATACTTAACGCTTCATAGTAATTTCGAGTTGCTTCTTTATCAGAAGGATCCGGTTTAATAAGATTTTCTGCATTAAAAACTTTTTGAGAAGTGTCCGTGTTCAACTTTTCTTCACTCAATCTGCTATGTTTCTCAGTCTTTTTCAGTTCGTTAGAGGTTTTAGCGGGATTAACACTGATTTTTTTGTTTTTTGAAAAGTTTTTGTTCTTCTTTTTAGCAGTCTTGCTCATTCTTCGTTTCCTTCTACTGTTTCAGCGTTATTGTCGTATTCGTCTGTAAATATTCCAAAGATCAGGTTAGAAGCATCTTCTTTCATGCTTATTCCCATTTCAGTCTGAGTTGTGAAATAGTGATACCCTATAATGATTCCAACTATGGCAAGAATAAAAAACACAATGCGCATTAGAGTGTCTGTTTGCATTTTTCGCTCCTTGATAAATAGGTCTAAAACTTTTACACGGAATATCGTATCTTGAATATTTTAACAAAATAAGATAATTGTTTCTCATTTAAACATTATCTCTCTCTGTGATGTGTTTTTCTGTTGTTAAGTCTGAATTATTGCGATAGTTGATTTATGAAATTTTTTGTGATACAGTTATAATATATTCGTTATTTTAGGAGATATTGTGAATAATTTTGTTAATCGAGCTATTCTTCTTGCTGCTGAGGCTCATAAGGATGACAAGTGGGGAGATAACCCTTACTTTGTGCACCTTGCTCTGGCTGCTGACAATGCTGTTCAAATTCTTCAAGAGATGGGGTTCAGCTCGTCTTATGAACAGGAAGATTGTGTTGCTGCTGCTTGGCTTCATGATGTGATTGAGGATCACCCGGATTTTGCTGACCGTGTTCGTGAAGAGTTCCCTCAGATTTTTGAGAGCCTTCAGTTCGTGGCACGTGACAGGAATGATACTTACGCTGAGTTCATTCAGAAGATCATTGATTCTGGTGATGAGGTTGCTCTTATCGTGAAGATTGCTGACATGCGCTCTAACATGAACAATAATCCTCCGGCAAATCTTCGACAGCGTTATGAGAAGAATATTGTGAAGCTTGAGAATGCGCTTCGTAATCTTTTTCAGCAGTGATAACTGAATTCAGAAAAAGGAGCACATATGAGTAATGTTAAAATTGTTAAAGATTTTGTAGAAACCCATATTCGCAATAGTCAGGAAATTGCGGATCAGGCAATCAGGGTTGAAGCAAACATCTCTATGCAGATTGACAGCATTCTTGAAATTGATGATGAGTTTGATAATCTTTATTTGAAGAGAGATCAAAATAATCTTTGGACGGAATTGTTCTTCACTAACCCTGCTGTAATGATTGAAACTTTGAAAATGCTGCAGGAACGTTATCCTTCTTATATTTTTGTTTTTCAATCAAAGGTTGGTAAGAATGATGAGCAGCTTATTATCAAATCTGTTTCTTGAATCTATTTGACAAACAGCTATTGTTGAATCTGTTGTTAAAAGACACAAAGAAATGCCCATCAACTATCAAAAACAGTTGATGGGCATTTCTTTGTATTTAATCTTTTTAGATGGTTCTATTTTTCAGCTAGCAAGTAGTAGCTCATTTCGACGGTAATTGGAGATTCTTTGAGTAAATTCGATGAGAGACATTGAACAGGTTTCGCGCCATACTTTCTTGATAATAGCTAAATCCTTAGGGTCTTCAATAAAATTAACTTTTCTTTCGTCTTCTTTGATGAAATGTTGAATACATCCAAAATCAAAACTTCTACAAAAAGCATTGTTTACTGTTTGAAGTCTTGGACATAAGGTTTCAAAGCTAAAGTTTTCAGCAATAATCTTTTTGCCCGTAATTCTGCTGTATTCATAAGCAGCAACATAAGCAATACGGCTTAAATGATCTCTGCTTATATACTGATGACTTTTAAAACTGAAAGATAAAATTGTATTGATGAAATCTTGTGTTGAGTAAGCTCCATTGCTTGTCATTTCATAATCCATTGTTCATTCTCCTTGGTGACTTATTTAAAGTCATAATTTGTTAAAATTAACGATTAGTTAAATCGACACTGATTTTTCTAATCAATATATTAACAAAAGATTCACAAAAAATTGGTTAAAGAGTAACCTCCAAAGAAAGATAGCAAAAATGATAAAAGATGACTTTGAAAATTTTAGTTTTGAAGCGGTTATGGAATTGTTAAAAAACACTAATATAACCGAAAAACAGTGCGAGAAATTAATAAAAAATCAATCAACCTTTTTGACTGAAGCTATTTTTGAAGAGTCAAGAGTACCAGAAGAAAATCTTTTGAAGATTGGCAAACTACTTAACAAGGGAATGGGGACTCAAGAACTTATCTTTGTTGTTTTTAATCATCTCAACCTTCCATTAGAAACTTTAACAAATTTCGCTTACAGCAAAGACGAAGGAAAGAGAAAGCTAGCAGCTCAACATAATTCTTTGCCAATTGAAGTTGCTGAAATTTTATTGGAAGATGAAAGCTGGGACGTTAGACATGAAGTTTTATTCAATGACGCAGTTCCGCAATCTTTGAGAAACTTATATATAGATGAAATATATTAAAAACAATTATAATCTCTCTGTCTTGAGGATCGTATTTTTAAATTCTTTTTAAAGACCGAAACAAAAGAGCAACACTGAATGTATCTTTCAGTGTTGCTCTTTGCTGTATGATTTATTGTCTGTAATCAGTCCTCAGGAATATACTGATTAGCATTCTCCCACTCACGAGGGCTTTTGTTGAATAATTCTTCAGGAACATCATATTCATCAAATTTAGGTTCCTCATAAGGTCTAATTTCAATGCCCATATTAGGGTTCATCTTCTGTAATTGTTCTGTATGTTTTAAACTTGACTTATAATCTCGTTTCGATTTTATCTCAGCTTTATTGTCAAATTCTTCTTTAATCTCTTTCATAGGTTTATCGTGTTTCAAAGCAATGTTATAAAGGATTTTGTAGCGATTATCTTTGTCTTGCTGGGCTTCTGATTCATCACGAGGTGGCCCATCAGCAACACCAGCTACGTACCATTGAGAAGCAGCTCTCTCAGTTTTAAGGTCTTGCTTATATCCTCCATCTTTAATTGTTAAAGGTTTCCCCGAAGCTGTGGGTGCCTTGTTAGCAGCATCAACTTTTTTAGCGGCTAATTCAGCTTTACGTTGGGCTTGTTCTTCTGCTCGTTTTTTCTCATCATCCGTTAGCATGTTAGAAGGCAAACTCTTTTCATCTCCTACTGGAGCTGATGGATAACACGTTGTACAAGCTCTATACCCAGCCGCTTTGACAATTTGTTGTTCGTTCTCACCTGAATAATCTGTCATGAATTGGAACTTAGTAGGAGTTTCACCTTTGTTGCAAGTTGAGCAATCCATACTTTTGTGTAAATGACCATCAGGAACTAAATAAGCACGATTCCAGCTTCCCCTATCTCTATAAGTACGGTCTAACTTAGTCATTAAGATAACATTCTTTACTTCTTCACGTTCAGCTTTTTCCCAATCATTAATCAATTTTTGATCAGAAGCACTAGGGTTCTCTTTCTTTCGTAGTTCAGCAAGAATCTTTCCGCCATCTTCTACATATTCTGTTTTTCGTGTTTTAGGGTTATATTCTCTTTTGTTATAAGTGCTTTGAATGTAATTATATGCTCTGTCTCTTCGCATACGAGCTTCCGCTCTTCTTCCATTAATCTCAGAGTAAATTTCATCAAAGTTCTTAGGTTCAGCTGATCCGGCATTAAATTTGGGGAATCCTTCTACTTCAATTCCAGGGTTCTCTACTGTTTGAATTTTATGATTACTAATTGGCTGTTTCTTTTTTAATGATGTTGTTTCGCCATGTTCTTCTGTAAGTTTTCCTTCAGCATAGGCTTTTGCCTCACCTTTGTCAGTGAAGTGAGGTGCTGGTTTTCCATCGTCTGTTTTCAATGGACAGTCTTGTTTTTCAGCACGGCAAATATTAGGACGACCACTTTCTGGGCTTATATGGTATTTTGTCATTATTTCATCACCTTATTGTTGCTTTTTATAGTTTCTTAAAAGAGTTTTCTAATGAAAAGCATTGACTATAAGGTTTTCATTTAGGTCTTATTTGAAACGTTTCAAAACAATGAAAAAAGAAGACTGCAAGTTTAAACTACTAAACTTGCAGTCAGTAAGCCACACCTTCGCAAGAAATACTGCTCTTGATGTCCTTCTCAGCAATCTTCTTGTGAAGCTTAGCCTGGCTGGAACGGTCAAGGATAACAATGAAGTAATCCTTCTTAGTGCCATTCATGAAAGTTCCATTCAGATCAGAAACAATCTTTTCGATAGGCTTCTTGAACTTCGACTTAGCACGAATCACAAGACGAACAGTATTCATCTTCGTGTTGAACTTATCCACGAGAGTAATTGCGCTCTCACAGCCACTAACGTTGAAGCTAACCGTATTCTTCTCGGTGTTTTCAGTCCAGCTAAGATCCGAGTTCTCTGCAACGCTCTTCAGCATTCGGCAAAAACTATTGCGAACCTCGTTGTTCATAGTGTAAAGCTTGTTCATTCCTTCTCTCCTCACAAGAGTAGTATGTCAAACGTACAATCATTCTATAATTATAACATCTTATAGAAATTTTCTAATTAACTCTAAGCCTTATATGAATAATAGTATCATCTACAATCTGAACTGTCAAGAGTGAACGTTTTGTTGCTTCGATTGACATTGAAGAACTTTTATGGTATAGTATAAACTATATAGAACAGATACTACACAGAAAGAAGCGCAACAATGACTACCGAAATTATCCCTATCTATTTTCTGATTGTTTTGTTCATTTTTCTGATTTTTGCTACCGTGAAGCTCTACAAGGAAAGCGTTAAACAAAACATTATCCGAAAGGTTAAGTGGATCACGGGTGTTTATGCTGATGATCCTAAGCTAAATGATGAAGGCAACAAGCTCCGTAGAGCGGCATATCTCAGCTATATCTATAATGAAGGACTTTTTGATTCTTATCATGATTACACATGGCATATTGACGCAAATATGAAGCGTTTCAAGAATACTGACCCACAGGCTTATAAGCGCTATCAAGAAGGAACTGTAGCTGGGAAAGTGAAGCGTGTTGAAAATATCGCTAAGCTGATGAGCCAGTAACTATCGTGAATTTATGACACAGTTTCACAAACAAAGTTCATCAATAATTTGACTTTGTTTGTGAAACTGTGTATGCTACTATCAATAAATACAATGATTCTCAAGGAGAGAAAATGAACAAGATGAAGATGTGGATTGTTGCTGGGGTTTTCGGTCTTATCGTAGTGATCCTGGGTGCAAGCACAATTGGAACCTATAATAGTCTTGCTTCTGCTGAGAACAGTGTTGACAAGGCATGGAGTGATGTGGAAACTACTTATCAGCGTCGAGCAGATCTTATTCCGAATCTTGTTGCTGTTGCTGAGCAGGCTTCGATTCGTGAAGAGGGTATTCTTGAAAGTGTTATTCAAGCACGTGCTGATGCTGTTAATGCCCCTTCTGATGACATTAATGCTGTGGAGAACACTCAGGGTGAGCTGACTAATGCTCTTAGCAGGCTGATGGTTGTGAGCGAGGATTATCCTGAACTTCAGTCTAACCAGAACTGGATTGACCTTCAGGCGCAAATTGAAGGCACTGAAAACCGAATCAACACTGCTCGTCGTGATTATAACGAGATTGCTCAGTCCTATAATGACAAGCTTGTCCGATTCCCCACTAACACTTTTGCTGGTATTTTTGGATTTGAAAAGGCTGAATTCTTCAAGAGTGACCCTGGCTCTGCAAATGCCCCTACCATCACTTTTGACAATGAGGATGGCTGAAATTACATGATGACTCTATCTAGTATCATCTCTTTTTATGGAATCATTTTCTTTGCGATTATTGTTCTGCTCTTCACCTTGCAAGCTGTTGCTTCACGGAACCTGCATGGAGAGAACAATAAGTTTACTGGTGTTCATCATCAAAAGCGTGAAAGAGTCAATGTAAACAGTTAGTAAACAGTTAATTTCGCAGTTGAGTTGTTGATTCAAAGATTGACTTATCAAAATATTTGTTGTATAGTATTCACATACACATACTCTATGTTAGGAAAGACGTTGAAGAACATTTATCGTAGTTTTGTTGCTATGCTTGCTGGAATTGTTGTTTTCCTTGGAATGGGCATTGCTATGGCTGTTCCACCAGCTCCTAATGCTGATACTCCTGTTGTTGATGATTCGGGAACCCTAACCACTGAAGATATTTCAATGATTTCGGAAACGATTGATAATCAGAATGTTGATAACCGTGCTCAGATTGCGGTGTATATGACTGATTATCTTCCTGATGGGATGTCTGTTGAGGAAGCCTCTCTTGAAGTTGCTCGTGAGTGGGGAATCGGTAGTACTGATGACAAGAATGGTGTTCTTCTCTACATTGCTAAGGATGATCGTGAGCTTCGTATTGAAGTTGCTGATGCTTCTGGCGAGTTCCTGACGGATAGTGAGGCTAATCGTATTATCCGAAACGAGATTACACCTGAGTTCAAGAATGGTGATTTTGCTGGTGGAATTAACGCTGGTGTGAGCAAGGTTCGTGGCGAAGTGAATGGTGAGATTGGTGCACCTGCTCCTCCGCGTGAGCCTATTGATTGGTCGGGTTTTTGGAATGTTGTTCAGATTATTGGACTGATTCTTCTTGGCCTTGCTGTCATCTTTGCTGTCTTTATGATGGTTCGTAAGATTGTTATTTCTGTCAAGGAAAAGAAGGCGGAATTTGCTAATCTTCGTCAGCTGAAGATTGAGAATACTGCAACTATTGTTTCTCAGAGGGATACTATTGCTTCTCTGAAGAATAAGGTGTCGAATCTGAATACTAAGAATTCCGAGAAGGAGCAGCAGATTCGAAAGTATAAGAAGATGGAGAAGCGTCTGCAGATTGCTGAGACTGATCCTGAGCGTTTTGCTAAGATTCTTGAAGATGAGGCTGAGGCTGAGCGTATTCGTCTTGAGGCAATTCGCAAAGCTGAGGAAGAGCGTCAGCGTAGGATTGAAGAGGCTCGCATTGAGGCTGAGCGTAAGGCTGAGGAGGAGCGACGTTATTGGGCAAGCCCTGAGGGCAAGGCTGAGAAGAAGCGAATCGCAGCTGAGAAGCGCCGTAGGGCTGAGGAAGAGCGTAAGCGCCGTGAGCGTGAAGAGGCTGAACGTCGTGAGCGAGAGCGTAAGCGTCGTGAGAAGCGCGAAGAGGAAGAGCGTGAGCGTCGTCGCAGGAGCACTCTCTACGGAAGTGCTTATGGAAGTAGCTTCGGAAGTTCAAGCAGTAGTTCTTCATCCTCTAGCTCATCCTTCGGATTCGGTGGAGGAAGCGGATTCAACGGTGGTGGTTCATCCGGTAGCTGGTAAGGAACATTAAATAATGCTACAAAAATCAGAAAGAATTACGAAATCTGATTTTTGTAGCATTATTTTTTATGTAAAAGCAGCACTCAATAGTCGTTTTCTTTGAAATAGCTAGGTTTTAAAAATGATCCATACGCAAAACAATACAACGATATTTAAAGCAATATTTTTTCAACAGGGAATGACTTATGAAACTTGCTAAGAACAGCAGAATTGACAATACCGATTCTCGTTTTAATGAATCAGAACATGGTTTTAGTTTAGTGGAAATAGTTGTGTCTGTTTCTTTGCTATTAATCTTAGTTGTATTAGGCATATCCAGTTATCAAGGAATCGCTTATCATTCAAAAATGGTATCTACCGAAAGAGCTGCTGAAACAGTATATGATGTAGCATATGGCTATATTTTTGACAATAATCCTAAAACTCAACCACAGGACGCTGTTGATGATTACAATAATTCATCAAGTTCAAAAACAGTCGAAACTTCGGCAACTATTAATACAGTTGAAAAAACCTATAACTATGGAATTAGAAGTGAGTTGCCAGTTCAGGATAATGAGTCTCCTAACAAATCATCCCAAAAGAATAAAATTTTTGTTGAACTTGAAATGATTAGTGAATCTGAAATAAAGATAACAGCATCTTACTTGGGAACGGATATCACAGCAGTTCGTACAACGCCTTCTGCGGATAGTTCGCACAATGGTGGCGGAAGTGTTGGCAAAGAGGAAGAAAACGCGCCAGAAGAGCCAGAAAGCACTCCTGGCAACGGAAACGGAGATGGATCAACTAATCCTTCTGAAAACATAGATGAAGAAAATAGTAATGACTTGCCAGAAGGGGACAACGAAACAACTCCCGAAAACGACCAAGAGAATAATGAAGAAAACGAAACTTCACCAGATACAAATATAAAAATTCCTGATGTTTTTGATAAAAATGCCGTATCTAGATTAACGTATAAATGTGATACAAATAAAACAGGGTATATTGCTGTTCTCAATGTTGATCCAAGTACCCAAGTGTTTATCAAAGAAAAATCTCAACCAGACTCTTCTTCTACATTTGTTCATTATTCAAATAATTTTGAAAACTTTTCGATAATTGATAACGTGAAGAATCGGATTCACCTAAGCAATCACAGTGAGTCCCTAACATTAGAAGCAAACATTGTTTATGAAATTATTGTGTATGGTGGTTTTGAGGTTCTTTCATCTCCTGGCAACTCAGCTACTGGTGATAACCTTTCAGATTGCTTGATAAGCACAGGTGAGTTAGGCAATGACACAGGCTTAGAGCATATTACGTATCTTAGCGGTGATAGATTAGCAAACATGCCTAATAGTATTCCTTCAACAGTTAAAAACCTTAGCGGAGCTTTCAAAGATACTGAATTGTTCAATGATTCTAGTATTGTTTCTTGGGATACGAGTAATATTGAAGACATGAGCAATCTTTTTAACAGTGCTGAGAATTTTAATCAACCTATCGGTGGTTGGAGCACGGGTAATGTAAAAGACATGTCAGGTATGTTTGAAAATTCTGTAAGTTTTAATCAAGAAGTTCGTAAATGGGATGTTAAAGACGTTGTTTCTATGTCTTCCATGTTTAAAAACGCTAAAAGCTTTAATCAAGGGTTTAGTTCTTGGAACACTAAGAGTGTGGTAGATCTTTCAAGTATGTTTGAAGGAGCTACAAGTTTTAACCAGAAAATGTCAGGTTTCCATACTCATAATGTTACAGATATGAGTTATATGTTTAAAAACGCTACCTCATTTAATGGTAAGGTGAATAGTTGGCAGACAGGAAATGTGAAGACTATGCGTGAAATGTTCTATAATGCTAAATCTTTTAATCAAAGTTTCAATGGCTGGAATGTGAGTAATGTTGTTGATTACAGAGATTTTGCAACGGGGAGTCAGATTAAGAAATTGCCTTCTTTTTGAACAAGCCTTTCTCTTTAGAAAAACTTATAAATGTTTTTTAAAGGGAGAGCTCAATGGCTAAATTTCATATTAATGATTCCGATGAAGTGAAGAGATGTTCTGCGCAAGATGGAAATTGTAGATTTGGTGATGTAGAACATTACAAAACAGTAAAAGACGCTGAAAAAGGTTTAGAAGAGCGTTTATCTAAAAACAATGTTTGTGGAACTTTGAAAAAATCTGCGAAAACACAAACATCAAAAGCAATAGAGAACATTGATACTATTTCCGCGAATATTAGTAAAAATTATGCTCATATTTCAATTCTTTTAGATCATTTACATAATGCTTCAGATACGGGTAACGTTTTAGAGTTGTATTATTATAATTCTCCTGCTGGACGACAAGACTTACAAAGTCGTATAGGAATGGATGAAACAGATTCTTATGCACAACGATATATTGAAATCAAAGAAAAAATTGATCATCCTGATTTTAATAGTTCAGAAGTGGAAAAATATTTAAAAAACGCAGAAGAGAATGTATCATCCAAAATTAAAGATGGAGCAATTTTAGTTAATAATGACTTCGGACAAGCTGATGATATACTAAATTCTGAGGATTATTACCATGATAACGACGCTCAAGAAGTAAGACATTATCTTGTTGATCAATCATATAAATGGTATTCAAACCTTTCTACAGATGAACAAACAGCTATAGGTTCTCTTACATCAAATAGTTTCCTTAGATTGCAATACTCATTAGGGTACGAAAATGAACGTTACCCTGCGAAATCAATTTTTAAAGATTATGTAAATATTGAAGAAGTTCAAGACAATGCTTTAAAAAACGGTAGAGACCCTAAAGAAGCTTTGAAAGAAGCGTTCAAGAAGAATGCAGATGATTTAAAAAACAATGTAATGAAGAGTTTTGATAAAGCTCCGTTGTTAGAAGAACCTGTTGTAACGTATCGTGGAACAACTATTAATGAAGTTCGTGAATTGTTAGGTATCTATGATGGCGAAGAATACAATACTTATGACAAAGACCATGCAGAACCAACAAATAATATAGTAAATGATCTGGTGAATGGTAAGTATGATGGGAACACTGTTAACTCCGAAAGTCGTTTAAAGAAGATTCCTGTTTCTACAAGTATTAGTCCAAATAGGGCCAGAAGCTTTGGCAATGGTGATGTTTTCTTAGAAATAAAACGTAAAACTTCAACAAGTCCTGTTGTAAATGGTGCTTGGGGAAGTGCTGAACAGGAAATGTTGTCTAATCCTTTGAGTAATTATAGAATTGTCGGTGCCACGGAGACTGATAATCCTTATGGAGAGTGCAAAGGTGTTATCTTACAGTTAGAAGAAATTATTCCAGATGAAAAAGAATGAGTGGTCTATTAATTGCTGGTGTGTTTTCGAAAAATTGACAACTTCTCTCTTTTTTGTTAGTATTATACTTACAAGGTTGGTCAACACTAATTGAAAGGCTTGTTCCATGGCTATGATTGTTGCTGGTGAGTATTCGCTGGATGATTTCATGGAGGCTATGCTTACAGGAAAGGGCCGTAGGGCTTACTTCTCTGATGGTAAGAGCTTCAAGCGCACTTCTCAGCGTATGCAGCTGTTTCTTCGAGATGGTTTTTCTTGTGTTGATTGTGGGCTTGATGGGAATTGCTTTGCGCTTGAGAGTGCTCTGGCTAAGGATTCCCCTCACCTGAACCTTTACCATGTTAGTACGAATGCTGACGGAAAGAGTGTTCGAATTCTTTTCACTAAGGATCATATTCTTCCTCGTTATCGTGGTGGTAAGGACATTATGAGCAATTATCAGGTCATGTGCCAGATTTGCAATGCTCGTAAGGGACATCAGCTTGAGAATGAGAGAGTCCGGGCAACTCGTATTGTAGATTGATTCTTGCTAAAATTGTTTAAATAATACATTAATGATTTTTTGATAAAATAATGTATTATTTAAACAATTTTAGTTGCTTTGGAGGCTATTATGGAATTTCCTATTACTGTTACTGAACGTGCTGCTGATAAAGCGTATGATTTATTGGTTCGTGAAGGAAGAGAGGATTTGAGATTGCGATTAAGTGTTCAACCAGGAGGGTGCTCTGGATTGGTTTATAATCTTAGTTGGGACAACCGAGTGTTGGAGAATGATCTTGTAGAAGATTTTGGGATGATTGAAGCGGTAGTTGATCATATGAGCGCTCCTTATCTTGTGGGAGCAATAGTAGATTATGAAGATACATTACAAAAAACAGGCTTTAAAATTGACAATCCCAACGCTGGAAGTTCTTGTGCTTGTGGGGATTCATTTAGCTGAAGCGCAATTTGATTTTATAAAAAACTAACTAAATTTTGATGTATACATCAAACATTGACTTTGACAAAGATTTAATAAAACTACTTATTTATAAAAAGAATATTTGCAACATTTAAAACAATAAAATAAAACTCTTGACACGATTTAGAAAGAGTGATAGTATAGTTTTAGTAGTTCAGTTTTTCCTTTAAAGAAAGCCCCGGAGGGGAAGTAAGAGGCGGTGAAGTTTCCTGCCCATTCCTCTTCGGGGCTTCACCAATTCTTTATCAAATTCAACAATTTTGATATAAAGATTTCAAAGAATTCGGCACACTCTTATTCAACAACAATCGAGAACTTATCTCAAAAATATTTTCTTCAAACAACTGAACCATCTGCTGAATAGAAAGATTACACAACAAAGCAGCATCGCACTGTTCAGTAATGTTTTTAGAATTGACTAATTTGTCAATATACTCTGAATTATTGAATCTTGGATGGTGCAATACCTCATACCGAATAAAATCCTCAGAACTATTAAATAACAGATAATCCAACGTAGAAGACTGAGTATTATGGTGAGAGGCAACAAGTGCTTGTGTAAAAACATCTTCTTTCTCAGCAAAATCATCAAGATAAGAAGAACCAATATTTTCACTGTTTATCAAAACATAATTATTCATAAAACTTATATTTAATGACAAAGTTTCATATACTGTTTCTTCATCCTCTAAATCAAGACTCAACACGTTCCATATTTCTGAATATTTTGACTTATCAATGTACCTACTAATATACTCATTAAAATCTTTTTCTACGGGCGCTTTCTTTATAGCCTCTAAAAACAGATTGACAAGAAAATTGTCAACCAAATAAGGCGTATAAGTCTCGTTGTGCTGGTTTATTCTATTCAATGTGTTCTTAGATGTCATTTCAAACATAGCAACATTCAATAATTTTTGGTATTGAGGTATTAGTTTATGGTTTATGTCCAGAACGTTTTGACTCATTCTTTGTTTGTAATTTAGAATTATATGGAGAGGATTTTCAAGACTTTCATAAAGCCACTGACTAACAGCTTTTTTCGGACTGAGTAGCTCTTTAACAGCGTATTCTTTACAGTAGTTCGATAATACTTTATTATTTATTATAGAATTCATGTCTAATTCAGTAGAGTTTTGAAGAATCTTGATTGATTCTGTTTGATCAATATTCGGATTTTTGAGTAATGCTTCACGAACTGACTGTTCTGAATCTTGAGACAAAAGGTTAATTACTTCTTTATCCTTGACATATAGAGACATAAGAAGTTTAGTGTGAAAATCTATTTGTTTATATTCATTAATAACTTTATCATGAGGAAAGTTCGGATTGTTAAAAAGTTTGTTTTGTTCCTGCGGGTTTAAGCGCCCTATTCCATTTTTGAAAGTTTCCCAAAGTTGCGACGATTCTGTTGAATTTTTAGTCATGATTCGCTCCTTTGGTATGTTGTGAATTGATGTAGAGAGCTATTAATTTCAGTTATTGATAATATTATCAAAAGTTATTGAATTTTATTTAGATGAGGTTATCATGATGATGATGTGGCATACTGTTTCAGCAGCATTACTTTTTATCGTTGCATGTTTTGCTTTTTTGTTTTTACTGAATATTGGCGAAGCGAGTTGGCTTAATCTGAGCATTGTTGTGTTCTTGTACGCACTTTTCATTGTTGTTCCGGTTCTATGGCAATTTATAACAGTCAAGGAACAAGGTAGGCATGTTCGTAGAGATTGATTTGAATCACCAGCTTAGATACAGATCAAGCAGTTCTTGTTAAAGCTTTTTCACAAAACACTCAAGCTTGCAGATTTTAAAACTTTGTGGTATTATATAATAACAAAATTTGTTCAGACGTTGAAGGGTAGACTCGTGAAGAAGAGTGCTTTTGGAATTTTTTCTGTTATTGTTCTTGCTGGAAGTTTTCTTGTGGCTGAGGGTGTTAATCGAGCTGATGCTGAGGCTGTTGACACTTCAACTGGGCAGAACGTTTCAATTGAAAAGGTGGTCCCTGATCCTACGAAGATTCCTGTTGTTGACCGTGATACAGATGATGATTCTTTTGCCTCTGGTGTTAGTGGTGCTGAGATCATTATTCCTGAGCCTACTCCTGCACCTGTGAAGAAGGTTGAAGAGAGTCAGGAAAAGAATTCTTCTTCAAACAATTCTGAAAATGTTGAGAAGGATGATAAGTCTAAGTCTGTTGATTCGTCTGAGAGCAGTGATAAGCCTAAGCCTTCCTCTTCTACGTGGGATAGTTGTATTAATCGTGTGGATCCTCATCGTAGTGTGGATTGGCGAATTGGTTCGTATGGTTATTATGGTCAGGCTTCTACTAATTATGTGCTGCTCGGAAACCATACCCCTGATCATCGAAAGTGCGCTGTTGTGTATCATGAGTGGTTCCATACTGTTCATGCTCGCAAGGAGGGTGGCATGGAGAACATTATCAACACGTATGGTCGAAACAGGCTGGAGAGCATTACTGACTGTGGCGCGCTGATGCTTGGTGCTGATTGGGTTGGCTATGGATGCAACAATGATACTGACCGACAGAAGGCACGTGAAATCCTGGGATGGTGAAGTAAGTACTAGTGGTTATTTGATGAAATTGTCGAAGCATTAAAAATCTTGACAAATTTTATCTATTTTAGTATAATTAAGTTATCAGTGGTTAAAGGATTGGAGATTACGGTGATGGATTTCGATGGTATGAGAATGGATTCTATTGATGATCTTCCTGATGATGTTTGGGATGATGACTACGGTTTTATTGATTGGGACTGATTTTTTCGTGAAGTTGAGTTTCAATATATTCTAAATTCTAAAAGTTAAGGAACAATATGCGTTATTACTTGGATGAGATTAAGCAGGATGGATACAAGATGGACATTCCTGTTGATGATGAGCGCCGTGAGGTTTGGAGTGATGAGCGTCAGAAGTTCGGCTTTGATGGTCGTGATACTTGGTCTCTTGATACAACTATGACGGAAATGATGTATGAGCGTCTGAATATGTACTACGAGAAGGCTGATAAGGTTATTGTTCTTGAAACTTATACTTATGAGTTTGAAGATAAGACTTATAATCGTCGTGAGCTGATTCTGATGATGATTGAAGATGCTAAGTTTTATCTTTCTTTTGAGTATGGGGTTATTGATGAGCTTCAGAATGATAATTTCGAAAACATGAATGATTCTGAGGTTGATGCTTATATGTCTAAGTATGGCGAGTATGAACGTAAGGCATATGAGGCAAAGAAGCGTTTGTGGAACGTTTGGGCTTTGGTTCAGAATGAGATGAGCTGGTGAAAAATTCTAATAGATTATTTTTTAATGATATTGAATAATCTATTAGAATTTTTAGCTTTCAATATTCAAGGAGCTGGTGAGCATGAAGAAGACAGCAATAAAAAAGATAGCATTAGTAGTAGCAGCATCTGGTTTAGCAATTAGTGGATTGTCTGCTTGTGGGGACAACGAAGAAGAAAACGATCCAGTAGTGGTTGAAGAAGAGCAAGAGTCTGATAACACAGTATCATCCGATGATGGTGGTGAAATGGAGACTGATGACATGGATGACATGGATGAGGAATCCACGGATGAAGACATGGACAATAATGATGACATGGAAGATAACACTATGGATGAAGATAATTGATTCTCGATTCTTAGTAGAGTTTTTTACTGAATTTAAAAATGAACCACAGCTTTTTGAATTGTGGTTCATTTTTAAGTTTTTATTATTTTTTTGCAGTTCTGTTTTTATTATTTTTAAAGTTTTGTCGAAATTTTCTGCTGACCTGCAGATTCAATAATGTGGCTATTTTAGGACTATTATTGAATTCTCAATTTGATATTATACATTTAAATGAGACAGACCGAAGAAGAGAGTCGAGTTGATTATATGATTTTTGTCAACCTAATCAAAATGTCTTTTACAGACTTATTTAAATCAACTTATCAAAATTCGATATGGTACAATGATGATAAGTCAGGGTTCGTATATTCTTCCGAGAAGGAGAAACACGAACTCGTTTTTTATCCTGTCTACAAAGAAGAAGAACAAATAGAAGATATAGAAGAAAAACTCATTTATCAATTGTGGAAAAAGAATTTACTCTGGAATATTTTACCTTTTCCGATAGCGCTCATCTTCATGGCTCTTATCTTTTACATAGTAGAGCCATACGGATGGCAGCTTAGTATTGCAGCAGGTATAATCGGATTCATGTGTGTTCTTTACTTGACTAAACTCAGCCTGTCAATTATCAGTACAGCAATGACTTATCAAATATTTATGAATGATAATTTCAGAATTTTACCTGTCTACAATGGCGTAGGAAAGTACAGTAATTCTAAAGACGAAGATCGTGCCAGAAAAATAGATATTCTTAGTTTTAATCCAGTGAGCAATAACAGTGAAATTCTCGCTAATTCTCATTTTGTTGAAGTAAGAATTTACGAAGAAAAAAACATTGTCAATAGCAAAAATGATAGCCGTGGAACTACAACAGTAGAGAATAGTCAATAAGCATAAGATATTTTAATCTTGCCACCATTTAGCATCATAGGCTTCACAAACAACATTCAATCTTTCAGGAGAGTTGTCATCTTCATTGAATAAAGGATTATGAATTTCTTCAGAAGAAAGCCCATTCACCTTGAGAATAATTTCTAAATCGGATAACTGTTCTTGTACTTCTTCAATCGGAACAGAAGTGAATAATATATCTTCTGTTATAAGTGTAGGAATAATTTCTTGTCCAAACATTTTTTCGGCATAGGGGGTTACTGAATTGTATCCTGATGCTGTAATATAATAGTGAGAACGCCCTAAACGTGGGTTAACTTCAAAGAAAATAACCTGTCCAGTTCGAGGGTCTATCTTTCCATCAATATTAGCCCAACCATTCCATTCTACATGTTCGAGAAGCCTCACAGCGTCATCAATTCCTTGTTGTGGAACGTTACCTGAAAGAATTGCCAAAGCATTACCAATTGTTTGTTTACCTTTTTGCTCCATAAGTTTTCTTCCAGTGGAAATTATTTTAGCTTCTCCTCTGTCACAGTAAACATCAATAGAAACCAAAAGATCATCATCACCTGGAATCTCTTCTTGTACAACACAATATCCTTTAAAATCACTGTCAGAAATATCTTGTAGAACTTTCTGAGCTTCTTGAAGTGTTGCTACTCTGTATGCCTTTTTCTGGTTTTTGATATCAGCATCTTGCCATTCAGGACGATGAGATGGTTTTACCCACAACGGACCTTCAAGAATAATCGAAGCAAGATCAGGAGTATCACCAGATAAGTCCATTTCAATAGTCAAAGGATGAGGAATACCCAACTCGGAAGCAATTCTCGCAAACTCACCTTTTTTCGTAAGACTATTAAAAGTATCCATGTCAGGATAGTCAATGAACCAGTTATTCAACAAAAAACCCTCTTCTTTAAGTTTTATCAAAGACTCCACACCAGCATCAGTAGTGCTAAGTAGAAGCAATCTAGTTCCTTGTCCAATGTTGTTTTGTATTGTAATAAGATTCTGCATAATATTTTCATGCTCTTCGTGAATCTCTACATAAACACTGTTTTTAATAGTCCAGGGAACAACATTAGTTATGACTATACTTTTTGTTTTATACTTATCAAAAAACTCTTTAGCATAAGAATGAGCATTTAAACTATTGCCGAAAATGACAGGAACAAAACCAACCTCAGTTCTTGTCAACTCTCTCGTTCTTACCTCTTCAAAGTCAAGATCCTCCATTGAAGACAAAGAATTCGTGTCATCATGAGTAAAGTCTTCAGCGTCTTTACTCTCTCTATCAGTTATAGTAGTCATAGTATTGTGGCAATCTTTCAGGTTAAAATTACAGGGAAAATATTGAGTCATTCAAACTATCTTGAATATCGTTTTAAATAATTTTAAAAAGGCTTTGAAAAGCAAAAACGCACAATATTGATTACGCTAAAAGAACAGTTAGTGTTGATTAATTTTTCAGAAAACTCATTGGGTCATCCGTCATTATTTTGTCAAATATTTATGGAACTGTTTTTGACTCATTCCTTCTGTACTGTTCTCAACCCATCCTCTTTCTGAAAGATGCTTGGCAGTTTTTTCGTCTTCTGCATAAAAATGAGCTGTGATCATAGTGTTCTTACGTTTTCTGGCTAATGTTTCAAAATCGTTTAACAAATGATCACCTAGCCCTTGATTCTGATAATCACGGCTGACAATAACTTCCTCTAAGGTATCCTTGCTCTCACCCGTAGCATAAAAACCTATCGGAACCCCTTTATAAAGAAGAATTCTAAAATCGTTGACATCATGGTATTTTATGAACTTTTCAAAGTCTGTTTCTGTCAACCGTGCACCAGAAGCATGAGCTGACTGAACGTAAAGTTCTTTTACATGCTCAATATCCGACTCATGGAAGTTAGTAATACGAAAATCTTGATCAATTTTATGATTCTTAGGAAGTAAAATAAAAGTATCTACAAAGACGAATACGCTTCGTATCATGGATAGAAGAGACACAAAAAGCAAAGAGACTAATAAGATAAACGCTAATAGTATATCTGCATCAGTGAGCATCATGATACCTTTTGACTCTACAGTAGAATATTCTCCAAAAGCTAACTTGTGAATCAACCAGATATTATTCAAATTTTCGTAAAAAGCAATACTTAATCGTAGGGCAATATTGAACAAGAAAAGGACAATGAAAGCAGATATCATTGTATGAATAATCGAAGTGAAACGATTGAGTAAGTGATAGTTCCATTTCATTCCCCATCTGAGAAGAGATGAAAAAATTATGTTTAATAATACTCTTCCTCCGATGAACAGTAATAACCATTCCAAAGGGCTAAAACCTGAAACGTCTAAATCTAACGAAGTATCATAGTTATTGCTATTCAAAGAATAGTTAATAACGGCAATAAGTTCATTAAAGGTTATACCCATTGTTTTGATGATGAAGAGAATAAATACTATTATATTGAGTATTGTTAAAGCAATGATACTTGCCCATAGCAAACTTTCAGTTCGCATGGTTTTTATAAGTTGAAAAGTATTTTTGTAATTTTTTTGTTTTCTTCCCACTATTAACCTTTGACGTGGGGTTATTGTTTTTTTATCCATTGTAGCCTTTTCATGGAAATCAGTTAAACATTTCACGTTTGAATATCAGGCTAAACAAGGTTTTGATTTATTTTCAATATTTAAAATCATTGCGGAAAAAGTTAATTCATAATTCGATGATATTTGATCGTGGTTTTAAAAAGTTAAACAGGAGTTATGACTATGAATAAATTCGCGGTTACTGTTATTGTTGCTGGTTTGATTGGGATAGGTGCTTTTTTCGTATGGGCACAGAGCAGTCAAGAAGTAGAACAGAAACAAGAAGAAGTAGCAGAAACAGTTACTAAACCTTTGACAGATGCTAAAGATGTTGATCAATTAACTGATGATAAAGAATCAGCTAACCAGGAACAGATTGATGAAGTAATGGGCGAATAATCTTTAAAGTTGCGGATTATTATTGAGCCTTTGGGTTAAACAATAACATATCTTGACATCTTAAAAGCTTTATGGTTTAATATAGACAACAAAACGGAAAGGTTGTTGTCATGGCTCTGGTTTCGGAAGTTCGAGTTCTTAAGAATGAAGGTGTTATCTCTTCTATCAGCGAGGAGAAAAATGCTGATGATGTGGCTATTTTTGACATTAGGAATGATGTAGCGCTTGTTGATTACGATGGTGAATCCTCGCAGGGTACGATCTCTTTTGTGGCGCTCATGAATCTTGCTGAAGTTAAGTTTGTCATGGACGAAGATGTTATGTATGATGCGACTATCCATGTGGAAAAGTTTCACAAGAGTTTTCGTGTCACTATTGTGAATTATGGAACTGACGAAGAAAATCGTGAAATTTATTCAATCTAACCGAATCTAAAGCTTGTACTTGACAAATATTTTTTAACATGTTAAGATACTTGTATAAGGAAACACCGGAAGTTCAAGAAGCCGCATCTACTTGCGAAACTCAAGAAACTTAGCCAAGAAGCCTCGTCTACTCGGGAAACTCAACGGCTCCGGTGTTTTTTCTGTTATAATAAGAAAGACAGAAAGTACAACCTCATTGGTAGGAGAGTGAATAATGAAAGAATACGATTTAAAAGATTATGCTGAACAAGATCATGAACTTGTAGAAACAGTATCAACAATGGAAGATGATGAATCCATTGTTCTCGAAATGCAAGATTTAAATGGTGAGCCACTATTAGAAGAAGATGGTTCTCCTGTTCATGTTTCTTTAAATGCTTCTGAAATGCATCAGTTCTTAGAGCTTATGAAAGAAAAGTCTTTAACCTTCAATGATGTTATTGTTGAAGCTCTTGAAAAAGCCGCAGAGTTTGAAAACATTCATTGAGAATAAAATACGATACATTCAATTGTGCCCGAAAGTCGCTGAAAAGTTTGACTTTCGGGCACAATCATGTTATGCTGAAAAAGCAATCTGTTTAAGTACAAAACTTTTAATTCACAAAAAATTGAATAATATAAGAAATAAGAAAAGGTCAAATCATTATGAGCACAAAAATTTATGATGGTATCATTATTGATATACCTCAAAATCAGTTATGGGCATCAATATCTCAAATACGAGAAAACATAGAGAACACTTTTAACATTTTGAACAAAAAACTCACTATTGATTATATAAAAAACTCTTATGTTGAAAGCGCTGTGCGAAACTATCGTAATGCATTAGGGTTTCCGGTCAATGATGACAAAAAAGACAGTGGACTATTCTTCAATGCTCTTGAAAAGTGGAAAAGTGAAAAAGAAGATTTTTTCAAAGACAAACTTTCCTGTAAAGTACAAATTTTTGAACCTCTAGAAGATGGTCGAATTTTGGGATATGTATTCACTAATAATGAACAGATGTATTATGATAACCTCTTGAAACTTCCATTTATCGAAGAATTTGGTTATTGGAACAACACGGATCAACCTGAAGAATTGACTGATACGCAATGGAATGATAGACGTTCCGCATGGACCACTGTTCTTGATCGCAATTTTTACTTTACAGGGTCAGGTTTCAGTGTAGAAGTTGCTGAGTCAAAAAACCGAACTTTTACCATGCCAGATGAAGAGTTAATACAAGAAATCAATAAAACTCTTCTACAAGAAGACAATAATTGGCATTCAGCTTTATCTATTCGGTTAATCTCTGACATTGTGATAAACAACAATAAAACAACGATTGAAGAGTCTATTAAATCTGGATCCACTTCAACATTGATGAATATTATTCACACTACAATGGATGTTGTTCAAAATTTGACTATTAACGATTTACCTATATCAAATATTCAGGAATTAAGCCTTGAAGACTTTGTGGCTAGAGATACAAAAAGCGTTAAGTTTCCTGACATGATAAAAGAAAATGTTGATGGATTGGTAACGGAAGTAGAAGTAAAGATTAGAGAGGATTCATGATGAAAAGTTTCATAAATGCTACTGAGGCAAAGTCAAGAACTTATCAATCGCTTGACAATGCTATTAAAGATGAGTTTGATAAAGTTCATGATCAAATTGTTGATTCTGTTAATGCAGGTAATTTTTCTACTTTGTGGAACGTTTCTGAATCATTAGCAACTAAACATGTTAGTAGAATTATCGAACTATTAACCAGTAATGATTTTGTTATTTATAATGGAAACAATAGATGTGTCTCTTTGAGAGAGGAAGAAAGTTTTGAGAATTTCAAGGCTTTTCATGTTAAATGGGATATCTCTGTTGAAGAGGCTGAACTGCAAGAACGTCGGATTAGGTACAATGATTCATATCAAAGAAAAATGCTTGCTTTGTGAAGAATACAATCATACAGACACATAGACTACAAGAAAGCCATTGGAATGAATAAAAACTTTATTAATGCTAAATCTGCGAGAATCAAAGTTCGGGCTTATTCTGAAGAAGCTGTGGAAGAAGAATTAGAAAAAATCAACACAATGATTGAATCCGCTTCGGATTATGGTGATTTTCAATCATTGTGGAAAGTTTCTTCACATTTAAACGAAAATCAAATAAATATAATCATGGATTTTTTAAGTGAAAATGGTTATACAATGTTTATCAAAGAGTCGAACAAAAGAAGAAAAGTTGTAAAACGCGCTAAAAGGGAAGCTTCAACCAGGATTGTAGATATTTTCAATCCACAAGAATATGCTATAATGATAGATTGGAAACTAACCAGAGAAGAAAATGTTAAGAAGTACAATTATTTTGACATGTACAATCCTAAAGGTTCGGATTATGTTGCTTATATCAATTGATGATGAGATAAATTTCTTTTTAAAACCATATTGACATACTGTTTTTTCTGTGGTAACATAATCAATGTATCTATGTTTTTTGTAGATACTGGCTCCTCCTGAAGTAATATGGATTCGAAAACAATAGGACTATTAGGAGAAAAATTATGCGTAAGATTATTAGTTTGAAAAAGATTGATGAAATTCAGCTCATTGAAGGTGCTGACAAGATTGTTACTGCAAAAATCGGAGGATGGACTGCAGTTGTCAAAAAAGATGAGTTCCATCAAGGTGACACAGTTGTGTACTTCGAGGTGGATTCTGTTCTTCCCGTTGAAGTTCCGCAATTTGCGTTTTTATCATCTCGTGGTGTAAAAACAGTAGTGAATGAGAAGAATGAAGAAGTTCAGGGGCATGTTCTTAAAACCATGAAACTTCGTGGTGTTGTTAGTCAGGGACTTGTTCTACCTGTTGAAGATTTTGGAATTTCAAAAGATTCTTCTCAGGAGACTATTGATGAATTCTTCAAAAACCTTGGAGTATTCAAATATGAACCACCTCTGCCTAATGATGGTGACGTTATGGGGCCTTTCCCCTCTAACGCACGAAAAACAGACAGTGAGCGTGTTCAAAACCTTACAGATGAATTCTTGCAGTCTTTGAACAAAAATGATTGGTATGCTTCTGAAAAGGTTGATGGAACCTCATCAACATTCACTGTGATTGACGGAGAACTTGTTGTAGCTTCAAGAAACTGGCGAGTTGCTTATGATAAAAGTATTCAAGGTGAAATTGCTAAACAGTTCAATCTTGCTGAAATCATGCCTGAAGGTTCAGTCATTCAAGGTGAAATCTTTGGTGAAGGTATCCAAAAGAATCCTTTGAAAGTACAGGGAACGCATTTGCTTGTGTTCAGCGCAAGCTCACCTGTTCATTCAGAGGAATTTGATGCTTTTGTGAAGGAACATTCGGTTCCTGTTTTGGACATGATTTTGCCGGACACTGTTGACGAAGCAGTTCAGCAAGTTTACAAAATGAAAAGTACTGTAAATCCGCAAGTTCAGGCTGAAGGTGTAGTATGGTGGAACCGTAAAGGTGAGACTTATGCTGAGATTGGTGATCGTGCTAACTTCAAAGCAATCAATAACTACTATTTGATGAAGCATGACGGATAAATAGTAGTAGGGGAGCTAAAACTGGTTCAACTTTCTAGTTTTAGCTACCCTACTACTAGCGTTATTTTTGGTAAATGTTAAACAATAAGAAAGACTTAGGTTAATTGTTTTCCTCCCCCATAGCTAAAAGCAAGGGGCATTCAACAACAAAACGATTGGTGGTAAACAAAGTGTTGTACAATGCTAAAACATACGAATCTGAAAGCTCAAAAGGATTCCGATGGATGCCCACTTTGGATTACTTGGATCTTTTTAGTGACGCGGAATTGAAAGACTGTTTCTACGGTATATTCAATGAGCACAATGAATACAACAAAAATTCTTTAACCCCGAGATTAAACCCTGCTATTGCTAATGCTTTTGAAGGACTATTTAGAGAATTCTATAAAAGAAAATTGAATATACAACCTTACTTCGAGTATCTTCTTCAAGAAGGTGATGAGCTTATCAAGGAAAGAGTTCTACTGTCAGCTAAAATTCTTGAAGTTATCGGCTTTGACAGCTTTATGAGAGTGCTTAAAGATAACTCAAGTTCATCATGGTTATTGAACGATAGGGAACAACTTGCTTATGTGGAGAGCCTACCGCAGAAGAATCTAATCACTTTCTTGAACTATGCTCTTCATGAAAATTCAAAAGTTATTTCATTTAGGAATCTTAAAACATCTTCTCATGTTGTTGATTATTGCTTGAATAATCAATCCCACATCTCATTTCCAATAGCTATACAATCCAAAAGAGTTTATTCTCATTTAGTGAATAGGTTTTTTGAAGAAGGTTCAACTATTGACTCTATAACGATGCATCTTTCAAGTTCGAGAGACTTGAACGATCATTCAAGAATGCGTGTAATCAACAGAGTTGAAAAACTCATATCTAAACATGAGAATAAAGAAAATCTCAGAAAAATTATTTGTGTTATTACTTTAAAGAAATGGATCCATCACATTCTTGAACATCAGAGCACGAATGGAAAAGACAAAGAGAACATAAAATTCTTATATAACCAACAGAATATTCGATACCACTCTAAATATGTTGAAGCACAAACCTCGATTAAAGTTGACAAAATGTATAAATACTTGTCTCATGATGATTCGGCTGTGAGACAATGTTTAGCGAATAATGAGAATCTACCCTTAGAGTTACAGCACAAATTGTCAGTTGATACAGATGAGTTAGTGCGTTTGTCTATCCTCACTAACCCTAATGTTTATCCAGAAGTATTAGAGTCAGTTTATGACAATGAGAATAATGTCTCCAGTTCAGGAATGAATAATGGTTCACTGGCAACTTTCTTGATTGCTGGGCACAAGAATACTTCTCAAAGTCTTCTTGAAGAGATTGCGTCTAAAACAAGCTTGCCTAATGAGGTAAGAGCGGAAGCTTTATTGAACCCTCATCAAAGCAGTTCTTTCATACAGAACCTATATGCTAAATCGCTCAATGAAAATGACTTAGTAATGATTAGAATGATTATTCTATCTCCTCATATTATGTATGATCAACTTGTAGAGTTGGCTGAATATGAGGATGAAGAAATTCTGTTTAAAACTTTGACTCATCCTAATTTTCCTCAATCTATGAGAACTCTGCTTTTGATGGATAACTAATGGTAGATACTTGATTTTTTGTTGTTTTTGTGCTACAATTTTTTATTCAATAAGTTAATTTAAAAATTTTAGAAAGGTCAACATGTCTGAAAACATTGAACAACTTCAAGAACAACTTAAGATTGCCCGCAAGAAGTCGAAGGAGAGCGGTAAGTCAAACTCTCAAGAAGTTGAAAGCAAAACAAAAATTCTTGTAGGGTTGGAAGAACTTCTCAAAGAGACTACCAAAGGTTTTCAAACTATTGACTCTGACTCTGATGAAGAAAAGTCAGCTCTCATTGATCAGGTGAAGAATCTCAAGCGAACGATTAATCGTGTTAAAATAGAGCTTTCTTCTATCAAGCGTGAAGAAAATGATCATAAGGTTGAAATTAAGAATATTCAACGTAAGATTGAAGATGCTAAGCTTGAGGCAATAATTGATGAAGCTACGAAAGATTTGAAAGAGGAACTGTTTCAGACTACTTCTCTTGAGGCAGCGTTGAATGTTCTTGAAGGATTCTTTACAGAAGCTTTTAATGATAGAAAGTTTGATTTTGTTTTTGAATCTTCTAGCTCGTATTTTAACGATTCTTTTCTTGACTCACCCATGGTTTATCAGAACGTTCAAACAGTGTTGAAGAAGTATCTTGATGAAGAGAAAGCATATCGTGTGTTTGACATGGCAAAGAAGCATAGCTCTTTGTTCATGAATTATTATGTTGATGATCGTTCTAACTATAGTGTTGAACCAGGTGTGTTCTTTCAGTCCTTGCGAAACGTTATTGATGTTGTAGAAAACTTCAGCAATTGAAATAAATGTCTCTATACTTTAAACCACGTCTAAAACAAGGCTGAATAAGGTCTTTTCTGAAAGCGTGAAAAAGCCGTAGAATTTGATGCCCGAATAACCTCGATAAACACAGGGTTATTCGGGCATCAAATTGTTGTCTTTACAAAGAATTTTCCAAAAAGTCTAAAATCGACTACTTCACTTGACAAATAATTTTTTATTCTCAGAATCGTTCCTGTTCGAAGTGGGATAACCAAAACAGAGAATTAAACATAAAAGATCTTTGACTTTTTAGATGTGTTCATGGTAACATTATCAACGGATGTGTTTAACTGTTAAGAGGGGGCAAAAAACAAATGGATTCTTATTATGATGTTTCAACAATGTCTTTTTATGATTACGTTCAAATTGGTTTTGAATCTCTTCAATATTCTAATTTTAATGTATCATATGAAATTTCTCAATCACAGTCAAACAGTATACTCAGAACTATTGCTGAAAAATCTACCGCTCTTGTGCTGGAGAATCTTTTAACAAACCCTGAAACTCCTTATGACATAAAATATTTTATTGTTAAAAACACTGACTTTCTAAGAAGCTATAACTTTAATTCTGACACTACACATAGTTATGAAATGTTAATGGATGGGTACTCTAACTGGGCTAAACCTAGAGAGTACTATCTTAAGAAAAGAAACTATGAAACAGCACATGATGAGTTTAATGCCTTTAAAAAGAATAACAATAACCTCTTTGACTTTGAAGTTAATGTGCATTGTAATTTTGTGTTTAACCTGATGAATAGTAACTCCACAAGTTATCCAGCTTTTAAGAGAAAGCAAAGCGCTCTACAGGAATACCGCTATCCTCATAATGTTATTTTGGAAATACAAGAAATCACTCAGACAAAAGATACGGCATCTTTGGACTTTTTCATGTTTAATCATGATTATTTATACTCTTTGATCTTTATGACATATAACCCTGTGTTCGTATCTGATTATTTTGACAGTTTTGTAGAAGATGAGAATGTTGAATTAAATTTTGTTGCTATTCATTCAGTGTTACGACAAAAAAATTTAAGTTCTGAGCAAATTGTCAAAGTATATGATTTATTTCAAGAAAATACTTTTGTAAGATTTCTTATTGCAAGGCACCCTAATGTTCCACAAAATATTCTCAAGAAACTTTGTGAAGATAAGGATGATAATGTTGTCAGAGCTGCTTTTACAAACAATAATTTACCAAGTAAAAATTTGCTGGATATTTTAGACTCTTATGATCTTACTGAAAGAAGAACTGCAGTAAGAAACACAAACCTTGATATGGACATTCTCCATGAAATTATTGAAGATGAAAACGAAGATACAGTAGTGAGATTTAATGCTCTCTTCAACTCGGCTCTTCCTGATATGTATCGCAAAATTTGGATTGATGAAAAAAATTGACAAAAAATCAAATGTGAAGAAGAAGTTAGCTTTTAGTAATATTTTAATTCAAATAGACAGTAGTGTTTTTTCTTGACAATCATCTTATTCGTATAGTATTATTGAAACGTATTTCAGTATTTAAAGTTAGGTGATGTGATGAAGAAAAATTTTACAAAGATTGATAAGAAGAAAAGAGAAAAGCTTACTGTCAATCGTAGAAGCTCTATTGAGCACATGAGTGAAGAACAGCTCCTTGATTATGTGTATTCTATTGAAGAAGACGATTTGAATAATGGCTTCCGAGCAAGAGATTATCACGATGAATACGCTATGAGCAAAATTTTGTCTTCGGGTAGGATAAGTACTAAAACTCTAGAATCATTGAAATTTTCAAAAAGTAGTATGATTCTCAATCAAATAGCGCACAGGTCGAGTTTGAGTCAGAAAAGTGTTATTGAAATGGTGAACAATATTGAGTCGCAAGAAACAAAAGTAGAAGTTTTCAGCAGTGCCCTTAAAAACAAAAGTTATAGTTTTTCTTCATCGTATCTTTTTGAAGTACTTTCAAACGCTGATCTGAGCATCCTTCCTTCACCTTTCTGGTCTCAACCACAAGTGCCTAAAAGCTTGATAGAGAAAGGGTTCACAACAACAATTGATTACAGCAAACATATTTTTGTAGGTCTCATTGACTCTTTTCAACGCCCTATTGCTTCATTTATCAAAGCTGAAGGTTTAGGGGTTTATGACCTTTACAAAGATAGAGATGACATGCGTTCTCATATTAACAACAAGGAAATTTGGAAACTGAATGAGTTGACAAGTTTCAAAAACTGGATTATCGCAAAATCTAAAGAGGAATATATTACAGGTACTTCTATGGAAAATGTGGTTTTCAACAAGAAGTTCCTGGAAGCATATTTAATAAAAGAAGATAATGATAAAGTTTCTGAATTCTACAACCATGAAGACTTTTATGTTCGAATGGCATTGGCTATGAATGAAAACCTTGATGAGCATGTTTATGAAGACTTAGCTGATGATGAAGAAATTAACGTTCAGAGAATGATTGCTTTGAATTCTAATGCTCCATCCTATGTTCTCGCTGATCTAGCTGGTAGTAAAGATTTGCTCACTGTAAAACTAATAGCATACAATGAGAACACTCCTTCGTATGTTTTGAAAGAGCTTATTGAACATCATGTGGATGAAGAAGTTAGATTAGAGTCATTGTTGAATAGAAATGCTCCAATATCTTTGTTGCGTGAAAAATTCAATAACCATGTGAGAAACGGGGAAATTTCAGAGTACAGGCTATTAACACAATCTTTAGCTTGGGAGATTGAGGACATAATGAGTTTTTTGGAGATGTCTGACCCCGAAATTCGATTTAATCTTTTGAACAACCCTGCTCTACCACAAGCCATGAAAAATATTTGCTGAATATTTGGAGAAAAGGAAACAAAAATGACAAGAAGAGCTAGTATGGAAAATGTAGATAGTGCAACTTTGGCAGCTCTCTATCCTTTTGACACTATTTTTGGCAATTATTCTCGAAGAGACAACGTTTCCCGTCGAATTATTGAATATTTTGGAACACCTGACTACATCCTCAGACAAATAGTAAAAAGTATGAAATTTGAAATGAGAACTGTTGTTGATTGTTCTACCATATTGAAGAATCATACAAATAAGAATGAAGTTATCGTTTATTTGTTTAAGAATTTTGAAAATGATATGGAAAAAGTCGCTAACCATCGGATATATTGGAATGCTGAAATACAGGATTTTTTGAAGATCAATCCTATTCAATATGCCTATAATGAAACTGGTGCTAATATTATTCGAACGTTGACTCAGAATAGGTTTAAAGAGAACTCTTTCACCGAAATTTCTATGATTAAAGAATATTTGAATCATGAAGGTCCCAACTATATTAATGAGATTTATCCGCGAATGGATAGAAACGCTATGAATCCTGTTACTCGGGCTGTTATTGCGTCTCTGCCTGATCTTTCTGATGATGTGATTGAATTGTTGCTTCATGATGATGAAATTATTGTTCAACAAGCTCTGGCTAATTCTCTTCATGCTACTTCTCATGTCATGGATCTGCTGAAAGACCATAAAGATTACTGGGTTCGCTATCTCGTGTCTATCAATGAAAAAACAAGCACGGAGACTCTTTACAGTATGATTGAAAATATTGTAAATCGTATTCATAGAAATAATCTGATGGAGGAAGATTCTAAAATTCTTCAAGAAATATTACAGCGTTCTGAAATCAGCGAAAAAACACTTGAAAAAGTCTTACATCAAATTATTTCGCCTTATGGAGACAGTGCTTTTCATGAGTATGATAAAAATGTAAAAAGTATTATACGCGGCTCAGTGTTGAATCCTAATCTTTCGTATGAAATGATGAATTTTTATGTAGATAACGCTGTTTATGATTTTGAATTATCCTTTAACATCTTGGTTAGTCAGGTTATTCCTACAAGTTTAAAGAACCTTGTTGTAGCAAGTTTAGATGAGTCTTTAAACTATCAATCTACTACCATTCCTGTGTTTCCTGTGAATTTGTTATCTTTTTTAAATAAATAATTATTAAACAATTGTGCTGATAATAATGATTTTTATGGTTGACTTTTTTTGGAAATAATGTTATAGTTAGCGTGCAAATGTGATTTAAATAGATATTTTAAAATTGAATTCGAATGTTTTTCAATGGTTGATTTTAGGAGATTGTAAAATAATGAGTGGTTATGTTTTTGTGGATACTCAGGTATCTGACAAGTCTCAGTGGACCCTGGAGATTAAAGGTTATAAGGGTTCTAAGACTGCTGAAGAGTTTGCTAATCAGTTTGGATTGATTGCAATTAATGATAATGCTGAGGAGAAGGATCTGGTATACTCGTTTACAGGTCCGCGTGAGAACGCGCTAAAAGCTTTTGATGCGTATATGAACGAAATCTCTTCTCATTGAGGTTTAAACTTTTCTTATATTGAGAATTGCCTACCCAGATTTTCGACTAATGGGTAGGCAATTCTCGTTTATTTAATGCTTTTTGAAATACATTCAAATTATTCGTAGATTGTTGAATTGCATAGCAAAATTCAATCAAATGTGATGTGTTTCATTTTTTATACTATTTTTTTGCTATTTCCTGATAAAAGTGGTAGAAAAGTCTGATAATATTTAAAAAGATGAGAAGGAATTAGTGATCAAATCATAATGGAAAAATACCAAATTGATGATGAAGTGTCAGTGGAACAAGTCTTTTATACTGATCCGGGTTTAGTTATTGATGTGTCAACCTCTGGATGCACTGTTACTGTTAAAATGGATCATGGAGAAATTATTGTTTTTACTTACTGCGAGAAATCTGATCGTTTTATTCGTGCTGGATTGAATGTTTTTGAGTCAATCGAATCTGATTATCTTGTTCCAGGCAGAACTAAAGCAGTCAATATAGCAAAAGCGAACAATTATCCTGTTGAATGAATCATAGAATAAAATAATCTTGATACTGAAATATGAAAAAACAGAACATGATTTGACTAAATGCTTCATGAAGCGCTATTATAATCACAATACACCGAATTGTTCTTGAAAGGGTTAATGAAATGTTTCTTCATGGTTCTCGAAACGAGCTTAATGTTGGAGATGTACTTCTACCTGGCAACGATTCAACGGTTAACAAGAATGACAATGGTGGCAAGAGTAATCATGTTTATCTGGTCATGACTGATGGTTTTTCCTTGACAGAATGTGAAGATGGCGAAGGATATGACAACGCTTTCGAATTTGCTGTAAGTGAAGCACTATGGTGGGGTGGAGACAAATTTGTGTATATTGTAGAACCACTTAGTGAGATTTCATACGATGACAATCATGATGTTAGTCCTGCCTGTATTCGAGCTGAGAAGGCAATGATCACAGCAAAGTATGATTCATCTGATTATTGTTTTGATGATTTTGTTAAGATTCTTAGAGCAAAGGGATAAAAATATTCTTGTCCTCATTTCTAAGAGAAAGAGTCTTATTATGGATCGTGTTTTTTCTATGTTTTTTATGTTGATGATTCTTGTAACTATGCTGGCTTTTGGTCCTAAGTTAATATCTGAATCCGCTCAAGCTGTTTTTGTAAGTCTAGTAGATGACACTCCTGGTCCTTCCAGCTCAAATGAGGAGTCCTTAAAAGAAGATGAAGAGCAATCAGATGAAGAAGCTGAACCTGTAAAAGTCGATGAAGAAACAGGCAAAAAATACTTTAATGAATGATTCAGCATGGTTTTTGTAAGACAATATAGATTCCATATGCAATACTTTGTGGGTCATTTATTTTTGTAATAATTAATTTTCAGAAACTATTAAAAGTTTTTAACATAACGCATTATCTTGAATAATATTTTGTACAATTAGCTTAAATTGACAAATTCAAGATAATGTGTTATTATTCTTTTGTAATGAATATTGTGTGTTTTACTATAAAACACTTATTTGAAAAATGAATATTAATAATTAATATTATATGATTAATAATCTAACAATTGAATTAACTGGAGATTTTATATGAACGTGAAAAACATGTATGATAAGCACATTGATGCAGCTGTTTATAACTTTGCTTTTGGGGATGCTTGGGGTTATGTTACTGAATTTAAAAAGTTTGAAGAAATTCAGGATAAGCAGTATCCTGTACCTTCTGTACTCAAAGTGAGTGATGATACTCAAATGGGCATCTACACAATGAAAACCATTGAAATACTGCGAAATTCTGGAATGAACTTTGACAATATGGACTTTTCTGAGACTCATGTACAAGACACTATTCGCAACAGTTTTGCCAATTCTTATCTTGCTTTTTACTTTGATGAGGATAATAACCGTGCTCCAGGAATGACGTGTATGAAGGCACTTGAAGCTTATTATTATTCAGCACGGAAAACAGGCTTTGAAGGTGGCTCTAAGAACAATAGTCTTGGTTGTGGAACTATTATGCGAACCCCCTGGATTGGGCTTCTTCCATACAAAAGAGAATCGCTTGTGAATCTCTCCATTTTACATTCCCAAACAACTCATGGTGATCCTGCAGGGTGGATCTCCTCAGCTATCTTGACACTCATGATCAATGATTTTATGTTCAACGAAGAGAATACTCACGAAACGACCTCTAACATGTTTTCACACGCTCTGGATTCTCTTCATGAAATCAAAAACATGAACCTTTCTCTTCTCAATGGTTATGAAAAAGAATTTAACATGCTTTACGGTCAGTTAAGTCTCTATTTAGAGCATTGGGATGAAATAAACTCTGTGCTTCCTGAGATGAATGATAACTTTATTGATTTGAATAAAATTTTTGGTGAAGGATGGATTGCCACTGAAACTTTGTACAATGCTTTGGCTGCGGTGAATTTCTACTCAGAAGAATCTTCAGAAAGCATTTATAGGGGCGTTAAGAGGTTAGTTTATACTAATGGCGACTCTGACAGTATCGCAGCGGTTGGAGGCTCTCTATGGGGCGTTAAAAGCGGTCTGACGCCTATTCCAGTCGAACAGATCCAACAAAAACTTGAAAAGCGATATCGAGAAGAGTTGGAGAACCTTGTAGATTTCATTAATCATGAAAACCAGACATATTCTATTTGATTTTCATTTAATCTATTCTTTAAAAAACTGACACTAACATATTTTTAGTGTCAGTTTTTTATGGTTGGAAATTAATCATTTTTGAACAATTATTGCTGATTTTCACACTTTCTCCACACTTTTACACTTTCTTCACATTTGAATCTTACATGGTATGTAAATAAGCTTGTCGGTTAAGCTTTTTACATTTTCGAACCGGCCCCGAAACTGTGAAATAAAAAACATAAAAAGTGAAGTACTTTAGTGTACAGAAATAGATACAAGTACAACGGGAAACAGATCAGGTTCGCAGGCAATATTTGTTTTTGTTCTTCGAGTTATTAGAAAAAACTCTATTAGTTAGATTATTTTGGAGAGCCTTGATGAATGCTAAGAATTATAGAGTTTATGGAACAAAGCCTGATGGAACTTTGAATGTTTGTCGTGCGAAACCTGAATACAGAGGACGTGGGACCTGTAAGCACGAAGAACATGTTGAGCTAGAAAGAGCTGGAGCTGAAGCCTTTGTTGCGAAATACAATGAAAAAGCTTTAGAAGAGTATTATGCGCAACAAGAAAAAGAACGTGAAGCCTTGTTGAAAAACCGTAGAATGCCTGAAAATGTTTCCGCTGATGAAATTCAATCGCATAGTGGCGGAAGAGTTTTGTCGAAAGAAGAATTGACTCGTGGTGCTAACAAAGTATCTGAAAGCTTTAAAAAGAATGATTGGGAGTTCATTAACGAATTCAATAAAAAATATGATTCTCGAATGGGTTTTAACCATCGGTTCAAAGACGCTGCTGAAAATATTTCTGATTACTTGAAAAGTGATGATGAGACAGCTTCTAAGTTGAGAGATTTCTTGGGTGATGAGGTCAATTTAGATGAGTTCAGCGAAATTATTGTTTATCAAGTAAAAGCAATGAACTATGCTGAGAAGTGGGTTAAGGGAAAAAGACCCAGTATGAAACGTGTAATTTTTTCAACGTTGAATAATGATATGACGAAGAAGCGTTATATTTCTTCAGTGTTGTTCTTTGGTGGAAGATGTTGTTATTGCAACAAAGTTTTGAGGAAGAATCCTCCACCTGGACATCAAGCTTCGGGTGAGCATATTACTCCATTGTCACCTGAAAACCCTGATGCTGTACACGGAGGTACAAGATATGGCAATATGGCTTTAGCTTGCGTTGCTTGTAATCGTGATCGTAAGAATACTGATCTTGTGGAATGGGTAAGTAAAACTCGTTGTATTCCTGCAAAAGATAAAGTTTTTGTGTTAGGTCGAATTCAAGCGTTTCGTGAGTTTGCTCTGTATGAAGAATATACTAAAGAAGAAAATGACAGGATTCTTGAAACGGTTAATGAGTTGCAGGATTTTGTAGCTAAATGCCGTAAGGGTGATGGTCAATACATAGATAATTATAATGAATTGATTAATGAACGATTGAAGATAGCACTTTATGATCTTAGGCATCCTGAATCTAATGATGATGATGAAGATAATTGATTTTGATGAGTTTTGTTATCGAATGATTTAGAAAACATTTACAAAAATAATAACAGGAGTTAATATGTCGAAGTTTCATATAAATGACAATGGTGAAGTTAAACGTTGTAGAGCTAGCGTTCGAGAATGCCAATTTTCAGGTAGCGAGGAAAACAGCAATCATTTTGATACTGTTTATGAAGCACAAGCGGAAGCTACAAAGCGCAACGAAGAGAAATACGGTGAATTGAATACTCATTCTAAGAGCAGGGCAAGAATCAAAGAAGAGTATGCTCCACGTATGGTTCCTAATGCGTTGTCAGAAGAAGAGATAAAAGCATCACGTCCTGATAGCAATAATAAACATTATAAAAAATACAATGAGACTGTGGAAATCTTTAAAGGTCTCAAAATCGAATCTAAGGTTGACCAAGAAGTTTCGTATATGTTAGAAGATATTGTCGGTCATGATAAAGATGACATGATGAGTGATGATGGGATAACGGATCACCTTTACGAGTGGCAGAACAGTGAATCATCTGAAACGAGAGAAGCCGCTGGAAGAGTACATAAAATGTTGCGTAATTGATGAATAATAATTTTAATAGAGTTTAGCCACAAAGTGTAATTTCTTTGTGGCTAAGTTTTTTAGGGGACAACGAAATTTCTGATATTTTTATTTAGAAAAGTAGTTATTAAACATTTAATTCTTACAATAACAAGGAGTATGTCTATGTGTAGAACTGGTGGTCGTAGGTGCCCTGCGTATAAAGACCCAGAAAAGATTGCTGAACGTAATGCTCGTCGTAGAGCTGCTTATGCTATGAATAAAGGCAAGAAGAAGAAAACTGCGAAACCTTCTGATTTTAAAGAGAAAGATCCTATTATTGTTGAAGATAATGAGTTTTTGACAAATCTTCTTAATCAAAAAGAGGAGCCAGTGAAGAAAAAAGCTGCACCTAAAAAGACCCCTACTAAGAAAACAACAGTGAAGAAGACTGTTGAAAAAGAGGAATCTTTGGATAAAGTAGAGCAACTTAAAGTTTGGACAGAAGCAGAAATGGATAAGAGTCTCAAAGCTCACTTGGCTAAAGAAAAAGAAAAAGAAAAGAACCTTGAAGAAGAATTAACGAAGAAAACAGCTCCTAAGAAAAAGCCAGTGAAAAAACCAGCTACTATTGATAAGTCTGACATTGCTCCTTCTGAAACAATTATGACTTCTTCTGGCAAAGGAAAGACTAAGACTGTCCTTGGCTCTAAGAGCATTGAATTATCGAAAAACGATGGTTCATGGGAATCTAAAAAATATACTGCTGCTAAATTGTTCAAAACAACAGGTAATAGCGAGTACAATCCAAATTTGAACGTTGATCTTACAGAACATGAAGGACACTTAGTAGACATAACTTATTTCAATAAGAAATCTATCTCAGGTGTTCTTGACTATACTAAACTTGCTGAGACTAGTGATGAAGATTTAGGTTTTAATAAATTAGGCAAAGTTTATGACATTAAAGAAATTCGCAAAGATTTGACTGTTGATGATTACATGAATCTTGCTAAAGAAGAAGTGAAAGGCATGACGAAAGAAGATACCACTGCTTTGAATTACTTTACTTCTAATAATTATAAATGGGTTAATAATGCTTTGTTCCAGAAAAAAGTTCATGAAGGTCCAGAAGGTAAAGACGTTTCAAAAGAAAGTTTGAATAAAGTTATCAGTTCATATGAGCATGATAAAGAGTCTTTGAAGAAGATTACACAACATTTAGATGAAGCATTATCTAAGGGACCTAAACAACAAAGAATAGTATATCGTGGAGTTGGTGATCATGCTGATTTTTTGAGGAATGAGAAAGGTAATAGAATTAAAGCAGATCAATGGGTGGATCAAAACCTTGAAGTAGGTAAAGAAATCAAGTTTGATGGATACCAGTCTTCTACACCAACAGCTTCCGGTTTAGGTGGATATGCTTCCAGCAACGGAATTGTATATGAAATCATTACTCCAGAAGGTGTCAATGTTGAAAGTGTTACAGCATTCTCGGGTGAGCAAGAAATTACTCTTCCTCGTAATGCGCGTTATACAGTAGCAAGTATCACTAAGAATGTAGACATCAAAATTTCAAACTACAGCACAAAAACAAACAACACAGTTGTGCGTTTAATCGCTATTAATAGCAAAGGTGAAGTATTAGACGGAACAAATAGCGATCCGATTGAACCAATTACTGATGACTATTTCGAAGAAATTTTCCCAGGTGAAGAGTGATCAATAAATCAATTCTAAGAGGAGATAAACAATGTGTAGAACTGGTGGACGCAGGTGCCCTGCTTATACGGACCCTGTACAGATAGCAGCTAGAAACGCTCGTCGCAGAGCAGCTTACGCAATGAAGAAAAGTAAGCAACCTTCTAATGTTGCCTCTAATGTTTTCGTCAAATCTGACAATCATAGTGAAGAAGTTAACTCACCTTCTCAAAAAATGTCAAATATGCTTGAAGATTTAACAAAAGAGAAAAAAGCAACGACAAAGGTTCAGAAGAAAAAGTCAGTGTATTCCAAACCAGTGTCTTCTAAGAAAGCAACAAAAGCAAATGAGAAAACTACTAAAACAGCTACGGCTTCAAATCAAGAATTAAAGAAAACTGATGAGAAGCCTAAGAATAGCGAGAATATTGTAGCTGCTCCTATTTTTGATAATCCTGCAGTGTTTAATCCTGTTTTTGAAGGTGAATCTTTTGATGTGAATGTTAAAGGAAAAACTTTTAAAAAAGCATCAGGTGATAAATTGTTCAAAGTTGATAAAGAAAGTCATGTATATGATGAGGAATTAAATGTGAGTTCCTACAATAATGAAGGTTTATTATGCGATAATCATTATTTCAACAATAAAACTGTAACTGGTCTTCTTGATTATACAAAGATTGATGGTAAGCCTGAGACTGATGAGAAGCTTGGTTTCCGCAAGATGACTAAACAGTATGATATATACACTGACAATCCTGTGGGTTATGATGCTTTGGAAGAGTTCAAAGAAATGAGCAGAAGCGAAGTCAAAGATTTCACAAGTGATGAGAGCACTGTTGTCAGAGAGTTCAGCGTTTCTACTTATGAGTGGTTGAACGATGCTTTGTATCAAAAAGAAGTTGCAAAAGGTGTGGGAACCAAAGCTAAAAACTTTGCTGAAAAGTTAGAGTCAGCTAATTATTCTAAGTCTGAAAGAACTTTTAAAGCGCTTACTGAGACTGTTGAAAAGATGGATGGAGCTTTGTCTAAGGGACCTAAAAAACAGCGAACTTTATATAGGGGAGTAGCCTCTTATGCGAGTTTATTCAACAGTAAAAGCGGCACTAAAAGTGTTAGTGATTGGGTAGATGAGAATCTTGAAATAGGTAAAGAAATTAAATTTGACGGGTATCAGTCAGCCACACCTAAGCCTCAAGCTATGGGTAGTTTTTTGTCTAATAAAGGTTTAATGTATGAAATTATTACGCCAGAAGGTGTGAATATAAGTTCAAACAGTTCTTTTGCTAAAGAGTATGAAGTAACTTTACCTAGAGATGCTAAATATACAGTAGTGAGCATTAATAAAAATGTAGATGTTCAGCATGGAGATGATAAGTATTCTCATTCAATCTCTAAAGATGTTACAGTTGTTCGATTGATTGCCACTAACAGTAAAGGTGAAATCCTTGATGGAACAAATAGTGATACTCCAGCTCCGTTGAAGAACAAAGATTTCAAAAAAATTGACACTAAGACTGAATGGTGATTTCAAAAGCGAACTATTCTATTGTCCAAGCTAAAAAAACAGCAGTTTCAACACAACCAGAATTACAAAAATTAATAAATCCACACAAGAACATTTTAGAGAAGATCTTGTGTGGATTTATTAATTAGGGGTTTTTATGAAAAAGTATCACATTAACAGTAAGGGTGATGTAAAGCCATGTAACGCTACTCAAAGAGTATGTAGATTTGGTGGAGATGATACGCATTATTCAAACTTTGAAGAAGCTTTAAAAGTTGCTGAAAAACAAAATGAGTCTGATAATAATACCCAGCCAATGACTATTAAAAAAGACACTAAAAACTCTCACAAGAAAAAAGTATACAATAGTCGTTTAAATGTTGAATATACTAAAAACCTTGATAATGAAGAAGGATACTTTAACGAACTTGTAGTGTCTGGAAAAGTTGATTATACAAAGCTTGATAACAAGAATCATCGTGAATTGGGTTTTTTGGAGCATGAGAGCAACAGCAGTGGCAATGCTAAAATCATTAAAAAGAAAAGTTTCATGTCGCAGAGCGGAATTTTTAAGTTGGGTGAGAAAGAAGCTAAACTGACCTCAGAAGAGTGGGATGCTGTTAACGAAATAAGCACAGATAGTTATGAGTGGATAAATGGTGCTTTGTATTCAGATAATCCACATGATTTATTAGAGGATAATGGTGTTTCACCTAAGTTTTTGGATGAATTGACGAAAAATATTGATAGTGCCCTGTCTAAGGGTCCTAAACAACAGAGGACTCTTTATAGAGGGGTGAGAAAGGATAGCAGAGTTTTTACTTCGGATAACAAAAAAGTCGCTGTATCTGAATGGGTAGAGAATAATTTGAAAGTAGGAGAAGAGATTGTTTTTGATGGATATCAGTCTGCTTCTCCGAATCCTGATGTTGCGATGGATTATGCTGGTGGAGCTGAATTAAGCATGGTTGGAAGTTTGCGTAAAAAAGGTTTAGCAAGTGATGGTTTGCTTTATGAGATAATCACGCCTGAAGGTTTGAATATATCAAGTATCAGTGACTTTCCAGAAGAACAAGAAGTGCTTCTTCCACGAAAATCGCGTTATGTTGTTGTAGGAGTAGAAAAAGCAAATGTTATCTGCGATAAGAAAGGTGTAGCTGACACTACTGTTGTACGTTTAATGGCTATGAATTCTAAAGGTGAGATTCTTGATGGAAGTAATAGTGATGAGCTTGAAGAGACTGTTTATGGCGAGTCAGAAGAATGATTTTTGAATAAAATTTTTCTGTTCGATATATTTTTATGAAAGATTGTCAAATGATTTGACATTTCTTTACGAGTATGTTAAGATATTTTTATCAGATTAAGTTAGAACTATTTTGGAGGATACAATGACTGACAATACCACTCCCCGTGAGAAGACTGAGTACGCTCCCCGTAAGGTTGCTCATGCTGTGACTCCTGCTGACATTGCTACGGCTCGTGAGGCACGTCTGGCTGCACTTAAGGCTGCTGAGGAGGCTAAGTCTGACGAGAGTTCCGACTCTGAGGACTGATAGTTATACAATTTCAAATAATTGAGGATGGAACAAGTTGTGAGTTATCGGCTTGTTCCATCTTTCTAGTGAAAAGGTAGAAAATATGATTCAAAGTTCAGAAACAAATTGGCTTATGAAAATTTCAGAGTTTTTCGGTTGGATTATCTTCTGACAGTATTCTTCTGAAAACAGATACACAAGATTGAGGTGTTTAGGTTGGTTCGCAGATTTTTCAATAAAGTAGTGCTTCGTTTTGCTCAGATTCGATCTTCTAAGGTGAAGGTCAATAATTCAGCAACGCTTGGTCCTGGTGAGTATCACTATGTTTCACGCCCAGTAACGGCCACTGAAAAGACCATAGCAAGAATCCGAGAACATCAGAGTAATTACTGAAGATTTTAAGAATTTTAAAAACCTCTGAAAACGACGTAGAAAATACACCCCGAAAAGATACGGTTATTCCCTTCTTTTTCGGGGTGTATTTTTCTTGTTTTTGAATTCTTTTTCCAAAAGGTTTATTTAAAGGTTGGGATACCGAAAATCTTAAATCCTGTCTGTAAAACGCACACAGAACACGATGAGCAGTTGTTCTTCAATGATTCTGACACATGTTATTTTTTGAATTCTCCCCATAGCTAAAGCAAGGGGCATCCAACAGTAAAATTCCGGTGAAATCATGTTCTAAATATATGATTCTACTTAATGATTGAAATGTTAAAATTTTTCGTTAAAATAGTTCATAATTTGATTAATTTCATTCATCAAAATGCGTGAAGATACGGGGAAATAATGTTATCAACTCAAAGCAAGAAAGCAAGAAGTAAAAGCAAAGGTTCTTTTGGAGAAATTGTAAAAGCCTTTTTTAATGCTGCAATGACAAGTGTTATTGTTTTTGCTGCTCTTGTTATTGCTACTGTGTGGATTGTTCCGCTTTTCATAGGTGTTAAACCTGTTACTGTTTTGTCAGGATCTATGGAACCTACATTTTCTGCAGGAGATGTCATATGGGTGAGCACTGACAAAGAAAACGTGGCAATAGGAGATATTGTTGTTTTTCATCCAGAAGCTTATGATAGCACCTTAGTTACTCACCGTGTCATTTCCGCAAATACTGGGTCTGAAAAGGTTTATAGAACTCAGGGTGATGCTAATGGCGTAGCGGATGATCCAATAGTAGAGGGACAGATTGTTGGAACTGTTAAACCTCCATTGTCTTACATAGGATTGGAGAGTAATGTGATTGCTTTTCCAAAAGTCGGATATTTACAACAACATCTGTTTATAGTTGGAATAGTAATTGTAGGACTTAGCATATTATTATGGATTGTTTCAGCGCTAACTTCGAAGCTGAACAAAAAGGAGACAGCAGAAAATGAATAATTTTTTCAAGAGATTATTGTTGACAATGGTTTCTTTTAGTCTCATTGGGCTTTTTATGCCTGTGTCAGTAGCATTAGCAGACCCTTTGCAAGAAGATGCTATATTAATGTCAGTCAATGGTGAAGAATATGTATCAAACACAATGACTCCGATAATAATGTCTTTTGACCCTGAAGCCAAAACTGAACCTGTTGTTATAGTTCCAGGTGATGTTTTGAATGGTGAATTAAACATCAAGAACAATGGCCCAGAAAAAGGGGTTCTCAAAGCATATTTGATAAACATTGAAAATAATGGACCTGATGAATTATCTATGGACGACTGGTTCTCGGGTGATGTGAAGATTTCAGCAAATGATAAAGAAGGATCTTTGGTATATTGGGATAGTGAAAGTCAAGGTGGAGATGCCAGGTCAATTGAAGGAACAGAACATGTAGGAACACAAATTCTTGAAGAAGAATTAGAACAAGGTGAAGTTTCTAATCTTCAATTGACAGTAGAGTTTCCCGCTGAATACACAAGTGGAAACAGTGCTGGATCTAACGCTTCACCTAATGGAATTCCGAATGATTATTCTCCTGGCAGTCGTTCCTCTAGTTTTTATGTGTACTTAGTTTTGTCAGGTATTCCGAATGATTCAACAAATCCTACTGAACCAACAAGTCCACCTGATACAAACAATCCTGATGACAGCACTGGTTCAGATGCAGATGACAAAGATGGCGAAAGTTCAAAGCCAGGCATTGAAGGTGGTTCTGACACAGTAAACACTCCAGAAAGCAACGATTTAGACAATGACAATAGCATCACTCAAAAAGATGATAGTTCTCCAAGAGCAATCATTACGGGTGCTGATCTTGCTTCAAGCCCTATGGGTATAACAATTATAGTTGTTCTTCTAATACTGACAGCTGTTTTCGTATGGATGGGAAAGAAAAAAGCAAAAATAAGCGAAGATGAGGTTGAACAGTGAATAATAAAGAGACTTCTGATAAAAGATTGATGACTCGTAGAGGGTTGTTTGCAGCAGGTGGAATTTTCACTTTAGCAGGTTTAGGTGCCGGGACAGGTGCTTTGTGGAAAGCTTCTAACGGATTCAATGATGATATTGTTGTTTCTGGAAGTTTGGATATTTCACGAGGCTTGACAACTTCCTATATAGGAAATGCCCCTAACCCTAATCAACAGAATTCTGTTAGTGATGCGAATTTTTATAAAATGGATTCTAACGCTGATCCTTCTGTGGGTGCTTTTCAAGGTTCAGGAAGTCCAGCTTGGTTGACTGACTTTACAGTGAGTGCTGAAGGAGAGAATGTTGATTCTTTCATAGTTCCAAAAACTTCTGTTAATTCAGAGGTTCTTTTAGAGAATTTTAATCCAGAAGAATATGGTGTTTCAGGCAGCACTTTTGTTAATAACTTTATTGTTATTTCTTATCTATTTCCTCGTATAAATCATGAGGATACGCTAGTAGCGGGTGCTGTGAACACGGATTACGGTTATATCAACACAATAAATGACGCTCTTATTAGTCAAGCAATAGTTTATTCTTATTCTCAATATAACAACATTGCTCAGAGTGGAGCTATTCCAGATTTTGAACAGGAAACCCCTGAGAATATTGTGATTATTGCGCAAAATGCTTTGTCTTATGAAGATACTCAGGGAGAGAATCTTGAAGAGATAGATCCTACTGGTGAGCGTCGTCTGTTTTCGGGAAATGAAATAGGAGTGTATCAAGGACAAAGATATTCTGGAAGCATAAACATGGAACGTGGAATAAACGAATTCACTATTCTCTCACAGCTCTATAACACTAACCCTGACAATATTTATTTCCACGATGCGATTACTGATTTGAATAATGTTTTTGAGTTTGGATTCGATATTCAGCAAGTGAGAAGGGGGAGAAAATGAGCGCTAAAATGTTAAAAGTATTGAGTACTATAACTGCTTCTGTGGGTGTTTTCTCTCTAGCTGCTTTCATGGGAAGTTTTACAGCAGGAGCTTTGTGGAATGACGAAGAAACTAGCAATTATTCATATTCTGTCAGTGGATTGAAAACAACATACTCTATTGATGATGCGGAACCCATTGAATATAAAAGTGTAATTCAAAATCGAGCAAGTGATTCTCAAACATTATCCAAGATATGGACAGAAGAAACAGCTGAACAAAAGATTACAGAATTGTTGTCTAATGGTGAAGCTTACACTCTTTTGGAATTCAACGCAGAAACTTATGGTTTATCAACTTTTACTTATAGATCAAGTTTACAAATACCAGCTTCAACTTTTACAGGCCCAATTTTCAGTAATGCCAGTGTTCATGGAAGCCAAGTAAATTCTCCTAATGATTGTGGACCAGGTTTCAATACAGCCAGTAATGTGTTGAATGTTAATAATAGTAACACAATATCTTCAGCTTCTCGAACTGTTTATTCGAATGATTCAGAAACTATATATCTATGTTTAGGGTATTCAATGAATGAGCTTGGGGAAAGTGGCACACATTCAAATACTGTGACTGTTGAAGGGGACAGTGAATTAGGTGGTGTTTCATCATCGGATTCATGGTCAGGTCAAGTAGAAAGTTATGTGCCGGGTGTAGATGAACTTGGGCAATATGTTGATGAAGAAACTACAAAACTAGCGCAGTCTAGCGAGTCTATTAGGACTAGTCTGTATTTCTCATCATTAAGACATGACCCTGAAAACCATGACTTATCACCTAACTTCCCAGATTACAGCGAAGGTCAACCTGTTTATGTTCCTGCGACAGAAGGAGTATGAGCAAAATGAAAATCAAAACATTTAAAAAAGAGGACATGAGCATGAGAGATACAATGAGTAAATCTTTTAAGAAAAGCTGGGCATTACTCGTAGCATTAGTTTGCTGTTTTTCCATGCTTACTGTTATTGAATTTGGGTCAGAAGAAGCAGAAGCGAGAATTAGCGAACAAGATAATTATTTAACTGAAGCTGAGTTGAATCAACCTATTCAAATGACGGATCCTTCTGGTCGTGTTACTTTTACTATCCGACAAGTGGCAGATGGAAAAAATCAAGATAAATGCTTGATAAATGAGTCTAATGGTTTTAATCTTCCTGAAACGTCTAACCGGGATGGTGTGTTATGTTTAGGTGATACAGCAACGTACAATATTACATATAACGTGAAAGATTCAACAACTGATACTGTTGTGAGAATGCGAATACCAACTGTATACGAGAATCGTAATGGTGAACCTTTGAGAAGTTCTAATGGAAGCATTATTACTTCTTACGATCTTCAAGGATTAAGCACTTTGGCTCAGGGTGGAACTGGAACACTTCATACAGGAAGCATCAGCAACAACATTTTGACAATGAACTTTCAGGCATCCACTTCAACAGCGACAATTGATTTAGGGAACTTTGATTTACCCACAAGTTCATCATCAAGCATTAGTCTTGACCAGGTTGTTAATCTTCGTATGCAATTCTTGAATGCGTCTAATAGCGTTGTTCAACAATCAACTGGTTTTCCTAATCCTATTCGAGTTGTAGGAACCACAATGTGGGACCCTCGATTGAAGACTATAAATAAAGAAAATCCTGCTATATACAAAGAAAATGGAACTAACTATTATCAATATTCAGTAGCTTTGAGAATACCTAGAACAACCCTTCCATCAAATGGTAATGTCATTGGAGCACCTACTGGTAATCAATCCTATGTGCTTCAAGATGCTAAAGTCTCCGTGGATGTTTCAAGGTTTCCTGAAGGTTCAATAATTGTGCCTTCTAATGAATATACAACATTGGACTCAGCAAACGAAAGTATTGTGTATGAAAAAACTAGAATAACAGGAATTGATTCTGTAAGAACTGATAATTACGAAATCTTCAAAGTAAGGATACCTTCTTCTGCTTTGAACTCTACTGAAAGTTACTACGAATGGAATGCCAATATATCAGGCTATGAATCATCAGGATATAGTTTATCGTCAAATAGTTCACCATATATTCAAGCAGAAGGTTATATGGGAAGTCAAGGCTCTCAACCAGGTATGAGCCAAGGTTCAGGTTTTGACACCAGGGTCCTATATAATGGACAAACACTTTCTACAACAGGTGATGATTACGCTAATAATGATTGGGCTGCAATGATTTATCAGTCTACGCCTTTTGGAGCATGGGGAAAGAGTATTTATAATGATGATAATGGCGAAGTTGGTACAAGAAAACTCAGTGATCTAGGATCAAGTTCAGCCGTTTATGGAGATACCCCAATTTGGGTTGATTTTAGTGTAGCTCCTTATAATGGTAAATTAGTTAATGCCATGTATTGCGACACGTGGGATGCTAGGCTACAAAAAGTAGATACAGCAAGAACTCCTAAAACTCAAGTTCGAGATCAAGACAGCGGATGGACTGACGTAAATGCTACTATCTTATATTCCACCGTATCACCGGGGTATAACAATGAGAGCATTAATTCTTATTCAGAAGCTGCTCAAAAAGCTGATTGTAATAATGAAGCTTTGAATTGGACAGAAGAGCCTACTGATACCAGCAACATTGTCAAAGTTGTTTTTGATGGTGAATATGATGCAATAGTTTCAGGCAGTGATGCTGTTCAAAGAGCTCAGTTGCCTTTTAAACCTTTGACAAATGAAGAATACAAAGGTTGGGCTAGTTTTCCTGGTGCTAAATTATTATCAGATAACCTAGTTCACAGTAACAACAATGCATGGGATTCGGGTCGTGAAAGAGAGAGTTATTGGGTGCGTGGCGAGCATTTGAACATGGCTGTTAAAAACACAACAGCACGTAGTCAAAACGCTGGAACGACTCAGTATATTAATGGGTTAGGAAATATTGAATTTCAGAATTATTTGAACAATAATGAGAATGTTGAAAGTTTTGATACTTATCCTGAGGTTGAATACCGTTTTGACTCTGGATATACATCTATTGACATAGAAGATTTCGTATATGAAAACTATTACGTAAGTATTACAAATGCTGATTTCGGTCCTGATAATCTTCCTGGAACAAGTGATGATGTTTCGCCATGGATTGTTAACTTGAAAGCAAAAAATCCAATAACTATTTCATCATCTAAACCAACAGAGAATATAGTTTCACTGGGAAATAGCTGGGTAAAAGGAACTCTGCCTCCTTATGCTTCTTCTGGCAAAGTAATGCCTACAGTTATTTCTTATATACCTGATGAGAATATTCAAAACCTGTATGATATACCCGCTGACAACACAGTATCAGTCAACACTACGGTTAATGCTGTAGCATCTATGGCTCAGAGCAAATGGGCATTGAAGAGCACTGAATTTGCTGGAAATAGTGTTGGATGGGGTGTTTCTTATTCAAACACTTCAGGAAGAAGCAGTGGCGAGACAATTATATATGATATACTTCCTTATCCCGGAGACAGTAATGGAACAACTATTACAGAACCTTTGACGAATGTTGAATTCGAAATTCTTCAAGGCGATTCTGACATGAGGATTGAAGTTACAGACGTTGACCCTTCTACAATTAATAATACGACAATAAGAAACGGTTCCGTTCCCTTCGTCTCGTTGGAGAATCAAGATCAATTGAGTAATGAGATTACAGCATTCAGAATTATTGAAAATTCAGTACAGATAGATGCGGTAAGATTAGTGAGAGTAACGGCTGATACTTCAGCTCAAGATGCTGGAAAAGATGTTTATAATGGCTTGTTAGAAGGAACCGTATCAGGAATCTCTCAGCCTATGCCTTCTACTACTCCAGTTTTGACTAGTCTTGTTACTGGAACAATTTCAGGAAATATATACTATGATGACGACAATAACGGGACTATGGACACAGGTGAAGAAAATAGATATAGTGGAGTCAGAGTAGATTTATTAGACGAATTAAATAATGTTGTAGATTCAGCTACGTCATCTTCTGATGGTTCTTATGTATTTAACAATGTAGAGCCAGGTAATTATACGGTCAGAGTAGGAGATAGAGGTAGCAATCTTAGTGATTTGTTAAATGAGACGGGTTCTAATGAATATGAAGTCTCTATCGCTACTTCTTCTCCTTCAGCTTCTGGTTTGAACTTTGGTTATTGGACTGATCAGACTTCTTCTATAACGGTGGAGAAAAGAGTTGTAGGTTATTCAGAAGGTTCTTCTATACGTTCTGGTGAGGTAGTCGAATTTCAAGCTCTTGTAGAGAATACAGGGGATGTGGCTGTGGATAATATAACTGTTGTTGATGATGTGCTTGGAACTTTCAACTGTCCTTCTACATCAATAGCTGCTGGAGATTCTATGGTATGTTCAATTTCAGCACCTTACAATGTTACTGATTGACAAGATGAAAGTATTGAAAATATGTTAAAAAATATAAACATATTAAAATAGGATAAACCTTAAACAAAAACACTAAACTTGTTTAAGGTTTATCCTATTTTTTTGCAAAACCATATTTGAAAGTGATGTTCAATATTTAGACAAAGTTGTTTAAAATACTATTCTATTAATTCGGCTTCTACAATGAGGTTTTGTAAAGATTTTCCTTCACGTCTTTGTAAACAGGTGATGAAGACTAATTTGTTGGGGTCATTGTTCCATATGTTTTCGTGGTCACCTATATTTGTTTTTTGAGAAAGATCTACGTTAGATACTTTGTATTCAAGTTCACCAATTTTTATAATATTTCCTTCTTTTACAAGGATTTTGTCGTTTTCCCAATCAAATAAATAGTTTCCTGGGCCTACACCACTTTTAAGACTATGCGCAACAGCATATAACGTGCCTTCTGCGGGTTTGTCAAGCGATGTGCCATAATCCCTCAGTAAGAAGGTTCTCGTAGCGTCCGGAGGGTTTATTACGCCATCTACGCTAACCATTGTTGACACAAGAGAATTTAACCCAAGATCATCTACTTGAATTCGTAGAGTATTGAGGTTTTCGATATCCATTTGATCTATTTCACTTTCACTGAGAGGAGTGTCAAGCTTAATAGCATTACCATTCATATCTTTCGGGGCATTGTTCAAATCATTCTGCATCTGAGTGTAATCAAACAATAAATAGCCGCTTGCTACTAATGAAGTTATACCAGCTGCGGTGAATAAAGTTCTTCGAGTGAACTTCCGTTTTGGCTTTTTGATATCTGACATACTTTATATACCTCAATCATTTCTTGAAACTCTTTACGTTCATTTTAACCAAAAATTTGAATATTGTTATTCTTGGTCTTTTTAAGTCAATGTTTTGCTATTGTTATCATTTTGATATTTTTGAGATATTTGAATGTGATAGTTGAATAGATAGGAGAGACATTCGATGGTCAGCAAAAAGGATGATGAAAGTCCGGTAGAAGTCCAAACGCAAGTAGCAAAGAAACATTTTACACATTTAAGACATGCTTCATTGAGAAGTGTATTACTTAACTCTATTCCTGCTGTACTATTCACTATTGGTGCTTTTGCTTTATATACTGCTGTGGAAGAGCAGAACCCTTTTATCAGGCAGTTCTACACAGATGGCCTAAGTTTCGTAATGTTAGCTTGTATTATTGCAGCTGTGATTTGCTGGGGCTTATTCTTTTGGATTCAAGTGAGGAACAGTCAAAAAAGAGCGGCTTTGTGGCGACAGGCTATGGAGAGTTATGAATCGTTAGTGGCTTCTGAGAGTCAGTTCAAAACGAAAGAGGAAAAGCGTGAAGCATCTCGTAGGTCTTTAAAAATTGCTGAAAAGAAATTTAATCAAGGTTTTTGATCTTTTTTCTGGAAAGTTTGGTTATAATCAATGTTAATGAATATGTTGAAGTTGTTTGTTGATATATTATTGAAGTGGTGTGCATAACATTTTAGCACGCTATCTGTTATACAATTACTTACTACAAGGAGAAATGCGAATGAACCGTACTAAACTTATTGCTGGTGTTGGTGGTGTAGCACTTATCGCTGGTATTGCAGGTATGTCTACTTTTGCTCTTTGGAGCGATAATGCTAGCGTTCCTGGTGGAACTGTTACAGCTGGTACTCTTCAGGTTGCTGAAGTTGATACTTACTGGACTGATGTATCACCTGATGTGGCTGAACGTGGTATTGCTGACATTGCTACATATGAATTAGTCCCCGGAGATGTTGTTCAATTGACAAGCGAAGTTGACGTAGCGCTTGAAGGTGCTAACTTAGCAGCTAATTTGGACATCTCTACTCTTGAACAAGGTGTTATTGAAGCTGGAGCAGAAGATTACGTAGATATTTCTGTTCAACTATATGACGGAACAGGTGCACCTTTCAACGTTGATACTAATGGGAATTACCGATTCTCAGCTTCTGATGCTTATGAGAACTTAGGTGGAATTCAAGTTCCTGCAACTCTTGATGATGCTGCTGATGTAACAGCTGAAGTTACTATCACTTTTGATGCAGCTACTCCTGACCAAGTTCTTACAGGTTTGGATCTTGCTTCATTTGCTGATTCAGGTGTTGAATTGACTCAGGTTCGTGAAGGACAAGGTTTCGTTGAAGAAGTAACTCCTTGATTCTAACGTTCTTATAGAAAACATTATATAATAACGCTCCCCTAGGCTATATAAACTTAGGGGAGTTTATTATATTCTTCAGTAATTGGTTTGATGCGATTAAATTGTTGTTTAAAAACCGTAGAATGACTGAAAATTAAGTATCTTCTTTATGCTTATTCGGCAAAATCAATATGTTTAAAGATATTAATGCTATTGATACTAGTATGTTTTAGGGGAGTTTCGAAATGTTCAAAAATTTCAAAAAGATGAGAGGAGATGAAAAAGGTTTTTCTCTTCTTGAATTATCTATTGGTGTGAGCATAATATTGTTGCTTGCAGCAGTTACTGGTGCTTTTACGTATCAGTCATACAGGGATTACGTTAAACAAAATGCTGTTGACACGGCTACTCGCTACGGCTACGACGGAGCAGCTGAAGCTATAATGGACTTTGATGATTCAACAACAATTGAAGCAGCATTAGCAGAAGCAGAAGTTTCTGCTGGTGTAGATAACCAGGTTGTTCTAGAAGTAATTCCACCTGAAAGCGGCGGAATGCCAGTTCATCAAAACGAGTTATGTATTAAAGGGACATGGTTTGACAATCCTAAATTCTCTACTGTTATAGGTCCGTGCGGAGATTATGACCCTGAAGATCCTAATAACAATTTCGATCCGGTAGTGACTGAACCAGAAGTTGTTGCCAGAACGGTTCTTGAATACACTTGCGATTCATCTATTACGGGAACTTTGCCTCTTGTGGGAGCAAGTTCGGCAACAGTGAATTTGCTGAACGTTGATGAAAGAACAGTGGAGAAGCTTGCATATGACAATTCTGTTAATGGTTATAGGGCTACTCTTCAAGGTGGTGTGAATTACTCTCTTATTGTAGAAGGTTCATTTAGCAAGCTTAGTGCTCAATTTGGAACATCAGATATACGTCGTGATTTCAATAATTGTTTGACAGAAATTAAGGATGTTCCTGAAGAATCTGGGATTAACGAAATTTCTCATATGGGTGGAACTAAATTGACTGATGTTCCAAACGAGATTCCTTCTACTGTAAGAAGTTTAAAATACGCTTTTGAGGGGGCTACTAATTTCAATGATAGTGATGTAAATCTTTGGAATGTAAGCAATATTAATGATTTTTCTTATATGTTCAGGAACAATGACTCGTTTACTCAGGATTTAAATAGATGGGAGTTTTCTACGTCAAATAGCTTAGACATTAATGTGAGAGCAATGTTTGCTGATACTGATAATTTCAATGGCAATATTTCTGATTGGAATACTTCTAGGTTTAAAAATATGAATGCTATATTCCTTAATGCTAAAAACTTTAACCAAGATTTGAGCAATTGGGATACATCTAACGCAACTACTCTTTCTTTGGCTTTTTACGGTGCCTCTTCATTTAACAATGGGGAAGCCCCTGGTGCATTTAATAATCCTTTGACATGGAACACTGCTAATGCTACTTCTATGGATAGAACTTTTTATGGAAGTTCAGCGTTTAATCAGTCTATTCATAATTGGAACACAAGCAAAGTTACAACAATGAGCCAAATGTTTAATAATGCTTTAAGATTTAATCAACCGATTGACACTCATACTGATGCGAATGGCGTGAGGCTTTGGGATACATCTCAAGTTACTAGTATGGATAGAATGTTTGCCAGTGCATCTGCGTTTAATCAACCTTTGGATAATTGGAATTTAAGCAAAGTTAAGACAGTATCAAAAATGTTTTCAAATGCTACAAGTTTCAATAATGGTGATCCAGCTGGAACTGACCCAGATTGGACTAATGGAATTCATTCATGGAATCTTACTAGCGCAACTGATCTTTCGTCAATGTTCAATAATGCTTCTAGTTTTAATCAGAACATACTTCGCTGGACATTTAACAGGTCTGAGCCAGTTACTATGCGTGGAATGTTTGCTAATGCTACAAGCTTCAACAGTGGTTCCGGTTCTGGAGTATCTAATAATCAGTTGAATTGGAACGGTCAGACAATAGCAGTTACAGATATGTCATACATGTTTTATAATGCTTCGAACTTTAATCAAACAGTGAGGACATTCTATTTGAACAATACGAAAGACATGAGTGGTATGTTTAAAAATGCTGTTAGGTTTAATCAGACAACATTCACTGATAGTTATAATCGTTGGAACACTTCAAACGTCGAAAATATGAGCGAAATGTTTAGTGGGGCTACAAGGTTTAATCGTGATGTCAGCACTTGGGATGTCAGCAATGTGAAAAATATGCGCATGATGTTTAAAAACGCTTCTACTTTCAACAATGCCAATGTAAGTTTGGCAGCTTGGAATAATAGATTAGGTAATGTTGAAAATATGGCATATATGTTCAGAGGTGCTTCTGCATTTAACCAAGACTTGTCTACTTGGCAGGTTCCTAAGGTTTCTGTTCGTGCTGGTTTCTATGCCAACACTGCTAAGTCTCCTACTTGGGCTATTCCTGAGGCTTCTGATCCTGGTGAAGATGTTGAGAATCCTGTTCCTACTGAGTGATTTTTTGTAAAACACATTGTTAAATTTAATAATAATGTTGAAGCTATAAAATAATTGTTCCCCAACCCTTAACTAATAAAAACAAGGGTTGGGGAACAATTGTTTGGATTTTCAAACCTTTCTGACCTGCTGTTATATTAAGGTTAGTAAAGAAATAGTAAAATTTTGTTAAATAAATCACATTTTTTCTTGGTTTTTGGTAGTTTGTTGTCTTTTGTTGATTTAATTTTTAGTTTTGTTTTTAAATATGTTCGGTAAATGCTTGGTTTTTTGGTTTTTGGTGAGTATTTGAGCAGGTTAAAAGTGTTTTTCTGATATTAATTCACGACTTACAAAACTAAGTCAATGATTTAATAATTAGTTTTATACACACAAAGGAAAAATACATAAATGAAAAATGTAATTGAACTTATCAAGGAACGTCGTGAAGCTGCTAAAGATGCAGGTTTCTCTTTGCTTGAACTTGTAGTTGCTGTTGGTATCTTGCTTGTTCTTACTGTTGGTGGTCTTTTGGCTTACAACGGTATCACAAACAACGCTCGTGATGCTGCTGTTCAGTCCGCTGCTTCTGAGATTTACACAGCTGCTACTGCAAAAGAATCCGCTGGTGAAACACAAACAGGTGCAGCAGATGCCGCACAAGACTGGATTAACTCATCAAAAGCTGGTAAATTCCAAGTTTTCGTTGACGAAGATTCTAACGCTGTTCGCGTTGTTTCTGTAGCTGGTGGAAATGAAGCTGTAGCTCCTGCTAATGGAACAGCTACAGAAGAAATTACTAGAGTTGCTCCTTGATCAACCGCGCTCACGCGCCTTTGAGAAAATAATTAAATAGTAGTTCAAAAATCCCCGGAATGTAAAAGTTCCGGGGATTTTTCTTTTGTGATTAACAGACTTGTTCTATTAGAAAAATTAAATAAATATTAAAAATGATTTAATATGATATTAATATTGACAAAATGAATAACAATGTTCTCTTCTCATAATGGACTATAGCAGAAATGGAAACAATAAAACAAAAGATAAAAGAGTTACGCAAAAATACTGACAGTGGATTTTCACTATTAGAATTAGTAGTAGCAGTCGGTATTCTTTTAATTCTTACAGTTAGTGGATTAATTTCTTATAATCAGATTATTAATAACGCACGTGATGCACGAGTTAATGATTTAGCCTCTGATTTGTTCATGATGGGTGCTACATATAGAAGTGCTGGAAGCGAAATAGATGCTAATGGTGTAAATCTAGAACAATGGGCAGCTTCGAACAATATGACTTTTGAAAAGATAGAAGTAGAAGGTTGTGAAGTTTATAAAAATAGCGTTAAAGGTGAAGCGCTCGAAATTGAATTCAGTATAGACAAGAATGAACAGATAAAAGTTTTTGTAAAAAACACTTCTAATGGTTATTCCGTTGAAAGAGAAGAACCAGGTTTTGACAATAGTTGTAGTAATATTTGAGACCCTAAAACATTAAATTAGAATAAACAGGATTTAAAAAATGATAAATAAATTTAAAAAGCACATAGAAGAATATTTACAAGAGCAAGATGAACGTGGTTTCTCTTTGCTTGAATTAGTCGTTGCAATGGGTGTATTGATTATTCTTTCTGTGGGTGGACTTATTGCGTATAGATCATTAAATGACAATGCTAAAACTGCACAGGGTCATCAAATTGCTAACGATATTTACACATCTGCTGTAGCTGCTAGAAGTTTTGGAGATGATGCAAATTCTATGTTTGGTGCCATGGAAGACTGGGGTACGAAAAACGGTTTTAGTAATTTTGATTCAGCAATTGCGCCAAATCACCCTAATTGTCCTGATGAGTTTTTCATGTATCAAGCTGAAGTAGACAGTAATGGAAATCCAGTGTCTACTAAGATTTACTCAATAAGTATTGATAAACGAGATGGTGGCGAGAAAGTCATGGTGACTGTGATCTCAGCAACAAGCAGCGGTTATGTTCTCAATTATTCAAAGAAAGAACCAGGATTTTATGAAGGTGTACGTGGTATTGGTTGTACTGCTGCTTATGAAGAATACAGGAATAGCCAAGGATAATAACCTTCGTTTTTAACGTAATTCTCAATGTTTCAATATTGCGAAATTTTTATTCTGCAGGTTTTGAATATTGTTTTTATGAATAACTATATATCTTGTTAAAATAATTATTAGATTATTCGCAATATAACACAAGGTTAACGATATTGCTTATATAAATATAGCACAATCTTGGAGAGAAGTAAATGAAGCGTATCTTGAATAAGAAGTGGAGGGATACTTCCGGTTCGAAAAACAATAGAGAGAGTGGTTTCACTCTTATGGAAATGGTTATCGCAATTCCGCTGATAACCCTGACAGGTGGCTTCATGGTGGCTGTAATCGGTAATTCTATGCTGAGAATGAACGAAAACACTCTTATGACCAACGCGGGTGCTGAAACTGAACTGGTTGTTGAAAATTTAAAAAAATCACGAAATTGTTATGAATTAAACAATCTTGTAGATACAGAATGGGAAAACACTTCTGAAATAAATTCTTCAAATGAAGCTAACAAAGCAAGAAATAAATTCCGTATTGTCTCTTCGTATGCTGATGAAACTTGTGTAGCTGGTAGTTCAAATACGATTAAAGTTCAAGCTGTTAGTGATAAAGATTCAAAAGTATTGTTTGAAACTACTTCTTCTGTATATATAGGTAAGTGAGGTTATGGTTATGAAAAATATTCAAAAAACACTTTCTCACCATTTGAAGAAGAATAAAAACAATATTAATGATTCTGGTTTTACCTTAATTGAAATGGTTGTAGCAATTGGAATTCTTATGATATTCATGCCTACTGTTGTAGGATTAATGGATATCGCTCTTAGTTCTAGTAAATCAGCTGAAGTGAGTGCAAGTAATATAATGAATTCTACTCGTATCAAGAATGAGATGAACAAGGATATTAAAAACGCTAATGCTATAAGTTTAGATAGTAGCGGAACTCATCTTAAAATGAAATTGAACGATGGTTCTTGTAAAGATTGGATGCTTCAAGGTAGTAATCTTGAATATTCTAGCAATCCTAATGGTCCTGTTAAATCAAAAGAAGATGGTGGGAATTGGGCTGTTGCATATGATAAAGTAGAAAATTCATTATCAGGCAATTTACCTTTTGTTTATAACCAGGACAATTCAGTAGAGTATAATTTTACTTTGGGTAATGACTTGAACAAAAACGATATAAGTGGTTCTGTGACACCGGTTGTAGTTGCTACTTCACCAGGAAATTGTTGGTAATGAGGAGCAGAATCATGATTTCTAATTTTTTGAACATATTTAAGAAACGTTTAGCGCAACGTAATGAAGATGGTGCTGGTCTTATTACTATTCTTGGTGTAAGTATGGTAGTCTTGATTGTAGCAGCCTCTGTAACGACTTCTGCGGCTGTTAGCACGACTTTTACATACTCACAACTACAAAGCCAACAAGCCTCTGAACATGCTGATACAGGGCTCACAGAAGCCATTGCCACATTATCCAGTGGAGACAAGTGTATCAATGCCAAAGCCCCCACAGATGATGAACCATATGGTTATAACATTTATTATTCTATAAGTAAAGAAAAACCTTCAACTACAAATACTGAAGATGGAACTTATGAGCGAGGATGCCCTATTGAGGGGATTTCTCAATGGATTCTTATAGAATCTTATGGTGAAGGTCGCAACCAGACTTTAACCACAAAACAAGCCGTTTTTGAAGTAGCTGGAATAGGTGGAAATGTCCTTCCTCATGCTATGACTGCTGGTATTATGAATTTTCAAAAAATTGGAGAATTGAATACAGCAAATGGTTTAACTTCTAATCAACCTTCTCTTTATGTCAGTAACCCTAATGCTAATTCTATACTATGTTCTTCCAGTCCTGAAAATCCTGTTAAAGCTGATTTTTATTGGAACAATGACATCATTAGATGGTTTGATTGTAGTGTTGAAGGAAATGTAAAAGTTGCAAGTGGTTTATCTGTCAGAGATAGCGCCAACATAATAAAAGGTGATGTTTGCTCACCACTGCACATTAATGACACAGGAAACAAAGTACAAGGCGAAAAAATCAGAAATAACCCAGATTGTGGCTTTTATGGTGGACGCTATGGATACCAAGTAAAGCCTGAAGCTGTGGATTTAAAAGTTACTAAAACAAGTGAATGCAACAACAGTCTTGCTATTGTCCAAAATTATATTAATAACAATCCTGGAAAAAAGATTATTGATCTTACTCAATGTTCAAGCAATTGGAATTCTCAAATGAACAAAGAATTGATTGTTAATGATGATACAACGATTTTGTTCAATAGAATTTCAATCAGTAATTTAAAGATTAATTCTACTTCTAACAAGAATGTAACTGTAAATTTGGTAACACCTTCTGGAACAGCAGATGCGAATGATTCTACTTGTACTTCTGGAACTACAACTCCTGAGAACTTTTCTCGAAGTAGTTATGGAGCTGGTGTTCACGGAATGGTATACACACCTTGTAATCTTGATATTGACTCTTCTCATATAACTGGTCAAATTTATTCAGGTGGAACGTTAAGAATGACTAATAGTGACAATACTGGTGCTTATAAGAATACTACATTGACTTATATGCCAAGTGCTTTGCCTGATGCAGTAGTAAATATTCAAGATTCTGACAAAAAATCTGAATTAATTAGAGTAGATTGATTGTTAAGATATTTATTAAATAGTGAAGATTTTTAAATAATAGACGAAGGAATTACATGACAGAAAATAATAGTGGATTGCCAAATCAGAATCCTTTTAGAACTCGCCGTGAACAGAGAATGGCTGAAACCTTTGTGAAAGCTATGAGCACAGGTATTCCAAAAGTTATGCCGACTATTTCAAGCAATACACCTGAAGAAATCAAAGCTGCCAGGATTCATCACGGCAACGGCATGACAGTAGATGATTTGCTTCGTAGAGTAGTAACTGACGGGGCTTCTGACCTTCATTTATCCTGTAACACTAAACCTAGGTATCGAGTTGATGGAGATTTGATTGATGTTCCTGACACTACTGAAATTACTGATGAATGGCTGAAACTTCAAATGCAAACAGTGGTTCCTCCTACAATTTGGGAAACATTTTTAGAAGATGGTGAAGCTGACCTTAGCTATGCTTTGAAAGATGAGCAGAGAGACTGGGGAAGGTTCCGTGTCAACATTTTCAAGCAACGTGGAACTACAGCTAGTGTTATGAGAACTATTCCTACTAAAATCAAGACTATTGCTGAATTAGGTGTTCCTGATAGTTTGAATGATCTTGTAAAAAAGAAAAAAGGATTAATTTTAGTAACTGGGCCAACAGGTTCAGGAAAATCTACAACTCTTACAGCTATGCTTGATGCTATCAACGAATCACGTCGTGAGCATATCGTAACTATTGAAGATCCTATCGAATTCGTTCATACTAACAAGAAGAGTTTAGTTAACCAGCGTGAAGTGGGAACAGATACTTTAAGCTTTAGTGAAGCTTTGAAGCGTGTTCTTAGGCAGGACCCTGATGTTATTCTTATTGGTGAGCTTCGTGATGCTGAAACTATTTCAACTGCTTTAACCGCTGCTGAGACTGGACACTTAGTTTTCGGAACTCTCCACACTCAGTCAGCTGTTAAAACAATTGACCGTATTATTGACAGTTTCCCACCAGCTCAGCAAGGTCAGGTTAGGTCTCAGCTGTCAGACACTTTACAGGCAGTAGTTGCTCAGGCTTTGGTAAAGAAAGTTGGTGGAGGGCGTGTCGCTTCTACTGAGATTATGGTGAGAACACCTGCTATTGCTAATCAGATCCGTGAGGGTAAGATTCCTCAGATTAACAATGACATTTCTGGTGGTCGTTCAAAGGGTATGCATACTCTGGATCAAGATTTAATAAAATTAGTGAAAGAAGGCTTAGTAGATAAAGATGAAGCAATTCCTTTGATGTCGAATCCTGCTGACCTTGAAGGTATAGTTGCTAAAGCAAATAACGACTGGGGATTCTGATAATGGCTGAGAGAACATTTCAATATACTGCAACCGACAAGTTCGGTAAGAAAACAAAAGGTAAGATTTCTTCTAACAGTGAAGACAGGGCTTATCAAATGCTTGTCATGCAAGGATTACAACCTATACGTGTTGTAGACTCAGCTAATGACGTGATGCAGAAAGAACTTAACATTCCAGGTTTTGAAGCTAAAGCAAAGTTGAAAAATTTAGCAATCTTCTGTAAACAGTTTGCTTTGCTTATCAAATCTGGTATTCCTATGCTTGAAGCAGTTCGAGTTTCAGCTGAACAGACTGAGGATAAAGTTCTTAAAAAAGCTTTGACTGTTGTTCATTCAGATGTTGAAAACGGTGTTCCTTTGTCAGTGGCTATGGAGAAGCACCCTACGGCTTTTCCTGACCTTCTCACAGCAATTGTCTCAGTTGGTGAAGAAGGCGGTTTCTTGGATGAATCACTTGCTTCTATGGCAAAAACATACAAGACAGAGCTTGAGTTAAGGCGAAAAGTCAAATCAGCTATGATGTATCCCGCTATTGTTGTTTCTATTACTGTTCTTGTTTTGACAGCATTGCTTATTTTCGTGGTTCCAGCATTCTCCGAAATGTTTGAATCAATGGATGCTGAACTTCCTATTATTACTCAAATACTTGTTAGTATTTCTCAAAACATGTTGATAGTAGCTCCATCCACAGCAGTTGCGGTGCTGATTCTGACGTTCTTCTACCGGAAGTACGCTAAAGAGGAGTGGATGCAATCCAGGGTGGATAAGTGGAAATTGAAGGTTCCTGTGTTTGGTAGCTTGAATACAAAAGTTGCCGTAGCAAGATTTACAGGAAACCTTGGAATGATGCTTTCCGCTGGTGTTCCCCTGATTCAAGCTTTGCGATTAGTTTCAGCAACAGCGAATAACTGGATTCTTTCGAAAGCTATTGAAGAAACAATCGAAGGATTAGAGAATGGTAGAAGTTTCTCTTCAAGTATTGAAAAATTCGAAATGTTCCCCCCTATGGTGAAGAACATGATTGTAGTAGGTGAAAGTTCAGGTTCTATGAGTGTGATGCTTGCTACTGTTGCTGAGTTCTATGATGAAGAAGTTAAAGAAGCTTCTGATAACTTGGCAGCTGCTATTGAACCTTTGCTTATTTTAATTCTTGGTGTAGCCGTTGGTGGTATGTTAATGGCGCTCTACATGCCTATGTTCTCTATTATGAATACTATGTCTTCGGGTGCTTGATTAAAAATAGTAACAAAAAACAACCTCGCAATACAGGGGTTGTTTTTTGTTGCTGAAACAGATATTAAAAATGTTGAACAATGTTTAACCAGAGTAAATAATACGGAATATTTAATTCTTATTTTATTTTGATAAAACATTAATAATACATTACATGTAAAGGATAAAGCTTTGTTATTTTCTATTATTGCGGCTACTGTTTATGGTTTGATATTTGGTAGCTTTGCGAATGCAGTAGCATATAGGGTTCCTACTGGGGAAACTCTTTGGTCTCGTTCTCACTGTCCTAAGTGTGATGCGCAGATTAATTGGTGGCAGAATATTCCAATTCTGTCATGGGTATTCTTAAGAGGAAAATGCGCTAACTGTAAAAACCCCATATCTATTCAGTATCCTGCTATTGAACTTATTACAGGAATTTTATTTGGATTATTAGCATGGAAAACAGTAAGTCTATATGGTGCAAGTGATAATTGGGGAACGTATTCTCTCATTGCGGCTGTTCTGGTAGGTATTGTTTTATGCTACTTTGCTTTTATAGGTGTTGTCTTATCCATAATTGATGCTAAGACTATGAGGCTACCCGCTGTTCTCATTTATCCAACACTTATCTTCTCTCTCATAGCACTGAGCGTTTCAGCTCTTCTTATGGGTGATGCTACAAAAATTATTTGGATGCTGGTAGGTGGAGTGGGAAGCTTTGTCCTGTATTTTGCGTTATGGTTCTTCTTTCCAAAAGGCTTTGGGTATGGTGATGTAAGGCTTGTTCTTCTCACTGGTTCAATATTAGGGTGGTTCTCAGTAGGTCATGCTGTGCTGGGAATTATGCTTCCCTTTATTCTTTTATCTATTGTAGCGTTGCCTCTTATGCTAGCAAAAGTAGTAGGCAGAAAAACTAAAGCTCCTCTGGGTCCTTGGATAATTGCTTCGGCTATTTTGTCAATACTATTAGGTGATATTATTATAAATACTTATTTATCCGTTGGAGGGTTTTTGTGAAGAAATTAGTAGCTATCGAAGTTTCGAGAGAAGCGATAAGGGCAGCTGAAATTGCTAACCCTATGTCAAAAAACCCAAAAGTTGTGAAAATTGGTGAAATTGATCTTCCACCTGGTGTTGCTGGTGAGTCACAAGTGGTTGAAATTGACACTTTTGTTTCCTCTCTCAAAGAACTATGGGAGAAAGAAAAGTTTTCTACAAAATCAGTTGCTCTTGTAGTCAGTGGAAGACGTTTCATTATTAGAGAACATGAAACAACTCATACTAATATGAAACAACTCAGAAGCGTAATGTCTTTTGAGTTGGCTAATGTAGTTCCTGAACAGATGACAAATCCTATTATTGATTTTTATCCGATGAGACACAATGAAACGAAAACGGGAATTAGAACTACTGGTCTAGTAATAGCAACTCCTGCTGATCCTATTGAAACTCTTATTGGAGCCTTGATTAGAGCAGAATTAAAAATAGAATTCGTTGATTATGCTCCAATGGCTGTTTCTCGATTTATTCGAAACTTTATGAAACACGACGAAGATCACGATACTTATGCTTTGGCTAATGTTCGTGAATTGAGTACAGATATACTTATTGCGGAAAATAATGTTCCTAAAATGATTCGTGTTGCTCCAGCTGGTCTTCCTCCCAAAGCACGTAAAAGAGGTAGACGTGTAAGAGAAGAAGATACAGGCTTAGACAGTTCTATCTCTGTTTCCGAACAATCACCTATTGAACAATTAGCTAATGAAATAAACAAGACTATTGAATTACAGAATCGTGAATTAGGGTTAACAATAAACAAACTTTATGTAACAGGTTCAAGAAGTGATAAAGAAACAATGGAAGAACTTCAAAAGCTTGTCAAAGCGGATATTATTCCTTTAAGTGCAGGTTCAGCATTACACAACGACTCTATTAACCATGAATTTTCGGCTTCTGACTTTGTTGCAGTGTGTGCCGGTATGAGAGGTAAGAAGTGATGAAATTTTTTGGCAAACAGAATAATCAAGATGATAATGAAGATATGAACCCTGAACAGAACAATTCACCGCAAGAAAGTGTTGAAAATAGTTTAAACACTTTTGAATCTTCTCAACCCCAAAGAACTGGTGGTATTCCTAACATTGCTCCAGCTGGTTTCGGAAAAGGCGTAAATAACCCTTCTGAAAGCAACAATGAGAACGTTAATAACGATAATTTTTCCATCAGTTCGCAAGAAAGTTTATCTCAGGCTGCTGTAGAGGAACCGTTTGAAGGGGACAACGAAGAGCCACTTGCTGATGAAGAAGAGATCTTGTCAAATATTGAAACAAGCGCTTTGAAGCAAGATAAAAAACCTGTTCTCGAAATATTGACACCTACTCTTTCAGGTACAGATAGCGAGTTAGAATCTTTGGAGCGTGAAGGTGTTCTTAAAGAAGATGAAGTAAATGGAGCAGTTTCTCCCGCTGAGAGTGATAAGAAAAAGCGTTCCTTATTTGCGAAGAAAGAAAAAGCTCCAAAAAAGACCCGCAAAGAAAAAAGAGCTGAAGATAGGCTAAAAACACCACGTCTTGATGATGGTGATGAAACACTTGATGATGAAGACGAAAATGGTGAGAATGCTAAGAAGAAAAAGTCATTTAGTGAGATGACTGTGAAAGATTTGCTTCCTAGTAAAAAGGAAAAGACGGAACAAAAGATTCCTATTGGTGGCAATATTCTTATTGATCTTATGCCTCAATCTCATAAAGATGTAGTAGCAACAAGAGATGCTAAAAGAAGATGGACAAGCATATTTGCGATTGTAGTTGCTGGTTGTCTTATGGCTTCAGGTTTATCTTTTGCTTATAATATGCAAACTCAATCTCAGGTTTCATCTGAGCAGAGTAAGCAAGAAGCGTTAGATTTACAAATTGCACGTCATGCTGAGGTAAACCAGGCTTTACAATCTGAAACCACAGCTCGTGGATTGCTAGAAACATCAGCTGGTAATGAGATTGATTGGAATGAGCTTATCTCAACTATTCAAACAAACCTTCCACAGGGAACAAGAATAACATCATTGAATGTAATGACAGGTGGAACTCCCGAGGATGAAATTTCTTCAGCTATAACAATGAATCTTACTTCGGATAGCACTCTTGGTTATTCTGACAGTTTAAGAGCGGTTGAAAACATAGATGGTGTTCAACAAGTAGAAATTGGTGGGCTAAGTGTCAGTGGAGAAGGGTCATACACTTATACTATGTCATTCACTTTTGACACTAGTATTCTTACAGAAAGATTCGCTACTGTTGAAGAACCAGTTAATAGTGGCTCTTCGGATGATGCACCTGTTGCTCCAGAAGATAACCCACTGTTAGATGAGGACGGGAATATTGACCCTAATCTTTTAGATACAGTAGATGAAGCAGCACAATCAGAGGGAGACGAGTGATTAATCATGGCTTTAAGTAAAAAGAGTATTACAGGTTTGGGGGCTTTCCTCTCATGTGCTGTGATTGCTGTATCAGGGTTCTTAGTTGTTAAACCTTCTTACGATCAATCGCAGTCTAATCTTCAAGAATTGTCTACTATGCAAGTAGAGACAGAAAGTAAAACTGTTCGTTTAGGTGTACTTGAAGAAGGTGTTGAGAATTATGACGAAATTCAAGCTTATGTTAATACTTTCTTGGCATATGCTCCTTCATATAAGGACATTGAAAGCGCTTCACGAGCTATCTCCAATTCTCTAGTGTCAGGTGTGAGTATAACATCATTTAATTTCGGAACTGAAGAAGCAGCTTCTGAATACCCTGTGCCAGAAGCATCTTTAGAAAACACTGAAAGCACTCCAAGCAATACTGGAGAAACCGCTGCTGGTGAAAGTGCTGAAGGAACTGCAGCTAGTGGAACTTTCCAGCGTGTTCCCGTTGAGATTTCGGTCACAGCAAATAATTACGATTCTCTTTCAAACTATTTAGATAATTTATCTCAACAGGAACGTTTGATAGTTGTAATGAGCGTTAGCAGCGCAGGAAACGGTGAGAATATTACAGCAACTATCAAAGGGTACGCTTTTGTATATAGTCGTTGATAATTGATAGTAATAATGATTATAGTATATTTTAAAATAATAATATCTCCGCAGCTGATTGTTTTGTTAAAATTCGGTTGCGGAGATATTAATATTTGATGGCTTTTGTAGTAATCATATTGTTTTAGGTTTGATAAAATTAATGTACGCATATACGAATAATTGTATTTAAGAGAGTGTGAAGTTCATGAATCGTGTTGATGAAGTCTTGTTAGAGACTCAGAAAATTCCTGAGATGGCTATTAAATCTGCTAAAAGCCATGTGGGGGATGACCCTGAGGCTTTGTGGCGTCATTTTGTATCAGCAGGAAAAGTTTCTGAAGTAGAGGTTTTTCAAGCATTGGCAAGAGTTCACAGATTAGAATACATTGAGCTTCATGGTAGAGACATTCCCACTGAAGCACTAAGTGCTGTGTCCTCAGAATTCTGTCGCTCTGAAAGATTGATTCCTTTGGAAATTCGTGGAGAAAGATTGTTCATTGGGACACCATACCCCGATAATTTCAGAGCTATTGACGAAATTGCAGCTACCTCTTTTAAAACTGTTGTTACAGTTGTAGTTTCGCCTACTCAACTTCAAGAAACATTAGATAGATATCTTCGTGCTGATGAAGAAATTGACAAGCTTAGCGAAGAGATTGAACAAGCTGCAGGTGGCAACGAGGATGAAGATGAGCTCAGTGACAGTGATGAAGATGAATCACCTATTGTTCGTTTTGTGAACCTTCTTATTACACAGGCAATTCAAGATCGTGCTTCTGATATCCACGTTGAACCAGGACAGCATGAGTTAGTTATTCGATACCGTATTGATGGTGTGTTGCATCAGAAGCAAAAAGCAGACAAGAGCATTCAAAAAGGTGTTGTATCACGTTTGAAGGTTATGAGTGACATTGACATTGGTGAACGTCGTAAACCACAAGACGGTCGTATGTCAATTCGGTATAACAATAAAACTATTGACATACGTGTAGTAACTCTCCCTACTTCTTGGGGTGAAAAAGTAGTTATGCGTATTCTTGACCACAGCAATGAGAGACGTAGTGTGTCTTCTATTCAGATGACAGCACGTAATGAAGAGATCTTTTCTAAAGCTATTTCAAAACCTCACGGAATGGTTCTTGTTACAGGTCCCACAGGTTCGGGAAAAGCACTGCCTCTTAACACTAAAATTCCTACTCCAGACGGTTTTACAACAATGGGCGAAATTAGAGAAGAAGATGAAGTCTTCGGTGCTGATGGGAAAGTATACAAAGTTACTAGTGTGTCAGATGTTTTTGAAAATGCTGAAATGTATGAGGTGTTCTTTGCTGATGGCCAAAGTGTTGTTGCTGATCGAAATCATCAATGGTTGGTCAGTACTTCAAAAAGTCGCAACTTAAAGAATGTTGACAAAAGACAAATCGCTATTGACGAATATGTTGACTCTCATAAAGTTCTGACAAAAGTAGCTTACTTATCATTAGAATTCTCAGATGAATGTGGTTCAAGGACAGCTCAAGAGCTTTTGGATTTATTGTCTAAAGAAAATATTACATACTACAATAATGTTCTTGAAATTGAACAAGCTTTACATATGGTTGATGTAGTTTCAGAAGAATCTAATCGTGAAACTGATGAAGGTTCTGTTAAAGTTCGTGAATATCCCGTAGAAAAGGCTTTATCAGGATTATGTGAACGTATCAGACAACAGCACGCCGTTGTTCAATCTTCTGAAACTCCCGTTTTGAGAACAACTACACATGAAATGTTTACAAATGGTTTGAGGAATTCTCATGATGGTTTTGAATACGCTGTTCCTGTTAATGGTGCTCTGACTTTACCAGAAAAAGATTTGCCTGTGGAACCTTATGTTCTAGGTTCTAAATTGTTTGAAGAAGATGGACCTTATCAGAGTATTCCTGAAAATTATCAATGGGCATCTTTTGAGCAGAGAGTTGCTTTATTGAATGGTTTGTTCAACTATGGTGGAAAATTTGTAGATGATTCAGAAATGTGCTTCCGTGTTAAAGATGAGTATTTTGCGGATAGCATTCTTCAATTATTGCGTAGTTTAGGAGTAAAAACTACTAAAAGCATAGGTGAAGATGTTTCGGAATTGTTTGAACATCCAGAGTTGTTTGAGGGTATAAAGAATATTGAGCCTCATAAAGTATTTGATATTCGTTTTTCTACCTCTTTGATTAGTTCTTATGGTGAAGTGAATGAAGTTAAAGAATCTGCATGGAATGAAGTAATTGCTATTCGTTCTGTGGGTACTGCTGATGCTAAATGTATCAGTGTTTCATCACCTGATTTTACGTATCTTGTGGGTGAAGGCTATGTGACTACTTCTAATTCTACAACTATTTATACAGCTCTTGGTGAAGTTTCTCAGCCTACTGTTAATGTTATTACTGTTGAGGATCCTGTGGAAAAGAAAATTCCAGGTATTAGTCAGATACAGATTAACAATAAGGCTGGAATGACTTTTTCTAATGCTTTGAGAAGTATTCTTCGTGCTGACCCGGATATTGTGTTCCTTGGTGAGATCAGAGATGCTGAAACCGCTAAAATCGCCGTAGACGCTTCTATGACGGGACACTTGGTTTTGTCTACGCTTCACACTAATGGTGCCCCAGAGGCGGCAGCAAGGCTATCTGAGATGGGTGTAGAACCTTATCTGGTAGGAAGCTCTGTATCTTGCGTAGTTGCTCAGCGTTTAGCTAGACGTTTATGCGCAGATTGTAAAAAACCCGTCGAATCTGACCCGCTTGTTTTCGAAAAGATAGGTTTCCCGTACCCGGCTGTTCAGTTGTATCAACCTAATGGTTGTGCTATATGCTCTAATACTGGATATAAAGGACGTGTAGCCTTGACGGAGGTTCTAGAAATTAATGAACATCTTGAACCGTTGATTATTGCGCAAAAATCTGCTAATGAAATTCGACGTGAAGCTGAAAAGCATGGATTCATTGGTTTGCGTGAAGATGGATGGACAAAAGTAGCAGATGGGCTTACTACAATTGAAGAAGTCCTAAGAGTAGCCGCATGATAACTTTGAATATTAGTGAAAATTTTGATTATTTAAAGTTAAAATACTTTAATGAAGAACCTTGTTCAACTATGAAAGGGCATTATGGAAAAAATTAAAAATGGACAATTCTACACATTGAGAAGTCCTTTTTCGCACCCATTAGTTCAACAATGGTTTGAGAATATTCCTCACATTCATACAAAAAACTTTGCGGAACCTTTTGCAGGTGCTAATAACATTGTTAAATCTGTTCTTGAAGCACGTCCTGACATAAAAGTATCACAGTGGCAAAGCTATGACATTGCACCAGAAGCAATAAGAAATAATGAAGTACCCGAGTTAGAGCTTATTCAACAGAACACTTTAAAAAACTTTCCCCAAGCTAATGTGGTAATAACAAACCCGCCCTATTTAGCAAAAAATTCAGCAACTCGAATGAAAATTGACACTGATTACAATTATGGAATTTATCAGGATGTCTACGAAATAGCAATAGAGCAAATGCTCAATAATGCCGAGTATGTTGCCGCTATCATTCCAGAAAGCTTCCTTACACGAAAGTTCTTCAAAAAACGCTTGTTCGGCTTTGTGTCCATTACTGACAAATTATTTGATGATACTGACTTTCCAGTAGGAATCGCTTTATGGAACCCTGAGGATACAGAAGATTTTGATGTATGGGTAGGAATGAACTATGTGGGAGCATACACAAAAATAATCGAACAAACAGAATTGTTTAAAATCAATGATGCTTCACTAAAAGAGGTAGCTATCAAATACAATATACCTTCAGGAATCATTGGCTTAAAAGCTGTTGATAATACAGTTGAGGCTTCTATTGAATATGTAGAAGGTAGTAAAATTGACCCGACTAATGTCAAGGTTTCATCACGTGCTATAACAAGAATAGAAGTTCAAGACAAAAACGGCAACGCTCTTATTGATGAAAATAATCTTTCTGATTTTTTGACAACAGTGAATGAAGTATTGAATGAGTATAGAAGTCAAAGTAGTGATGTATTCTTGACTTCATTCAAAGGTTTACGTAAAGATTTAAGGTATAGGCGTCGTATGGATTGGAAAACTTCTTCAAAGATCATTTATGTTGCTTTAACCAGATTGCAGCTTCTTGGTAAGTCCCTACAAAAGCCTTCTGCTCCAACCCTTTTTGATATATGAATTCTTCTTTAATATTGTCCAAACGATTCATTGTTTGATTAGCAATAGTTTTCTGATAATGGCTTCCATCTAATACGGCAACAAGCTTTACAGGAGAATTCAATGTCATCTCATGCAAAGCTAATTGAGCGTCTTTTGCTTGATTGTCCTGACTTCCGCCTTCACCCACAGTGTATTTTGCTACAACGAAAATATCCTGGTTGTCTTCTGTTCTGATATGAAAATCTAATGATTTAGGGTAATTTTTAGGTCTGTTCTTGAATCCTGAGACTATTTCGCCATTTACTAAATATTTCGCATTTACTCCACCGCTAGGCAGGTTAACCATAGTATAGTTTGGGAATTGTTGCTTTAAATGTTTGAATAGAGCTGCTTCTTGGTATACTTGTTTTTCAACGCTTGGTAGAACAATACTAGTCCAGGCACCTAATGAAGACACAGCAACTTCCGCAAGTGCTTCTGCTTTTAGGTTCATGCTTTTAGCTTTTTGACTGATTCGGGATTTTTCTTCTGCTGTGAGATCATCTAAATTATTCTTGTAAGGATATTTTTTGTGGTTCTTAGCATACATTAACAGTTTAGCTCGGTTATAGATGTCATCAGAACCCACAATGCTGTCAAGATCGTAGAGTGAGGCATATTCTTTGACGAATTTGTTTATGATAGTTTGAGAATTGTCGATTTCGGGAATCAAGGGAGATTGGGATAAGAATTGCCATCCGTCTTCGAGTTTATCAAAGTGCTTTTCAAATGGGCAGTTATTTGAATTTTTTGCTGAACATTTTTTAACATCTTGTTTATCGTTAATATGGTACATTTTTATCCTTGGTCTAGTATATTAAAGTCTCGTCAAATCTTCACTATATATCAATTCAAGAAATTTTTCAAGTTAACTTAGCCTGGTTATCAGCCTAATCAGATCTAATGATTTTTTGCTTTGGCAAGGTATGTTAAAAAACGTTTAATGTTATGTATTTTTGATAAAATCATAGTTAAGAAAACAATTAATACACATTAACACGAGAAAGTATCGAAAATGACAAAAACGACAAATAAAGATTTAGGTTTTTCGCTTTTAGAACTAGTAGTGGCAGTTGGAATTCTTTTGGTTCTTACAGTTGGTGGTTTAGTGGCTTATAATGGCATTGTAGAAAATGCCCGTCAAGCAGAAATGAGTCAATTGAACAACGAACCAAAACGATCCTCAGAAAACGAACCAGCACAGTCTTCAGAGAATGAACAACCAGGTCCAGAAACAAATAAAGATCGTGAAGACCGCGAAAAAGTAAATGAAAAATGATTTGAAAACCAATATGGTATGGTAGGACAATAATCTATCAATTTTAAAATTATTGTCCTACCATACCGTTTTATGCTATAAGTTAGGTGATTCATATGAATAATTTAAGCCACAATGAAAATGTTGTTATTAACAATTTTATTAGTCAGACAAAAGAAACCTCAGAAGGAGATTTCGTTGATTTACATGTTGACAGTACTGACTACTCAATAATTAGACAAGAAATAGTCAATAATATTCTTCCACACCTTAAAGAAATTGTCAAAGAAGATCAAGCATCCGTGGAAAATCAGATACTAGGCTTTAAAGCGGATGACATAGAACAAATACATTTATTAACTTGCTTATTGAACAAGCTAGAAAATAACTTAAGAATGTTAAAAAATATAAATATAAAATTATCTTCTTTGAACAATTCCTGACTAATTAGATAATTCTTATGCCCTGATTAAGCTTGCCATCCTACAATATTTATGTAACAAGCTCCACATAAGCTTTCATAAGAAATTACTTCACCTTGATCAATAGCAACCTGAGAGCCTTCATTAACGAACTTTCCGTTAACTTTTCTTCCATTGAACATTGCTTTCGAACCGCATCTACATATAGTCTTCATCTCTTCTATACTATGAGCAAGTTCAAACAACCTTATAGCTCCTGGGAAAGCTTTAGTTTGAAAATCAGAACGTATTCCGTAAGCTAAAACTGGTATGTTCCGTATAGTTGCTATAAAGAATAGCTGTTCAATTTGTTCAGGTTCAAGAAATTGAGCTTCATCAACAAGAATACAGTCAACTTTATCTTCTTCATGATTCAAGAAATCTTTTAAAATATTATGATGTGGCTCTACAGCCCAATCAACTTCTGCTGAAACATTCAACCTGGAAAGAACCTTGTCTGATTTAGTGTCTATATTAGGTTTTGCTATAACAGGTCTTTGATCTCTTTCAATGTAGTTGTAAGCAGCTTGCAGCAAAGAAGTGGATTTTCCAGCGTTCATTGGACTGTAACGAAAATAAAGTTTACTCATTGTTTGTTCCTATCTGTTCAAAACATTGTTTCTATTCTAACAATTTTCTATAACCATGTTCAACAAAAAAGAACAATCAAACATAATCAAAGTTCATTAACAATAAGTATTTTTGAAAGTCAATAAGTTCTAATGATAACGCTTATATAAGAATCTTAAAAAACTTTCATTGAGCTCTGTAAATCGGTCCAAAGATTTTATGCATCTCATCCCAATCTAAGGAACTGTTGAACCAATCTTCGTCAAGGTTTTCATTATAGTTCATCCAGCCGTTGTTCAAGAAAATCCAGAAACCACCATCAGAGTCCATAAAACTTTCTTGATTAGAAGGTTTATAGCTTGGTTCAACTTTAATAGTGTACATTTCTTTTCTCATATTGATTCTCCATTTAACGTTTGTTTTTATAATATATCTTATCAATTCGACTTAAATCAAAATGAACCTATTTTTATGCTCTAAGAACAGCATTATGTTAAGTGTTAAAAAGGCTTAGGATACAGCATACAAATACAATGCTTCATCAGCGAGTTTTTTGGCCTTGTTTTTGAGATTTTTTTGAAGATTTTCTCAAAACCGCTTTTTCGTGGCCTGGGCTTATTCTTACACAAAACAAATATTAAAAAGGCTTACAAAGTTTTGAAAAGTTTATTACAGAAACCTTGAAAACTTGATCTGAAAAACATATTATGGTATGCTTGTATCAATAATTTATAGCATAGGAGAAAGTAATGTCAAAACTTCAACAGATTGATGATTTCACCCACAAAATTACTAAGCGGATTGACTCTGTGTTCGTTCCGGTTGTGTCAAAGATTGTTGTGAACAAGAAAAACACTCACAGGGCTAAGATCTAATCCTTAGAGAATATAGAGAAGATTTTAATGATGAATGAAAATAAAAGCAAACGATTATGGGAAGTTGAACATTCGTATTATTGCGAAACAGGAAATTTCTTCAAGAATGGATTACATTCCACATATGATTCATGGGATAGTTTTGCTCAGCCAATGAAAAGCATGTTTGAAGGAAACGTACTGTATGAATTCGATGATGATTTGAATTTTCTTTATAGATGGGATTGGCGCAAAGCAGATCCTCAAAACTATTTATTCAGTTACAGCAATGAAATCTTAAAAAATATAGGTGCCACAGAAGAAGAGATTCAAAAATCGAAAGAAGATTTTGTAAAAGATTCGCAAAGTGATAAACTTTTTCTCTTCTATATGCTTCAAAGGAAAAGTCATAATATTTCTGCCGAGATCAATGTTGTTGAAGATGATGAACCAGTTGTTCGTGAATGGTTGAACAAAAGATGGTCTTATATGAAAAACTTGTGGAGTCCTGTCAGTGATTGACATTGACAATCAACCATAAATGTAGTATAATATTATTGTTGAATTTTATGTAAAAGGAGTTTTTATGTCATTTGTCGAAGATATGGATGAGATTATCGAAAGTGTTGTTAAAGACGCTAAAGATGATTTTATTTTTAACTATGAGTTCACCGGAGACACTCATGTTCTAAGTTCTCAAGAATATAAAGTTTCTGCCTATACTGAAGCTAACGAAGATTCTAGCGAATGGGAAGTTTATGCAGAAATTAACAATTCTCAAAATGATACTATTGACACTTTCTTTGATTGTGGTGACAGTCTTGAGGAGATCAACAATGGTAGGTTCAGAATTATTTTCGAAAACTTCTTAGAGAACAACATTCTCACATATTTCGAAAACATTGAAGAAACAGACAACTAAGATCAACTCATATTTAGTTAATACTACTACTCAAACAGAAAGTTTTAAAATGACACAAGTTATGATTTTTGAAGAGAAGCATGGTTCACGCTATTTCGTGATTAATGATAAAGTTGATGAAGCCAAAGCTGCTTTGAAAATGCTTCGTGAACGCTCTGCAGAAGGTTATTGGTATCCTAACAAAGAGCAACTTTTGACAGAACAAGAAGAAGAGTTAATTCGTCTTGACAAAAAATTTGAAAAAGAAATTATTGAAATGGATGAAAGCGAAATTTCAAAACTGCCCGAAGTTATTCGTGAGAAAATTATTGAAGATCAGGCTAAATATGAAAAAAACAAAAAGTCTATTCATAATCATTACAAGTATGAAATTGAATGGTGCAGTCTTCTCGAACAAGTTTTAAATGCTGATGAGAAAGATGCATTAACTATGGTGTGGACTTCAGCAAGAGGGGTGAAGCGTAATCTAGCTAAAATGCTTCTTGACATGAGAGCTGATCATCAGTATGAAGGCTACTATGTTTGTGATGCTGAAGAATTCTGAAAAATATTTTTCAACAATTTAATCAAATGTCAATATAATGGATAATATTGTTCATTATATTGACACAAAAATACCTCAACAGAGCTTACTATCTTCTGTTGAGGTATTTTTCTATGTATATGTTAAGAAGAGATCTTATTATGAGTTTTTTAATGAATTAATTTAGTCAAATAACTTGAACTTGAGAAAATAAAATCCACCTTACTGTAATGTCTCGAATTTTGTTGTAGTAATTAGAAAACAATAAGTTTTATGTCCTATACAAGAATTTTAAAAAGCTGATATTTTACTATAATATAATTTATAACACATTTTTTTAAGTTTTTTGTTGAGAATTTGCTTAATAAAAACTTTAATGCTATATTATACTATTGTTAAAAGTATTTAGTAAATAATTCTCACAAAGGAATATTAAAACAATGAAAAATCTTGAAAAATCCGGTATTTTTACACGCCGAAGTGCTATTATGGCGTCTGTAGCTGCAGCTGGAATGATTGCAATGACACCTGTTGTTGCTCATGCTGATTCTACTTCAGTAAAGGTTAATGATTTTCTTACAAGAGTCAACCGTGATCGCACCAACAAGGGCTATCAAAAACTTTCACTTGATACCAACATTAGCAAAGTGAGTCAAGAAATTGCTAATAATATGGCTAGAATTGACGATTTTGACAATGATATGGGATATGCTAGTGATTCTAGGGTTCCGTCTGGTTGGGTTGATACTATTCAAATTGTAGCTCGCAGTGGGTATGATAATGGTGCTTCAATCTATAATCTTATGATTGAAGGAAGTAACGCTAAGTATCTCCTTGCTAAGAATTATAATACTGTTGGTATTGGAATTTCTTCTTCTTCAAGCGGACTATCTTATATTACTGTTTCTCTCTTTGAATACGAGAAACAGTCTACCACACCTCCAGCTCCTAAGCAAACATTCACAGATGTTCCTCCTAATCTTATTTTTCATGACGAAATTGAAAAATTAGCAGCTTTAGGTATTACAAATGGCTGGATCATGAAGAACGGAACCAAACAATACCGTCCTCTCGAAAACGTTAAACGTGATGCTATGATTGTATTTATTTATAGAGCTATGAAGGTTCGCAATTATACTCCACCTAAGAAATCACCTTTTGCTGATGTGAAGACTAATAATATTTTCTACAAAGAAATTTCTTGGGCTTATGAAGCGGGTATTTCTACTGGTTGGAAGATGCGTAATGGTACACGTCAGTTTAGGCCACTTGAAAATGTTAAACGTGATGCGGTTGCTGCGTTCTTAATGCGAGCTAGTGGTGAGAAAGCACCTAAGCTTACACGTGCACCATTCAGTGATGTTTCTACAAAGACTATCTTCGCTCCCGAAATTGCCTGGATGAAACAAACTGGTATTTCTACTGGTTGGAAGCACAATAACACTTACCAGCCTTTGTCTAACACTAAACGTGATGCTATGGCAGCATTCATGATTCGATGGATGAACCATATGGGTCTTTGATTCAAATTACCCTAACAAACAAACAATCGAATCAGTAGTGAAGAATAAAAGGATTAAAAACAATGAACACAATAGTTGAGCAACATAAAACCGGCGTTTCACGTCGTGGAGTTCTTGTAATGGCTGCTTTAAGCACAACATTAATTACTCTAGCTCCAAAGCCTGCAGAGGCAAACGTTATTTCAGAACTTGAAGTTTTTTTATCTAAAATCAACAAAGATCGTTCAGCAAAGGGTTATAAAACTTTGAACTTCGATAAAGAAATTAGCAAAGTTAGCCAAGAGCTTTCCGTTAAAATGTCTAAATTAGGAAAAACTATTCAAGATACAAGTTATGTTGATGATGACAGAGTCCCTGACAATTGGTTGGACAGTATTCAAATTGTTGCTGAGACAAACTATAACAATGGTGGTTCAGTTTATTACCAGATTACTGACTCAGGTAGTTATTCACATGTTATGGACAAGAATTATGATACGGTTGGTCTCGGACTTGCTACATCTTCTACAACTAAAAGTTCATTTTTGACTATTACATTGTTCCAGTATGATGAAAAAACGTTGCCCACTCCTTCTAAAACTAAACAAACATTCAAAGATGTTACACCCAAAACGGCTTATTATGAAGAAATTGAAGCTTTAGCAGCTTTAGGTATTGCTAAAGGTTATGCTGATGGAACGTATAGAGCAAAAGCATCTGTGAGACGTGATCATATGATTTCGTTCATCTATCGTGCCGCTGGTTCTCCCCGATTTACTCCACCCAAAAAATCTCCTTTTACCGACATTAAAACAAACAATGCATACTATAAAGAAATTACTTGGGCACATGCTACGGGAATTACTACAGGATACAAAATGAAAAATGGTACTCGTAAGTTCAAGCCAAAGACCAATATTCGCCGTGATCACATGGCTGTATTCCTGATGAACGCTTCTAAAGCTAGAAAATCTGCTGTAACTAAAAGACCATTTAAAGATGTTAGTATTAAAAATGCTTACTCAGAAGAGATTCAGTGGATGAAGAAGACAGGGCTTTCAACAGGTACGAGCAACGGTAAGTATAAGCCTAAATCTACTACTACACGTGGACATATGGCTGTATTCCTTACACGTTGGATTGAACTTATGAAATAATAAACATTGATTTAGCAATATATTGTTATAATCATTATTATGAAAACTTTTAGAATATTAATTACAGGTTCAAGGGATTATTCTGACAAAAATCGAATTCGTCGTGTTTTTATAAATGTTATGAAAAAATTTGATAATTATGATGGATATGTTTTGATTTCTGGTGCTTGCCCTACGGGTGCTGATAGAATAGCAGAGGAAGTAGCAAAGGGTCTGGAATGGAAGATTGAAAGATACCCTGCTGAGTGGTCAAAACACGGAAAAAATGCTGGACCTAAGCGTAATCAAGAGATGGTAAATAGCGGAGCCGACATTTGCTTAGCATTCCCGACTAACAAATCAATTGGAACTTGGGATTGCACAAGAAGAGCCGAAAAAGCCGGTATTTTAACTAAAATTTTTAAATGATTTTATGTTTTTGTGTGAGGATATATTTAATATATTGTATTTTATTTTTAAGTAACTATTAAATATTAGTTAAAAGTGTAGTTAAAAGATATTAAGTTCATGTCTTATTGTCACAATTGATTTAGTTTTCAATTGTTCCTTTCGTATGTTACAGAGTTATTCTTCCCCAATTTTCTGTAACTGTTAAAGCTTGTTTCAATCTATTTTAAAAAGGGTTATAAATGTTTAAAAAAATTAGTTCCGTGATCTCGGGGGCTTTGGTAATTGCGTTAAGCACAGCATTAATTATTTTTTCGCCTGTTGCTGCTTATGCTCAAACTTTCAAGGACGTAAAACCGACAAATACGTATTATAAACAAATTGAAGAAATGGCTTCATTAAAAATTACATCAGGCTATGGGGACAAAACTTATCGTCCTTCTGTTAATGTTAGCCGAGCTGTAATGTTTGAATTCATGTATAGAGCAGCAGGTTCTCCAAAAGTCGCTACTCCAAAAGCCTCACCTTTCATAGACGTATCTGTTAAGCATAGTTCATACAAAGCAATAATTTGGGCTAACTCTAAGAAAATTAGCACAGGCTGGAACACAAGCAAAGGCCGTGAGTTCAGACCTAACAAAACTGTTAATCGTGCTGAAACAGCTGCTTTGTTAATGAGAGCAAGTGGAGACAAAGCTCCAGCAGCGAGTAGCAAAGCATTCACAGACGTTAAAACAACAACTACTCACTCAGCAGCTATTAGTTGGGCTAAACAAAAAGGTGTTTCAACAGGATATAAGAACGGAACATATAAGCCTACAACAGTTGTCAAACGTGATATGGCTGCAGGCTTCATAGTTAATTGGGTTAAATATGAGAATTCTAAGAAAACTAAAAATACTGGTTCATCATCATCTTCCTACAAAACTACTGCTAATGTTAACTTTAGAACAGGTGCAGGAACTCAATATAAAGTTATTAAATATTTACCAAAGAATACTACAGTAACAGGAACAGGCAGAGTGTCAGGTAGCTGGAAAGAAGTTAAATGGAGTGGCAAGACAGGGTGGGTTTTTGATTCATATCTGAATCTGACTATTCCAGCTGTTAAGATACCTGCGGTTGTAGCACCGACTAAACCTTCCCCTAAACCCACACCTCCTCCTGTTATTGAAGCCCCTAAGCCTGAGAATAAGCCAGAACCAATTGAAAAACCTACTTTAACTCCAGACCCTTCAATTCCGGCTACTAATCCGCTAACACCAACAGCAGTGTCCTCGTTTGATGTTTATGGAGCTGGTTTTGGTCATGGTGTGGGAATGAGCCAATACGGTGCTGAACAAATGGCACGTGATGGAAAAACTTCCAAACAAATTCTTGAACATTATTATAACCCAGCTAAATTAGAGTACTCTTCAAGCTATGCTAATTCTGACATTCGTGTTCAACTGATTATTTCCTCTTATCAAAAGATTACACCCGTTAATGGTTCAATGACTTTGAAAATTGGATCAAAAGATTACACAACAAGTAAGCCTGTTGATATGAAATTTGTCAATGGTGTCCGAGAATACGTAATTGACGGGAAAACGGTTAAAAGTTCTTCTGACAATGATACTTTAACGTGGACTGATATGGTTAAAGTAGATAGAGCAAACGATAGCTCTAAGGCTGTTAATTATAAGTATGGTTTGATGAGAATTAGCACCATTGGTTCTCAAATTAATATCTCTAATGTTCTCAAAGTAAATACTGAATACTTGTATGGTTTAGCTGAGATGCCTGCTTCATGGAGTCAGGCTTCGCTTCAATCACAAGCAATTGCTGGTAGAACTTATGCTATGCGTAATATGTCAAGTATTAAACCAGCTTGTGATTGTAATGTTTATGACGAAGTGAAAAGTCAAAAGTTCACAGGTTATGATGTTGTTTCGAGTTGGAAAGGTGATAACTGGCAGAAAGCGGTTGATGCTACTGTTCACAAATCCGGTTCTACGATTGTTTCAGCCGGAGTGATGAAGTATAATGGGTCTTTGATTGATGCTGTGTATTCTTCTTCATCTGCTGGTGGTAAAACACAATCAGGTAAGGATATGTGGGGTGGAAATACAACATATCTTCAATCCCGCAGTGATAAAGCTTCAACTACTTCTTTAAACCCTAATCGTTCTTGGACTGTTAACGTTTCTCAAAGCAAGATGAACAGTATTTTTGGATTGAAAAACATTACAAAAGTTGATGTAGTGAAGAATAGTTCAGGATATGCTCAGACAGTTATTGCTACTGATAAAGACGGTAAAACAAAGAGTATTAGCGGAGCGCAATTCAGAAATGGAGCTGGCTTAAAGAGCACAGGTGTTAGTGCTGTTGTCAATAATTGAAAATTATAATAAATAGTATTCTTCAATAAATATGAGAAAGACAGAAGATCACATAAGAAAATGATCTTCTGTCTTTTCTGTATTAGATATTTTTAGTAACTTGAAAATTATTGATAAAGGACAAAAAAGAATGAAAGAAAAGAATATAGAATCTACAACAGTTCAAGATACCACTAAAGCAGAAAGATTTGTTAATGATACTGTTTGGGAAAGGGTTTATGAAGAAGCTGGTTTAAAGAATCGTTTTAGCAAAATTAACTCTTGAATTCTTTTTTGATATGCTGTTTTCACAATTATTTCTTTAAGCCTGATTCTTTAGATAATGTAATTGACTAAATTTCTATGAAAACATTTTTCAAGGAGACAGAAATGCCATATCATATTAATCAATCCACTGGTAATGCAAACATTTGTCGTGCTAAACCTGGCAATTGTCCTTTAAAAGATGAGGATGGAGATTATGCACCTCATTTTGCTACAAAAGCAACTGCTCAGAAAGCTTACGAAGAACAAATGAGTAATATTGCTGTGAAGGGCATTGAAAAAGTCAATTTGGAGAAAAAAGAAAAAGCTCAATCTATTTTTCGAGATGCTTCAGTTCATGCGTCTTTTTATGATGATAAGAATGTTGATTTAGTTAAGCAGCATATTAAAAAGTTTGTTAGTAGTTCAGGTCTTGGTGGTTGGAATACGGAAGAACCGGATATTGATAAATTTTTGATTGATGATGTTATGGCTAAGGATATTCGCAAAAAGTTAAATGTTGAGGATGATGAGCCAGTGTATCTTTTAACAGAAACTCATTACGGTGGTTATTCTGAATATACGCAGGAGAACGATTTTTCTTGCGCTGTTGTATGCAAAGGTCATTATAAAGAATTTTTAGATAGTGGTTACAGCTACGGGAATAACAATGGTAGTAATGGCCCTTTTGGGAAGCTTTTAGATTGGTTAACTGAATGAGTATAAGTTAAGTTTTGCTCTGTTGTATTTTTTAAGATTATGTGATATAATAATAATGTTAATATTCTTAAAAAAGGAAATCAATTGGTTATCGTTATTGGCTTAGTTGCCTCTGTGTTCGTTGTTATGTTGAGTTTTACAATTCAACGAAAAAATATTATTGCTGTTTCTTCTATGCTTGCTATTGCAACTATTGTTCAGTACGCAATGCTTGAAAAATATTCAACAATGTTCCTTGCTCTTACTACATTGCTGTATGGGCTTCTGACGCTTCTTGAACGGCGTTTTCCTATGGTTGGGTCAAAGTATGCTTTGCCTATCCTTGCGTTGGCTTATTCGGCTGTTTTCTTCATTATTAATGGCTTTCACGTAAATATGGAAATTGTTGCTTATCTTGCTTCTTTGACAGGTGTTCTTATTATGGCTGTCAATAACCAGTTGATTGCTAAATGGTTGATGCTTTTCAGTGGTGTGGCTTGGGTAGTCTATCAGGTGAGTGCTGGTGCTTATGGGCAGTTGCCTGGTGAGATTTTTTATACTATTGGAGTCATTGTCTCTATGGTTGTTCTTTATCGTGCGAAGTTTGCTGGAATGGATCTGAATAAAGTTCCTGAATTTTCTGTTATTTTGAAGAACAAGATTACGGAACGTTTTAAGAAGCTTAACATTGAAGATGAGGATTAGAGGTTGATACACCTGTAAATCCGCTGCTTGACAAAAGATACCCCTGAAATCTCGTTATTTTAATTTCAGGGGTATCTTTATTTCGTTTGGTTTGTCCAAATATTTCGAACTTTATTGGCGAAAAGATTATTCAATTATAAGAAATTATGTGTACGCTTTTCTTGTTCAATCTCTTGTTGTCTTTTAGTTAATTCTCCCATATTGTCATTATATACGAGCTTAGAATCAGGATCACTCATTCTTTTGAAAAAACCATATCTTCTATTCAAATCTCTTTTTCTTGCTTTAATAGCCTTTTCTTCAAGACTTAGTTGATTCATGTAATTTTCTTTATGCTGGTTTAAATGCTCCTTTGAGAAAAGATTTTTTGATTTTTGAATGATACTAGCTGATTCGAAAATTTCTTTTGCTAATTGAGAAGCTTGGTGTGTTTCATTAACTAATATTGCTGCTTTTCCACCTGGTAATCCATCATAACTATCAATATTCTCTATAACATAATTCGTTCTTCCAAGTTTATCTATATTCTTTAATACAGCTGATTCAAGCAAAGCTGTATTCTCATCTCTCTTTTGTTGGAATGTATTTTCAGCTTTAGAAGCGGGATTCTTTTCTTTTTTCATTAGATTTTCAATCGCTTTTGTAACAGCAGGATCCTGTGGGGCTGGTCGTACAATATTGTCAGGCCCAATAATTGTGCGTCTAGGTAAAGTTCCGTTATTTCGTTTTGTTAAGCTTTGCGGAGTTCTGCTTTCTTCCATAACTTTCTCGTATGCTTTTTCTGCTTCTTCTTTGCTTGTGAAGTGTTCTTTAATTTCTGAAGGTGTATCTGCAGTACAGTTTTCTGGTGATTGTGCTTTGCATTGACGGACCATTCCATCTTTTCTACTAATATGAAAACTCGTCATTCGTTTAACTCCTTTTAGTATGTATATTCATTAAACTTTTCTAAAACATTGTTTCTTGACAAATTCATTTAAACAGTATATGATAAAATAGTTAAATAAACCTTGATGAAAGTTGAATAAAATGGATAACAAGATGGTTGCGCTTGAAGTTTTTCATGTTTTTGAAGGACGTGGTATTCAGCCTGGTAATTTTGGAGATCTTCTCATCCGAACTATCAACGCTGCTGATGCTGTGAATAAGATCAAGCTTTCTCGTGAATTTCCCGATTATGTTCAGGCAATCTCTATGTATAAGAGTACAGAATCTTCTTACCAGGAGCTGGAACAGCTTGCCTTCGGTGTTTGAAAATTTGAATAAGACAAAACAGTTATGAGGTTTGAAATGAACAGAAACGAAAACGATAGAGATAGTTGGACACAGGACGACATTGAAGAATATACTAATATTCTTATTGAACATCTAGACTATATGAGTAATGACTATAACCCTAGTCCTTTTGTTCATAAGTATTTTGGTCGTGATTCGACTCTTAGCGGTTTTGTCGTTCATGATAGTTTGCAGGAGTGGCAAGTTTCGGAACACAAATACGATACGTCTGAAAAAGCAATGATGTTTTTTGATGAAATCCATAAAAATTTTTATAATAATTATCGTATTGTGGAAGTTGTTAATGGTGAAGTTCGAGAAACTTATCTTTATGAAGAATTTCAACAAATTTTTGGCTAATATGTTAGCATAGAGTACATTTTAGTATATTTCTTAATATTTTGAAAGGTTGTTTATTATGAGTGCTGGTTCTTGGGCTGAGAGTGTTTTGGATAAGCGTGATTGTTTTCATGTGAATGATCATTTTAATATTGCTTATTGTCCTTTTGATGATCGTAAGAATTGTCGTAGTGAGTTTCATGCTGAGTCACCGGAGGATTTGTTCAATCTTGTGGTAAGTTGTGATGACCCTAAGTTTGACATGTATGTTATTGATTTTGTGGATCAGTATGATAAGGTTCGACGCAATAAGGAGATTTCATCTGTTCGCAGCGCTCAGCTGGCAGCTAACCTTCGTGGTGATAGAGAAGAGGATATCAGGCTCTTCAACGAGTGGCAGAGGCTTTTGAACAGTTGATGATTCTCGATAAATAGTAGTGCCCCAAACTTTGCTAAATCTTAAAAGTTTGGGGCACTACTATTTGTTTTTAAAATTAAAAGTTCTTCCTTAATCAGATTTGTTCTAAGTTAAATTCATCAGCATAAAACTCTAAATCACTCATATAATCTTCTTCGGGTTTATTTTCGGCAACTTTGTAATATCCTCCACCACTAGGTTTAAGAACAATTCCAAAGTAATAGTTCGCACCAAATTCATTATTTACAGTTTGAGTTGCCATAGTAAAAGTTCCACAATCAGTATCTATGAATTCTGCTGCAAGAGATGACTGCCATTTGTATGCTTCTTGTCCATCAACTTCACCAAATTCAGTAAGTTGATCATCGTACCATTTCACATACAATTCACCGCGCCTTAATGATTCGTTAAGGAATATTGCGGATTTTTCACGTTCAGTTTCAGGCGTACAATTTCCAACAGGCACAATAGCTGCTGGTAATTGAGAAGGATTGTCCAAGAATGAAAGATCATCCTCTCCTCCCGGACCAGGATTCTCAGGCTCAGGAGAAACTTCTCCACCACTGCCACTTTCAGGCGTAGTCAAGATGAAACGATGTTCACTTGTGTCATAACTATCACCATACCAAGCCTTCACTTCATATCTACCATTATTTAAATCAGATACCTCAGTAGCGATTTGGTTATCATTAGCAGCTGAACCATTCCAGTCATCATCCGCAGAAGTAGGAGAACCAGTATCCCCACCAGAATGACGAGCCATAGCAGTGTCATATACTTCATTAGCGGCTTTTTGTACAGCAGCATTACGTGCATTATCAGTTATACCGTTATAAGCTAATAAACCACCTAATGTAAGGATAAGTAAAATTCCTACAGCCACAACTAGTTCCAACAAAGAAAATCCATTGTCTTGTTTAAGTCTTTCATGCCTTTCTTTCAAAAAAATCAATATTTTATTCATTATTAATAATAACTCCAGTATATTGGACGCATATTTTGCTACCCAAAGAACAAATATCATGTTGAATTGTTCAACACACTTTCTTTTCTACACAAAATGATTTAAAAACCTTTTATAATAGTTCTTGAAAAGTACAAAATTATGTGGTATTATGGAAAAAACGCTTTGAAAGGCAAAAATTGTCATGCGCAGATTTGATTCAAAAAGCAAAAATAATCAGAAGCACTTATCAAACAGGCTTATTGTTAGTTTGTTTGTTTTAGTGTTTCTACTGTTCAACGCTGTTCATCAACCTACTGAAAGTTTTGCAGAAGGCAACAACGCTCAAGTACATCATACAGAATGGTTGTTGAAAAATAGTATAACCAACCATTCAAATACTTTTAACTTAACCTTGTCAAATATAAATGGCAAATATTTAAGGCTAGAGCGTAAAGAAAATAATATATGGAAAACAGTCTATAAAACAAAGTTCAACAACGAAGAAACCGGACTCCAGGAAATTAGTACGGAAATTTTATCACCCACACAAAAAGGAATTGTGAATTATAGAATTATTGTCAATAGAACTGTTATTCACAGTTTTAATGTGAACAATCATAGTCCATCTGATTTTTCTGAATACGAGCTAAAAGCTTATAAAACTGTCGAAGAATATTGCGGAAACGTGTATATAACTACTGGTTCAATTTTGAAAATGAAAAAAGACAAAGCAATGGGGCTAGCTTCCACAAGCGAAAATACAATAATCCTTCGCCCTGGCATGTCCGATGAAGACTTATCTTGGGTTGTAAAACATGAGTGTGGTCATATCCTCCAACACAATGCTTACGATAAAAACAGAAGTATCTATCCTCTTTCAGAAAAACGAAGCATACTTTGGCTCAATGAAGAACTGTCTCTTTTTTACGATCCAGTTTACGAAAACGATAGAGGAACCGGATATAGCGAGAAAAACGCTGATTGCATTGCTGCTTACTTGGATATAGAGAATAGCGTCAAATTTGACACCCAATGTATAGGAAACAAAGGACAAGCTGCTCATAACATAACTACTGGTAAACTTGCCTTGAAAAATTCTATACATAAAAATTTTGAAAAAGACGTTAGACTTCGGTTTACTGGATTTGCCATTGACTCACCTGTCTGCCCCGCTAAAAACCTTTGTATCCAAGAATTTGAGAATGGTGTTGTTTTTTGGAGTATTGATAAAACTGGAGAAAATTTGCGATTTAAACCTAACTCAATTACGGACTTAGCACAAGAAGATTATTTCTATCCAAAAATAGGCTTAATTAAAGCTGTTAATGAATATACTGGATGAACAGGAATAGTTCTACGATCTGAAATGCCCACATCTATGATTTAAGATGTGGGTATTTCAGTGTGATTGTGTTTAACGAATATATGTCATCTTCTCAGTAGGAAGCGAGAAGCTTAGCAACCTCAGCGCTGGTACCATACCTCCAACGATTCTCGAAGAAGTAAAGCTCAAACTCGCCCTCAGAATCAGAACGCAGAGTAATAGTATCTGAATTCTTGTCAACAACCTTCAGGTTAGTCATCGTATAAGGATCATTGCCGTAGGTCTTACTTCCGTTGAAACGCACGTCAACAACATCACCAGCGGAAAGTGTTCGAAAACTCATTGTTCTATCTCCTTGTGTTTTGAATTATAACTATACTATACCATAGTTTGTGTGTAGTGTCAAGCTTGATCAACACAGAATCGTTAAATCCACAATGATGAAAAATAGACGCTAAATCATACTCAAAGGCATTTTTTAGTTCTTTGACAAAAATTTCTCTTTATGTTATTGTGTGATTATACATACTATTAAACGGAGCAAAAGTCTAATGAACAACTTTGATTACACATGTCGCTATTGTGGCAACCCTGGGACATTTGATAATTTTGATTCTTATACTGATACTTATGATGCCATTAAGCATAAGGATATTAAGGATTTGAGTAATCTTGAGCGCAGTTTCGCTTTTGCTATCCGCAGCATCCATGTTGAATGTTTTGACAATATTGTTGAAGAGTACAAGAAGAGTATTCACGCTGGTTCTTATGTTTCACAAGTGGGTTTCGATGATGATCTGAACAGGGACTCTCTCTTCATCCATTATATTCACAAGATTGATGATGAATTTTGCGAAGTGTGGAGTATCAATACTTCAACTCGTTATGTCCGTAAGGGTGGAGAATTTATCGAAAAGTCAAAGGTCTCTCTCGAAAGCGCTATTAGCTATATGTTTGTTGGTATGTCAAACACTGCCACAGCACAAGATCTTCGAAATATTTTTAACGAATACGTTGGTCAGGAGCGCAGGAATTTTATGATGCAAATTGTTGAATCTGACACTGAATCTATGGTGAAGAACGATTCTTTGAACGCTTATGAAACTATTAGTATTCTTGCGGAATATCATGATTTTCTTGAAGATGTTAAGACTTTGGAAAACAATCTTTATCAGGCTGAGATCCTTACAGTTTGAAGTAGATTGCTAAGTTAGATAATGAAAATACAAAATTTTTGAGGTGAGTAAGATGAGTAAGGTTGCTGATCGTTTCGGTGTGGGCAATTCCATCAGGGATAGCGAATTGAATAAGTTGATCAATCGCTCAGATCGTAATATGTGCCAGAGTTTGAAGCCTATTGTTGAACTTTGGGTTGATGAAAAAATTCGTAAAGTCGTGGCATATGAGGAGAAAACTGTATATGCTCCTGGCTGTAATACTTGTGCTTTTGAGTACACTACTTTTGAAGTGTACTTCAAGTCTCAAGAGGGTGCTTTATGTTCTTATCAGTATGACGGACAGTTTGCTGATTTGATAAATATGTTCAACAATGTTTTTTAAGGAGAAAAATGAGTGGTATTGAAGCATATACAGGCAAGCTTGTTCCGGTAGATTACAAAGGTTTGACCATGGATGAATGGATTAAAAACAAGCTAGAAGTCAATGTTCGTCCAAATTACTTTAGTTCTTGGCTTGAGTTTCTAGAAGATGAATTTTATAAGCAGTATCATTATGATAGAACTTCTGGAATTCTTTATGAAGTGGAGAAAACAGAATTTTCACCTGAAAGTTTTGTTCAAGTTTTAAGTAATGATGATGGTTCTTATAGCTTTTCTACAAGTTTTTATAACGGTGGAGTGTCTTTTTCTGAGATGCTTCAAGAAGGATTAGATAATCTTCGTTGAACATGAATGAAAAACGCACAGATGATTGAAGGGAAAGAAGGTTAGATGTTTCTTGTCTAACCTTCTTTTTCTCTGTGTTTTTAAAAATTTTTCTAAGGACTTGACATTTTTCTTCGTATAATATAGAATAAGAATTGTTAAAGACAAAGACTATGAAAGGTTTGAACAATGGCTATCACAGTGAACAAGATTCAGGAGTACATGAAGAATGATTTTAACATTCTGATCTCCGGTGAGGCTGGTACTGGTAAGACTTATATGATTAAGAAGGCTTCTGAGAATCTGGGGCTGAAGATGAAGTACTACTCTGCTGCTACTCTTGATCCTTATGCGGATCTTATTGGTATTCCTGTTCCTCAGAATGATACTAAGAACGTTGATTTCTACCGCCCTCGTGATATTGATGAGGCTGAGGTGGTCTTCTTTGATGAGCTTAATCGTGCTGATGCTAAGACTCTGAACACTGTTTTTGAGCTTATCCAGTTCCGTAGCATCAATGGTGAGAAGCTTCCTAAGCTTCGTAGCGTCATGGCAGCTATCAACCCTAATGATGGTAATTACACTGTTGATGAGCTTGACATTGCTCTTGTGGATCGTTTTGATGTTTACTTGGAGTCTACTCCTGCTATTGATCTTCCTTACTTCAAGAATCTTTTCGGAACTGATGTGGCTAAGGCTGTTCATAAGTTCTGGAATGATTATGAGCGTAATCGTAAGGCTGCTTCTCGTGGTTCGAAGAACACTGTTGGCTACATTTCGCCTCGCCGTATGGAGAAGATTGTTGCTACGTTCATGAAGATTCCTAACAGGTCTACGGTTGTTGAGACTCTTCCTCCTTCTGTGAACATTTCGGCTAATGAGCTTTACGTTGTTCTGAATGAGGCACGAACTGGTGAGGCTGTTGTTAAGCCTGCTCGTAAGGTTAAGTCTACTAAGGTTTCTGATAAGGATGTTCAGGTTCTTATGTCCAAGGCTGATAGCATTCGGCATAAGCCTAACCGGACACGTCTTATTCGGGTGCTTAACTCTGATAACGTTTCGGATGATGACAAGAAGAAGCTTGTTAGCTACACTGCTACTTATCTTTCTTCTAACGTTGGTCCTACTACGCTTATCAACGAGTGGCGAGATGTGCTTGTTCGAATGACTGCTAGCGATTACAAGGTCATGACTTCATCCTGGTATGGTCAGAAGCCTTCTAACTTCCTTCGTGAGGCTCGAAAGGCTGGTATCAATGTGTCCATCTGACATTGTATTAATGAATGTTGGATAGACATCATATAAGAAAAAGAACCTGTTGAGTCGTCTTGACAGGTTCTTTTTCTTATGCTAAAATATAATTATTAAACAGTTCAAAGAGAAGGGTTATACAATGACTTTCCAGAAGGATTACATGCGAGGTCTGGACGCGCTTTACGATTACGCTCCTTACTTCTACCGCATTATGCGCTTTCTGGGTATTCCTGCAGAGAATCCTCAGATTGCTACTGCTCAGGTTTCCTATGACCCTTATCAGAAGAAGATTCTTTTCGAGATTAACCCTGCGCTTATTTCTGACATGGATGATGAGCAGGTTGGCTTTGTGATTGCTCATGAGGCTTACCACGTTCTGCTTCGCCACCTTATGGAGATCCAGGACACTCAGGATTACCCTGATCAGGGGACTCTCATTATTGCTCATGAGGCTATTGTCAATGATACTGTTCAGAATGTTCTAGGGCTTGATGCTCCTGCTATGGACATTATCTTTGGTGATAAGTATGGTGCTGATTTTTCGGGGTTCTCCACCCGAGAGGCATATGACTGGATTCACCAGGACTCTGAGAATGATGATTCGGGTTCTGATGGTGATGATGAGTCTCAGGATAACGAGAATGATTCTGATGGCAACAACAATGATGACACTTCTCAGGGGCAGGGCACTGGTAATTCGTCAAGTGCTAATTCTCCTGATGATTCTGAGAATCTTCCTCATGCTTGTGGTGGTGTGGTTGTTCCTGAGGGTTATGAGGATGACTTCATGAAGGCTGTTGCTGGTTCTCTGGGTGACGCTATTCAGGATATCAAGAGCGAGAATGAGGATATTCCTGACGAGATGCTGGATGCTCTTGAGGATCTTGGTGATTCAATGGGTATTGACATTACTAAGGGTTATGGAATCGGTTCTAACAATGGTTCAATGTTCGCTGGTAAGATGGATGACATGAATCTTGATTGGAAGATGCTTATTGCGGAGATTAATCCTAAGGTGATGACTTCTGGTGGTCCTAAGTATAAGGATAGCTGGACTAGCCCTAATCGTCGTATGATTAGTGTTTATCCTAAGGTTATTGTCCCTAACCGTGTTCGCAAGAAGGATTCTGGCGATACTGGTGATGAGACTCCTACCTTTATTCTTGCTCTTGACATGAGTTACTCTATCCCTGAGTACCTTATTGATGGACTGGCAAATCTTGCTGATACTGTGCCTGATAAGTTTGTTAAGGTTCTTCCTATTACATGGGCTGACAGTGTTCTTGAGTTTGACACTCAGAAGAAGAGGATTATTAACCGTGGTGGAACCAACATCAATGGTGTTTGGGATTACTCTCAGAAGGTGAAGAAGCAGATTGGGCATGAGCCTTATGTTTTCGTCATCACTGATGGTGAGTGCGAGTTTGATAGTCGTTATTATTACACTGCTTCTTGGAACAACAAGGATAACAAGACAGTGAATGATTACTGGTACTGGGGAGCTATTGATTCAAGGAGTGTTAACTCTATTAAGAATCGTATGCGCAACCAGGTAGATCCCAGCAAGATTTATCGAGTTGACGATTTTCTTGTCTGAGTCTGATATAGGGCTGAGATTAACAACTAAGTTTATTACTGTGCTTAGTTGTTAATCTCAGCCCATTTTAAGTGCAAATTACGAAGTTTTTTGTATTTGAAAAAGCCTTAGAATTCATACCCTGAAAAACGCGCTCTACAAAAGGCTTTTTCAGGGGCTTTTTTGTAGTTTTTTAAAGGTTTTTTCAAAAGAGGCGATTTAAAGTGGTGCCACACAAATTGAACAAATCAATGCTCAAAACACTTCTGAGCGTTTTAAGAAGCTTATTGTTCCGTATATGCCAACATGACCAAAGTTCCTGAAATCACTATGAATCTGTTGATATAATTTTTATAACGAACCATACATATCCTGGAGAAAAAATGAACATAGAAGATTCAACAGAAAACACTTATGATTCAACGAGCGAAGATCCTGCTGAGTCGTTAGAGGAACGGGAAGCGCTTCGCAAAGAAATTGATGAAGAAATTGCTGCAGAGAAACTTAACAAACGTTTAGCTGGAACTCGATTAACAGGACTGATCCTTTTAATCGGTGGATTAGTAGGTTGGATAGCAGCATTAGAATTATTGATAGGAAAAATCTTTCTTCTTGAAAACCCTGGCGCTTCACTGTCTTGTGATGTAAATCCTTTAATTTCTTGTGGAAATGTTATGATGACGTGGCAGGCTTCGGCTTTTGGCTTCCCTAACATGGCAATAGGTCTCGGTGGTTTTGCTATTATGGGTGTTGTAGGTTCGTTAATGTTGAGTAATGTTAAGCTTCCACAATGGTTTAATTGGGCAACACTCGGTGGAATGACTTTTGCGTTTGGGTTTGTTCACTTTTTGTCATATTCAGCAATCTTTATCATCAAGGCTCTTTGTCCCTGGTGTATGGTGGTTTGGGCAATGACAGCACCAATGTTCTTTGCTAAATTAGCTAATAAAGTTGAAGAAAATCAGTGGCATAAGAAGTATAAAGGTTTATCAATTCTTCGACATTGGGTTGTTTTGACTGTATCTTGGTATCTTTTAGTTGCAGTAGTAATTTTCATTCAATTTTTTGATCAATGGATGTTAATGCTAGGATTCTGAGCCGTATCTTTAAAATCAACTGGGATCGTATTTCATAGCTTCAATTAAAGTTTGTTCATCAATGATTTCTAAATATTGTCCTTCAGATTTTAAATGAATTGCTTTTTTGTATTTACTTGTATTGGAAGTTGAAGCCACAAGCAGAGTTGTGTTTTTTGTAATACTATTTGTAGTAGTCGCTCCAAATTTTCTTAGCACCATAATTATTTCATCTCTAGAAAAATTTAGTAAATTTCCTGTTATACAAACATTTGCGTTGTATAGTGGATGCTTAGAGTTAGGTGCTTCGGGGATCAACAAGGTTTGGTTCTGAGCAACTAATTCAACCTTAGGCAAAGTAGATTTTTTAGATTTTTTCGATGTATTGGTCAAGCTCCACAATTGAGGAACTGTGAGAAGTTTAGTTCGTTTGCTGATTTCTATAACTATTTGAGCACAAGCTATTGAGTCATCTGCGGCGTTGTGGTGGTTGAAACCATTAATACCCAATGCTTTTGCAACGTGAGGAAGTTTATAGCTTTCAAGCTGAAGAACTGCTTTTGATAGTTTAAGAGTGTCGTAAAACTCATTATTCGAAATAACCATATTATCGTGTTCATGGCAAGCATTCCAGACACTCTTATCAAAAGGACTATTGTGTGCTATCAAAGGTGAATCAGGTAATCCATGAAGTTTCTGTTGCTCAGTGAAATGGTTCATGAATTGACCCCAGCTAGGTGCACCAATAGTGTCTATATAGTTAATTCCATGAACCCAAGTTAGAGAAAAATCGCTTCCAGTTTGTGGGCTGAGCAAACTATATCCAGTATCTACAATCTGCCCACTTTTGACAATTGCATATCCTACTGAACATGCACTGTTTCTTTTGTTATTAGCAGTTTCAAAATCAATTGCAATAAAATTTAGCATCCTAGCTCCTTTTGCATTAACTATTATATAGTATATCATTGAAAAGTAAGATTTAAAGCACTTAATACTTGACTTTTTATACATAATTGGTATACTTTATGTATTATCGTAATTTTTAACAACTAAACACACAATGGTGATGAAAAATATGAGTAAAGAATTTGAGAAGAAGCACATTGAATCTTTCTTTGAGCTTTTAAAAAACGGTAATACTGATGATGATTTAGACTTTGATATGTATGCCAGAGACATTGCGGATTTTGCCTGGCTGAAAGAGTTTATTCCAGAAATCATTATATATTCAGCAGGTGGTTTATGCCCTTTCCAGGCTGAGGGTTATCTTGGGGAATATACTTTTTATTATCGTGAGCGTGGTGGATTTGCTTCACTTTCTCTAGCTATGTCTAAAGAAGATTGTTATGGGGCTAGTGATAATCTTTATCGTTCAAGCATTGAAGTTGAAGAGTTTCGTGAAGGTCCCGGATGGTTTAGTACCTTGATGAACCTGATTGAAAAATTAGAAAGAAATTCTTATCTCTACCAGTTCCAACGTGATGAGGTCGATTATGGGACTAATAACAATCCTGATGATATAAAGAAAAAACTTGACGAAGAAGGTGAAGTTGTTCACGGTTCTACACCAGCATGGGGATTCACAGCTGAAGAAGCATTTGAAAAAGCTGCTAGACTCGAATATTTGTCTAATTTTTTCACTAACCGTACTAAATATGATGAAGAATTAAAAAAATATGTTCCCGCTCCTGAACTAAATTGGACAGAAGAACAAATTGCAAAATACGTAGAATTAGCTAATGTTCAGTTCATTGTAAGAGAAGAGAGAAGTAGTAAAGAACGTGTATACCCTGAAATTGATCCTGTTTTCGAAGTCAAGGTTCCCGAAATGTGGAGAAACGAAAATGGTCTGATCGAAATTCCGCAAGAATTCTGGAAACAATGAAATAAGAATATCACCGAACAATATAGTTATAATGTAATTATTGTTCGGTGATATTCTTTCAAAAGAAAATGAAGGATTTGATTCGTATGAAGAATTATAATACAGACTATATAGCATTTTTACCTATCGGAATATCTTTTATGCTGCTAGGTATGAGCGGAGACAACAAAACGCCTTTTCTAGCAGTAGGAATTGTTTTTTTCATCTTGTCACTATCATTAGGTTTTGCAACGGATAAAGATAATCTAGAAAGTAAAGATGAACCTAAAAACCCAGAAAATAACCACACAAAAGAATGAAATATTCAAAAACCATAATCAATGATGATAAAGGATGGATATGAAAAACATAGGGAATGACAAAAAAGAAAACTCAGAGCTTCAAGAACCGAATGTTTTTAAAAGTTTATTGCTTATAGCGGGTTGTTTGCAGCTTATAGTATGTTTACTGCTTCTCAATTCAGATTTTTATCATGAAATGATTATTGTTTTTCTCGCCCTAGGTTCATTGTGTATGATTTTAGGGACTGCTGAAAGAAAAATTATCAAAAACAACACTTGATACACTTGATGATTTTCAATTAAATTGTTCTCTAGATATTGACTTGCAATAAACAAAAGGAGTATATCATGATTTCAGAAAATAGTATGTTAAAACCAGCGTTCGGATATGATTCAGTTTCGTATTCAACAAAAAACTTCACAGGGGGTAAACCTTTTGTGGATGACAGTTTTGTTTTTCCTGTGGATAGCAACAATGATCCTTTAATGTTTTTCTGCCAGATTGATTTATCAGAAGTTGATGAAAGGGTTGCTCAACTATTATCCCTACCATCTTCGGGTTTTCTACAATTCTACCATGGAGGAGATGACCTTATGGGAATGGATTTAGAGAATCAAGATTTTTCAGAAAATGTTTCTAAAATCATTTATTTAGAAGAAGCTTATGATAGAGATATAGAAACCCCTGAATATGATGAAGAAATGGATTACTCTCCCTTAGAAAATCACGGCGCTGAGAGAGTCTATTACAAAGGTGAATATGTAGAACTTTTGCCTTTTCCCAATTCTAATGACAACCCTGCCAAGAACAAAGAAGATTCTGAAACTTATTTAGATTTTTATGAATCAGTCAACGAAAAGAATCATGAGTTTTATCTTGGTGGTTATCCTCATTTTACGCAGTGGGATTTCCGCAAAGAAGACAATGATTTAGTTTTGCTATTAGGGTCAGAAAGTGGTTCTAATGTAATCTGGGGTGATGTAGGAGCTGGTGGATTCTGGGTTCCTGAAGAAAACCTCAAAAAACAAGATTATTCAACATCTGTAATTTTCTGGGATTGTCTTTGAGATAAACCAAACTCCTTGACTACACTCCTCAAATATGTTAGCATTAGAAGATCTTTAACATATTTGAGGAGTGTTTCTTATGGGTATCAGACCGAACAAAGCTATCGGGTGGGGAATCACTATTAGTGGTGCCAAACTTAATGAACAAGCTGTAGATAATATTCTAGATCAGAAGCATTTGTCTTATGCCGGTTTGTTTGACTATATTGCAGAAAATGATCTTATGAAACAGCACAGAAAGCATAGTGCGTATTTTTCGAAAGATAAATTTGTTGAATTAGACAAAAACAAAACACTGTTCAACTATGTAGAAATCATTAGTAAAAACTATGATAGTGAAGTTGATTTCGAAGAGGAAGAATGGACAATTATTTTCTATCCTATGGTTCTTTCTGCGCTGGCTTTTCATGACGGCTGTGAAGAATTTAAAGAAGGTTCTACACCTTTTATCTATGCTGAAATTGAGCAGTTCTTTCCTGAATCAATGGAGAAGTTGAACACTGTTTCATACACTTTTGAAACCCCACCTTTTCCCAGCGAATATTCTGTTATTCACAATAATGGTGAAAAAACTGCTCAAAATTTCAGACTTCTTGAAGATAGAACCATTAGTTCAGAAGTAAAAAGATGTCTGATTGCTGAACAAAACGATGAGTTCTTAGAGATTTATGCTAAAATGTTTGGTTTTGACAATGTTGATGAACTGAAAAAAGCTTATACATTAGCACCAGATGAAGAAGTATTTGCTTTTGCTCAGTATTCAAATGTTTTCAAAAACGAAGAAAACCCTTACGAGCTTATCCCTACTGTAGCTTACTATTGGTCATGAAAATAGCAGAGAGAATGAATATGGAAAACTATAAAACAATTCATGGGGTTATCAATAAAGAAACTTTTGATAATTTTGTTGAATCTTTTTACAAAATTTCTGATTTAAAAGACGTAGTTCAACTTTTAAGGAATCCAAAACTACCTGTCGAATTAATTCATAATCTGATAAATAAAATTATTGAATATAGTGATTTTGAGGGATTCAAGATTCTTTCAGTAGACAATGTTTTATGGAATATAATCTGTGCGCAATTAAAAAACGAAGAAAGAAATTATCATTTCTTCAAACACTTTTCATATATGTATTTTTTAAATCATTCTCAATCGTCTATGAAGAGTATTGAATGGAAAGTTTTTACTTTGAATGCTTTATATAATATTTATTATGATTCTTCCGTGCTTAATGTAAAAGTAGATCACCAAAATATTGGACAACATGTTATTGATGATTTACAAGTAGCTATCCCGATTTGGACAGCATCAGCAGAAGCAATTGACGCTCTTCTCTACCAAAATTTTGATTTTTTAGAAACTTCTTCAATAGCTTTGGCTGATAACTGCTCACATGAAATCATGGAACTATTATCTCACAATGACAGCCCTATGGTAAGGTCATCTTTAGCTTCGAGGAGAAAAGTTTCTTCTGTTATTCTTGAAAGATTATCTCATGATCATCATCCGATAGTGCGTTTTATGGTTGCTTCTAACACCTCTACTCCTTCTGACATTCTTGTAGATCTTCTTAAAGATGATAACTATGATGTTAGTAGAGAAGTTTTATTCAATTCCAGTTTTCCATATGAACTTTTACTGAAAATCTTGGAGAACGGGACAGATACGCAAAAAACTATGGCTATTAAAAACCCTCAGTTGACGTTTGAGGTTTTAGATATCTTTGCAGAGGATTCAAATTCGCTTGTAAGGTTTAATGCGATACATCACCCGAACTATCCACAAGCTATGAGGTTTTTAAGAGTAGCTTGACAAAGCTTCTTGTTGTTTGGTATAGTAGAGACATAACAAAGTTCGAAAAACCTTCAAGGAGAATCATCATGACTAACCGTAGCACTCGAACCATGAGCGACAATGAGAAGCGATTCAAGAATGTTGCCAAGCAGCTTCGCAAGCAGGGAGTTCAGTTTCGTATTAACATTTCAGAGTGCTGCCGTGGATGTGTTACTCCTGAGAAGCTTGGACTGAAGCATGAGAAGCAGGCGTATGGTTTTATCTATGGTGGTCAGGGTCAGCGAATTGCCTGGAATGAGAACGGTGAAGTTGTCTATGCTGACTCTCAGAAGCCTCGGGGTCGAAACTATTTCTTCAACCCTAAGAAGAACAAGGTTGAGAAGATTTATGTGAACCATGGCAACGGTTCTGCTGACGAGATTGTGTCGGCTTTCAACAACAGCGGTTTTGATGCTTCCTGGGATGGAAATGAGTACAGTTGTGTTGAGATTGACTTCAACTGACACTTCACAACCAGAATAAATAAAGAATTCCGAAAATGTGTATTAACTATTTCGGAATTCTTTATTTATTTGTTATATATTATTACACTGAATAGTCAATCGCTCTACATCATTGTTCGTGATACAAAGCTGGCAGTTCCATAGTTTTTGTTTCAGCGTAATCACGATTATAATTAGTTGAAGAATTTTCAACATTATCACTACTATTATTGCTCTGCCTTGATTTTAACTTTTGATCAATAGCAATAACAATGCACAGAGCAACAGCCATTGATACAACCAAAATTAATTCTAAGTCCACAACCAATCCCTCACTACTTTATCTTTATACTATAACAAAAAGATTACGCTAAATCATATCAGAAAAATTTAACACAAAAACACTGTTTAAGCAAACTATAAAGACATTGTTTAATGCAAATCACAAAATCTAAATCGTTGAATGCTTCTTGTTTTAAATATGAGGAATAAACTTAAAACGATGAAGACTCTTTAATGTTTTCTTCCCACACTTCTTTTGAAACATTAATAAATACAGCTCCGTCTAAAGATGCTTCGTGAATCCCCATGAGTTCCCCTGAATCACTAAAATTATCCAGATCTTCATTCACAACAAAACATGGAATTTGATAATCATCATCTAATGTAATTCTTGCTGATATAAAAGTCTGGTTTCCAGTGGAAGGTTCCTCAAACATTATCAGAACGAAATCATTCAAAGATAAGCCTGGCAGAGTTTCATCATCATTATAATCAAGTGTCCCTTCAAAGTCTTCATAAGAAAATTTGGACAAATATTTATTAATGAAATCATAATCTGTATATGATGCTTTGTTTTGAATGTTCATAATAAGATACTCATCTTTCTTGAAATGGTTTATAGCATTTTTTAAAACTGTGGAATCTTTTGATTGTTGAACATTTTAACATATTAAAATATTTGACAACGTGTTCTTCACGTGGTATTATATATTTATAAATTTAGTTCAGATAGCCAACACAAGGAGTAAAAATGTCGAATAGTTACAAGTTTGCGGAGATGCTGACGGAGAAGTTCAACCGAGAGGGACATTTTTCCTTTGATGGCATGGGTGTTGTAGAAGGACGTAAGTTTGATAAGATTGTTGTTCTGGGTAAGCGTAACGGTGAGCTTGTTCCCAGCCGGATTCTTGCTTTTGTTGAACGGGCTACGGGCGATCTTTACAAGCCTGCTTCTTACAAGGCTCCTGCTAAGCATAAGCGCTACAATGGCAATGAGCTACTGAACATGGCTGTGGAAGATGCAGACATTCACGGGTCTTTTCTCTACATGCGATGATTGAAACAAGAAACTGATTGAAATAGCGCCTAACAGAGATATTAAATATTAGGCGCTATTTCAATCGTTAAAATAAAACGTAATTAAAGAGGGGATAAATATGGCTAAAAAATACCATATTACAAAAGATGGTCAGGTTTTACCATGCAGAGCTTTTTTGCGGGCATGTCCTTTAACTGATTATGATAATGAAAAAAGTGCTCGATCAGCATTAATTGATCTGCAGAATTCACAAAAACACGAAGAAAAAATAGAAAAATTACGTAAAATTTTAGACGATTATGATCATACTGTCTTTTTGAATGCGGATGTTAGTGGTGATTTAAATAATCAACAACCCAGGCATTTTGTGAAAAAAATTGAACAAACATATTCTACTAATGATAGTTCGCACATGAAAATGATGAGTTCTAACCCATTAAAATTAGATAATTACAACAATTATATGAATTCTTTCTCTTTGACATTGGATAGTATACCTAAACTTGTTGAAGAAGATGAAACGATTGTTAATCGTTGGACGTTAGAGTATAGTTATCGCAACAATAAAAACAAAAAGAAAGAAGTTTATGCTCTGGATTTGATGACAGATAGAGAAAATTCAATGTTTAAAGCGGAATCAATTATTCGTGAAGCTCTTATACAAAATGCTTATCCTCACATTGATGCAAAATCTCTTACCTATGACACGAACACTATTTTAAATCAAATTGACGAAATTCATAGCATCTTTGATGAAGAAGTTTCTGGGCCTTATTATTCCTGGAAACTGAATCCTGAACATGGAACTTTTGCTTTTAGTAAAGAAGATTTTATTCAAGTAGATGCTAACTATAATTTAACATTGTTTCGTGGTAGGACTTTTGAAAGGTTTGTGAAAGAGAGCGACTGGTATAAGTATGTTACTCCCGAAATAAACATTCAAGTGTACGATAACGAGAACGGTTCATCAAATTCTTCTTGGAGGTTAGTAACCTATAGTAGAAAATGGTTCATACAAACTGTTGTCAATGGCGGAAATCCTAACCCTATAAGGATACACAGTGCTGAAGAAGGGCGAGAATTTATGAAAAACTTTGTAGCTAATCACATGCCTGATAACTCTCCCGAAACAGTACGAGAAAAGTCGGATTATGTTTATGATCTTATGAAAACAATAGATTGCGTTTCAGATGAATACCATATTAAATGATTTCAGAAAGAATTAAATCTTATTTCATTCAATAACAATATGCGCATCTTGAGGAACCTGTTCATCATCACTTCTTGTAACAGTCTGCTTCAAACCTCTTAAATCCATTGTACAAGGCTTGTTGTGGTATTTTTTTATTTTCAGTAAGTAAGTATCAGATTCGGCATCATACAGAGCTTCGTCAAGAACAGGTGGACATGAACCACTACCTGCATTTGTGTAAATAATTTTTCCATCTATCACTTCTGCTTGTGCTGAACCGTGCAAGGTTGAATAAGGTTCTTCTGATGAAATATTCATTTCAACCATATTGTTCTCATTGTCTTCCATTTCAACAGCAATAATATACATTATTACACCTGCGACTAAAATAGCACCGAAAGAGGCTACTAATGCTGTTATTCCAATAATGATTATTAAATGTTTTTTACTCATATTTTCCTCCTCTTATTTTGCGTATTTATCAAAATATCATTGAATAATTTGACAATCATAGTAATACAGTGCTATTATAGAAGAGAATTTTTAAATCTTATTTGAAGTAGCATTAGTTTTTGGAGGACATATGAAATACATTATTGAAGAGGCACCTGAAGTATTAGCTTCAAATTTCTATAAGATCTTAGAAGAAAGCAAAGGCTTTATCGCTGGTGGTGTGATTAGGAATTATTTTGAACAACTGTATCACAACACTTCACATAGTGTAGATTATGAGCTGACTTCAACAGATAAAGCTATCAATGATACTTCTATGAATGTCAAACCTTTCAGTTATATTACGAAAGATGTTGACATGTTTTTTTACAATCAAGATCTTTTCAAAAACTTCACTGATCAACATTATGATGAAGATAATATTTTTGGTGAGAGCTATGCCACTGTAAACTCTATCGGTTTTCATTACAACAATGACAATATTAACGTAATGATTGATTGTGTCAGAAAAAACTTTGGTACGCCCGACGAAATTATTTCAATGTTCGACTTTACCGTAACCCAAGCAGCGTTATTTTTAGGGAATGAAGAAAACGGATTAGATAAAAACACTGTGTATTTAATGTATCATCCTGACTTTAAAAACCATATTAAAAATAAAATTCTACTCTTTACCAGTAAATCATCTCGTAGGCAGAACATTATGGAAAGAGTTGAACGTTACTGGGATTATGGCTATGCTCCTGATGAAAACAACTCTTTAATGATTATTGAAGCTTTTTTAAGTAAATACCCTGAATTATCCGGTTTTACTGTTGATGAATTTGTGAAAGTTTTCTCGGATGAGAAGAATGTATTTTCTAAGGATGTCCTAAAAAACATTAAAAGAGAAAAAACTGGTCGAAGAAAAATAATGAGAGCTTTCTTGTCATACTCCAATCCGGCTCGAAATTCATTGATTAATCTTTTGACAATGAATTCTAAAACCATCATGAAATCTTCTGAAAGTTTTTCAAATCACACCTCACAAGAACGCAATTATGTTCGATTAGTGAAAACTACAATGAAAATGCCCGAAGGTTTTGTTAACAAGAAAGAAAAAGTGTATCGCAAAACCGTCAAAGACCTGGGTTTGCCTTCAAGCTTGAATTTCAGGAAACACATATCTAACGACATTGTGGAATTTCACGAATTTCTTATTGAACATCAATCAAATATTGACAAAAAGAAACTTCACCAATTGATAGATTTTGTCCACAGTCAAGTTGTTGTTACATTAGGAAAGGATAGACGTTTCTTTTGTGTAACATGCTCCGATCACTTTGAAAAACCTGTAAGAAGCCTATCTGATGCTCAGAACGAGGAGCCAGTTAGCATTTATGACAAAGTTTGCGAACATATGTCTTCTTACAGGTTAGAGTACAATAGCTCAGATGATTGGCTAGAAATTATTCAAAAGACCTTTGAAAAGAATCCTAAAAACATTGAATGGATTGAAAGAACAATAGACTTCTTCAATGAGTTTTCACAGGATTCAACACTTATACCAACACTTAGCGATTTTCACGAAGCTTTAGACAGTGATGTGTTTGACCCCATGATTCCACCTTCTATGATGATGAATCTAATCAATAGTGAGCAGAAGAGCTCTTGATACTGATACCAGAAAGGCTTGTCCGTTGAATAGCTTTGAAATTGTTGATTCGCCAGAATACATAACACAGCTGTTATCAAAATTTGTTGATGATGGTGGTTTTGTAGCGGGTGGCATCATGCGCGATTTGATGTATTCATCATGGTTTGATGGGGAAATCACTGAAGAACCCAGCTTGAAGACTAAAGATATTGATGTGTTTTTTATTGATGAAGAAACATTCTTAAAAGTGAATCAACAATATTCTATGGATCCTTTTTACGCTCTGGAACACAAATTACATAATTCTGCCTGTTGGAGGTTAGATTCTCATCGTCAGAAAAGACGTGCAGGAAGCTCTGATAGATACCGATTCTTTGGACAACGTTCTTTGATTAATGTAGACATGCTATCTATTGATCTTGTGAGCAAAATGTATGGTTCAGTTGAAGACATATTGAATAGTTTTGATTTTACAGCATCTCAATGCGCTTTTTATAAAGAAGAATCAACTGGAAAATATCTCATTAAATACAGCGAAAACTTCAAAAAAGATTTAAGCGCAAAAAAGTTATCTTTGAATAAAAATCATGGAATCCTAGAGAAATCTCAAATCAATATTATAAAAAGAGTTATTCAATATAAAGATTACGGTTTCAAGCCTGAATTTCACGAAAAATTAGACATTTTGAAAACTTTTGTAAATAATTATAAAGAAATTGAAGTCTTATTGAATAAACATTCTACTACCATTGACAAAATGCTATACGAAGATAACAACTTATTTGACAGGCTTGTTGAAAGTGTTGAAGAAGAACGTGAAGATGATAAGAAGACCCCAAGCTTTCATCAAGTTCATTATTTAAATCGTGTTGCTGTGAATTTCTTTTATGAATTATTAGAAGAACGAAACGATAAAGAAAAACAATTAGTAGAGCAATATTTAATTAATGCTTATATTAATCCTGAACTTTTTCTTTATGAAGATTTAAATTATTTTCAAAGAAAAACTATTTTGCTACTTGGGGAAGAGTTAAAGAACAAGTCAATAACTGTTGATGAAATGCGTAGTGTGTTTGAATTTTGTTATTACTATAATTTAACTTTTAAGAACTCGCAGGATACTTATCCGTATAGCAAAGATCATAAATTATTGCCAAAGATAACCTGTCGAAAATGCCATACCAGTATCTCATTTTGTCAAGGTTATCATATTACACATAAGTCAATTGGTAAATACTATACCGATTTGATACCTGAATCAGATTCTAGTCCTTTTAGAAGAAATATTCATAAGAGTTTTAACCTTAATTATGAATTTGAATTCGTGTATAAAACTTTGATGATGGGTTTTGATGAAGAAACTGGCAATCTCAATTCAATGTGGCTTAGAGATACTATTAATTTTTGGCTAAATTTCAGAAAAGAAATAATAGTTGCAGAGTTAAGCCTTAGGCAGTGGCATAGTGTCTTGGAAAACAATTTTTTCAATCCGAACATGCCTTTTAATATATTTTTCAATTTAGCAAAATCTTATTGATGATAATTATGTTATCCATTTCACTTTTTAAGGTTTTATGAAATATTTTAGAAGCTTTCTTTGTTGAATTGTTTTGTCAGTATATTAACGATAAGGAGTTGTTTAATATGAAACAAAACATTCATCCAGAGTATAGATCAGTTATTTACCGCGACAAATCTGCTGGTTACAGCTTTTTGACTCGCTCTACATTAGACAGTGACGAAAAGTTATTATGGGAAGACGGTAAAGAGTATCCAGTTATTGATGTAGAGATATCTTCCCAATCTCATCCTTTTTATACGGGAGAGAAAAGAATTTTAGACAATGATGGTGCAGTTGCTAAGTTCAACAAAAGATATGGGAAAAAGACTCAATCTGATCGTTGATTCTTAATCTATTTTATAAGCCAAAGATTTAGCAATAGAATCTTTGGCTTATAAATTTTGCAATTTGACTTTGCTGAGAGAGTGCTATATACTTACAGTAATGACACAACAAAAACTGGAAAGGTTTTATTAATATGGGTAAGATGGTTGTTATTGTTATTCTTGTAATTCTGATGGTGCTTTCGTTTATTGTTCTTTTTGCTTCGAAGAATGATGAGGCTAAAAAGCTTATGCGAATGATTGCAGCTGGTTTTACCGGAGCTGCTATTGTCGTAACTCTTCTGTCTTCTCTGACTATTGTTCAGGCTCGTGATGTGGGCGTGAACGTGGCTTTTGGTAAGCCTGTTCAAGTTTTTGACAATGGTCTTCACTGGAAGGCTCCTTGGTCCTCTGTGGAGGTTCTTGATGGAGCTGTGCAGAACGATGTGTATTCCGGGGATAGTTCTATTCGTGTGAGGCTGGGGAATAACTCAATTGCTACAGCTGACACTAGTATTCAATGGCAGCTTAAGACTGATGATGCTATGAACATTTACCAGGATTATCGAACTTTCGAGAACATTCAGTCTAACCTTGTGGATCGAAATTTCCGTTCTATCCTTAACGAAGTGATGGCTGATTACAACCCTCTTGATCCTGAAGAAATGGCTAAGGGTGGTGCTGACCTTAACAGTATTGCTAATGAGGTTAAGACTCGAATGGAAGAGAAAATTGGCGCTCAAATTGATGTTCGAGCTGTGAATGTTACTCTCATCAACTTTGACGAAGCAACGCAGACTCGCATTGATGAACTTCAGTCAGAAATTGCCCGAACTCGTGTTGCTGAGCAGAAGCAGGACACTTCTACTGCTGAGGCTGAGTCTAACCGAATCCTTGAAGGAAGCCTTAGTGAAGAAGTTCTTATCTCTAAGTGCCTT